>Ga0209723_1000160_pt1 | contig 132970 bp, 124 predicted proteins | sample BiotimSIPDNA_2_FD_185750 | JGI IMG/M metagenome (GOLD analysis project Ga0209723, IMG submission 185750) | Anaerobic biogas reactor microbial communites from Washington, USA - Biogas_R2 time_0 SIP DNA (SPAdes) (version 2) | ecosystem: Engineered > Bioreactor > Anaerobic > Unclassified | place... | reverse complement strand
GATAATGAGTTCTTTATGGGGCACGGGACAGATGATGTTTGCCAAATTTATCATCGTAGTTGATGAAGACGTAAATGTTATGGACGCATCTGAGGTCATGTGGAGGGTATTTAACAATGTTGATCCTAAAAGGGACACTATGATTGTGGAAGGACCTCTGGATGTGCTGGACCATTCTGCACCCCTGGCTCTGGTAGGGTCCAAGATGGGCTTTGATGCTACCAGAAAACTGATGGCTGAAGGGCATCCTCGTCAATGGCCCGAAGATATCGTCATGAGTCAGGATATCATTACCATGGTTACGGAAAAATGGAGAGATTACGGCATTGAATAAAGTTAAGCATTTTTTGTCCCTGATCGACTTTGGTCATACTTTATTCGGCTTGCCCTTTGCTTATATGGGAGCGTTCCTGGCAGCTTTTTCGCTTTATCAGGGATGGCCCACCATATATGTTTTATTCTGGATCACGCTGGCTATGTTCGGTGCCCGGACAGCGGCCCTGTGTCTAAACCGGATCATAGATTTAAAAATAGACACCGCCAACCCCCGCACGACCGGCTGGATATTGCCGGCCGGCAAACTGCCGATAAATCTGATCTGGGTGGCTGCTTTTTTATCCCTGGCCTTGCTGGTCTGGGCGGCGGCCCGGCTAAACCCGTTATGTCTGGCCCTTTCGCCCCTGGCAGTGGCGATTTTATGGCTTTATTCCTATACTAAAAGGTTCACCTGGCTTTGCCACCTCTTTTTGGGTGGTGCCATCGGGATCGGGCCGGTGGGAGCATGGCTGGGGGTGACCGGCTCTTTTTCATTTCTGCCTTTTTTGCCGGCGGCAGCAGTAATGTTCTGGGTGGCGGGATTTGATACCATGTATGCCTGCCAGGACATAGAATTTGACCGCCGCCAGCAACTGCATTCCATCCCGGCCCGCTTTGGTGAAACCGGTGCTTTGTTATTTTCAGCGGCATTTCATTTATTGACAATAGTCTTTCTCATCCTCACCGGCATATTTTTTAAACTTGGTTTCTGGTATTATATCGGGGTAGGGTTTGCCACGATTATATTGATTTATCAGCATCTGATTGTGAAGCCTGGTGATTTGACCAGGGTAGGATTTGCCTCTTTCAGTATTAACCGCTATATGGGAGCGATTATTTTTGTTATGATGCTGTTAAATATTTATTTATTGATTTAAAGGGCAAGATAATAAGTAGCCGATCACGGGAAGGGGAACAGAATGAACAAATACATCATTGCCCTCACCGGGGCCAGCGGAGTTATATATGGAATCGAACTGACCCGGCAGCTTTTAGAACGGGGCGTGGAAATACATCTGGTGGCCAGTGATCCAGCTTGTATTGTACTTAAGGAGGAAATGGGCTGGACTTTTACCGGCACGGTGGAGGAAACTTTTAAGGGACACCTGCCCTATGATAATTTGATTGTTTATGATAATCAGAACATAGCTGCCCGGATAGCCAGCGGGTCCTTCATAACGGATGGCATGGTGGTGATCCCCTGTACCATGGCGACCCTGGCCGCCATTGCCCATGGAAATGCCCGCAATCTCACGGAAAGAGCAGCAGATGTGGTACTGAAGGAAAAACGGCCTTTATGGCTGGTGCCCCGTGAAACACCGCTCAGTGCTGTACATCTTCGCAATATGCTGGTACTGGCAGAAATGGGGGTTAGCATTATACCTGCAATGCCGGCTTTTTATAATCATCCCCGGAAGATAGATGATATGGTATTGTTTATGGTGGGCAAGGTTTTGGACGGGATGCATATTGAACATGACCTTTATACTCGTTATGATAAATAGGTAGGTAAACAGCTGCAATTTGAGGGGAGACAAATGGCCGATATACTTTTCTTTGATAGTATTTCAACAGAACTTGATTTAGTGGAATCAGGCTTGACCAGACATATAAATAGCAATGTCAGCTTAATCAATGAGGCGGCAGCTCATTTGATCAAGGCCGGGGGGAAGAGGATGCGTCCGGCATTTGTTTTGCTGGCAGCCAAGTATTTTAAAGAGGATATAATTGACGCTATTCCTCTGGCTGAAGCCCTGGAACTGATCCATGCTGCCACACTGGTCCATGATGATTTGATCGATAATTCGGACCTGAGGCGGGGGGCGGCAACGGTGAGGAGCAAATGGGGCAACCGTACCTCAATTTATACCGGCAATTATATTTTTGCTCATGCCCTGACTCTTTTGGAAGGATATGACCGCACCGATATGATCAGCATACTGGCAGATACCAGCATGAAGATCTGTGATGGTGAAATCAATCAGATGCTGAGCTGCTATAATACTGATTTGGGCCTGAAAAATTATCTGCGCCGTATTGAACGTAAAACCGCCCTGCTTATTTCTGTCAGCTGCCAGCTGGGAGCCATGGTCAGCAATGCTGAAGAAGAATATGTCCGGGTCCTCAAGGAATATGGTTATTATCTGGGGATGGCTTTTCAAATCACTGATGACATCCTGGACCTGGTAGCTGACGAAAAAACTCTGGGTAAGCCTACCGGCAGTGATATCAGACAGGGAGTCATTACTTTGCCGGCCATCTATGCCCTGCATCATGATCCTCGCCGGGAGGAACTTAAAAGACTGCTGGGCTCTCCTGAATCATGCATAAATGATGCGGAACGTATTATTGATATCATCATTGATTCTGATGGTGTTGATTATGCCTCGTATGCCGCCGATCATTTTGCCGCCCGGGCACAGAAAAAGGCCAGGGCACTGCCTCCTTCACCTTTGCGCCAAACCTTTATCGATCTGGCTGATTTTTTATCAGTAAGGGAATATTAAAGGGGGATCATTGTGGCATTCAAGGATCTGAGTGTAGAAGATAAACAAACCATAATCCAGCATCTGGATGAGTTGAGAAAATCATTGATAATCAGTGTGATTGCAATAGTCGTTGCTTCTGTCTTTGCTTTCGCATTCAATGAGCAGATCCTGGCTTTTATAATCCAGCCTTTATCCGTCCTTAATGAATCATTAATCGTTACCGGAGTCACGGAAGCTTTTTTTGTTAAGCTTAAACTGGCATTTCTGGCAGGATTTATTATTGCTTTTCCGGTTATTTTCTGGGCCATATGGCGTTTTTTCAAACCGGCGCTGTATGAAAATGAAAGAAAGTATATCTATATTCTTTTCCCGGTAAGCATCGGCCTGTTCGTCTCCGGGATACTGTTTGCTTATTTCGGGATTTTACGCATGGTCTTAAAGTTCTTTATATATATTGCCGGTGCCAACCTGGAAACCATGTTCAAGGTCGATCAGTATGTTTCTTTCGTGATTGCCTTTACCCTTCCTTTCGGCCTTGTCTTTGAACTGCCGGTGATTGTTTACTTTCTCACCAGGATTGGAATCATAAAGCATGAAATGTTGTCGAAAAATCGTAAATACGCCCTGTTGATCATTGTTATACTTGCCGCTGCCCTGACCCCGGGACCAGATCCCATTTCACAGATCATGATGGCGGGGCCAGTTTATTTACTATTTGAAATAAGCATACTGGTGTCAAAAATGGCAGATCGCCGCAAAACGAAAGATGTAGTGGAAGATTAAAGGGGCAGAAGGCAAAAACAGGGACAATCCAGCGTCGTTTACATTAAACTGTTTTTTTGACATAATAGTCTATAATGCTAAAACAATTGTCAATGATGCGGTCAGATTCAAATTATTGAGCAAAGGTACAGGAGGGATAGCACATGTTCGGCTTGATCGGAAATTTTGGCCCTTGGGAATTGGGGTTTATATTGGTTATTGTCCTGATCATTGTGGGACCGGGCAAACTGCCCCAGGTGGGGGAATCCATTGGCAAGGCTATGAAAAATTTTAAAAAGGCTCGTGATGATGAAGAGCAAAAAGAATTGCTGAACGCCAGTAAAGATACCGACGACGATGAAGACTAGTTATGGGCTGCGAATTTCTGGGGTGGAATAATGCATTTGTTTCCTATAAATATCAATTTGCATAATAAACAATGTCTGGTAATCGGCGGGGGGCAGGTAGCCGGGAGAAAAATCAGCAATCTTCTTTTATATGGAGCAATAATAACAGTTGTCAGTCCCGGGGCGGAAAAGGAAATCGCATCACTGGCTTTGCAAGGGACGATTATTTGGATACAAAGGAATTTTGTCGAAGAAGATTTGCGGGACAAATTTCTGGTTTTTATCGCCACAGATGACAACAATATCAACCAATATATCAGTCAGCTGTGCCAGCGAAAAGGTATTCTGGTCAATGCAGTAGATGATCCGCCTAACTGTGATTTTTATGTACCAGCCGTAGTCAGGCGCGGTTCTTTGACCGTGTCAATTTCCACCGAAGGCAAGAGCCCGCTTATGGCCAAAAAGCTGCGTCAGGAACTGGAGAAAATAATAACGATGGAATATGGGGTTTTGGTTGACATATTGGGGGAACAACGGGAGATTATCAAAACCCGGATCGAAGATATTGAAACCAGGCAAAAAATATTCCGGGAACTGGTTGATTTGGATGTTTTAGAACTGCTTGCCGCGGGGGAAGAAGAGAGGGCAAGGGAAAGAATAAAGGAATGTATATCCTTTTGGCTGGATTAAACCATCGCACGGCACCGGTGGAAATCAGGGAAAAATTAGCTATTGCAGATTCGGAACTGGGTAAAGCCTATAAGTATTTTGGGGCAAATGAAGCTATTGAAGGAACAATTATTCTAACCACCTGCAATAGAACAGAAATCTATGCTGCCACTCGCAACATAGATGAAGGGCAGAAGGTGTTGCGGCAATATTTCCGGGATTATGCCGGATTTGATGAGGCGGCACTGGACAAGTATTTTTATCTGCCTAACTGCAATGATGCCATTCTTCATTTATTCAGGGTAGTTTCAGGTCTGGATTCAATGATTCTGGGTGAAACTGAGATCCTGGGACAGGTCAAAGAAGCATATCAGCATGCCATTGAAGCTGAAGCATCGGATAATGTGTTAAATGCTTTATTTCAAAAGGCAATATATATAGGGAAAAAAGTAAGAACTGAAACGGAAATTGACCAACATTCACTATCCGTAGGTCATGTTGCTGTGCAACTGGCAGGGGAAGCACTGGGTAATCTGGCCGACAAAACGGTTTTGGTCATAGGTGCCGGCAGAATGGGTGAGATAACGGCTCGTAACTTGATGGCCAACGGGGTCAAAACTGTTCTTGTTTCCAACCGTTCTTATGATAAGGCGGCAGACATGGCTCGGAACCTTAATGGCCGGGCGATTCGCCTGGACCAAATTACAGAAGAACTTACGGCGGCAGATATTGTCATCAGCTGTACCGGGGCCAGTCATTATGTAATTCGTCCTGACCGTGTCGCCGACATCTTGGAATCTCGGCAGGGCAAACCAATTCTGATGATTGACATAGCGGTTCCCCGGGATATAGATCCGGCTTTACAGGAGATTGCCGGAGTGCAGATTCTGGACATTGATGATCTGCAGGGGGTGGTGGATGCCAACTATGAGCAGCGCCTCAAGGCTTCCATTGCAGCGGAAGATATTATCCGGCAGGAACTGGAGGAATTTGATCAATGGCTGGGTAGTTTATGTGTTGTGCCGGTCATAACCGCTTTGCAAGAACATGGTAAAATGATAACGAACATTGAAGTAAAAAAAGCTTTTAATAAATTAGGTACTGTGACTGAGCAGGAAGAACGAATCATAAACTCCATGGCGCAGGCAATTACAAATCAGCTTCTAAAGGGACCGATTGTAAATTTAAAACAAATGGCAGCCAGCGATGAAGGTCATTCCTATGCTAAAATGGTCAAAAACCTTTTTGGTCTGGATGTCAATATCGAGGAGACAACCGAGTTTGGGAACTATAAGACTGGGGACCAGGGGCAGTAAACTGGCTGTCTGGCAGGCTGAATATACAGCGGCACAATTGAAAAAACAAAATCCGGACTTAAATGTTCAAATTAAAATAATCAAAACTACCGGTGACAAAGTTCTGGATGTTGCTATGGCCAAAATAGGTGATAAAGGATTATTTACCAAAGAACTGGAAGTGGAATTAAAACGAGGAACTATTGATCTGGCAGTGCACAGCTTGAAGGACATGCCGGCGGAGTTGGAGGCCGGTCTTACCATTAGTGCAGTTCTGGCCCGGGAAAACCCGGCTGATGTATTACTGACCATGAATAATGCCCAACTGAGTGATTTGCCGGCTCAGGCAGTTATTGGCACTTCAAGTTTACGCAGGCGGGCACAACTGGCTGCCTGGCGGCCCGATCTGCAAATCGTCGATATCAGGGGCAATGTGGAAACCCGTTTGAGAAAAATGCAGGAACAGGGTCTGGACGGAATAATTTTGGCTTATGCGGGTATAAAACGTCTGGGACTGGAAGAATACATCAGCGATATTTTGTCTTACGAGACCATGATGCCTGCTGTCGGTCAGGGAATTATTGCCGTTGAGACCAGGGATACATATGATGAGGTCAGAAAAATCGTATCGGCAATAAATGATCATGCTACACATCTTGCGGCATTGGCGGAAAGAAGTTTTCTGGCGGCAATCCAGGGAGGGTGTCAGGTGCCAGTGGCGGCCTATGCACGATATAGCGATGGCTGCCTGGAGCTGAGCGGTCTGATTGCCTCCCTTGACGGGGATATCATACTGAGAGATTGCAGAAAAGGCACGGCAGCGGAAGCGGAAGAAATCGGGCGCTTCCTGGCCAACAGCCTGTTGCAGTCCGGGGGAGCAGAGATTTTGGACCATATCAGAAATATGGGAGAAAGATAGATGATGGTAAAGCAAGGTAAGGTATTCCTGATAGGTGCAGGTCCCGGGGATCCGGAACTTTTCACATTGAAAGGAAGAAGGCTGCTGGAAACAGCAGAAGTAGTGATCTATGACCGTTTGGTGAACAAAAAAATACTGGCATATGTTCCGGCTGATGCTGAATTGATATATGCCGGGAAGGAATCATCTAACCATGCCTTGCCACAGGAAGAGATCAATCAGCTTCTGGTTGACAAAGCCCGGGAGGGCAAACGGGTTATGAGATTAAAAGGGGGAGATCCTTTTGTCTTTGGACGCGGCGGTGAAGAAGCTCAATACATAAGGGAAAATGACTGCGATTTTGAAATAGTACCGGGTATTACTTCCGCTATAGCCGTTCCAGCCTATGCCGGTATACCTGTAACTCATCGGGATGATACATCCAGTGTGACATTGGTTACCGGTCACGAAAAAGAAGGCAAGGAAACCAGTTCCATCGACTGGGAGGGAATAGGAGCAGGCCATGATACCATAGTATTTTTAATGGGGGTGGAAAACCTTCCTTTCATATGCGGACAATTAATGAAATACGGCCGGAAGCCAGATACGCCCATTGCTCTTATCAGATGGGGCACTTTGCCTGCTCAGGAGGTTTTAATCGGGGAACTGAGTAATATCGAAGCAAAAAAGCAAAAGGCTCAATTTAAGCCCCCGGCAGTTATTGTGGTTGGCGAAGTGGTCAAACAAAGGCAGGCATTGCAATGGTTTGAAAACAAACCCTTATGGGGAAAAAAAATCGTTGTCACCCGGGCCCGGGCCCAGGCCAGTGTATTGGTGGATAAGATCACTGATTTGGGCGGGGAAGCCATTGAGTTTCCTTCTATTACGATTAAGCCCTGGGAAAATCTCAGCCCCTTGTATAAAGCCCTGAAGGGCATCGAACATTATAACTGGATTTTGTTTACCAGTGTCAACGCTGTGGATATTTTTTTTGAGGCCTTAAAAAATCAGGGAATAGATATCAGGGACCTGAAAGGAATTAAAATTGGGGCAATAGGTACGGTTACCAGTGCCAGGATCATGGCCAGGGGATTGAAAGTGGATGTGGTACCGGATGAATTTGTAGCGGAAAGCCTGGTGCAGGCCTTAACGGGCAAAATTAACCGGGGGGATTGGGTCCTTTTACCTCGTGCCCGGGGGGCGAGAAGTATTTTGCCCGAGGCACTGAAAAACATCGGGGCCAGTGTCAATGAAGTGATCATCTATGAGGCCATAGCCAATCGCGATGTGGGCCAGGAGGTTCTGGCGTCGATCGAAAGCGGACAGATCGATTACATAACTTTTACCAGTTCTTCTACTGTCAGCAATTTTGTGAATATTATCGGATGGGAGAATGTCGGTTTGATAAATCGACGGAGCAAAATAGCCTGTATTGGCCCAATTACTGCCAGGACAGCCGGGGAACATGGTTTGAAAACCGATATCCAGGCGGAAAGATATACCATCGATGGGTTGGTGGAAGCTATATTGAAAACGATCCGGATATAGTAAAAATGGGGGGGTAAAGGGTGATAGGCTGTACCAAATTGTTATGTGGAACTGCCACTGTTTCGGAGGCAATAAAATTCAATCGAACTGATAATATACCGCCGCAGTTTTTGCAGTTTTCCGATAAGAACCGGCCATTGGTGGTATGGAATACCACCAACCGCTGCAATTTGCGCTGCAAGCATTGTTATATCAATGCCGAGGATATTGATTACAGTAATGAGCTTACCCATGATGAGGCCCGGGAGTTTATTCGCGATCTGGCCGCAATGAGGGCGCCGGTGTTACTATTCTCCGGCGGTGAACCGCTGTTAAGAAAAGATTTGTTTGAGCTGGGCAGATATGCAGTGGATATGGGCTTAAGGGCAGTTATTTCATCCAATGGCACATTGATCGATGATGAAATGGCCCAAAAAATAAAAATGGCGGGCTTTCAGTATGTAGGCATCAGTATTGACGGCGCTCCAGAGACCCATGATGATTTCCGCAATAAAAAAGGAGCCTTCGACGAAGCTTTGCGCGGGGTTAAAGCCTGTCAGAAAATTGGTATCAAAACTGGTGTGCGCTTCACTGTCAACAAGCACAATCAGCAGGATCTGCCGGAAATATTTGATATTCTTAAAAATGAGGGCATCCCGCGCTTCTGTATGTATCACCTGGTTTATGCGGGCCGGGGAGAACAAATGATAGAAATGGATACCACCCTGGACGAAAAGAGAAAGATATTGGAGCTGGTGAGCCAGAAGACAGTCGAACTTCATAACCAGGGGGTAGAAGTGGAGATATTAACCACCGACAATCATGCCGACGGCATATATTTATTAAATCAGATCCGCCGGCGGCAGCCGGAACGCAGCGAAGAAATCATTAAGCTTCTGGAAATGCATGGGGGTTGTTCAGCGGGGACTAAATTCGCTAATGTTGATCCCCAGGGAAATGTACACCCCTGTCAATTCTGGCAGGATTATTCCGTAGGCAATATCCGGGAGAAGCCTTTCAGTGAAATTTGGACATCGGATGATGAAATGATGGTAAAACTGCGGGAAAAAGAGAAGCATGTAACCGGTAAATGCGGCAGCTGTAATTATAAATCACTCTGCGCCGGCTGCCGGATAAGAGCCAGAGCAGTTTACGGTGATATATGGGCAGAAGATCCGGCTTGTTATTTGACTGCCGAAGAATTAGGTATTGCTGAATAGACAGGAGGGCTTATTATGTCTTTCCCGCGAAATCGCATGAGAAGACTCAGAAACAGTGAGAATATTCGCCGTCTGGTGCGGGAAACTGCTTTATCCGTGGAGGATTTTATTTATCCTTTGTTTATTGTCGGCCAGGAGGGGGTGAAACAGCCAATCCAATCCATGCCGGGTATATGGCAGCTTTCCGTGGATCAACTGGCCGCGGAAATTGAAGAAATTATGGCACTGGGCATAAAAGCTGTTTTGCTTTTCGGATTGCCCGAGTATAAAGATGCTGTCGGCAGTGCTTCCTGGCAGGATAATGGGGTGGTGCAAAGGGCGATCAGGGAAATAAAATCCCATTCCCCTGATCTCCTGGTAATTGGTGATGTGTGTTTGTGCGAATATACTGACCATGGTCATTGCGGATACATAGAAAATAATGATGTAAACAATGATAAAACCCTGGAACTTCTGGCCAGGCAGGCGCTGTCATATGTTGGCGCGGGATGTGATATTATTGCTCCTTCCGACATGATGGACGGGCGCATCGGTTTTATCAGGGAAGAACTGGACGCCAATAATTATCAGGACACCATTATAATGTCCTATGCAGCCAAATATGCTTCTGCTTTTTACGGACCTTTTCGGGAGGCAGCTGATTCAGCACCGCAATTCGGCGATCGGCGCACTTATCAGATGGATCCGCCCAATATCAGGGAAGCCCTGCGGGAGGTAAAACTGGATATTGAGGAAGGGGCAGACATTGTTATGGTAAAGCCTGCGCTGGCTTATCTGGATGTTATTAAAGCTGTTAAAGATGAATTCAATCATCCCCTTGCTGCTTATAATGTCAGTGGTGAATACTCCATGATCAAAGCAGCGGGCATGAAGGGCTGGATCGATGAAGAAAGAGTCATGCTGGAAATGCTGACTGCCATTAAAAGAGCGGGTGCTGATATGATAATTACTTATTTTGCTAAAGATGCAGCCCGGGTGTTAAACCGCCAGAAGATGTGAAGGGGGGGACAGTAAGGGGGAAGATTTTTCCCGGCTTACGGAATATAAATGCTCGTATCCTGGAATTCCACCAATCAGTGTAATATGTTTTGCGACCATTGTTATCGTGACGCCGGTGCTAAACTGGATGATGAATTGAATACGGATCAGGCCAAAAAGATGATTCGGGAAATACAAGCGGCGGGCTTCAAAATTATGATTTTCTCCGGGGGCGAATCGATTATGCGCCCTGATATATTTGAACTGGGCAGTTATGCAACTGCAACGGGATTAAGGGCTGTTTTGGGCACCAATGGCACCCTGATTACACCAGATATAGCAGCAGGACTTAAAACAGCGGGTTTTAAGGCGGCGGGTGTGAGTCTGGACAGCCTGGATGCGGGGAAAAATGACCAGTTCCGCAAATTTGACAAAGCGCATGATCTGGCTATTCAAGGGATGATAAACTTGAAAAATGCCGGGGTGCCTTTTCAGATCCATACCACAGTGATGGATTGGAATGTAAGGGAACTGGAGGAAATAACTGATTTCGCCATAGAAATAGGGGCCATGGCCCACCATGTGTTCTTCCTGGTTCCTACTGGCCGGGCGGTGAATATTGAGGATGAAGCCCTGCGCAAGATGGAATATGAGCGAACAATAACCAGGTTGATGAAAAAGCAAACGGAAATTGAGATTGAGATCAAACCGACCTGTGCCCCGCAGTTTATGAGGATCGCCCAGCAAAAAAACATGCCAATGCGTTTTTCGCGGGGATGTCTGGCGGGTATCAGCTACTGCATTATCAGCCCCAAGGGCAATGTTCAGCCCTGTGCTTATTTGGATATTGCCCTTGGCAATGTAAAAGAGAAGCCTTTTGATGAAATATGGCGGGATAGTCAGATGTTTAAGGAATTAAGAACAATGGCCTATGAGGGCAAATGTGGATATTGTGATTATATAGACAGCTGCGGGGGGTGCAGGGCCCGGGCTTATTATTACACACAGGGAAATTATATGGCTCAGGATGATTGGTGTCTTTACCAGCCGCGGGGTGAAAATAAGTGATGGTTCTTACAACACGGGAAAAGGAAATACTAAATCGATTACAAAATGATTTCCCCCTGACAGTTGCACCCTATAAGGATATTGGGGCAGCAATGGGAATAAGTGAGGAAGAAGTAATTAAAACCATTCACCGGTTGAAGGAAGCGGGTATTATAAGAAGGATCGGGGCAGTTTTTGATTCTCCGGCCATGGGTTTTGCCTCCACTCTTTGTGCTATGCAGGTCCCGGAAGACAAACTTGAACGGGCGGCAGTCATGATCAATCAACATAAGGGTGTAACTCATAATTATCTGCGGGACAATTCTGTTTTTAACCTTTGGTTTACAGTAACAGCACCATCCAGGCAAGAATTAGAGGAAATAATGACGGAATTGGAACGGGAAAGCGGACTGGAAATTCACCGTATGCCGACGAAAAAAGCTTATAAAATTAAAGCTGTTTTCGAAATAGGAGAATAGTATAATTGGTTAAATACAACAATAAATTCAGTGAACTGGAAAAGCAAATAATCGCCTATACTCAGGGGGATTTACCCTTGGAGCCCAGGCCTTTTAAGCCTCTGGCAGATCAACTGGGTATTTCTGAAACCGAGGTCATCACCCGGATCAAAAACCTTAAGGCCGGGGATTATATAAGGAGATTCGGGGGGGTACTGCGCCACCAGAAAGTTGGTTATCAGTCCAATGCGCTGGTAGCCTGGGAAGCAACAACGGCCAATGCCGATCAGGCTGGTGAAATAATGGCTGGATGCCAGCAGGTGAGTCATTGTTATCTTAGGGAAACGCCGGAGGAATTTTGTTATAATCTATTTACCATGATCCATGCCTGCAGTGAAACAGATTTACAAAATATCATTGAAAAATTAGCCCGGGCTTCCGGTCTGTCCAGATATACCGTAATCAGGACCAGGCATGAATATAAGAAGACCTCCATGGTGTATTATTAATATTTTCTGGCAGGGGAGGTAAGTGGATGCTGAAAATGGATAAATCGCAAGAATTATTTGCTGTTGCCTGCGGTCTTATGCCGGGCGGCGTTAACAGTCCGGTCCGGGCTTTTAAATCGGTGGGGATGGAGCCCCTGTTTATCGAAAAAGCCGCCGGATGCAGAGTATATGATGTGGACCAGAATGAATATATTGATTATGTTGGTTCCTGGGGACCGCTTATATTAGGACACAGCCACCCGCAGGTAGTGGAGGCAATCATTAAAACCGCCGAAAAAGGCACCAGTTTTGGCGCGCTTTGCCCGGAAGAAATTGAACTGGCTGCGCTGATTACGGCTGCTATACCTTCTATGGAAAAGATCCGTATGGTCAATTCCGGCACAGAAGCTGCCATGAGCGCTATTCGTCTTGCTCGGGCCTATACCGGCCGGGATAAGATAGTAAAGTTTGCCGGTTGTTACCATGGGCATGGTGACAGCTTCCTGGTCCAGGCTGGTTCAGGAATGCTGACCTTTGGTATTCCTTCCAGTTCGGGAGTGCCGTCCGGCATAGCTGAAGATACTCTGGTCGCTGATTATAATGATCTGCTGTCAGTGGAAAGGATTTTTGCCGAAGAAGGCCCCGATATAGCTGCCGTTATTGTTGAACCGGTGGCAGGGAATATGGGATTGGTACTGCCCCGCCGGGAATTTTTGGCGGGATTGCGTAAATTAACAGCAGATCATGGCGCTGTACTTATTTTTGATGAAGTTATAACCGGATTCAGGACCTGCTATGGTGGATTTCAAAATTTTGTGGATATCAGCCCCGATCTGACCACACTGGGTAAGATCATTGGCGGGGGATTACCGGTGGGAGCCTATGGAGGCAAAAAAGAATTGATGGATATGGTTGCACCGCTGGGAACTGTGTACCAGGCCGGGACTCTGTCAGGGAACCCGCTGGCAATGGCTGCCGGGGCTGCAACGCTGAAGATCCTGCAGAACAATGATTGGTATGAAAGATTGGAAGTAGCCGGATATATTCTGGGTGCCAGACTGAAAAAAGTATTTGAAGATGCGGATCGTTATTATACCATCAACCGCTTTGGTTCAATGTTTACTATTTTCTTCAATGAACAGGATGAAACAATAGAAGACTATGAGGCAGTAAGAAGGAGCAATGACGAGGAATATGGCCGCTTCTACCGGCAATTGCTGGAGGAAGGGGTATATCTGCCGCCATCCCAGTTCGAAGTCGGTTTTATTTCTTGTGCTCATGAACTGGAAGATATTGACCGGACTGTCAATGCTTTTGCCCGGACTCTGGAAAAATTGAATCAGTAAGGCGGCGCATTTTTCAAGTTTATTCAAGTGTTGGGATGGGCGCAGTTATGATAAACTGCATAAAAGCATGGGGTTTGTTTTGGCAGGGTAATGGCCGCGTTTTGAAGAGCAGGTAATAATTAAGTTTTTATAAAGCTAAAAAAGCAGGAAATCCAATCTTAATATCGAAAGTTTAAAGTTGAAACATAATGTTTTATAATTATCACTGGCGGTAAACTTGCCGTAGGCAAAAGATATAAGCGCTTTCTTGGGGGTGGTGGAAAGTCGTATTTTCTTTGGGAGTGAAAGGTATGCTCAAAAACTATAATTCAAAAAGGAGGAATGGACTTGAAGGTTCTAGTGTGTGTTAAGCAAACATTTGACACAGAAGCCAAGATTGAATTGAAGGATGGCAAAATTGCTGAGGCTGGTATCAATTTAATCATTAACCCTTATGATGAAGTAGCGGTTGAAGGTGCTATTCAGCTTAAGGAGAAAAAGGTTGTTGATGAAGTAGTCGTTGTTTCAGCTGGTGCTGACAAAGCCATGGACACCATCCGTACTGCACTGGCAATGGGTGCTGATAGAGGCATTCTAATTAAACAGGATGTTGCAGCGGATGAATTTGCACGTGCGGTTGCATTAGCTGCGGTAATCAAAGAGGAAAACCCCGAATTGATACTGGCAGGCCATGTTGCCGCTGATGATGGTTCCTCACAGGTACCGACTCGTATCGCCGAAATTTTAGGCTATCCCCATATCAACGTAATAACTTCATTGGATATTGCTGGGGGGAAAGTAACCTGCGCCAGTGAAGCAGATGGCGGAACCCAGGTTACCGAAGTCAGTCTGCCGGCAGTCATTTCCAGTCAGGTTAGCTGGAATGAGCCCCGTTATCCTTCCATGAAAGGTATCATGCAAGCCAAGAAAAAACCGGTTGCAACTGTGGACGCTGTTGCTGCGGACAATAAAACTACCATCGTTGAGTATGCACTTCCCGCTGCTAAACAGGCCGGTGTTAAGATTGAAGAAGATCCCGATGTGGCGGCAGCTAAATTAGCGGACTGGATCGCCAATACTGCTAAAGCAGAAATTAAAAAATAATTTACTGGAATAGTAAAAAGGAGGGTAATAGATGGCAGGCACATGGGTATTTGTAGAACAAAAAGACGGTAATATCCGTAAAGTTACTTTCGAAATGCTGTCCGAAGCTAAAAAATTCGGTGATGAAGTTAGTGCAGTAGTGTTTGGCAAGGGCGTTGAATCACTGGCACCCGAATTTGCCAAATATGGTGCAGATAAGGTATATGTTGCCGATGATGATGTATTTGGTGAATATAATACTGGTGCATTTGTGGTCCAGATGGCAGCAATGATTGCTGAGTATAAACCCAATGCAATCATGTTTGCCCATACATTTAACGGCAGAGACTTTGCTGCCCGGCTGGCACAGAAACTGGAAGCGGGTTTGGCCACTGATGTTGTAAAAGCTGAAATCAGTGCTGGCAAAGGCTTATTTACCAGAGCTATCTATGCTGGTAAAGTATTATCCAAGGTCGAAGTTACCACTGATCCGATTTTAGCCACTATTCGCGCGGGTGTCTTTGAAGTAGCTGAAGGTGCAGCAGCTGGCGAAGTTGTAAAACCAGCGGTGGCAGCGACAGCTGCTGACGTATATCAGACCATTAAAGATTTTCAGCCTTCCGTATCTGCCCGGCCTGAATTGACCGAGGCTCCGGTAGTAATATCCGGCGGACGTGGATGTAAAGGACCTGAAGGCATAAAGATCGTGGAAGAACTGGCTGATCTCCTGGGGGCTGCCCTGGGCGGTTCCAGAGCTTCCATCGACTCGGGATGGCTGGGACATGAACTGCAGGTTGGGCAAACTGGAAAAGTTGTTAACCCAAATCTGTACATCGCTTGCGGTATTTCAGGAGCTATCCAGCATCTGGCTGGAATGTCTTCCTCGAAATTCATCGCCTGTATAAACACTGACCCGGAAGCACCGATATTCAATGTTTCAGATTTTGGTGTTGTAGGAGACCTGTTCAAAGTGGTTCCTCTTACCGTTCAAGAATTGAAGAAATAGCAGATGATGGGGGAATGGGGGCACGGGATATATGTTTTCGCATATATCCCGTGATAACCTTTAGGTGTTGATAGAGGAGGGAAAAAGAGAATATGTATTTTGGATTTACCGAATTGCAAGGCGGATACGATATCCCGATGCGCATCGTTGGTGCAAACGTCCCATACGAATGGCTGATCTATATTATCATGTGGATCCCAATTGCGATTTTCCTCTATGGTGCATGGACGAGAATCAGGCTCTGGCTGTTGGCTAAAGGTGAACAGCATCGTAATGACAATATTGGTAAGCGCATTTTCTCGTGGATTACTTTCACCTTTGCCCAGATTAGAGTTATTCAAAAACCTTTTGCCGGGTTTATGCATTTTTTGCTGTTCTGGGGATTTATAGTTCTGGCTATTGCTGCCGGAGTGGATGCAGCTCACTATTGGCTTGGCTGGCCCCACATTGAAGGAGCTTCTTATATCTGGTTCTCATTTGTCGTTGATGTGCTGGGGATGCTGGCTATGATTGGAATCGTAGTCCTGGCAATTGTTCGTTACCTACAAAAACCTGACCGGCTCAATGATACGAAAGTATCTGATGGGTGGGTTATTTTATTGATATTTGCCATATTGCTGACGGGATTTGTCATCGAAGGTTTGAGAATCAGTGCACAAATTACCATGTCCAGCACTTTGCAGCAGATCCTTTATGAAAGATCTGCATCTCCTTTCGGCTGGCTGTTTGCCCAGCTCTTTTTGAATATATCCCTTGATTCCATGCTCATATGGCATCGCATCTTGTGGTGGTTCCATATGGCTATTGCTTTTGTTTTCATTGCTCTGGTTCCCTTTACAAAACTCTGGCATATTTTCAGCGGCATGCTCAACTATTTCTTCCGCGATCTGGGGCCGTCTGCTGTTCCCATGGTATACAATATTGAGGAAGCAGAGACCTTTGGTGTGGAAAACATTGAAGAATTCGGCTGGAAAGATCTGCTGGACCTGGATGCCTGTATCAGATGCGGCCGATGTCAGGAGAATTGTCCGGCTTATAATACCGGCAAGGCCCTTAATCCCAAAATAAGCATCATTCAGAACATGAAGGCACATCTGGAAGCCAAAGGGCCTTATTTGCTGGAAGCCAAAGCTGCTGGTACTCATGAGGAAGCGGAAGTGGCTATGACCAGTGAAGCGGCGGAAGCAGCTGAAGCGGTTAATCCCATGGAGCAAAGTCTCTTGTATGATATTGTTACAACAGAAGCTATTTGGGATTGTACCAACTGCAGAGCCTGTATGGAGCATTGCCCGATGTTTATCGAACATATCCCCAAAATTGTTCAAATGCGCCGCAACCTGGTTATGTGGCAGGGGGATATGCCCAGTGAAGCGCAAATGGCCTTTACCAATATGGAAAGAAACTATAACCCGTGGGGAGTAGGATTTGCCAACCGCGCTGACTGGCTTAATGAAAGAGGAGTTCGTGAGCTGGTCAATCTGGTTCCGGAAGATGGCAAGCCCTTTGAGTATTTATTGTATGCTGGTTGTGCGGTTTCCTTTGATGATCGATACAAGAGGGTCGGTGAAGCTCTGGTAAGATTACTGGACAAAGCGGGAGTCAGTTTCGGTTATTTAGGGACGGAAGAATACTGTTGCGGTGATTCTGCCCGCCGGTTAGGCAATGAGTATTTGTATCAGACTCTGGCACAATCCAATCTGGATTCATTTAATAATTATGGTGTCCAAAAAATCATTGTTGTTTGTCCCCATGGATATAACACTCTTAAGAATGAATATCCGCAAATGGAGGGCAAATACGAAGTATATCATTATACCGAGTTCCTGGATAAACTTATTGCCGAAGGTAAATTGAAAGTTGATAAAGCACTGGGGTCTAAAATAACTTATCATGATTCCTGTTTCCTGGGCAGACACAACAATATTTATGATCAGCCAAGGAAAGTCCTTAAAGCAGCCGGGACCAATGTAGTCGAAATAGAAAAAGCCAAGAGAAGCGGTTTCTGCTGCGGTGCCGGCGGTGGACGCATGTGGCTGGAAGAAGATGCAATGGAAGGCTACAAGCGCATCAATGATACGAGAACTGACCAGTTGCTGGTACCGGGACCAGAAATGATAGTTACCAACTGTCCCTTCTGTCTTACCATGATTTCTGATGGTGTGAAAGCAGCGGAGGCAGAGGAAAACACCAAAGTTTTCGACGTTGCTGAAGTCTTGTGGAAGTCCATGAGTAATTAAAGCCGATTTAAAACCAATTGAAGACAGAGCCCGTTTTAAAATAAACGGACTCTGTTTTTTTATGTAACTACCAGGGGAGGTGATTGTTTATACAGAGGATGGAAGCCTGGTTTTGCGCTGTATAACCGATTCAGGAAAAACAAAATATATTATAAGCCGGCGACAGTAAAAATGAAAGAATAAGGGACTAAAAACACTTTCACAGCAGGAGATAGCAGAAGTTAAAGCGAATAAAGGTCAATAGGTTTTACCCATTTCGTAGTAAAGGGCTGATATAATGCGAATAGCTGTATATCCGGGCAGTTTTGACCCGGTAACCAACGGACATATCGATATCTTAAACAAGACCAGCAAACTTTTTGACCGGGTCATCGTGGCGGTGGTGCATAATGTTACCAAAACAGCATTGTTTACTTTAGAGGAAAGAAACCACATGATAAAAGAGAGCACCAAACATCTGGAAAATATAGAAGTAGAATGTTTTAATGGTTTATTGGCCAACTTTCTGGCCGATAAAAATGCTTGTGCCTTGATCAGGGGACTTCGGACGGTAAATGATTTTGAATATGAAATGCATATGGCCTGGTATAATAAAATATTTTCTCCGGATGTGGAAACGATTTTTGTCATCTCCAATAGTAACAATATTTTTGTCAGTTCCAGCGGTGTCAAGGAAGCAGCTTTGCTGGGCGGTGATGTCAGCAGTCTGGTCCCGCCGATAGTGGAAAAAGGTTTGCAGCAGAAATTGACAAAGATTTAGACAGTTTATATATCCTTACGCGAAACCTAATGTTTGTTCAAAAACATCAAAAGCCCCGCAGTTATGGTGAATTAATAAATAACTGCGGGGCTTTGCCATGTAATGTTTTTTGCCCGAGGGCTAATTCTTAGCCGGTTCGGGCAGAATTTACAAGCACCGGAACCAACTGCCGAAATTATTTAATCCTCGATCAGCTTCAGTCCATCTTTGCAGCGCTGGTTTAAATCCTTATACAGCTGAACACCGATCTGATTATACATGACCATATGTTCAGTCACATCTTTTATTGCCCGGGCGGGATTTCCCAGGGCTACTTTCCTATCAGGTATGATCCGTCCCGGCGGCAGTATGCTGCCCGCTGCCAGCAGACTTTCCTTCCCCAGTTCACAGCCGGTAGAAACCAGGGACATCATTCCAACTGTAGTATTGGCTTTTACCAAACAGGGACCGTGTATCACCGCCGCGTGTCCTACCAGGACGTTTTCTTCCAGAATAGCAATTGTTTCCGGTTCTGAATGGATCAAACTATTTTCCTGGATATTACTGCCGCTGCCAATGACGATTTTACCATAATCGCCTCTGAGAATGGCGCCGGCGCCTACATAACAGCTTTCACCCAGTACAACTTCGCCAATTATTACTGCCTGGGGGTGGATGAAACAGGACGAGGGTATTACCGGCCTTTTTCCTTCAAATTCATAAAGTGCCAAACCATGACACCTCCTTAATCTTTATTTTTAATTATTTACACACAGGGGCGGGCAATTCCTGCCCGCCAGCTTATTTCCCCTCGTTGCTTTCACGTGTTTTAAGGGTATAATATGTAAGAAGATATTAAGGGAAGGATTTTATAGGTGCATAAAGATATTTTAATAAAAGCCATGGATTTAGATAATCAGGTGCGGGTCATTTTAGCCCGCACAACAGACCTGGTCAATGAAGCAGCCCGACGCCATAAAACTTCTGCCACTGCTGCGGCAGCTCTGGGCAGAGTGATCACTGCTGCTTTGATCATGGGGTCTGATTTAAAAGGTGAAAAAGATATGCTGACAATAAGAATCGATGGTAAAGGACCGGGGGGGGCCTTGATCGCTTCTGCTGATGCCCATGGTACAGCCCGGGCATTAATATCTAATCCCCAGGCTGATGTGCCTTCGAGCCAGAAGGGCAAACTGGCAGTGGGGGAATTGGTGGGCCGGGAGGGTTTTGTCGAGGTGATCAAAGACCTGGGTTTAAAACAACCTTTTGTCGGCAAAGTGGAATTAGTCAGCGGCGAAATTGCTGAAGATATTGCCCATTATTATTTAAAGTCTGAGCAGACCCCTTCCCTGGCAGCCCTGGGTGTGATGGTAGCACCAGATCTGCAGGTGATCAGTGCCGGGGGCTTGCTGGTCCAGGCTATGCCAGGGGCCAGTGATGATTTACTGCTGCGGCTGGAAGAAAACATAGCAAAAATCGGTAAATTAAGCATCGCCCTGGAAAAAACACCGGTTCTGGAAGATGTAATGGCACGAATCATGGAAGGAATCGATCATCAAATAGTTGGTCAGCAGGATCTTCATTTTAAATGCAGCTGCAGTTTTGCAAGGCTTAAAAATATTTTAGGCTCATTAGCGGAGACGGAAATGGATAAAATGTGGAATGAAGACGGACAAATCGAGATAGTATGTAATTTCTGCAATGAGGTATATCATTATACACGGGAAGATATACGCAAAAAAGCCCCGGACATTGAAGCCTGAGGCTATTTTGAAGTTTTATGCTGGTTATATGGCTCTTTCGACTTTTCCTGAGCGCAAGCAACGAGTGCAGACATAGAGTTTTTGCGGGCTGCCATTAACAATTGCTTTTACCCGTTGAATATTTGGCTTCCATTGCCGGTTGGTCCTTATATGGGAATGGCTGTACTTTTTGCCAAAAGTAACCCCTTTACCGCATATTTCGCATTTGGCCACTTTATTTGCCCCCTCTCATAAACAATGCACTTAAACATTTTAACAAAAGAGGACGGAAAGGGCAAGAAGAAGGAAAAAATATCAGGGCGTAGAATTTAAATAACAGATTGGAGGGATTTTCATGTTCAGTATAAAAACCACCGAATTAGGAGATATATTAGTTGCGAAAGAGGTCGTGGAGACAATTGCCGGTTTGGCGGCGATTGATTCTTATGGTTTAGTGGGCATGGTAGCCCAGGATTTTGCCTCAGGTCTATCCAGTATTCTGGGTCTGGAGTCGATTCGCAAAGGAGTGCAGGTCAGTTCTTCTGAGGAAGGATTGATAGTTGATGTTTATATTATGGTGGGTTATGGCATCAAAATCAGGGAAGTAGCAGCCAATGTTATGCAAAAGGTAGTCTATGATCTTGACAAGCAAGCGGGATTAAAAGTTGCAACAGTGAATGTGAATGTCAAAGGGGTAAAAGTAATAACTGAGAAATAAGGAAGGAGCACTGATTTGAGTTTGCAGTTTATAAATGGAAAAGATTTAGTAAGCAGTGTAAAATCAGGGTGCGAAAAACTTGGATATAACCGCGAAAAGGTAAACTTGCTAAATGTTTTCCCGGTGCCGGACGGTGATACAGGGACCAATATGTATTTGACCCTGCAGGCGGCCGTAAAAGAAGGGGAAAAAAACGTGGATAAGCCTCTGGGCAAGGTGGCCCGGGCAATATCTTCCGGTTCTTTGATGGGGGCCCGCGGCAATTCCGGGGTGATCCTTTCGCAGATATTCAGAGGAATAGCTAAAATATTGGATGGTAAAGATGAGGCTGATGCATTGCTTTTTGCCCAGGCTCTTAAGTCGGGCTCAGATACAGCTTACAAAGCGGTTATGAAACCGGTTGAAGGCACGATCCTTACTGTGGTGCGGGAAATATCCCGGGCTTGTGAGGCGGAAGCGAAAAAGAGCAATGATTTGACCGCTTGCTTAAAAGCGGGGATCGATGCCGGTTATATTACTCTGGAAAAAACACCTTTGATGCTGCCGGTGTTGAAAGAAGCGGGGGTAGTTGACAGCGGCGGGCAGGGTTTGCTTTATTTTATGGAGGGAATGCTGGAAGCTCTGGCCGGGGAATATTATTTCCAGCCTCAGAAGCATGAAGAAAGGACCTCCGCCGACGAAATGAAAACAGAAAAAGAAGCAGTCAGTCTCGATTTTCAGTATTGCACTGAAGTGCTGGTCAAAGGGACTGATCTTGATGTGGATAAATTGCGGGAGCAGTTAAGCCCTCTGGGAGATTCGATGCTGGTGGTAGGTGAAGAAGAGATCATAAAGGTACATATCCATTCCAACCATCCGGGACAGGTTCTGGAAAAATGTTTAAAATGGGGCAGTTTATCTGATATCAAAATAAATAATATGCTGGAAGAAGTACACGAACAAATGCTTGTCTGGGAAGAAACCGAACCGGAAAATAGGCTGGGGATAAAAAAAATTGGTTTGGTGGCAGTTGGTGTGGGCGAAGGGATTATTGAGATCCTGAAAAGCCTGGGTGTTGATATAGTGGTAGAAGGCGGGCAGACCATGAATCCCAGCACGGAAGAACTGCTGGTTGCCAGTAATGAGATCAATGCTGATGCGGTGATTATACTGCCCAATAACAGTAATGTCATCATGGCCGCTGAACAGGCTGTTCACCTTAGTGAACGCCGGATCGAGGTGGTGCAGACAAAATCAGTCATGCAGGCCGTGACTGCTTTGATTGCCTATGAACCGGAGGGTGAAATAGATGAGGTTGCCAGTGCCATGCGCCAGGAGATCGAGAACGTTAAATATGGTGAGATAACCTATGCGGTAAGGGATTCATCAGTAAATGGTTTTAAAATAACAAATGGTGATGTTTTAGGAATCCTGGCAGGAGAAATCGTAGCGGTCTGTCCAAAAATCGACGAGGCGGTGGCTCAATTGCTGAGGAGCATGGTTGATGACAGTACCGAATTGATTACCCTGTTTTATGGCGAAGATATCTCCGCTGAAGAGGCAGCAGCAATATCCACCATGATTCAAGAGAAATATGAAGATGCAGAAGTGGAAATACATTATGGCGGGCAGCCCCATTATAGTTTTCTTTTATCAGCTGAATAATGGTGCAGTGAAAAAACCAGTCAGGGGGCTGATGATTGAATTGCCCGTCAGCAACAGGTCAAGAACAAGTCAGCCTGAAACGGATACCTGGATACATGTATCGGCACTGCAGGTGAACGAAGTGATTGACCTTTTTTAATGGTTTAAAAAATTGAGCCGCTTTTAAAAGGAGCCCGGATGAAAAAATTACAAAGCAGCATACAGTTTATCAAAGGAGTAGGGCCGGCCCGGTATGAGCAGCTTAAAAAGCTGGAAATAGAAACAGTTTTTGACCTGCTGTGGCATATGCCGCGGGGATATGTCGACCGCGAAGCCGTGACACCCATAAGTGACCTGCGGGCTGGTGATCAGACCAGTATCAAAGCTAAAGTCATGGGCACCAATATAGTGCGTACCCGCCGCGGAATGTCACTTTTTAAAGCATTACTCCAGGATGACAGCGGACTGATAACGGCCGTCTGGTTTAATCAGCCTTTTCTTAAGAACAGTTTAAAAAAAGGCATGAACATTTATGTCAGCGGTAAAGTTTCCTGCATGGGGAATCAATTGGAAATAAATGTGGCTGAATATGATTATCTGGACGGTGAAGATAGCGATAGAATTGTTCCGATATACCCTCTGACCGAAGGTATCAGCCAAAAAAGCCTGCGCAGGATCATTATGGCAGTATTGAAGGATCACCTGGAGTCTTATCCGGAAATATTGGCCGAGGAAATCCGGCAGGAAATGGGGCTGTGTGATATTGGATTTGCCTTCCGCCACATACATAGCCCGGCTGATCGGCATAGTTATTTAACAGCCAGACAACGCCTGGCTTTTGAGGAGTTGTTGATATTTCAGCTGGGTTGGCAGCACCGGAATGCTCAGATTAAAAAAGTGACGGGCCTATCCCTGCAGGAAAAAGATGATTTGCTGTTAAAAGTGAGGAAAAACCTGCCCTATACCCTTACCCGGGCTCAGGAGAGGGCCGTAAAGGAAATATTTTCTGATATGGAATCCCTTCAAAGCATGGGCCGGCTCCTGCAGGGTGATGTGGGAGCCGGTAAAACGGTGGTAGCGGCTCTGGCAACAGCTAAATGTGTTTCCAGCGGATTTCAGGCGGCTATCATGGTTCCGACTGAAATTCTGGCCCGCCAGCATCTGGCCTCATTGCAAAAGTTCTTTGCCGGCACTGATGTTGCCATGGCTTGTTTGACCAGCGGCACCCATCCAACGGCCCGGGAACAGATTCTGGCAGCATTGGGCAGCGGGGAAATCAGAATAATCATAGGTACCCACAGCCTTATTCAAGATGACCTGATTTTCCTGGATTTAGGTCTGGTCATTATTGACGAGCAACATCGCTTTGGTGTAAGACAAAGGGCCAAACTCAGCAGCAAAGGTCATACCCCTGACCTGCTGGTGATGACAGCTACTCCCATCCCCAGAACTCTGGCTCTTACACTGTATGGAGATCTGGAGATGTCCGTCATCGACGAACTTCCCCCCGGCAGGAAAGAGATCCTGACCAAATACGTCCCGGCTGCTGCCCGTAAATCAGTTTACGAATTCATAGGCAAACAGCTGGAAAAAGGAGCTCAGGCTTATTTTGTCTGCCCCCTGGTGGAAGAATCTCAAAAACAGGATCTGCAGGCGGCGGTAAGTTTATATGAGGAATTAAGCCGGGAGGTATTCCCGGATAATAAAGTAGGATTGTTACATGGGCGGATGAAACCTGCTGAGAAAGAGACCATAATTCAATCCTTCAAAAGGGGAGAAATAGAAATATTGGTGACAACCACCGTTATCGAAGTAGGGATCGATGTACCGGCAGCAACCTTGATGGTTATCGAGCATGCGGAAAGATTCGGCATTGCCCAGCTGCATCAATTGCGAGGCAGAGTAGGACGGGGGGAAAAACAATCTTACTGTATATTGCTGGGCAATCCCCAGACTCCGGAAGCAGTACAGCGCATAAAAGCAATGGAGGCTACCAATGATGGCTTTATACTGGCCCAGGAAGATTTGAAAATACGCGGACCAGGTGAATTTATGGGGACCAGGCAGCATGGCTTGCTGCAATTTAAGGTGGCCGATCTGGCCGTCGATATCGAACTCAGTGAAAAAGCCCGCCGCCTGGCTAAAGATTTCCTTTGGCCGGACTATTTGCATCAATATTTGCAATTGAAATTTAAAAATGGATTGGAAGGCGCTGGTGATTAAAAACATCAAAATTTGGGCAAATAAAAATTTATATAATCGGTCAAGCTATTACTGTTGATCCACTGGATCAGCAGTATTTTTTTAGGAGGAATAATAAGGTGGCCAAAAAATCAAAACGGGAACGAGTCGAAAGACTTAAAAACGAAGTAGCTGAGGAAATCGGTTTGACCGGGCAGAAAAACAAAAAAGAAAAAAGTTAAAAAGTCTTGAAAATACTTCTAGCATATAACTTTTTGACCGGGAAACAATAAGATTACATCAAAACAAAGGAGGTGACAAAAATGGCACCAAGCAGCAACAGACTCCTTGTTCCCCAGGCCAGGGCCGCAATGGACCAGTTTAAATTCGAAGCGGCTCAGGAAGTCGGAGTAAACTTAAAACAGGGCTATAATGGCGACCTGACTTCCAGAGAAGCTGGCAGCATCGGCGGACAGATGGTTAAAAAGATGATACAGGCTTATCAACAGGGTCAAGCCGGTGGATTGTCCTAATAGTAAAGCGATAAACTGATATACTATACTAAACAAGCGGATGAAACAATATCCGCTTGTTTTCATGGTATGACCCGGAATTTACATTTACCAATATCAGGTAGCATACAAAACCAGTTGTTCTTCTTCTATACCGGGGAATAATGATTTGCCCACCCCCAGTGCTATTATACGGGAAGTATTCTCAATTATGTCGTCAATTTCCTTGGGTGTGACGGTTAATCCCCCGCCAAAAAAGGACAAAATTTCTTTAACTGCTTCAATCGAAGCATTATTATCATATTCAGCTGACATCCGGGAACAGAAGCTGCGGACAGCCTGATCCGCTATGAGGGCTGCATTGACGATGGTGGGACAACCAACGGCGATAACAGGTACTCCTAATCCTTCCACAGTTAAAGCCTGGCGTTGATTGCCTATGCCGCCACCGGGCTGGATGCCGGTATTGGACATCTGGATGGTGGTGCCGATGCGTTCAACACTGGCAGCGGCCAGCGCATCTACTACCACCAATAAAGCTGGTTTGATTTTCTCCACTACTCCTTTGACAACTTCAAAGGTTTCCACACCGGTAATGCCAAGAACTCCGGGAGCTATCCCCGAGGTCGGACGCATGCCCTTGACCAGGGCATCTGGTGCATGTTGATGGTAATGCCGGGTAATAGGACTGTATTCAATGAATTTGGGTCCCAAAGAATCTGCTGTAGCCCGCCAGTTGCCCAGACCGACCAATAATACTGAATCGCGGGATGTGAGTAAATCCGCAGTCAGAAGCTGCATGGCTTTTTCCATAGCCTGGATGATTTCTGCTTTTACATAGGGGTCATTAAATTTTAAGGGGGGGGATTCAATAGTGATATAGCTTCCCTTCGGCCTTCCCAGAGATCGGGCTCCTTTTTCGTTTAGAATAGTAATTGTTGTGGTTTTGATGAATTCACCCTGAGTAATTTCTTCTTTGACGCCTTCCACTTCCCGGCGGGTTGCACCCCGCAGTAAATCATGGGCTTCTATGGCCAGATCCAGGTTCAGGTTGAATTCTTCGATGAGCTTTTTCATTTACAACCTCCTTTTAAACGGTATTGTCTGTTATAAGGGAGTGTTTTATACCCAACCAAATAAAACGGCGACTTTTTCAAGTCGCCATTTTGGGGAGAGGAGAATTTTGTAAAGTTGTTGGGGAGGGTTTGTTTCCAGACTTTCTCTGGTAATAATATGATTGCCCGGTAGATAAGATATTATACAAAAAAATTAAAAAAATTTTATATGATAAAATATGTTAAAGCAAAAGAGGAAAATATCTTTAAAAATCGAATCAGCTAGAAGGAGATACTTTATCAATGAGGGTTATCAGCGGCATTGCCCGGGGCAAAAATTTAAAGGCTCCGCCAGGCAATGAGACCAGGCCCATAACCGATATGATCAAAGAAGCCCTGTTCAATGTTTTGGGGCCAGATATACAGGGAGCAGATTTCCTGGATCTTTTCGCTGGCAGCGGCAGTGTGGGCATAGAAGCCTTGAGCCGGGGGGCTGACCGGGTTGTTTTTATTGACAACAGCGGCCCAGCGGTGCAGGTTATTCAGGCCAATCTGGACCATTGCCATTTTACCGAAAAATATGAAGTGTTTAAAAATGATGTTTTTAAAGCTGTTGACCGCCTGAAAAAAGATAGTAGTTGGTTTGATTATATTTATATTGACCCGCCCTTTACTCAGGAAAACATTTTTCCTGAAATACTGGGGAAAATGGACGAAACACAATTGTTAAAAGATCAGGGGACTCTGATTATCAGGACACCCAGAAAGATGAAAATGCCGGCCGCTTTAAAAAATATGCAGCGGGTACGGCATAATCATTATGGTGAATCTACCTTACATTATTATCAATCAATCATAAAAGGAGGTAATTAAGAAAAATGGAGATACTGCGAATTCTGGATGAATTGGAAGTGCTGTTTAAAGGAAGTAGAAAACTGCCGCTTGGTTATGGTACGATCGTTGACGCAGATAGATTTTTAGACCGTTTGGATAAGATCAGGGCTATTTTACCCGAAGATATCATGCACGCTAAATTGGTTATCAATGAAAAAGACCGTATTGTGCACGAGGCCTATGAAGAGGCGCAGAAATATGTGGAAAAGTCTCAGGATACAGTTGCTAAGTTGGTAGAAGATAATGAGATCACCCGCGCCGCCCGGATAACTGCTGATGAGATCATTGCCAATGCCGAAGAGATGGCCAAAGAAATCAGAAGGGATGCCAATGAATATGCGGAGAGTATATTAATACATATGGAGATCGTACTTAAAAAGGCGGTTGAAACGGTCAACCAGGGTAAATTTGAAATCAGGGAGGGACTGGAAAACGACGATTATTAATCCTTGATGATAATTGCCATTATCACCAGGATGATTAATAAAATAAAACTGCCCAGGATACTGTAACTGACTATTGATAAGGCATCAAATGAATAAAGGATTTTATAGGAATCCATGGTTATAGCCGGTAATATTCCCTGCCGGGACAACCAGAATTTATAACCGAGCAGTGTGATAATACAGGAAAAAACCATCTGCATCAGACGGGATAATAAATAAAAAGACAGTCTGATGGGAGTTCCGGCAAAGATACCCATGATTTGTGCTATTACTGACAGGCCGCTGAAAGCCAGTACTAGACTGGTGGTAGCCAATTGGGCAGATAAACCTGCTGCAGGGGCAGCAGCGACAGTCTGGATGCCGATGGTCATTTCAAAAATGCCCATTGCTGTACCATAGGCACACTGCCAGGAGACATCCACAAAGAAAAGCAGATTTTGTATTATTTTTGCCAGCAGACCCATTACTCCCCACCAGGTAAGCATGCGGGTGATTACCGAGAATATCAGGATGAAGCCGCCAATTGCCAGAATATTGTTGACACTGTTTTTTATCGCTTCACTTAAAACGCTTCCTATATCAAGGTTGAGCCATTTATCCTGCAGCAACACCCGGGCTGCGGTTTGCTCCCTGGCCTTTTCCCGGTTTCTTTTTATTCGGATGGGGGCCTTTGTTTTCCACAGGATTCCTACTAAAAAGTTGGCAGCATAATGTGATAAGGCCAATAAATATCCGATTTCCCTGGAAGCGAACATGCCAATCCCCACAGCCCCCAGAATAAAAAGTGGACTGGAATTATTGGTGAAGGAGGTCAGGCGCTCAGTTTCTTCTGCCGTCAAAAGCTTTTCATCATATAGTTTACGGCTCAGCAGTGCACCTACCGGAAAACCAGAGGTAAACCCCATGGCCACAACCAAAGAACTGCAGCCAGGCAGACGGAACAGTGGCTGCATGATGGGTTCCAAAAACATGCCCAAAATATAAACCAGCCCCAGGCTGAACATTAATTCTGCCACAATAAAAAACGGCAGCAAAGCAGGAAGCACTACCTTGGACCAGAGCTTCAAACCTTCGGCAGCTGCTTCAACGGTTGCCTCGGGATGTATTATCATGAAAAGGGCAAGAATTAATATTATAATTAAGAAAAACAGACTGGAGTACTGTTTCATTTTTACTCCTTCACTTGTTTAACTAAAATATATGAATGATGTCGGGGAACTTAGAAGTTTATTAAAGGGGGGAATACTGTGGGCAAAAAGAAACCAAAGATTGCATTGGTGCTGGGGGCCGGCAGTGCAAGGGGCCTGGCCCATATTGGGGTTTTGCAGGTATTCAATGAGAACGGTATTTTTCCTGATATAATAGTGGGCAGCAGTATGGGGGCCATGGTGGGCGGCGTATATGCCTGTGGTGCAGATCTGGCGATGCTGGATAAAATGATTGCCCGGATGGATAATAGGATTTTCTTTGATGTAAGGGTGCCTCGCCTGGGGTTTGTTGCGGGCAGAAAAATTAGTTATCTGCTGGATTTGCTGACTAAAAAGAAACAATTTAATGAACTGGATATTATATTGCAGGTGGCGGCAACTGACCTCCTTTCTGGGCAAACCATTGTATTGGAGGAAGGTTCCATCGCCGAAGCTATAAGAGCCAGCATCTCGATTCCGGGTATTTTTCATCCGGTTAAAAAGGAAGAGATGATCCTGGTGGATGGTGCCATAACAGACCGTCTTCCGGTAGATATAGCCCTGCAGCATGATGTTGATTTGCTCATCGCTGTTGATGTGACCTTTACGGAAGGACGCGCCGTTGAGATAAGGAATGTATTGGATGTGATTATGAGTTCCCTTGATTTAATGCAGAAGCAGCATTTTGAAGCCAGTGCTCAAAACACTGATTTTTTATTACAGCCCCGGGTGGGCGCTTTTGCTTCCAGCGATTTTAACAAATCGGCTGAAATAATAGAAATGGGACGTGTGGCTGCCCGGGAACAGGTAAATGATATTCTGGCGGCCCTGGGGGAAATTAATTGACATACAAAGAGGAAGTAAGAAAATCCTTCCCGCCTTTTCGCATTTCAGGCCAGGGTGCCAGCAGGCTGTAAATATCGCTGGCCAGTATATCAACAGCCAGTAAATTGCCGGCCAGGCTGTCTGTTTCCCCGCTCAATTTTTTCACCTGACTGCCCCGGCTCAGGATGGGCAATGGTGAGCTGTTTTTTATTGTTTGCAGGATTTCGCGGCCTTTTGACGAAAATGCCAGTATATGAAAATATTGTGGTCCTTGTTGGTCCAAGGCAGCGAATTGTTCTTTGTCCAGGCGGAAAAGGGAGTATAGTAGAATACGGTCGATTCGTGACAGGCTGTAACGTTTTGATTTTATTCTCTGGCGCAGTTCTTCAAGGCTGCCGCTTTGCAGTGAAGCTGTTTTGATCCGATGCTCCAGACCTTCACTGACTTCATATATTTCCTTTAGGGAAGCCAGTTCCATTTGGCGCAGATTGGACAGGATAATTGGTCCCAGAGTTTCGGAGCCAATGGGGGCGCGTCCCTCAAGTATTTCCCTTTGCAGGATGAACCGGCTGCTGTCAGGCAGTACTTTTTCGATGGCACTGGTAATGACGGGCTTTTTATATAAGGCGGTCCTTATGGCACCAGCACTGGAATAATCTGAACCGGAGATACACTGACTATGATAGTCATCTCCCTGGCGGGGAATAGTAAAGGGCTGCAGATTCAAATTGTCTTTTATGATATTATGCAGGTATTCAATTGCCAGGATATTGTTGGGACCTTTTAGCAGTTCATACACATCATTGGACTGGGACCCCATATACTGCTGCAAAGCCTGGGAACGGGCGACAGGATAGCTTAATCCCTGGGCCAGCGAATTTTTAAGCAGTACCCGGTAATCATCGGGTTCTGCCGCCAGAAGGGAGGCAATTTTCATCAGCATATCCAATTGACCCTGTTCACTGCCGAAGCCTAAATGGCTTACTACCCCTGTCTGGGCCAGAAGATGCACCGCCCCGCGGGCAAAATAATAGGCACTGCGGACCGAAAAACATAAGGGCAATTCGATGACCACATCAACACCGCCGTGGATTGCCATTTCAGCCCGGGACCATTTGTCACATATCGTTGGCTGAGCCCGCTGGGAAAAGTTACCGCTCATTACACTGACAACAGCATCAAAGGGACCATTTTTTTTAGCAGTATCGATGAAATACTTATGGCCGTTATGGAAGGGATTAAATTCGGCAATGACACCCAGGACGTTCATGCAGGTACTCCTTTAAGCTGGTACTGGTCTTATAAATCTTACCACTTATAAGGTTACTTATGCTAGAATTAATAAGATAAGAAAAGGAAGGGTAAGTAATAATTATTACTTAAAATTTGGGGAGGTTGAAGGATGAGTTTATTAGCGGAAATTAAAGAGAAGGCATCGAAAAAAGGGAAATCGATTGTTCTTCCGGAGGGGACGGAGGAAAGAACCTTGTTGGCTATTAAAGACATTGTCAGCAATAAAATAGCCAACCCTATTCTGCTGGGTAATGAAGGTGATGTAAAAGCAGCAGCTTCCAAGTTTGGCGCCGACATCACCGGGGCAGAGATAGTTGACCCCGGCAAGGCAGCTTATTTTGATGATTTTGTCCAGGCATTTTACGAAATGCGCAAAAGCAAGGGCGTGGATTTGGACAAAGCCAAAGCAAGTATGCTGGACCCGCTCTTCTTTGGTTCCATGATGGTGAAAATGGGCAAAGCGGATGGCAAAGTAGCCGGAGCAGAAAACACTACCGGCAATGTATTAAGACCAGCTTTGCAGATCATCAAAACTGCGCCGGGAATATCAGCAGTATCAGGATCTTTTATTGTTATTGTGCCTGATTGTGAATATGGGGATAAGGGCACCTTTGTTTTTGCCGACTGCGCTGTAACACCAGTAGGAACTGCTGAACAGCTGGCTGAGTTTGCCAAGACTTCAGTTGAAACGGCGGTAGATCTTTGCGGCATGACGGATCCTAAAGTTGCTATGCTGTCTTTTTCCACTATGGGGAGTGCCAGCCACGAATATGTTGATAAAATGGTCAATGCTACCAATATCGCCAAGGAAAGATTCCCGGAATTAAAAATTGACGGCGAATTGCAGGCCGATGCAGCCATGGTGCCCAGTGTGGGCGCATCAAAAGCGCCGGGCAGTCTGGTGGCCGGACAGGCCAATGTTCTTATCTTCCCTGATCTGCAAGCAGGAAATATTGGTTATAAACTGGTGCAAAGATTAGCTAAAGCTGAAGCCATTGGACCTATTCTTCAGGGTCTGGACAAACCGGTCAATGACCTTTCCCGAGGCTGCAGCATAGAAGATATTGTCAACGTGGTAGCCATGATAGCTGTAAAGGCTTAATTAAAGATTAATCCAATCAATAATTAAAGGAATTTAGGAGGTTGTATAAATGAAAGTTCTGGTTGTTAATGCGGGTAGTTCATCAATTAAATATCAGGTTTTTGATATGACCAATGAAGCAGTTCTGGCCAAAGGCCTGGTTGATAGAGTAGGGATTCCGGGGAGTTCTTTAAAACATGAACCATTGGGCAAGGATGAAGTTGTTATAAAGCAGGATCTGCCTGACCATACTGAAGGGATGAAATTGGTTTTCGATGTTCTGGTTAATCCTGACTATGGATGTATCAAGAGCATGGATGAAATTGGTGCAGTGGGACACCGGGTAGTACACGGCGGAGAAGAATTTGCCAGTTCCGTCATTATTGATGACAGTGTAAAAAAGGTTATCAAAGATTGTTTTGATATTGCGCCCCTGCATAATCCACCCAATTTGATGGGGATTGAGGCCTGTGAAAGCCTGATGCCCAATGTTCCCCATGTAGCGGTTTTTGATACTGCTTTCCATCAGACCATGGGGCCCGAAAACTATATGTATGCGCTGCCCTATGAAGTTTATGAACAATATAAAGTCAGAAGATATGGATTCCATGGGACATCTCATTTTTATGTCTCCCATCGGGCGGCCGAAATGCTGGGCAAACCATATGAAGAATGTAAAATTATAACCCTGCATCTGGGTAATGGTGCCAGCATGGCAGCTGTTAAAGGCGGCAAGGTTGTCGATACTTCCATGGGCTTTACCCCACTGGAAGGATTGGTAATGGGGACCCGCTCCGGGGATATCGATCCGGCGATTGTTTTTTACTTGATGGACAAACTGGGCATGAATTCATCTGAAGCCAACAGCTATTTCAACAAAAAGGCGGGCATGTTAGGCTTATCCGGTGTATCCAACGACCTGCGCGATATCCTGGCAGCAGCCAAATCTGGCAATGACAGAGCCCAGATTGCCCTGGCCGTATATTATAATAAGATCAAGGGATATATCGGCAATTATATGGCAAAATTAAATGGTTGTGATTGTCTGGTATTTACCGCTGGAGTGGGCGAAAATGCTGCCGATGTCAGAGAAAGCATTTGTTCTAATCTGGAGTATCTGGGTGTAAAGATCGATGCGGAAAAGAATAATGTCAGAGGTAAGGAAGTAGACGTAGCTGCAGCCGACTCAAAAGTTAGAATATTTATCATACCCACCAATGAAGAATTGGTTATCGCTCGTGATACTATGGGATTAGCCAATAAATAATCTCCCATAAAGAGGCGGGGACGGCCCCGCCTCTTTTGTTTTAAACCAGGTTTAAGGCGCCTGCAACATTGGAATGATATTAATTAAGCGGGGGGCATTGCTTTATTGACAAGCCCGGGCAGGGCAGACTATAATTAATCTGGTGTTTTTGCGAGGTTTTGATCATGAAAATCAATTTGCAGCAATTAAAACTCTACCGGGAAGATGCCGTTTATTACCAATACAATGGCCAAATGGATGATGGTTTTTTGGCTGACAATGGAGCCGGGCTCCAGTCAGCAGTAAAAATTGCATTAACCATAAATAGGCGCGACCAGGTTTTTTATGGAACGGGAACTCTGGAGACGGTAATTGAGTATAATTGTTCCCGCTGTCTGAAAGGATTTACCCGGACTATTTCTCCGCCATTGTCATTTATAATAGCTGAACCTGAGGGAGAAAAGGATTATGAGGAAGAGGTCTTGCTGCTGGAAAATGATGAAGTAGACATCACTTCCTATCTTCAAGGGGTAATCTTTGCTGAAATTCCGTTAAGCCCTATTTGTGACCCGAATTGCAAAGGTCTTTGCCCCTTTTGCGGTGGGGATAAAAACATAAAAGATTGCCAGTGCAGGAATGAGGAAATCGATCCCCGCTGGGAAAAACTGAAGATGTTAAACAGGGAAGGAGGTTAAATCTAATGGCAGTCCCTAAAAGAAGACATTCGCATTCCCGAACCAATAAGCGGCGTGCAGAATGGAGGAAAATTGACAAACCGGGTCTGGTCGAATGCCCCCAATGTCATGAATTGAAAATGCCTCATCACGCATGCTTGAACTGTGGTCATTATAAAGGGAAAGCAGTTTTAGAAGTCAAATAGAATAATTTTATCAAAAAGTAAGTTGGAGTCATCAGGCACAAATCTTACTTTTTGTCTTATAAGGAGTTGTTGCCGATGAGAATAGCCGTTGATGCAATGGGAGGAGAAAATGCTCCTGGGGAAATCATTGCTGGTGCTTTGCAATGGACGAAGGAGACTTCATCAAACATTATACTGGTAGGAAGGGAAATGGTGATAAAGGAAGAATTGAGCCGTTTTACCTATGACCCGGCCCGGGTGGAAATTGTAAATGCCAGTGAAGTTATCGGGATGGAAGAATCACCTGCCCTGGCTTTTCGCCGCAAAAAGGATGCCTCCATCGTGGTAGCGACCAAATTAGTCAAGGAAAAGCGGGCGGATGGTCTGATTTCCTGCGGCAGCACCGGAGCGCAAATGGCTGCGGCCATCTTCATCCTGGGACGAATCGAAGGTGTTGACAGGCCGCCGCTTATATCTGCCCTCCCCAATTCTTCCGGTTCTTTTACTTTTTTGATGGACCTGGGTGCCAATGTGGATTGTAAAGCCTCACAATTGGTGCAGTTTGCCTTTTTGGGCAATGCCTATGCCCGCTTATTCCTTGAAGCGGATGATCCCCGGGTGGCTTTGCTGAGCAATGGGACCGAAGAAACCAAGGGCAATGCAGTTACATTGGAAGCCCATGATTTGCTGACCCGGCAAAAAAACATCAATTTTATCGGCAATATTGAAGGCCGGGATATTTTCGCCGACGAAGCCGATGTGGTTGTCTGTGATGGTTTCGTAGGTAATATTGTCTTAAAAACCATTGAAGGCATGGCCGCATTTATCAGTGCCGCAAGCTGGAAAGAAACCGGGAAAATACCTGCTTATTTTCAGCAGCTGGATTATACCCGGATTGGCGGCGCCCCCTTGCTGGGAGTTGAAGGGATCAGTATAGTCTGCCATGGCAGTTCCGGACGGGAAGCAGTTTACAATGGGATGAAAATTGCAGAAAAATCCAAGCAGGACAATATTATTGAGGCTCAGAAACAATCCTTGAATCTGATGGATAGTCAGGAATAAGCTAGAAAATTATCCAGGATATAATTTGTCAACCAATTTAAATAGAATATAATCATAGTATATACAGGCACTGGAGGAGAGATTATGGAAGAGTTTTTTGAACTGGCCAGAAAAATATTAGCCGAGCAATTGGACATTGAACCCGGGGCAATAACCATGGAAACGACTTTTGAGGAAATAGAGGCTGATTCCATCGATGTAGTGGAAATGATCATGGCCCTGGAAGATGTTTATGATGTGGAGTTTCCGGAAGAAGATCTGGAAGATTACCCGGAAATGGGCTTACTTATAAAAGCACTTTACGCTTTCTGGCAACAGGTGCAGGATGGTCGATAAAATACAGGAGTTTTCCAGAACAAAGGGTCTTCAGTTTAAAAATGAGTCCTTATTGACCATGGCTTTGACCCATCCTTCCTATCATCAGGACAATAATTATCCCGATGATAACCAAAGGCTGGAATTTTTAGGGGATGCGGTTCTTTCCCTGATTATAACCGAAGTCTTGTTTGAAAAATTCCCTGACCAGGACGAAGGTTTTCTCACCAAAATAAGGGCTAAAATCGTATGCGAAAAGGCTCTGGCGCAGGTAGCGAAAACCATGGATCTGGGGGATTATCTGCGTCTGGGCAAAGGCGAGCAGATGTCCGGCGGCCGCAGCCGCAAATCGATTCTGGCTGATGCTATGGAGGCGGTGATCGGCGCGATATACCTGGACCAGGGTCATGATGCCGCCGGAGATTTTATCCGGCAGCATTTCCGGGAAGTTATATTTAAAGCACTCACCGAAGATTATAATGATTATAAATCCAGGCTGCAGGAAATTGTACAGGCCAAAAACCAGCAGGGCGTTACCTATGCCATACTGAGTGACAGCGGACCCGCCCATGCCAAAACTTTTACCGCCGGGGTTTACTATCAGGATATACTGCTGGCAACCGGCAGCGGCCGCAGTAAAAAGGAAGCCGGGCAGAATGCCGCGGAAAAGGCCCTGCAAGACCAGTCGATGCTGAAAAGTATATTATAAAATGTCAGGACAAAAAGGAAAGCTATGGCACATTTCAACATACCCATTTTCATCCCTCATTCAGGCTGCCCTTTCCAATGCATATTCTGTAATCAACATAAAATAACGGCCATGGATCATATTGCCGGTGATGATGAGATACAGGATACGATTGCCATTGCCTTAAGGACCCTGCCTGATGACCGGGATGTGGAAACAGCTTTTTTCGGCGGGAGCTTCACTGCCATCGATAAAGGAAGGCAAAAGCATTATCTGGATCTGGTGAAGCCTTATCTGGACGCAGGTGTGATCCAGGGGATCAGAATATCAACCCGTCCGGATTTTATTGACCGGGAAGGATTGGATCTGCTCCTGGAGGCCGGGGTCACGACTATTGAATTAGGAGTCCAATCTCTTGATGACCAGGTACTGACAGCTTCAGGACGGGGTTACAAAAGTGAAAGGGTCTTCCAGGCCGTGGAATTGCTCCGGCAGTATCCTTTTCAGGTGGGCATACAATTGATGATTGGCCTTCCCCAGGATCATCCGGCGGCCGATATTGAAACAACGGTCAAAACCATCGGACTCAAACCTGATATGGTCAGGATATATCCGACCCTGGTTATTGCGGAGACTCCTCTGGCCAGACTTTACCAGGCAGGCCGATACAAACCTTTGACATTGCAGGAAGCTGTGAAAACCAGCATGGAGATGTATTTGCGCTTTCAACAGGCCGGCATCAGAGTGATCAGATTAGGGCTTCATGCCGATGAGGAACTCATCCAGGGGAATAACATACTGGCAGGGCCCTTCCACCCCAGCTTTGGTGAACTGGTTCAGCAGGAGATCTACAAGGAACAAGCAGCCCTTTTGCTGAAGGATTTGCACCGCCGGGACCAGAATATTAAAAAGATAAAGGTATATGTCAACCGACGGGATATATCCAAGCTGACTGGTCATCGCAGAAGCAATATATTGTACTGGCAGCAGGCCTTTGGGCTGGAAAGCATCACCATTGAACCCGCAGAAGGGGCTGCCCGGGATTCTATTTCGATTTGTGATGAAGGATCTGTATCAACAGCGGCGGCCATTACCCGGTCGGAGTTTATTCGCACATATTTATTAACGGATGATCTATAAGGGGTATTTGTCAATCATCCAGATGAGCTGGCAGTTAAAACAATAGGCAATGAATATTTAACCTGGAGGATGGTTTTTGTGTATCTGAAAAGACTGGAAATCAAAGGATTTAAATCCTTTGCAGAAACAACTGAAATAAATCTTAAGCCAGGCATAAATATCGTGGTTGGACCCAATGGCTGCGGCAAAAGCAATCTGGTGGATGCCATCCGCTGGGTCCTGGGGGAAAGCAATATTCGCCATATCCGGGGGCAAAGAAACGAAGATATAATCTTCAGCGGGACTGATAAGAAAAAATCCCAGGGGATGGCATATGCGGCCATAACTGTAGATAATAATGACCATTTATTGCCGGTGGACTTTACTGAAGTCACGGTAGAGAGAAAATCTTTTCGCTCGGGAGAAAGCGAGTTCTTTCTCAATAAATCCAGAGTGAGGATGAAGGATATCAGCGATTTATTTACCGGTACCGGTTTAGGGAAAAAGGGATACTCCATAATAAGTCAGGGTGAATTGGAACAGGTTTTAAATGGCCAGCCTCTGGAGCGTCGTTTGATTCTGGAGGAAGCTTCAGGAATCATACGCCATCGCCATAAAAGAGATGAAGTGCAAAAACGTCTGGCCATGACCAGCAATGATATATTGCGACTGGGGGATCTGCTGGCTGAATTGGAAAGCCGCCGGGATGAAGTGGGGGAAAAAGCTGCCCGCGCTGCTCAATATCAAAAATATCACCAGCGCTATACAGAATTGGAACATCTGGTTTTAACCTATGAATGGCTGAAAATAAACCGGGATATAGACAACCGCCGGGCTGATATGGCTGCCCGGCAGGATATATTGACCGGTATTCAGCAAGAGATCGCTGCTATAGAAGCGGGCTTGCAGCAAAGGGGAGCCATTTTACAGAAGGGCGGCCAGGATTTAAATAGTTTAAAAGAAAAAAAACATGATTATGAAACCAGGATAAACAACTGCCAGAGCGAGATCCGGCTGGGAGAGGAAAAAATACGCAATGCCAGTGAACGGATAGCCGGGGCGGAAAATGATAGTACCAAATATTTTTCCATGTTAAATAGTTTGAGCCAGGATATAGAAGTCACCGCCGAAGCTTTTAAACTGGATCAGGAACAAATGGAGTTAAAAAAACAGGAATTTCTTCAAGTTGAAGCTGAAACGGGAGTTTTGGAGGAGAAAATCCGGCAGCTCCAGGAAGAATTTGAAAGCAAAAAAAATGAAGCATTTGAGCGGGCCCGGCTGGAAACGGAAGCCGGCAACGAATCAATTGCCAATGAAGAAGAGCTTAAAAGGGTCCAGGAACGGCATCAACGTATAAGTATCCACCTGGAGGACATTCAGGAGAAGATCATTGCCAATCAAAATATGGCAGCCAAACTGCAGGAGCAGACAGCTGGTTTGCAGCAGATGGAAAATGGGATCAGCCGGGAGATCAAGGAATTTAACCATGAAAGAGAACAATTGCAGCAAATTATCGATGGATTGAAGAATGATCATGACCAGAGCCGGGAACAGTTACATAAATTATCCAGTAAACTGGCTGCCAATAAAGAAATGCAAAAAAATCTTGCCGGGTATTCTTCCGGGGTTAAAGCCCTGGCCAGCAGCTTTAAAGGAGATAGTAAATTAAAGGGCATGGTAGGAATTGTGGGCGAATTGATCGATGTTAAACCCGGTCTGGAACTGGCGGTTGAAACAGCTCTTAATCGTGGATTGGAAAACATCGTCGTTGAATCAATGGATGATGCCCGGGCGGCTATTGATCTTCTTAAGCAACGGAAAATGGGGAGAGTGACTTTCCTGCCGCTGGATGCTTTGAAGTTCCAGCCGCTGCCAGCTGCCCTGCGGGAAAAGCTGCGAAAAATACCGGGCGTAACCGGTTTGGGTTCTGAATTGGTGCAATATGAAGCCCGCTGTAAAAAAGCAGTTGAATACCTCCTGGGAAGAGTATTGATCGTGGAAAACATGGAAACAGCCATAAAAATTTATCACAACCCTGGTTTCCCCGGACGCATCGTCAGCCTGGAGGGGGAGATAATTAATAATAGTGGTGCTATTACCGGTGGACACCGGGAATCAGCCCAACCGGGAGTGATTCAGCGCAAAGGGGAAGAGAAAGAACTAACCGGTATATTACAGGCAATAAATAAAAAAATGGCGCAAACCGCAGGAACTATTGCAGAAAAAAAGGTTTATCTTGACCAACTGGAACAGGTTATCAGCGCTAGAAAAAAAGATTCGATGGAATATACTTTGAAACTGGGGCTGTTAGGTGAGGAAAAGGAAAAAATGCAGTCGGAAAATGACTTGCTGAAACAGCAGCGGGAATCATATCTTTCTCAATTAAGCCAGATAGAGGAAGAAATAGTACTTTTGAATGAAAAACAACTGGCCCTGCAGGAAGAGAAGAAATTTTTGCAGGCGGGCAGCAGCAAATTGCATGAAGAATTGGAGTCCTGCCAACAAAAGCTGGAAACTGATACCCGGGATCTGGAAGTAGGCCGGGAAAGATTGAGATCTTATCAGGAACAGCTGGAAATGAAAAGCAGAGAATTGGAAAATAGCAGCAAAAACATCCTCCAATTTGAGCAGGTCAAAGCTTCATATCAACAGTCAATGGAGACCGCTGCCCAGATCAAGGAGCGCATGGAAAAAGAAATAACCGCTGAGAACGAAAACATGGCCCTGAAGAGGGCAGCCATTCAGGAAATGGATAATGTTTTACAGGAAGTTTTGCGTGAAATCATCCATTGCAATGAAAAAACTGCGCAAGCCAGAAATGAAAGTGAAGAATACGCCAGGGCCTTGCTCCCCTTGCGTCAGAAGCTTGCCCAGACGGAAAACAATCAGCGCAATGCCGAACTGAACATCGCCAGATTGGAAACAGAAGGGGAGAATATGCGCAGAAACTGGCAGGAAAAATATCAGGAACTGCCGACAGTTGAACCAGCGGATTTTACTTATAAAAGCGGGGACATTCGAAATTTTAATCTGGAGATGGGCCAGCTGAAAACGGAAATGGAGAGTCTATGGCCGGTGGATCTTACGGCAGTGCAGGAACATGAGGAAATTATCGCCCGCTGTGATTTCCAGCAGAAACAGTATCAGGATCTGGTCCAGGCTCAGGACACTTTGCATAAACTTCTGGAAGAAACGGAAAAAATCATGTCCAAAGATTTTTCTCATTTTCTGCTGCTGGCCAATGAGAGTTTCAAGGCTACTTTTAAGGAGATTTTTGGCGGGGGAGAAGCTTTGCTCAGACTGGCGGCCGGGGCGGACAAACTGGAAACCGGCGTTGAGATTGAAGTGAAAATGCCGGGTAAAAGAACGCAGTCACTGGACCTGCTCTCAGGCGGGGAACGGGCCCTTACCTGCATTGCCTTCATATTTGCCCTGCTGGCCTTAAGGCCAGCACCCTTCAGCCTGCTGGATGAGATCGATGCTTCTTTGGACGACACTAATTTAACCCGCTTTACCAATTTTTTAAACAAGATGTCTGCCAATATGCAATTCATCGTAATTACCCATCGCCAGGCAACAATAGCTGCGGGGAACAATATATACGGAGTAACCATGCCGGAGAAAGGTATTTCCTCCATATTGACACTGAGTCTGGAGGAAGCGGAGAATCTGGCCGGATAAATTTTAAATAAAGGATGGATTAAAAAATGGATTGGCTGGGCAGGATAAAAGGCCGTAAAAAGGATGGGGCAGATAACAGAAAAACTGGACTGCCGGCAGAAGCCACAGAAGAAAAGGAAGAAATCTCCCTGGAGCCGGAAGAGTCTATAACCGAGCCGGAAGAAATCATGGCAGAGCCGGAGACTTCCAGTGCAGTAACCAGTGATGAGGCTGTGCCTTCTTCCGGGGAGGGCGAAAAACGGAAAACGGGCTGGCTGGATAGAATCAAAACCGGACTGAGCAAGACCAGGAAGAATCTGACTGATAAAATTGAAGGATTGGTAAAAAGAACGGGGGAAATCGACGAGGATTTCTGGGAGGAACTTGAAGATATTCTGATCCAGGCTGATGTGGGGGTAAAAACTTCCCTGGCCCTGATCGGCAATATACGCAGCCGGGTAAGAAAAGAAGGCATAAAAGAGGCCCGGGAGGTCTTTGACCTGTTAAAAACCGAAGTGGAAAAAATGCTGGCGGAAAATGAAACAGGTGAAATAAAAAGGGGTCAGCCCCATGTTATTTTGGTAGTAGGGGTCAATGGAGCCGGGAAGACGACCTCCATCGCTAAAATGGCACATAAGTTTAAAAACGATCAGCAAAAAGTTTTACTGGCGGCGGCAGACACCTATCGTGCTGCCGCTATCGATCAGCTGCAAACCTGGGCGGACCGGGCCGGTGTGGAATTGATCAAACACCAGGAAGGCTCTGACCCGGGGGCGGTGGTTTTTGATGCCATTGCCGCCGCCAGAGCCCGCAAGAGTGATGTTTTGATCATCGATACTGCCGGGCGGCTGCAAAACAAAACCAATTTGATGAAAGAGATCAGTAAAGTTAAAAAAATCATTGCCCGGGAGATGGAAGAAGACCAGGTCGAAGTATTGCTGGTCCTTGATGCTGCCACCGGTCAAAATGCCATCAGCCAGGCCCGACTCTTTCAGGAAGCAACCGGCATATCGGGAATCATTCTTACGAAATTGGACGGTACGGCCAAAGGCGGCATAGTATTAGCCATTGCTGATGAGTTGAAATTACCGGTAAAATATGTTGGGGTAGGGGAAACCATGGACGATTTGCGGGAATTTTCCGCTGGAGTATTTGCAGAAGCACTATTTGGTGAATAAGGGGGTTATATAGTGGAAACAGCGATAATAGGCGGGACCGGTGTTTATGATCCGGAATTGCTGGATAACATCAGGGAAATAGTAGTCGATACTATTTACGGCCGGGTAAAATTGATGGCCGGATCCTATCAGGGGACAGAAATTGCTTTCATTCCCCGTCATGGTTCCGATCATGGTGTGCCACCCCATCTGATTAACTATCGGGCTAATATAATGGCATTGCATCAGTCGGGGGTGAAAAACATAATAGCCACAGCAGCAGTGGGATCCTTGAACTTTGAGTTAAAACCAGGGCAATATGTACTGGCAGATCAATTTTTGGATTTCACCAAAAACCGTCAGCACACTTTTTTTGAGGGAGGGAGCCAGGGGGTATCCCATTGTGACATGACAGTTCCGTACTGTCCGGATTTAAGAAAGTCTCTGGCTGATGCCGGGCAGGACTTGGGATTGGATGTGTTCAACGGCGGGGTATATGTCTGTACCGAAGGACCCCGTTTCGAAACGACGGCAGAAATTAAGATGTTTAAAATGCTGGGGGGGGACTTGATCGGTATGACCAGTGTTCCGGAAGTATCCCTGGCCCGGGAATTGGGCATGTGCTATGCCAATATTTCCATTGTGACCAATTTTGCTGCCGGTATATCCGGGGCGGTCCTGACCCATAGTGAAGTAGTTGAAATGATGCAGACGAAAATAATTGATGTAAGAAAACTGATAATGGCAGGAATTAAAAGGATATCCCCGGACAAAAGCTGCACCTGCGGAAGTATACTGACCGAAAGCGGTATGACAAAATGATCGCACCATTGATATTTAACGGGGAGGCCATTGAAATACTGGATCAGAATCGGCTCCCGGATGAAATAGTTTACGTAAGCTGTCAATCAGCGGAAGAAACTGCCGCCGCCATCAGGACATTGCAAGTTAGAGGTGCGCCGCTGATAGGAATTGCCGCCGCCTTTGGCCTGGCACTGGCAGTGAGAAATTTTTCCGGAACCCGGGGCCAGCTGGAGGAAGATTTTTTAAAAAGCAAAAACCTCCTGGCTGCTGCCCGGCCCACGGCCGTTAATTTGTTCTGGGCCTTGAACCGAATGGAAAGAGTTTATCACAACAATAAAGGGCAGGGAATCGAAGATTTAAAAACTGCATTGCTGGGAACCGCCGAAAATATCCTGGCCGAAGATATTAAAATCAATCAAAGCATCGGCAGTTTTGGGGAAGGATTGCTGGGACAAAACAGCCGGGTCCTGACCATCTGTAATGCGGGAGCACTGGCAACCGGAGGTTATGGTACGGCATTGGGCGTCATCCGTGCCGCCCATCACAACGGCAAGGTCAGTCAGGTGTGGGCCTGTGAGACCAGACCAGTGCTGCAGGGAGCCCGTCTGACGGTCTGGGAATTGATGCAGGATAAGATTCCCGTCACCCTTATAACTGATAGCATGGCGGGCTATGTCATGCAGCTGGGCAGGGTGGATGCAGTCATTGCCGGTGCTGACCGAATTACCGCCAATGGGGATACCGCCAATAAGATCGGCACCTATACCCTGGCAGTCCTGGCAGCATATCATAATATCCCCTTTTATATCGCTGCCCCCCATTCCACCATTGATATCACTATGGATTCCGGCCGTCAGATTCCCATCGAGGAACGTTCCCATCTGGAAATCAAACAATTGCGGGGCATCAATCTGACCGTACCGGATGTCGATGTTTTTAATCCGGCTTTTGATGTGACCCCCGGGCAGTTGATCACCGGGATTATTACCGAAACCGGGGTTATCAAAGCCCCTTTCCGGGAAAATATCGAAAAACATTTCGCTTGCAAACGAGGAGGAAAATAATGAGGACATTATTGCATAATGCCAGTATCATCCCAATGGATGGCGGCACGCAGATCATTGAAAATGGTTATATCGTAATAGAGGATAATACCATTACTGCAATGGGCAGCGGGGAAATTGACACTGGGGGTTTTGATAAGGTAATAGAAGGAAATAACAAAGTGGTCCTGCCGGGATTCGTCAACACTCATACCCATGCGGCCATGACTTTGTTGCGGGGATATGCCGATGACCTGCCCTTGAAAGAATGGCTGGAAACCAGGATCTGGCCGATGGAAGATAAACTGACTCCGGAGGACATCTACTGGGGTACCATGCTGGCCATAATAGAAATGATCAAATCAGGGACCACTACTTTTGCTGATATGTACTTTGCCATGGATGAAGTAGCCCAGGCAGTTGAAAAAACCGGGATGAGAGCCTGTTTATCCCGGGGCATGGTCGGTATTGGTCCCCAGGCGGAGCAGGCCATCATTGACAGCCAGGAACTGACCAAAAAATGGCATAAGCAGGGGGAGGGAAGGATCACCACCATGCTGGGCCCCCATGCCCCCTATACCTGCCCGCCGGATTATCTGGCCCGGGTTGCTGACATAGCCTTTGATCTGGGGGTTGGTGTCCACATTCATTTAGCTGAAACCCTGGGGGAGGTAAAGGATATTGTTCAGCAATACGGTAAAACCCCGGCAGCTTTATTGCAAGATACGGGCTTGTTTAAAAACCATGTTCTGGCCGCCCATTGTGTTCATCTTAGCCAGGAAGACATTGCTTTGCTGGCGGAAAACAAAGCGGCGGCGGCCCATAATCCGGAAAGCAATATGAAACTGGCCAGCGGCATTGCGCCGGTACCCGCTATGCTGGCGGCGGGGATAAATGTTGCTTTGGGAACGGACGGGGTTTCCAGCAACAATGATCTGGATATGATGCAGGAAATGCGCACCTGTGCCCTGTTGCATAAAGTGAACCAGATGGATCCTACCGTAATACCGGCCTATAAAGCCCTGGAAATGGCCACCGTGAATGGTGCCCGGGCTCTGGGACTGGGGGATAATATTGGCATGTTGCGGCCGGGATACATAGCAGATATGATCATAATCGATTTAAATGCGGCCCATCATATACCAAGGTATGATATTACTGCCAATGTGGTTTATTCCGGACAAGCCAGTGATGTTGAAACCGTAATAATCAATGGGCGGGTGGTCATGGAGAATCGCCGGATCCTGACCCTGGATGAGGAAGAGGTTTTTGCCCAGGCTAAAAAAATTGCTGCCCGCTTGAGTGCCGAGCAATAAGTAAAAAGCTTAAACCGGGACTGTTTACAAAGGTGGGCAAACATTTCCAGCCTCCCTCTAAATGGTTATACATAATATAATTATCTATTATATTATAAAAAGCTTGCAGGAAGGACCTATCTTAAGTTGAATTTAGTATATAGTAGGGGTGTGTGCTTTTTCAAAAATAAGTTCGTTTTTTCACATAAAGTTTTTTAACCGGTTGAAATTTCAGTTTTGGTAAAAAATAGAGCCGCTAAAAAGGCATATTCAACAATTAAAAATAAATAAAACCATGTTCCGAATTGTCTGCCTAAAGCTGTTGAGCAATGGCTGCCAATCATTGGGCAAGTTTGGAAACGAATTTACCTCCCATCGCGGAAAGGAGCATATGTATTACTGCGATTCCAGCCGGAATCAGCAGGATACATTGCAACCTATTTCCCCGGTGGGATTTTTATTATGTTTTTGTAAAGGAGGTGAACAGATGGCTAACTATAAGGATTTGATTGCCGGGCAGCAAAATAAAAAAGGGGGCATTATTGAGGCCTTCCATGCAATTCAAGCAGAATATAATTATATTCCCCAGGAGGCTTTGAAAGAAGCAGCCAGAGCATTTGGCATATCCGAGGCCAGGGCTTATGGGGTAGCAACCTTTTATTCCTACCTGTCGGTGGAAAAAAGGGGAAAATATATTGTCAGGATGTGTGAAAGCGCCCCCTGTCATGTAGCAGGAGCTGATGCTGTCCTGGAGGCAATTCAAAAACATTTGGGGGTTGGGGTTGGTGAAACTACCGCTGATGGCAAATTTACCGTGGAATTATGTGAGTGCATTGGACAATGTCAAGCCACACCGGTAATAACCGTCAATTCGCTGCCGGTATTCAATGTCAAACCGGAGGATGTTCCCAGGATATTAAGTGAGTATAAATAAAAAAGGGGGGTGAGAAACGTGGGAGAAAAACGTGTTTTGTTGGAATACGCTGATCAGATAAATCCGGAGAGTGCAGAGGATTATATCAAGGTCGGCGGTTATAAAGGTCTGGAGAAAGCCCGGTCCATGGAAAAGAAAGCTTTGATCGACGAAGTAAAGAAATCCGGATTGCGGGGCAGGGGCGGAGCAGGGTTCAATGCTGGAATGAAATGGAGCTTTGTACCCCAGGACGCACCAGTCAAATATGTAGTCTGCAACCTGGATGAGGGGGAACCGGGTACTTATAAAGACCGTATTATATGTGAAAAAAATGCTCAGGCATTGTTGGAAGGAATGGCCATTTGCGGTGCGGCAATAGGGTCGGACCTTGGTTACATTTATTGTCGGGGTGAGTATCCTTTCGTAGTGGAATTATTAAGAAATGCTGTTAAAAGCGCCAAAGATGCCGGAGCTTTGGGAGATTTTGACATTGAAGTCAGAATGGGAGCCGGAGCGTATGTATGCGGCGAAGAAACTGCTTTGATCGAATCCATCGAAGGTCATCGGGGTGAACCGAGATTCAAGCCGCCTTTTCCAGGTGTAGCAGGATTATGGGGAGTCCCCACGGTAGTCAACAATGTGGAAACATTTGCCTGTCTGCCTTATATCCTGGTCAATGGAGCAGAATGGTTTGCCGGTATAGGTGCGGAAAAATATCCCGGCACCAAAGTGCTTACTTTGACAGGTGATATCAATAACGCCACATATTTTGAAGTACCCACAGATTATAAACTGCGGGATGTAATATATGAATTGGGCGGCGGCATGAAAAACGGCAAAAAATTTAAAGCAGTTCAGGTAGGCGGAACCTCCGGTGCTTTTATACCGGAAGAGAATCTGGATACACCTATTGATTTTGATTCAATGGGAGCAATAGGAGCAGCTTTGGGTTCAGGTGCGGTCCTGGTCCTGGATGAAACCAGGGATATAGTAGATACGGTGACCCGCATCGCCAAATTCTTTGAACATGAATCCTGTGGCAAATGCAACCCCTGTCGGGAAGGTACCTTCAGAATGTATGAAATGCTGACCAGAATAAATGAAGGTAAGGGTACAGGAAAAGACCTGGACAATATTCTGCGATTGGCCAAAACTATGAGAAGGGCATCGCTTTGCGGTTTGGGGCAAGCTGCCCCCGCTCCGGTCGAATCTACAATCAAGTATTTCAGACATGAGTACACGAGAAAGCTCGTATAATCTTTGGAGAAAGGAGGATTCCGATGATAAATCTTAAAATAGACGGAGTTGAAATACAGGTGCCCAAAGGGACTATGCTGCTGGAGGCCTGCCGACAGGCAGGTGCAGATATACCAACTTTGTGCTATGACGAAGACCTGCGGCTGGCCGGGTCCTGTCGGATGTGTGTTGTGGAATGTAAAGGCAGGCCCAATTTACTGGCTGCTTGTGTAATGCCGGCAGAGAATGGGATGGAGATCTTAACTGAAAGCGAAGATGTTGTGGAAGTACGCAAAGTAATCCTGGAACTTTTAAGTGCACGGCATGTTTTTGATTGCCATGTATGTGAGAAGGATGGGGAGTGCAAACTACAGGATTACTGCTACAGGTATGGTGTTAAAGAATCAGGTTTTGTGGGAGAAGGGCCTGACTTTTACAAGGAAGACCCCAACCCCTTCTTCGAGCGGGATTACGATAAATGCATTATGTGTACCCGTTGTATAAGGGTCTGTGAGGAGATTACCGGGGCAGATGCCATCGACCTGGAGGATCGGGGACATCGCGCCAGGGTATCAACTGCTTTTAACGGCATTTTAGCCGATTCCACCTGCGTATTTTGCGGGCAATGTGTAATGGTTTGTCCGGTTGGAGCATTGACCAGTAAAGTGTCAGCCGGAAAAGGGAAACCTGCTCAAAATAAAAAGGTGCTCACTACCTGCACCTATTGCGGAACCGGTTGTACCCTGGAACTCAATGTCAATAACAATAAAGTGGTTGGAGTTACTTCCAATCGGGACAGAGAATATAGTCCGGTTAATAAAGGCGCCCTATGTGTTAAAGGAAGATTTGGATGGGATTTCATTCATTCACCAGATCGCCTGACAACTCCTTTGATCCGCGAAAATGGGGAACTTCGCCCGGCCAGCTGGGATGAAGCCCTGGCCTATACAGCGGATAAACTAAAAGCGGTCAAGGAAAAATATGGTCCTGATGCGCTGGCAATGTTTTCCTCTGCCCGGGTTACCAACGAAGAAAACTATCTGGCCCAGAAATTTATGCGGGCAGGCATCGGCACTAATAATGTAGACCATTGTGCCCGTCTCTGACACTCCGTTACTGTCGCCGGTCTGGGGGCAGCATTTGGAAGTGGCGCAATGACCAATTCTGTAAATGAACTGGAAAATGATGCTAAATGTATATTCTTAATTGGGACCAATACTACTGAAAACCATCCGGTCATCGGCTATAAGATCCGCCAGAATGTAAGAAAAAATGGGGCAAAACTCATCGTAGCCGACCCGCGGAAAATTGAACTGGCTGAAATAGCCGATATTTATTTGAAATTCCGTCCCGGTACTGATGTGGCACTGGTGAATGGAATGATGAATGTCATCATCAATGAGGGCCTTCTGGATGAAGATTTCATAAAGAACCGCACCGAAGGCTATGAAGAATTTGCTGAGACAGTGAAAAAATATACTCCTGAAGTGGCAGCAGAAATAACCGGGGTGTCGGCAGAAGATATTATCAGGGCAGCACGTCTTTATGCAGAATCTGAAGCGGCAGCACTTTGCTATGCCATGGGTGTTACCCAGCATAGTACCGGTACTGAAAACGTTAAAACCATGTGTAACCTGGCACTGCTGACCGGAAATCTTGGTCGCCCGGGGACGGGCGTGAACCCCTTAAGAGGTCAGAACAATGTACAGGGCGCCTGTGATATGGGGGCACTGCCCAATGTGTATCCAGCTTATCAACAGGTGAGCAATGAAGCCAATAAAGAGAAGTTTGAAAAAGCCTGGGGTGTTCCCTTATCAGGAACAAATGGCTGGACTTTGACTGAAGCTATCGGCCATGCCCACCATGGGGAACTGAAAGCATTGTATGTGCTGGGGGAAAACCCCATGATGAGTGATCCGGACATAAATCATGTGGAGGAAGCCCTGAACAATCTGGATTTCCTGGTGGTGCAGGACATCTTTATGACCGAGACTGCGGAACTGGCTGATGTGGTATTACCGGGAGTATCTTTTGCAGAAAAAGATGGAACTTTCAGCAATACCGAACGCAGGGTGCAAAGGGTCCGGCAGGCTATCACACCCATCGGTGACTCCCGTCCTGACTGGCAGATAATCTGTGAGATCTCAACACTATATGGTTATCCCATGGAGTACGGGACTATCGAAGAAGTATTTGAGGAGATCAGAACAGTTGCGCCTTCATATGCCGGTATCACCTATGAAAGAATTGATAAATCCGGCATTCCCTGGCCCTGTCCTACAGTTGAGCATCCGGGAACACCGATACTGCATTCTGCCCAATTCAGCAGAGGCCTGGGTCTGTTCCATGCCATCGACTTTAAGGAACCGGTGGAATCGCCCTGTGAAGAGTATCCTCTGATTTTAACTACGGGCAGAAATCTATTCCATTACCATACGGGGACAATGACCAGACGCTCTACGGCCCTGGATGAGCACCGGCCTTATAATGAAGTTGAAATCAATCCGGTCACAGCAGCGCAAATGAGCATAGTTGACGGAGAAATGGTCAGATTGAGTACCAGGAGGGGCAGTATTGAGTTAAGAGCCCATGTCAATGATATCGTCAGTGAAAATGTGGTGTTTACCACTTTCCACTACAAAGAAGCAGCGGCTAATATGCTAACCAATGCAGATGCTTTGGATCCGACGGCCAAGATACCAGAATATAAGGTATCAGCAGCCAAATTAGAAAAAATAAGCTAGACAGATGAAAAACAGCCCCCATACTATGGGGGCTGTTTTTATTTGGTATTTTGTTTCTGGCTCAATCATCATGATTGGTATAGCCTTTTTCCCTGGCAAGGAGATCCAGATAAATGGTTTCCATGTTGGCGATATATAAATCTATGATTTTGGTTTTTTGCCTTTCGTCGTAAGTTTTTAAATAGCCCTTACATTTATCGCAGACATAAAGATGATAGGCATCATCCTCTTCGACGTTCAAATACTTGATAGAGGAGGGCTCATCATTCCCGCAGTGGACACATTGCAAATAACGGGTTTCCCATTCCGAGAAACAGCGGTCGCAAAACATAAAACGACGATTATCCGATGAGCTTACGCGGCTGAAATTGGATTTACTGCCGCAAATCGGACAGATATTAGGAAACTGCCACAGGTGATGGTCATCTTTTAACAAATCCTGCACATAGGGCCGGGCATAAACCCGTAAAAATGGCCTTAAGGCCTGCTCAAAGGTAAAGACCAGCATTTCCTGGGTCAGTTCCACTCGGGGGGCCAGTTCATTAAAATGATCCCCCATGTCAGAAACGATCAGACTGGCGATTATTTGTTTCAGGTCCAATCGATCTAATTCCAGTTGTAATTTTTCCATTGATTCCTTGAGCTCGGGGCGCTTTTGTTTTAAAAAGTCAATTATAACGGTTAAAACAGATTTATAAAGCAAGGGGTCAACAGCCAGTCCGTGAAGTTCGATAAATGATCTGCTGCCAGAGCCCAAATGCTTTTTTAAATCAAAGGTATCAAACTGGACCGATTTAGCCAGGAGGATTTGCTGCTGATTCTGAATGTTTTCCAGTTCAGTAAAAAAATCTAAAAAACCTTCCGGGAGTGTTACCGGGGTTTCCCTCTTCAAACCATCACCCTCTTATATTTTTCTATTCAAATATCAGTATGGCAAAATTGCCGTCAGTTGTAAAGCAAAAATGGGGGAAGGTATTCCCCCATTTTATATATACTGTTGGATCAGGCTTACGCTTCTTCCTCTTCGGCTTCGTCCTTTTGTCCATAGGTCTCTTCATACCAGATGGCGTGGTGCGCCTTGGCCCAATCTTCCCTGACAGTACCTTTCCACATACCCCAGAATGATTCGCCGGAACCGGGGTGGAAGGAGCCCAGGTAGCCATGCATACATACCATGCAGGTGGCCAGGACCATCGCAATATCATGGGTGGGATAGGCGATCAGCACCATCCATTTGGGGAAGATCGTCGGGAACCACATGATATATCCGCTGATTGCCAGAAGAATAACCATGGTCGGTGTTACTAATGAGTTGCCTTTTTCACCGCCGTTAAATTTGGTCTGGGGCGGGATATTGACGTGAAAGCCCAGGAACTCAGCGGGGAACTTCAATAAAAAGCCGATATCATTCATGCCAAAACGAAGGATATCTTTTATCCAGGCTATAATAACGCGGAAATTGAATAGTATAAAATATGCTATTATCAGGGTCAGTGCTACAGCAGCAACCCGATGCACAATTCCGGCCCCTACATATCCGCCGAAAATTGCTGCTAACCAGTCTACACTATCAAAGAACAGGGCTAAACCAGTAAAAAGGCATAGTATAAAAGTTACAGTGTGTCCCCAGTGAGTAAAACGAGATACAAAATTGAACCTTTCCACGCGGGGGATATCTTCCCTATACTCATGAAGTAATTGCATCATTTTCTACCTCCTTCCCTTTGTCAATATCTTTATTTTTGTTTTTATTGGCGATCAGTCTGGAAGTAACAAAACTGACACCTGAAGCGCCCAGGAACAGGGGAATCAGCCAGCTGGCATAGGGTTGTACATAATCCTGCCAGACGGTGACCTGGGGATGTTTGGGATTTACCGGCAGGCCAAATTTGTCCGGGGTGTCAGTTAAAACATAGAGCTTATTAAGTCCCCCCAGTTCCAGTTTTCCATAAATAGTGGCATTGGGGAAACCATTGGCCTGTAATTTTTTAGCCCTGTCTTCGGCAATTTGCATCAGCTCATCCCGGTCTCCGAACATTAAAGCACCGGAGGGACAGGTTCTGGCACAGGCAGTCGTCAGGCCCTCTTCGACCCGATCATTACAAAGGGTGCATTTGGTTATTATGTCCAGGCGTTTAAGGTATTTGGGTATATCAAAGGGACAAGCAGTTGCACAATACTGGCAGCCAATGCATTTGTCAGGGTCATGGACCACTGCACCCCAGCCCGAATAGGACAAGGCACCCCGGGGGCATACTTTTACACAGTTGGCTTCAAAGCAATGCATGCACTGCCGTTTGAGAAAGTTCCAGCTCACACCATGGACCGGATCCTCGGACTCAAAAAATTTGATGATGGTATAGGTTACCGGATCGGTATCATCATGAGTCTGATAATGGCCTTTAAAAGGTTTTATGGAAGCCGGAAGCTGGTTCCAATCCTTGCAGGCTATCTGGCAACCACGGCAGGCTGTACATCTGCTGACATCAAAAAGATTTGTTTTATTAGCCATAATTAAGCCCTCCTTATGTCGCATAGCCATGCTTTGTATTCCGGTATCATGGTATTGGCATCACCGATATGCGGTGTCAGCCAATTGGCAATATCTCCAGTGGCATAACCTTTAAAACCATATTGCCAGACCATGCCTATTTGATGTACCGGCTTTCCATGGATAAGGAATGGTTTGAATCTCTTGGTAACACAAGCCACTGCTTTTAAATCACCGCGAGTGGTGGAAACGATCACATCATGTCCGTTCTTGATACCCTTTTCCTTGGCCAGTTCTTCACTTAGTTCCACAAACATATCCGGCATCAGTTCAGCCAGCCAGGGCAGGTTACGGGTCAAAGCCCCGGTCTGCCAGTGTTCGGAAACACGATAAGTGGTGGCGATGATGGGGTATTCTTCAGAGGTTCCCTGTTTATCCGGCTCAATTATTTTGGTGGCTGGATTCAGGTTCTGGCTGTTCATCCTGTTTTCCGTCGGGCTTTCCCAGGGTTCATAGTGTTCCGGGAAGGGGCCGTCCTTCATGGAAGAGGCGGTTGCAAACAAGCAACCCAAGCCCTCCGGACGCATGATAAAGGGCTTGGTGAAATTGGGTTTATCAGGACTGGTAGTACCAATAAAATCTGGTACGTCTACTCCCACCCATTTGCCCTGTGCTTCATCCCAGTTGACCAGTTTGCGGTCTTCATCTCCCGGCCAGGGAGTGACACCATCCGGCTGTACTGAGCAGCGGTTATAAATAATGCGGCGGTTAACCGGCCAGGCCCAGCCCCATTCGGGGAAAATTCCCAGACCGCTGGGGTCATCCTTTTTACGGGATTGTGGTTTATAGAACCATTCGCCGTCTTTCAGTGTAGCACCACCGCAGTAAATCCAGTTTCCACAGGCAGTACTGCCATCATCCTTCAGATTGGCGAAACCTTCAACGGGTTTACCGTCGGATAAAAAGTAACCACAGAGTTCATAAGCTACTTTAAGCACATCATCATGTCCATCTTCATTTTCGTAATCCCAGGTCATGTTTTTGATGGGTTCATCTTCAGGGCGGCTGCTGTCCGCATACAATTGCTGCAGTTTTTTAGCCAGTTCGTTATAGATCCACATATCTGCTTTGGATTCACCGACGGGCTCAGCACCTTTCCAGCGGAACTGAACCAGACGTCCGGTCTGGGCAGCGGTTCCTTCTTTTTCATATACTGCTGCCGCCGGCAGGAAGAATACCTCGGTCTGGATGTCAGTGGGCTTGACCGGATTGAATTTGTCATTGTAGACCGGCCTTCTCCAGGCATCGTAGGTCCAGAACTCGGCGGTTTCATGCAGCCATAAATCGATTACCACCAGCCATTTCAATTTGGTTAATGCCAGCAGTTCTTTGTTGGCATTGGGTCCACCTACTACCGGGTTGGAACCATTTATGACCAGCCCGTCGATTTCACCTTTTAACATATTCTCAAACATCATCATATGGGAATAATTCTTTTTAGCATCCCGTTTGGGCAGGTAATGATAGGCAAAATCATTGCCGGCAGTTGCAGCATCGCCATACCAGGCTTTGAGCATACTTACCAGCCATTTGGAGCTGTGGATCTTCCAGCCGGAATTGGGGAAGCCTTCCTTGACCAGTTCACGGAATTCTTCCAGAGTGGTGAAAGGCAATTTAGCTGCTCCGGGAGTGATTTTCCTTACAAAGGAAATCAAATCTTTGTCAGATGCTGCATTGGTGGGGGAATCAAGGTAACCGGGCAGGTTGCCAAACAACAGAGCCATGTCTGTTGCTCCCTGAACATTGTTTTCACCGCGGAGGGCATTTACACCGCCCCCTGGCCGGCCCATATTGCCCAGCAGCATTTGTACAACGGAAAAAGCCCGGACGTTCTGGCTGCCGACCGTATGCTGGGTTATGCCCATGGCATACATAATGGTGCCGGTTTTATCCGGTGCCCCGGTGGCGCAGAAGGTTTCCAGGACTTCCAGGTATTTATTCCTGGGGGTTCCGGTTATTTCACAAACGGTATCGATATCATAACGCTCGTAGTGTTTTTTCAATAATTGAAAAACACATTGGGGATCCTGCAAAGTAGGATCAGTTAATGGTGAACCATTTTCATCCTTCTGATAGTCCCAGCTGCTCACATCGTATTGGCGGTTCTCCTGGTCGTAGCCGGAAAACAGACCATCTTCAAAGCTGAATTCTTTTTTTATCAGGCATGAAGCATTGGTATAATGAAGAACGTAATCCTTATGATATAATTCGTTATCGATGATATACTTGACCATGCCGCCCAAAAAGGCGATGTCGGTGCCTGATCTCAAGGGGGCATAAACATCAGCACGGGCCGAAGTCCTGGTAAAACGCGGATCAACATGTATCAGCTTGGCACCCCGGGTATCCCTGGCTTTAAGCAGCCACCTCATGGTAACCGGGTGATTTTCCGCACAATTACTGCCCATGATCAGCGCACAATCGGTGTTCTTAAGGTCGACCACATGATTGGTCATTGCTCCGCGTCCAAATGAAGGTGACAAACCTGCCACCGTTGCGGAGTGTCAGATACGGGCCTGGGTTTCCAGATAAACGACACCCAGGGAACGCATCATCTTGGAAAGGACATAGCACTCTTCGTTATCCAGTCCGGATCCTCCGATGGAAGCAATTTTTTCTGTACGGTTGACGATTACATCACTGCCATCGTCAAGTTTTTCTTTATGGATAAAGCTGCTGTCACGGGACTCTTTTATTTTTGCAGCGACCTTGTCCAACATCCAATCCCAATCTTTTTCTTCCCATTTGGTTGAACCGGGAGCACGATAAAGGGGTTTTTGCACTCTTTTTGGATTGATGATCTGTTTACCGGTATCCGGATCGTAGATCTCCCTGAGGTTGAACATAGCCGAGCCCTTACTGCAGGCCCCTCCCATGTTGATAGGATTATCAGGGTCGCCATGGACACTCAGGAGTTTAACATAATTGCCGTCATTATCGTATTCTGCATAAACAACCAGACCACAGCCCGATGCACAATAAGGACAAATCGTTGGTACAGGTGTAATATTCTTTATCCTTAATTGCTTGACTGCGGATGCCGTAGCCTCGAAATTAAAACCCAGCTCAGCCACTGACATAATAGCAGCAGTCGCCCCGGTCAATTTGAGGAATTGCCTACGGGTTACTCTCATAAACTCACACTCTCCTTCCCCACTTACTTTAGTTAAAGTATCGTTTTCCCCTTGTCCCGATTATAGCATTTAACAGGAAAAAAATTCACCCCCCTTAAATTAGCAAAACTTCTTCCATCAACCCTGCCAAAAAAGCCTACGAAACCCCAATCCGCTCACTTTTTAGGTGCGATTTAAAGATATATAGTCAATCATATTAAAATTCGACATAAGGCAAGCTTAATCCTTGCCCGCCAGGGCAGCTTTATATTATATAAGAGAAAATTATCCCAGGTATAACCAAATTAAATGTTATTGGCCATGATTATTTGCCCGCTCAATTCCAAATCATAACCACCGATAGCCATTATCCGCTCTTTGAATTCATCACTGGCAATGGCAGTTTGCAGGCGTTCAAGGTTGGCTGCCGTAAATAATTGCGGCAGGATGCAAATATCGTACTGTTCCTGGGTGATGGGTATAAAATCCAGGTCCAGGGCCCGGGCACTGGCGTAAATCCCCAATCCGGTATCAGAGGCATTGTTTTTGATGGAAGCGGCCACAGCCAGATGGGTGTATTCCTCACGGTTATATCCATTGATTTTTTCTGGTGGTATATTTTCTTTTTCCAGCAGATAGTCCAGCAGGATTCTGGTTCCAGAACCATTTTGTCGATTGATATATCTGATTTGTGGAAGTAAAAGATCTTTTAATGATGTGATACCACCGGGGTTATTTTTAGGTATGATAAGTCCCTGTTCCCGTTTGACCAGATTGACCAGCATCCATGGTTGTCCGGCCAAATATTTCTGGACATAGCTGATATTATAACCGCCGGTTTCATAATCCAATAAATGAAGTCCGGCAAAATGTGTTTCTTTTCGACGCAATGAAAAGATACCACCCATACTGCCGACATTAGCAGAGATAAGTCTTAATCCATATCTTTTTTGCAAAATATCGGTCAATATGTCGATGGAAAGGTCATGGCTGCCAATGGTTATGATGGAATTGTCAATTATATTTAAGGGACGTCTCAAAGAAACAATACAGTTATCCCCAGCCTGCAAACCTTCAGAACCGCGCTGGATGCACAATATTCCGTCGGATTTGACCAGACTGGTAGTTATTCCGGCACCTTTCGCTAAAGGAAAACAAAGATGGTTTCCAGCAATTTTAACGATATTTACATGGTTAAAATCATCAACACCCATGGGAGAAGGCATTTTGCGGGCGGTCCGGCATTCCAGTTCCGGTATAAGAGGCGGGGCGATGCCCTGCAGCTGGTAGATCAATGGCCGGGCGAAGAGATGAAAGATCAGATCGGCTGAAACGGGATAACCGGGAACACCAATAAAGGGTTTTTGCCCTATCAAACCAAGAATAGCTGGTTTTCCCGGGCGGACAGCCAGACCGTGCAGGATCACCTCGCCCATCTCTTCCAGCAGGGCAGCAGTATGATCTTCTCGTCCCGCTGATGAACCAGAGCAAACGACGATTATGTCGCACTGGGAAATTGTTTCCTGGATGGCCTGTCTGATTTGTTCCTTATCATCAATTACAATTGCCTGCTTTTTAACAATAGCGCCCCATTCTTCACACAGAGCCTTGAGCATGTGGCTGTTTGATTCCACGATTTGTCCGGGGGGCATTTCATCACTGCCCTGGGCAACTAATTCAGTACCGGTAGGGATAATGCCAACAATTGGTTTTTTTACGGCTTCCAGACTTCTTACGCCGGCAGTTAACAGGGCAGCCGCTTCATAAGGTCCGATGCGGGTAAAGGCAGGGAACAACATATCATAGGTTACTATATCTTCACCCACTGAGCGTATATGCTGCCAGGGCACAGCCGCTTTTATGATCTGCGCCATGCCATTAATGAAATTGACTTCTTCGATCATAATAACGGCATCATATTCGAGGGGAATATAATCACCGGTATCCACTTCCAAATAAGACTCCCGGGAAAGGTTCAGCGGGCTAACTTCTGTCGCCCCTGCAGTTATAGCAGCTTTCACCGCAATACCATCCATAGCGGAGGAAATATAATGGGGTGAAGAACGCCGGGCCAGGACTGCTGCAGCCGTTATCCGGTTCAAACTATCGGTTGTTTCAATTTCTTCGGTCTGGATACGGTAACAATTTTCTTCCTGCAAGCGCTGGTCAAAAAGTGTTTGCGCTTTTTCCAGGGGCATATTTTCTATATAGATATTGCGTTTCATTTTTTACTCCCGGTATAATTGTTTTCATTATTTTAACCCAAACCAAAATATTATGAAAATATTGTTACAATTGACAACAAGGATTTTGCAAGATTTTCTAACTGCAGTATAATTTATAAAAATGCTGACAGGGGATTATTCACTTATGAAAGATTTTTTCCAGGTTGTGCGTTATCAGCAGGCCTGGCACGAACTGATGAATGTCCGCCCCCCACAGGTATTGCAGACCCTTGGTTTATATGAAGCGGGGGGGCGGATCGCTGCCGCTGATGTAGGCAGTCGGGAGGATCTGCCCTCCTTTGACCGGTCAACTGTAGATGGCTATGCCCTCCGTGCCGGGGATATTTACGGATGCAGTGAGTCATCACCGGGTTTGCTGGAGAATGTGGGGGAGGTCAAAATGGGGCAGGAAACATCCCTGACACTGCACAAAGGACAATGCTGCTGGATCCCAACTGGAGGCATGCTGCCGGCGGGAGCCGATGCAGTCATAATGATGGAATATACTGAAAAACTGGATGAAAAAACGGTTCTGACCCATCGACCGGCGGCCCCCTTTGAAAATGTGATGCAGGCCGGGGAAGATGTCAGGGCCGGCCAAATAATAATCAGTGCCGGACAGGTGATCAGACCTGCGGACATCGGCTTGATGGCATCTTCGGGTGTTAAAAGCCTCCAGGTTTTCAAACCATATCGGGTGGGGATTATCTCCACCGGCGATGAGATTGTGCCGCCGGACCAGGAACTGGCACCTGGCGAGATCAGAGATGTCAATTCTTATGCCTTATATGCAGCTGTTGATGAATGTGGTGCCATCCCTACGGCTTACCCCTTGGTTAAAGATCAGTTCGCAGCTATTCAGCAGACTGTTGCTGCGGGACTGGCGGCCAATGATATTTTACTGCTTTCCGGGGGCAGCTCAGTAGGTGTCCTGGATGTTACTCTGGATGTTTTGATGTCCTTTGCCGATGCCAGGATGCTTTTTCACGGCCTGGCAGTCAAACCGGGCAAACCGACTTTGGCCGTGGGAATAAAGGATAAATTAGTCATAGGCTTACCCGGTCATCCGGTTTCGGCCCTGACCATATTCCATATACTGGTGGCCCCATTGCTCCGACCCCGGAATGAAATCCATGACTGCGAAGGTCATTTAAGTATCAATGTTTTTTCCCAGGCGGGGCGGGATGATTTTATACCGGCAGCTATTGAAGAGCAGAAAGATCAAAAACTGATTCACCCCTTACTGGGTAAATCAGGATTGATGAGTATTCTAGCCAGGGCCCAGGGTTTTATTCATATTCCTTATGAAAAACAGGGGATCAAAGCCGGAGAAAAAATAAAAATAAGGATGTTTTAAATGAGGTCAAATGATGATGGAAAAAAGAGTCAGTCCTGAAACAGCTCTGGCCAGATGTCTGCCCTGTATAAAACCGGTGGACGGTGTAGTGCTGCCGGTGGAAGAAGTCTGGCAAAGGGTTGTTGCGGCAGATATTTATACAGCGGTTGATATACCGCTGTTTTCTCATTCCCTGGTGGATGGTCTGGTGTTGCATCTCTCCGACCTGGACCGCCTGCAGCGGGATAAAGAAATATTGCTTTCTATCACCGGAACAATAGGGGCAGGGGACCTTGATTCCCCAGCCCTTGTGGCCGGAGAAACAATGGAGATCATGACCGGTGCCCGGCTTCCGGAGGGAGCGGGGGCAATCGTTAAAAGGGAAGAGGTACCGGTAAAAAACCGCTGGGCATATTTTAATCAGGGGGTCCAACCGGGTGCGAATATAAAAAAGAGGGGCAGCTTTTTAAAAAGCGGGGACCTGCTGGCGGCAGCTGGAGAAGTGCTGGGAGCAAGCCAGATCGAAATAATTGCCGCCGCAGGAATGCCGCAAATATTGGTTTATAACATCCCTGCGGTTTATGTGATTAATACCGGCAGTGAATTAATCCTGCCTGGTGAAGAACGGCAGGCAGGACAGATTTTTGCCAGTAACAAGGCCTTTTATTACAGCCTGGTGAAAGCCGCCGGCTGTGATCCCATTGGTGGGAAACGCCCGGTAAAAGATCAGATCGGGGAAATCGCCGGGGAGCTGGTGGAGGGGATTAAATGCAGTAAATTGCTGATCATCAGCGGTGGTACCGCTGAAGGAGAATATGATCTGGTTCAGGCAGCTTTCCACCAAATCGGTGCCCGGATGATTTTTGACGGCCTGGATTTAAAACCGGGACGGCATACTGCGGCAGCTGAAAAAGACGGCGTCTTGTTAATTAATCTGCCCGGCAATCCTGGTGCAGGCGCCATCATATTTGAAATATTAGTCAAACCATTGCTGCGCAAACTAAGGGGAAGTACTGATTATCAAAACAGCTGGTTTGAATTATCTCCCCAGGACAATGATCTTCCGCTGACGAAACGGCGAACCATGGCCAGAGCCCGGGGTGAAATAAGAAAGGGGCAGATAAATGCCCGAATGATCGATAAAGGCAGCCAATCACTAACAGGTGGCATGCTGCAGCTGATCGTTGACCTTGATCCGTCCTCCCCAGCCATTAAGGCCCTCCTTATTGACTGATCAATTAATCCCGGCACTGTCAACCAGTTCCTTACACAAGCGATTTCTAAATTCCGTTAAACGGATAAAATCCATACAGGGTATATAAAATGCTTCCAATTCATCATGCCAGGTCCGGGCTTGAGCAAGAAAGCCGATTGCAGCATTGATTCCCGCCCGGCATCGTTTTTGGGCTGCCAGAAAATTCATCTCATTATCGATCCCTTTTAATGTCAATAAATCAAAATCAAGTTTCCGCTTGAATTTTCCCGTTAATGTAGCTGCATAATCAACGATATGTGCAGATATATCGATTAAGACACTCTGGGAAGAGGGGAATAAAATAAAATCTATGTCGGCGGGTATAAATGGATTATGGAATATTTCAGCATCCAGGGAGTTAAGTTCTATCTGCTGCAGCACATGGGAAAACAGCTTTTGCATGCCGCTGCCCGGCCGGCCGGAAACCGCATAGACATCATAATCCGCATCGATTAAACTTTCATGTCTGGTTATGATCCCGGCTGGGGTGAGGGCTGCTGCAAAAATATGCCGCGGTTTAAATTCGCTGTATTTACCGGTGGATAAGAAATCCTGTCCCAGGGCTAAAATGTTTTTATTGACGGAAGGCCAGTGCATTAATTGGCGGGCATAGAACTCCATTTCCTGCCAGGCGGCACCGGACTCCTGCAGGCGCAAATAGGCCAGTTGGAAATAAGCGCTGATGGTATTGGTTAAATTAATTATTGATGTGCGATTTTTCTGAATCTTCTTTTGCTCCCAGAAACGACCCAGATTTATTATTTCATCCACTGCCCCGGGATAATGGGGATCGGCAACATGTGGCCGGGTGCCATCCAGGAGGCAAAACAGGTTATTGCCGATCACCAGGCCGTCCAGGGAATCGGGATCAGATGAGCACCAATGATATTCCAGATCATATCCCCGGTCGGCAAAAGTCTTGCTTATCTCCCGCATAAAGCTGGATTTTCCTGTTCCGGGTCCGCCTTTTAAAATAATTTTTCTGTTCACTTTTTCTCCCGCCATGGTGGGATAGAAATGATAAAAACCCTGGCAGGTATTGCCCCCGGAAAATAAATGTCTTTCGTTTCTCACATAAATAACCCCCTTTTACTTTTAAAACATCTTATGAAAACTTAATGCTTTTTAACCAAAAGAAACGGGAAGTATATTCATAAGGATGTTATTTATCTCCGGCAGAAAACAAAAAAGCAGATAATTAAACCTGCTGACCCTTGAATATTTCTGTTTTTCTATTTTCGGCATCCTGCCTCTTCCAGCTGCTTTTCGACCCTGACCCTGACAAAGGCCAGGTATTTGATATAGAGTTCCCGTCTTTCTTCGGCCTCCTGCCTGGTCAGACCGGTAGTTTTTTGCTTGCGAGTCAAGATAATAATCCTGTCCAGTTCATGTTTTTCCATGGTGAAAACCTCCTTCCAGGTCACCACATGGCACCATTTAAAACATTAATTCATATATAATGTATTTAATTATACTTCCTCATTACATTATACTATTTTTTAATTATCTATGGGCAGAAAGCAGGATTGACTATGAATTTTGACAGGACATGGTATTTAGATGAAATAACAGTTGATACCCGGGAGATGCAGGAAGAATTAAATATTTCGGCTATAACAGCTAGGCTTTTAATCAACCGGGGAATGACCGATATAAACAAAGCCAGGAAATTCCTGTACGGGACCGGGGAAAATCTGAGCGATCCCTTATTGCTGCCGGGGATAAAGCAGGCAGCGGACCGTATCAGAGCAGCCATCGCCGGGCAAGAAAAAATGGTCATTTATGGTGATTACGATGTTGACGGCATTTGCAGCATCGTCATTTTAAAAGAATGCCTGGAAATGCTGGGGGGAAAAGTGGATTATTATGTGCCGGATCGTTTCGAGGAAGGTTATGGGATTAATATGCCGGCGGTTGAAAATCTGGTCAAACAGAAGTATGAATTATTAATCAGTGTTGACTGCGGAATAACTTCAGTGGAGGAAGTCGGTTTTGCTGTGGCAGCAGGAATGGACATCATTATAACTGATCACCATACCCCTGGAGCAATGCTGCCTCCGGCAGCTGCCATTGTGAACCCCAAATTAGGCGGCAATGAGGACAATCAACATTTATGCGGTGCCGGTGTTGCCTATTACCTGGCCCGGGCCCTGCAGCAAGGGCCGGATGCTGCGGTTACCGGCATCCCATGGCTGGAACTGGCGGCCCTGGCGACAATAGCTGACATTGTACCCTTGCAGGGGGATAATCATATTCTGGTCCGGGAAGGTCTTAAGCATTTATCTGCAACCCGCAGAATAGGTCTTAAAGCTTTATTAAAAATATGTGCCCTGGAGGGTAAAGATATTACTCCCGGTCAGGTAGGTTTTGTGATCGCTCCCCGGCTTAATGCTGCCGGAAGGCTGGATAGTGCCCAAAAAAGCATTGAAATGCTGCTGACCAGTGATGGAAATATCGCAGAAAACCTGGCTGTTCACCTGAATACCATCAATAATGATCGCCGTCAGGTGGAAGAAAATATATATGAACAGGCCCTGGCTCAAATCATGGCCAATGATCGGCAGGAAGACCAGGTTATCATTGCTGCCGGTGAGAATTGGCACGAAGGGGTTATTGGCATCGTTGCTTCCCGACTGGTAGAAAAATTTTACCGTCCGGTGATCATAATCAACTGGGATGGGGATATGGGTAAAGGTTCGGGACGCAGTATAAAAGGTTTCGATTTGCACAGGGCACTGGAACACTGCCAGGAGCATCTGTGCAGGTTCGGCGGGCACCAGATGGCTGCCGGCATCACCATTGAACGCCGGCAGCTGGATCTATTTGCTGCCGCTGTCAAAGCCTATGGTCAGAAGTATATGTCGCGGGAGGTACTATACCGGGTCTGCCGGACTGATGGCGAAATTGATATGGCCGAGATCACCTTTGATCTGCTCCAGGAATTAAAAAGACTTGCACCATACGGGGAAGGAAACCCCCAGCCCCAGTTCATCATGAGGAATATTCCGGTTCGATCCCTGCGTTTGGTGGGCGGTCAAAAGGAGCATATCAGTTTTGATTTTTCTCCCCTTGCTCTGCAGGGCATCGCCTTTCGAAAACCTGAATACATAAATCTGCCCTTTCAGGAATGCTGGCATGATGTGGTGGGAACCCTGGGTGAAAATGAATATCGGGGCAAGGTTTCCCGGCAAATCAATGTAAAAGAGATGAAAATGAGTTTTATACCGGATGATATAAAAAGATTCCGCGGCCTGGAGCATATGCCATACCGGCGGATAAATTTGATATTAACGGAGATTAAAGCCGGAAGGCCGGTTATAATGCTATTTCCTGCTGCTCGTTCCCTGCTCAAGTATAAGCCGGGGTTGGAGAACTGTTTCAAAAGTGATTGGCTCCATGTACTCCATGGTCTTATGCCGGTCAATGAACAGACCGCAACTGCCGGTCTTTTATCCCGGGGCCGGGGGGGTATATATTTAATAACCAGAGCTTATTTTGAGAACAGAGTATTAAAGGGCCAGCTGCCGGCGAATTTAAGATATATTCTGCCGGAATGGAACAGTGAGCCAATCACTGGATTGAAAGATCCGGCAAGCATAGCGGAAAGTATTAAATGGGGCTGCCCGGCAGAATCAGTATTAAAATCCGTCCGCCCCATAAGTGATTTTGACTTCCGAAAAAAGAATTTGATATATAGCAATCGCCAGTCGACAATTACAGATATTATAGCCGGGATACCGACAGCGATCAGCGAAGCGGGCATGACTGATTTCCGGCAGCGACGAGCATTGCGGCGTGAATTTACCCGTTTGTCAGAGGGCGCATATATAACTGACGGCAATTATTATATCGGTGAGGGATTTGTCGATATTGACAATGTGGTCCTGGCGGATTTCCCTTTCAGTATCTGTGAAACCGCATACATACTCGAACAATCAGATGGTGACAGGGTACCCGGTCTTATAATTGCTGCCGGCAAAAAACAACGGGAGCAAAATTGGTCATACCTTAACCTGAGACATCCTGAGGGAGAAGAAGTGATACAGGTACTGGACCATCTGCAAAGGGCAGGACACCGGCAGCAAAAACTGGAGGAACTGACCCGGTCCATACAGGAAGAACAAGGTGAAGTGATTTCCCGGATGAAAATGCTGGCAATACTGCAAATACTTGCTGACACAGGCTTGTGCCAAATTAGCAAACAGGGTAGTATTATGGAAATACACTATCATTCCAATATTACCCCTGTTTTTAATATAAATGATTCTATCGCTTATCAGGAAGGTATGAGGGAAAAACAGACCTGGCAAGAGTTTTTAGCAATTCTTGAATTAAGTTGAAATGGTGGCTTTATGGAAATAATCAAAATAATCGAGCGAATAAAAGAATATGAGCCTGATGCGGATATTGCACAGATCGAAAAAGCCTACCAATATGCTAAAACGGCCCATGAGGGGCAAAAAAGGATATCGGGTGAAGATTATATCAGCCATCCGGTAGAAGTAGCATATATCCTGACCGAGATTGAGATGGATACGGCTTCCATTTGCGCTGCCCTGCTCCATGATGTCCTTGAAGATACGATTATGACTTATGAAGAGGTTGAAAAGGAATTCGGCGAAGAAATTGCCCTGTTAGTCGATGGGGTTACCAAACTCAGCCGCTTGGAATTCAAATCCAAACAGGATGCTCAGGCAGAGAATCTGCGGCGCATGTTTATTGCCATGGCCAAGGACATCAGGGTCATTTTGATCAAACTGGCTGACCGGCTGCATAATATGCGGACACTGAATTATCAGCCGGAACATAAACAAAAAGAGATCGCCGAGGAAACCATGGAGATTTTTGCTCCCCTGGCTCATCGGCTGGGAATATTTAAATTTAAATGGGAATTGGAGGATCTGGCTTTTTTTTATCTGGATCCGGATATGTATTATCAGATTGCCAGAAGACTTAAACAAAAGCGTCGGGAAAGGGAAGATTATGTCAATGATCTGATTGCTCAAATCAGGAATGGGATCGAACAGATAGGGCTGGAGGCCGATATCGAAGGACGGCCAAAAAACATTTTCAGCATCTATAAAAAAATGATCAAACAGATGAAGGATGTCGATGAGATATACGACAAGATTGCCATTCGTGTTATCGTAAACGATGTGCATGAATGTTACGGGATACTGGGGATCATCCACACCATGTGGAAACCTTTACCGGGGCGGTTTAAAGATTATATAGCCACACCCAAGCCTAATATGTATCAATCACTACACACTACTTTCATAGGCCGGGGCGGGGAACCCTTTGAAGTGCAGATCCGTACCTGGGAAATGCACCAAACAGCCGAATCAGGTATTGCAGCCCATTGGCGCTATAAAGAAGGCAGCAGCCCCAAAGACAAAAAATATGACCAAAAATTGGCCTGGCTGCGGCAAATATTAGAATGGCAGCAGGAGATCAAAGACACGGATGAATTTATGGAATCACTGAAGATAGATTTGTTCGATGATACAGTTTTCGTTTTTACTCCCAAAGGGGCGGTTATAGAATTGCCCAAAGGAGCATGTCCGGTAGATTTTGCCTACCGGGTTCACACCGAAGTCGGACATCAATGTACTGGTGCCAGGGTTAATGGCCGGATAGTGCCACTGGACCACCCTTTGACCAATGGAGATATCGTTGAGATCATAACATCCAAGAATTCTCTGGGACCCAGCCGGGATTGGCTGAACTTTGTCAAAACATCTTCGGCAAAGAGTCGTATTCGGCAATGGTTTAATCGAGGAAAAAGGGCTGATAATATTATCAAAGGCCATGATATGCTGGAAAAAGAGATGAAGAAAAACCACCTGTCACCCCGGGAAATGTTGAAAAAAGAAAAAATGGCGGAAGTGGCCAGGCGGCTGGGCTATAATTCGGGGGAAGATCTATGTGCTGCTGTTGGGGATGGGGCTGTTTCTCCCCAGCAGGTCATCACCCGGCAGAAGGAGATATTTTTCCAGGATGCGGTGGTAGAAGATATATTGACTATTCCCCCCATGAACAAAAATATTTTACAGCGGGAGAAAGAAACCACTGCTATTAGGATCAAGGGTGTTGATGATGTGGCGATAAAACTCAGCCGTTGCTGCAATCCCTTGCCCGGGGACAGCGTTTTGGGCTATATAACCAGAGGACGAGGGGTTTCGGTCCATCGTCTGGATTGCCCCAATATGCAAAATTATTTAAAAACGGAAAAGGACCGGATACTGGAAGTGGAATGGTCTGATGACCGGGGCATATATTATCTGGAACTGGAAGTCAAAGCTTTTGACCGCCAGCGGTTGACCACTGATATACTGAATGTGATTGCTGATCTGCGCATCCAGATAAATTCAGTTTTCTCCCGGGTAACCAAAAATAATTTTGCGGTCATAAACCTGAAACTGGAAATCAAGGATATCACGCAGGTTCAGGCAATCATTCAGCGTATTCAGCAAATAAAAGATATACTGGAGGTACGAAGAGTACTGCCAGGAGAGGACCGGGGTGAATAGTAATGCGGGCAGTGGTACAAAGGACCCTTTCCAGCAGTGTTGCCATTAAGGGACAAATTGCAGCCCAAATAGGACCTGGCCTTACGGTGCTGCTGGGAATTAAAAAAGGAGATCGGGAAAAAGATGCGGATTATCTCCTCGACAAGATTATAAATCTAAGGATTTTTGCCGATGAAGATGGCAGGATGAATCGCTCTTTGCTGGACATACAGGGCGAGATATTGCTCATCAGTCAGTTTACCTTGTATGGGGATGTGAAACGCGGCAGAAGGCCGAGCTTTACCGAGGCGGAAGAACCGTCAGCCGCAGAGCCCCTTTTCCAATACTTGATAGAGGGTATTAAGGAAGAGGGGGTAAAAGTTAAAACCGGCATATTTGGTGCCGATATGATAATAACCATGGAGAATGACGGGCCATGTACAATTTTGCTGGATAGTGAAAAACTCATCTAAAAGGAGGAAAACAGATTGATTTTAAAAGGATTGGAAATCAGCAGCATGGGGGTAAATTGTTATATTGTCGGCTGTGAGGAAACCAGGGAAGTCGCCGTTATTGATCCGGGCGGCAGTCCCAAAACCGTTGTCAACATGCTGGAGAATGATGGTCTTAAAGCCATTTACATCATAAACACCCATGGACATATAGACCATATAGGGGGCAATCGGGGAGTCAAGGAAGCGACGGGAGCCAAAATCCTCATCCATCAGGATGATGCCAAAATGCTGACCAGTTCTGTTTCCAATTTTTCGTTTTTAATGGGCAGCAAAGTCACCAGTCCCCCGGCTGACCAGCTGCTTAAAGATGGCGATATTATAAAAATAGGAAACACAGTGGAACTGGAGGTCATTCATACGCCCGGACATAGTCCCGGAGGCATCTGCTTGAAAACCGGCGATATAATTTTTGTCGGTGACACTCTCTTTCAGGGATCGATAGGCAGGACTGATTTTCCTGGCGGCTCTCATAAACAATTAATCCAGAACATAAAGGACAGGCTGCTGTGCTTTGATGATGAGGTGGTGGCTTATCCCGGACATGGGCCAGCAACTACCATCGGTTTTGAAAGGGCTCACAATCCCTTTTTATAAGATCAGCGGGAGCGGAATCTTAACCAGCCTTCCTCCTGTATGCTGGTTAAGGAGGGGCGAAGACTCAGAAGCTTGTGCCCGGTTGATTTAAGGAGATGCTGGGCGGCCAGGGATATCCGCAATGATAAATGTGGGCAGAGTAATGCCCGCATTTGCTTTTTTATGCTATTGATTAAAGAGGAAACTTGGTATGGTCAAAAACAAGGGAAATATAATGCGGGTAATATTCAATCATCTGACAATAGGATTGATCTACAGGGATTTCTGGCGGTTAGGACCGGCTTTTATCGGTACATTGGTTTCATTATTATACCAGCTGATTAATTTGTATGGTTTCTTGCCCGCCTTGTTTTTAATCAGTACCGGAACGGCAATGATTATAACCGTACTGACATATACCTTATATCTGCTGAGCCTGTTTTATATTCCGGTGCCCATTTGTGCTGCAGCAGCTGGCCTGGTTCTGGCCGCGTCTTTTCTGGCCTGGTTATTTATAAATATAAATATCAACCGCCAGGCTGATTTGCGGATACTGGTATTAAACTATTCTTCCCAGACTGCTTTTATAGGACTGTCAATCCTGCTGTGCAATCAGGTTTTGCCCCTGACTCTGGGAGCAAGGGCCAGGTTCTGGGATGTACACTTCAAACCAGAACTGGCCGGTAAAATACAGGAACACGATGCAGCGGTGCTTAAAGAATTATTACAGGAAGATCTATTTCGTCTGCAAAAGATATTGAAAGATCATACTGTTTTATATGGCTGTACCCCGGGGTCTCTGTTTAAATATCTTCCGCCTTTGTCCCCGAACAGCTTTCAATATCAAATCATTAAAACCATCATACCCCCCGAAAATGCCAGAGTCTTTACTTTAATCCGGGATTTTTATTTTCATGTTTTGACACTGGATAAAAAATGAACTGCCAGAAGAAATTTGACATTAAAAAAGGCATTCAAAAAAAGGCAAGAAAAAGGCCTTGAAAGTCATTGAAAAAGAAAAGACATTAAAAATAAGAAAAAAGTTTGCCGGGGAGTTTTTTTATGATAAAATAATTGCACCAATATTTAAAATGCGATGAAGAAGTAAAGTAAGCTTGTGAAATTATACAGAGAATAGATGCCGCTGGCTGGAAGCATCTTGATAAGGAAGCAAACTGAAGTTCACTTCGGAGTACCTGGCTGAAACATTTGCAAGTAGGCTGTGGCGGAGCTTCTACCGTTAAAAAGAAGGAGATATCGGATTAACCTGTATCTTTGAACAAGCGGGTCTTATGACAAAATGGGTGGTACCGCGGGCAGTATATACTTCTCGTCCCAAAAGGATGAGGAGTTTTTTGTTTAAAGAAGTGTTTTTCCCGTATCTTGCCAGAGCCGGGCATTGCCAATCAGGGTGGTACCGCGGGAAGTTTATACCTCTCGTCCCTATTTCAGGGAAGGGAGGTTTTTTATTGAACAGAAAAAATAAGGAGGAGTTAATAATGAATGCATTGGCAGAGAAGGTAAGTAAAATGCTGGTATCAAAAGAAGCTCATCCGCAGATGACTGAAATCGAGGTAAAAGGTTGTGTGATCGGTGGAAAGCAGTTGGTTATAATAGCCGGGCCCTGCGCCATCGAAACAGAAGAACTGTTAAAAGAAACCGCTTTTAAAGTCCGTGGTGCCGGTGCAGGTATGCTGCGAGGGGGAGCTTTCAAACCCCGTACTTCACCGTATAGTTTCCAGGGCCTTGGTGTGGTGGGCCTGGAAACCCTGGCTAAAATAGGTGAGTCCATGAATATGCCGGTCATAACAGAAATAATGGACAGTGAAGATATACCGATTGTAGCAGAACACGCCGATATTTTGCAGGTGGGTGCCCGCAATATGCATAATTTTTCTCTGTTGAAAAAATTAGGACGGATCGACAAGCCGGTAATGCTTAAAAGAGGCATGTCAGCAACTATTGAAGAATGGCTTTTGGCAGCAGAATATATATTGGCCGGGGGTAATGGCCAGGTGATATTATGTGAAAGGGGTATCCGCAGTGCTGAAAGATGGACCCGCAACACCCTGGACCTGTCAGCAGCAGCCCTGGCCAAGGAACTGACCCATCTGCCCGTCATCGTAGATCCCAGTCATGGTACCGGGGTGAGAAGCCTGGTGGCTCCTATGGCTAAAGCGGCAATTGCCGCCGGAACGGATGGACTGATTATCGAAGTTCATCCCCATCCGGAAAAGGCTCTGTCAGATGGGGAGCAATCACTGACCCCCAAACAATTCAGTCTCCTGATGCGGGAATTGGAGCCGGTGGCCAATGCCATGGGCAGGAGGGTCAGATAATGGTTTATGCAGTTCTGGGTCCCCCAGGGACCTTCAGTGAGGAAGGGCTTCGCTTATATGCCGGAAGTGATATAAAAATTCGGGAAGCGGAAGATATCAGCCAATTATTTGCCCTGGTGGACAGCGGGCAGGTGAGTGATGGCTTCGTGCCCCTGGAAAATTCTTCAGCGGGAATGATCAGCTCTGCGTTGGAATGTTTAGCGGCTTCATCATTGAAAATAAAAGGTGCCCTGGAGGTGCCCGTCCGGCAGTATTTGCTGGCCAATGGGGATTATGTTCCCGAAGAAGTGGAATTATTGATCAGTCAGCCGGTAGCCCTGGAACAATGCCGCAATTTTGTCACTGCCCAGCTTAAAAGGTCCAGAAAGGAAATAACCGATAGTACTGCCCGGGCCGCGCAGATGGTTCAGCAGGAGAAGCGACGGGCAGCGGCAATCGGCAGCCAGCGGTCAGGCCGGTTGTATGGCTTGAAAACAATTGCCGCCGATATTCAGGATGGGTTTAACTATACTCGCTTTATCCATATCGGAAAGAGTGATGAAATAGCCGCCCGGCCCCACAAGAGCAGCTTGCTTTTGTCCTTGCCGGATAAGGCGGGGGCTTTATACGAACTATTGGGGGTTTTTGCCCGGAACCAGCTTAATTTGAACAAAATTGAATCCCGGCCCGGCCGGGTGCCAGAGGAATATGTTTTTTATATCGAAGTTGAGCAAGGCAGGAATGACTTAAGAATGGAAATGTTTTTGCCGGAATTAACCCCTTATTGCAACTGGATCAAATATCTGGGGTCCTATACCCAGAAGAGAATCAGCCGTGTCGATGGCGGTCTGCCTCAGACCGGCCGGGATTTTTGTCATGGCAAGTGAAATCAGGGGGAGGGCTTATCGGGGAATCGGGCCGCTGCGGACCTGGAGCAATGGCCCCGGGCTGAAGCTAATTTGCTTATGGGATTGACCCGGGAAGAGGGCGGCGGTAAACTGGTTGGTCAAATTGAGCACCCGGGGGCAGTGACAAAAATAATACTGGGCTGATATAAGCAGGCACATCAACGGTGAAGTTGACAAGCTGCGTACCCTAAATTAGAATTATCCAAGAATATTTATAAATCGGAGGATTATATGCAGATCAAAGCTCCCCGCGGAACATACGATATTTTGCCGGACCAGGCAGCCAAATGGCAGTGGATGGAAGAACTACTTAAACTGACTGCCAGTGATTTTGGGTACCGGGAAATTCGCACGCCGATTTTTGAACATACCGAATTATTTGAACGGGGAGTCGGGGCCACCTCCGACATCGTCAGTAAAGAGATGTATACTTTCAGGGATAAAGCGGACAGGAGCATCACTTTGCGACCGGAGGGGACAGCCAGTTGTGCCCGGGCCTTTATCGAACATGGTTTTTATAATGGTTTGCTGCCGGTCAAATGGTATTATTCGGGACCCATGTTTCGTTATGACCGTCCCCAGACTGGGCGTTTTCGTCAGTTCCATCAATTCGGGGTGGAAGCTTTTGGCAGTGACAGCCCATTTTTAGATGCGGAAGTCATCATTCTTATGATGGAAATATTCCAACGCCTGGGGCTGCAGGAATTGCAGCTGCACACCAACTCAGTAGGATGTCCGGTTTGCCGGCCCCAGTACCGGGAAAAACTCATTTCGTATCTGACCCCGATCAAAGACGAACTTTGCCAGGATTGCCAGCAAAGATATCTGGTCAATCCTTTGCGGGTCCTGGATTGTAAAAACAGATCCTGTCAGGAAGCTATAAAAGGATATCCGCTTTTAGCTGACAGCTTATGCTCCGATTGCACCGGGCATTACCAGCAGGTCCGTGCAGGACTGGCAGCCAATGGGATAGAGTTCATTCATGATGATAAGCTGGTCAGGGGTCTGGATTATTATACCAACACCGCTTTTGAAGTTCATGTCCCCAGCCTGGGAGCTCAGAGTGCCATTGGTGGCGGAGGCCGATATAATGGTCTGGTTAAAGTGTGCGGCGGACCCGATGTGCCGGGGACCGGCTTTGCCCTAGGGCTGGAAAGGATGCTGCTGGCGGTCGATCAGCAGCAAAATCAAATGCCAGTTGATGTTTTTGTCATCGTTATGGAAAACAGGTTCATGGCTCAGGCATTGCAGCTGACAACGGAGATCAGACGGGCCGGGATCAGTGCGGATATGGACTACAACAACCGCAGTCCCCGGGCGCAAATGAAATACGCTGATAAAATAAAAGCCCGGTTAGCAATAATGATCGGGGAAGAAGAAATAAACCAAGGCTATTATTCAGTACGAGATATGCACAGCAGTGAACAGTACCAGGCGGACAGGGATTCCCTCATAGCAAATCTTCCCGGTATCCTGTTTAAAAAGGAGGAGGAGCAAGGTTAATGCAAAGGACACATAATGCCAGTGAACTAAATACAGAAAGTGTTGGACAAAAGGTCAAACTATGCGGTTGGATAAATACCCGCCGTGATCATGGGGGCTTGATATTTATCGATCTGCGGGATCGTTCCGGCCTGATTCAAATCGTTTTCAGTCCGGAAGTGGACGAGGAATCCTTCCATCTGGCGGAAAAGGTCCGCAGTGAATATGTCATAGCAGTATCCGGGACGGTGGCCGCCAGAACCCCGGCCACCATAAACCCCAATTTGTCCACTGGGGATATAGAAGTATTCATCGATCAAATGGAGGTCTTAAGCCCGGCGAAAACGCCCCCCTTTTATATTGAAGATGGGGTGGAAGCCGATGAAAATCTAAGATTGAAGCATCGCTATCTCGATTTGCGCCGGCCGGAGATGTTGAAAAACATGATGCTGAGGCATAAAGTGGTCAAAGCCATCCGTGATTTTTTGGATGGGCACGGTTTTATGGAGATAGAGACTCCGCTGCTAACCAGAAGCACTCCGGAAGGAGCCCGGGACTACCTGGTACCCAGCCGGGTCCATCCAGGTGAGTTCTATGCCCTGCCGCAATCGCCGCAGATATTCAAGCAAATACTGATGGTGGCCGGGATGGAAAAATATTTTCAGATAGCCCGCTGCTTCCGGGACGAAGACCTTAGAGCGGACCGGCAGCCGGAGTTTACTCAGCTGGATATGGAAATGTCCTTTATTGAGGAAGAAGATGTCTTTGCCCTGGTGGAAAAAATGATGGCAGTTCTGTTTAAAGTTGGCATGGACTGCGATATTGAAACTGATTTTATCCGCCTCAGCTATGGGGATGCCATGCAAAGGTTTGGTTCTGACAAGCCGGATCTGCGTTTTGGATTGGAAATCGAAGACCTGACTGAACTGGTGAAAGATGTTGATTTCAAGGTATTTTCCGCGGCCATTGAGGCCGGCGGAGCAGTAAGGGCGATAAATGTTAAAAATGGGGCATCATTTACCCGCCGGGAAATTGATGAATTGGGCAAGATCGCGGTTGACAACGGAGCTAAAGGCATGGCATGGATCATAGTGGCAGAAGATGAGCTGCGCTCTCCCATCACCAAATTCTTTACTGATAATCAGATGGAGTCCATCCTGGGGCGGTTAAAAGCGGAAAAAGGTGATCTCCTGCTGTTTTGTGCCGACCAGCCAGCCATTGTGGCCCGGGTTCTGGGGACAGTGCGCCTGGAATTGGCCCGCAAAATGGAACTGATTGATGAAAGCTTGCTTAAATTCGCCTGGATCGTTGATTTCCCCCTGTTTGAATATGATGACGATGAACAAAGGTATGTGGCAGTACATCACATGTTTACAGCACCCCGCGCAGAAGATGCTGGTCTGCTTGACAGTGATCCCGCACTTGTCAAAGCCCGGGCTTATGATTTGATACTTAATGGAACGGAGATAGGCGGCGGCAGCATCAGGATCCATCAACAGGAATTGCAGAAAAAAATATTTTCACTGCTGGCCATGACTCCCGAAATATATAATGAAAAGTTCGGGTACATGCTGGAAGCCTTCGCTTATGGGACCCCGCCTCATGGGGGGATAGCTTTCGGCATTGACCGTCTCTTGATGATAATGGCAGGCTGCAGCAGCATACGTGATGTGATAGCTTTCCCCAAGACCCAGAGCGCTGTTTGCCCCATGACTCAGGCACCTGCTGCGGTTAATGCCAAACAATTACGGGAATTATCGCTTAAAATTCGTGAATGATCTGCCCGGACAATATTGGGAGATTATACCGGAAGGGCTTTCTTGAAAACAGTGGGTTTTTATGATATGCTTTTACCAAGTTAAAGCAAATAGGATTTAAAATATCCCTGCTGTGTTCGTGTTTAACCGTTAAGTTTTTGCCAACACAAAAACAATGGGAGCCTGGCTTCATATGTGAATTGTATGCCTTCGTTACAGGACACATTGAACATATGGGAGGGCACCCCCCTGCTGAGCAGGACAAAACTGCGGTGGTTCACGACTCGGTGGGGCTTATTTCTTTGGAGGCCGGAATGGATCAAGATGCACCTCATCTGCAGCGTTTGCAATTACTGGCAGGACCCCGGGGCATGGACAAACTGAAAAAAGCTGCAGTGGCAGTGATTGGTCTGGGCGGGGTAGGATCCCATGCAGTCGAAGCACTGGCGCGCAGCGGAGTAGGCCGCCTGGTTCTGGTTGATATGGATCGTATCGAAATCAGCAATATCAATCGTCAGCTGCCCGCATTGACTTCAACCATTGGTAAATATAAAACCGAGGCTATTGCCCGGCGAATCCATGAAATCGATCCCTCCATCCAGGTAAGTGAATTTGCCTGCCGTTTCGAGCCTGCTTCCAGTGAGGAGATCCTATCCCCTGATCTGGATTATGTCATAGATGCCATCGACTCTCTGCCGGATAAAATACATCTGATAGTATCCTGCCTGGAAAAAGGCATTCCCGTTGTCAGCTCAATGGGAATGGCCAACCGCCTTGATCCATCGATGATAAGAATTGGTGACATAAAAGAAACCCATGTGTGTCCGGTTGCCAGAATAGTCAGGAAGGAACTGCGCAGCCGGGGAATAGATTCCGGGATAAAAGTGGTATATTCTATTGAAAAGCCTGTGAAACCATGGGAAGACAAACAGGGCTCTCTGGGCAGTATCATTTATCTGCCGGGGATAGCCGGGTATTTGCTGGCCAGTTTTATTATAGAAGGAATAACACGGGCCGGATAATATACAAAATATTCTATAAATTTAGTTTATACGGAGGAAAAATGCTCGGGAGGTAGAATAAATGTCTTATTGGGATAAAGAAAAAGAATGTATGGCGCGTGAACATTTGCAGAATTTGCAGTTAAGAAGATTGAAAGAGACTGTTTATCGGGCTTATGCCTTCGTTCCAGCCTATAAAGAAAAATTTGATGAGGCGGGTATAAAACCAGATGATATAAACACTCTTGATGACATCAGAAAACTACCGTTCACAACCAAGACTGATTTAAGGGAAAACTATCCGTTTAATTTGTTTGCTGTCCCGATGAGTGAAGTGATTCGTATTCATTCTTCTTCCGGGACTACTGGTAAACCTACCGTGGTAGGTTACTCCCGAAAAGACCTGGATACATGGTCGGAGCTTATGGCCCGGGCACTGTGCAGTGCAGGTGCCAATCGTTATTCAGTGATTCAGAATTCCTATGGATATGGCTTGTTTACCGGGGGCCTGGGAGTCCATTACGGAGCAGAAAAACTGGGAGCTTCCGTTATCCCCAGTTCAGGAGGCAATACTAAACGCCAGGTGATGTTAATGCAGGATTTTGGTACAACAGTTTTGACCTGTACCCCCAGTTATGCACTTTTCATGGCGGAAGTTATGAATGAGATGGGCATAAGCCCACAGGATCTCAAGCTGGAGGCAGGTATCTTCGGAGCAGAACCCTGGTCGGAAGATATGAGGGTCAAAATAGAAGAGGTTTTGCAAATCAAGGCATTTGACATTTACGGTTTGAGCGAAATTATTGGACCGGGAGTGGCCATCGAATGTGAGTGCAAAAAGGGATTACATATCGCAGAAGATCATTTTGTGGCTGAAATCATCGATCCGGTAACTGAAGAGGTACTTCCCTATGGAACAGCCGGTGAACTGGTTATCACTACTTTAACCAAAGAAGCATTGCCGATGATCAGGTACCGCACCCGGGATCTTACCACATTGAGTATCGAACCATGTCCTTGCGGCAGGACCCATGTGAGAATGCAAAAGGTTCTGGGACGTTCAGATGATATGGTTATCATCCGGGGAGTAAATATTTTCCCTTCCATGGTGGAAAGTGTGTTATTAAGAATCCAGGGGGTCAGTCCTTATTACTTGTTGGTAGTTGACCGCAAAGGCAATCTCGACTTTTTGGAAGTGCATGTGGAAGTATCAGAAGAGGTTTTCAGCGACGAAATAAGGAAACTTGAAGAACTGGGGGCTTTGATCACCAGGGAGCTGGAAAGCGCTCTGGGTATTTCAGTGAAAGTCAGGCTGGTTGAACCAAAATCAATAGAACGAAGTGAGGGCAAAGCTAAAAGAGTCATCGATAAAAGAACTATATGAGAATAGAGGAGGCAGTGATATGGCTAAACAAATATCAGTATTTCTTGAAAATAAGGCGGGACGCCTCTCCAATGTTACCCGCGTATTAGGCGATGCCGGCATCAATATCAGAGCCCTGTCCATTGCAGATACCTCTGATTTTGGAATACTAAGGATTATTGTCAGTGATCCGGTAAAAGCCTATAAGATCCTCAAAGAAGCAGGCTTTACGGTTAGTGAGACCCAGGTGATAGCGGTCCGGGTTCCTGATTCACCCGGGGGGCTGGCTGACATTCTGGAACAAATGGCAGAAGAAAATTTAAATATCGAATATTTGTATGCTTTTCTTGGCAGCACCGAGCAGGACGCCCTGGTCATATTCAAAGTTGAAGACGTCGAAAAAGCTGAAATGGTGTTTAAAAAGAAGGAGATTAAGTTCATAGATGAGAATCAATTATATAGTATGTAAAAAGCAGTAAATTATTTTTATAAGCAGTGCATATAGTTTATTTAAAGAAACTGGTTAACTTTTTTAATTGTCAGAAATATTCTAGAAATTGATACAGCAATGGATTTGACTGCACACTGTAATTGACGAAAGACTATACAAAGGAGGTGAATATATGAAAAAAGCTATAGGCCTGGGTTTATTAGTAGGCGTCTTCTTTGCAGTCTTTGTTCTGTTTCAGGAATATATTGGAGCCAGTGCATTTTACATTGGCGCGGTAGCAATTGCTATGTTTGCAATAATAGGCCCTCTGGGAAATTATCTGCAAGCAGCTATTGCTATGTTGATTGGGGTAGTAGTCGGACTGGTTGGTATCGCCGCTTTAGCATTAGCCATGCCTTTGCCGCCTCACCATCTGATGTATTTAGCCATCGTTTGCGGGATATCATTGTTTTTAATGGTATTGCTTTCGGCAACCGGTATGCGTATTGATGCTATGTTTTTGGGTTGGGCAGCAATCTTTGCCGCATTATATAATACTTACGTAACTGATACCACAGCAATTGCTACGCAGGCTGTACCCGCATTGGTGGGTACCTGTGTAACATTATTGGTAGGAATGGTATTATCCCTGATTATTATTAAAATAGCCATGGCAGTGAATAAATGATGAAGGGAGGGAAATGGCTTGTTGAAAACGCGTAAATCGAGAGCTTATATGGTTTTATTAGTCATAATGATGCTGGTGCTTGCGCCTGTTGCCACCGCACAGAGCCCGGCACCGGATAAAATACTGGACAATGAACTGGTCATATCGCAATTGGATGATAATGGCCAAATCAGTAGTATTTCGGTTCTAAACCAGGTAAGAGTTTTTGGTGAAGGACAGTTTACTATAGAAGACAGCAGCAAATATAAACTTTCTGCAGTCAGAAACCTCTATGGCAGTGAAAAGATAACCCAAAGGGACAATAAATTGACGATTCCATTTAACATTGGCAGTGGTAAAAGCTTCAGCGACATTTACTATCTGGCTGACATAGCCGATGAGGAAATCGCGGGCATCCAAGAAGAAATGCCGGTCAGAATTGAAATTGAGTATTTTCTGGATGGTCAAAAAATGCTGCCATCTGAACTGGCCGGGAAAAGCGGTCACTTGAAAATAGTAACCACAATGGAGAATCTATCAGGTAAACCGGCGGTTTTGAAATTCAAAGATATTAACGACCAGGAAATAGCTCAGGAGTCAGTTATTTATACGCCTTACGCAGTAGCCCTGAAAGATTGGGAATTTAAAAATGACAATTTTGCTAACATTTCCGCCCCCGGTGTTCCCGAGGAATCACCCGAAGGAACCATTGCCAATATCCAGGGAGTAACTTCGGTCAGCTGGACAGTTCCTCTTATTGCACCATTATATCCTACCACCCAGTATGCGGTTTTCGAAGCTGATGCCATTAATATAGAGCTGCCTTCCTTCAATATTGCGGTTATGGCATTGGTGCCGGTACAATCCGATATTGATAACCTGGGGTTAGTACAAAGCAGTCTGGAACAATTATATGATGGTTTTGATCAGATCGAAGGCGGCATAGGTGCTGTTAATAAAGATGCCACATTACTTTATGGTTTGGATGCAGTAGATGGCGGGGTCGTGCAGATTAGTGACGGGCTGAGTTCTCTTTCGGATATTTTAATGCAGATCAGGGTGGGATTAAGCAGTCCGGGGTTTGATGCAGCTTCCTACAATGGCGATACTGGAGCCGATGCCCAGGGTGTCACTCCCGGGGTCCAGGATGCAGTGAAAATCATGAAAAGCACCATTGATTCCCAGCTGATACCGGGCTTGATGATTCAGAAGGCTACCCTGAGCGGGATGGAAACTGCAGTGGGCAAACCGGCGGACAGCGGGCAGGAACCATCCAGCGCCACCAGCATTTATAATGATATCAACCAGCTTAAAGCGGCTACCGCAGGTACCCCGGCACAGAAAATAATTTCAGATTCTGTGGAACCGAAACTACAAAAATTGAGTAAGGATATTGCCGATTTTCGCGAAGGCAGCAATTTTATTGCCAATGTCGCCAAGGTAGAAGAAGGTGCCGTACAATTATCAGAAGCACTGGGCAAATCAGACCAGGGAATATCGATGATGGTTTTTGGCCTGGGTGCACTTACAGATGAGGGCAAGCCTTATCCCATCATGATGAATGGAAGCCCCGGCAGTGTTTTATATGCCCTGGAATATATGCAGGAGGCCATTAATGGGCAACTAAGACCCGGTCTTGTACAGTTGTCCGATGGCGCGGGCCAGATTGGGGATGGTGCAGTATTTGCCAAAGGGGAAATATCTACTGGATTACACACCTTCCAGCAGATACCTGTACTAAAGGAAACCTTGATGGCCAATGCTGCTGATGCCAGCAATTGGCTGGGCAAAATCGAAGGCTCTGAAACTACATTGACCTATGTATTTCAGACCCAGCCGGTCAGCCAGGATGGGAAAGCTATGAAAGTAGGCGCCGGTGTGATAGGTCTCTCTTTAATCGCACTTATAGCGGTAGGAAGACCACCAAAACTTGATGTTTCAACACCTGTTGATGCATAAATATTAAAGGAGGGAATTATTGATGAAAAAAAGAATGATCCTCGTTGTTTCGTTGTTGATGGTATTTGCTTTTACTGCTGGAGTAGTTGCAAATCCGGCGGTACAGTCTATTACCGCTAACCTGGCCACTGATTTTAAATTTACAGTGGATGGAGAAGCCTGGCAGCCAGTGGAAACAGATGGCAGCAACATGTATCCCATTGTTTACAATGACCGTACTTATCTGCCGGTAAGAGCTGCCGGCGAAGCTTTAGGCGTTAAAGTCGACTGGGATGAAGCCACCAGAACCGTTATTTTAGGTGATGCCCCGGTTAAGGAAGAGCCTAAAGAAGAACCCAAGGAAGAGCCTAAAGAAGAGCCTAAAGAAGAAGTGCCAGCTGCAGAACTGGACATTACTCCCGCCACCTATGATCTTAACAAAAACAATCTGGCAGATGGATCCGCTACTATTACCTGGGGACCGGCTACCAAAATTACCGGTATTACTGGTGATGCTATGAACGGCGTTTTAAAGATTACGCTGGTTGAAGGAAAACACTATGTAGTTGATGGTGACCAGCTCACTATTAAAACAGCACTGGCGGAATTGATTCCTCTGCCGATCAATATGGTTCCGGATGGAACTGAATTAACCCTTACCGTTACCTTTGACGAGGGTGTAAAAACTCTGGTAATCAGAGTAGTAAGCTAGGAAATATCGAAATCATGGTCGGGGGTATCTGTCCGTCGGCCAGATCCGCAGGATCAAGAAACTAAATAATAATTCTTGCGGTGGCGGGGTCATCCCAGCCGCCGCAAGAATAAACCCATGAACAACCTGAGTCCGTTGCCAACCATCGTGCCTGCAGCAGCTTATAGACACTGACGCACTCGAAATTCAACCCATCATTACACTTGCCTGAAGATTCGTTATAAAGACTACAAAAGGATATGTATGAGCCAGCAAGGAATAGCAGCTGGAACCCGAAAAATGAAGTACTACAATAAAACGCCCGGGCATGACGGAATATTCTGATAAAGGAGGAAGCACTTTATTCTGTTTCCAGTACCTGTTGTTGTAATTCCTTATGGGCTCCAATTGGTGTTAACCAGAATCTTTATGGAGGGGAAATCTACCTGCATCTTGTGAGGGGAAAAAGCCAATAGTATTTCGTCGACCGGACTGGTTGCAAATGAAAAAGGACCCGATATTAAAAATTCGCATACACCTGCAATAGCAGTTGAAAACAAAAAAGCAGTTAAAGATATGTTTAAGCACTATCACCTATTATTACTATTGGGGCTTACCCGGAGAATTTTATGTGATAGTATCGCAGGTGCCGTTACTTCTGTTTTCGAGCCTGGCATTGAACCAGGGAAGGGAATAATTATATCATGATCGGTCCTGGGTGATGGAAATTCAAACAGTTGGGGGAAAGGGCCAAGGCCTTTTTATTTCCAAAACTGCTCGCAAAAGTTTCTGCGGGGAACCAATTGGTTGTTGCCCTGAAGTTAATAAGGGGGGAGGGGGCGATACACCAGATAGTTGTATGTAATGATTTGTTATTATTGGTGGCGGAGAAAACCGAACACCGCAAGACTTAAGGAGGAGAAAACATGAGTAAACCGACAATTACACCCGAAGCAGCTGATTTTTCAAAAAGTGCGCCTGCTGATACAACTTTGACCATTAACTGGGGCGGTGCTACTAAAGTTACTGAAGTACTGGCTGGAGCTCCGGCCTTTGGTTTAAAATTCGATCCCAAAGAAGGCACTCATTATACCATTACTGATAATGGAGATGGAACGGCAACGGTTCTGGTCAAAAAGGAAACCACCTCATTACTGCCGGTGCCCCTTCCCAATGTGCCCAATGGAGCCCAATTGGTTGTCACCATAAAATTTGACACTGGTGAAGAGGCGAAATTTACTTACACAGTTGTAAACTAGAGCGGAATTTTTACCGGCGGCCGGGAATTTAACCCGGCCGCCTTTTTTGGGTTGTAAACTATGAGATAGGAATATAATTATAGAAAAAGCCAAAGGAAGTAATTATGTATAGCTATGTGGGGAATATTCATTTACATTCCAGGTATTCTGATGGAGAGGGAACAGTGCAGGAAATAGCACAGGCAGCAGAGATGGCGGCCCTCGATTTTATTATCATCACCGACCATTACAACCTGAAGGCGCGGGCTGATGAGGGGTTTTACGGGCATTTGCTGGTTTTAGCCGGCATGGAGATCAATGATGAGGAAAACCATTATCTGGCATTGGATATTAGTGAAATTGTAAATAATGGCCCGGCACAGGAGGTCATTAATGCTGTTAACCGGCAGCAAGGCATTGGTATTATAGCTCATCCGGATGAAAAGGGTTCCCCTTTATATGACCAGCACCGGAGTTACAAATGGAATGATTGGTCAGTACAAGGATTCCAGGGTATTGAGGTATGGAACTTTTTATCCCAGTTCAAAGATGAGGTCACAGGTATATTAAAAGGCTTATACTTGCTGTTTTTCCCCCAGGCGGCATTAAAGGGCCCCTGTAAAGAAACCGTCGCCCGGCTTGATAATTATCAGCGGAACAACCACAGAGTATTTGCCTTTGGTGGTTCTGATGCCCATGGTATAAAAATAAAACTGGGACCAGTTACGGTTGTAACCATCTCCCCTTATGATTTCTGCTGCCAGTGTATTAACACCCATATCATCAGTGAAAAAAAGATGACAGGAGAAAAAGAAAACGACCAGCAGATTATTTATGATGCCTTGCGGCAGGGAAGATTCTGGATCGGCATGGATTATTATAAAAGCAGTCGGGGGTTTAAATTTACCATCCAGGCTGCGGAAAAAACATGGTGGATGGGTGATACGGTCCCCTGGCAGAAGGGCCTGCATACGGAGATAAACACACCCCAGCCAGCCCGGGTGAAGCTGGTGAGAGATGGACGGATAATTGGTGAAAGCAGGGGCCGGGTCCATCGATTCCCGGTGAATGATCGGGGAGTATATAGAGTGGAAGCCTATTACCGCCATCTATGTGGTGATCGTTGGTGGATTTTTTCCAATCCCTTGTGGGTCATATAATTTTCACATAAAGCTATAAATAAAATCCCGCCCGGAATGGTCCCAAATAACATAGGACCATTCTCTCATTTTAAGCCGGGCCTATTTTATATAGATCTTTGGTAATAACGATGTTATCGTGTTTGGATGTGAATTATAAAGAAATTTAACTAATTCAATTTGTAAATATAATTTTACAAAAGCAGGAAAAGGGCTTTACGGAATAGAATTGAGTGGTGTAAAGTGGAGTAAAGTGGAACGACATCCCATTATTTTATAAAAAGGGGTAAGCAATATGTTCCTGGGTGAATATCAGCATTCTCTTGATGTCAAAGGCAGAATAACAATACCAGCCAAGTTCCGCGAATTACTGGGGGATAGATTTGTGGTTACCAAAGGTCTGGAAAACTGCATTTTTCTTTATCCCTTGATGGAATGGGAAACCATTGAAAACAAATTACGCACTTTACCATTTACCCGGGCGGATGTTCGCTCCTTCGCGCGGTTTTTTTTCTCCGGGGCCTCAGAACTAGAGGTTGATAAACAGGGCAGGACAGTCTTGCCGCTCAATCTGCGGGAATATGCAGCCATAGATAAGGATCTGATTATTATTGGTGTTGGTTCCCGCGCTGAGATTTGGGCGGTGGAAAGTTGGGAAAAATACATTGAAGGGGCTGAAGAATCTTACGAAGATATTGCAGCCAGCCTGGTTGATTTAGGTATTTAGGAGAAAAATCATGCATGATCCCGTTTTACTGGCCGAAGCAATTTCATTTCTGGTGACAGATCCGGGGGGGATTTATGTAGATTGCACACTGGGCGGCGGCGGACATTTTAATCGTTTGCTGCAGGAGTTAAACAGTGATGCCAGGCTTATTGCCTTTGATAAAGATGAGACAGTCTTAAACAGGACCCGCCAGCAATTTGCCGGGAATCACAACATAATTTTTGTCTATAAAGACTTTAAATATTTAAATAAAACCCTCCGGGAATACCAAATTGATTCAGTTGACGGAATCATAATCGATTTAGGAGTATCATCTTTTCAACTGGATGAAAACGCCCGGGGATTTTCCTATCATCACGAGGCAGCCCTTGACATGAGAATGGATCCAAACCAGGATCTGGATGCCGGCTATATTGTAAATCACTATTCAGAGCAGCAACTGCGGGATTTGATTTATATCTATGGTGAGGAAAGATTTGCCCCTTCCATTGCCAGCAATATCATTAAAAATCGGGAAATGAAAAAAATTGCCACCACCCTGGAACTGGCAGAGATCATAAAAAATTCTATCCCGGCCCGGTTTAAAAGAGGAAAACATCCGGCTCGCAAAACATTTCAGGCTCTAAGGATTGCTGTAAACGGTGAGCTGGATTCTTTAAAAGAAGTCCTGCCACAGGCTGCGGCAAGTTTGAAACAGGGCGGCAGGCTTTGTATAATTACATTTCATTCTCTGGAAGATCGAATAGTGAAACAGTTTTATCAGCAAATGTCTCAGGAATGTATATGCCCGCCAGGTATGCCAGTATGCACCTGTGATCATCAGGCGGAATTGAAAGTTTTGACCAGGAAACCGGTGGTACCCGGTGACGAAGAGATCAACAGGAATTACAGAGCCAGGAGTGCCAAACTGCGGGTTGCGGAAAAAAGATAGTTCTAAAAGAAAGGAAGGTAGAATACTATGGTACAGGCGGGATACGATTACTCAAGATGGGAAGAAACATATGCCCCGGAGCCTGCTCGTGAAGAGAGGCGGCAATCAAGAAAAGCGCTGATAAATAGAAATGCCAGAAGAAATATGGCGATAAAACTCAGTGTGATTGTATTTGCCTATGCCTTGCTTTTGGTCTATCTTTGTATTAAAAGTGCTACACTGGGTTATGAAATTGTCGGGCTGGAAAACGAAATTAATAAGCTTAATACCGAAAATAACCGCATGGAATATGCCATCGCACAAAATTCATCACTGGATATTATTGAAGAAAAGGCGATTACACAACTGGGTATGATCATACCCGGTACGGAAATGTGTTATGCAGTGGCAGCAGTTGATGAACCCGTTACCCCGGCATTGAAAGTGGAGGCAGTTGATAATACTATTGCGGAGAGTAAACCACTGGCAAAACTATATGCCAGTATTATGTTACTCACCGGCAAAACTAACTTATAAAGAGGTGGAAAATAATGCAGACCACCCGTTTGCTAATAAGAAAGCGTATAGCAACGCTTTTTTTCTTATTTATCATCGGCTTTCTGGTTCTCAGCGGCAGATTGGTATGGGTGCAGTTTGTAAAAGGCGCTGAACTGACCGAAAAAGCAATCCAGAACCGCATGCGGGATATTCCGGTGGAATCCAAAAGGGGGATCATTTATGACAGGAATGGTAATGAATTGGCTATTTCCATCAGTGCAGATTCCATCTATGTCATTCCTGCTGAATTAAAAAGGTCGGGCCAAGAGAAGGAAGTAGCAGCACAACTGGCCGGTATTTTAGAAATGGATGAAGACAGCATATATAAAAGGATTACCCAAAATAGTTCTTTTGAATGGATCAAAAGACAGGCGGAGCCAGAAAAATCACAGAAAATAAGGGGATTGGATCTGCCCGGGATAGGCATGACCGAAGAGAGCCGTCGTTATTATCCCAAGGGTACTCTGGCCAGTCATATCCTGGGTATTTCAGGAATAGACAATACTGGACTGGAAGGCATCGACCAATACTATAATGATCTGGTGGGCGGCACCAAAGGAAGAATCATCATTGAGCATGATGCGGCTAATCGGCCTATCCCCGAAGCAACCCATAAATATATTGCTCCCATCGATGGGGCCAATCTGGTCCTGACTATTGACGAAACCATTCAATATATAACCGAACGTGAACTGGATAAAATGTTCAAGGAACGCAATGCCAAATCAGCCGCTGCTATCGTTATGGACCCCAATACGGGAGAAATACTGGCCATGGCTTCCCGGCCTGACTTCGACCCCAACAATTATAATGATTATCCCGCTGCCAATCGGCGCAATTTTGCCATAAATGATGTGTATGAACCGGGTTCGACTATGAAAATCACAACTGCTTCGATGGCATTGGAGGAAAAAGTGATTACACCTGAATCACATTTATTTTGCCCGGGCCATGTTAAAGTAGGTAAAGAAACTATTGGTTGTTCTGGTGATAAGGCACATGGGGACCAGACTTTTACCAAAGTGGTGGAGAATTCATGTAATGTCGGCTTCGTCAAGGTGGGACTTGAAGTGGGCCTGGATACTTACTTTAAATACATTAAAGCTTTTGGCTTTGGACAGGTAACAGGTATTGACCTGCCGGGGGAAGCCACCGGTATACTGGTCAACCCCAAAAACGCCAAACAGATTGATTTGGCTACCATGTCCATGGGGCAAGCTAATGCTGTGACGCCTATTCAATTGGTCACGGCAGCATCAGTGGTGGCTAATGGCGGCAATCTTATAAAACCTCATCTGGTTAAACAGGTGATTGATAATGAAGGGCAGGTAATAAAAAACAATGAGCCCCAAATTGTCCGCCGGGTAATCTCGGCGGAAACAGCTGCAACACTGGCGGGGATATTGGAAGGAGTTGTAACTGATGGAACGGGTAAAAATGCTTATATAGAAGGATATAGAGTAGCAGGTAAAACCGGAACAGCACAAAAAGTTGCCCCAACCGGAGGTTATATGTCCAGTGAGTATGTGGCATCCTTTTTAGGATTTGCCCCGGCGGATAAACCGCAACTGGCCTGTATCGTGGTGGTGGATGCTCCGCAGGGTTACCCTTATTACGGAGGCTGGGTGGCAGCACCTCCTTTCCGCGAAATTTTAAAAGATTCCCTGCGATATCTGGAAGTACCGGCACAGGGCCTGACCAATAAAGAGGATTCCCGTGAACAGGTGCTGGTTCCCGATGTGGTAAACCTGCCTCTGGCGGAGGCAATCTCCACCATCAATAACCGCGGGCTGCATGTAAAAGTAAGCGGCACTGGCAATATTGTCTGGCAGCAGACCCCCAAACCACAGACAAAAATTTATCGGGGTTCACAGGTGATAATCTCACTTTCACCATTTGAGGCCGGGGAACAGAATGGCGAGGTCACTGTACCCGATTTGCAGGGAAAATCCATGAAAGAAGTGGCCCGGATTCTGGCTGATTTGGGTTTGCATCTGCTGCCGGAAGGTTATGGATTGGCCTATGAACAGATACCGGAAGCCGGGAAGGTAATAACCGGAGGCTCCAGTGTCAAAGTGAATTTTCAGCCCATTGGTGAGTAACCTGCTTTAAACAAGTTCTGGTGTGTTGCTGGTAAAAGGAGGATTAATCGTGATTTTAAGTGATTTGCTGCAAGGTATTGAGCCAGTTGAAATTATGGGTGATAGCAGCCTGGAGATCACCGGTATCCATTATGATTCCAGAAAGATAAAGCCGGGATATCTGTTTATTTGTATCACAGGTTTGAAAACGGATGGTCATCTGTATATCAAAGAAGCAATTGACAATGGTGCGGCAGCAGTAATTGCGGAAAATAAAGATTTTTACATGGAAGGCATGACAATGGCCGTAGTATTGGACAGCCGGAGGGCAATGCCCCTTATCGCATCCAATTTTTACCGCCAGCCCTCCCATGATTTACGGGTGGTGGGTGTTACCGGCACCAATGGCAAAACGACAGTAACCCATTTGATCAAGGCCATATTGGAAGCCCAGGGTGAAAAGACAGCCATTATCGGGACTCTTTATGCCCGAGCAGGAGACCAGCAAAAAGAATTCGGTCATACCACACCCGAATCTGCGGAAATAGAGGAATTCATCCGCTTGAGCCTCGATGAGGGCAGCCGCTATATAGTTATGGAGGTGTCTTCCCATGCCCTGGATCTTCACCGGGTTGACTGCATTGATTTTGATACGGTGGTTTTTACCAATCTGACCCAGGACCATCTGGATTATCATCTCAACATGGAAAGCTACAAAAATGCTAAATTGAAACTATTTGCCGGCGTGAAAGACCGGGAAGGAAAACTAAGTATCATTAATGCTGATGACCAATGGGCAGAGTATTTCATCAGGGAGGCGGGAAGGAACTGTCTTACCTATGGGATTGAACATCCTGCCGATATCCAGGCTGAAAATATCCGGATCAGTTTAAAAGGCAGCAGCTTTACGGTAAAATATCGGGGAGAGGCCTGGTCAGTAAATACAAAGCTGATAGGTATGTTCAGCGTATATAATGCCCTGTCCGCTATTGCCTGTGCCTTGAGTGAAGGGATAGAACCGGGAGTCATTACCGGGGCTCTGGAAAAGGTTGTCGGTGTACCGGGTAGATTTGAAACCATTGATGGCGGCCAGGATTTTTCTGTTGTGGTAGATTATGCTCATACTCCGGATGGATTGCAGAACATTTTAAGGACAGGCCGGGAAATAACCGGGAATCGCCTGATAACAGTCTTTGGCTGCGGCGGTGACAGGGATCGGACCAAAAGACCTTTGATGGGTGAAATAGCTGCTCGACTCAGCGATTTCTGTGTGGTGACCTCCGACAACCCTCGCGGCGAAGAACCAGAAGCGATCATAGCTGATATTATGCCCGGGATGGAAAAGGTCAAAGATAGTCGTTATGCAATTATTCCTGACCGCCGGGAAGCAATTCGACAGGCCATATTCCTGGCCAAAAAAGGTGATTTGGTTATTATTGCCGGAAAAGGTCATGAAACATACCAACTGGTAAAGGACGAAGTATTGAATTTTGATGATCGTAAAATTGCTGCCGAATTTATAAAGGAGAAAGAGGCCATTGAAAGGACTTGACCTGGGTTATTTGTGCGAAAAAACCGGCGGGGTACTCCTTAAGGGGACTCCGGATATATCTTTTTCTGGAGTTTCCATTGATTCACGTTCCCTTCTTCCCGGTCAGGTGTTTTTTGCTTTAAAAGGAGAGAAACATGACGGACACCAGTACATAAACCAGGCTTTCGCCCGGGGGGCTGCTGCCGCAGTCGTCTGTACAGCCGGTGCGGATTACCACGATGAAATCATGGTTTTGGTTCCGGATACCCTGGAGGCCCTGCAAAAATTAGCCGGGGCTTATCGCCTTTTATTTGATATACCATTAGTAGCAATAACCGGAAGCGTTGGGAAAACTACTACCAAGGAAATTTTAGCCCAATGTCTGGGCGGCTTCCTGGAAACTCTCAAGACGCCGGGCAATTTTAATAATGATATCGGTTTGCCATTAACTTTATTGGGCCTGGAAGAATATCATCAAATAGGAGTAGTGGAATTGGGGATGCGGGGACCAGGTGAGATCAGACGGCTGGCGTCAATCGCCCGGCCTGATATAGCCGTCATAACCAATGTGGAACCGGTTCATTTACAAACCCTGGGCAGTCTGGAGAATATTGCCCGGGCCAAAACCGAGGTATTATCAGTTTTATCCGCGGGCAATTTTGCTGTTATCAACGGGGATAATGAATTGCTGGCGGCCGCAGCAGATAATTATAATTGCACTAAATATACTTTCGGCTATAATAATACCTGTGATTTTCAGGTAAAAGATGTCAAAGCAAGGCTTGGAGGACTTGAGATCGCAGCAGGTTTTATGGGACAGGAAGAATTCTTGTTATTTCCTCTTCCCGTTCCGTCATTGGCTCTTGATGTAGTAGCGGCAGCAGCAGTCTGTTATTTGCTGAGACTGGATATGGCCGGTATAAAAACCGCCTTGCAAAATTATAAGACCGTTGACCAAAGATTGCATATAAGCACATTACAGTCGGGGGCTGTTTTGATCGATGATACCTATAATGCTAATCCGCTATCAATGGCAGCTGCCCTGGAAGCGGGAAGGAATCTGCGGAAAAAAGGCAGATTTATTGCTGTCCTGGGAGATATGTTTGAATTGGGCACTTGCGAGGAGACCGGACATCTTCAGGTGGGTGCCAGGGCAGCGGCCGCGGGTGTGGACCTCTTGATTACCATCGGGGAAAAAGCGGGAATGATTGCCGCAGGCGCAGCCAATGCCGGGATGGCAGCAGAAAAGATAAAAACATATGCTGATAAAGAATCTGCCCTTGATCATATCAAGGAGTCCCTTGGGGCAGAGGATATTGTTTTGTTCAAAGCCTCAAGGGGCATGGAATTGGATAAGATCATCGCGGAACTGGAACTATAACCAATTTTCAGGAGGCATCTTTGATGCAAGAATATAATCTGGCAATTGTACTGGCGGTCTTGCTGGCCGCAATCATATGTATTATCCCTGCTCCCTTTATGATCCCTTATTTAACTCGTCTTAAAATAGGGCAGCGTATTAGGGAAGATGGGCCGCAGAGTCATTTGCTCAAGGCGGGAACTCCAACTATGGGGGGCATTTTAATAATCACTGCGGTTATGGCCGCTACTTTTATTCTGGCCGGCAGCAGTGAAAAGGCACTGGCAGCAGTTTTATTAATGCTGGTTTTTGGCGGAATCGGTTTTTGGGATGATTATATCAAAGTGGTATTGAAACGTTCCCTGGGTTTAAGAGCCCGAGAGAAAATTGGCTTGCAGGTATTGGCCGGTTTGTTGTTCGGCTGGCTGCTGGTTTATCATTTTGGGCGAGGAACTGCCGTATTGCTTCCTTTTGCCGGCGGGGAACTGGACCTGGGCCTTATGTATATCCCCTTTGTTATGCTGGTACTGATAGCTACTGCCAACAGCGTGAACTTAACGGATGGTTTGGATGGTCTGGCAGCTGGTGTTACCATATTCTCAGCTATTGCTTTCGGTTTTCTGGCGGGAATGACTGCCAACCATGCCCTGGCAATATTCTGCGGGGCTCTGGCCGGTGCCTGTGCCGGCTTCCTGGTATTTAATTACCATCCGGCCCGGGTATTCATGGGTGATACTGGTTCAATGGCTTTAGGGGGTGCCCTGGTGGCTGTTGCCGCCATGACCAGGACGGAACTCTATTTGCTCATAATAGGAGGGGTTTTTGTAATCGAGGCTTTAAGTGATATAATCCAGGTCATTTCCTTTCAGGCTACGCGCAAAAGAGTCTTTTTAATGGCCCCCCTTCATCATCATTTTGAACTAAAAGGCTGGGCCGAGACCAAAGTAGTGAAAAGTTTCTGGCTGCTGGCTTTAATATTTATGCTCATGGGCATGCTGGTTTTCTATTATACAGGAATGGATGTGCAGTGATTTGGAATTGGCGGCAAAAAAAGTGCTGGTTATAGGCGCCGGAATAAGCGGCCAGGCCGCTGTCAGGGCATTATTGTCCCGGGGAGCCGATGTGACAGTATGGGATGAAAAAGACCATACTGAAATGGCCGCAACCCTGCAGGACATTGCTGATAAAATCACGGTTGTTTCCCCGCCTGCGGAAGTTAATGTTGGTGATTTTAAAATGCTTATCCTTAGTCCGGGGATCAGGACCGGGATCCATCCAGTTGTAACGGCACTGGCCGCAGGGATCCCGGTAATCAGTGAAGTGGAACTGGCTTATTTGATAAAAGACCCTCGAATCGAGATATTGGCGGTAACAGGTACCAATGGAAAAACTACCACAACAACCCTCCTGCAGGAAATACTGACTGCTGCCGGCCAGAGGTCGGCTGCCGGGGGCAATATAGGTACGGCTCTGACCGCGGTGGTCAATCAGATGGGTATCGATACAGCAGTGGCGGAGATTTCCAGTTTCCAGCTGGAAACCATAAAAACTTTCCGGCCCCATATCTGCGGCCTGCTTAATATTACGCCGGATCATCTGGATCGACATAAAACCATGGAAAACTATATTAAAATCAAAAGCAGGATTTTCGAAAACCAAAGGGCAGATGATTTTGCCATTTTAAATTATGAAGACCCGATCATAGCCAGAATCAGCCGGGAATGCCGGGGGCAAAAGATATTTTTCTCCGTGGAAAGGGAGCTTTCATCAGGAGCATTTATCAGGGACAATAAAATTATAATTAAATTGCCTGATGGTGAATCAATGGTCTGCAGCCTGGATGAAATAAAACTGCGGGGCAAACACAACCTGGAAAACATTTTATGCGCGGCAGGGATGGCAGCTGTTGCGGGAGTAGAAATGGAAACAATCGCTGCTGTTTTAAAAACCTTTAAAGGGGTTCGCCATCGTATGGAAGAAGCCGCAACTGTCAGCGGCGTATTATACATAAATGATTCCAAAGGGACCAATCCGGAATCATCGGTAAGGGCCATGGAAAGTTTCAAGGAACCTATAATATTGATTGCCGGAGGACGCAACAAAGGATCCAGCTTTGATTTATTGGCCCGGGTCATCAAGGAAAAAGTCAGGGCTTTGATTCTGCTGGGTGAAGCCCGGGAGGATATAAAAAGCGCAGTCATGACCAGCGGGTTTACGAATATATATGAGGTAGAAGATTTGCCGGCAGCGGTAAAAAAAGCTCATCAATTGGCCCGGCCTGGTGAAATTGTTCTGCTTTCCCCCGCCTGTGCCAGTTGGGATATGTTTGATAATTATGAACAACGGGGAGATCTATTCTGTGCAGAAGTACAGCTGTTGGCGGGCAGCAGGGAATAAGCCCATTTCAGTTGATGAGGAGGACTTAAAGGTATGCGGCGGTCTAGAAGAGGGCCCCCTGATTTCATCTTATTTGTGGTGACATTGGCATTGCTGGGTATTGGACTGGTCATGGTTTTCAGTTCCAGTGCCGTAACCACCAGTGTCAGTTTTGATGATGCCTATTATTATTTGAAAAAACAGTTGATCTGGGCTGTGCTGGGCATCATTATCATGTTTGTGATAATGAAGATAAATTATAATCGCATCAAAGACCTGGCTGCACCTTTACTGGTAATAACAATTGTTTGTCTGGTCCTGGTCATTACTCCGCTGGGGACCGAAGTCAAGGGGTCCAGTCGTTTCCTGGGAATAGCCCCCTTTGTTTTTACTCCCTCGGAACTGGCTAAACTGGCTATGGTCATGTTTATGGCCAAAAGTCTGTCAATTAATCTGGACAAGATCCGCAATTTTAAAAACGGCTTGCTGCCCTATTTGGTTTTACTGGCTGTGGTCTGCGGTCTTATTATGATGCAGCCGGATCTGGGGACAACAGTAGCCATTGCCGGAACCTTTATTTTAATGATCTCCATGGCGGGGGCCAATATGGCCCATCTGGGAGGGATTGCTCTGGCAGGTATGGCAGGCATTGGAGCAGCCATCGCTGTTGCTCCCTACCGGATGGAAAGATGGTATGCTTTTTTGGATCCCTGGCAATATGCCAGTGATGAAGGCTTTCAGACGATCCAATCCTTGTATGCCCTGGGTTCGGGGGGATTGTTCGGCATGGGGCTGGGCAGAAGCCGACAAAAGTTCTTTTACCTGCCGGAACAGTATACAGATTTTGTTTATGCGATATTAGGGGAAGAGTTAGGCTTTGTAGGAGCTTTTCTGGTTTTGGCCCTGTTTTTATTGTTTGCCTGGAGGGGGTTCAGAATTGCCCTTAATGCCCCGGATATATTCGGAAGTTTGCTGGCGGCGGGGATAACAGTTATGATTGTTTTGCAGGCGGCTATAAATATTGGAGTAGTAACGGGAGTGCTGCCGGTGACCGGTATAACTTTGCCCTTCATAAGTTATGGCGGCACTTCGCTTTTGTTTACTCTGGCAGGAGTTGGTCTGCTGCTGAATATATCCCGATACAGCGAGGTTAAATAGGAGGCTGAAATGAAGGTAATCATTACAGGCGGAGGCACCGGTGGCCATATTTATCCTGCTCTGGCCATTGCGGCTGAATTACAGGCCAGAATACCGGGAGTAAAAATATTATATGTCGGTACGGAAAAAGGTCTGGAGAGCACCATTGTGCCCCAGGCTGGCCTGGAGTTTAAAACCGTTGATATAAGCGGCCTGGACAGAAGCTCAATGCTCAAAGCCACTAAAACCATGGCCAGATTCCCGTTGAGTTTTTTTCAGGCCTGGGATATCCTGCGTGAGTTTCGTCCGGACATAGTTATTGGCACCGGGGGTTATGTTTCCTTCCCGGTGGTTTATGTAGCTTCAGTATTGGGCTGTAAGACCATCATTCATGAACAGAACGCTGTGCCGGGCCTGGCTAACCGTCATCTGGCCAAAAGAGCCGACCACACCTTGCTGACTTTTGCCGAGGCAAAAGAATATTTAACCGCTAAATCGCTGCATATAACCGGATTGCCGGTGCGCAAAGAAATTGGGCAGGTGGACAAAGATAATGCGCGTAAAAAACTGCAGATAAATGAGGAGTTGTTTACCCTTATTGTTTTTGGCGGCAGCCGCGGCGCAGCCAGTATAAACAGGGCCATGCTGGAGATGATCCCTTTTATCGACGGAGAACCGATGCAGGCTATCTGGATCACGGGGGAAATGAACTATCAGGAAATCATGAGTCAAATAAGGGACAGCCGGGGGAATTCTCCGGCAAACCTTTATATCCATCCTTATATATATGAAATGGGAGTCGCCCTGGCGGCGGCAGATCTGGCCATATGCCGGGCAGGTGCCAGCACTGTTGCTGAACTGGCCCTTCTGGGTTTGCCGGCTATATTCATACCTTATCCCTATGCGGCTGATAATCATCAGGAAAAGAATGCCCGGGCATTAGTGGCAAAAAAAGCGGCCGATTTGGTTATTGATGAATTCCTGGATGGGGATACTTTATTCAAAAGGATCAATAAAATCCGTCTGGACAAAACCATACTGGAGAAAATGCGGCAAAACATGCTGAAAGAAGCCAAACCAGATGCGATGGAGATGATCATGCAGGTAGTATTAAATTAGAGTTTTTGTGCATATCTGCACGGGACGAGCTCACCATGGTGTAACCACTTTTGTTAATTGTTCATACTATAAACTGAACACCTGAAAAGGGAGTTGAAAAAATGACCGCTGAATTAAAGAAATGGATCCATATGGTTGGTATAGCTGGCGCTGGAATGAGCGGCATTGCCAGGGTTTTGCTGGAGCAGGGCATGAAGGTCAGCGGATCAGATCTACAGTTTTCCAGTACAGTGGCGAATTTACAGCAGGCAGGTATCATTGCCTATCAGGGACATTCATCCGCCAACATGGACGCGGGGATAGACCTGGTGGTTTATTCATCAGCGGTACCCTGGGAAAATGAGGAGATCCAATGGGCAGTAAAAAACGGGATAACAGTTTTAAAAAGAGGCGAAATGCTGGGCAGGATAGTCAATGGCAAAAATACCATTGCAGTAGCAGGAGCCCATGGGAAGACAACCACATCGGCAATGGTATATACGGTTCTTCAGGAGTGCGGTGTTGAGCCTTCTTTTATTGTGGGCGGAGAAATACAGGGGACCAACATCAATGCCCATTTAGGTCAGGGAGACCATTTTGTAGTTGAAGCAGATGAAAGTGATGCCTCTTTTCTGGAGTTAAAACCCCGTATCGCTATTATTACCAATATTGAAGATGATCATCTGGATTATTATAAATCGGTGGATAAACTGAATGAAGCTTTTCGACAATTCCTGACTCAGGTTGATAGTAATGGGTTTGCTTTGCTGTTTGGCGGCGATGCTAATAATCTGCGTCTCAAAGACAAAGCCAACAGCCATGTAATACTTTATGGGGAAGACCCCGGTTGTGATTATTATTTTGCTAACTGGCACAGCCAGGGAGCTGGTTCCCGTTTTGATGTTTACAAACAGGGGGACATGATCGGTTCAGCAGAAATATCTGTTCCTGGCCGGCACAATGCCTATAATGCGCTGGCAGCGATGGCGGTGGCCTGGGAAAACCAGCTGCCCTGGGAAAAAATACAGGCCGGTATCAAGAAGTATCATGGGGCTAAAAGAAGATTTCAATTTATGGGGCGCAATAAGAAGATAATCGTAGTGGATGATTATGCCCACCATCCCACCGAAGTAAAAGCAACTATTGAAGCAGCCCGGCATTATCACCCCTCAGGCCGTATCATAGTGGTCTTTCAACCCCACCGCTATTCCCGAACCAAATTAATGGGGCAGCAACTGGGTGAGGCTTTCCTGCAGGCTGATGAAGCAATCATTGCCGGCATTTATTCCGCCGGGGAAAAACCCCTGCCAGGAATCACGGGGGAAGTAGTTTTCGCTGCAGCGCGAAATACAGGTTGTCAGGCGCAATATATCCCTGACATAAATGAGATAAAATCCTATCTTTTAAGCAATTCACAGGAGGGCGACTTGATCATAACCATGGGGGCCGGCGACATATGGAAGCTGGGTCCCGATTTGCTCAGCGCCATGGGCGATTAATTAATATTTTCCACTATGGGGGTGTTTACTTGCAGGACCTGCTGATAAGAGGAGGTAATTCCCTCAAAGGACAGGTGAAAATTAGCGGCTCCAAGAATGCCATTCTGCCCATCATGGCCGCCTGCCTCCTTTCGGACGGCGAAATCATACTAAATGGTGTACCCGATCTGGAAGATATAAAGGTGATGTCTGAAGTTCTGGAAATATTGGGAGCTGTCATTAAGAGGCAGGACGATGTACTGGTGATCAATTGCTCGAGTGTTGATGCCTGCGAAGTCCCGGAATATATTTCGCGGAAAATGCGAGCCTCCAATTTGGTTATGGGGGCGCTTTTATCCCGTTTTGGCCGGGCCCGGGTAGCTTATCCCGGTGGGTGTGCTATTGGCTCCAGACCCATGGACCTTCATCTTAAAGGATTTATCAATCTGGGTTATGAAGTAGCTGATGAATATGGCTATATGAGCGGCTTGAAGAAAAATGCCGCCGGAAAAGAAATAATGCTGGATTTTCCCAGTGTGGGAGCCACTGAGAATATTATTATGGCCTCGGCTTTGATCCCGGGTACAACAATCATACGTAATGCTGCTCGGGAACCGGAGATAATTGATCTGCAAAACTTTCTCAATCGCATGGGAGCTAAAATCAGGGGAGCGGGGCTGGATTGTATTCGGGTGGAAGGTGTCGACCGTCTGGGGGGTGTGGAACATACGGTAATACCGGATCGTATCGAGGCGGGAACCTTCATGGCCGCCGCTGCCATTACCCGGGGTGATGTCTATTTGGAAAATGTGATTCATGAACATATCCAGCCGACTATTGCCAAACTGCGGGAAACGGGCGCAGAAATTATTCTGAATGGAAGCGGCATAAGGATCATCGGAAATAAAAAAATTCGGGCCACTGATGTAAAAACTATGCCCTACCCTGGATTTCCTACTGATATGCAGCCCCAATTCATGGCCTTGCTGTCTGTTGCCCGAGGAACCAGTGTCATTGTAGAAACCATCTTTGAAAATCGTTTTATGCATGTTCCAGAATTGCGTCGCATGGGGGCCGAAATAAAAATTGAAGGAAGAGTGGCTATTATCAAGGGGAAAAGTCATCTGGAGGGCGCTGTTGTCGAGGCAACAGACCTGCGCGCCGGAGCAGCCTTGATTCTGGCGGGTTTGTATGCAGAAGGGGAAACACGGCTGGGCCATCTGGAACATGTGGAGCGCGGGTATGAAAATATCCATTTAAAATTGAAAAACCTGGGTGCCGATCTGGGGTTCCATCCCTAAATAACGACAAAAACACCTCTTTATCCCCAGGCAATAATAATGATTTTAAACCGGATATTTGCTATAATTGTCACAGTATTTCTGCGACGGGAGAAGTTTTTATGAAAAAAAACTTTTTCGGTAAGTTATTCCGACATGTTCTCGTATTATCAATAGTGCTGCTTTGCATTTATTTTTTTGCCAACAGTTCTTTTTTTGAAATTGACAAGATTTACTATAGTGGTCTTGACCAGGTAACTGTTGCAGAAATGCAGGAACTATCCAGTATTGAGACGGGAAGCAATATATTTAAAATAAACACCCGCTTACACAGCAAAGATTTTGCCCGGCATCCCATGGTAAAACAGGTCGAAATTATAAGACACTATCCGCGCCAGATCGAAGTAGAAATTACAGAACGAGTAACCTGGGCAATCATTCCCTGTCAGGAACAATATCTTTTCATTGACGAAGAAGGGGTTTGCATTAATCAGACCATAATACTCAAACAGCTTGATTACCCTATTATCACTCTGGATGTTCTGCCCCAGCGCATTTATCTGGGACAGGCCCTGCAAACCGAAGGAATAGAGACGATCAGGCAGATATGGGATCAATTGTCGATTTCTGCCCGGGGTAATATCTCTGATTTTCATTACTCCAGCCAGCAGCAGGAAGTTATTATTTATACCAACCGGGGAACCGAGGTCAAGTTTGGAAATCTGGAAAGGATCCAGGATAAAGCTGCTTTTCTTACGCAGTTGATAAAAATAGAAGACGACTTGCAAAAAGAAGGGCGGGAAGCATTGCAATATGTTGACCTGAGATTTGCCGGCACTCCAGTTATTAAAATGAGTGAATGATTAATTTTTGGGAAAGGTGATTATCAATGAGGAGCAGAGGAGCCCAATTATCAATTGCTATCGTTTGTATTGTCCTGGGAATAATGCTGGCAATACAATTTAAGACTACTGAACGCTACGAGAAAAGCGCATCGGGTTCCAGAACCGAAGAATTGACACTGGCATTGAATACTGTAACCGAAGAAAGAGATGTTCTGGCGGAAGAAGTCATTTCCCTGCGGGAAAAACTTGAGAATGCGCGGCAAACCGACCAGGCCATGGCGGACTTACAGGAAGATATCATTAAAGCTAATCTTTATGCTGCTTTAATTCCCATTGAAGGGGCGGGAATTATAATTACGTTAAATGACAGTACCAGGACTTTGCAGGCGGGAGAAAGTGTAAGTGATGGTTTGATCCACGATTCGGATTTATTGATGATTGTAAATGAATTAAAAGCATCGGGGGCAGAAGCAATATCCATTAACGGTGAACGGATAGTTGCCATGTCTGAAATCAGATGTGCCGGCACCACTATTTTGGTCAACTGGAATAAGATCGCACCGCCTTTTACGATTAAAGCCATCGGTAACCCGGACATGCTGGAGAGCGGTGTAATGATTAAAGGCGGTTATCTGGAGTCTTTAAAAATACATCTGGGTTTTCCCGTAAATATCTCCAAAGAAGAACGGATAGAAATACCGGCTTATAATGGCAGAGTAAAGTTTAATTATGGCTCTCCACTGGAAAAAACAGAGAAGGTGGAATAAATTATGTGGTTACTGGTAATATTCTGTTTGCTGCTGGGGCTTCTGATTGGTTTTCAGATGCCCGTGGTGCTCCCTCTGGTTTTGGCCAAATACATGTCAATCGCCGTCCTGGCAGCTCTGGACTCTGTTTTTGGCGGTATCAGGGCTTATATGGAAGATGGTTTTGACAACACCATATTTATTACGGGATTTGTTACCAATGCTCTTTTAGCGGCTGGTCTGGCTTATCTGGGTGATCGCCTGGGCGTGGAGCTTTACCTGGCGGCAGTAATTGTTTTTGGGGTGAGATTGTTCCAAAATCTGGCAATAATTCGTCGATATCTTTTGAAAAAGCACTAAACAAAATTGCCGGGGATTGCAGGGAAATAACCGTCTGATGTGGTATTAAAGATGAAAGCTTACATCTAAGGAGTGTACGATTATCAGCAACAGGAACATAGTCGTAAGTCTGGATATAGGTACTAATACCATAAAAGCAGCTCTGGCAGAAGTATTACCCGGTCAGGATCTGAATATATTGGGTATAACCCGGGTGCCATCGTTAGGATTGCGCAAAGGCAGCATTATCGATATTGAAAGTACTGCCAAAGCCATTGATGAATGTTTAAATGCTCTGGAGAAACTTACCGGCATTGAAATTATGAGTGCTGTGGTAGGTTTCTCCGGCGCCAGTATTTCCATTATAAATAATCATGCAGTAGTAGCGGTAGGGAACCCTGATTATGAAATCACTCTGGATGACAAAGAAAGAGTTTTGCAGTCGGCCCGTAATATAGGTCTTCCACCGGACAAGGTCATTGTCCATACTATAGAAAGACAATATATAGTAGATGGTTATGATGGAGTCAAGGACCCCGTTGGGATGGCAGGCAGCAGGCTGGAATGTGAAGTAGCTATTATACTGTCCGCCCTGGCAGCCATTCAGAACATACGGCGCAGTGCAGCCCGGATCAACCTTGAACTGGAAAGGGTTATTTATAATCCGCTGCTGGCATCTGAAGCCGTTCTGATTCCTAACGAAAAGGAAATGGGTGTAGCACTGGTGGACATAGGGGCAGGGGTAACCACCGTTTCCTATTTCGAAAAAGGCAGCATTTTATATACAGCGGTCATCCCCGTGGGCGGTGAATATATAACCAAAGATCTGGCTATAGTCTTACATACTTCTCTGGATGAAGCGGAACGGATAAAAATAAGCAGCGGTGTGGTCTCTCCGGAGATGGCGGAACAGGATAAAATGATAGAGATTCAAAACCTGCAGGGACGGGAGTCCCGGCAGGTATCCCAGGAAGTTATTGCTGATATTATTTCAGCAAGGGTTGTTGAGATAATGGAAATGGTTTATGCTGAATTAAATAGTTTTGGATGTCTGGATAGATTATATGCCGGAATTGTTTTGACCGGCGGTGGTGCTAATCTAACCGGCATAGCCCCAATGGCGGAAGAATATTTGAACATACCGGTACGAACCGCAGTGCCCGAGAATTTAAGAGGAATAGCTACCGATTTTAATAAGCCGGAAAATGCTGCAGTTCTGGGAGGGGCTATATATGCAGCCCGGACGGTCAAGATGGAGTATGCAGAAAACTCCTTTCTGCCCGGGTTGATCAATAAACTGACAGATTGGTTCAAAGACTTATTCAGATAAGGATGGAGGAGATGGATCTATGCCATTGGATTTTGATGTTGACATGCAGCAGTTTGCCGATATCAAGGTAATAGGTATTGGCGGCGGGGGCAGCAATGCCATTAACCGCATGATCGAGGCCGGTGTGAAAGGAATCGAATTTATTGCGGTCAATACAGATGCCCAGGCCCTGTATCTTTCCCGGGCAGAAAAAAAGATCCAGGCCGGGGAAAAACTGACCAAAGGCCTGGGAGCCGGGGCCGATCCGGAAGTGGGCAGAAAAGCTGCGGAAGAAAATGCTGAAGAGATCAAAAAAGCCCTGTCAGGAGCTGATATGGTTTTTGTTACTGCTGGCATGGGTGGCGGCACCGGGACTGGCGGGGCCTCGATCATAGCCAGGATTGCCAAAGAAATGGGGGCCCTTACTGTCGGCGTAGTTACCAAACCTTTTTCCTTTGAAGGACGCAAAAGAAATTCCCAGGCGGAATTGGGCATTCAAGCCCTGCGGGAGGAAGTCGACAGTTTGATCACCATACCCAATGACCGCTTGCTGCAGGTAGTTGACAAAAATACTGCTTTTAACGATGCTTTCAAAATAGCTGATGATATTTTACGGCAAGGGGTACAGGGAATATCCGATCTGATTGCGGTACCCGGTCTTATAAACTGCGACTTTGCTGATGTACAGACCATCATGCAAAATACCGGTTCAGCTTTGATGGGAATTGGCAGCGCCAGTGGTGAAAACCGTGCTGCCGAAGCAGCTCGCCTGGCCATTTCCAGTCCTCTGCTGGAAACTTCCATTGAAGGTGCCCAGGGAGTATTATTCAATATTACCGGGGGAGCGGATCTGACTCTGTTTGAAATCAATGAAGCGGCAGAAATTATACATACATCAGCTGATGAAGAAGCCAATATCATTTTTGGTGCCAATATTGACGAGGATTTGGGCGATGAAGTCAGGGTCACAGTAATTGCAACGGGCTTCAGTAAACCACATCCCAAAATCTCCGCCGAAAAGGCACGGCCCAGGGGTGTTGAACCGCCTCCTTTCCTGGACAGGAACGATATAGAGATCCCGCCTTTTTTAAGACGTAAATAAAGCGGATCAATTAATATTTTTTAATAAAACAGGGGATGAAATTTTAAAACCGATCATGGATAATGGTCGGTTTTTTGATTTTTACCGGCCAATATAACGAAACCTCGCCGCAATAAAGAACAAATTCTGTAAACGACTGATGGTATAATCTGGAATACATGACCGCCTTTTTATATGCATACATATTTAAAGATATCTTCCAATAAAGAAACCGGGTGAGAAGATTGACCGGGACTGAAGTATATGCTGATTTAAGCTTCATCATTAATTTGGTGATGGATGCCGCTATTCTCTGGACTACCGCCAGACTGGCGGGGTTGGATTTTAAATGGGGAAGACTATTGATGGCAGCTTTAGCGGGGGCGGTCTATGCCGTCGGATTCTTGTTTTTACCTGACCATTTTGGCTATTTGTTACCAGCTAAAGTTTTGTTCTCCTTTATTTTGATTATACTGGCATTTTACCCTTGCAGCTGGAGTGATGTGAAGAAAGCCTTTTTGTATTTTTATCTGATAAGTTTTGTTGCTGCCGGAGCTATTACCGGCCTGCCCTACCTGGTGCTGGGAATGGAGCGGGAAAACAATGATGTCTTATGGATAGCAGCCGGTCTGGGAGTCGCTTTATGGGCAGGGTGGCAGGGACAAAAACTATTTTTTACCCGGGTGATCCCGAAGATATTAAATTTCATGGTTCATATAAGATTTGGTGGGCAGGAATTCTGTGGCCGAGGTTTTCTGGATACCGGAAATATGCTGCGGGATCCACTGACTGATGCTCCGGTTTTAATTGCCGAGTATAAATGGTTAAAACAATATTTGCCCCGGGACTTGCATGCTATACTCGACAATCCTGCCGATGAAACTGATCTTTTGGGTCTGGCGGCCTCCAGCAGCTGGGCGGGAAGGCTGCGTATAATTCCTTTTAGTTCGGTAGGGCGGCAAAATGGCCTTTTATTAGGAGTCCGGGCCGATGAAATAAAACTGGATATGGGCCACGAATACATTTGCTGCAAAAACCTGATCATTGCCATCTACAGGGAAAGACTCAGCCCGGACGGCCGGTATCAATTATTAATACCGGCTGAAATTGTGCAAAACCAATAAAATGACGGCCAGCAAATGTCCCGGGGCGGATCAAGGAAAATCGACCCGTAAAGGATGGGCAAAAGTTAATGACCACCGGGAAGAAAACCAAAATACATAAGCCGTCAGTAATCTTTGTTGGTACAAGTGGAGATTGTGCTTATTTCGCGAAACAAAAAATATAAAAAGGGGTGGTTCCTTATGAAGAAAATCTGGGTTTTCTTAAAAAACTGGCGCCTGCACCTGGCAAAGCTTTTTTTAAGCAAAAAAAGAAGGGCTAAATATGTGCATTATATTGGTTCAACCGAGGTTTTGCCCCCACCCCTGCGCGAACGGGAAGAATATGATTTGATCACCAAGCTGGCCCAGGGGGACATGGCTGTTAAAGCGACCTTGATCGAGCATAATCTGCGGCTGGTGGTATATATTGCCAAGAAATTTGAAAACACCGGCATCAATATAGAAGACCTGGTTTCGATCGGAACCATCGGTTTGATCAAGGCAGTCAATACCTTTGAACCCAAGAAGAACATTAAACTGGCTACTTATGCTTCCCGCTGCATAGAAAACGAGATCTTAATGTACTTAAGGCGCAATATTAAAAACCGGGTGGAAGTATCTCTGGATGAACCCCTTAATGTAGATTGGGATGGGAATGAACTGCTATTATCAGATGTATTGGGAACTGAAGGTGATATGATATATAAAAAAATAGAAGCAGAAGTGGAAAAAAATCTTTTATGGCAGGCCATGCACAAATTGAATAACCGGGAAAAAACCATTGTGAAGCTTCGCTTCGGTCTGGAAGAGGGTCAGGAAGAAAAAACCCAGAAGGAAGTTGCGGATATATTGGGGATATCCCAATCTTATATTTCACGCCTGGAAAAACGCATCCTGAAAAGATTGCAAAGAGAAATAAGAAAGATCGAATAGAGGTGATCAGCCCCCGTTTACAGGCGGCAAAAAACAAGGATCAATCCCCTTACTCCATATGGTGGATTATGCCCGGGAACTATTGGAGGATGTAATAGAAGCTGGGGCAATGGTAAAAAACAGCATCCTTGGAGTCAACCGGAAAAAATATAGACTGTGATGTATTCCCACGAAAAATATCAAAAGGCCTCTTTATAGAGGTTTTTTTATGGGCAGATAAATCGCATAATTTTTGGTGGTTAAGTAAATAATTCAAATAATAATATTATTTAGCGGGGAAGGAACAGCAAAATTGATAAATAAAGTAGAGATATGCGGTGTAAATACTTCCAAACTGCCAGTATTGAAAAATGATGAAATGCGCAAACTTTTTACCCAATTGCAGGCCGGGCAGATAGAAGCCAGAGAAACATTGATCCAGGGTAATTTGCGTCTGGTCCTGAGCGTTATTCAAAGGTTTTCCAACCGGGGCGAATATGTTGATGATCTATTTCAGGTTGGATGTATTGGCCTGATGAAAGCAATCGATAATTTTGATTTGAGTCAAAATGTGAGATTCTCTACTTATGCAGTACCAATGATAATAGGCGAGATCAGACGTTATTTAAGAGATAATAATGCAGTAAGGGTATCACGGTCCTTGCGGGACATAGCTTATAAGGCCCTGCAGGTAAGGGAAAGAATGGTGTCCGACAATGCTGCCGAACCCACCCTGTCGCAAATTGCCGAACAGCTGGAAGTTCCCCGGGAAGAAGTGGTCTTTGCCCTGGACGCTATTCAAGAACCGGTATCTTTATTTGAACCCATTTATAATGATGGCGGTGATCCTATCCTGGTTATGGATCAAATCAGTGATGATAAAAACAGCGATGATTTGTGGCTGGAGGAAATAACTATCGGTGAAGCCATAAAAAAACTGAATGATCGGGAAAAACACATTGTGTCATTGAGATTTTATCATGGCAAGACCCAGATGGAGGTAGCAGAGGAAATAGGTATTTCCCAGGCCCAGGTATCCCGCCTGGAAAAAGCAGCATTGAAGACCTTGAAAAAATATATTTAATGATCGAGGGGATCCCGATGAAACGAAATCTTGCCGTTTTTTTACTGGCTGTTATTCTGGCGCTGTTGATCCCGGTGACATCGGCGCTTTTGGCCAGCGATCCGGCCTTCACTTCCGACAATTTAGTAATTTTACAGGTTAAGAATAATTAAAGCTGCCCCGGTGGTTGTATGCCAGCTTCGGAAAGGGTTTTTTGTGTTAAACTTTATGTATAATTCTTGTTAAAAGGAGAAAAACCATGGGAGCTGGAGATAAGATCAACTTGAGCTGGCCGGGAAAAGAAAGTGTTTTAAGCGGTCAAAACCGGCGTGCGGAAAAATTAAAACAGATGGTTTATCCCCGGCCATTGACCGAAAAAACATTGTTTACTCCGGAAATCAAAGAACGCAGGATTGAGCCGGACGGGGTAAACAGAAGTTTTCTGGGGGACAATTTAGAGGTCATGGAGCAGCTGATTGGCGCAGGATATGAAAACAATATTGATTTGATTTATATTGATCCCCCCTATATGAGTTCTTCCAACTACCATGCTAAAACTGTTGTCGAAGGCAAAGACTATAAAAAGACTATTTCCCGCCTGGTTTTCACCGATACCTGGAAGGATGATATCAATAACTATCTCACTCACATTTATCCCCGGCTGCAAATGATGTATAGACTTTTAAAAGAAAATGGCAGTATTTTTGTGCATTTGGATTGGCATATAAGTCATTATGTGAAAATATTGCTGGATGAAATATTTTCTCCCCGGTCTTTCGTTAATGAGATCGTATGGTGCTATAGCGGGGGGAGCGGGGCCGGAAAGCATTTTCAAAGAAAACATGATATTATTTTATGGTATGTTAAAGGACCGGATTACATCTTTCATCCCCAATACCGGCCTTATTCGGAAGGCACCAGGCAAAGAGGCCTCACACAGGTTAAAGGCGATAAATATCAATTGAATGAAAAAGGAGCCAATTTGCAGGATTGGTGGAGTGATATCAATAAGATACTGAGTCCCACTGCCCGGGAAAACTTGAAATTTCCTACCCAGAAACCAATGGCCCTGGCGGAAAGAATCATTGCTGCCGCCAGTGATCCCGACAGCCTGGTGGCGGATTTCTATTCTGGTTCGGGAACTACAGCCGCAGCCTGTGAAAAACTGGGGCGCTCATGGATCTGCTGTGACCTGAGTCCTCTGGCCATCGATACCATGTCCCGACGTTTAATCAAGAGTAAAAGCCGGCCTTTTTCCATAGAAACAGACAAAGAATATATAAAACCAGACAATGCCGGGATAAAAATTGAAACGACCACGACCCAGATGGGGGAAGATACCATCGAAATCAATATTTTTATAAAAGAATTCGTCCCCCGGCGGGAAAATGTTCCCGGTGATTCACCGGCATTATTCATTCATTTCTGGGAAGTGGATCTTGATCACGACGGTAAAGACTTCCATTCCGACATACAAGTATTGAGGAACACAGCCAAATATGACGATTCACTCTGTCTGGATGTCAATGTCAGGGTCCCGGCCCGGGAGTCATTTTACATAGCCGTAATGGTTCATGATCTGTGGGGGGATATAACCATGGCCAGGGTAAAGATTGAGTCAATGATTTGATCCGCAAATTTTACAGCCCTCCCTCTGGACGTTCACGTGAATGTTCATGAGTTGAGGAGGATATTTTACAGCCCAGCAAAAATACGCCGGTTATTGCCAGGGTGTGTAAGACCCACCAGCCGGATTCTAAAAAACTAAAACTGCCGGGATCGATCCTGTCTTTTCCCAGGGCCTTTTTAAACAAGGAATGTTTTCTGTCCACCAGATCTAAAAACATAGGCTATCGCTTCCTTCCTTTTAAATATCTGCTGCTTTTATTTTCTCCACAGTCAGCGGAAATTACCGCAACAATTTATGTCAAAAACATCAGTAAGAATATAACAAAAATGGGAAAAGAGAAAGATTCTGGTTGCATATAACCTTAATGTATGCTATCTATTACCATAAGATTTATGTAAATTTGGGGTCGATCTTGATGAATCAGGAAAAAGCAGCTTTAACTGCTCTCCATGGGATAAGAGGGCTGGGAAATCGTTCTTTGTGGAAACTAAAATCATTGATGGGAGATTTCTGCTCGGTGCTGAATGCTGATAGAAAGCAGCTTATGAGTGTAAATTTACCTGATGAAGTGGTTCAGGCCATTATGGATCTGCCGAAACTGGATGTTTTAGAGGAACAACTGGATAAAATCACCCGGCAGGGCATCCGGATTATTACATTTGACGAAGAGGATTATCCTTATTTATTGCGTGATATCAGCAATCCCCCCTATATACTTTATGTCCGCGGCAATATCAACCTGACGGGGCATTTATGCCTGGCCATAGTCGGATCGCGTATTGCCACTGCTTATGGCAAAATGGCGGCCCATAAATTTGCGCGGGAATTGGTCCAAAATGATGTGGCAATTGTGAGCGGAATGGCCCGGGGCATTGACACTGAAGCCCATCTGGGGGCACTGGAGGGTCAAGGCCCTACTATTGCTGTTTTGGGCAGCGGGCTGGATATCATATACCCACCTGAAAACCGAAGGTTGTTTCAGGAAATCTGTGCCAGTGGTTCAGTAATCAGTGAATTTCCTTTAGGGATGGCCCCGGAACCAGGCAATTTTCCCTCCAGGAATCGGATAATATCTGGATTGAGCCGCGGAGTGATAGTGGCGGAAGCCATGGAAAAAAGCGGGGCTCTTATCACGGCAGATTTTGCTCTGGAGCAGGGGCGGGACGTATTTGCCATCCCCGGCCCGATAAATAGTAAAACCAGTGCCGGGACCAATAATCTTATCAAACAGGGGGCCAAGCTCATTACCTGCGTTGAAGATGTATTGGAGGAATATTATTTTCATAATAATGAAAAAAGCAACGATAAAGAACAACTGCGACTATTATTACTTGATAAAAATGAAGAAATAATTGTAGAATGTATTGAATCACAACCGGTGCATTTTGATGAAATTTTGGCAGTTACAGGTTTTGAAATAGGCACTCTCAGCACCATTTTGCTAAAACTGGAGTTTGAGGGCATAATTAAATCCCTCCCGGGAAATAGCTATGTGAAAATATTTTAATGAAAGCCATTTTTAAATTTTAAGAGGTGATTTATTTGGCGGGAACAACTCTCGTTATCGTAGAATCGGCAGCCAAGGCCAAGACATTGGAAAAATTCCTGGGCAAAGGCTATAAGGTAAAAGCTTCCGTGGGGCATATTAAAGATTTGCCCAAGAGTAAATTGGGAATCGATGTAGAAAATGATTTCACACCCCAGTATATAACTATAAGGGGCAAGGGCGACCTGTTAAAGGAGATCAAGGATGAGTCCAGGAAAGCTTCCCGGGTGTTATTGGCAACTGACCCGGATCGTGAAGGTGAGGCAATTGCCTGGCATCTGCAAAATGCCATGAAAATACCCCTGGAGGAAAAATGCCGCATAGAATTCAATGAAATAACTAAAGATGCAGTCAAAAAATCTATAAAAAGTTCCCGGCAAATAAATATCGACCGGGTCAATGCTCAACAGGCCAGAAGGATTCTGGATCGTCTGGTGGGCTACAATCTCAGCCCTTTGCTGTGGAGCAAAGTCCGCAAAGGCTTAAGCGGCGGGCGGGTCCAGTCCGTTGTCGTAATGGTCATTTGTGAACGGGAAGAAGAAATAAAAGTGTTTGTTCCGGTGGAATACTGGACAATAGACACCGTCTTAACTGATGGCAAACAAAAATTCAATGCCCGGATGGCCACTTTAAAAGGTAAAAAAATTGAGATCGGCACTGTAGATGAAAAAGATGCCATCGAAGAATATTTGAGTAATAGTGAGCTGGTGGTAGAAAAAATTGTCAGAAAGGAAAAAAGGCGCAAGCCCAACCCGCCTTTCGTTACCAGCACTCTGCAGCAGGAAGCTTCCAAGCAACTGAATTTTTATTCCAAACGAACCATGAAAGTGGCCCAGGAATTATACGAAGGTCTGGCCATCGGACCGGAAGGTACCGTAGGACTTATCACTTATCTGCGTACGGATTCTACTCGTATTGCTCAGGAAGCTCAGCTGGAAACCCTGGATTTTATCAAAAACACCTTTGGAGAAAAGTTTGCCCCGTCCCGGCCCAATATATTTTCCAATAAAAAGGGTGCCCAGGACGCCCATGAGGCGATCCGTCCCTCTTCGGTACTACGCTTGCCGGAAAAAGTCAAACCATTTTTAAGCCGGGATCAATATCGCTTGTATAAACTCATCTGGGACAGATTTGTAGCCAGTCAAATGGCACCCGCGGTTTTCGATACCAGTACAGTCGATATCAAGGCTGGTATTTATGGGTTGAAAGCCACATCGTCCCTGATTAAATTTCCTGGTTACAAGAAAGTATATGATGACACCAGTGAAGATGAAGTTAAAAATCCTATTCCCGAGCTTAAAGAAGGACAAGTGCTAAAACTGGTGGAAACAGACAGCCAGCAGCATTTTACCCAGCCACCGCCGCGTTTCAGCGAGGCCAGTCTGGTTAAACTCCTGGAAGAAAAAAATATTGGCCGGCCCAGTACTTATGCCCCCATTATCGACACCATCCTGCGGCGGAATTATGTGGAAAGGCAAAACAAACAGTTTGTTCCTACCGAATTGGGGTTCATTGTAACCGATCTGCTCAAAAAACATTTTGCCGGCCTTATTGATGTGGAATTTACTGCCCAGATGGAAGAAGAGCTGGACCTCATCGAAGAAGGAACAATGGACTGGAAAAAAGTGATCAAAGATTTTTATCTGCCCTTTGAGCAGGATTTGAATAAAGCCATGGAAACCGTGGAGAAAATCCCAATTCAGGACGAAGAAGCCGGTAAAGACTGCCCGGATTGCGGCAAGCCATTATTGATAAAACATGGTCGTTTTGGCAAGTTTATGGCCTGCTCCGGCTTTCCCGAGTGCCGTTATACCGAATCCATCAACGAAGATATTGGGGTTGCCTGTCCGGTATGTGGTCAGCCGGTAGTGGCCTTAAAATCAAAAAAAGGGCGGCAGTTTTATGGCTGCAAGGGGTATCCGGAATGTTCCTTCCGCTCCTGGTATAAACCCACCGGTGAAAAATGTCCGCAATGCAGTGATGCCATGGTAGAGGTGCCGAATAAATCAGGACAGAACAAGATCACCTGCCAGAACAAGGAATGCAAATATCAATTGGTGAAGGAGACTGATCTTGTCTAAAGTAAATGTAATCGGTGGAGGGCTGGCCGGTTGTGAGGCCGCTTTCCGTATTGCTCAGGCAGGATTTGAAGTTGATTTATGGGAAATGCGTCCGGTCAAATCCAGTCCCGCTCACCAAACGGAGGAACTGGCCGAACTGGTCTGCAGTAATTCATTGAAATCTGAACTCCCCAATACCGCCCAGGGATTGCTTAAACAGGAAATGAGGGCCCTGGGTTCTCTTCTGCTTTTTTGTGCCGACCAGGCCCGGGTTCCGGCAGGCTCCGCCCTGGCAGTTGACCGGCAGGTTTTTGCCCGGCTGGTCACGGAGAAGATTACTTCTCATCCCAGGATAAAACTAATACGGGAAGAGGTGCTGCAGATTCCTGCTGAAGGGGTAACCCTTATTGCCACCGGTCCCCTTACCTCAGAGGCTTTGAGCGGACAGATAGCCGCCTGGGCCGGAGAGGAAAACCTGTATTTTTATGATGCAATTGCCCCCAGTGTTACAACGGAAAGCATTGACCATGATCATGCCTATAAAGCTTCTCGTTATGGTAAGGGCAATGCTGATTATTACAACTGTCCCTTAAACCAGGAACAATATGAAGATTTTTACCGCAGCCTGATTGCAGCGGATATAAATGAAGGGCATAGTATTGATAAAAAACTGTTTTTTCAATCCTGTATGCCCATAGAAATCATGGCACACAGAGGTGAAGATACCTTAAGGTTTGGTCCCCTGCGGCCCATTGGACTGGCAGACCCTGCCACCAATGAAAGGGCCTATGCAGTTGTGCAGCTGCGCCAGGAGGATAAAGCCGGGAAGATTTTTGGTCTGGTGGGGTTTCAGACCAGACTGCTCTGGGGTGAACAGGATCGGGTTTTTCGCCTGATCCCGGCCTTAAAAAATGCTGAATTTGTCAGATATGGAACCATGCATCGCAATACCTATATAAACAGCCCCCGGGTGTTACAGCCTACTTTGCAGGCCAGGAACAGGGAAGATCTTTTCTTTGCTGGTCAGATCACCGGTGTGGAAGGGTATATGGAATCTGCCGCTGCCGGGATTATTGCCGGTATAAATATCGTTAAACTGCTCACCGGTGAAAAACCGCTGATCTTGTCCCCTGATACCATGATGGGGGCCCTGATTCATTTCATCACTTCGGCCGAACCGGCTAACTTCCAGCCTATGAACGCCAATTTTGGTTTACTGCCTCCCCTGGAAACACGGATCAGAAATAAAGCCCAGCGTTATGAAGCCTACAGCCAGAGAGCCCTGAAGGATATAACAAAATATTCAGAATTGTTTATTGAGTTGTTGTAAAATACTGCAAATTATGCTAGGATTTCTAACAGGAGTGAAGAAAAATATGCTGTTCCAATACATAAATAGCTTTTTAAACTATTTAAAAGTGGAGAAAAATGCTTCACAGCTGACTATTATCAATTATAGAACTGATTTAATCCAGTTTTCTGAATTTCTTGCCGACCGGGAAAAACTGCCGGCGGAAAAATTAACCCGGACAAGTCTTAACCACAGGTCGGTCAGAGAATACCTGGCCTATATTCAAAATAATGGCCAGAGCAGGGCAACAGCAGCCAGAAAATTAGCGGCACTTAAATCCTATGTTAAATATCTATGCCGGGAAAATATACTGTCGGAAAACCCGATTGCCGCAGTTTCCACTCCCAAACAGGAGCAGCGGCTGCCCCGATTTTTATATAGCCAGGAAGTGGAGTTGTTATTGCAGGCCCCGGATCTGTCTACGCCTGCGGGAATGAGGGATAAAGCCATTTTGGAAATCCTGTATGCATCAGGAATCAGAGTCAGTGAATTGACAGGTCTTAACCTGAATAATCTGGATCTTGATGAAGAATATATAAAAGTAACGGGTAAGGGCGATAAAGATCGCCTGGTGCCAATGGGGCGCAAAGCCAGGGCTGCCATAATGCTTTATTTGAAAAAGAGCCGCCCGACTTACCTTAAACCGGAGAATAAAGCTGTGGAAGCCTTATTTTTAAACCGTTTCGGGGGTCGTTTGTCGGCCCGGGCGGTCCGCATGATCGTTAATAAATATGCGGATAGTATTGCTTTAAATCAAAGGATCAGTCCCCACACCTTGAGGCACACATTTGCGACCCATTTGCTCAATAATGGTGCAGACTTAAGGTCAGTCCAGGAACTTTTGGGCCATGTAGAATTGTCAACAACGCAGATTTATGCCCATTTAACCAAAGAAAATATTAAAATGATCTATGATAATACACATCCAAGGAGGTAAGCATGTTCAGGGGTACAACCATTGCAGCCGTGAGAAAAAATGGCCAGACAGCTATAGCTGGAGATGGTCAGGTCACTTTTGGGCAAAACACCATAATGAAGAATAATGCCGTCAAAATCAGAAGATTATACGAAGGCAAGGTAATTGCCGGGTTCGCTGGGGCGGTAGCTGATGCCTTCACACTTTTTGCTAAATTTGAAGACAAACTTAAACAATCAGGGGGCAATTTGACCAAAGCGGCAGTGGACATTGCCAAAGAATGGCGTACGGATAGGACCCTGCAAAGGCTGGAAGCTTTGCTGGTGGTAGCTGACGAAGATAAAATGCTGGTGATATCTGGTACTGGTGAAGTCATTGAACCGGATGATGATATTATTGCCATCGGCTCAGGGGGATCCTATGCACTGGCAGCAGCCAAGGCACTTTATAGATTTGCTGATCTGTCTGCCCGGGAAATTGCTTATGAAGCTTTGAAAATTGCTTCAGAAATATGTATTTATACCAATGATCATATTTCTCTGGAAACCATTGAAACGAATCAGGAGGGCCGGAATGTATAATATAACTCCCCGTGAAGTAGTGGAAGAACTGGGCAAACATATTGTGGGACAGCAGGAAGCCAAAAAAGCGGTTGCCATCGCTTTAAGAAACCGTTACCGCCGCAAACAGTTAAGTGAAGAAATAAGGGATGAAATATACCCGAAAAACATAATAATGATCGGACCCACGGGTGTGGGCAAAACTGAAATCGCCCGCCGCCTGGCCAAATTGGTCAAGGCCCCCTTTATTAAAGTTGAAGCCACTAAATTTACTGAAGTCGGATATGTCGGGAGAGATGTTGATTCGATGGTACGGGATCTGGTCGAAACATCGATTCGCATGGTCAAAATGGAAAAATATGAGGAGGTGGAAAACAAGGGCCGGGATTTGGCAGAAGAACGGATCGTCAATTATATAATGCCATTGCCCAAAAAAAGAAGAACAATGAAAAATCCACTGGAAATGCTCTTCGGTTATGCTGGAGAAACTGAGGAAGATGTGGAAGGGGAAAATGACAGGCATATATACCATGAGCTCCAGCAAAAAAGGGAGATCATCAAACAAAAGGTAAAAAGGCTGGAACTGGAAGAGGAGATCATTGAAATAGAAGTGGAGGAAAAAAACACTTCTTTCATGGAAATTATATCTGGTGCAGGTGTCGAAGAGATGGGCATCAATATGCAGGATATGTTTGGAAATCTGGTGCCTAAAAAGAAGAAAAAAAGAAGAGTCACAGTTGCTGAAGCCAGAAAGATTTTAACCAATGAGGAAGCCCAGCAATTAATCGATATGGACGAGGTGTACCGGATTGCTATCAAGCGGGCAGAAGAGGAGGGGATAATCTTCCTGGATGAGATCGATAAAATAACCAGCCCGGGTGGGAATTATGGGCCGGATGTTTCCCGGGGCGGAGTGCAGCGGGACATTTTACCTATCGTGGAGGGCTCTACAGTAGTGACGAAATACGGGCCGGTAAAAACGGATCATGTGCTGTTTATTGCTGCCGGAGCTTTTCATATCAGCAAACCTTCGGATTTAATCCCTGAATTGCAGGGCAGATTTCCCATTAGAGTCGAACTGGAAAACCTTAAGAAAGATGATTTGAAGAGGATTCTGCAGGAACCCAATAATTCGTTGCTTAAACAATATACTTCTTTACTGGCTACGGAAAAAGTTAAAATAAGCTTCAGTGAGGAGGCTGTCGATTATCTGGCCCAGGTAGCCTATGATATAAACTCTAAAACAGAAAATATCGGGGCGCGCCGCTTACAGACCATTATGGAAAAAGTTCTGGAAGACCTGTTGTTTGAAGCACCGGAGATGCAGGGCCAGGAAATAGTGATAGATTTTGTCTATGTTAATGATAGATTACAGCAAATTGTCGAGGATGATGATCTTAGCAGATACATATTGTAGGAGGAATACAAATGGAAAAAACTTTATTGGAAAAATCAAGGGCTATCAACAAAATACTCAAAAAAATAGGTCAGTCTCCGGTGGATTATTTTGAAATGGCTGAAGTGATTTCAACGAATTTAGAATGCAGTGTCTTTATTGTGGGCCGCCGCGGTCAGATAGGCGGGTATGCATTTAATGATGAAGCCACTTGCAGCGCGATAGAAGACTTGATGAGCCACGCGGAAAGATTTCCAGAAAGTTTCAACCAGGAACTTACCAATATTCTTGAAACCAGAGCTAATTTCAACCTGGAGGAAGGACGCAAATGCTTTTTCAATCCCGAGAATGTCGAGTGTGATTGTTCCCGGAGGAATTGGTGTGTAACTCCGGTTTTCGGAGGCGCCCGCAGGGTGGGGACCTTGATAATGATGCGGGAAAACCGGGAGTTTACCGAAGAAGATATAGTCCTGGCCGAATATGGAGCTATCGTAGTAGCCAATGAGATCATGAGGATGCGTTCAGAAAGAATGGAAGAAGAGGCTCGGAAAAAGGCTGCTGTACAAATTGCCCTGGCCACTCTTTCATACTCAGAACGGGAAGCCATCGAACACATCATCGCAGAATTAGATGGCAGAGAGGGACTGTTAATCGCCAGCCGTATCGCGGATAAAGTTGGCATTACCCGCTCGGTTATTGTCAGTGCCTTGAGGAAATTTGAAAGCGCCAATGTTATCGAATCAAGATCATTGGGGATGAAAGGTACCTATATTAAAGTTTTAAATGAATACCTTATACCCGAACTGCAAAAAGAGCAATAATTAAGACTGGTGCCGGAATAATCACAAGCCGGTCCTTATCTGCCCGGCTGGTGTACTACGAAGTTTACCGATGAAAAGTATTTTTCATAATTTCTGGAATCAGTAATAAATATTGCAACATATTCTTGTGTTATGGTATATTATTTGTTGGTGATTACACACGCCGGCTGACTTCTTAAACAGTGCTAGTAATAGTTTTTAAGGGGGATGAAGCGGCGGAGGAATAAAAACTGAAAGGAGGTGTTGCTGGTGTCAGTAATTACTATGAAACAGCTGCTGGAAGCTGGCGTTCATTTCGGACATCAGACACGGAGATGGAACCCCAAGATGGCTCCCTACATTTATATGGAGAGGAACGGCATCTATATTATCGACCTGCAGCAGACCGTTAAGAAATTTTCCGAGGCTTACGAGTTTATTAAGACGGTGGCAGGAGAAGGTCAGGGAATCCTTTTCGTCGGTACCAAGAAACAGGCCCAGGAGACCATCAGGGACGAAGCGCAAAAATGCGGAATGCATTTTGTTAATCAGCGCTGGTTGGGCGGCATGCTGACCAACTACAAAACCATCCGCCAGAGGGTGGGCCGTTTAAAAGAATTGGAGAAGATGGAAGAGGAAGGCGCCTTTGATGTTCTGACCAAAAAAGAGGCGGCCAAACTGGCCAACGAGAGGGAAAGGCTGGAAAGATTTTTGGGCGGGATCAAAGATATGGAAAAACTGCCCGGCGCAGTTTTCATTGTCGATCCCCGCAAAGAAAGAATCGCAGTTGCCGAAGCCCGCAAACTTGGAATACCGGTAGTGGCGATTGTAGATACTAATTGCGATCCCGATGAAATAGATTATGTCATCCCGGGTAATGATGATGCGATCAGGGCAGTGAAGCTGATCTCATCCAAAATAGCAGATGCGGTCATTGAAGCTCAGCAGGGTGTTCAGGTGACGGCATAATAAAAAACCAGGGGGTGCGATAGGTTTTCCTACAACACCCCCTTTTTTTAGCCAAAAGGGTTCCAATCAACAAATTAACAGGAGGTTATTGTTTTGATAACAGCAGCAATGGTTAAAGAGCTCAGGGAAAGAACCGGAGCGGGAATGATGGACTGTAAGAAAGCCCTGGTGGAAACCGAGGGTGATCTGGAGAAAGCCATAGATGAACTTAGAACCAAAGGACTGGCCAAAGCCGCCAAAAAAGCGGGACGCACCGCCAGTGAAGGGGTCACTGCTTCTTATCTGCATGGTGGAGGACGAATCGGGGTTTTAGTTGAGGTTAACTGTGAAACTGATTTCGTAGCTAAAACCGAAGAATTCAAGCAGCTGGCCTATGATATTGCTATGCAGATTGCTGCATCCAACCCCGCCTATGTAAGACGCGAGGAAGTTGCGGAGAGCATTATTGAACGTGAAAAACAAGTGTTAAGATCCCAGGCTCTGGAAGAAGGCAAACCGGAGAAAGTCGTGGATAAAATGGTTGAAGGACGTATTGAAAAATACTTTAAGGAAAACTGCCTTTTAGAGCAGCCCTATATCAAAGATCCGGACAAAAGCGTACAGGAATTGATCCACGAATTTGTAGCCCGGATTGGCGAAAATATTAGTGTGCGCAGATTTGCACGCTTTGAGGTGGGGGAAGGGATAGAAAAGGAAGAAGCTGACTTTGCTGCGGAAGTAATGTCACAATTAAAATAAGGCTGGCCAGGCCGCTGGAGGGAATTATCGTGGAAAACGCCAAGTATAAAAGAATCGTTTTAAAACTTAGTGGCGAAGCTTTAGCTGGCGCATCCGGTTTCGGGATTGACAACACCATCATGTCCTCGATTGCCCGGCAAGTTAAGGATGTGGTTGAAATTGGCGCGGAAGTTGCTATAGTAGTAGGCGGCGGTAATATTTGGCGGGGTGTGGCCGGGAGCGCCCAGGGAATGGATAGGGCGACAGCTGATTATATGGGGATGTTAGCCACTATAATCAACTCGCTGGCTTTGCAGGATGCGCTGGAAAATGAAGGCGTAGAATCCCGGGTGATGACTGCCATCGAAATGAAAGAAATAGCTGAACCATATATCAGGAGAAGGGCTATTCGACATTTGGAAAAAGGCCGGGTGGTTATTTTTGCTGCCGGCACTGGTAATCCATATTTTTCTACTGACACAGCGGCAGCTTTGCGTTCAGCTGAAATCGAGGCAGAAGTGATTTTAATGGCCAAGAAAGTTGATGGGGTTTATGATTCCGACCCGGTAAGCAACCCGGAAGCAGTAAAATTCGAAGACCTGCAGTTTATCGATGTCCTCAGCAAGGGTCTTGGTGTAATGGATTCTACTGCCGCCTCATTGTGTATGGATAATGGAATACCTATTATTGTCTTTGACCTGACCAGGAGCGGTAATATTTTAAAAGTTGTTCAGGGTCAGAATATCGGGACTTATGTAGGGAGGTAAAAAATGCTAAAAGAAATTATGCAGGACTCTGAAGACAGAATGAAAAAGACTATTGAACACCTGGCCAAAGATCTGGCTTCACTCCGGGCGGGAAGAGCTAATCCTGCTATGCTGGACCGCATAGTAGTCGATTATTATGGTGAGCCCACACCATTAAACCAATTGGCCAATATCAATGTTCCTGAGGCCAGGCTGCTGGTGGTTCAACCCTGGGATAAACATAGTATTGCTGACATAGAAAAAGCCATAATGAAATCTGATCTGGGCATTACACCTGCTAATGACGGCAATGTGATCCGTCTGGCCATACCGCAATTGACGGAAGATCGGCGCAAGGAACTGGTCAAAGTGGTAAGGAAACGGGGCGAAGAAGCCAAGGTGGCTATCAGGAACATAAGACGGGAAGCTAATGACATGGTTAAACAGGCGGAAAAGGAAAAGCTGGTTTCCGAAGACGAAAGTAAAAAAGGCGTTGATGAAGTACAGAAGATAACCGATAAAATCATAAAAGATATTGACGCAGTTTTACAGGCCAAAGAAAAAGATGTGATGGAGGTTTAAAGATGACTGTTCATAGTCTTCTTAAACCGGTTTATTTACCAATTGATTAAATGCCCCCTTTTTCGGGGGTTTTCTACTTTAATTAAAAGGGGTAAAAGACTGTGGATAAAACCGATTACGAGAAAAGTGTCAATTTTAGTAAAATACCCCGGCATATAGCTATTATAATGGATGGCAACGGGCGCTGGGCGAACCGTAAATTCATGCCGCGAACCATGGGGCATAAAGCCGGCATGGAAGCTTTACATCGGACCGTGGAAACATGTGCGCGGATCAAAGTGGCTTTCTTATCGGTTTACGCGTTTTCCACCGAGAACTGGAAACGCCCCCCAGAAGAAGTGAATTATCTCATGCAGCTGCTGGTGGAATATATAGACAAGGAAATCGATGAATTACACCGGAATAATATAAAAATAATGATAACGGGAGATTATGCTGCACTGCCGGTCCAATGTGTAAAAGGCGTTGAAAAAGCCCTGGACAGAACCAAAAACAATACGGGCATGATCTTGAATATTGCGTTAAATTATGGTTCCCGCCGGGAAATTGTCAGAGCGGTCAGAATCATTGCAGAAAAGTCCCTCAATAATGAAATAAATCCTGCTGACATTGATGAGGATTTAATCGGCAGTTTGCTATATACTCAAAATATACCCGATCCGGATCTATTGATCAGGACGGCGGGGGAAATGCGCATCAGCAATTTTATGCTGTGGCAGGTCGCTTATACTGAATTATTTGTGACTCCGGTGATGTGGCCGGATTTTGACCGGTCAATTCTCATGCAGGCTATTTGGAATTACCAGCAAAGAGAAAGAAGATTTGGCGGCCTCAAATAAATCACAGGAGGGTTTATGCTTAAGACGCGAATCATCAGCGCTATAATAGGAATTACCTTGATCCTGCTCATTATTTATGCCGGAGGCCTTTACTGGCAGGGATTGGTTTTACTGCTGGCCCTGGTAGGTTATTATGAATATTTACATATGATCAAGGGGGAAATTGGTTTTCCTCTTGTTGCTGCCGGTTATTTGCTGCTTCTGGCGGTACTGCTCCCGGATTATCTGGGGGCCTGGTTTTATCCGGTGGTACTGGCAGCACTGCTCCTCCTTATCATTCGGGCGGTTTTTGGCTACCCCCGGATAAAAACGGCTGATGTGGCCCTGGTGTTTATGGGGGCTTTCTTCCTGGGGTTTATGTTAAATTTTGCTTTGCGGCTGGGAGATTTGGAGCAAGGTTCCCTGGCTGTTTTATTGGCTTTCTTGTTGACCTGGGCCAGTGATACCGGCGGTTATTTTGGGGGGCGCTTCTGGGGCAAAAACAAACTGGCGCCATTGCTAAGCCCCAACAAGACCCGGGAAGGAGCCCTGGGGTGTATTGTGCTGACAGTAATAACCGCAGTAGTGTTTTTTATCATTACGGATATGGAAACTGCCTCAGGGGCATATCTTGTATTATTAGGGATACTGGCCAGCATTATGGCCCAATTAGGAGATCTTTTTATATCCAGTATAAAACGCAATTTTAAGGTCAAAGATACCGGCTGGATAATTCCCGGTCATGGCGGGGTTTTAGACCGGTTCGACAGCTTTTTGCTGGTAGTGCCGCTGGTTTATTATTTCTGGATGATTTTTATTGTATGAAAGCAGGTGCTGGGATGGAACCTGAGCTGCAAAAATATTTGAAAATACTGATCAAGCTGACCATTGTAGTAATGGTTTTGCTGACTTTCTATCTCCTGATCGATTATATGTTCCCCATGCTGGGAACACTCCTGATCAAACTGCCGGTTTTGCTTATGCCTTTTATCATAGCCCTGGTCATAGCAGTTTTGATCGAGCCGCTGGTAGTTTTTCTGGAAACCAAAATCAGGTTTAACCGCGGTTGGGCAGTAGTAATCAGTTTGATCATTGCGGTGGGGGGATTTTTTTATATCATATCCCTGTTAATCGTCAGTATGATCAATGAATTATCCAGTTTGTATCCGAAATTAAGTTCCTTCAGTGAAAACACTATTCAGCAAATAATTGCCAGAGCCAGTGAATTCAGGCTGTTTTACCTGCAGATGGATCTGCCGGCCAATGTTCAATCGACATTACAGGATAACCTGCAAAACATAATAACTTTGTTAAGAACTTTCACCGAATCAGTTGTCAACACAATGATACAAATAATGGCTGCTCTGCCCAGCATTTTCATTTTTATACTCATTGCGGTTGTAGCAACATTCTTTATTATTAAAGATCGGGCCTTGATCAGAAATTTCGTGTTTGAATTTATTCCCTCGGCAGCTCACTCCCAGACCAGGGATATAATTGCCCATCTTTTTAATGCCCTGGCGGGCTTTTTTAAAGCCTACAGCATTTTGATATCCTTAACGGCAATAATTACTATAATCGGCCTTAAGATAATGGGAAATGAGTATTATCTGACCATTGGTATTTTGACCGGGCTTTTGGATATTTTGCCTATTGTGGGGCCGGGAACCATTTTTGTTCCCTGGATTATATGGGAATTGGTCACAGGCCATACACCAATGGGTTTAGGGCTGCTGGTTCTTTACGCGACCACTTCTGTTGTGCGCCAATTTGCCGAACCCAAAATACTGGGTGACAATATTGGCCTGCATCCTCTGGTTACCGTTATGTCCCTTTATATAGGACTGAAACTTGGGGGGGTAGCGGGGATGATCGCGGGCCCGGTATTGATGGTCATAATCATTGCCTGTTATCGGGCTGGATTATTTGATCGCATCCTGCAAAGGAGGACCTGATGAATTCTGACCAGAAAATTAAAGTGGTTATTCTTGGTTCCACCGGTTCCATTGGGCGTCAGGCACTGGAAGTGATCGACCTGCATGCAGATAAATTTCAAGTCACAGGTCTGGCCGCCAGAGATGAATGGGAAGAACTGCTGGAACAAATAGACCGATACCGGCCTGCAGCTGCAGCCGTCAATGACGGGGAAGCCTATAAGCATCTGCGGGAAGGCACTGCAGGGAAATTAAAACTCTTTAATGGGGTGGAGGGCTTAAGTGAGTTAGCCGCCCTTGAAGAGGCCGACCTGGTTTTGATAGCTTTAAGCGGAGCAGTGGGGATTTTGCCTACTATGGCTGCTATCAGAGCGGGGAAAAAAATTGCCCTGGCCAATAAAGAAACCCTGGTGGCTGCAGGTGAAATTGTAATGGAGACGGCGGCCGCTTATAATATTGATATAATACCAGTTGACAGTGAGCACTCGGCTATATTCCAATGTCTGGGAGTTTCACCCCAGGCGGTAAAAAATATATGGCTGACTGCTTCCGGCGGCCCCTTTATCGATTTTAGCCAGGAGCAGCTGCAAAAGGTAAGTGTCAAAGAGGCTTTAAAACACCCCAACTGGAAAATGGGGCCCAAGATCACCATCGATTCTGCGACCATGATGAATAAAGGACTGGAAGTGATTGAAGCCCACCATTTGTTTCAGACCAGTTACCAGCAGATCAAAGTGGTCCTGCAGCCGGAAAGCATCATCCACTCAATGGTGGAGTTTATTGACGGGTCTTTTCTGGCCCATCTGGGGGTTGCTGATATGAGAATTCCGATACAGTATGCTTTCAGTTATCCTTTAAGATATAATTCACCGGCAGCTCATTTAAATCCTCTGGAATTGAGCCGGATCACTTTTGTTCCTCCTGATCATAAGAGGTTTCCTTCCCTTGAACTGGCTTACCATGCGGGAAAAACGGGGGGGACCCTGCCGGCAGTTATGAATGCCGCCAATGAAGTGGCTGTCAATAGTTTTTTAAACGGGCAAATTGGTTTTGCCAGTATCCCAGTAATAGTTGAAAAAACCATGAACAAACATGAAAATATGGAGGCCCGAAGTTTGGAGAATATCCTTATGGCTGACCAATGGGCCAGGAATTTTACCGAAGATCTTATTACCAGGGAGGTCAAATAAAATGAGCATACTTATTACATTGCTGATCATAGCGGTACTGGTGCTGGCCCACGAATGGGGCCATTTTATCACCGCCCGCAAGATTGGCATACCAGTACATGAATTCAGTCTGGGTTTTGGCTATAAACTTTTTTCCGTCAATCGTGACGAGGTCCAGTATTCAGTGCGGCTTTTTCCCCTGGGGGGATTTGTGCGCATGGCCGGTGAGGAAATGGGGGACAATGAGGACCCTGCAGGGTTTAACAGCAGAAAGCCCTGGGAAAAGATCCTGGTATCTTTCGCCGGTCCTTTTATGAATTTCGTCCTGGCCCTGATTATTTTTATCCTGGTCTATGCTGCAATTGGGGTACCCCTTGCCGTAGATGAACCCCTTATCGGCAAAGTGATTGCCGGTAATCCGGCAGCCCAGGCGGGTATGCAGCCAGGCGATCTGGTCGTAGCAGTCAATGGTGACCGGATAGCTGCCTGGAATGAATTTACTGATGAGATAGCGGCCGCCTCTGAGGGTCAGGTTTTAAAGGTTGATGTGGAAAGAAACGGTCAAATCATTGCACTGGAAATTACACCGTCCAGGACGGAAGGCAGTGTAAATCCTACCATTGGAGTTATCAATGCGGTACAATATCAGCGGCAGGGGATTATCACTTCAATGAAAATGGGATTGGTCCAGACTTATACCATGACAGTTCTTTTGCTGCAATCATTAGGGATGCTGATTACCGGAGGGGCAGCGGTCAACGATCTGGCCGGTCCGGTGGGGATCACCAAATTGGTTGGTGATGTTGCCCGGATCGGTCCGGTTTTTGTATTGAATTTCGCCGCCTTTTTAAGCATCAACCTGGGATTGATTAATTTATTGCCCATACCGGCTTTGGATGGCAGCAAAATAGTTTTTTCCCTGGTGGAAGCAGTGAGGAGAAAACCCCTGGACCCGGAAAAGGAAGGGTTTATCCACTGGGTGGGCTTTATGCTCTTGATGCTCTTAATCGTCCTGGTTACTTATAATGATATTATACGTTTGATCAAAGGTTAAATATTATGGAACGGAAATCAAAGGTGATAAGGATCGGGAATCAGCCGGTGGGAGGAGACCATCCGATTGCGGTGCAGTCGATGACCACCACCGATACCCGTAATACAGCCGCCACCATAGCCCAGATAGCTGATCTGGAAGCTGTCGGCTGTGAAATCATCCGGGTGGCGGTGGTTGATACTGAAGCTGCCCGGGCTATTGCTGCCATCAAAGCGGGTATAAATATACCACTGGTAGCTGATATCCATTTCGATTACAAACTGGCCCTGGAAAGTGTAGCCGCCGGGGCAGATGCTTTAAGGATCAACCCAGGCAATATTGGTGATAAAGTCAAGGTTCAGCAAGTGGTTAAAGCCTGCCGGGAACGGGGCATACCCATTCGCATTGGGGTTAACAGCGGTTCTTTGGAAAAAAAGTTGTTGGACAAGTATGGGCATCCCTGTGCTGATGCTATGGTGGAAAGCGCCCTGGGACATGTAAAACTCCTGGAAGACCTGGGTTTTGATCAGATAAAGCTCTCCTTGAAATCTTCTTCTGTTTTGCTCAGTATAGAGGCTTACCGTAAAATTGCGGCACTGGTGGATTATCCCTTGCATATTGGCATAACAGAAGCAGGCACCAAGGAACGGGCTTTGATTAAATCAGCCCTGGGTATGGGGATACTGCTTTTTGACGGCATTGGTGATACCCTGAGGGTTTCTTTGACGGCTGATCCCCGGGATGAAGTGTGGGCAGCCTATGAGATTTTACGTAATCTTGGGCTGCGGGACCGGGGAGCTGAATTAATATCCTGTCCTACCTGCGGTCGTTGCGAAATAGATATGATTGAACTGGCCGAAGAAGTTGACCAGCGGATCCGAAAAATTGCTAAGCCCATCAAAATAGCGGTAATGGGCTGTGTTGTCAATGGCCCCGGTGAAGCCCGGGAAGCCGACCTGGGTATTGCCGGAGGGATGGGCAATGGTTTATTATTTAAAAATGGTAAAATTATAAAAAAAGTGCCGGAAAAAGATCTGGTAAAAGTATTGCTGGAAGAGATAGAAAAATATTATCCGGATTAAGGAGGTAAAGCTTTGAAAGCTTCGCATTTATTTTATCCCACCCTGCGAGAGATCCCCAGTGAAGCAGAGATTGTCAGCCATCAGCTTTTGCTGCGGGCGGGTTTTATTAGAAGAAACACTGCCGGGGTATATACTTACCTGCCTCTGGCCAGACGAGTCCTGCGCAAAATCCAGGATATCGTCCGGGAAGAAATGGACCGGGCCGGCGGGCAGGAAATTATAATGCCCATAATACAGCCCCGGGAGATATGGGATAAGTCAGGGCGCTGGTCACTTTATGGTGATGAAATGTTTAAACTGGGCGACCGGCATAAAAGAGAATTTGCCCTGGGCCCCACCCATGAAGAACTGGTAACTACCCTGGTCGATGGGGAAGTGCATTCCTACAAGGAGTTGCCCCTTTTACTTTATCAGATCCAGAATAAATACCGGGATGAGATCAGGCCCCGGTTTGGTTTGATGCGGGGCCGGGAGTTTATTATGAAAGACCTGTATTCTTTTGATGTTGATGAAGCAGGGTTGGATTTGTCCTATCAAAAGATGCATGATGCTTATCAACGGATATATAACCGCCTTAAACTGGATTATAGGGTAGTCCTGGCTGACAGCGGCGCCATCGGCGGTAATGAAAGCCATGAATTCATGGTGCTGGCTGCCAGTGGTGAATCGGAAATCGTTTATTGTCCCTTGTGCGATTATGCCGCCAATGTAGAAAAAGCGGAATGTTCCCCAGAACAGACATCACGGGATGTACCCGAGTCCCGGCCCTTGAACAAAGTCCATACCCCCGGGCAAAGGACCATTAATGATATTGTCGATTTTCTGGGCATCCCCAAAACAGAACAGGTCAAAACCCTGATGTATTATGCCGATGGAGAACTGATTGCCGCACTTGTCAGGGGGGACCGGGAATTAAACGAGATCAAACTTAAAAACATCTTATCGGCCAGTGACATGTTTATGGCCGATGAGAACACGGTGAAAGAGGTTTGTGGAGCAGGCTTCGGCTCTTTGGGACCGGTGGGGATGAAAATCAAAGTTTATGTCGATCTGGAAGTTGCCGCAATGAAGAATTTTGCCTGTGGTGCCAATGAAGATGATTACCATTACACCAATGTAAATGCCGGCCGGGATTTTACGGCCAAGGCCGTGGTGGATCTGCGCAATGCTGTTGCTGGTGATAAATGCCCCGGCTGTGAAGGTCGCTTGCAGATCATGCGCGGCATCGAAGTGGGACATATATTCAAACTGGGTACCCGTTATTCAGAGGCAATGCAGGCGGCCTTTTTAGATGCCCGGGGTCAGGAACAGCAATTTGTAATGGGATGTTATGGGATTGGAATTTCCAGGACCATGGCCGCCGCAGTAGAACAAAACTATGATGAAAATGGTATTATCTGGCCGCTGCCCATCGCCCCCTATCAAGTTATCATCGTGCCGGTGAATTTCAACCAGGCCGTACAAAAAGATCTGGCGGAGAAAATCTATCAGGAACTGACTGATCTGGGGATCGAAGTATTGCTGGATGACCGTGACGAAAGGGCCGGGGTGAAGTTTAAGGATGCTGACCTGATCGGCATCCCCTTGCGCATCACTATTGGTCCCAAAGCTTTGCAGGAAAATAAGGTTGAAATGAAGAAAAGATGGGAAAAGGAATCTTTTTTGGTCAATATTGATGAAACTCTGGCCATGGTACAAAGTATCATCGGTAAATAACATAAGGTGATGTGAAAAGCAGATGTCCGAGTATGAAATCATAATCAAGCTGGTACTGGCCGCATTATTGGGCGGTTTCATAGGACTGGAGAGGGAAAGCCTGAGCCGGCCCGCAGGCCTCAGGACCTACACCCTGGTTTGTGTGGGTTCCGCTCTGGCTATGGTGGTATCACTGGATATGTATTATCAGTACTACCAAACGGTCAATGCTGATCCGGGCAGGATTGCAGCCCAAGTGGTGAGCGGAATTGGTTTTTTGGGTGCCGGGACCATCATGCGGGAAGGTGCAACAGTCAGGGGACTTACCACTGCAGCAGGATTATGGGTGGTAGCATGTATCGGCCTGGCAGTTGGTGCTGGTTTATACCTGCCGGCAATTGTTACCACGGCGGTCATTTTGTTTGTTTTGATTTATTTTGTCAGATTCGAGCAGTATTTCACCGGCATGAGGGAATTTAAAGGGGTGGTCATGATAGTGAAAGACCGGCCCGGGCAAATAGGCGTATTGGGTTCAATTCTTGGGGAAATGGGAGTACTGATTAAAAACATCCAATTGACCAGGATAGAAAACGATGATCTGGAAATAGAATTATTATTGCAGACGCCTGCTCCCATGACCATTGAAGAGGTAATCAAAGAATTATCGGACATAGAAGGATTAAAAAGCATCGTCAGGCTTAACTAGGGAACCCGGGGGGATTTTATGTGACCAGAGAATTTGCCGTCTTTTTAAGGAATAATATAAATGAAGAACTGGCCAGCCTGTGGCAAGAGTCAATGATCCGCAAAGTAGAAGCGTGGAATCAGGAAGGGATCTGGCGATTACATATTGAAGCTGCTGATTTGTTGCCCGGTGAGCAAATCGATAAAACCGCGGATCAGATCAAAGGATGCTTTTCTTTTCTTGACCAGGTGGAGATCTGCCAGACACCGCAAAATTATAAGGAAAAAATCACTTCCATCATTAGCAGCGGCATAAAAGGCAATGATGACTTAACTTTTCCCCAATTGGACAAATGGGATGAGGTGGAGTTTGAAATTGCATCAGGCCGCATCGATTTTATCACCCGTGCCCCTCTGATTTATCAAGAAATACTGGAAAAAGATATTTGCACCCAGACAGCTGATTGGTTCTGGCAGCATTATCGGCTGCGTATTCTGGTAAGAATCCTTTTGATACAGAATGAAACAAAGCAAGCCGTTGATTGTGTTTATATCCCCGACCGGCCTCCCCAGGTAGTGGCAGAGCCTCCTGCTGAGAAGCGGATCAGGAAAAGTAAAAAAGGCAATATGGATAAAGCTGCCATCGTAAAAATTGATGAGGTCCAGGAGGGCATGGTAAATATTGCAATTGCCGGCGAAATATGGGACAAAAATGTCCACCGGATAAATGATCGTCTATTTGTCGTTACCTATTCTGTTTATGATCATACATCGAGCCTGCTGGTCAAAAGCTTTTACAATCAGATAGAGGAAGATAAAATTCAAATCGGTGACTGGTATAAATTCTGCGGCGATGTTCGTTATGATAAATACTCCAGCGAAGTAACCATGAATATGGCTGCCAGCCAAAAAATCAAAAAAGAGCTGCGCCAGGACAAGAGTGCCATGAAAAGGGTGGAATTGCATGCCCATACCAAAATGAGCTCCATGGACGGACTTACCGAGGTCAATGAATTGGTGGAATGTGCTGCCCGCTGGGGACACCCGGCTATTGCCATAACGGACCATGGCAGTATCCAGGCTTTCCCCGATGCCTATCAGGCGGGAAAAAAATACGGCATTAAAATAATCTATGGCGTCGAAGCCTATCTGATTGAAAACGACCGTAAGGAAAGACCCTGGCATATTATCTTGCTGGCAGCAGATCAAGCCGGGCTTTATAATATCTATCAACTGATAACCGGATCTTATCTTGATTCATATTACCGCCGCCCCAAAATCTTGCGCTCGGCTTTAATTGAAAAGCGGGAAGGGATAATAATCGGTTCCGCCTGTGAAGCCGGCGAATTATACAGTGCCATTGTAGCAGGAACTGATAGAGCGGAATTGGAGCAGATGGCGGCCTTTTATGATTATCTGGAGATCCAGCCCCTGGCCAACAATCAATTTCTAATCAATGATGGGCGGGCAGCTGATCTGGAAGCATTAAAAAACCACAATCGTTTGCTGGTTGAACTGGGAGAAAAACTTAATAAGCCGGTTGTTGCTACCGGTGATGTACACTTTTTGGAACCCCATCATGAAATTTACCGTATCATTATCCAGGCTGGCCAGGGTTATGATGATGCAGAATCTCAGGCCCCCCTTTATTTTAGAACCACCGATGAAATGCTGGCGGAGTTTTCCTATCTGGGTGAAGAAACTGCCCGCCGGGTGGTCATAGAAAACCCGGGGGCGATAAATGATCGCATCCAGGCTGTCAAACCGGTTATCGATGGTTTTTATCCTCCCCGGATCGAGGGCGCTGAAGAGGCTATAAAAGCAATTTGTTATGAAAAAGCTCATGCCATTTACGGTGATGTACTGCCGGAAATAGTAAATGCCCGCCTGGAACATGAGCTGGGTGCCATTATTGAACATGGCTTCAGCGTACTTTATTATATTGCCCATAAACTGGTCAAAAGATCCAACGAAGATGGCTACGTTGTTGGATCCCGCGGTTCAGTAGGGTCCTCTCTGGTGGCCTATTTTACCGGTATTACCGAAGTGAACCCCTTGCTGCCGCATTATATTTGCAGCCATTGCCATTATTGTGATTTTGATCCGGGATATGATGCTGCCTGCGGGGCTGATTTGCCGGAGGGGCAGTGTCCCCAATGCGGCAGCTTGCTAATCAAAGATGGCTTTGACATACCTTTTGAAACTTTTCTGGGTTTTAACGGCAATAAGACTCCGGATATTGACCTGAATTTTTCCAGTGAGTATCAAAGCCGTGCCCATCAATATGTCGAAGAATTACTGGGGGCTGACAATGTCTTCCGCGCCGGCACCGTATCCACCATCGCAGATAAAACCGCCTATGGTTTTGTTAAAAACTATTTTAAAGACCGGGAGATGGATGTAAAGGATTCGGAAGTCAACCGGCTGGTGAAGGGCATATCGGGGGTAAAAAGAACCACCGGGCAGCATCCGGGAGGATTAATCGTTGTACCCCGGGGGGAAGATATCAACCGCTTCACTCCCTTGCAGCATCCGGCTGAAAAAAGGGATTCTGGTATTATTACTACCCATTTTGAATATCATGCTCTGGAAGAACAGCTGGTGAAACTGGATATACTGGGCCATGATGACCCAACCATAATCAAAGCTCTGGAAGACATGACCGGCATCCAGGCTTCCTCCATCAGTCTGAGCGATGAAAAAACCATGCAATTATTCTCGAGTACTGATCCTTTGGGTGTCACGCCGGAACAGATCGGTACCAGCATTGGCACTTACGGTATTCCGGAGTTTGGGACCAAATTCGTCCGCCAGATGCTGGAAGTAACCCGGCCTTCTACTTTTGGGGAACTTATCAGAATAAGCGGCCTTTCCCACGGCACAGATGTATGGTCCCATAATGCGGAAGTCCTGATCAAAAACCAGGTGGCAACTTTGAAAGAAGTCATTTGCACCCGGGATGATATTATGACTTATTTGATCCGCCAGGGTCTGGAAAAATTGCAGGCTTTCAATATTATGGAAAAGGTCCGTAAAGGAAAAGAAAGATTGGATGAACAGGAAGTAGAATCAATGCGGGCCAGCCAGGTGCCGGCCTGGTATATAGAATCCTGTGATAAAATCAAATATATGTTTCCCAAAGCACATGCAGTAGCATATGTGACCATGGCATTCAGGATAGCTTATTTCAAAGTTAATTACCCCCGGGAATTCTATGCCAGCTTTTTCAGTGTACGAGCCGAGGATTTTGACATGGAATCGGCACTGCAAGGATATGATGAAGTGAAAGCGAAAATCAAAGCAATTGAGAAATTGGGTTTTGAAGCCACACCTAAAGAAAAGAAATTATTGCCCATTCTGGAATTGGCCCTGGAAATGCTGGCTCGCGGCCTGGTCTTTTACCCCATCGACCTTTATCGTTCGGATGCCCGTAAGTTTATTGCCGAGGAGAAAGGATTACGGCTGCCTTTCCTGGCTTTGCCCAGTGTGGGTGAAACAGCTGCCCAGGGGATCGTTCAAGCCCGGGAACAGGGAGAATTCCTTACTATTGAAGATTTTCAGCAGCGTTCCCGTCTTAACAAAACCGGTATGGACATAATGAGAAAGTACAATTGTTTTGGTGATTTGCCGGAAGAGAGTCAGATCAGTTTATTTGGCTGAACCAAACCTTTCAAGGCATGGCTTGAATATGTTTTGGTGGTTGTGTTATAATTCTAAACGAAGCTTGCTAATATCATTTTTTGCACAAGTGGGATCCGCGCCCACTTTTTCTATTGCAGGGCATATGCAGGCCGTAATAATAGCGAGGTGATCGTTATAAATGGATAAAGCCAGATTTACGCGGCTGGAAAACGAAATAGAAAAAACCCTGGAAGCCATTAAAATCGAATTGGTGGACATGGAATTTAAAAGGGATAATAAAGCCATGGTTTTAAGGCTTTTTATAGACAGCGACAATGGGGTGGATATGGAGCTTTGCACCCAGGCGACCCGGGCAGTAAAAAATCATATTGATATGGAGGATATTTACTATGATCATCTGGAAGTATCTTCCCCGGGTCTGGACAGAGTGTTAAAAAAAGATAAGGATTTTTTCCGTTTTACGGGCAGCAAGATAAAAGTCAAAACCAGTAAGGAATTTGAGGGGCCCAGAAACATTGTGGGTATTATGACGGAGGCGGACGGCAACTGTCTGAAAGTGGATACGGGGGAACAGATTTTTGAGATACCGCGCCAGTTTATAACCATAGCCCGGCTAAAGCCGGAAATATAAGAGGGGGAAATAAGATGTCCAGTGAACTGATAGAGGCATTAAACGAAATAGAAAAGGAACGGGGTATTCCCAAAGCAGCACTGGTGGATGCTATCAAATCAGCCTTGAACACAGCCTATAAGAAGAATTACAGCAGCAACCAGAACGTCAGTGTTGAATTGAATGAGATCACCGGGGAAATAAAGGTATACGCTCAAAAAATGGTGGCAGAAAAAGTGGAAGATGACCGCATAGAAATCCAATTATCGGAAGCGCGGGAACTATATCCTGATTGCCATGCGGAAGAACTAGTCTATGTTGAGGAAACACCATCCAATTTTGGGCGTATCGCTGCGCAGACAGCCAAACAGGTTGTCATCCAGAAACTCAGAGAGGCAGAAAGAAGCCTGATTTACGAGGAGTTTCTGGAAAGGGAAGGGGAGATCGTCACCGGGACCATTCAGAGGGTGGAAGCCAAAACGGTTTTCATCAGTCTGGGCAGAACGGAAGGCATCATGCTGCCATCTGATCAGGTGGTAACCGAAAGATATGAACCAGGACAAAGAATCAAAGCTTATATATATGAAGTGAAGAACACCCCCAAGGGACCCAATATATTTATTTCCCGGTCCCATCCAAATTTTCTCCGGCGTTTATTTGAATTGGAAGTGCCGGAAATATATGATGGAGTAGTAGAAATAAAATCCATTGCCCGGGAAGCAGGATTTCGCACCAAAATCTCCGTTTATTCAATGGACGATAAAATTGATTCAGTGGGTGCCTGTGTTGGCCCCCGGGGGATAAGAGTGCAAAACATTGTAGCGGAATTGGGCGGAGAGAAAATTGATATAATCAAATATGACAAGGAACCAGAAAAATTTATTGCCAATGCTCTCAGTCCGGCCAAAGTACTGGCTGTATTTGCAGATGACGGGGAAAAAGCCGCCCGGGTGGTGGTACCGGATTATCAACTTTCGCTGGCCATTGGCAAAGAGGGACAGAATGCCAGATTGGCAGCTAAATTGACCGGCTGGAAAGTTGATATAAAAAGTGAGACCCAGTGTATAGAGGAAAACGATCTGGAAGAGGATGTTCTGGAAGAGGATGTTCCGCAAGAAGACGTTCTGGAAGAAAATGACCGGGAAGAAAACGATCTGGAAGAAAATGTTCTGGAGGAGAATGATCTGGATGGCGAAGACGCGTAGAATTCCGCAGAGAATATGTGTAGGCTGCCGGGAAATGAAAAACAAACGAGAACTTATTCGGATTGTAAGGACACCGGAGGGAACAGTGGAAATGGACCTGACTGGCAAGAAAGCTGGAAGGGGTACTTACATCTGTCCCAGGGTCGAATGTTTTGATGAAGCCGTGAAAGGGAAGCGTCTGCAAAAAGCACTGGAGCAAAACATTCCCGCAGAAGTATTGGAGATGGTTAAAGGGCAGGTAAAGGCCATCGATAACCAACCGGGATAAAAAGGAAGTCAGGTATGAACAAAGTATTGA
>Ga0209723_1000153_pt1 | contig 137518 bp, 85 predicted proteins | sample BiotimSIPDNA_2_FD_185750 | JGI IMG/M metagenome (GOLD analysis project Ga0209723, IMG submission 185750) | Anaerobic biogas reactor microbial communites from Washington, USA - Biogas_R2 time_0 SIP DNA (SPAdes) (version 2) | ecosystem: Engineered > Bioreactor > Anaerobic > Unclassified | place... | reverse complement strand
TTTCATCAGACAGCGCAAATTTCATGCCAAAGAGGCTAGCGCAAATTTCGTGCCAAAGAGCGATGCGCAAAACATGTGCCGTTCATTGTCGTGTTACAGGAAATCATCAAAGTGAGTACCATTGGGCTAACGCCACCCCGTTCGCCACGCCAAGATGCGCGCGTGACGCGCGCATCCTACGAACTCAGACTCGAACCTTCGCACCGGGGACAAGCACGTGTCACTCCTCCTGCTAACCGCCTTGCTCTGCGCCCCAGCGGCCCCAGCGGCAACAGCGCCCCCAGCGGCCCCAGCGGCAACAGAAACCTTTCTGCTTCCCGACAAGGACGATTGGACCGGGGCCGATCTTCGGGTCAATGCCGACGGTTCGCTGGGGCTGACCAGTGGCCAGGTGGCTTACAGCGAAGGCACGTTCCCCGTCGACACGAGTGCGACGTCCACGCTCCGCGGCGAGTTCAAGCGGCTGGCCGCCGCGAGCGACAAGGACCGGTTCTTCTTCGCCTTCCTGAATTTCGACAAGGACATGAAGCGAATCGAGGCCCTCCACGTCAACGCCGTGGAAGGCTCCGATACCGAACTGACGGCGCCATGCACCGCGCAGGACACCGTCCTCCGAGTGCGAAGCGGCGCGGCCTTCGGCAACGGAACGTTCATCGCCTTTCACACGAAAGCGGACTTTCAAGACCTGCCCAACCGAAATGTCAACCGCAACGCACCCGTCATCGAGTCGAAGGCGCTTCCCGACGGAACCTGGCAGGTGACCTGCAAAGCACCGATCGGAATGGAAGCTCCGGCCGGCACGCCGATCCGCGCCCATCGCGGCGGTTGGTACCAGTACTCCGGGGCGCTGGCCGAACCGATCCCCGCTGATTGGAAAACCTTCCAAGGGACGATTGAGGGCTGTGCGCCGGGCGACCACCGCAACCGGTGGCGGCCCGGGACGGCCCACGTGCAGTTGATCGTCTTCAGCAGCGGGCCGAGCAAAGGGCCGTTGCTCGCGCTGCGCAACGTCCGCTTCGAGTCCACCGGCGGGAAGCGGAACGTCGCTTCTGCCGGGGTCCTTGCCATCGCCGGCGACGCTGTCGAGACAAACCTTCGCCTCAAGCCTCTCGCCGGCGGCCAGGATCTGTGGGTGCGCTTCGCCGACGGCTCCTCGCGGGCCATCCGAATCACCGTCTTCGACCGCTCGGTAGACCAAGGGGAAAAGGAACGGATCGTTCCGCGGGCGGGCGTCGAGATCCAACCTTTCGACGTGCGTTACACGCTCTGCCCCGTGGAGCTTTTGGATTCGAAGACGGCGACGCAGGCCGCGATCGACGGCTGGGCCGCCGGGAACGCGATCTGGGACATGCCCCTGGTACTGTCGCTTCGGCAGCCGGCCGGCGGCGTGGAGTTCCGGGTCAACGGTTCCTACATCGGCACCATCAAGAAAGCGGCCCGCGCGGTTTCGATCGCCAGCAACGTACGGCTGGAGGACGCATCGTTTCACCCGGGCCCTTTGCCCGACCGGTTCACGCCGGTCGATATCTCCGCCGGAAGCAAGCCCGGAGCGATGGCCGGCGCGCGGCTGGAACTGACCGACAAGGCGGTCCCTTTTTTCGGAGCCACTGGCGAGAATCTCGACCTGGGCCTGACCGCGCGACAGGCGGCCCTCGGCGGCGCGCGAGTGAGCCTGGCCGAGACCCCGGCCTCCTTCCTCTTCACAGTTCCTTGCGAGCAGTATCCGCGGGCGTGGGTGTTGTGCGCGCTGGAAGACGATCCGGGCAAAGACCCCGTGCTGAACGTGCGGCTCACACGTTACGTGGAAGGGCCGGGCTACCTCGGTCGCGCCTTTGAGGCCATGACCAACGCCAGCGTCGCCCTTCCCGGCAACGCCACTCGCGTCGGCACCGTGGTCGTCGCGGCGAAGCGTGTGCCGCTGTGGCGGGCCGAGATTCCGATACCGATCGGCAAGATTCAGGACCTGGTCTTCACCGAGAACCGCGGGACTCACGCCCGGATGCGATTCGGCAAGTACCTGGACTTGGAACTGTCCGGGCGGCTCATCCCGCGGCGCGGCCCCAGCGGCGACCAGCGTGCCCGCCCCGATCCCGCCTGTGTCAGCTCGGTGCATGTCTTCGGCGTTACACTGGAGAGACCCGCCGCCGAGCTGGAAGTCAAGACCGTCGAGCCGGGCAACATTTTTCACAACGACGAAGTGCCCGAGCTGCGCGTGCAAGTGCGGCCGCGGCGGCCGGGCGATTTCTCGGTCCGCTGGAAGATCCGCGATGCCGAGGATCGGCCTGTCGAGTCCGGCCAGCGCCCGATCGATCCCAACGTGGTTGACGAGATGACCGTCTCCCTGGCGCAAAAGGAGCTGGGCTGGTACGGGATCGACCTGACTCTGCTCGATGGCGATCGCGAACTCATCACTCACCAGGCTTCCTTTGCCCTGCTCGGCAAGGACACCCGCAAGGCCGAGGTGGCGGATTCGCCTTACGGAAGTTGGAACTACGGCGGAGCCCACTACACCCCAGCTGACGTCCAGACGTACGGGCCGGTGCTCTTCAAGGCCGGATTTCGCCGCTCGGCAGGCGTCGACCGGTACTCCGAGAAGGAGTTGGCCCCCTGGAAGCTGGCCGCCCCGCAGATCCGGACCGGCGGCCTGGAAAGCACCGACGAGCAGTTGGCCGCCAGCATTCGCGGAAGCCTGGACCGCTATCCAAGCCTCACCAACGCGATGATCTTCCACGAACATGCCGTCTGGCCGTACCAAGTGGCGCCGGAGTTGATCGGACAGAAACCCGAGCCCGGTGCCGAGTGGAAGGACGCCGACAAGCGCTGGGACTACGCCCTCCGCCTGGGCCGCCTGCTTCGCCGCGACTTCCCACAACTCCGCATTACGTTAGGCAACTCGCTGGCCTGTAGCGAACTGATCGCCGAAGGGCTGCGGCGCGGCTTTCCCGAGGAGTACGCAGATTACCTTGGACTGGAAGTGGTCGGCCGCTCGTCGCTCCCCGAACGGCAATGGGAAGGTACGCTCCAGGGCGGCGAGTTGATGCTCCAGACCGCGCGGCGATTCGGATACCAACGCTGGAAGCTGAACGCCTGTTACGAAAGCAACTACCGCCTCGACGCCTTGCTGGGCCAGCGGCGGCAGGCCGAATGGTACGTGCGTGATCTGGTGCTCTCGCAGGCGTGGGGATTTCGCGACATCTTCATCGGCATCATCATGGACACGGGCAACGCGTACGCCGGCTCGTTCTGGGGCGGCAGCGGTCTTTGTACCCGCAGCCCGTTCATCTACCCCAAGAGATCCTACGTGGGCGTGGCCGTGGCCACGAAGCTGCTCGATCAGGTCGCCCTTTCGCGCCATCTGCCGACCGGCTCCCCCACCGTGTACGCGCTGGAATTCAAACGCCCGGACGGCCAATACGTCTATCCTGTTTGGACTTCCCGCGGCACGGCGGAACTGACGATCGAGACCTTGCCCGCCGACTACCAGATTTTCGACTTTTATGGCCGGCCGATCAGACGCCCCGACTCGCGGGCCTGTCTGTCGCTGACCGCCGGCACGGCCGTGACTTATCTTCTCGCCAGCGCCCCCGTGGTCCGCTCGATCGGGTGCGGGAAGAGAACGTATCCCGACGATCAGCCGCCCGACAACCTCAAGCTCGTCAACCGGATGGACGACGCGGCCGAGTGGACCCTTGCCGAGAAGAAAGAGCCGTTGTTGGAGAAGACCCGGGGGACGGCTTTGCCCTATCGAACGTTGGGGCGTTACGCGGTCCGGCAGGTCGCCGACTCTGAGAAAAGAAACTGTGTCGAGCTTGAGCTGGTCCAGCCGAACCTGGCGCTTCCCACGGTTTTCCATGAATACGCCGTGCTGAAACTGAAGCGGCCCGTGACGCTGGCCGGCAAGCCGAATTCCCTGGGCCTCTGGGTCAAGGGCAACTCGGGATGGGGTCAGGTCCACTGGGTGCTCGAAGACGCTCGCGGGCAACGCCGCATTTCGTGCGGCACGCGGATCCACCGGGCTGACGTCTTCGACTACGACGGACGCGTCTCGATCTCGTTCGACGGCTGGAACTTCCTCAGCATGCCGATCACCGACAAATCATCGATCCCCGATCTTTCAACCGGCTCGGTAGACAATCTCTGGGAGTTCGGCGAGGTGAACGCGGACGAAACGCTTCGCCGCGGCGGAGCCGCCTTGCAGTACCCGATCAAGCTCATGGGGGTCGCCTTCGCCGCCCAGTCCCGGCCCTTGTTCCTGACGGAGCGTCGCGAGCACCAGCAGATCGTCCGGTTCAAAGACCTCGTGGCGTTCGACGACTGACGCCGGAAAGATTCCTTCCCTGGGTTAGCGGTCCCGCGCCAATCGCCAACCCTGAGGAGGTTGCATAAGGTCTGGCAGAAACATGGATGGCAGAAAGATGTCATCCCAGCGCCGGCCGATTCCCCCGTTTTTCTGCCGCCGATCTTTCTGCCCGCTCCGCTCTCCGTGTCTCCCCTTCTCCGCGTCTCCGAGTCTTCTTCCGCGCCCGCCAGCCACACCGGCCCGGCCACCCGCACGGCAGCCTGGACCTGTTCCGTGAGCCCTTCCTCGGCGGAAACGACCGGCATCGGCAAGACCAAAAGACCGTAACCGGCTGGTCGTCGGGGCCCAGCTCACAGCTCGTAGCGGACTTTCGGGAAGAGCCGGAATCGCGAATTGGCTGCGCCCCGGGATCTCGTGTGAATGGGCAGATCACCTCCCCCGCGGGAAATGCCGACGTCGGTGGGCCAAAATCGGCCGACAGGGTACACCGAAACAGGCGGTTGTGAACCGCACACCGTTGACGCGGATCGGGCTGTTGTTCATGCTTGTAGACAGGCTGCCTCGGGTCGTCAGTGCGGAACGTGGGCTAAGGGCTCATGACAACGGAAGACGCCGTCCAATCCAGTTGCGGTTTGCCGGAGACCATTTCCAAAGGAATGGCCCTGCTTCGTTTTCTCAAGGACGCTGCAGCGCTTCGGCGCGAGCGGATTCCCGCCTACCGATCCGCCGACAAAGTCCTTTGGTTGTCAAGCGTTCCAAGGGATCGGTCCGAGTGTCGTTCGCCGTTTCTCTCACAGAAGGGCGAGGATTCGGATGGTCCGTGGTTGGAGGTTCGAAAGAAACGAATGCCCGTCCGCCCGACTCTCCCGGCGGCGCTGACGGACTGGGTTCGCCCGAAGGATCTGGACGATGCAGGGCTGGAACCGGAATTGCTTCAGGAAATCACCGTGCTGGTGGAGAAGCCGTTGGCCGAGATCGAACCGGCCCCAAGCCGATCTCGGCGAGCGGTTACCAAGGTTCCCGAGACTCGCCATCTAAATGATTCTCCGGAGGTTCAGGAGACATGGCTGGAATACCTGGTAGAGCAATGGGAGCCGTGGGCAGCGGCTATGCGCGAATGGCAGGAAGTCCATCGGGTGTACGAGTCGGTAGACTTCATGCGCCGACGAGTTGAAGAGGCTGCGGAACGTTACGAGTGCGTGGTCGGCGTGGGACTCGTGCAGTGGCGCGACTCCAGCGGTGCGAACGTCAAACGTCATCTGCTCACGGGGGCAGCGGAAATCGAGTTTGACGCCTCCCGCGGGGTTCTGTCCGTGGTTCCTGCGGCCAGCTTTGAGGCTTTCAAGGTCGAACTGGACATGCTCGACCTGACAGACCAGCCACGCCTGGAGCAATCGGGAGTTTCCGACGCGCTCGAAGAGCTTGATGTCGAGGCGTGGAATGTTGACAAGGTTGCCAATATTCTTCGGGAGATTGCCAACCGCACAAGGGGTGACGCTCAGGTTGACGAGCGCGCGATCAAACCACTGGGGCAGGCGGACGATGGGTTTCGAGTGCTGTTCGCTCCGGCGTTGATTCTGCGTGAACGTCGCCCAACTGCGTTGGATGAGATCATTGACCGTCTATCCGGCCCGAACGGCGACGATGGCATGTCGTCGCCAACGGCCCCGTGGGCGCGATTGCTGGGCGAAGGGAAGGATGGCTCGCCACGCGACAATCTGCCGCGGAGCGCCCCCGAACGCGCTAGCGAGAATGCGGACTTGCCGGGCCGTCTGTACTTTCCGCTTCAAAACAACGAGGAGCAACGACAGATAGCGGGGCGGCTTCTCGAAAGTCCTTGCATCGTCGTGAAGGGCCCTCCCGGCACCGGCAAGAGTTGGACAATTGCCAACCTCATGTGCCACCTGCTGGCATCCGGTGAACGCGTCTTGGTCACCGCTCAGACATCCAAAGCGCTGACGGTCCTGCGGGACATGCTTCCGCAGGAACTCCAGGATCTCTGCGTCACTGCTTTTGGATCGACGAGGGAAGACCAACGCGTCCTTGAACAAGGGGTCCGTGGCATCCTGCAACGACGTAACAACCGTCCAGCGGGTCCGATCGTCGCCGCTGAGATTACGCAATGCGAAACGGACCTACGGAGCATCGAGGATCAACTTGCCCTTACCGAGCGCAGTCTGCGGGAGTGCCGGGAAGCAGAAACGCACGTCCATCTTCTGTCCGGTGGCTATAAAGGGACCGCCGGCAAGATCGCACAACGAATCGAAGATGAACGGGCACGGTTCTCATGGTTTAGCGACGAAATCCCCGGCCAGCCGCTGTTTCCCCTGACGCCGGAGCAGGTGTCGCTATTGGCGGACATGCATGGGGCGATCACGCCGTCGTTTTCCGCGGAACTTGGGCTAGCATTGGCCGACCGGGGTCTTCCGAGTGTGGACGCCTTCCGTTCATTGATTGCGGAAGTGAACGCTGCGGAGAAAGCAGCCCAGGAACTTGGGCGAACTGCCGATCCGAGGATATTGGCGGTGCTGGGGGAGCACGTCGAGGACGAACTTCGCGTGACTGCGGCAACCCTGCGCGAGTTGGACGAACGTGCATCACGGGCGTCGATTGCGCTCGGCGACGTTGTGACCATCGTCTTGAAAGACCTACTAAGGGAACAGCGGAGGCGTTGGACCCGCGCGCAAAGCAAGGCTAGTAGGCTGCTGAAGCAGGCCGACGAAATTCTCGCGCGGGCGAGCGGTGAGCTGCGGCGCGTCGCCTTTCCGCCAGATGCTCGAATGGACCAACTGTTGGCCGACGGTAAACGGCGGCTCGAGTACTTCCAGCAAGGCGGTCGTCGCGGATTTTGGTACTTTCAGCCGCGCCTCGTTCGCGAGACACAGTATGTTGAAGACCGTTGCTTGGTGGATGGAATGCCGCCGCGCGAGATTGATCGACTTCAGGCGCTGTGTGACTGCCTTGAACTCGGACGGATTGTTGATGATCTAAAGCAAGTTTGGAGGGGAACGTTCGATGTGAGCGACACGGACCTTCTGGCGATCATGTCGGATGCGAGGGAGTTCAAGTCTGAACTAGACCGCTTGGTCGCACTCGTAACCGTGTGCCCGTGGTGCCAAGCCGTGTTTGGATTCCGCGAGGGGACAGCCGAAAAGCGCACCAAATGCCCAAAGTGCGGAAACGACTTTGAGCCACGTGATCAACTTTCTCCCGCAGGGCTTCCGTGCCTTCCCTGCGATCAATTGGCAGGTCTCGTGGAACATGCCACGCGGATGGAATGGATGCGGGCGATTAGCGGCGAATTGGCCGCCCGTCGTGCCGTTGCGGCAAAGAAGCCCCTGGATGATTGTCGGGCGGCACTTCAGGCTGTGATTGAGGCGGGTGGAGCGCACCCGTGTGTGACCGAACTGGCCGGCGCCGTTGACTCGCGCAATCCAGCAGGTTGGGCCTTGGCCGTTGATAAGCGGGACGCCCTGATCCAGATGAAGGCGCGGTTGCACGCCTACGAGGGAATCTTGCGAGAACTGGAAGGGTCATGCCCCCACCTTGTGTCGACAATGCGCCAGAGCCAAGGTTGCTCGGAGTGGAGGGCTCGAATTCACGACCTGGAAAACGCATGGGCGTGGGCATCCGCTGCGGGTTGGCTCCGAGAGGTGACATCGGCAGACCGTTACGAGGACTTGATTGCCACGAGTCACCGACTTCAGAAGCGAGTTGAGGAGAAGATCGAGCGAATCGCGGCCCTCCGTGCATGGACGAGCTTCTTCGCTCGGTTGGACGAGACAACTGTACAGAATCTGATGGCTTGGATTAAGGCGGTCGACCGAATTGGGAAGGGAACCGGAAAGTTCGCCCATCGTCACCGGCGCACGGCGCGGAAGTATCTTGGCGCGTGCATCCCTCAGATTCCGGCCTGGGTCATGCCGCTGCACAAGGTGTGGGAAACCGTTGAGGCCCAGGCGGGGCTGTTCGACACGATCATCATCGACGAAGCCTCGCAGGCGGGCATTGAATCGCTGCTTCTCTTTCTCCTGGCCAAACGGGTGATTGTCGTCGGCGACGATCAGCAGAATAGCCCTGAAGCGGTTGGTGTCAAGGAAGATGACATCGCACGTCTAATCCGTCGACATTTGGGTGGATTTGCTTTCGGTGACGAGTTCCGCCCCGACACCAGCCTCTTCGACCATGCGATTCGGTCGTTCGGGAATCTGATTTCCTTGCGAGAGCACTTCCGTTGCGTTCCCGAGATCATCCGGTTCAGTAACGACTTGTGCTACCGCGACGCTCCGCTAATCCCCCTCCGCCAGGCGCCACCGCAGCGCCTTCCGCCCCTGCGTGCAAGCTTCGTCGCCGAGGGTAAGTGCGACGGCGATGGGCAGCGGATTCACAACCGGGCGGAAGCGGAGAAATTGGTCCGGGCTATCCGCGAGTGCCTCGATGACGACGCCTTCGAAGGCAAGAGCATGGGCGTGATCGTACTGCAAGGCCACGCCCAGGCCGAGCTAATTGCGTCGCTGCTCGCAGAGGAACTCGAGCCCAAGCTCATTGAGGAGCGGCGGCTTCGCTGTGGGGTTCCGGCGACGTTTCAGGGCGATCAGCGCGATGTGATTTTCCTGTCACTGGTGATCGCGCCAAACGTCCCAACGCGGGCCTTAAACCGGCTTCCTGACCAACGGCGGTTCAACGTCGCGATGAGCCGCGCTCGGGATCAGGTTTGGTTATTTCACAGCGTGCAGCAACATGACCTCAGCCCGGACTGCTTGCGTCGTCGGCTCATCGGGTTTGTCCAGAGTCCGTGGAAGGAGACGGGGGATGGCGTTGCCGAGGAGCGCGACCGGCTTGAACGCGAGGTGCGACGACGGCCCAGACGGCCAGGCGAGCAGCCGGAGCCGTACGAGAGTTGGTTTGAAGTGGACGTGGCGCTGGAGTTGCTTCGGCGGGGCTACCGAGTCCGCGCTCAATATGAGGTCGCTCACAAACGCATCGACCTTGTGGTGGAGGGTCTCGAAAATCGGCTTGCCGTCGAGTGCGATGGCGATGCATGGCACGGCCCAGATCGATACGAGCAGGACATGGTGCGCCAGCGGCAGTTGGAGAGGGCCGGCTGGACGTTCGTCAGGATCCGCGAGTCGGAATTCTACACGGAACGGTCCCGGGCTGTAGACGAAATCCTGCGCGCGTGCGGTGACTTGGGCATTCAGTCCGTCGATAAGGAAACCGCACCGACGCCAGAAGCGACGGTGGCCATCGCGGCTGGAGATGCACGTGACGACACGCGAGCCGAGCTGTCTCCCGCAAGTCAAGTGGAGTGCGAGCCGCCGGAGGATGTTCAGGAGACCGAACAGGGGCCTTTCACTGGGTACTCTCCCGAACTGGGATTCCCGGATCCTCGGGAGGCGGCACCTGCGAACGTGCGTAGCGCTTTGCGAACGATTGTCGAAAAGGACGGTCCGCTTTCGCGGGCCTCGGTTTGTCGGCTCTACGTTGAGGGCTGTCCATACGTGCAGCGAGCTTCCAAGACCGTGCGGCAGATACTGAATCGCGCCTTGGGAATCATGTTGCGGTCCGGTGAAATCTGCCAGGAGGATCAATTTGGTGACGGCTCGCCGGAGGGGCAAATAATCTGGTTGTCGGGAACCCCGCGTGTTCGGCTCCGGCCTGCCGGGAGGCGGGACCTCCTGGAAATACCGGCAGCCGAGATTCTTGTCGTTCTCGACCGTATTCATCCCAGCAATGACGGCAGGCAGCCTGATGAGCAGGCCGTTCTACGGGCATTGCTGGAGTACTACGACTACACGCGGCTCACTGCCATCCGGCGGAAGTACCTGAACCGCGTCCTCGACCTTTGGCGAGCGGCGCGTAGCGCTGGTCCGTGAGTATCTTTGGACCCGCCTTTCGTCGAGTCACGTGCAGATTCCATGTACAACATCGGCGAGGTCAATCGTGCGACGCAAGAAAGAAACCGAGGAGTTGTTCCGCCGAGTGGAGCATGAGGTTCTAGATCAGCAGCACAGACACTTTGACCTCCTTCTCCGAAGCGAGGAAGTGGCAATCGACGCAGTCTTGCGAGCCTATGCCGACGTTCTTCGTGGTCTTCGGACAGGTCGTATCCCTAAGGCAGGCGCTGATGCGAAAACGCAGACTGCGAATGAGGGAATGCGTGGGCTTGCCCACTGTCTGCGTTGGATTCGCGCATACTGCCCGGCAACACTGCATGTGCCGACGCCGCCGGCTGATCAGCTTGCTCGAGAGGGCCTCGATCTCTTGCGTTGGGGTGTCACGTACGACCCGCTATGGAATCAGCACTCAGCGTATTCAGGTGGCTTGGCTACCATGAGCCTCGACGAGCGCGCCAAAACGATCACGTTTTCTCCGAGCCACGCGGTGGATGCGAGATTCTTTGTGACGCAAGTCGAAGCGAAGAAGGCGGACGATGAACGGTCGGCGCGAACGCTACTTGAGGAGCGACTGGCCGGGTTGTCCAGCGCGTGGTACGACTCCGTCCGGCCCGCACGCAGTGGTCTTATCTTTGATGATTCAAGCATCCTTGACAGCGGTGCCCTCGAAGTCGCGCTCGAATGGATGGCCGAAGTATGCCTTCCCGAACTGCCCTCGGCGACCCACCTCGTTTCCTGCAACCTCGCCGATGTTCGCAGGGTCTTGGCAGGCTTGTATGTGTATTCACTTTTTGTGACCAGGCTCGAGGATGCTGCAGACGACATGGGAACAACGGTCAGGGTGGGACCGCATGTCGCGATTCGTTCAATGGTTCAGATGACTGATTGGCTGGCGGAACTGTGTGGCGCATCACGGGAGAGCGTGCAAGCGATCGTTTCCGCGCTGACGTTTCGCCCAGAGCACCCGCACGTTACCATCGCACATCAACCGCTCGTGAGCACCACCAGGGGGCAGATGTTCTTGCTTCCGAGAATGATCCTGTTCATGGACCTTCCGAGAATGTACGTCAGCGCCATAAATTCGACCGAGGCGGGCAGGGCAGCGTATGATCGGGCAATCGTCGCGATCGAGGACGCCGGAGTAGCAGCCATCGCGTCGGAGTTGCGACCTGTGTTTCCGCCGCCCTTTGAAGTCATCGAGAAGACGACTTTCGCTCTGTCCGCCACGAAGACGATGACACCTGACATCGTCGTGGCGTCCCCGGAGCCTGAGGTTCTGACGATTGATGTCAAATACGCGCGGCCGCCGCTCGGACCTCTCGACATTCGGCATGACCTGAAGGAAATGGCGAAGTGGAAGACGAAAATGGTCGAATACGTGACCGCCTTCAGCCAGCACCCCGAAATACTGCGTCAGCATTTCGGGCGCCTACCGAAGGGGGATGTCCGGTCATTCGGGTTGATCCTGCTTCGATGGCCGTTGCCGATTCCAGCAGCGTTTGGAGAGACTGTGACTGCCGTGGATTGGCCATCCCTGAAGCAGTTCTTGCTGGGGAAAGGGGCACCATCGGCTCAATCGCTAATGAACTGGGCGCGGACTCGGCCGGACGTCACTGTGCCCGGAGCCCTGACCGAAATTCAGAGAGAAGTCGCAGTCGGCGAATGGACGTACCGTTACTTCGTCCTGTCCTCCTCCTCGTCGTAGGAGTCGGTCTTAGCTCGCCGCTTCCAGTCGGGCGAGACAAAAACGTTAAGTTTGGGCACATCTTGCGCCGACGGAGGGGCACCACAGGCATTCGATCATCCAAGGGCCTAGAGCGTTGACGTCCAACCCTGCCGGCGTCGGGGATCGCGGCAACTGGCACCCGCCCCGTCGGTCGTAGGAGCAGCAGTGCGGTACATCACGCTGATGAGGCCCTCTGTCGGTAGCGTCAGGCCGTGGTATGACGGGGGCCTGATCAGATCGCTCCTGCCCGGCGACGCTGCGGAGGGAACGGGTCAGTTGCTGAGCGGACTTCGCGTTACCTTGCGGCGGGAACTCGGCTGGGCGCCGTCGTGGGTGTAGATGCCCAGTTGATCGGCGTTCAGGCATCGGCCGCTGGCGCAAGTGCGCGGACGATCGACCGACTCGGCGGCCGTGACCGCCACCGGCACCACGTTTTGCGCGGCTTGGACCACCGGCACGGTGAGCAGGGCCGACAAGCGGCAGCAGGCCCTGATCTCGGTACCGGTCCAGTTGTCGTCTTGCGGCAGCTTCTGCTTGGCGTCCAACTCGAACTGCCCCAGATAGAGGTACCGAATCGCACGCCGCTGCTCCGCGTCGGGCAAGTTCAGGAAGAACACCCCGTCGAAGCATTCCGCGCGCCTGAACTCCGGCGGCAGTTTGGAAATGTCGTTGCCCGTGGTCACGGCGCTGTGGCCGGTCTCTGACCGAGCCACACGGGCCGACCGTAGGTCTCCTGAAGTGCGGGAGACCTGACGGTCGGCCGTTTCGGCGGGGTCGGAGACCCGCGCCGAGCGCGTTCATCCGCGTGAGCAGCGACCCGAAGAGCCGCGCAGACACGCCGGAATCGGTCTGGCCCGAGTTGCAGACACGGGCAAACGCTGTTTCGACGTCGGCGCTGATCACCGCGCTCAGGGCCATCGCATCGAGCAACCAGCTCATCAGCGTGCCGGCGTCGAGGCTCAACGCGAGTGCCCGTTCAGCTTCGCGCTACCGCTCGGCGAAAGGCATCCAAATCGGGGCATGCCGCGGCGGTTCGCGTCAGCGTCTGAAGCTGGTCGTCCAGCTCCACCGACTCGATCTCCTCCACCAGATCCCGCGGAACCTCGCCAAACCGAGTCTCGAGGACCGTGCGAATGGCGCGTTGAGCCGTCTCGCAAGCCGCCTGGCGCGTCTTCTCGGTCAGGAGGTCCCCGTACTTCTCCATGACGAGCTCATCAATTAACGGCGATTCGAGCATGACTTGTCTACCTCCTAAGATCGTAAGCAGTCCCGCATCATTATACCGCACAAAGAATTGGGACAGGCACCTCACAGCCCGCTGTTTTTGGCGATAATAGCGATGTACTGGCTCGGAGCCAGTCCCATTTGTTCCCAGCCTCTAACGCCTGGAAGATCCCTTTCCCTCTTGGCACCACACACGATACTTTCGTAGGAAACCACTCATGACTCGCCTGCCGCTTTATCTTGTTCTGGGCGCCGTGACAATCGGCGCGAGCCACTTGCACGCCGAGCAGACCGAGGATGGCAACGCACCCGGCGTTCCCGTGCTGGTGAAACTCGATGCCTGGGCCGACGTGGACGGGATCGCGTATGTCCGCTGGGTCACGGCCCAGGGAGATCCTGCCAAAGGCCAGGTCGAATATGGTCCCACCCCAGACCTGGGGTTCATTGCCGTCGAGGACCCGAACAACCTCCGCGGCACGACAAACAACCGGGACGCCGGGACCGGCTGGGCCAACAACCACCGGGCCGATCTGCGGGACATCAAGGCGTGGCCCGTATCTCTTCGCGTGACGGGCACGACCCGCTCCGGCCGCGATTTTGCCAGCGAAGTCCTGACCGTGAATCGGCCCGAGCAACCGCTGGGGCGTGCGATTGACGAGCGGGTCCGCATCGCCATCGATCCGGGCGACTGGAAAGTCGAGCGGCTGCCGATCACCGTGGGGATCCCCTTTGCCAAGGGCGAATGGGGCGATCCCGCTCGGGCTCGGGTGCTGATCGCGGGCCAGGAAGTGGCCTGCGGCGTGAAGGCGGTCGTCCGCTGGCGCGAGGACCAGAGCGTCAAGTGGGCTCGAATCGACTTCCTGGCGCCCGCCGCCGCCAGGGAAGCGGTGTTTCAGTACGGAAGCAAGGTGGCGCGGCTGAAAACCGGTCCGGATGCCGCGCCCACCGATGCCACTTGCCTGCCGATTGCCGCGGAGCTGTTCGACGACCGAGGGAGACGATACTGCAGCGTCGTGCAAAGCAGCGAGATCGAGGAAAGCAACCCGGTGAAGAGCGTCGTGAAGGTCAGCGGGCACCATGTGGCGGAGGATGGCAGCAAGTTGTTCGGGTTCACGGCCCGCTGTCACCAGTGGCCCGCGGCGGGACTGCAGCGAGTCGATTACACCGTGGAGAACGACAACATCCAGAACGAATTCACGTCCCTGCAGTCGCTGGCGATTGGCCTGGCTGGTTCCCAGGCCGCTGGCCGGTACACCGTTGGTTGCGCAGGCGATGCGCTCGAGCTGGCCGACGGGGAGAGGGTTCTCCAGAGGGAAGATTTTCAATGGATCCGGGAGCCCGGCAGCGAGAAAGGCAAGCGGTTGGCCGGGCTGGTTCACCTGGGCGGCGAGGATTGGGCGGTGATGCGGAACTTCTGGGAGCAGTGGCCGGCCTCCGTGGAAGTGCGCGACGGGCGGGTGCTCTTTGGGCTTTGCCCCCGCCTGCCCGCCGGTTTCTACGAGAAACGCCCCGACGAAGACAAGCTCTACTACCAGATCCGCGATGGATTGCACACGTTGCGGCAGGGTTTTTCCAAGACCTGGGAGTTGTGGCTGTACCGCGGCGACGCCGCCGCTGCACCATTGCTCCTGGGGGAGAAGCCGGTGGCCTCGGTGCCTCCGGAGCGCGTCGAAGGTTCCCGCGTGTTGCAGGGGCTCGGCGTGGCCGGCCGCGACCAGTTTCCCGGCTACGACGAGGCGCTCGCCGCCGGCATCGAACGGTTCCTTCCGAGTCGCGAGGCGGCGCGGGAGTACGGGATGATGAACTTTGGCGATTGGCATGGCGAGCGCCGCTGGAACTGGGGCAACTTGGAGTATGACCTGGGGCACGGCTTCCTCACCCAATTCGTCCGCAGCCAGAATCCGAGCTTCTTCCGCCGGGCGGAGGAGGCCATCCGTCACGAGCGCGACGTCGATACCCGGCATTATGCGTCGGATCCGCGGCGGATCGGCCAGCAATGGACCCACTGCATGGGCCATACGGCCGGCTATTACCCCGCCGACTACAAGGAGATGAAGGTCTATGCCACGCCGGGATGGTCGGACAACCGCGGGCACGTCTGGTCGCAGGGGATGTTTGAACACTACCTGCTGGGAGGCGACCGGCGATCGTTCGACACGGCCAAGATGATTTCCGACGTTTACGGCGGCCCCGGCACGACGAATTACAGCTTCTTCAACGCCCGCGAGCCCGGCTGGGTGGGCAAGATGCAGATGGCAGCCTACCTGGCCACCGAGGACCTCTTCTACCTCAACGCGGCCGGGATCCTGATGGATGCCGTGCATGAGAAGTCCTTGGCGACCGGCGACCACGGATTTCACTTTCACAAGCTCCCGACCGGCCACTGCAATTGCCCGGACGACCGGAAGCACGATGGCGAGGCGGGCTTTATGCTCGCCGTCGAGATGACGGCCCAGCGGATGTACTACGAGGAGACCGGCGACCGGCGGATCGCGGACGACATCGTAAAGACAGCCCGCTTCATCGCCGACACGATGTGGGTGCCCGCCCAGAAGGGATTCCGCTACACGTCCTGCCCCCTCACGTCGGCCGCACCCGGCGGATGGATTCAAATCCAAGGCATGGCCTTCGCCGCCCGCTATGCCAACGACGAGCGGCTGGCGGACATCTGCCGCCAGGCGTTGGCGGCCGGTTGGAAAAACCTTCCCACCAGCGGCAAGTCGGCAGGATACATTCTGTGCACGTCGGCCCAGGCGCTCGACGAGGTTGCGCAGCTGCCAGGCCCCGGTTTTCGCGAATATCTCGAGAGAATCACCGCCATCCTCAACAGTCCGGCGGTCCATCGCCTGCCGACGTTGGTCCCGAATCCAGACTTTGAAACGGGAGTTGATGGCTGGCCGTCCCGCGGCTGGAAAGTCGAGCAATGCCAAGAAATCAAGCACTCCGGATCGTCGTCGCTCAAGATTACCGGCAGCCTCGGCGGCCAGGGCGAATATGTCAACACGACCTACGACACCGCCAGCTCGCCCTATGAGATCAAGTCGCTTCGCCCCGGCCACAAATATCGCCTGACCGCGCGGCTGCGAGTTGACAAGATCAGTCCCGGCGTGCCGCCCCCCTCCCTGCGAATCCAGTTCCGCGACGAGGTCCAAGGGTCGCGGTCCGCAGCGACGACCGACGCCTACGACCTGAGCCGGCTCAAGACCTGGCAGAAGCTTGGCGTCGACTTCACCGTCCCGGACTACAACACGAGGAACTACATTGCCCTGAACACCGGCACGCGGAACAAGGTCGAGGTGGAGATGTACCTCGACGACGTGAGCCTGGTCCCGGCGGACGTCGCCGGCGAAGGGCCTTACAGCTATCTGGAACTGTTTCCGGAAGAGGCGGCCTTGAAGGACGGCGCCCAGGCGGAGCCGCTGCCAGACTTCCCCGAGTGGACCACCATCCTGGGCCCCGGCACGGCATCGTGGCCGGCGACTGTGCCGGCTGCGGGCGTCTACCGCCTCTGGCTGCGCGCGTGGAGTGCCGGCCGTGCTCCACAAGCCACGATCGAAGGCAAGCAGCTGCCACGGCGAGGCGACATCGTCGGGCCCACCTGGCAGCTCCTCGGCACAGCCACGCTTCCTGCTGGCCGTCACACGATCTCCATCCAACTCGGCCAGGGCGGGGCAACCATCGGCGGTTTGGTGCTTACCGATGATCCGACGGAGCTGGCATTCGAGAAGTAGTGGAGACGCGAAGGCTCCAGTCCGGCGATTGCGGCGATGACGAGCCCCTGACGTGGCCACGGCTGCTGAGGTGGACATCATCGCGCTCCGGGTCAGGTTGCTCGGCCTCTCAGTCTTGCCAATCGCGCGAATCCATGACCGTCTGGTGTTGAACATCGCTCCACGCTGGCAAGCAGCGTGGTGACGCGGGGCGCGCGTCGGGCGCAGCCGAGGCGGGCTGGGTGTGGCCACGGCGGAGCTTGCCTCCGTCGAGCCGTGTTCAGCACCAGACGGCCGGCCCCCGAAAATTTTCCCTTCGGCCACCACGCTGCTTGCCAGCGTGGGGCCATGTTCAAGACCAGGCGTCGTACCCTTCGCACGGCATCCGGCGTCGTGAACATCGCTCCACGCTGGCAAGCAGCGTGGCGACGCGGGCGTGTGGCAGGCCGCGTCAGTTTCCGTACCCGTGAGGGTGCCGGCTGTGCCAGCGCCAGGCGGTGGCGACGATGTCGCGCAAGTGGGGGAACTGCGGTTGCCAGCCCAATTCGTCGCGGATCCGCTGGCTGCCGGCCACCAGCACGGCCGGGTCGCCGGCGCGACGCGGACCGACGCGCGCCGGGATCGGATGGCCGGTGATTTCGCGTGCCGTCTCGATTACTTGCTGGACGCTGAATCCCTGTCCGTTGCCCAGGTTGTACACGCGGCTGCCGCGATCCAGGGCCTGCAGCGCCAGGATGTGGGCCTGGGCCAAATCGACGATGTGGATGTAGTCCCGCACACAGGTGCCGTCCGGAGTCTCGTAGTCGTCGCCGAACACGGTGACGTGCTCTCGCTGACCGAGCGCCACCTGCAGGACGATCGGGATCAGGTGGTTCTCCGGGTGATGGTCCTCGCCGCGTTCCTCGGTGGCTCCGGCGGCGTTGAAGTAGCGGAGGGCGGCGTAGCGCAGGCCGTGGATGCGGTCCAACCAGTGCAGAAACCGTTCGATGATATGTTTCGATTCGCCGTAGGGGCTGCCGGGCACAATCGTTTCGGTCTCGGCGATCGGGATGCGCTCCGGCGCGTCGAACAGATTGGCAGTCGAGGAGAGGATGAACCGGCGCACGTCGTGCTCGACGGCGGCCTGCAGCAGGTTCAAAGCGTTGGTCACGTTCTCGCCCAGGTAGCGGAAGGGCTTCTGCATCGACTCGCCGACCAGCGTGTGCGAGGCAAAGTGCATGACGGCTTCGGGGTGATGAGCGGCGAACGCGGCGTCAATCGCAGCGGCATCCGCCAGGTCGCCCTGGACGAACTTCGCCTGCGGGTGGACGGCCTCGCGATGCCCTTGGTACAGATTGTCAAACACGACGACCGAGTGGCCGGCCAGAATCAGCTGCTCGACGACGATGCTGCCGATATAACCCGCTCCGCCCGTGACCAGGATATTCATGGTTCCCTCCTCGTGAAATGCCCTGCGCCGTCAGGCCGCATCAGCCGCGGACGATCTGGGCGCCCTGGGCAGGCCGCGTGGTAAACAGCGACGGCGCGATGCCCGTCTGCTGCCGATAGTCGGTGCCGATCGCGGCGGCCACTGCTTCCAGATGGTTTTTCCGGACCAGGCTGACGGTACAACCACCGAAGCCGCCGCCCGTCATTCGCGAACCGATCACCTTGCCGCCTGCGCCGTGCTTCTGCGCCAATTCGACCAGCAGATCGAGTTCCTGACAGCTCACTTCGTAATCGTCGCGGAGCGAGGCGTGGCTGGCGTACATCAACTCGCCCAACCGCGCCCACTGGCCGGCGGCCAGACACTGGGCCGCCATTTCGGTGCGTTCGATTTCTCCGATCACGTGCCGCGCTCGACACTGCAGCACGGGGTCCAGCGACGCGCTGAACTCCGCAAGCAGGGCCGGGGATGCGTCGCGCAACGAGCGTACGCCCATCGTCCGTGCCGCCGTTTCACACTGGCTCCGCCGCAGGGGGTACTCGCTGCCGGTGAGTTCGTGTTTCACATTCGTATTGATGATCAGCACCTCGACGTCCGGATCGGCCAGCGGCACCAGCTGGACTTCGGTCGAACGGCAGTCCAGCAACAGCAGGTGACTGGCTTGGCCCAGGACCGAGGTGAACTGGTCCATGATCCCGCAGGGCATGCCCGCATAGTGGTGTTCCGCCTTCTGGCACAGCAGCGCTTTGCGGATCGGGTCGAGCGACTTGCCCGTCACCGCTTCCAGCAGTGTAGCGGTGGCCACTTCCAACGCCGCGCTGCTGGACAGCCCGCCGCCCAAGGGCACGGTCGAATCAATCAGCACTTCCAGGGCCGGCGGCGCCAACCCCTGCTCGCCGCAGCCTACCATCACGCCGTACACGTAGCGTGCCCAGGGCGCCAGCTTCCGGAAATCGGACGCCCCGACTTGACAGCGTTCGGACTGATTCAGCAGGCAGCTGTGCAGGCCCACTTCGGCCTCGCCCGCCGCGCCCGTAACCTCGGCCGCCGCCACGACGACGTACCGTTCGATGGCCATCGGCAGCACAAAGCCTTCGTTATAGTCCGTGTGTTCGCCGATCAGGTTCACGCGGCCGGGCGCTGCCGCCAGCCATTGGGGAGCCCGTCCAAACCGCTGCTGATAATCGCGTTTCACCCGGACAACCAGTTCGTCCAAGGGGATTCCCGGATCGATGGTCAAGCCCGCAGCGTCGCCCCTGTGTGTTCCCGATGCAGCGTCCATCAGCTTGCTTTCCAAGAGGTTGCGTTCTAGGAGTTGCAAATTGACCACCCGCTCCGTCGCCCCGGCCTCTTCGGCATCGCCGGACTCTGTCTGAGCCAAACTCCCCGATCCGGCCGACGAACCCGTCGCCGTCGCCGGATTGGCTTGTGCGTATTGTCGCACAGTGGCAGACAAAATCGAGGGGGCCTGCCGGGACCGTCTGCCGAGCATTTTTCCCGTTGCCCGGTCTTGGATTGAATCTGCGAATGGTCTCCAATGTCCGAGGCCGTCTGAAATCCAGCATGAGGAACTTGCCGGACCAGGCATTCCCCCACCGTTTGTGCGAAGGTCTTTTGAGGAGTCTCCGGCCATGGCAAGCATGATCGCAGGTCGCCCCATGACACGTCGATACCCGATCGGTCTCCCTCTGCTATCGATTGGCATGTACTTGTGGTGCGGCGTATGCCTCGCGGCCGAGGGTCCGTTTCAGGCTCGAAAAGGCGCGGTAGCGACCGCCGGCTTGTATGTACCGGTGCGGTTGGAGTCGCACGCCGCGGACCGACTTGGCGTCGAGTTTCCCAGCCGGCACGTGACCGTGGCGGGCGTCCCGTTCGAGTTGGTCGCTTCGCCCTCGGCGGACAACCTGTTCTTGAAGTCCGCCCAGTGGCCGGACTGGCAAGAGGATCCCAGCAGCTACTATGCCGCCTACGACCGCGGCCCGGAACTGCCCGGCGATCCTCGCCGGCCGCTGTTCCAGGTTCCGGTCGCCGATTATGCGGCCGTGTACTTGTTGGCGGCCGCAGACGACGATCCCGCGTTGTCGAACACGATCAGCTTCCGCATCGGGGCCTTCGACGGGCCCCGACGCACGACGCTGCACGACGTGGGGGCCGAAGTGCCGCGCTGGAACGGCAAACGCAACGCCGTGACCCAGGCCGTGTGCCCCGTCGCGCAAGGCAATCTGTACCTGGTCCGCGTGCCTATCGGCAAAGCCTTCGCGCAAGACTTCACCGACGAATGGGCCTTCGACGTGGAAGTCACCAAGCAGTTGCGGCTGGCCATCCGCAGGCCGGACCCGTGCCGATACCAGATTCGTCCGCTGGGACTGCCCAGCGGCGTGCATCTGTTCGGCATGACCTTCCTGCGGTCACCGGTTCAAGTGCGAGTCTCCAGCGACCAGGCGGGGCACGTCTTTAACGCACCGCAGACACCGACGTTTCGCGTCCAACTGCGCGGCGTCGGCCGGAAGACGGCATGCATGGTGGAGGCGGTTGCGACGGACTTCTACGGCCAGCAGCAGGTGGTGCGGACCGACGACTTGGCTCTGGCGCCGGGGACGACGATCGAGCGAGACGTGACGCTCCCCGTCACCCGCTACGGCTATCACGAATTGTCGGTCCGCGTCATCGCGGGGCGCAGCGAACTGGTCCGCCGCGAGACGACGTTTGCCTGGCTGCCCAAGGACACACGCCGCCATCGGGACGAGTCGCCCTTGGGCACGTGGGACTTCAGCGGCACGCACTACACGCCCAACGATCCCGACGTCGTAGGACCGTTGTACGTCAAAGCCGGCCTGCGCTACGGCATGTTCGGCTTCTCGGCCGAGGCGCGGCAGAAATACGGCGTGCTGGCCGGCAACGAACCCCGTTCCGCCGAAGGACTGGGCAAGGCTCTCGAAAAAGACCCGCTCGCGCCACGCCGCGTGCTGATCTTCCACGAACACGCCATCAGCGGGCCGCACATCCTGCGCACGCCCGACGTGTTCACGGGCCGCTCCGCGTACCAGTTGGATGCCAAGGAACAGGAGCGGTTCGACCAGCTTTGGAAGGAAGCCATCGAGACCGGCCAAACGACCCGCCAGCAGTTCCCCGACGCCAAGCTGGCCTTTGGCAACGGCAATCCGCACTTGCTGGAGGAATTCCTGCGACGCAAGTTTCCCGCCGAGTTGTTCGACTCGCGCGGCAACGAAGCCGGCAGCTTTATGCGGATGCCGGAGACGCAGCCGCCGGACTTCGTGGCCAACAACGCCAGCTTGTGGATGGACCGGCAGATCCTCGACCACTACGGCTACGCGGACAAGCCGATCACCCAGTGCTACGAAATCTGCTACCCGAACACCAATCCGGGCAACCTGTCCTTGCAGACGCAGGCCGCGTACTACGTCCGGCACATCCTGCACTCGCTGGCCTGGCGCGTGCCGGTCATCCGCCCCGGTTCCATCACGGACATGGGCAATTCGTACTACTACAGCAACTGGGGCGCATCGGGCTTGTGTTTCGCCAAGCCGGACGTGCGGCCCAAACCGTCCTACGTGGCCATCGCCACGCTGACCCAGGTGCTGGACGGCGCCAAGTTTCGCCGTGCCGTGCCGACCGGTTCGACGACGGTCTACGCCGTCGAGTTTGCCAAACGCGACGGCGGTTGCGTCACCTCGCTGTGGACGCTGCGCGGGACGCGGCCGGTCACGCTGTCGGCGGGAGGGACCCCCACCGCGGTCGTGACGGACCTGATGGGCAACGAGACCCAAGCCGACTTCGCCGACGGCAGGACGCAACTGGATCTGTCCGCGTCGCCGGTGTTTGTCGCCACGCCCAAGCCCCTGACCGGCATCGTTCCCGGGCCGGCGAAGCTGGAAGGCCGCCCGCAAGGCAAGACCTTCTTGATCTCGTCGCTCGGGAAACTCGCCGACTGGCAGGTGGACGAAGGCCGGAGCACCGAATTGGAGTGGTACAACTTTGAATGCCCGCGGCGGAAAGGGAACTTCGACTTCCGCGAAATGGCCGAATTCGAGGGCGAGAAGAACGTCCTGCAAGTCACGCCGCAGTTGCCGGTCGACGGTTCGTCCTTTCTGCCGATGTACTCGCAGCTGGTTCATCGTCAAGGTATCGAACTGCCCGGCGAGCCGATCGAAATCGGGCTGATGGTACACGGCAACGGCGGCTGGGGCCGCGTGATTTTCGAACTGCAGGACGCCGGCGGCCAGCGCTGGATTTCGATCGGCGCCGCGGCGACCGGCGAACCAACCCGCTGGATGGAAGACTGGATGCGGCCAGAGGATCTGCAGGCCATGAAGTCGATGTCCGTCAGCGACTGGAACACCAACGATCCTTGGCAGCGGAGCCGCATCAATTTCGAAGGCTGGCGTTTCGTCCGCTTCCCCCTGCCGGGCAACTATCCCGGCGAAGGCTACCACTGGCCCTCCAGCAGCCAATGGCGTCACACGGGCGACGGCGTGGTCAAGTACCCGCTCAAATTCCGGCGGCTGATTCTCGAACTGCCCGAAAGAGTCCTCCACCTGACTTCCCTGGTCCCGCCCTCGCGGCCGGAGATCTACTTGAAGGACTTGACCGTCACCTATCGCCTACCCCAAGAAGCCTTCGTGGCGGAGTGAAAACGACAGCCCAGCGGTCAGGACTCTTTTGCAGGAACGGCCTGGAGGGCGCTTCGCACAAAACAGTCCTGCCCCCTTTTGGGCCTTCCCGATGAAGTCACGCTTTCGGTGCCGGGGGTCAGGCTTACAGAATTCAATTTCGGCCGAGCAGGGTCGCACCCTGTGGCTGGCGCCACCATCGGCCGAAATTGAATTCTGTAAGCCTGACCCCATTTCGCTCGACCGTGCCATCATGGACGGCGTCTGGCGGTGTCCGTTTCCCGTTCGGTGCTCGCAGACGCCTTGCGTCCATCGCCGCGTGCTCCTCCTTCGTCTGCGGCTGGAAGGTAGTCGACGAAGGGGAAAATCGAGCTTGACGGTTTACGACTGAAGTCGTAAAGTTCGGTTACGACAAACGTCGTAAAGGAGGCGGGGATGGCAAAGCGGCGGCTGGCGGCTCGGTTTTCGAGCGGGGAGATCGGGATCCTGCGGATGCTGTGGGAGTTGGGCGAAGCGAGCTTGTCGGAAGCTCATGAGGCGATGGCGGCGCAGGGACAGCAGGCCGGCTATACGACGGTCCAGACGCGGTTGGAACGGCTGGTCCACAAGGGGGCGGTGGCCAAGAGCAACACGCGGCCGGCGAAGTATTCGGCCGTCGTTTCGCCCGATGAGGTAAGCGAGCCCCTGTTGAATCTGCTGATGGAACGGGTCAGCGGGCCGGTCCCGTTGGTGGCCCAGCTGCTGCAGGAGGCGTCCTTGACGCCCGCGGACCTGAAGGAAATCAAACGGCTGATCGCCGAGGCGGAACAGCAGATCCGGGAGAAGTCGCTGCGAGGAGGCTGATCATGGACGAATGGCCGCAGGCGGTCTTGAGTGCCTTGGCGCGGACGGCGCTGGTCCAGATGATCGCGTCAGGCGCGATCGCGGTGCTGATGCGGCATCGCTGGCAGGATCAGCCCGGAACTTGCCGGCTGGCCTGTTTCCTGGTGTTGCTGCAGGGCTGGATGCTGGTCCCGTTGACCGTCGCCGTTCCCTGGTACGATCCGGCGGCGGGGTCCGCGGCGTCGGCCCAGATGCGGCGGTCTGCGGCGGACGATTCGCTCCGGGATGCGTGGGACGGTGCGTCGTTGGCAGCGGGCCGTGGGGGGCGCCGGGCGGGGGCACGCGCGGTAGTCGAGACGGCCGACTGGGCCGCCGCGTGGCGGATGCGTTGGTCGGGCTGGGTTGGTGCTGCTGGCCCGGCGGCGGCGTGCCTTTGGCTGGCCGGAGTCCTTGGCATCGGCGCGGCGCTGGTGATCCGGTACCGCCGCTTTGCGCGGACGCGGCGGAGCTTGCCGATTCCGTGTGAGGCCTGGCTGGCTGAGTGGAAGCATCTGCTTCGGCAACACGGTGTTCGCCGCGAGATTCCGCTGCTGGTGACGGACGACGAGGGTCCGCTGCTCTGTCGCCTGGCCGGAGGGCCGGCGGTGCTGGTGCCGGTCCGCCTGTGGCAGGAATTGCCGTCGACCGCACGCGGCTTGATCCTGCGGCATGAACTGGCCCACTACTTGCGCGGCGATCTCTGGAAATCGTTGTTGGCGTGGGTGCTGGCCCTGCCCCAATGGTTCCATCCCGGTGCCTGGTGGGCGCTGCGGATGTTCGAGCAGTGCGGCGAGCGTCTGTGCGACGAACTGGCCGCTGGCAGCCTGTCGGAACGCGTCGAATACGCCCGAGTGCTGGCCCGGTTGGCCGCGCTTCGGCTTCCCGTCCATGCGGTTGGGTCTTGCGCGCACTCCCATCCGCTTGTGTCTCGTGTTCAATTTCTGCTTGCTTCACCCCCAAAGGAGAATGGCATGATGCGTCGTGTTTTGTTGCTGGCCGTAGCCGCCGGGTTGTTTCTGGCTGGCGCCGTCCGCGTCGAGTTGGTCGCCAAGGACGTGACTCACACCAAGGAGTCAGCGCTGGCCAAGATCAAGGAACTGGACCAGGCGTTGGAGAACGTCGCCGCCCAGGTCAAGGAACTCAAGCAGAAAGCGATCTCGCTCAAGGAGCGCGTGGACGCGCAGATTTCCAAAGCCCAGGACGCGTATCAGTCCGGCGAGTTCAGCGACGAGGTGAACCGTCGTCTGGAAGTGCTGCAGGCGGGCGAGGAGGCCCAGCAATTGGCCATCGTCGCCGAAGCCAAATCGCGGGGCGAGGAAGGTCTCGTTCTGCTGGGAGTGGCCGCCGCCCATTCCAGTCACCAGGCCGTGCGGCGCAAGGCCTTGCAGGCTGCGTTCGAGGTGGGCGTAGACGCGGCCCCCGTGTTCGCCTATGCGTTTGAGACCTTGCCCGATGCCGAGCGGATCTTCCTGGCCGAGCAGTTGGCCAGATACTCGACCCCCGAATGCCTGATCGGACTGGGAGCCCTGGTCGAACGCGCGGGGCTCGAAGTGCAGGCCGCCGCGATTCGCCTGGCCGCCGCGAGCCACCAGCGCGTGCTGGCGTTGGCCGTGATCAGCCAGCACGTCACAGACAACCCCGCCGCCATGGTCAAGCTGGTCGAGAAGGCGGCCCAGTTGCAGGGCGAGGACGGGCTGCTGGCCCTGTATGCGCTGGCCAAGTACGGCGCCGTGGACCAGAAGATCGCCGCCGTCCAGGCCGCGGTCCAGCGCAAGCAGGAAGGCCTGCCGGTCCTGGCTGCCGCGGCCATGTCCAAGGAACCGGAGGTCCGGACGGTGGTCGTCCGCGCCGCCAAAGCGATCGGCGGCGACTTGGCGGAGCAGGGGATTCAAATGGCGCTGCAGGATCCCGATGCCAGCCTGCGCGAGGCGGCAGAGAAAGCGATTCAAAGCGGCGGCGCCAAGTAATCACCACCGCGGAAACCTGGGTTGCACAGCGGCGGGAACGCGCCGTTCCTGCCGCTGTCTGGCATCGGGCCATCTTCGCGTCGCCCGTTTCGCTCGTTTCCGGAAGACCAGTTGCCGCTCGCGGGCGAGACGAGTACAGGGTAGTGTTTACCGGAACGTGGCGGGATGGGATCGGGAGTCCGGCAGTTCGCGATACCAGCGACCGCTTCGGCTCCGCCAAAACGGGTTGAAGAAGGAGTCAAAGATGCCGTTTCATCACTGGTTGTTCTTGGTCGCGCTGGCCGTCGTCGCGGGTGTGGCGGATGCGGCTGAGACCTACTGCAACCCGATGATCGACCAGAACCTCGCGGATCCCGCCGTCCTTCGGCACGACGGCACGTACTATCTGTATGCGACGGGCGAGGTCGATGGCGACAACGGGTACCGTGTTTACACGTCGGCCGACTTGGTGAACTGGAAACGCGGGCCCGTCGTGTTCCGGCCCGGCCAGCGGCATGTCTGGGCGCCCGATGTATGGCGGGACCCGGCGTCTGGACGGTTTTACCTGTACTATACGGCGAGCATGACCGTCGGCGTGGCGGACGCCAACGGACCGCTGGGGCCGTTCACGGTGCGCAAGAAGTTGTTCGACAACGCCATCGACGCGCACCTCTTCCAAGACGACGACGGCCGGCGGTGGCTGTACTTCGTGCAGTTGCCGGGCTTTCGCCTCACCGTCCAACTCATGGCCAGCCCTACCGAGCCGGCCGGCGAGCCAAGCGTCGTGCTCCAGCCGGAGTCCGCGTGGGAGACGCGAAACGGCCGCGTCACGGAGGGACCGTGGATGCTTAAACACGGCGGCCGCTACTACCTGCTGTACAGCGGCTCGGGCGCCGACACGCCCGACTACGCCGTGGGTTACGCCACGAGCACAAGTCCGCGGGGACCCTTTACCCGCGCCGATCACAACCCGATCCTGAGCCGGGCCGACGGCCTGTTCGGTCCCGGGCATGGCTGTGCCATCCGCGACCAGGGCGGCCGTTGGTGGTTCGTGTATCACCAGAAGCGAACGGCGCGGCGCGAGTGGGATCGGTTCATCTGCATCGACCCGCTCCGTTTTGACGAGCAGGGGCGGTTGCACGGACGCGCTACGCGGGGCGAACGGCTGCCAGGCCCTGCGCTGCGGAAGGACTGAAACGTCCCTACACTCACCAAGTGCCTACCCGCCGAAAGGACAGCGTGATGCGTACCCTTGTACCTGGTGGCGGCGCCGCAGAGGCATGGAGCTGCTGGTGTTGGGCGATAGCATGGGCCGGCGATCCGGTGAATCCGAATCTGTCACTGGAGGGGCGGCAAGTCTTCGGGCATTGGCATGTTGGCGAGGATTCGGCGTGGATCGGCAAACGCAAGACGAGCACTGGCTCACTGTTACGGGGAGCAACACGATGACTGCTGCTGTGCGTGGGATCGGACTTGTCGTCTTGATCGCCGTCTGCCTGGGCGCCGGCGGTCTTGGGGCCATCGCGACCACGCCGGAAATCGACGGCTGGTACAGGACGCTTGCCAAGCCTGCCTGGAACCCGCCCGGCAGCGTGTTCGGGCCGGTATGGACCACGTTGTACGTCCTGATGGCGATTGCTGCCTGGCTGGTCTGGAAGCCGGCAGGGTTCAGAGCCGCGGCCAGGCCCCTGACGCTGTTCGGCGTCCAACTGGCCTTGAACGTGTCCTGGTCCTGGATCTTCTTTGGCCTGCACCAGCCGGGCTGGGCCTTCGCGGAGATCGTGATGCTGTGGCTGGCAATCGTGGCGACGACGAGCGCCTTTTTCCGTTGCTCGAAGCTGGCCGGCTGGCTTCTGGTGCCGTACGGGGCCTGGGTCAGCTTTGCCGTGGTGCTAAACTTCACCATCTGGCGGCTGAATGGGCCTTGACTCAGGCGGTCGGCTCGCCACGGACGCTCTCCGGCTATCGCGCGAACAACGTCGAGCGGTTTTTGTGGGACGAGAGGATTTCGGGCCGCGAGAACGCCAAACGCGACGCGTTCATCGCGTGGAGGCGGCAATTTCGCTTCTGCGGTGGATTCCCATTTGGCCGCCGATGCGTCACATTGTCTGTCCTGTCTGTCCTGTGGCCCGCCGCGGCTTCGCTGCGTTTGGAGCGGCGTCGGGCGTGTGGAGCGTGGGGCGACCTGGAACGTTTACTGCAGTACGTGCGTCATGACCACGGCGCGGATGATCGCTGGTTTGCTGTCCCTGTTCCTGGCGGGCTTGTTAGCTTGGAGTATCGACCGCGGCGTCGGGGATCTCCGGACGCAGATCCTGCTCGCTGTCGGCGTCGTTCTAGGCGTTGCCTACGCAGTTGGCGGCCGTCTGCCGGACTGGCTGATCGCTCTGAGCGGCGGTTCCCTGGTTGCTGACGATGACCCGTCCAGGATCTCGCCGCGCGTCTATCTGCCCGTCATCGGCGGCGTAATCTTGCTTGCGGTCGTCGTCTTTGTCATCGTCGTGTTCCTCGTTTGACCGATCCGGCAACGGGGCCTGATCATGATTATCCTGCGGACCCGCGGCGGGATTTTCGTTCGCGGCGGCACGACCGCAGGAACTCGGCGTACTCGGCCGGGACCAGCACCGTGCGTCTGGTCGCCCCGGTCACTCGGTGTGCTGCGGCGGCGATGGGGTTTGTGCAGCCGGCGGGTCCCGCGGCGTCGTCCGCGTGAGGACTGATGGCCCGCGACGATTCATTCCGCGCCGACACGCTCGACGACGTCGCTGGGGACGCAAGCCGCCGAGACGGGTGCGTAGTTGCAGGTGCAGCCGCCGGTGAGATTGGGCATGTTCATGACCCCGTTGGCCGGGTACAGGTTGTTGTTCACCGAGCAGCCTGGACGGATTCCCAGAAACGGCGTGATCTCGCGGCTGTCCAGATCGATCCAGGCCGAAGTGCCGCAGTAGCGGGTCGTCAGCAGATGGGTGCTGGCTCGCGTGCCCGTACAGCCCCGGCGGACCCACTGCAGGGGCTTGCCAACCGGTTGGGCCGAAGGCAGGTCGTACACGAGCAAGGTCTCATCGGTCCCGGTGAGCAGTTTGGGGCCGGCAATCCGTCCCGGCAAGCCCGCCTTTGGCAAGCCGCCGCCCAAGAGCACCCACCGCGTGCCCGGCGGAGAAGGCTGCTGCGTGACGGGTTCGCCGTCGCTGCCGCGATAGAAAGCGGTGGGCGTCACGACGATGTCGAGCAGGGCGCTGTAGCGCAAGGTGGCGCCGCCGGCCCGTTGCCACAGTCGCTGGCCCGTTGCCAGGTCCAGCGCAAAGATGCTGCCGTCGCGAGTTTCATCTTCGCCGCGTTGCGGGTTGGCCAGTTCGGCACACAACACCTTGTTTCCGCCCACGGCCAGATACAGGGCGGGACGCGCCGCCTCGACGCGCCACAACAACTGGCCCGTGCGGCGATTCACGCTCAGCACGTGCCGGTCGCTGCTGCCCACGAGGTGCTCGCCGCTGACGCGGAGATTTGCCCAGGGCGCCGTCAGGTCTTCGGGCAACTCGATGCTCCCGGTGGATTGGCCCGTGGCCGGATCGAACACTCGGCAGCGTCTGCCGTAGCTCAGGTAGATCGCGTCCTGGACCGCCACCAACTCCGTGGCCGGCGACAGGCTGGGAGGCGGCCCCCACTGACGGTGTCGCGTGTACCGGATGCGCCGCCGGTCGAGCGGATCGTCGGACAAGGGGGTCTCCCACAACTGGCGGCCCGTGTACACGTCCGTGGCCCGCAACATGTCCTGTTCGAGAAGCACCACGCGTCCGCCGACCACGCGGATCTGGTTCTGTCCGGGGAACTTGTGCCAGCGCTGGGCCGCATCGAACCACAGCAGGGCCTTCGGCGCGCGGAGGCCGTCTTCCGAAGCCCCGGTGCTGGCCGCGTTGGCGTCCGCATGGGACCAGTCCGCCGCGCCCGGCAGCGGACCCGAGCGGGCCAGCAAGACGAACCCGTTTGTCTCCCGCACGCTCGCTCCCGGAAACGCAGCGTCTTGCACGATCTCCTCGATGCCGCCGCGATCCGCCAGCAGGCCCCACACGCAGGCCTGGCCGCCATAGGGCCGCAGCGTGTGAAAGACGGCGGTTGCCAACTGCCGGTGCTCCGCGGCCTCCAAGTCGTCGGGCCGCTCGGAAACAACCAGGTCGGCCAGATACGGCGGGAGCGGAAAGGTCACGGGATCTCCAGCCAGGACGCTCGCCCGCGTACCGTACAATCCGGCGAGGTGCAGCCGGTCGCGGAGTGCGGCCACCTTGGCAGCGTCTTCATCGATGGCGATCAGGTGCAGGTTCGACTGGCGCAGGAGTTCCTCGACCAGACGGCCGCGTTCGATCCCCAGCACCAGGGCATAGCCCTCGCGGACTCCGGTGGCGTTCAGGATCTCGCTTGCTTTTTGGGTCCACGCGTCGGCCGCGGGCGGCGCGGCTTCGGGAGCCGTGTGCCGCTTCGGTTCGCCGGCGCCCGGCTGGGGTGCGGCGAACGCCAGGATGCTTCCTTCGGCCGTCACGATGAACAGTTTTTCGTCGGCCGCCAGCATGCGTTGCGGCGTGCCTTCCAACGCGGCCTGCCAGACGGCCTTCGGCGTCTGGTCGGTGGTGACGTCGATGGCTTGCACGACTCCCGCCGCGCCGGCATACAGCCGGTTTCCCGCCTTGATGTGAACGTGCAGTGGGGAGGGCAGTTCCCACAGTTGGCGGAGGACGCCGCCCGTGTTGTCCGGAATCTCGTCCTTCAGGCGGTGCGGCGGGATGTTCTCCGCGGTTCTCGGTTGAAGCGTGACCTGGGTCAGATCGCGGGCCACGATGCGCCCGTCGCTTTCGTACATCACTCCGGGCGTCAACACCGGCTGACGGAACGAATCGAGTTCCCTTTGGTTGGCCCGTTCGATGTCCAGGCGGGTCCAGCCGCCGGGGTACAGCAGGGGCTTGAAATTCCGCGTTTCGGGCTTCGCGTCGGGGAACCGTTCGTCGCTGGGGCGGGTGATGTCGTACAGGTCGCCCGCGTGGCTCAGGTGCTTGTCGATCGCGGCGACGAACCAGCAGCCTTTCGGCAATCCGAGGCGGCCTCCCCAGCCCATTGTGTAGGGATGACGGCGGCCCGTCTGCAAATCGAGAAAAGCGGGCAGTTGCGTGCCGCAGGGGACGATCAAACGGTCCCCGACGGCGGCCAGATAGCCTTGGGGCGTCAAACCCGCCTCCGCCCCGACACCGTGGTCCCAGTTGCTCTCCGGGATCCGGCTGCTGTCGGTGTTGGACCAGACGGCTTTCCCCGACCTGGCATCCAGCGCGTGGACGAACACGCCTTCGGTGGGCCACAGTCCGGCGGCGAAATAGAGCACGCCGTCGGCCAGCACGGGCCCGCCGCGGGCGGGGAACAACGAGACCAGCCGCCCGTTTCCCAGCACCCAGCGCTCGCGCCGGTCCTCGGGCAAACCGCGGAACTTCCAACGCAACGAACCGTCGTCGGCGTTCAGGCAGTACAACCAGCCGTCGTCGGAGACGAAGTAGACGTTGCCCTCCCAGGCGACGGGCGCAAAGCGAACCGGCCCGCCGGCGAAAAACCGCCAGCGTTCCGCGCCCGTCTCGGTGTCCAGCGCCGTCAGGCTGTCGGCGACCATCGACGGGACGAACATTGTGCGGCCCAGCACCACCGGTTCGTAGGACGTATCGTAGCCCAGCCGGATTTCGTGCGGGAACGCCGGGCGGGGAGCGGCGAGCGTCCGCGTCCAGCGCAGCTGGAGTTCGGCGGGCAACTCGTGCGGGGAAGCGGCGGTGCGGCCCGCGTTGTAGCGAAACTGGGGCCAGTCGCCGGCGCGGACGGGAACCGTCAGCAGGGCAACAACGATCGCCGGCGTCAGCAGGCAGTGCCACTTCATGCGTCTTCTCCTTGTGCGTTTCCCGTTTGTGCGTTTTCCGTCGAGCCGCGTTGGCGCGGCCTCGACTTGCCGGGCGGGATCGGGTGGGGGCGATTCAGCGTGCCAGCCTGAGCGGCCAGTCAGACCGAACCGTACCAGGATCAGCGGGCGCGTGCAAGACGGTTCGTCCGCACCGCTGGCCGTGTCGCCGGGGGCGGTTGGCACCGTTCGAGAAACAACTGTCAGCTGACAAGCGAGCGGCAAGACACTAGCCGCCGGTCTTGCGGCACTTCCGCACGACCAGGAACCGGTGGCTAGCGCCATTCCGCTCACTTGTTTCTCGCACGATGCTTACCCATCGCGGCCGCCGCGAGGCGGACGGGTGACAAGTGCGTCCCTCGCTCAGGAACACTACCTGACGGGACTGGGCGCGGTCGAGGCCGCGTTGATCCGCCTGTTGGACCGCTCTCAACATGCGCATGTGGTCTTGGTGAACGACTTGACCGAGGCCCTGCGGCTGCATAACGAGGGTTGCTGGCGGAAGAGCTGGACGTGTTCCGGATTCCGCTGCCCGCGGCCTTGGTGGGGCGCACGCTGGCGGACAGCGGAGTGCGCGAAGAGACGGGCTGCAACGTCGTCGCGGTGGTGCAGGGCGGCCAATTCAACGTGAATCCGGAGGCCCTCCAGCCGCTGCCCGCCGAGGCGGAACTGGTCGTGATCGGCGACCTCGAATCCGAAACGCGCTTCTTCGGCAAATTCGCCCTGTAGCACGGCGCGGCGGGCTCTCCGCTCAGTCGTCCAGGAAGTCTTCCCGGCACTTTCGGACGATCTCGATCTCGCTGGCCCGATACATGTGGACCTGCTCTTCCCGCCAGTACAGCGTTTCGCTCAAGGTGCAGTTCAGCACCTTGCGCAGCCGCAGCCAGTTGACTTGAATCGGCGTCAGGCCGCAGCGGGCGGACGCCTGGGTCAGCGTCAGCCATTCCTCCTGCTCCGGCGGGCGGTGGCGTTGAAGGCGCAACCACAGGTCCTTGTGCCAGCCGGCCAGATTCTGTTCCGACGGTTCGGACGCCAGCGTTCTTTCCCGCGCCTTCTTGCGGTGCATCCGGATGCAGCGGGTGGAACAGACCTTCTGGGCGCGGTGCTTGAGCCGGAACGGTTTCCCGCAATACTTGCACGTCTGCTGCTGTGTCACGTGGGGATGTTCGGTGATCTTCTTCAGCCGCAGGTGGCTGCGCCGCACGACCCAGACCCCGCGGGCATTCTTGGTCAGCAGCCCGTTCTTTTGCAGCACCTTGCGGAGCGGCCCCGGATCGGTCCCCAACTGGACCGCGGCTTCGCGCACGGTCACGTAGGGTTGTGGCCGAGGCTCCACCATCCGGTCGCCGAATCGCTGCCGGATTTTCTCCCGGATCTGGCGGACCCGCTCTCGCGTGAGGTGCAGGGTCTCGCCGATGGCGGCCAGCGTCACACCTGATCGCAGCATGGTGACGATCCGCTGGAAGTCCTCGCTGTGTTTGTCCGTCCACTTTGCCCGGGGCCAGCGGGATACGACCACGCCTTCTTCGACCAGCCGGCGGACGGCCTGCGTGACCCGGTGGAACGGGACCTTCAGATTGACTGCGATGGCTTGGTTCTTGAAGCCTTGCCGGCGCAAGGCGGCGACTTGCGATTCGAATGATTGCACGGCACCCTCCCGTACTGGTACGAGAATCTTACCGTGCATTCTACCCGCCACCGCCGCGCCGTAAAGGGACGCGGGCGGCGGAGACGCAGCGCGGGGTTCGCGGACCGCGTCCCTTCCTTTCGCCCCTTCCTTTCGCCGCCTCGCGGAGCCTCAGCCGGCGTCAAACCCCGGCCGCGTTGCGGCGCAACAGGTCGGCCAGGGAGCACTCGCGCACGGGCGTGTAGCCCGACAGCGGCAAAACGTGTTCGTGCACGGCGTCGAGGATGTCCGACGGTTGCGGGAAGAAGGCGTCCTCGACTTCATCCGCCGGAGTGATCCAGTTGCGGCTGCCGACCACGACGGGTGGACCGTCCAGGTCGTCAAAGGCGAACTGGGTGACTTTGGCGGCGAACGTCTGCAACATGCTGCCCCGCTCGCAGGCGTCGGAGGTCAGCACGATCTTGTGCGTTTTCTTCACCGAGGCCAGCACCTTGTCGTAGTTGAAGGGCACCAAGCTGCGCGCGTCGATGACCTCGCAGGAGACGCCGTGTTGTGCTTCCAGCGCGCGGGCGGCGTCCAGCGCGCGATACAGCGTCGCGCCGATGGACAGAATCGTCAGGTCCTTGCCGGGCTTCTTGACGTCCGGTTCGCCGAAGGGGATCTCGTAAGCCCCCGCCGGCACGCCGCCATCGTGGAACAGTTCGGGCATGTCGTAGATCCGCTGGCTTTCCAGGAACACGACCGGATCGGTGCCCAGCAGCGACGAATACATCAGCCCCTTGGCATCGTAGGGCGTGGCGGGGAAGACGACCTTCAGACCGGGGATGTGAGCGCACATGCTGCTCCAGTCCTGACTGTGCTGCGCGCCGTATTTCGAGCCGACGGAGACCCGCAACACGACGGGCATCTTCAACAGGCCGCCCGACATGGACTGCCACTTGGCCAGCTGGTTGAACAACTCGTCGCCGGAACGGCCCATGAAATCGCAGTACATCAGTTCGGCCAGCACCCGGCCGCCTTCCAGGGCATAGCCGACGGCCGTGCCCACGATCGCGCCTTCGCTGATCGGCGAATTGAACAGGCGATGGTACGGCAGCGATTCCGTCAGCCCGCGATACACGGCGAATGCGCCTCCCCAGTCCCGGTTCTCCTCGCCATAGGCGACCAGCGAGGGATCGGCATAGAAACGGTCGATGATCGCCTCGAACAAGGCGTCGCGGATACCGATGCAGCGTTGCTTGGGCAGCGGTTTGCCGGTTTCGTCCAGGCCGCTGCGGCTGCGCCCGGCCAACTGCTTGACGCGCGGGTTTTCCGCCAAGGGGATCCGCACCGCCGGCTCGCCCTCGCCGAGCTTCTCCACGCGCAGCCCGGAAAGCATGACCCGTTCCAGCAGGCAACCGGTCTTCTTCAGATCCGAGCGCGGCGAGATCTCCAGATCGATGGCCCGCTGGTAAGCCTTCAGGATGATCGCGTCGACCTCCGCCTGCAGCTTGTCAAGGTCTTTTTCCTTGCACACCTTGGCCTCAATCAGGCTGGCGGCGAACGTCTTGATCGGATCGAATTGCTGCCAGGCTTCGACCTCCTCCTTGTCGCGGTACGAGCTGGCATCCGACGGCGAATGGCCGCCAAAACGATAGGTCACCGTGTCCAGCAGAACGGGCCCCTCGCCGCGGGCGATGATCTCCTTCTTGCGGCGAATGGCGTCGATGACCGCCAGCGGGTTGAAGCCGTCGACGCGTTCGGCGTGCATCTGATCGGGCGTCAGCCCGGCGCCCAGGCGGGCCAGCACCTTGAAGCCCATGGTTTCCCCGCACGGCTGGCCGCCCATGCCGTAAAAGTTGTTGACGAAGTTCATGATGTACGGCAGGCCGCCGCGATGGCTTTCCTCCCATAACTCCTTGAACTGGTCCATCGTCGCAAAGCACAGGGCTTCCCACGTGGGGCCGCAGCCGGCGGACGCATCGCCGATGTTCCCGATCACGATGCCGGGCTTCCTGTTCACGTGCTTGTACAACGCCGCGCCCACGGAGATGTCGGCCGAACCGCCGACGATCGCATTGTTCGGATAGATCCCGAAGGGCGGGAAGAAGGCGTGCATCGAACCGCCCAGGCCTTTGTTGAAACCCGCCTCCCGCGCAAAGATCTCCGCCAGCGCTCCGTAGACCAGATAGTCGACGGCCAGCGACTTGACGTCGCCCGTCGCGCCCTTCTCGACCACCCGCAGGCAATCGCCGTCGAAGTAACCCTTCATGATCTCCAGCAGCGACGGGTCGTCCAGCTTCTGAATCGCGGACAGGCCCTTCGCGAGGATTTCGCCGTGCGAACGGTGCGAGCCGTAGATGTGGTCGTCGATGCCCAGCAGGAACGCCTGGCCGACGGCCGCGGCTTCCTGGCCCATCGAAAGATGCGCCGGCCCGCGATGATCGTACTTGATGTCCCGGTAATGCCCCTGCTTCTTCACCGAATCGAGCATGTTCTCGAACGTGCGAATGAGCATCATGTCGCGCTGGATGCGGAGCAGGTCGTCCTTGCTGAAGGCCTTCGCCTTCAGTTCGTCACTCACCGTCCGGTCGTACTGATTGAGGGAGATCGGCGTGAACTCAACAGTACCTTTCGCACGCATCTCCGCCGGATTGATTGTCACTTGTTTGGGCATTGTCCAGAATCCTGTTTGTCTAGTTGTCCGCTGGCTCGCTAAAAATCACTTCGATGTGCTGATCTTCAAAAAACCGCATCCACGGTCCGTCCGGTTCGCGATCGGTCACGACCTTACTGATCCGCGACCAATCGACAATCTGAAACAACGAGGCGCCGCCGAACTTGCCGCGATCGACCAACAGCACGGTCTGGCGGGCATTCTCCACGACCAGCCGGTGCAAATGAGCGCTGGCCACGTCGCTGGCCGATGGACCGAAATCCATGCTCAGACCGTCGGCGCCCAGAAAGGCGACGTATCCGCGCACCTGATTCAGGGCGCTCATCGCCATCGGGCCGACGGTGTCCATCCGGTCGGGCCGGTACTCGCCGCCAATCAGCAATACTTTAAGCCCCGGCGTGTTCAGCTGCAACGCAAGCCGCGCGCTGTTGGTCAGGATCGTAACGTCCTGCATCCTCTTTAAGTGGGGAACCATCTCGGAGCAAGTGGTGCCCGCATCGAGGAACACCTGGTCGCCGTCCGTCAGCAACCTGGCTGCCAGCCGGCCGATGACCTTTTTTTCCTCGACCGCCCGCAACTGCTTGGCGCGAAACGAGAAGTCCCCCTGCCGCGGCAAGGTCGCGCCGCCGTGAACCAGCAGCACCTGCTCCTCATCCGCCAGCGCCTTCAGATCGCGCCGCACCGTGGCCCCCGAGACACGCATCGACGCCGCCAGCTCTTTGACCGTAAGATGCTTCTTGTCAAAGAGTTGGCTCATGATCTGCTTGCGGCGTTCTTCCGCAGCTTGACTCACGATGGTCCTCACGTTACCTTACTTTCCGGCTCGGTTGTGCACAGTTAACACAGAATCGACAGAAAAAGCAAGAGGCTGATCAAGATTGTGATCAAGGCAGCTTGACTTGTGAAGAAAAGTCTTTAACTTCTTCACAAACAGAAGGATCGTTCCCTGCTCTGAGTTCCAGGCAGGGGGAATCCGAGGACACATGAGTATGCAATCGATCACTCTTCCCAATCTGGCCGGCGGCGCGACTGCGGCCACCGTGGTCCGCTGGCGGAAGCAGCCCGGAGATATGTTTTCCTCTGGCGAGACCCTGGTGGAATTAGAGGTCGAGGACGCCTTGGTGCATCTCGAGGCATCCCAAGCGGGAACCCTGGCAAGGGTCCTTGTCCAGCCACCGGCGACAGTGAAGGTCGGCGCTGAGTTGGCTCACGTCCAGCCAGTTTCAAAAGAGCTGAACCAAGTCCAGGCGAGCCAGGTCCCGGCGACCGACGCGCCGGCACCGCCATCCAAGCCGGAGACGACCGTGACCAAACAACCTGCCGATGCCGCTGGAAGCCCTGGAAACGTCACGCCCATTTTGATGCCGCAAGCGGGCAACACGATGGAGGAAGGGATCATCGTCTCGTGGAAGGTGAAGCCGGGCGACCGGATTCAGGTCGGCCAGGTCATCTGCGAGATCGAAACGGACAAAGCGACGATCGAATACGAGTCGCCCGACGCAGGCCGTCTGGCCCGGATCGTGGCCCAGGAACAGGACGCCGTGCCCATCAAGGAGCCGATCGCCTTTCTGGCCGACAACGATGCCGACGTCGACGCCTATCTGGCGGCCGGCGGCCCGGCTCCGGCGGGTACGGCGGCCCCCGCGGCGGGCGCCGTTGCCGCATCGGCGGCTCAGACGCCGGACGCGGCGGCGGCAACTCGCGCCAGCCGCGGCCCGGCCCCCGTCACGGCCGAAGGCCGCATCAAGGCCTCGCCCGCAGCCCGCGCGGTTGCCAGCCAGCGCGGAATCGAGCTGGCGGCGATCGGAGTTGGCAGCGGTCCCGGCGGGCGCATTCTTTCCAGCGACGTAGAACAAGCCAAGGTGGCGGCAGCCGCGCCGACCGCCGGACAGGCCCTGCGCCGGCCCATGACAAAGATGCGCCGCGCAATCGGCTTGAATCTGCAGCGATCGAAGCAGACGATCCCGCACTTTTACCTGCGATTGACCATCAACGCGGAGCCGCTGTTCGCCTACTATCGCGAACACAAGCCGCAGACCAACTGTACGCTGAACGACGTGGTGGTGCTGGCCGTGGGGCGAGCGATGGCGGAATGCCCCGGCGTTCGCAGCCAGATCCAGGGCGACGAAATCGTGGAGCATCCGCACGCCAACATCGGCATCGCCGTGGGGGTGGAGGACGGGCTCGTCGTGCCGGTGGTGAAGAGCGTCGATTCGATGACGCTGGCCCAATTGTCGGCCGAAGCCAAGCGGGTGGTCGAAAACGCCCGCAACGGCAAGTTGGAGAACATCGGGCTGGGCAACTTCACGATCACCAATCTCGGTATGTTCGGCGTCGAGGAGTTCAGTGCCATCATCAACCCGCCGGAGTCGGCCATCCTGGCCTTGGGCACCGTGCGGGAGACCGTGATCGTCCAGAACGGCGCGATGCGTCCTGGCCGTGTGATGACGATGACGCTGAGCGCCGACCATCGCATCGTGGATGGCCTGTTGGGGGCGAAATTCCTCGGCCGTCTCAAAGAAATCCTGGAAAACCCCTCTCAAGAGTTGCGTTGACGAAAAGTCCACTGACCACTGACCATTAACCACTGACGACTGATCAACGATCTACGACGGCTGACCAATGACCACTGAGCACTTCGATATTTTCGTGATCGGCGCGGGACCGGGCGGGTACGTTGCCGCGTTGAAAGCCGCCCAGATGGGCGCCAAGGCGGCTGTCGCCGAACAGCACCACTTGGGCGGGACGTGCCTGAATTACGGCTGTATTCCCTCCAAGGCGTTGCTTTCCAGTGCGGAATTGCTGCACAGCGTCCAGAACGCTCGGAAGTGGGGCGTTACGGTCAGCGGCGAGGTCGGGTTCGACTGGCAAGAGATCACCAAGCACAAGGACAAGATTCTCCGCCAGTTGCGCGGCGGCGTCGCCAGCCTGTTCAAGGGGCGGGGGGTCACGCAGTTGACGGGACACGGCAACTTGGACGGCGCGGGCCGCCTGGTGGTGACGCCCAGCGACGGCCCGGCCCGCGTGGTGACCGCCGGCAAGGTGATCATTGCGACTGGCTCCGTTCCTGTTCGCATTCCGGGCTGGCCGACGGACGCGGCGGTTGTCTGCACGTCCGACGAAGCGGTGCATTGGACGTCGTTGCCGAAGAAGCTGTTGATCGTCGGCGGCGGCGTGATCGGCTGCGAGTTCGCGTGCATGATGCAGGCGTTCGGCGTGGCGGTGACGGTGGTCGAGATGCTGCCCAGCCTGTTGCCGACACTCGATCAGGAGCTGGGCAAGGCGTTGCTGGCGATCTTCAAGGGTCGCGGGATCAGCTGCTACCTGGATACGAAGGTGGAGGGCATGGAGTTGGCGGCCGGCGGGGCGGCGGTCAAGACGCGGCTGTCCAACGGCGAAACGCTCGAATTCGATCGCGTGCTGGTGGCGGTGGGCCGGCGTCCGAACACGGAGCAGCTGGGCCTGGACAGCGCTGGGATCCAGACGAGCAAGCGGGGCTTTGTGCCGGTGAACGACCACCTGGAAACGAACGTGGCCGGCCATTACTGCATCGGCGACGCGAACGGCCGGTGTCTGCTGGCCCACGCCGCCTCGGCCCACGGCGTGGCCGCCGTCGAAAACGCGCTGGGTCATGCCAAGCCCTTCGTGTCGCCGATTCCGTCGGCGGTGTACACGTTTCCGGAGATCGCCTCGGTGGGACTGAGCGAACAGGAAGCGCGGGACCAGGGGCTGCCGATCGCCATCGGCCGATTTCCCATCGGGCATCTGGGCAAGGCCATGGCCGCACGGCACACGGACGGCTTTGTCAAAATGATCCGCCACCGCGAGACGGGCCAGTTGCTGGGCGCTCACATGCTCGGCCAGAACGCCACGGAGTGCATCGCCGCAACGACGGCGTTGTTGCACCAGAAGGCGTCCATGCAGGACGTTGCGGACACCGTCTGGGCGCATCCCACGATCAGCGAAGCGATCAAGGAATCGGCCGAGGATGCGCTGAACATGGGCCTGCACTTGCCGCCGCGGAAGATCATTCGCGCTCCGGTCGGCGGGTGAGTCGGTCGGCGGGTAAGGTCTCGGCGGTCCCGACCTGCCCGCAGGCGCCGTCTTCGTGGCGTCTGAACTCTGAACACGGAAGCCTCTGCTGAGAAAGCGGAAAACATGGGCCAGCAAGTCGTCGAAGCGTTGGATGCGTTGCGTCAACTCGGAACCCCGGACCAGATGCGCGCCTTGGCGCGGCGGATCTCCCCGCCGCGGCCGTTGCCGCGAGTCAACTCCCATATTCATCTGCCGCCGAACTTTTCCGCCTTTGAAAGCGTCGCCCAGGCGGTGAATCTGGCGGCTGAACAAGGCATGGCCGCGCTCGGCATCGGCAACTATTACGACTACGAAGTCTACGGCAACTTCGCACAATGCGCCCGCCAAAAGGGCATCTTTCCCCTGTTCGGCACCGAGATCATCTGCCTGGACGAAGGCCTGCGCGACGCGGGGATCAAGATCAACGACCCGGGCAATCCCGGCAAGATCTACTTCTGCGGCAAGGGCATTACGCGGTTCGACGCGATGACCCCCGAGGCGACCCGGCTGATCGGCGTCATTCGCCGCAACGATTCGACGCGGATGGCGCAGATGGTCGAACGGATGGAACGGATCTTTGCCGAGCGCGGCCTGCCGACGGACATTGACGAAGCGGCGGTCATCCAGATGATCGTCCGGCGGCACGGGAGCGATCGCAACACGGTGTATTTGCAGGAGCGGCACGTCGCGCAGGCTTTTCAGGAGACGCTGTTTGCCAGGGTCCCGGCGGAACCGCGGCTCGAGCGGCTGAACGCGGTCCTGCGCGCTTCGACCAAGGCCCGGAACCCCGACGATTTCGTCACGATGCAAAACGACATCCGTTCGCACCTGATGAAGGCGGGCAAGCCGGCGTTTGTCGAGGAGACGTTTGTCAGCTTTGACCATGCGCATCGGCTGGTCCTGGAGTTGGGCGGCCTGCCGTGCTACCCCACGCTGGTGGACGGCGCGTCGCCGGTCGCCCAGTTCGAAGCCTCGCCGGACAAGTTGATTGCCGAAATCCAGGCGCGGAACATGCACGCGGTCGAGTGGATCACGATTCGCAACAAGGCGGACGTGGTCCGCACGTATGCCACCAAGATGCGCGCAGCCGGTCTGGTCGTCACGGCCGGCACGGAACACAATACGTTGGATCTGATCCCCTTGGACCCGTTCTGCCAGGACGGCGACATGCCCGACGACCTGCGGGCGCTGTTCTGGGAGGGCGCCTGCGTGGTGGCGGGGCATCAGTTTCTATCGCTGCACGGCGAGTGCGGGTTCGTGGATGCCGAGGGCAATCCGAATCCGGATTATGCGTCGGCGGAGGAGCGCATCCAGGCCCTGGCCGGCATCGGCGCGGCGGTGATGCAGCGCTACCGCGAGACGTGCGGAGGGAACTAGAGCAGCGTCATCACGACGGTGCGAAGGAGCATTATGACTACGATCAGCGACTGGCCCACTTTTCTTCCCGGCGACGATCCGCTCGACGTGATCGTCAAGCTCTCGCGTTTCTACGGTTCCGATCCGACCATCGTGCTGGCGGGCGGCGGCAATACGTCGTGCAAGATCGGCGACGTGCTGTACGTGAAGGGCAGCGGGACGGCGCTGGCGGCGATGACGCGCGACGGGTTCGTGAAGATGGACCGCCGGCAGCTGGACGAACTGGCCAACGCCACGCTGGACGCGGACGCTCAAAAACGCGAGGCGCAGTTCAAGGACTGGATCAACCGGGCTCGTTGCGAGCCGGAGAAAGGCCAGCGTCCGTCGGTCGAGGTGGTGCTGCATCACCTCGTTCCGGCCCGGTACGTTGTCCACAGCCACGCCACGCTCGCCAACACGCTGACCTGCTGCACCGGGGGCCGAGCCCTGGCCGAGGAGATCTTTGCGGACGACATCCTTTGGCTGCCGTATGTCGATCCGGGCTTCATCCTGGCCCAGACGCTGAAGCAGACGCTGGCGGACTATCGGGCCAACACGGGCCGCGAACTGCCCAAGGCGATTCTGATGGCCAACCACGGCCTGATCGTCGCTGGCGACGGCCCCGAAGCGATCCGCGCCAACACGACGGAGATTCTGGAGAAGATCGCCGCACGGCTGGGGGACGACTGGCCGACGCACGCGATCGGTCCCGTGGCCCGCGTCGGCGACGCCGGCCGGTGGGTGGGCCTGCTCGGCCCCGCGTTGCGGGCCCTGTTGGCCGAAGATCCGGCCGGGCCGTTGAAGGTCGTGACCTGCGACGATTCGGACGTCGCGCTGGGCTTGATCGGCACGGAAGCGGGCCAGGCGATGGCCTGTTCCGGACCGATGACGCCGGACCAGATTGTGTACTGCAACAGTTTTCCCTTGTGGTTCGACCCTCAGGACGGCGAAGGCGAAGACAGCGTGCTCGCGCGGCTGCGGATTGCGCTCGAAACCCACACTCGGCAGACCCGCTTTCCGCCCAAGGTCGTGCTGGTGCGCGGGGTGGGCCTGTTCGGCGCCGGCGACGATTTCAAAGCGGCCAACACCGTGCGCGAAGTGTACCTTGACGCGATCAAAGTGATGGCCGGCGCAACGCGTCTGAAGGGCGGGGCGGGAGGCGTCAGTTACCTGACGGACCGTCAACGGCTGTTCATCGAGGACTGGGAAGTCGAGGCGTACCGCAAGAAAGTCGCCCTGGCCGGCGCCGCCGCAGCCGGGCGTTTGAAGGGCAAGGTCGCCGTCGTGACCGGAGCCGCGCAGGGGTTCGGGCTGGAGATCGCACAGAGCCTGGTCGCCGAAGGCGCGCATGTCGCGCTGAGCGACATCAACGAACGGGGCGCGGCCGCCGCAACTCGGGACCTGTGCGCCAGGTACGGCGCCGGCCGCGCGGTCAGCCTGGCGATCAACGTCACCGACGGCGAGTCTGTGGCGGCGTGCCTAGCTCGGGTCGTGCGCACCTACGGCGGACTGGACGTGTTGGTTTCCAACGCGGGCGTGTTGAAGGCCGAGTCTGTCAAGACGCAAGCGGAGAAGGACTTCGACTTCGTCACGGACGTGAACTACAAAGGTTACTTCCTGTGCGTCCAGAAAGCCGCTCCGATTCTCGCCGTCCAGCACAAGGCCAAGCCGGGGTACCTGAGTGACGTCATTCAGATCAATTCCAAGTCGGGCCTCGTCGGTTCCAGCCGCAACGCGGCCTATGCGGGCAGCAAGTTCGGCGGGATTGGTTTGACCCAATCGTTCGCGCTGGAGTTGGTCGAAGACGGCATCAAGGTCAATTCGATCTGCCCCGGCAATTTCTTTGATGGCCCGCTGTGGTCCGACCCGGAAAACGGCTTGTTCGTCCAGTACCTGCGGGCCGGCAAGGTGCCTGGCGCGAAGACGACCGAGGACGTGCGCCGGGCCTACGAAGCCAAAGTGCCGCTCGGCCGCGGCTGCACCACGGCGGACGTGATGAAGGCGATCCTGTACCTGATCGAACAGCCGTACGAAACCGGTCAGGCATTGCCGGTGACCGGCGGTCAGGTTATGTTGAGCTGACCGTGGAGCCACCTTGACGAGGCCCGTGCGGCCGGAAGCGAGTTTTGCAGTGCGGCGCCCTGTCGCCGCTTCGGTTAGCGGCCTGGGCCGTTGCCGTTGATTAGGTTCCAAGGACGAAAATGACACGGGAACACAAAGTGGCTGTCGCGGAGTGACGCTCCAGCCAAAGCGGCGACACGGCGCCGCACGCCGAGACTGGCGCGAGCCCGCGACGGTGCTTCAGGCGTCCGTACAAGGGCTAGATACGTTAACTCCTATTAGAAACACGGGTGTCAATAACGTGACTGCAAACAAACTTCCCGCAACCCAGTACGCGGTCCAACTGATTGGACCGGGCGAGTTGACGTTGAACGCCTCCAAACCCGTGCCGACGCCCGGACCGCACGAGATCCTGGCCAAGGTCGAGGCGGTGGGGCTGTGCTTTTCCGATTTGAAGCTGCTCAAGCAGTTTGACAAGCACCCGCGCAAGACCGAAATCGTCGGCGGAGTCGGGCCGGATATTCTCCAAGCGATGCAAAGCTACCGGCCCGGCGGTTTGCCCACCGTGCCGGGGCACGAAGTCGTGTGCCGGATCGTGGCGGTCGGCGACCAGGTGAAGCATCACCAGGTGGGCCAGCGCTGTCTGGTCCAGGCCGACTACCGCCAGTTGCCCACCGCGGCCAGTTCCAACGCCGCGTTCGGCTACAACCTGGAGGGCGGTTTGCAGGAGTACACGCTGTTCGACGAACGGGTGGTGATCGCGCCGGATGGCGATCGTTTCCTGATTCCGGCGGGCGAGGACAAGAGCGCTTCGGCCGTGGCCCTGGTCGAGCCATGGGGCTGTGTCGAGGCCTCTTACGCCACGGGCGAACGAAACACGATCAAGGCCGGCGGCAAGTGTCTCGTCGTGGTCGCCGAAGGGCGTCAGGCGCAGGGCGTAAGCGAGTCCTTTTCGCCGGACGGCCCTCCGGCGGAAGTGCGGAATGTCTCGCCGGGCGAAGTCGCGGCGCTGCCCGCCGAGAGCTTCGACGACATCGTCTACTTCGGCTCCGACAAGGCCACCCTGGACGTGCTGAATGACAAACTCGCCCCCCGCGGCATCCTCAACGTCGTGTTGGGCGGGCGGAAGATCGGGCAACTGGTGTCGGTCGGGGTGGGCCGTCTCCATTACGGCATGACGCGCTGGGTGGGCACCACGGGAAACGACGCGTCCGAGTCCTACAAGCGTATTCCCGCCAACGGCGAGGTCCGCGCCCGCGACAAGATCCTGGTCGTCGGGGCAGGCGGGCCGATGGGCGAGATGCACGTGATCCGTAACATCTGCAGCGGCCTGCCAGGACTGCGCATCGTCGGTACGGACCTGGACGACCGGCGCATCGCGGGACTGGGCCGCAAAGCCGGCCCCATGGCCCAGGCCAACGGCGTGGACCTGCGGTTAGTCAATCCGCAGCGCGAGCCGCTCGACGAGAAGTTCACTTACTTCGCCCTGATGGCCCCCGTCGGGGCGCTCATCGCCGACGCGATCCAAAAGGCCGGCGAGGGCGCGATCATCAACATTTTCGCCGGCATCCCCGCGCCCACCAAACACGATTTGGACATCGATGCCTACGTCGAAAAACGAGCTTTTATGTTCGGGACCAGCGGTTCCACCATCGAGGACATGCGGATCGTGCTGCGAAAGGTGGAGAGCGACCAGCTCGACACCAACGCTTCCGTGGATGCGATCAGCGGCATGGCGGGAGCCACCGCCGGGATCGCCGCGGTGGAGAACCGCATCATGGCCGGCAAGATCATCGTCTATCCGATGTTGCACGACCTGGGCCTGATCCCGCTGGCCGAGTTGCCCCAGCGGTTCCCGAGCGTGGCCGAGAAGCTCGACCACGGCAAATGGACCCGCGAGGCCGAACGGGAATTGTTGCAAGTCGCCGGAGGTAAGTAAGTGCCCAGCCGCGGAAAAACCTTTGTCGGATTCGGCTTCGGGCCGATCCAGAGCGCACTGTTTCTGTACGAAGCCTACTGCTCGGGCAATTTCGACCGGTACGTGATCGCCGAAGTCGATGCGGCGCTGGTCGAGGCCGTGCGGGCTGCCGGCGGGCGGTACGCGATCAACATCGCCTACCCCGACCGGATCGCCCAGGTGCAGGTGGACGGCGTGCGGGTGTGCAATCCCGCCGACGAATCCGACCGCCGGGAACTGGTGGAAGCGATCGCCGCCGCCGACGAGATGGCCACGGCGCTGCCCAGCGTGAAGTTCTACGACACGGGCGACGCGGCGAGCGTCACGCGACTGTTGGCCGACGGCCTGCAACGGCGGGCACCGTCCCAGCCGGCGATCCTCTACGCGGCAGAGAACCACAACCACGCGGCCGAAATCCTCTCCGAGCGTCTGGCCGCGCTCGTCCCGCCCGACGCGCTGAGCAACGTGCAGACGCTGAACACGGTCATCGGCAAGATGAGCGGCGTGATTAGCGACGGCGAGACGATCCAGCGACTCGGCCTGGCTCCCCTGACGCCCCACACGCCGCGCGCCGTCCTGGTCGAGCGGTTCAATCACATTCTGATCTCCCGCGTCACGCGGGCGGATCTCCAGCGCGGGATCGAAGTGTTTGTCGAAAAGGACGACTTGCTGCCGTTCGAGGAAGCCAAGCTTTACGGTCACAACGCGATCCATGCGCTGATCGGGTACCTGGCGTGCCTGCGCGGATTGACGACGATGGCTGAAGCCGCCGACCACGCCGACATCATGGCCACCGCCCGCACGGCCTTCCTGGACGAATCCGGGGCCGCGCTGGTGCAGAAATACGCCAGCCTGCAGGATCCGCTGTTTACCGCCGACGGCTACCGGGCCTATGCGGACGACCTGATCGAGCGGATGGTCAATCCTCACTTGAACGACCTGATCGCCCGTGTCACGCGCGACGCCCGGCGCAAGTTGGGCTACGACGACCGGCTGTTCGGCACGATGCGGCTTGCCTTGTCCCAGGGCATCGAACCGGTCTGCATGGCCCAAGGCGCCGCGGCTGCGTTGTTGTGCGCGAGCGAGAACGGACTTTCTGCACAAGAGGACGCCCAGGCGATCCTGCGCGAAATCTGGGGCCCGCAGGCCGACGAACAGGCTGACCATCTGATCGCGCTGACGTGGCAGGCGATGCCAAGACGCTGAATCACGCGGCGCGCCGTTCGGCCAGACTGCGGTCGGCAACGCCCGTCGGCTGTTCGTTGGCGTGCTCTTCGATCTCCGGAAACATGCCGACGACGTCGGTCACGTCGACCAGTCCGACCGGACGGCCTTCCGCGTCGACCACCGGCAACTCGCTGATCTTCCGCTGCGCCATGGCCGCCACGGCGTCGATCATCCTGGCGCCCATCCGGACGGTCACCGGCCGGGCCGTCATGACCTCGCGGATCGGCCGGTCCAAGGCCTGTTCGCGATGGTGCTCGAACAGCCGCGCCAGATCGCTGTCGGTGAAGATCCCGCTGAGTTTTCCCTCGCTGTCGACAAGCATGATGGCGCCGGTCCGGCGGCCGGGCATGCTGGCGTCGACAAAGATCTGGCGGACCGTCTTGTCCTCGGCAGCCACCCGGCACTTGGCCAACGTCCGGAGGTGATGGTCGACCTTGCTGAGCTTGCGTCCGAGGCTGCCGGCGGGATGCGACCAGGCGAAGTCCTCGCGGGCAAAATTCCGCATCCGGCTGGTCACCAACGCCAGGGCGTCGCCCAGCGCCAGCATCGCCGTGGTGCTGGTGGTGGGCGCCAGTCCCAGCGGACAGGCCTCGTCGAGCGGCCCCAGTTCCAGCACGACCGTGGCGGCTTGTCCCAAGGTGCTGCTGGTCCTGGCCGTGACGGCCAGGGTCGGGACGCCCAGATCCAACAGGGAAGGGAGAATCCGCGTGATTTCCTCCGTCTCGCCGCTCTGCGACAGAATCAGCATCACGTCGTCGGGGTGGACCCGGCCCAGGTCTCCATGGACGGCTTCCGCCGGATGCAGGAAGTGGCTGCGCGTGCCGGTCGAGCCCAGTGTGGCCATGATCTTCTGGCCCACCAGGCCGGCCTTCCCCATGCCGCAGACGATCACACTGCCTCGGCAGCGGTACAGGAAATCTACCGCCCGGCAGAAGTGGCTGTCCAGTCGCTGGGCGATGTCCAGGAGGCTTTTGCTCTCCTGCTGGATGATCTGCCGCGCGAGGCAGAGCTGGTCGCAAGGGCTGAACGCCTCCGGCTTCCGAACGGGATCCGAATTCATCGACCTGTCCTCCCTGACATGTGTCGAAGGAACCGCAGACATCTGACCGGGCGAGTGTACCCGCGATTCCAATTTCGAGCAACGTTGCTTTTTCCGCCTCCGCGATCGCACCGCTGGCCCGGAGCCGAGCTCTGACTTGGGGACAAAGCGGAGCGAACGAGGATTGCTGCAGCCATTCGCCCTATTGTCGGAAGTCGTTTCCGCGCAGCGGCTTGCGGCCAGCGTCCGAAGCTCAAAAAAGACGGCTTGGGGATTGACAACCGGACCACCAGCCTGCAAACTCGGCCTTTCCTGAGGCGGAGACGGTTTCAACGATCTTACGGCCCGTTGCAAGCGAGGTTGGTCTATGGAAATCATTATCAGCGACACCTACGAAGAAATGAGCAAGGCTGCCGCCAGGGCGGTCGCGCGCCTGTTGAACAGCAAGCCCAATGCCGTCCTGGGGCTGCCCACCGGCTCCACGCCCGTGGGCGTCTACAAAGAGTTGGCGCGGATGCACAAGAACGAAGGCCTCGACTTCTCCCGAGTCACTACCTTCAACATGGACGAATACGTGGGGCTGCCGAAAGACCATTCGCAAAGCTACCACTATTTCATGCAGGAAAACCTGTTCAAGCACATCAACATCCCGCCCCAGAACATCTACATCCCGTCGGGCACCACGGACAATGCCGACGCGTTTTGCGCGTGGTACGAGCAGCGAATCGAGGAGTGCGGCGGGATCGACATGCAACTGGCGGGAGTCGGCTCCGACGGACATATCGCCTTTAACGAGCCCACCAGCTCGCTGGGCTCGCGGACGCGGATCAAGACGCTGGCCCGCTCGACCATCGAGGACAATGCCCGCTTCTTTGAAAAAGTCGAAGACGTGCCGATCTATGGAATCACGATGGGCGTCGGCACCATCCTCGATGCGCGCAAGATCCTCTTCCTGGCCAACGGCGCAAACAAGGCCGACGCGGTGGCCAAGGCGATCGAAGGACCGGTCACGAGCATGATCACCGCCAGCGCCCTGCAGCTGCACCCGGACGTGACCGCTTACCTGGACCGCGAGGCCGCCAGCAAGCTGGAAATGCGCGAATACTACGAGTGGATTCAAGCCAAGAAGCTTGGAAACAACTAGCGCCCAACGGGAAACAGCCACGGAAAGTCGCTGTCTAGGATGGCACGGCCGAGCGAAATGGGGTCAGGCTTACAGAATTCAATTTTGGCCGAGCGGAGTCATGCGACGTGGCTGGCACCCAACTCGGCCAAAATTGAATTCTGTAAGCCTGACCCCAGCACCGAAACCGTGACTTCATGAACGACGCGGAAAAGTGCCGAAATCCCGTTTGGTGCTTGCAACCAACGGGAAACGGACAGCAAAAGCCGCCGTTCCTGATGGCACGGTCGAGCGAGACGAGGTGAGCAAGACGCATCAGCTCAGACAGGAGGGAATACCAAGATGGCAGACTCGAACGCGATTGCATCACGCGTAAAGACGCTCGTCCGGGAAGGATTCGACCACGAGTTCGGCAAGCCGCGGGTGCCGTCTCAGGCGGACCCCGAGTGGCAGAAGATCCGAGCCGCGGGCACGACGCTGTGGCTCGACACGGGAGACATGGACGAGGCCACTCGGCTTTGGACTTCCGAGTTCGCGGCTCTGACCACCAACAACACGTTGCTGAACAAGGAAGTGCAGAAGGGGATCTACGACGGCTTGGTGGGCAAGGCGGCCGCCGCCCTTCGGGAAGCGGCGCCCGAGCTGGGCGAGAAGGAATTGCTGCTGGAAGTGGCATTCGTGCTCAACGCCTACCACGGCCTGCGGCTCGTCGAGCAGTTCGATGCGCACGTCAGCGTCGAATTGCACACGGATCTCGCCCACGATGTGGAACGGTCCGTGGCCTATGGAAAGCGCTACTTCGACGTTTGTCCCGAGCGATTTTACGTCAAGGTACCGCTGACGGCGGCGGGCTACCTGAGCGCCCGCCGGCTGGCGGCGTGCGGCGTGCCCATCAACTTTACCCTGGGATTTTCCGCCCGGCAGAACTATCTGGCCGCGTTGTTGTCCCGGCCGGACTACGTGAACGTCTTCATGGGCCGGTTGAACGCCTTCGTGTCCGACAGCGGCCTGGGGGACGGCAAGAACATGGGCGAGAAGGCCACGCTCGCCACCCAGAGAATGCTGCTGCGTCTCCGCGCCGCTGGCCGGAGCCCCTCGCGTCTGATCGGAGCGAGCATGAGGGACGGGCGGCAAGTGGCCACGCTGGCGGGACTGGACGTGTACACCATGCCGCCGAAGGTTGCGGAACAGTACCGCCAGGAGCCGGCGACCGAGATCGCCTCGGCGGTCGACGCCGATCCTCCGGTCGCGTTTGCGGAAGGTGTCCGGCTGGAAGATTTCAACGGGGCCACGTTGTGGGAAGTGCCCGAGCCGTTTCAAGACTGTGTCGAGTCGCTCCTGAAGAAGGACCTCGATCGCCTCTCGCCCGCCGACCTCCAGACGCATTTCGAACAGGCGGGATACGGCGATTTCCTGCCGCGCTGGTCGCAAACCGACCTCGAGACCATCGCGAGCGACGGCAAGATCCCCGTGTTCCGGACCTGGCAAGACCAGCTGTCGGCCGGCCGCATCGGGCTGGACGCGCTGCTGAACATCAGCGGGCTGTGCTCGTTCGCCACCGACCAGCAGGCGTTCGACGAACGCGTCCGATCGTTGCTGTAGTCCGCCGGATAGTCGAATCGAGCACGCAGACTCTCGCACGCCGTCGAATCCGACGACGTGCTCGCCAGCCCGTCCGCGTTTCCCCAGGGAGCAAGCCGTTCACCGTTTTGGCAGGGCTCGTCGGGCACCCGCGCCACGACGCCCTACCCCGGCGCGCCGCGCGCCGACTCCGCGACCTCCCGCAACTCGGCGAGGCGCCCTCGGTAATCCGGATAGCGAAACAGGCCGGTGCCCACGACGAACAGGTTGGTTCCCGCCGCGGCACAGGGGGCGATCGTTTCGCCGTTCAGGCCGCCGTCGACCGAGAGCAACAGGTCGGGTGGAAAGTTCTCGGCGAGCCAGCGGACCTTGTCCAACACCTCCGGCTGGAACTTCTGGCCTCCAAAGCCGGGCATGACGCTCATCACCAGGACCAGGTCGCACTCGCCCGCACACGGTTCGAGAACCGAGACCGGGGTCGGCGGGTTGATGGAGATGCCGGCCAGCGCGCCCAGGTCCCGAATCCGCCGCAAAAGCGGTACGGGATCCGCCACCGTCTCGGCATGGAACGTGATCATGTCCGCGCCCGCCTCTCGAAACCGCTCCACGTAGCGGGCCGGTTCGGTGATCATCAGGTGAGCGTCCAGCGCCAGGTCGGTCACGCCGCGGACGGCCTCGACGATCGGCAGGCCGAAACTCAGGTTGGGCACGAAGTGTCCGTCCATGATGTCCAGGTGCAGAAGCCGGGCGCCGGCTTTTTGCACCGCAGCGACATCGCGTCCCAGATGGGCGAAATCGCAAGCCAGCAGCGACGGGGCGATCAAAGGCTTGGCGGCGTGCAGTTCAGCCAGCAGCGCAGAGGTATCCATAAGCCAACACTTTCCATTTGCTTTGAGCCAGGGACCCTTTCACGGTCCTCCGCCGCATTCTATCCACAAGGCGGGAACGAAAAAAGGCGTCCGGAGGGAATCCTGCGGCGGCGGTGACCTCGGCCCGGAAAGGTCGCAAACGTGGCCAGCGGCCGTAGACACAGCGCCCGTGGGCAAGGTAAAGTCTACGGTAAGCATCGCATCGTTCGAGGAATCACTGGCCGGTGAAAGGGAATTGGCCACACGGCGGCCGCCGGTTCCGTAATTGGCCCGTGTCGTAATTTGCCCGTGTCGGATTCACCGCCGCACCCGCGGCTAGCGCCCTGCCGCTCACCTGACATCGGACAGTGATTTCTCCAACGGTGCGAAGCAAGTTGATGCATGAGCCTCAGAGCAACCTGCCGGGGACAGAATGCCGCATGCCTGACAACGACTTACAAGCGGTCGAGAAGTTGCACGAAGCGTATCGGCAGATCACCCGCGAACTGGGCAAAGTGATTGTCGGCCAGCGGGACGTCATCGAACAGCTGCTGATCGCCATGTTCGCCCGCGGCCATTGCCTGCTGGTCGGCGTGCCGGGGCTGGCCAAGACGCTGATGATCCGCAGCGTGGCGGACGCCCTGTCGCTGGAGTTCAACCGCATCCAGTTCACGCCGGACTTGATGCCGTCCGACATCACGGGCACGGAGGTCATCCAGCAGGACAAGGCCACGGGGGAGCGTCAGCTGCGGTTTGTGCCCGGACCGGTGTTCGCGAACATCGTGCTGGCGGACGAAGTGAACCGGACGCCGCCGAAGACCCAGGCCGCGCTGCTGGAAGCGATGCAGGAACATCAGGTCACCGCCGGGGGCCAGCGGCACAAGCTGCCGCAGCCGTTCTTTGTGCTGGCCACGCAGAACCCCATCGAGCAGGAAGGCACCTATCCGTTGCCCGAAGCCCAGTTGGACCGCTTCATGTTCAGCGTTTTCGTGGACTATCCCGACGAAGACGACGAGTTGGAAATCGTCAAGCGGACGACGGCCGACTTGGAGGTCAAGGTGACGCCGACGCTGAACGCCGACGAGATCACCCAGCTGACGCGGATCGTCCGCCGGGTGCCCATCGCGGACCACATCGCCCGGTATGCCTTGCAGCTGGCGCGGCTGACGCGGCACCAGTTGCCCGAATCGCCGGATTTCGTCCGCCAGTATGTCATGTGGGGCGCCGGTCCGCGCGCCAGCCAGTACCTGGTGCTGGGCGCCAAGGCCCGGGCGATCCTGCAAGGCCGTTACTACGTCAGTCAAGACGACATCCGCTATGTCGCCTTGCCGGTGCTCCGGCACCGCATCAAGACCAACTTCAATGCCGACGCGGAGGGCGTTTCGACCGACGACATCGTCCGCCGCTTGATCGAGTCCGTTCCGCGAGTCGTCGAAGAGCCGCCGCATGACCGAGCCACCCGCCGGGAACAAGGCCCCGACGTCTTTAGACCCGCAGACGCTGGCCAAACTTAAGGGGCTGACGCTGCGGGCCCGACACATCGTCGAAGGCTACGTCTCCGGACTGCACCGCAGCCCTTACCACGGCTTCTCCATCGAGTTTGCCGAGCACCGCGAGTACGCGCCGGGCGACGACCTGCGCTACCTGGACTGGAAGGTCTTCGGCCGCACGGACAAGTACTACCTGAAGCAGTATGAGAACGAGACGAACCTGATCTGCTACCTGGTGCTGGACGTGAGCGAGAGCATGCGTTACCAGGGACCCGGCAGCCCGCTGTCGAAGTTCGAGTACGCCCAGTGCATCGCGGCGGCCGTGGCCTGGCTGGTGCTCCAACAGCAGGACGCCGTGAGTCTGGTCACCTTCGACGACCAAATCCGGGCCAACATCAGCCCGTCCAGCAGCGCCCCCCATCTGCGGCAGTTGCTGCAAGTCATGGAGTCCGCCGAGGTGCGGGCCAAGACCGCGGCCGGCCCCATCTTTCACGAACTGGCCGAACGCTTTCGCAAGCGGGGCGTGGTGTTTATCCTCAGCGACCTGTTCGACGACGTGCCGGCGATGCTGGCCGGACTGAAGCACTTCCGGCATCGCCGCCACGATGTGATCCTGTTCCACGTCTTGGACGCGGCCGAGTTGGACTTTCCGTTCCGCAGTCCGACTTTGTTCCGGGGCTTGGAGCAAATGCCCCAGGTGGTCGCCGATCCCCGCTCGCTTCGCAAAGCCTACCTGCGGGAACTGGCCGCGTACCAGCAGCAATTGCAGTACGGCTGCCGCAGCCACGGCATGGACTATCACTTGGTCCGCACCGACCAGCCCCTGGACGCGGTGCTTTCGACCTACTTGGGCCGGCGCACGGCGCAGGTCAAGTGATCGCCGGTGCGCGCCAAGTCGCCCCGGACGGACGCCGCAGCGACTGGCCACGGCGGCACAAGCGGAGCGGGCCGAGCGCCGTTCGCTGGCCGCCCGGACCTTTGCTGCGGTCTCGACGCCGTGTTCCGCGGCCGTTTCTCGCACGCTACCCGGCGCCTTCACACGTCGCACAGCCGAACGGCCTGCGTCAGGCCGGCCAGCGGGTCGCGGGTGGGGATGAACTCGTGGCCCACGAAGCCCTGGTAACCGATGTCCAGCAGGGCCTTCATGATCGGCGGAAAGTTGATTTCCTGCTTCTCGTCCAACTCGCAACGGCCCGGATTGCCCGCCGTGTGGACGTGTTTGATCGCCTCGCCGCACTGGTGAATGCGGCGGATGATGTCGCCGTCCATGATCTGGACGTGATAGATGTCAAATAGCAGGCCCAGACGCGGCGAGCCCACCTGCCGGACGATCTCCAGACAGTAATCGACGTGATCGCCCTGATAGCCGGGATGGCCCTTCATCGGATGGTCGCTGGCGCGGGTGTTGAGGACCTCGATCGCCAGGTTGATCTTCTTCTGTTCCGCGTAGCCGACGATCTTCTTGAAGCCCGCCACGCAGTTCTTCAAGCCTTCGTCCGGATCGATCACGCGGCGGCCGGAGGGCAGTTTGCTGAGGTCCGGGTTGGCTCCGTTGTTCCACTCGCCGGACTCTTCCGCATAGCCGGTGAACGTAATCACCGTCGGAAAGCCGGCCTCGACGCATTGGTCGATCCGTTGCCGGAGCATCTCGATGCAGCCGGGCTGGTAGCGCGGGTTGTTCATGCCCTGGACGTACAGGTGGCTGTTGCTGATCGCGCAAGTCAAGCCGTATTTCTTGACCGTGGCAAACTGGTCCGCCTCCAGGAGTTCGATGCTCTGGCAGCCCAACTCCTTGGCAATCTGGCACAGTTGCTCCAGGTTCCAATAGTCCGCGAAACACCACGGCGCGACGGATTGCCTGATCCGGCCCCGGACGACGGCTTTTTCCGCCCGGACCTGAGCCGCAAAGAGCGCAGTCCAAACGCCGGCCGCGGCCGCTCCGCCGGCGGCCTGCAGCAGTTGACGGCGATGGAACGGTGCGGACGAAGAACGTTGTGGTTGGTTCATGATGGTCCCCTCGATGACTCTACTGGCGTAGCCTTCCTCCAGCGTGCTACAGTACACGGGCCACGGCGCGAAAGCAAGTCACAGGAGCCGGAAGCCATGCCAATCGAGCAGTTGGGGCCGTATCGCATCGAACGCCTGCTGGGACGCGGCGGAATGGGCGCCGTCTATGCCGGAGTCCATCAGGAAACCGGTCAGCGGGCCGCCATCAAGGTGTTGGCGGAGACCCTGGCGGCGGACGGGCGTTTCCGCCAGCGTTTCCAAGGCGAGGTGGAGGCCCTCAAACGGCTGCGGCACAAAAACATCGTGACCTTGCAGGGGTACGGCGAGGAAGAGGGATTGCTGTACTTCGTGATGGACCTGGCCGACGGCCCCAGCTTGGACGCGGAACTGCGTTCCGGGCGAAGGTTCACCTGGCGCGAGGTGGTGGATATCGGCGTGCAAGTCTGCGGGGCGCTCAAGCACGCGCACGATCACGGCGTGATCCACCGCGACCTGAAGCCGGCCAATTTGCTGCTGCTGCCGGACGGCACCGTCAAGCTGACGGATTTCGGCATTGCCAAATTCTTCGGCGGTTCCAGCCTGACGATGGCCGGCAGCATGATCGGAACGCCCGACTACATGTCGCCGGAGCAGATCGAGGGGAAACCGGCAACGGCTCGGAGCGACTTGTACAGTCTGGGCTGCGTCCTGTATGCCCTGCTGAGCGGCAAGCCGCCGTTCGCGGGCGGTTCGGTGACGGCGGTCATAGACCGCGTCCGTACCGAGACGCCTCGTCCCTTGCAACTGGCCGCGCCGCAAACACCGCAGGAACTGGACGACATCGTCGCTCACCTGCTCAAAAAGAATCCCGAAGAGCGCGTGGCGACCCCGCAATTGCTGGCCAACCTGCTGCAGGCGATGCGGCACGCCTTGCTTCTGCAGGAGGAGGCCGCCGCCAAGTCGGCGGCCGCTCTGGAAGCGGGCGAAGGGACGACCATCGTGGGCGATGTCGAGGACTTGCCGGACCCGAAGACAGCCGGAGCCGCCAAGCCGCCGCACGCAGAGGGCACCCTCACGGAGAATTCCGCTGCCGCCCCGAAGCGGCCTACGGAACTGGCGCCCCAGGCGGCGGACGCCAGCTTGAACGAGACCGTGGAGTACACGCTGGAAGAACAATCTGTCGCCGAGTCCGCCGCCGAGCGGAAGACGCACTTCACGCCCGTCTCGGAACGGGATTGGCGCAGCGTGCTGGAGAAGGTCGGCGACGAAGATGCCGCGCCGAAACAGCGGCTGGGCATCGCCCTGCTGGGCATCGCCCTGCTGGCCGTCGTCGCGTTGATCGTGTACCTGGCCCTGCCGCCGTCGGCCGATCAACTCTATCGCCGCATCCGCCAGACCAGCAGCCAGCCGGACCAGGACGACGCCTGTCTGCAGTCCGCGGCCGAGTTCCTGAAACGCTTTCCCCACGACGCCCGCGCCGCCGAAGTCGCCGCCCTGCAGGCCGATCTGCAGTGCCGGTATCTGCGGGACGAACTGGGCCACAAGGTCCGCGCGCTGACCGACCTGGAGCAAGCCTATCTAAACGGCATGCGCGCGGCCGACGAACGCCGCTGGTCCGAAGCCGCCAAGGGCTTTCAACAGGTCGTCGAGGGACTCGAACCCAAGGTCCTCAGCGCGGCAGACCGGCGTCTGCTCGACCGCGCCCGGCACATGCTGGACAAAGCCCTCAGTAATTCGGCGTCGGCGGGCGATAGTGATTGAGTTCGATCGAACGGAACCAGGCAATCGTCTTGGCCAGTCCTTCGCGCAACGGCACGCGCGGGGTCCACGACAAATGCCGCTCGGCCAGGGCAATGTCGGGGCGGCGGCGAGTCGGATCGTCCGCGGGCAGCGGTTCCTGAACCAGTCTGGATTTCGAGCCGGTCAACTCCAGGACCGTTTCGGCCAGTTCGCGAACGCTGAACTCGCGGGGATTGCCCAGGTTGACCGGCCCGATAAAGTCCGTGTCCTGTTCCATCATCCGCACCAGGCCGTCGATCAGGTCGTCACAGTAGCAGAAGGAGCGGGTTTGGGAGCCGTCGCCGAAGAGGGCAAGGTCGCCGCCGATGAGCGACTGGCGGATGAAGTTGGACACGACGCGGCCGTCAAAGGGGTGCATCCGCGGGCCGTACGTGTTGAAGATCCGCACGATCCGGATGTCGACGCGGTTCATGCGATGATAGTCCATGAACAAGGTCTCCGCGGCCCGTTTGCCCTCGTCGTAACAGGCCCGCGGCCCGATCGGGTTCACGTTGCCGCGGTAGGTCTCCGGCTGGGGATGCACGGCCGGATCGCCGTACACTTCGCTGGTCGACGCCTGCAGCACGCGGGCCCGGCAGCGTTTGGCCATGCCCAGCACGTTGACGGCCCCCATCACCGAAGTCTTGACGGTCTTGATGGGATTGTACTGATAGTGCCCCGGCGCCGCGGGGCAGGCCAGGTTGTAGATCTGATCGACTTCCAGAAAAATCGGCACCGTGACGTCGTGTCGAATCAGCTCGAAGTTCGGCCGGCCGATCAGATGGGCCACGTTGAATTTCTGACTGGTGAAAAAGTTGTCCAAACAGATCACATCGTGGCCGGCATCCACCAGGCGTTCGCACAGGTGCGAACCCAGAAAGCCGGCGCCTCCGGTGACCAAGATGCGCCGAATAACGGACATGCATGCGGCTCCTGTCGTGTGGCCGATGAGGAATCACAGAGACGCCCGCCGGTGCGGCAAGCGCCGTCGCCTTCGTCCCCCTGTTCTGCAAAACGCGACTCAGAAGTCATACCACAAGACCAGGCCGTACTGCGTCTCGTGGAAGGGCAGAAACGCATACTGCGTGCTGGCTCCGTTGTAGTACTGGAATCCCAGCCGCATCAGATGGGCCGTCGCGTCCGCTCGCCAGGCCCAGCCGGCTTGGACGTTCAGACCGCCGCCAAAGTCCAATTCTTCGCGCAGATAACCGTTGATGGCAAAAAACGGCGCTCCCCGCAGTCCGGTCGCCACGCGGGGAGCGTAATCCAAGCCGAATTGAACCTCCCACGGTTCGCTGGCCACGCAGTAGAAAGCCCAACCCACCTCGGCGTACAAACGCAGAGAATCCGTCAAGTACAGCGAATGGCCCAGCACCAGGGCGTCGCGCGCCTGCCGAAACAGGGGAAACCCCAGATGGTCCTCCCAGTACTCGTCGCCCAGGTGCGAACTCATGTGGTAGTAGGCGAATTTCCACTGGCTGAACTCGTTGCCCCAGGTCACGGGCACGCCGACGCGATAGTCGGTGCCACGCACGTCGACATCTTCCGGAATGTCCAGACGCACCATCGCGGCCGCCTCCACGTCCACTTGAAACCCGCGCGGGCGGATCGGATCGCTGTTGCCAATGCGAAACATCCCCAGCCGACCGCCGATGGTCGCATCCCACAGGGTGCTGTCGTCCGGAATGTTGACAATGCCGGCCGCCATGCGCGATTCCTTGGGGCCGCCCAAGTACGAGCGATAGATCAGGCCCTGGGGCAACAAGAAGAAACCGATCTCCGGCCGCTGCAGATCCTGTTCGTACAGCGGAACCCCCAGCTCCGATTCCGCCGCACTTTGCAGCGCGATCAGCGGGAGAGACGAACGCGATTCGAACGAGGGCGGGGTGCCCAACTCGCCTTCGATCAGCGAGCCGAACGACTCGACGGCCGGAGCAATCGCACCGTCACTCGGCTCCGTGCCCGCGGCCGCCACCGGCCAGAACGGGCCTGCTATCAGTGCCAGCCACAGCGCGACAACCGGGCTTCTAGTTGGTTTCGCGAATCTCATGCTTCATCCAGCGGGCGACCACCGTCAACGCGACGGACCTTGGCTCGACCGACGAGCCGGGCGAGCCGATGGCGGCCGGTAGTGTAACGCGACGGCCCATCCGGCAATAGACGAATTGACGAGGTCTGTAAGTCCATGTTGTACGGACACTTGCGGCTTGCCGACAGCCTTGCGATCGCGTCTGCCAGCAGGGGCCCCCGACGAGCCACCCCCTCCACGACCAACTGCCCAAACCCTGCCCTCGACGACGCTTGCAGCAGGTCCGATGGGAACGTTGCTACGGATTCTATCGGCAGTTTGGGTGCTATCAATTGAATGGGATGTTCCACGCCCTGCCCGCCGGCAGCCCGTTCGCAGAAGGGGGCTGCCGGCAAGGGAAACCAGCGGCAAAGCGGCAACCCAAACGCCTATCCCAGTTTCCAACGCGTCTGTCGGAGCACTGCCCGCTTCAAGCCGGCCATGGCTTCGTACCAGACGCTGACCAGGGTGCCGTCGTCTAGTTGCACCGTGCTGGGATAGCCCAAATCGCCGCCCGCCCCGTCGCCAGACACGATGATCGGTTCGGACCAGGTGCGGCCATGATCGGCGCTGATTCGCGCCTGATTGCCGAACGGCACACGGCGATGGCCGTAGGTCATCAGCAGCCGGCCGTCTTTCAGACGCAACAGGTGCGAGGGCAAGCCCCACACGCCGATCGACTGCGGGATCGACCAGGTCTTGCCGCCGTCGGCCGATTCGCACTGCAGCGTCTCGCCCGAATTCGCCTTGTTGTGGTTGCGGATCTGAACCAGGATCCGCTGGTCCGCCGTCTCGACCGCGTGCAGTTCGTGGTAGCTGCGCGGATCGTCGCCGTCGCGCACGGGGATCGCGGAAAGCCACTCCCAACTCTGGCCGTCGTCGGTGGACTGGCACACGCCGACGCGGCTTTCGGGACGCCACAGATCTTTGCCAGCGTACAGCAGCCGTCCGTCCGCCAACTGAATCGGGCCGTGCGGGCTGTTGACCAGGCTGTCGTACCGGCCGCTGAACGTGACGCCGCCGTCGGTCGAGCGGATCATCCAGACGCCCAACGCGGCCTTCCGCTGCTCCGCATTGACGCGACCGTGGGCGGCCTGCCACCGCGTCAAACGATCGGCCGGCCACTTGCCGTCCTTCTCCGCTCTGGTCAGGCCCGGCTCGTAGGCCAGCGAAGTGAACGTTGTGATCAGGATCGAACCTTTGGCCGTCTCCAGCACGCCCGCATCGCGGTCGTCGATCGGGCCGTCTAGTACGATCTCCGGCCAGGTCCAGGTCTGGCCCCCGTCGTGCGAGCGCATCAAGTCGACACGGCCAAACGGGCAAACGTGCGCCTCGCGGCCGCCCGAACAGACCAGCAGCAACTGGCCGTTGCGGCAGCGGGCTACGGTGGGCCAGCCGTGATACATGTCGGGCAGATGGCTGATGACTTTGGTCTCCAGGATTTCCGCCGCCGGCGGCGCCGCCGCGCCTGCCGAGCGACGAACGTGGAACAGAATCCCAGCGGCCGCGGCGCCGGTGCCGGTCAACCACTGGCGACGATGGAGGGGAACGGACATGGTTTGATTCTCCCGGTGAAAAAAGGTAGGGAAACACTGGGTCCCAGGATACCAGAGCACATCGTCCGCCGCTGCAAAGACACCGAAAAAAAACAGTCAGGACCGGACTTTACCGCCAGCTGACCGCGGAAAGACGCCGTCCAGTTTGACACGGTCGAGCGACATGGGTCAGGCTTACAGAATTCAATTCTGGTCGATTGTGATGCCAGCCAGATGGTACGAGCGTGCTCGACCAGAATTGAATTCTGTAAGCCTGACCCCAGCACCGGCGGCCAGCGCCGTGCCGCTGACGTGGAATCGGACAGTCATTTTTTTGAGCGATCTTCACCGATCTGCGGATGGTTCTGCAAACTCCGCGACCACGCGGTATTCGCCAGAACCGGGCGGCAGTCGAATCAAGTCCCGGTCGGCGTCGAACTCAGACAGCGGGCGACCATTCACCCGCACGCGGACCAGACGGCGGCCCTGCGGATCGCGGAGCCGCAGTTGGACCGCGTTGCACGGATTGCGTTTCGGCGGCTCGATGCTCGCCTCGATCCGGCCCTGTGCCGCACTCGAGACAACCTCCAGACTGACCATACCGAACTCCGTCGGCAGCCGCTGCAGGCGAATCGTGCGGCCGTCGGCCAGCCAAGCGCGCGGAGCGCCGGCCAGCAGCCGCAGTCCGTCCGCAGGCTGGTCCGGCGCCGGCCGCGTCTCGGTCACCAGCATGTGCCGCAGCAACTGGACGGCGACGGCTGCGGAACAAGGCACGGGATCGCTCATCTCCGGGACTTTGTAACGGCTGCGCAGGTGCAGGTCGCTGGCATAGATCAGGTTCGTCTCGCGGGCGGCAAACGTGCTCCGCTCCAAATTGAACGCCAGATAGCCGTAGAAGCCCAGCAGGAACTCGTCGATGCGATCCTGTTGCAGCTTGGTCAGGATGTAGCCCAAACCGTACAGTCCGTCGAGCCCGCCGGCGCCCACGTCGCGGCGGAACCGCGGCAGCAGGCAAAACGTGCGATTGTCTTGTTCCAGAAAGTCCGTCACGTAGCGGATCTGCCGGCCCGCCGGGTCCCAGGCATGGAGGTGCAGCAGCGTCCCGGCGAACAGTTGATCGTAATCGTCGCCCACGGGCTGATCGGCGTACAACTGCAGCGGCAAAAACGGCGGCTGGTGCTCGCGCCGGTAGTTCCCTTCCACGGCCCGTTCGATCGACTGCCAGTAATCGTCCGCGTCGGCGCGGTATCGCTCGGCGGCTTTGAGATCGCCCAGTTCCTGCAGCAGCCAAGCCGTGTCGACCAGCCCTTTCCAACAGGCAAAGTTGGCGTACAGCGCGTAGCACTGGAGTTCCGAAATGTCGCCCCCGTAGGACCACTTGGGCAACAGGCCGTAGTGCAACGGCCGCTCGCCGTTTTCCAGCACCATCGTCTTGCGGCGTTCGGCAAGGGTCCATTCGGCGCATTGGCGCAACAGCGGCAGGTGCCGTTCGATCCACGTGCGGTCGCGGCTCAGCCGGTATGCGCTGACCGCGTAATGCGGCTGCAAGCCGTTGCGGTACTGCTGGTGGCGATCCTCGTACTTCTTGTATTCCGGCACCTTGACCAGGAACTGCGGCGTCAGGTACGTGCCGTCCATGTACCGCTGGGCGTCGTTCAAGAACCCGGCTTGCGCCAGAGCCATCATGGCGTAACCCTCCTCGACGCCGTACAGCCGGCCCGAGTACCACGACGGATCGGAACCGTAGGGCACGATGTCGCCGTCGGCGTTGATCATCAACTGAGTCAAAACCGCGCGGACCATGTTGACCACGTGGGCTTCCGGCACTTCGATCGCGGCCGCCGGGGCCAGCATCTCGTCCCAGTAGCGGCGGAATTCGCTCAAGGCCGCGGCCCAGTCCGTTTGGCGATAGGCCGCGAGTTCCCGGATTTCGGCGACCTCGTCACAGGGCTGGACCAACTCCACGGTTTGCTTGCCGCCGGGAGGCAGCTTCAGGGTCCGGACGAGTCGGCCGCTCTCGGCGAGGCTCCAGCCATCGCCGACGACGAGGATCGCTCGGCCCTTGGCCGTAAGCGCACCGTCGACGAACTTGAGTTCACTCGCCCAAGCGTCGACGCGCGCGTGAACTGCCGTCTGGAGCGTCGAACTGCCCAGGTTCGCCAATTCGATCTGCACGAACAACGCCGGTTTTGTCCGGTTCGGTCCGGCAAAGGAAACGAACGCGGTCTGGGTGACGCGCAGATCCCGCAGCCGTCCTTGCACGACCACGCCCGGCCGCCAATCGTCCACCAAGGTCCGCACCACCGTGTCACGATAAGCGGCCAACGATTCGGGCCGCACGCCGAACGAAAAGCGAATCGGCCACTGCGAAACGACGGTGCCGTCCCAAGTGACGCCGATCTCCCGCGGTGCGTCCTTCAGACCCAACAGCGCGTACGTCGGCACCATCGACAGCGCCGCTGTGGACAGCCCTGCGAACGACGGCTCCCGGCCGCCAGCCAACAGCTCGCGCTCAAAACGGTTGCCGGTCACCAGCCGCTCCGGCCAGACGTCGGGCCGGGCAGGCAAATAACGGTACAGTTCGATCTCTGTGACGGTCGGCCAACCGGCAGCCAGTTGGAAGCGAACTCCTGTCGTGGCCACCGGTTCGCACGTGAAGGCCAGACAGCGACGCGTGGCGTCCGCCGCGACCTGCAAGCCGGTGTGCAGCGGCGCCCAACGCTCGCCGTCATGGATTTCGACAACCAGCGAACCTTCCTTCGGCGGGCCTTCCGAGAAAAACACAGCCCCGCCGTCCAACACGTGCTGAATGGGCCACGCCACCCCCGGCAAGACGCCGTCCGGCAAGGCGACCGAGGCTTTCACGTCACCGTCCTGCAGTCGCGGTTGCGGGCCAGTCGCGCCGGCAGCGGTCCACACCAGCGCCTCGTCGGCCCCTGGCTGATCTACGTGCAGCCGGGCCAGATTACGTTCCAGCCGCGCCGGGGTCAGCGTCTGCAGTTCTTCGGGGACGAGTGGCCGTGCTCCGAGCAGTCCGCCCGCCGCCTGAGGCTGATGAAAGACGGCAACTTCCTGGACCGCCAGAAAACCCCGGTCCGGTCCGCCGCCCGGATGCTGCACGACTCGCAACGACGCGGTCGTCACGGCGGGAAAAGTCGCGGTGCTGTGCTGCTGCGTGGGCACCCACCAATCGCCCGCTGAGGTCGCCGGAATCCACGCCCCGTCTCGAAAAAACTCGACGCGGAATGCCTTAGGATACCACGGGGGCTGCGTCCACCAGATCGAGACCTGATTCAATTCCACCGCGCGCGGCCAATCCAGACGCACCCAGTGCTCGACGCCTTCGACCGCCGCGGAGACCCAGCTGTTGCCGCTGTTGCCCAACCGGTCTCGGCTGCCGTAATCCTGCGTGATCTCCTTGCCCAGTTCGACCCACCGCCCGTCCGTCAACACGTCGGCGGCATAGCCCGCGTACGTCGAATCGACGCGGAGCGTCGGCCGTGCGTCGGGCGCATCGCGGACCAGATTGGCAGACTCCGCGGCCGCAACCGTCAACACGACCAGCAAGCTGATGACTGCGGTGCCCATGTTGTCGTCCCCTTGATTTCAGGGAATGGCTCCACGGCGGCAAAAAACGGCGACGGTTCATGAACCACGTCCAGCCGAGTCGGTTTTGCCGCGTACGACCCACGGTCCGAAATATAGCATCGAGGCAACCTGGCGAGTAGCTGGGGCGTCTTGACGCTGGGCCTGATCCTCTGCACCGACAAGAGCGAGACCGTGGTCCGCTACACCCAGGGGCCGGACCAGCAGAATCACGCCATGCTCCCGGTGCCCCCTCCTGGCAGCTTTCTTTCCGGGGACGGCTTCAGGCGGTTTGCCGCAGTTGGACATCGTACAGCCGGCGGTACAGTTCACAGCGGCGGATGAGTTCGTCGTGGGTCCCCAGATCGGCGATGCGGCCGGATTCCATCACCGCGATGCGGTCGGCCAAATCCAGCGTTGCCAGGCGATGCGTGATAATGATCGCCGTGCGGCCTTGCACGAACTGTTCCATGGCCAGATGAATCTGCTGTTCGCTTTCGATGTCAATTTGGCTGGTTGCTTCGTCCAGGATCAGGATGTCGGGGTCGCGGAGGATGGCTCGGGCCAGCGCGATCCGTTGCCGTTGGCCGCCGGACAGCCGGTTTCCGCCCGGCCCGACGACGGTGTCGTAACCGCGTTCCAGCTTGTCCATGATGAAGTGGTGGGCGTGGGCCCGCTGGGCTGCCGCCACGACGTCCTCGAGGCTCGCCTGGGGCGAGCCGTAGCGGACGTTGTTGTACACCGTATCGTCGAACAGCATCGTCTGCTGGGTGACCATGCCCACCAGTCGCCGGAGATCGCGCAATCGCAATTGGCGAAGGTCGATATCGTCCAGTCGCACGGCCCCGGCGACCGGATCGTGGAACCGCGGCAAGAGATTGATCAACGTCGTCTTGCCGCAGCCGTTGGGGCCCACGATGCACAACGTCTCGCCGAACTCGATCGACAATTGGATGTCGCGGAGCACGGGTTGATCCGGCGTGTAGTGGAAATCGACGTGGTCGAACACCAGTTGCCGATGAGGCCGAGGCGCCGTCCGCGGATGCTCCGGTTCGACGATCTTCGGCTGCCGGTCCAGCAGCGGAAAGATCCGGTCGGCGGCGGCCACGCCGCCCTGGATTCCGTTAACCACGTCCGACAGCTTGCGGGCCGGATCGCTGGTGCCGATCAACAGGCCGTAGAAGCACAGCAAGGCCGGAATGCTCAGCGGCCGGTCGCACATGGGAATCCCCAGGATGTGCGTGGCCTGATTCAACACCAGGTACGCGCCGGCGATCAGGGCGATGAAGACCATGCCCAGTCCCAACATTTCCACGGCCGGCTTCGAAAGCGAACTGTAAAGGGCGATTTTCATCGCCTTCTGCAGACAAGCCTTGGAGACCCGGTGAAACCGGTTCCGCTCGTATTTTTCCATCGTGAACGCCTGGACGGTCTGCATCCCGTGAAACGCCTCGGACAGCACGCCCATCAGTTGCGAGGTCTCCTCCAACGCTCGCCGATTGGCCCGCTTGATGGAACGGGCCAACGTGCGGATCAGGAATCCCGCCAACGGTGCCAACAGCAACGAAAACAGCAGCAGTCGCCAGCACACAAACGCCGCGCCGATCAGACATGCCACCGCCTTCAGCGGCTCCAACACCGCCCGGCCAAACAACAGATTCAAGCCGCGCGACAGGTAGTCCAAGTCCACGTTGAAACGGCTCATCATCGAGCCCGTCCGCTGCTCGCCGAATTCGCCCAAGTCCATCCGCAGCATGTGGTGGTACAGTTGCCTGCGCAGATCAAAGGCCACCATCTGCACGACGCGTTCGACCAGCATGTGGTTGGCGAACAGGAAGGAATCCTTGATCGTCGTCGCGGCCATCAGGGCCACGACGATCCAAACGACGGTTCGAAAGGGATCGGCGGGCAGGTAGCGATCGATCCACGGTTTCAGCCAGCGGACCGTGGCCGAAGCGGCCTGTTCGGCCTGCAACCGCCTGTGCAGGAAGGCCAGATCGCGGGCTGCGGTCTCGGCGGCAGCGCCGGCCTCCGCGGGGACCCTTTGCAGACGCTCGATCTCGCTGCGGATCTCCGCCGACTTGGCGTCCGCGCGCGCAATCTCGTCCGTCACCCAGGCTTGCAGCGGTTTGCCCCGGATCGCCACTTCGACGATCGGATAGACGCCGCCAATGTTGCCTCCCCAGAACACGGCCACCAGCAACGAACAGCAGAACACCCCGACGAGCGTCAAGCGATAATGCAGGGCCAGGCGTATGGCGCGCAGGAAGTTCTTCATCGACGATCCGTGTCTCTTGATTTCGTGGCCTCGGATCATATCACGAAACCACGCCGTGACCTAGTGCATTGTCGGGCGTCGCCGGGTGAGTGAGGCGAAATTCATGCCGTCTCCAAGGCGAGCTGGAGTCCCCGGCGCCGCCGCGCCGGTCAGGCGGGACCAAGCCTCCGCCCGCTGGACAGCTCGGGGCGGTCGCGGACTGGAGAACTGGGGGCGGCAAGAAAAAAAGAAGCCCGGCTCTTGGGAAAAAGCCGGGCTTCGGAGTGGGCGGCATGGCCCGTGCGATTCAGAATGCGAGCAATGCTATCGCCCGCCAGACGGTCGCCGGCCTGCCTTCTTCCCCCCGTGGTGTTTCCTGCCCTTTGTGACTCAGGTTGTAAAGTTCGAGGTCGTAAAGTTCAACATCCTCACGGGCCGTCCTGTTGCGGAAGCGTACGCCGTCCAGGTCCGGTGTACGCGACCACCTCAGGTACTTTCTGAACTCAGCCGCTAAGACCAAGCACTGCTCCTCAGCACACAGCAAAACAAAGGGCAACGTTCCGAAAACGAGTTTTCATCGTGCGATTTCCCACCAAGCATTGGAGAAAGTTAATATAGGTAGTTTAGCTAAAATAGAGATCCGTTCAAGGTTTTTCTTCCCAATCGGCTTGGCAAGACGCGGGATGAGCCCCGAAAGGCCCGTAGCTGAATGCATCTAAGACCTTGTCGAGCTTGGACTTGTGTCTGATGTCATACGCCGCCGATTCGATTTTCGGCCTCTTGCGCCCAGGGGCTGTCGGGTGCCAGGTCCAAGAACTCGCGCCAATGGACCTCGGCCTCGTCGCGGCGCCCCAGTTCATCCAGGGTGCGGGCCAGATGGAAGTGAACGTCGGGGAAGCCCCGGTGGTACTTCAGCGCGCCCTGAAAGGCAGAAATCGCCAGCTCGGACTGTCCGAGTTCGGCGAGCACACAGCCCAGATTGGCACGCGCCTCGACGTAGTTTTCGTCCAATTCGATGGCCATGTAGTAGCGCTCGCGCGCCCCAGCCAAATCGTCCAGCCGGTACAGCAACTCGGCCAACTGAAAGCAGACTTCCGGGTTTGGACCACCCGCCGTCAGCACGACGCGGTACATTTCCGCGGCTTCTTCCAGGCGGCTTTCGTCCTCCAGTTGGGCGGCCGTTTCCAGGAGTTCTTCCTTGGTCGGCGGCGGCGTTTGCTCGGCGAGATACTGCTCGAACGACAGCGTCTGGCCGCCACGGCCATCCGCTTTGGCCGCCGCTGGCGGCTCTTCAAACGCCTCGAAATCAAACCGCATCTGCCCGCCAGGCTCGATCAGTCCCTCGCCTTGCCGCAGCAGCAGTTGCCGGCCTTCGACGATCACCGACAGTTGGGCCAACGGCCGTTCGACTTCCGGGACAAAGCGGGACAATTCGGCCAGTTTTTTTTCGATCGCAGCCGGGGAGACGCCCGCGCCCAGGAGTTGGGCCAAACGCCGCGCGGTGGCCACTTCTTGAAAGTCGAAGTAGGGCAAGCGGCGGACTTCCCGAGCGGGAACGATCAGCCCGCGGCGATGCCAGCGGCGAATCGTCGCGACGGAAACCTGCAGCAGATCAGCCAGCATGGCCGGCGTGTACAGCCGGCGCACGTTCGACTCGCTTTCCATCAGGCCCAGGCGTTGCCACAGCTGCGTTTCGCCGATGATTTCGATTCGACCTTCGGCGGCCGCCTGGCGGATCGGTTCGCCCAGCAGGTCTTCGGCGTCGCTGAGCGGCAATTCGTCGGCGCCGATCACAATCAAGTCGGCGTCCTGGGCCGGCTTTTCCACCGGCGTCCCGCCTTGCTGCCGGACCAGTTGCTGCGCCTCGCGCCGGGTGACTCCGCCCAGCTTTCCCAAGAAAGCGACTCGTCGCCCCTTCAACGGCGGAACGTCGGCGTGCGCATCAGGCGCCATTTCGGTCTTCTCCCGGAAAACTGCTGCCATCGGGCCCGGACCTCAGTGTCGCCGACTGTCCGACTTGTGTCAATCAACCCCAACGAATACACTTCCGGCTGCCCCCTTGAACGAGAAAGTTGGCCGATGAACAAGTCCAAGCCTTACCGCGGCGCCGCACCGGCGGCGGCTGCCGGATCGAAACCCGCGGATTCCCAGCCCGTCCCCGACCACACCGGCCGGGCGATGCGGGAGACGATCGAGTCGATTGCCGTCGCGGTCATTCTGGCCTTTCTCTTTCGGGCCTTTGTCGCAGAGGCGTTTGTGATTCCCACGGGCTCCATGGCCCCCACGCTGCAGGGCCGCCACATGGACGTCACGTGCGCCCAGTGCGGCTGTCCCTACCGGACCGGGGCCAGCGTCGAGAATGACGGGCAGGGCTTTGTATCGGCGACGACATGCCCCATCTGCCGTTACACGATGCGGCTGAACAAGGTCGACGACCCGAACCAGCGGTCGTTCAACGGCGACCGGATCCTGGTCAGCAAGTATGCGTACGAGGTGGGCGACCCGAAACGCTGGGATGTGATCGTCTTCAAGTTCCCGGGCAACGCCAAGCAGAACTACATCAAGCGTCTGATCGGCCTGCCCAACGAAACGGTCTGGATCCGGCACGGCGACATCTACGTCTGCTCCCGACAGGACGGCGGTGCGGCGGAGGATTTTCACATCGCCCGGAAACCGCCGCACAAGGTCAAGGCCATGCTGCAGACGGTGGACGACACCCGATATCGCCCGGCGGTGTTGACCCAGGCTGGCTGGCCGGACCGCTGGCAGGAATGGTCTGCGCCGGACTCGCCGGCCTGGCGACGACAGGACGACGGAGGCGGATTTGAGACCGCCAGCGCGCCGGCCGGCGAAGTTTGGCTCCGCTACCGGCACGTCGTGCCGTCGACCGCGGATTGGGCGGATCTGGCGGATGAGCGGGTGCCGGCCAACGAGCGGGTTCCGCAGCGGCTTGCCAGCGGCGAATATCAGGGGCAACTCATTACCGACTACTATGCCTACAACGACAGCGATCAGTCCTTTGGCCACGGAACCGCCGGCCAGCACTGGGTGGGCGATCTGGCCGTGGAGTGCGACGACGTGGAAGTGCGGGGCAGCCAAGGCGCAGTCCTGCTGGATCTGGTCGAGGGCGGCATGCATTACACCTGCCGCCTTGACGTGGCCAGTGGCGAGGCCGTGCTGGCCATCGATGGCGGGCGCGGCGTGTTTGCCGACGCCGACGGGACCGCGGTCGCGCATCCCAAGGCGGCCACGAAACTCCGCGGTCCGGGGTCGTACGATCTGCGGTTCTCGAATTGCGACGACCAACTGCTGCTGTGGGTGAACGGCCGCCTGGCCGAATTCGACGGGCCCACCACCTACGTGCCGCCAGGGAACGTGAAACCGAAATGGAGCCCCCAGGATGCCGCCGACCTGGAACCGGTCGGGATCGGCGCCGCCGGAGTGGCGTTGCGGGTGGAGCGGCTCCGCGTGCTCCGCGACGTCTACTACGTGGCCTCGTCGTACCATACGGAGGAAGAGGGCCGCATCCCGGCGGACGACGATTACCAGCATCTGCTGTACGGAATTGGCTCGCGCGACGCGTACATCGCGCGGGTCTTCGCCAGTCCGGACTCGTGGGCGACCACGCCCCTGTTCGACGCTCGCCGGGAAGACGTCCGTTTTGAACTGGGGCCCGACCAGTTCTTTCCGTGCGGGGACAACAGTCCGCAAAGCCGCGATGCGCGGGTCTGGTCGCAATACGGGAACGTGGAAAACCCGGATCCGCCGCCGTTTGTCAGCCGCGAGTTGCTGACGGGAAAAGCCCTGTTGATTTACTGGCCGCACGCCTGGAGACGGCCGATTCCGTTCTGGCCGAACTTCCGTCGCATGGGGCTGATCCGTTGAACCGGTCATAGCGCTTCGAGGGGGTTTTGATTCCTGGGCAGGGAGGTCGGGACATGAGAATTCTGGAAGTGCAAGGCCTGGTCAAAGTCTATGGCCGCCGACGGGTGGTCGATGGCGTGAATTTTCACGTTGACGGCGGCGAGATCGTGGGTTTGCTGGGTCCCAACGGCGCCGGCAAAACGACCAGCTTCCGCATGACCTGCGGCATGATCGAACCCGACGAGGGCAAGGTTTTTCTCAACGGCCAGGACGTGACCAATTGGCCGATGTACCGCCGCGCCCGCGATGGCGGCATGGGGTATCTGGCGCAGGAGTCGAGCGTGTTCCGCAAGCTGAGCGTCCAACACAATCTGCTGGCCATGATGGAACTGCTGGACATGAGCCGGGCCGAACGCCGGGCGCGCTGCGACCAACTGCTGGAACAGTTCAAGATTACCCACCTGCGCAAGGCCAAAGCCGCCTCGCTGTCCGGCGGCGAACGGCGGCGGCTGGAGATCGCCCGCTGCCTGGTCTCCGACCCCAAGATCATTCTGCTGGACGAGCCCTTCACGGGCATCGATCCCGTGACGATCCAGAGCATCCAGGAGATCGTCCGCGACCTGCGCTCTCGCGGCATCTCGATCCTGATCACGGACCACCAGGTGCGGGAGACGCTGCAGATTACCGACCGCAGCTACGTGATCAGCAAGGGCCAAGTGCTGTGTCATGGCACTCGCGACGAAGTGCTCAGTCACGCCGAAGCCCGCGCCAAGTACTTCGGCGACGGGATCGACATGGCCTCCCCCGGCCCCCCGCCGCCCCATGCTCCGCGGACGCGGCCGGCGGGCGATCCCGCCGCGGTCCCGCCGCGGCGCAAGCGTTCCGACATCGGGTAGGGAGGCGATCGCCAAGGCGCCAGAATGGTGGCACATGATGACCACACCTCGCGAAAACCTGCGAAAACTGCTGGACGGCGGTTCGCCGGCGTGGAGTCCGTTCTCGGTCGACGTGGGCGCCAGTCCAGGCTTTACGGAACCCGTCCTGCGCCGGTTTCGCGAAGCGACTGGCGACGACGATCCGGCGGCCTATTTCGACGCCGACTGGCGGGTATTCTCACTGGCTTGCCGCTTTGGCGGGCAAGATCCGGCGGCGCTGCACGGCGAGGTCGAACCGGGCACTTGGTTTGACGAATGGGGCATCGGGCACTGGGCGGGAGGCCTGGAGGGAACGCTGGAACAGAATTACCCGCCGCTGGCGGCGGCCGCGAGCGTTTCTGCCGTCGACGCGCTGCCACTGCCCGCGATCGACACGCCGGCGGATCGGACAGCCGTCGAGCGGTTTCAAGCCGCGGGCTATCCGGTGTTTGGCTACGCCGGCAGCATCTACGAATGGGCCTGGTGGCTGCGGGGCATGGAGCAATTCCTGATGGACCTGGTAAGTGACCCCGCCATGGCGGAGGCCACCTTGGGCAAGGTCGAGGAACACACGACGCGACTGGCGCTGGCGACCGCAGCAGCGGGCGTGGACGTGTTGTGTTTCTACGACGACGCCGGGATGCAGCGCGGCATGCAGCTTGCGCCCGCCCTGTGGCAGCGATTCGTCAAACCGGCCTGGCAGCGGGTGCTGGATGCGGTGCGGACCCGTTTTCCGGATGTGCGGTTCTTCTTCCACTGCTGCGGCAAGATCGATTCGATCGTGGCGGACGTCGTCGAACTGGGCTTCCATGTGCTGCACCCGATCCAGCCGGAGTGCATGGATTTTGCCGAGATCCACCGGCAGGTCGGCCGCCGCATCGCATTGGCCGCGACCATCTCCGCGCAACGCACCTTCCCCTTCGGCTCGCCGGACGACGTGCGCCGGGAAGTCCGCCGCCTGGCCGACATCGTCGCCGGAGATCGCCGCGCGATCTTCCTGCCGTCCAACCGCATCCAGCCGGAGACGCCTTGGGACAACATCGTCGCCTTTGCCGACGCCTGTCGGCAACTGCGGGAAGAATCACGGACTGGGGTCAGGCTTACAGAATTCAATTTTGGCCGACGCTGAGGCCAGTCGTTGGGAACGACCTTGCTCGGCCAAAATTGAATTCTGTAAGCCTGACCCCTTCGTGCCGGGCGGCTTGGACGCCGCTGCTACTCCGCCACGACCGGCGTCACCAGGGTGCCGATCGAACGGATGGTGGCTTCGATCCGGTCGCCGGGCTTCAGATACGTGCCCGTCGCATCGCCGACGCCGCCGGGAGTGCCGGTCGAGATGATGTCACCCGGTTCCAAGGTGACGAAGCTGGATAGGAATTCGATCACCGCGGCCACCGGGAAAATCTGATAGGCCGTGTTCGAATCCTGGCGGACTTTGCCGTTGACGGTGAGTTTCATGTCCAGGGTCTGCGGATCGGGAATCGCGTCGGCCGACACGACGCAAGGCCCCATCGGACAGAAGCTGTCGTGCCATTTGCCGTGCAGCCAATCGAAGAAGCCGTCCATGGTGCGGAGTTTGCGTTCCGGGTGGGGATGAAATTCGCGGTCGGAGATGTCGTTCACCACGGTATAGCCTGCGACGTACTTCAAGGCGTCAGCTTCCTTGACGCGTCTGGCCCGCCGGCCGATGACAACGGCCAGTTCCAATTCCCAGTCGATGTGATCGGGAGAAATGGCCGGGATGCGGGCCGGTTTGCCGGGATCGGTCAGCGTCGTGGTCGGCGGCTTCATAAAGACATAAGGAAAGGTCTCCGCCCGCCGGGCCGCTATGCCGCCGCCCTCTTCGATGTGCTTGGCGTAGTTGCCGGCCAGCAGAAACAGCTTGGGCGGCTGAGGAACCGGGACCAGCAACTCCACGGATTGGGGCGCCAGCTTGACCGCGTCCGGCAGCATCGCCGCGTTGTCCGCAACCCACTTGGCGAGCTGCGCCGCGTCTCCACACGCCGCGCCGTCGGGCGGCAGCAGGGCGAGCAAGTCGTCACCGTCGGGGACGTTCAGCTTGCCCTTGCCGGCGTCCGCATATTTCGCAGCGGCAGCCGCCACGGGGACGATGTACGCTTCACTGTAGAACCCCACGGACACCCGGCCCGCACGTCGAAAACGGCACAAACGCATGGTAAGTCTCCTCGGGTGGCAAAAAAATCAACAAGTCAAAAAGTGGAAAAGTGCAAAGGTCTTGAAGCGGGAGAGTCCAGAAGTGGAGAAGTCGCGAAGTTCACCAGTCGCAGCGTCGCGAATACGCCAAGTCCAACTGACTGAGACGCTGGCTCGGCGCAACACAAGAAAGCATGAGCAGAGACGCTGACAGAATAGCCTTTCGACACAGCCTTTCGACACAGCCTTTCGACGTTTCGTCCCTCGCGCTCTTTCACTTTTTCACTTCTCCTCACTTCTCCTCACTTCTCCACCGCCGTCTTTCTCAGGTGTTTGTCGGCAAAGTTCAGGTACTGCTCCCAATCGTAATCCGTCACGTCGTGTTTGCCGGTGCGGACGTGGTAGCCGATGATGTCGCTGACCGGATGGTCCACGGCCGGCAGGTCGTCCGCCGGCAGGCCGCCGGCGCTCAGCAGACGGTAGACGGGCTCGGCATGTTTGGCCGACAGGAATTCGCCGCGGGGATCGGCCCAACGGTCGTCCACCGCGCTGGCCACGTACACGGGCCGCGGAGCCATCAGTGCGATCAGTTCGTGCTGGTCGATGGGCAGTCGGGCTTCTTTGTTATTGTACTGGGTGAAGTTGTCGCAGAACCAGTGTGGGAACGACGTGTTGATCCGCCACACGGTTTCGCCGTACGCGCGGCGACTGAGCGCCGCGCCGCCGCAGCCGGAGTTGTTGGAGATGACCAGCGCAAACCGCTCGTCCTCGGCGCCGGCCCAGAGGGCCGTTTTGCCCAGCCGCGAGTGGCCCAGCACGGCCACCCGCCGGGCGTCGATGTGGGCGTCGGACTCGAGGTAGTCCAGTGCCCGGCTCAGGCCCCAGGCCCAGGCGGCGATCGAGCCCCACTGGTCCGGATCGGGCTTCGTCTGGCCGGCGCGATAGAACAGCGGATGGACGCCGTTCTGGAAGCCGTCGTCGAAATCCGGGTCGATGTCGCCGTAGTAGATCGTTGCCAGGGCGTAGCCGCGGGCCAGAATCTTTTCCACGGCCCAACGGCTGGACGAAGCCCCGCGACTGGCTTCCGTGGCGCGGTTGCCAGCCACGCCCTTGGACGGGTTGGGCCGCATCCAGCTCTTTGAAAGCCTGATCCCCGGATCCTGATGGATCGCGTGATTGCCTTGGAAGTTCAGCCCCAGAAAGGCCGGCACGGGTTTCTTGGCTGCGTTGGGCAGGTAGATCAAGACGTCCATGCTGGGCCCGTCCTTCCGGCCCGTAAAGAACACCGTCACTTGCTTGCGCGTGGCCGTGCCGCCGACCGCTTGTTGGTCACAGTCGAACACTTGCCAGCTCATGCCGTCGGGCCGGCCTGGGCTGCGGCCGTACATCTGCGCCCGGAACAGCTCCAGGATTTCAGGCCGCCGCTTGGTCCGCCAGGTTTCGGCGTCGCTCACTTTGTCGCCGTTGGCCAGGACCAGCGGGTCGGGCAAGGTGTACTGCGGGACTTTGGCTTCGTCGTAATTCGCCTCCGCAGCCTGGACGACGGCACACGGGCTAGCCAGGACGCCAGCCAAGACCAGAAGGACGACAACGCGGGGCAATCGTGGGATGACGCGCATGGGCACCTCGCTAGGTTGATTGCTGATCGAGAATCCGAAGGTCTGCAGACACTGACTGTAAACCATTTCTCCCAGCGTCTCAATCCGTGGCGTTTCAATCCGTACCGTCTCCATCCGTGGCGGCCACAGAACCGTTCGCGTCTGCTTGGCGCTGAGTGCGGCCAGCGCCATATTGTTGGTGTGCGTTGCGCTCAAAGAAGAAGTTGGCCGGAAGACGGGGGCAGAAAGATGTCGGACACGGATTGGTTTTTTTCTGCCCCAGTTTTCCGGCCAGCGTTTCGACCAACCCAGGACGACCGTTCCGCCGGGCCCCGACTTGTTAGCCCGGTTCAAGACGTCGCGTCCATCCCTATCCTGCCGCAAAGGACACCCGCCATGCGCTTCTTCACCATCCTGGCCTGCGTCATTTCAGTGCTCTCCGTTTCGCCGGTTGCAGCCGACGTGCAACTGGAGCTCGGCACGGCCCGCTTGACGCTGGACGAACGTGGCCGCGTCACCGCTGTCGTGCTCGCCGACGGCAGCCGTTGGCCCGTCGATGATCGGCCCGTGTTCGCGCTGGAAACAGAGCAACAAATCCGGCTCCCGGAGTCGGTCGAGTTGGCGGACGAGTTGTTGAAGGTGCGATTCCAGGGAGGAGCCATCGCCGAGTTCGCAGTGCAGGCGACGCGGACCGCCGTTGGGCCGTCGGCCACGACTGCGACCCGCGGCTTGGCGGTCTTCGAACTCCGGCGGCTGCAATCGGACGAGTCGCCAACCGCGCTGCGACTGTTCCATCTGGCCGTTCCGCAGGGCGCTGAGATCGCCGGGACCTTGAACGCTTGCTCGACGCCGGATTGGTCCGTAGCCGTGATGGGGGCGGAGCCCAACGTGCGTGCCTTGTTGGAAAGCTCCGGCGGTTCCAACTCCGACCGCGCCGGCTGCTCGCACGAGTTCGTGCCCGTCGCCGACCAGGTGAAAGCCGGCAGCCGGGCCGCCCGCTTCACGGCCACCAGCAACGCCGAGCCCGGCGGCTGGAGCATGCGCGGCAAGCGGTTTCCCGCGCCGCTGAATCTGGCGGGCTGCAAAGCCATTCGAGCGTGGGTTCACGGCGACGGCAGCGGCCAGTCGCTCAAAATCCAGTTGTACGACGGCCGCGGCGGCTACCGCGATAATTACCTGGCCATCGACTTTCAGGGCTGGCGCCAAGTCACGCTGACCGACGCGGCGATCAACACGCTGCGTTACGAGCAGGCCGACGCCTTGCACATCTACTTCAACAGCCTGCCGCCCGGCAAGACGGTGACCTGCTACATCGATCAGATCGAAGCCGTCATCGACCGGGACGGCGTGGAAAGCGTCGTCTTGTTGGAGGACTTCGAATCGCCCGTCTCGCCGTTTTGGGGTTCGCCGCAGACGACGCTGAACGTCCGCACGATCGCCCGGCACGGCATCCAGCCGGCGCGGTTTGGCGTGCTTGTATGCCGGACTGCGGAACTGCTGGAGACGGTGCGCGAATTCGAGGTGTCCGCGGGTTTGCCTAGTCCCGCTCCGGGCGGCCAATGGAACAAAGTCTCGCCGTGGATTCACCGTTCGTATTTCTTCCTCACCCAGTTCCGCGAATCGCAATTTGACGAGGCGCTGGCCATCGCCCGCCGCGGCGGCTTCCACACAATCCTGATCGGCCAGGGCTCGTGGTGCCGCAGCACGGGGCACTTTGAGGTCAACCAGGCCAATTTTCCGGACGGCCTGGATGGATTGGTGCGCACGGTCCGCCGCTTCAAAGAGGCCGGCTTCCGCGTCGGTTTTCACTTCCTGGCCGCTTCGATCTATCCGCCCGACCCGTATCTGACGCCCGTGCCCGATCCGCGGCTCGTGAAGGGGGCGACCGCCAAGCTGGCGGCGAACGTCGATCCCCAGTCTGACTTCATCCCGACTGCGGCCGCCCCGGACGGTTTCCCCGCCGAGGACGGCGGCTATACGGGCGCCGGCACGGTGCTGCAGATCGGCGACGAGTTGATCCACTATGCCGAACGGTCGCTGCAGGCCCCCTTCGGCTTCAAAGGCTGCCGCCGCGGCCATCTGGGCACCCACGCAGCGGCGCACCGCAGCGGGGATGCCGTGGCGCACCTGGTCCGCTCGTACGGCTACCACATGTTCGACATGGACACCACGCTGCTGGACGAAGTCAGTACGAACTTTGCCCGCGTCGCCAATGCCTGCGAGATCGACATGCTGTACTTTGACGGCTCCGAGCGGCTGCAGGGCGACCACTGGTATTACAACGCCCGGCTGCACAAGGCGTACTACGACAAGCTGAAGAACAAGGACGTGCTGCTGCAGGGCAGCAGTTTCAGTCATTACTCGTGGCACATCCTGGCCCGCAGCGCCTCGGCCGACGGCCACGGCGATCTCAAGGGCTACTTGGACGAACGCTCGCCCTGGTTCGTCTCCTTCGGCCGCTCCGGCATGCCGCTGGACATCGGCTGGTACTACGGCTACGACCCGATGGCCACGCCGGACATGTACGAGTACGTCCTCGGTGCGACGCTGGGCTACGACGCCTCCATGTCGTTTCAAGTCTCCGTCGGCGCCGCCCAGAAGCATCCATTCACGGGCGACATTCTCGACATGATCCGCCGCTATGAACAGCTGCGGCTGTCGGGCCGAGTGGACGCGGCGATGCGCCAGCGGCTGCGAATCGACCCGCAACTGGGCGGCGAAAAGACGCCGGAAGAACGCGCGAAACTGCTGGACCTCCGCCGCGACTATCGGCTGGTGGGCGAGGCAGGCCAGGAGGCGTTCCAGCGGGTGATCTACTCGCCCTGGCGCGAGATCTCGACGGCGGAAGAAGCCCAAGCCGGCTGGCCGATCCCGGTGGGCGCCGGGCCCGCCCGTGTCGGCGTCCAAGTTCACGCCCTGCCGGGCCCGTGGTTGAATCCGGGTCCCGCCTATCACGCCGCCGACGCCGTTGTGCTGGAATCCTTCGACGATCTGACGCCCTACTTGAGTCAGTCGGCCGGCCGAACGGACGTGCAACTGATCGAATCCGACCAGGGCGGCTCCACGTTCCCCGGCGTGACGCAGCGTCTGGAGTTGCAGCGTGACGGCGCTCGCGAAGGAAAATCCTGTGCCGTCTACACCGCCGCCAGCACGTTGCCCGGCGAGAACGGCTGGTCGTGCATCGGCAAACAATTCCGTCCGCCGCTGGACCTGTCCTGGCACAAGGGCTTCGGCCTCTGGATGCGGGGCGACGGTCAGGGCGGCGCGTTCAAGCTGCAGTTGCGCGACACCAAAGGTGCGATGGACTACTACATCACCAACAACTACACCGGCTGGAGGTACCAGCAGTTGAGCCGCCCGGCGCAGGACCCGATCGACTACAGCCAGGTCCACTCGCTGACCCTCTACTACAACGGCCTCCCCGGCCGCAAGACCGTCGCCTGCGGCCTGGACGACGTGAAAGCCCTGCGCTCGCTGGACGAGCGTCAAGTCGTCGATCCGGTCGTCCAGGTCGGCGACCACCGCTTCACCTGGCCCGGCACGCTCCGCGAAGGCCAGTATCTGATGCTGTGGCCCGGCGAACCGATCCGCCGCTACGGCCCGCCGCTCGCCGAACCCGAATCCTCCGCAACGCCAGCCGAGGCCCTCGCCCTGCCGGCCGGAGAACACACCGTGCGCTTCGACGCCGGCGATCCCTGGACCATGCCGGTTCGCGTGCGAGTCACGCTGCAGCCGCCCGAAAGACACGTTGTGCCGTAGTCTTCGCAATCCGCCTGTCGCGCGACGTCAGAGAGCAAGAAGGCCCCTGTTGTCCAGGCCGCGCCGACCATCGTCGCGGCCAGACCGCTAACAGGAGGCCAAACCCCGTTCGTCAGCGCGAAGCATCGTACGCTGTACCGCGACATGGAGTACCGATGCCAATGCTATAGGTTGCCGGCGCGTAGCGGTGATGATTTGCCAGCCGTCACAGAAAAGCCCTGCCGCGTTTTCACGACAATAACGGAGTTGCGGCTCCCAATAACTTATGCCGAGTTTCCGCTAACAAGCGGTTGACGTGCGATGACGTTATCGTGCGATGGCGTTATCGTGCGATGAAGTTGTCGCATCTTTTCGGGTTTTACATTCGGGGTGCGCTATGGCGGTGCAGATCAGTCCACGGAATGTCGTCGGGAGAGATCGGCTGATTGAGCAAGTATGGAAGAAGTTGGAGTCGAAGTCGCTTCGCTTCACCGCCGAAAGACGCATCGGTAAGACAACGGTCATGAAGAAGATGCTGGCGGAGCCAAAGCCTGGAACCTTGTACAGAATCCAGAGACCCGCGTCGTGCTGCTGCTGGACGAGCTTCCTGCATGCTCCAGAAGAGTGTCACTGTACGCTATCACTTCACGCTGCTTCTCAGGCTTTCTTCTACGCTTTCGTCATCCTTTTAAGCTCGCTTCCGGAGCCTTCGTGTGCTGAGCTTCTTGCTCGCCTTCTCCGGTTCCGTCTTGAACTTCCAGTCATCCTCCATTCGAGAATCCAGATCGAAATCTTGCTTCACCGCTGCTATCACTGCAGGCCCGTTTCGGAGCCCGCCTCGCAATTCTGTTCCAGTTTGAGCTTGCCAGTGGCCGACGTTAAGACTACAAGTCGAGCCGTTTTCTTCGGCCTGCGCTCGCGTTCTGGGGTGTCTTTTCGCCAGGGTCTGGCACTGGGGGTGGAGTTGTGGATCGACGGGCATTCTTGGGCTGTTGTGCAGTCTGTGTTGGGGGGCCCGCAGCGGTGCTGACGTTGGCTGGCTGCCGGGGGCATCAGTATGCGCAGGTGTTGCGTCCGGACCAGAAGGACATGGTGGGCAGTCACGAGGCCGGCGCGGAGACGTTCAATCCGCTGATCGACACGGCCGTGGCGCAGCTGTTGGGCCGCCAGGCCGGGGGCTTCCAGTCCGCAAGCTACACTCCGGGGCAACCGACGCCGGCAGGGCCGCCCGCGATTTGCTTTGTCGGGGTGGAGAACAAAAGCGCCGAAGCGATCGGCGATTTCAAGGACCAGATCTACCAGCAGATCGACACGCGGATCGTCCAGTCGGGGACGTTTCGCGCCGTCAGCAGACGGTTTGTCGACGCGGGCCTGCAGCAGACTCGGCTGCGTCCCGATTCGCTGTTCGTGCCGGCCAACATGCGGACGTTCGTCGAAAGCCTGGAGCAGATGGGCCAGCCGTTTGACTATCTGCTGTATGCCACGATCACGTCCGGCACGACGGAGGCCAATCAGAACTACCAGCGCGATTATCTGCTGACCCTGGAATTGGTCAACATTCACAACGGCCAGTACGACAAGGAGTCGGCGACGGTCCGCAAAGGCTATCATCGCTCGGCGTTGGGCGCCGTCAAGAGCTACAATCCGTTCAAGAACTGATCATGGGCCGCTCAGGCGTCGCCTGACGAAAGCCGCCGCGCGGTGCGAGCAGGCCGGGCTTCTCGCGCCCCAGACGCGGCCTGGGAAACGTATGGTCTCGACCTGCCCCCGATGGTTTGTCTGCCTGGGCGTCAGCGCCATGCTGCTGGTTGCCGCCGCGGGCTGCGCCATCCAGATCGGCCAGGTCGGCGACGCGCGCGAACTGTACTATCGAGGCCAGGCTGAGTTGGCGGTCGAGCAGTTGGACAAGCTCCTGCCGCGCGCCGGCAAGGACGCGGACGTGATTTGCCTGGATCTGGCCACCGCCCAGTTGTTTGCGGGCTATCCGCAGCGGGCCGAGCAGAGGCTCCGTGAAGTCCGCGATCGGTTCGACTACCTGGAACAGAAGGACCTGACCGAAGCCGCGCTGTCCTACGTGCTGGACGACAACCAACGGGCCTATGCGGGCGAGGATTATGAAAAGGTCTTGATTCGCGTCATGCTGGCACTGGCCAACCTGATGGGCGACGGCGGGGACGCCGAGGCGTACAGTCTGCAAGTGACCGCCAAGCAACGGCAGATCATCGAAACCGGCGCGTCGCCGGGCGAAGAGAATCCCAAGGCGGCCTACCAGCGCGTGGCCGTGGGAGCGTACCTGCACGGCGTGCTTCGCGAAGCGACGCACGGCAACTACGACGACGCCGAACGCGCCTTCGCCACCGTGGTCTCGTGGCAACCCGGTTTCTCCGCAGGCGGGTTCGATTTGGAACGCGTCCGTCAGGGGCGGCATTCCGCGCCGGGAAACGGCGTCTTGTACCTGTTCGCCTTTGTCGGGCGGGGGCCCTACAAGCGCGAGGCAAGTGAAGTTCCGACCAGCGCGGCGATGTTGATCGCCGACCGCATCCTCAGCACGATCGGCAAGCATTCGCTGCCGCCCACGTTGGCGCCGATCAAGGTCCCCCAGGTCGTCAGGTCCGAAAACCAGGTCGATCGCGTCCTGGTCAGTCTCGGCGGGCAGCCGGCAGGCACAACGGATACGGTCACGGACGTAGGCCAGCTAGCAGTCCAGCAGTATCAGGCGATTTATCCTCACGTCCTGGGCCGCGCCGTCGCCCGCCGGGCGGTCAAGAAGGCGGCGGTGTACGCGGTCAAGGAGCAGATCGATGGCTTGAGCGGCTGGGGCAGCCTGGCGCTGGATGTGGCCGGGGTGGTCTGGGAGGCGACGGAATCGGCCGACACGCGATGCTGGACGCTGCTGCCGGATACCATCCAAGTCTTGCGGCTGGAGTTGCCCGCTGGAGAACACACTCTGGGGCTGCGTCCGTGCCGGGGCCAAATCCCCGTGGGCGGGGAAAGCCGGTTCACCGTTGGGATCGAAGATGGACGCAACTGTTATGCCTTGGCCTGTTTTCCAGACGCAAAAATGGCGGGGCAAGTACTTGTTTCCGGGCGTTAGAGCCGGGCTGCCGGCACGGAAAAATACGGCTTTTGGGGAAAAGCCGGGCATGGAGGCGGATATCACAGGCTCCGGGACACGTGCGGACTGGAATTCTCCCTGGAAAACCATCCCCGCTGACCGTTGCCCTAAGTTGGCAAGTCTGCTAAATTTACTGCGTTCCCTCAGCTCCCTCGTGGACGGCCGCCGCGGTGGCGGCCCGATGGGCTGGGATTGTCTACCTTTGACTACGCCTTCCCGGAAGGCACGTGCGTGCGTGTTTCGCGAGCCGTCGACCGCACTTGACGTGCGGCGACTCGGCGAAACTCACCTCGTTCTGAGTGAAACATGGTTAACCGTAATCTGATCCGAAATCTGGAAAGCGACCACCAAATTGACGACCTCTTCCACTCGGCCGTGGCGGATATTGAAGATCCGTCCGCGATGATCGACCTGATCGACACGGATCGCGGCTTCGAGATCAACAAGATCATCGAAGGCCGCGTGATCCGCGTCGACGAGGACACGGTGCTGGTCGACGTGGGATTCAAGAGTGAGGGCTCGATCCCGCGGAACGAGTGGGACGAGCATGAAGATCCTCCGGCCATCGGGGACATCGTCAAGGTCCTGGTGGAGGAAGTCGAGGAGGAGTTTGCGCCTACGGAAGACCCCTTCGGCATGGTCAGCCTGAGCCGCCGCAAGGCGCAGAAGCTGATCGAGTGGGACAACGTGATGAACTCGGTCAAGGAGGGGCAGGTCGTGACCGGGACGGTCACCCGCAAGATCAAGGGCGGCTTGCTGGTCGATATCGGCGTGAACGTGTTCTTGCCTGCCAGCCAAGTGGACATCCGCCGGCCGCCCGACATCGGCGATTACATCGGCCGGGCCGTCCAGTGCGAGGTGCTCAAGATCGACGAGGCGCGGCGCAACATCGTCGTCAGCCGCCGGTCGCTGATCGAGAAACAGCGCAAGGAGGATCGCGAACGGCTGCTGGAAGAGCTGGTCGAAGGCCAGATCCGCAAAGGCGTGGTCAAGAACATCGCCGAGTTCGGGGCGTTCGTCGACCTGGGCGGGATCGACGGTCTGCTGCACATTACCGACATGAGTTGGGAACGCATCGGGCATCCGTCCGAGATGGTCGCCTTGGACCAAGAGATCGAAGTCGTGATCCTGCACATCGACCGCGAGAAGCAGAAGATCGCGTTGGGCCTGAAGCAGAAGCAGGCCAACCCGTGGGATACCGTCGTCGAGAAGTACCCCGTGAACACGACCCACCGCGGGAGCGTGGTGAACGTGATGAGCTACGGCGCGTTCGTCAAGCTCGAGCCGGGCATCGAGGGCCTGGTGCACATCAGCGAAATGTCCTGGACCAAGCGGATCAATCATCCCAACGAATTGGTCAACATCGGCGACGAGATCGATGTGGTCATTTTGGGCGTTGACCGCGAGGGCCAGCAACTGTCGCTGGGCATGAAGCAAACCCAGGAAAACCCCTGGGACCGCGTCCGGGAGCGTTATCCGGAGGGCAACGTGGTCACGGGCCGGGTGCGCAACTTGACCAATTACGGGGCCTTCGTCGAGTTGGAAGAGGGCATCGACGGTCTGCTGCACGTCTCGGACATGTCCTGGACGCGGAAGATCAGCCATCCCAACGAGGTGCTGGAAAAGGGCCAGCAGATCAGTTGCCGGGTGCTGTCCGTGGACCGCGACCGGCGGCGGATTGCTTTGGGCCTGAAGCAACTGGACGAGGATCCGTGGACCCACGACATTCCGAACAACTACCAGCCGGGCCAAGTTGTCCGCGGCAAGGTGACCAAGATCACCAACTTCGGCGTGTTCGTCGGCCTGCAGGACGGCCTGGAGGGCCTGCTGCACATCTCCGAGTTGGCCGACCACAAGGTCGAAAACCCGGACGAAGTGGTTAAGGTCGGCCAGGAGATCGAAGTCAAGATCCTGCGGGTGGACACCGAGGAGCGGAAGATCGGCCTGTCCCGGAAACGCGTGGAGTGGGCGGAAGAAGAGGATCATCCGGAGAAGTCCAGGGAGCGGGAGCATCGCGCGGCCCTGAAGGGCGGCTTGGGGGAAGCCGGTCCGCTGATCGCGCCCCGGCCGCCGCGAGACGCCGCAGTCCCGGAGCAACCGGACGCTTCCGGCGAATCCGCACAATAGGCTGGACGCGTCGGCACGCGTTTCCCGTGCATCTTGTGGAAGCCCGGCTTTTTTAGAAAAGCCGGGCTTCTTGTTTTGAGGTTCCCCGACCCCAGGAATTCCGCTGAAGCTGCGCGGCCTGGTCCAGGCCCGCCCTCCCGGCTTGCCGTCTCCCCGTCGTCAACTGTCCCGCCGCGTCTGTCTCTGGAACCTGGTCGCGAGCGGCCTGATTCCCCGTTTCCGGCCAGTCCATCCGTCAGTCATGTCCCCTACGCCGGGATCAACTGGCGCACTCAACCAGCTCTCGTCCTGACTCCAGTCATGGCCTCTGGCCGGTCGATACAGGGTGATGCACGCAGTCGGAAGACCTGCGGATCTTGTCCGCTTGGCAACAAAGGTTTTTCCTCAAAACGGATTGCCATGGCGACTTGCACGGGCGGGAGGCCTGTGCCACCTGAAAGCAGCCCCGCCCATGCAACTGACCGAAGCTGAACATCTTCAAGCGCCGGACGAGCTTGTCGACGCCGAATGCTCAGACGACGTCGAAAGCCTGTTGGACGATGACCTGATCCTCGACTCCGAGTTATTCGAAGAGGACGACGAGGAGGATCTGGCCGAGGCTCCTCACGGCTCCGAGGTCGATGAACTCGATGAACTCCGCCGCAGCGGCCGACGCGGCAAATCCGCCTCGTCGCCGCAAACGCCGCTGGAAACGTACCTCCGCGAGATCAACGAGACGTCGCTGTTGTCGGCCGAGGAAGAACAGAAACTGGCCGCCCGGATCGCCGAGGGCGACGCCGAGGCTCGTGATCGGATGGTGCGGGCCAATCTGCGCCTGGTCGTGAACATCGCCCGAGGCTACTCCGGCAAGGGCCTGGGGTTGCAGGATTTGATCGAGGAAGGCAACTTGGGACTGCTCCGCGCCGTCGAGGGCTTCGACCCCACGATCGGCACGCGGTTCAGCACCTACGCCAGCTACTGGATCAAGCAGTCGATCAAACGCGCCCTGATCAACTCAGCCAAAACCATCCGCATTCCGGCCTACATGGTCGAACTGCTTTCCAAGTGGCGGCGTGCCAACACTCGCTTGAGCGAAGAGTTGGGCCGCACGCCGACGCACGAAGAAATCGCCCGCGTGTTGGGTCTGCCCAAGAAGAAACTGCCCATCATCAAGAAAGCCATCCGCATCTACAATTCCACGCCCCAGACCGACCAGGCCGAAGTGGGCTGGTCGCTGGGCGAAATGGTCATGGACGAGCGGATGAAGACGCCGGAAGACGAACTGCTGGACCACGACGTCTTGAGCAGCGTGTTGCAGATGATCGAGCATCTGGACGAACGCGAGGCCATCGTGCTGCGGATGCGATTCGGCCTGGGAGACATGGAACCCCACACGCTGAAAGAAATCGGCGAAAAGCTGAACCTGACCCGCGAACGCGTGCGGCAGATCGAAACCGAAGCCCTCCAACGCCTGGCCGACGGTCTTAAGGACCCCCGAGAACGACACTGGGAAAGCCTGCAGCAGAATTGACTTTCCCTGGCAGCCTGCGGAACACAGGGGACAGACGCCCCACGGTAGTCGCTTCTCCTTTGGGTTTTTCAGCGCAGCTCGGATCGAGTCCTTTTCTTCCACAGGCTGTTAGCCCGGCTTCTGTCCCGGCACGGCGAACAGGTCGGCGACCCGGCAACGGAAATCGGGAAGCAGGTCTTCGCCAGTCAACTCCTGCGACGACGGAATCAGTTGAGGATCCCTCCCGCTCCGGTACACGCTCACGTCGCGCGTCTCCGGGTCGATGACCCAAATCATCTTGACGCCCAGAGCCAGCATCTGCGAGATCCGCAGCACCGTGCGGTTGACGCGGTCGTTGGGGGACAGGACCTCGACGGCAAGCACGGGCGGTTCGGCGGCGAACTGGCGCTCCATGTCGTCGGCCGTCTGGCTGTCTTCATAAAAGGTCACATCGGGTCCTCGCACCGTATCGGGGTCGCGCTCGACGATCAGGCCCGCGTCGTTGGCGCAGACGTAGCCGTTCCCTCGTTTGAAGGCATACTCGCGGAGTACTCCTGCGACATTCCCGCACACAAACCCGTGAAATTTGCCCGGCGGCGGCATGTCCGTAATCTCTCCCCGTTCGAGTTCGACGTGCAGATCGCGGTTCTCCGGCAGGCTCACCCAACGGAAGAACTCTTCCGCAGTCATCAATTCCGTCTCAGTTGCCGTGAACACAGTCATGCTCCGCCGCCCTCCGGTTGTGGAACTTATGAGTACCTCCACCATCGTCATTCTACCATTCAATCTTCGCGGCGTCGAACACGGGCCCCTCGACGCACGTCCGTTTGTAGTCCCACTGGCCATCGGCGTCTTTGATCTTGGCAACACAGGAAAAGCAGATGCCGATGCCGCAGGCCATGGGGGTTTCCAGCGAAACGTCGCACGGCACGTCGCGGGCCGCCGCCAGTTTGGCAACCGCCTGCAGCATGACTTCGGGACCGCAACAGACGACGCGGCACGCGGTCGTCCGCGTTGCCAGTACTTGGCTCAACACGTCGGTCACCAACCCGCGATGTCCGCGGCTGCCGTCGTCGGTACTCAGGCGGACGTCGACGCCCAGACGCTGGAAATCCTCGACGCCCGCCAAGTAGTCGGCGGACCGCGCCCCGTAACAGAGCGTCACCTTTGCCGCCGGTGTCACCGTTCGCGGCGGATCGCCGTAACGCCGCCGACCCAGCGACTCGGCAGCCAAAGCCAGAAACGGCGTCTGTCCGATCCCGCCCGCGACCATGACCAGGTGTTCCGTCGCCTGGGCGGGAAAGCCGTTCCCCAGCGGTCCCCAGACCGTCAACCGCGTGCCCGGGGGGCACGCCGCAAGCCGCCGTGTGAACTTGCCTTTCACCAGGTAGACCACCTCGATTCCCCACGGCGCTCCGGCCGAGTCTGCAATCGTGTCGTACAAGGCCAAGGCACGGCCGAGCAAGGGATCGTTCACGTCCGCCAGGCGCAGCATGAGGAACTGGCCCGGGACGGCGGCGCGCGCCAGGGGCGGGCACTCGAAGCGGAGTCGGCACGTGTCGCGCGCCAGCGGCGTGTTCTCGACAATCGAGACCGTCTGCTGCACCGCCTGATCGGCATAGTGCGAAGCGTGAAGCGGGTTGTTCATCGGCCCTTCTTCCTCCCGGACTTGTCACCGGACCGAGGCGTCCGTCGCGGCGGGGCCCTGTCGGGCTTCGGCTCGAAGCCGGACGGCTTTCCCTGGCGGCCCGGCCGACTGCCGCGCGGCGATCTTTCTGGGGCCGTTCCGGACCGGCGGCCGCCGACAGCCGATCTGCTTCCCGCCGGGTCCGGCGGCCGCGATTCTTCCCGCGCCCGTGCCGCCGCCTGCTCCAACATCTGCACCTCGTCGCGCGTCAGCGGCCGGCAGGCGCCTCGGGGCAAGTCGCCGAGCCGCAACGGGCCGACCGCGATCCGTTTGAGTTGTAGGACCTTGTGCCCGATCCGCGCCAGGATGCGACGGATCTCACGGTTTCGGCCTTCGTTCAGGACAATTTCCAACTCGGCCGTCTCGCGCTGGCGGCGTTTGACTCGCACGGAAGCGACCCGGACGACTCCCTCCGCAAGATGCACGCCGGTCCGCAGGCGGTCCAGTTCGTACCGCGAAGGACAGCCTGCGACGCGAGCCAGATAGGTCTTGTCCACGCCGTATCGCGGGTGCGTCAAACGATTGGCCAACTCGCCATCGTTGGTCACCAGGATCAACCCCTCGCTGGTCCGATCCAAGCGGCCGACGGCAAACAGCCGCTCGTCGGTGCGCACCAGGTCGACCACGCGCATTCGCGCAGCGGGATCGCGATTGGTCGAAACGACGCCCGGCGGCTTGTTCACGGCAAAGTACAATCGCTTCGGGCTTGTCAGCGGCGTTCCGTCCACGCGGATTTGCTGCCGGTGCGGATCGACGCGCGTGCCAAGTTCGGTGACGGTCTGGCGATCGACCTCGACGCGTCCGGCGAGGATCAACTCCTCGCACTCGCGCCGGCTGCCGACCCCGGCGGCGGCCAGGACTTTCTGCAGCCGCTCGTTTTGCGGCGGTGCGTCCTGTTGATCGATCTCTTCGCGTCTGGACGGAGGACGGTGGCGTTTCATGGATTGGTGCCCGTCTTTCGGGAGTCTTTGTCGGATGGGCCAGAACGGTTCTGGAGGGCCCGCCGGCGAGGCTTGGCGGCAATTCGGCGGGCCGCGAAGGCTGGGCCCATCCTCTACCGGTCGTCCACGCGGTCGGCGGCCGCGTCAGAAGAAGATGATAGCCGCTGCAGGCAATTGAGCCCAGACGCCGTGGCGCGAGTTTAGCCTTCAACGCACAATCCGGGTGCTTTTGAAAGCGTGGTCTGTTCTGCCGCCAATCGCTCAGAACGGCGTGCCTATTGCGGCGCCGGTTGCACTACCTGGGTCGGCTGGCGGCTCCAGGCACCGCTTAACCAGGATCGGCTGCGATCCGCCTCGGACCAAGGCTTCTGGAAATCCCTGGGCCGACCGCCGACCACCTCCGGCCCCGCATCATTGTCAACATAAGGATCATGGACCGAAGCGCTCAACTGCTGTTGCCGGATCGTTCCCGGAGCGTCAAATGGCGAGTGATATCCACGGCAGCCATCGAATCCGAGCAGCAGACAGGCCGTCAGAAGGAGGAAATAGCGATTCATGTCGCGTCGTGGCCTTTGCTGCTAGCACGGTGAAGACGGTAACGCTGTGGAACAGGGACGGCGAAATAGCGGCGGATTATAGGTTTTCGTCTCATGCGGCTGAAGGCGGATTTAACCTGCATCTTCCGTGTCCCGGTCGGGACCACGGATGATCCGCCGCTCTTCTATCGTCCTTTGTTCTACCTTGCTTGAAAAGCAGTAAGTCTTTGCAGAATTTAATCTTGCAGAATGAGGAGTCATACCGTTTTGTCCACGGATGCGGAGAGCCCACTCGTTCAATCAAACGGGATGTAGATATCCAGTGCCGTAACCGAATCGACGGGGCTCAGGTGGACTTTGCCCACGGAGGCTGGAATCAGCGCGGTCTGGCCCTGCTCCAAAGATCGTCCGCTGGGGTCGCCCTCCAACTGCGCTTGGCCCGCAAGAACAGAGAGGATGTGAAACCGTTGATCGCCTCCGACTTCGGTTGACCGTTGGATCTGGCGTCGATCAAGGACGAACTTGTCGCAAGCAACCAGACGTTCGGTTTCCGGCGTTTCGGCCGCTTGCGGTCGTTGCACTGCGACGGGGCCGCGGGAGAAGTCGATGGCGTCCAGGCCAGCCTGGAGGTGCAGCGGTCGCGGCTTGCCGTCCGCGCCGACGCGATTCCAATCGAACAGGCGGAACGTCGTATCGCTGGCCTGCTGGATCTCGGCAACCACCAAGCCGGCTCCCAGCGCGTGGACGGTTCCCGCCGGGATGAACACGCAGTCGCCGGCCCGGACGGAAAACCGGTGCAAGCACGACTCCGTCATGCCGGAGGCCATCGCCGCCTCTAACCACGGGCGGTCGACGTGTTCTCTGAGACCGGCGTAGATCAGGCTGCCTGGATCGGCCTGAACCACTACCCACGCCTCGGTTTTTCCCAGGTCGGGAGGGTCCAATCGCGACGCGCGTTCGTCGTCGGGGTGAACCTGCACGGACAGGGGGCGTTGTGCGTCGAGGAATTTGAACAACAGCGGAAACTGCCGTGGCGGATTGTGCTGGCCAAACAGGTCCTTGCCCCGCTGAGCCACGAGTTCCCCCAGCGTCATTCCCTGCAAATCCCCGTAGGCAACCACGCTCTGGTCCTTGCCGTGATCCACGACTTCCCAACTCTCCGCATAATCCTCGCCTGGACCGAGCGGCTTGTTCAGGACTGTCTCCAAACGGCGGCCGCCCCACAGGTAGCGACGAAAAAAGGGTTCAAATCGCAGCGGATACAAATCTCGCATCGCCCGTGCCTCCTGAACTTGGGGCAGTTCGTTCATCCCTCGTCGTCACGCCCGGCTCGTTCAAGATCATTCCCGCTGGGGCCGTCGCCGTCAACCGTACGGGCGCAGCAACGAGCGCCGAAATAACTTGGTGATTTCGTCCACTGTCTCGGGTCAGGTTACACATTTCAGTTTTCCCGGGGCAGTCGCTTTCCAGGTGGGAAGTCCTGGGACCGCGAAAGTTGAAATCTGTAAGCCCTGATTACTCCGCGGAAACCGGGAAGTTATTTCGGTCACCGTTGCTACGGGGCAGAACCGCCGGCAAGGGTCGTATCGAGGAAAGCCCTGTGACCCTGGACGACGTCGCCTCCAGTGAATAAATTAGGGGGCGAATCGTTTTCCAAAGAGAAAGTGAAAGGCAATGAACAAGCTGCGTGTTGGGATCCTGGGGGCCACCGGCATGGTTGGCCAGCGTTTCGTGCATCTGTTGGGGAATCACCCCTGGTTCGAGGTGGTGGCCGTGGCCGCCAGCCCCCGCTCGGCGGGCAAGCCGTACGCGGAAGCCGTCGCCGGCCGCTGGGCGATGCCGGCGGAAATCCCGCCGGCCATCGCGAAGCTGACCGTGCTTGACGTGCAAGCGGTCGATGCGATCAGCCAGCAAGTCGCGTTTGTCTTCAGCGCCCTGGACATGGACAAGCAGGCGATCAAGGACCTGGAAGACACCTACGCCAAGCACGAATGCCCGGTCGTGTCCAACAACTCGGCCCATCGCTGGACGCCGGACGTGCCCATGATCATGCCGGAGATCAACGCGGATCACCTGGACATCATCGAAGCGCAGCGCCGCCGCCTGGGCACCCGACGCGGCTTTGTGGTCGTCAAGCCGAACTGTTCCATCCAGCCGTACGTGCCGGCGTTTCACGCCTTGGCGGACTACCAGGCCACGCGGGCTGTGGTTTGCACGTACCAAGCGGTGTCCGGCGCCGGCAAGACGCTGGTCACCTGGCCGGAGATGGCGGACAACGTCATTCCGTACATCGGCGGCGAAGAGGACAAAAGCGTGCGGGAGCCGCTGAAGATCTGGGGCAAGATCAGCGGCGGCCAGATCGTGCCGGCCGACAGCCCCGTGATGTCGGCCCAGTGCATCCGCGTCCCGGTTTCGGACGGACACCTGGCGGCGGTGTCGGTGAGCTTTGCCAAGAAGCCGCCGATCGACGTGATCCGCGAGCGTTGGGCGACGTTTGCCGGCAAGCCGCAGGCGCTGAAGCTGCCCTCGGCGCCGCAGCCGTTCTTGCAGTACTTCGAGGAAGACAACCGTCCGCAAACCAAGCTGGACCGCGACCTGGGCAACGGCATGGCGGTCGCGCTGGGGCGGTTGCGGGAGGACAATCTGTTCGACTACAAGTTCGTCGCCCTCAGCCACAACACGGTCCGCGGCGCCGCCGGCGGCGCGGTGCTGATCGCCGAGTTGCTGCAGGCCGAAGGGCGACTGGGGTAGCGGTTGCGTCTGTGCGGCGGCAGGCTGGGAAGCGTCCACTGGAATCAGCAGCAACTTCTTGGGACGCGAGAAAGCAAAGGCGTCAGGCATGTCGTCGATCATTGAGGTCACGTCGGTCAACGATCCCGAATCGGATGGACAGCCTTTGGGCGAGACGGATCTACACCGCGACGAAATGGTCCGGGAAATCGAATTGCTGCGGCGGTTCTTCGAGGGCCAGGAAGTGTACGTGTCTGGCAACCTGCTGATGTACTACCGGCAGGGAAACCCGCAGAAATGCGTGGTGCCGGATGCCTTCGTGGTCAAGGGACTCCAACCCACCCAGCGGCGGACGTACAGACTATGGATCGAGCGACGAGCGCCTGATGCGATCGTGGAGGTGACCTCCCGCAAGACAAAGAAGAAGGAAGAAGGACACGGTCAGCAAGCCCAAACTCTATCGCCGCTTGGGCGTGAAGGAGTACTTCCTGTTCGATCCCGCCGAAGACTACCTGGCCCCGGCGTTGCAAGGCTATCGGTTGGTGGATGACGAGTACGTGCGGATTGCGGCTGACGGGGAGGACGCGCTGGTGAGTAAGGCACTGGGCCTGCGACTGCACGCCGAAGAAGGACACCTGATGTTCTACCGCTTGGACACGGGCCAGCGACTGCTCACCGAGAAGGAAGCCCGCCAAGCTGCCGAGGCCGAAGTGGCTCGCTTGCGCGAGGAACTGCGTCGCCGCGACGGGAGCTGAACGTCTTGCCTGCGCGAGCAGGTACAGGGCCTGGAAACCACAGAGCCCGGAACATGGCGCCTCGCCTGCGACTGCCTGTTCGACGACCTGTTGGAAACGTGTCCGTCCTTTGGCGTTGGAGGTGTTCATGCCTCGCACTCGGCATTTCGCACTGTGCTGCTTCTGCTGGGCCCTGACCCTGGCAACAGGTGCCGCTGCGGCCCCTGATCCGGCTTGCCGCGATTGGTATTTCCGCGAGTCCTTGCCGGCAATTCGCGATTGGGAAGATCGATTGGGCCGCTGGGAACAGGAAACCTTCGAGTCCGCGCGCACTCCGGTGCTGCCGATTCCCGCGTCGGGCGAGGCTGTCGTCTGGCCGAATCCGCTTCCCCTGCGGCTGTTGCCACAGGACGCTGCGTCCGGATCGGTGCGAGTTCACAGCCGCGGCGGGAAGATGATTGTCGAACGATTGCGGGGCGGTGTCGCGCCGGCGGAAGAGCAGGTCGCAGCCGGCGCGGAGGTGCTGGGGTATCAACATCCGGGCGGCGGCGGCCACGACCAGTGGTACCACGCGTACCACCGCAAGTTCGACCGGCTGACCCGGTTCCGGCCACAGCTTGCGCGATTTGCCCTGGACGTAGACACGCCGCTGGACCTACAACGCGGCGAAAACGAACTGGCCTTGGAATTCCGCAACGCGGTGCCGCAGCCGCTGACGCTGCTCGTGCGCGGCGAGTTACGGACGCCCGGCCAGACCCGCGACTTGGGCCGGCAGACGATCGAACTCGCCCCTGGGGCAAACGCGGTCTGCCGCCTGCCGGTGAACTTGGATGCCCCCGGCGGCTCCCTGGCGATCATCAGCATTCACGACGGCGAGGACAGGTACTGGTTTCCGCTGCTGACTCACGTGGAACAGGTCGCGCCCGTGCTCGCCAGCATCGGGCAGATCTTGGCGGACACGCCGGACGCTGCGGCCGCCCCGAAACTCAGCGAGCTGCAACGCCGCGCCGGCCAATGGTCCGCCAGCGGCACTGCAGCCGGATCGGCGTGGCGCGAGTTGTTCGAGCAGGCCAGCGCGATGCGCGATGAACTTCTGCTGAACCGGCTGGCGTTCGACACGCTGCTGTTTGTGAAGCGCAAGCCGTTCTTCTCCGAGCAGCCGTTCATGGACGCACATCACTTGTTCAACCGGCCGGGCGGCGGCATCTATCGGCTGTCGCCCGTGCGGCCCGACGGCCGCGTCACACCAGTTGCCGATGCGTTGGGCGACGGCGTGTACCGGGATGTGTGTCTGCACTGGGATGCCCGCCGGTTGCTGTTCGCCTGGGGCAACGGCTCCGACAACTGGGACGGCCAGTTGAGCTATCACATCTACGAAGTGGGAGTCGATGGCAACGGGTTGCGGCAGATCACCGCCGGGCCGAAGAACGACTGCGAGCCGTTCTACCTGCCCAACGGCCAGATCGGCTTCACGTCGGACCGCTCCGAGCATTTCGTGATGTGCGGCGGCGACCGGCACGCACCGAACTTGTTCGTGACGGACGCGGCCGGAACGGAGGTGCGGCGGCTCAGCTTCAACGTCTTTAACGATTTCAACCCGGCGCTGCTGCCCGACGGCCGCATCATTTACAGCCGCTGGGAATACAACGAACGGTCCGTCACGTCGCTGCACAATCCCTTCACCATGCACCCTGATGGCCGGATGGTTTCGCCCTACTACGGCAACGCCACGATCCGGCCGAACGTGGTCATGTTTCCGCGGCCGGTGCCGGGCAGCAATCTGGTGATGGCCCTGTTCACGGCCCACCACGGTCAGACCCACGGTGCCGTGGGACTGATCGACGTGCGCCGCGGGATCGACGGGCCTCAGCCGCTGACCGTGCTCACGCCCCACGTGCCGATCACGGGCGAGAAGGCCGAAGACAGCCGCGCCGGCTGGTTCGGCGATCCGCAGCCGCTGAACGAAAACGCGTGGCTCTGTTCGTACACGCCCACGGTGCTGCCGTGGCTGGAGACGACTTGGGCCCTGTACGTCGCCGACGGGCACGGCAACTTGGGGCTCGTGTACCGCGATCCGGACATCTCGTGCGCCGAAGCGGTGCCGCTGGCGTCTCGGCCGCAGCCCCACGTGCTGCCGCCGGCGCCGGCCGGGACCGATTCCCGGGACGCGGTGGCGACGCTTGTCTTGACCGACGTGTACCAGGGCTTGCCAGACGTCCCGCGAGGCTCGGCCAAGTCCTTGCGAATTATCGAAGACGTGCCGCGGGAGAGCGTCCATCGGGGCGGCGTGGTCTGCACCTCCGGGACGCTGATCTTTACCGTCAAACGCGTGCTGGGCACCGTGCCCGTCGAGCCGGACGGTTCCGCGTATTTCACCGTGCCTGCCAACCGCAACGTGTATTTCGAGGTGCTCGACGCGGATCGCCTGGAGATCCAGCGGATGCGCAGCGTCCTGTGCTTGAAGCCCGGCGAGCAGCGCGGCTGTATCGGCTGCCACGAACCGCGCAATCACGCCCCCCCGGTCCGAAACGTCGGTGCCCTCCGCCGTACGCCCAGCCAGCCGGAGCCGCCGCCCTGGGGCACGGAGATCCTCAGCTACCTCCGCGACGTCCAACCGCTGCTGAACGCCCGCTGCGTGCCCTGCCATGCGTTCGACCGGCCAGCCAACGGCGTCATCCTGACGGACGATCTGACGGACCAGTTTTGCATCAGCTACGAGGAACTGCTGCCCTATCTGAGCGTCGCCATTTCGAACCGCTGGGACCATCCCGACGACGTCGTCGCTCGTCCGCCGTACACGTATGGTTCCAAAGTTTCGGAGCTGACCAAGATCCTCCGCTCCGGGCACCACGGCGTGCAATTGACAAGCGAAGACTGGGATCGACTAGCGACCTGGATCGACGCCAACGGCGTGTACTACGACCGTTACGAATCCGAGCATTACGATCAACGCCGCATCTTGAGAGGTCCTGTGCGGCAGGCGTTGAGCAAGATCTTCCAGCGCCGCTGCGGCCGCTGTCACGGCTCGGACGACGGCCAGCACGACACGTGGTGGCTGAGCCTGAACCGCCGCGACGTCCGCCTGAGCCGTGCCTTGGCCGCCCCGCTGTCCGCCGCCGCGGGAGGCTGGGGCCGCTGCCCGGAGACCGTGTTTGCCGACACCGGCGATCCCGATTACCAATCGCTGCTGGCTGTCTTGACGGCGCTGCGGACGACCTTGGACGAGCATCCGCGCGAGGACCTGCTTTCCTTGCGCGGCACCGACGCCGAACGGCAAGCGGTCGAGCTGCCTTCACCGCCCAAGCTGGCCGCTGCGGGTACGGATGAAGTCGGCGACGGCTGGGTGAATCTGCTCACAATACCCTGGGAATCAGGCACAGCGGGCTGGACGCCGAACAACGACGGCCAGCCGCGCCGCAACCGCGACGTGACGGATCAGCCCTTGCGCTTGGGCGGGCGACGTTATTCCACCGGGCTGGGCACGCACGCGCCGTCGGAGATCGTCTACCGCCTGGACGGCCGCTACACGCGTTTCACCTGCCTGGCGGGCACTGCCGAACGGGGCGGCAGCGTCGTGTTCCAAGTCTACGGCGACGACCGTAAACTGTTCGACAGCGGCACCCTGCACGGCTTGGGCGAAGTCCATCGCCTCGACCTGCCCATCGTTGGCGTCCAGAAACTGCGGCTGGTCGTCACCGACGCCGGCAACGGCTATATCCACGACATGGCCAACTGGGCCAGCCCGCGGTTGTTGCTGGCTGAGTAACGGCGGCGGGATGTTCGGAACGCCTGTCCAACGACCGGTCGTCTGGTACGAATTCCGGCGCGGCGGCTACTCCGCGATGCGGACCGTGGCGATCTGGCGAGGCGTCAGTTCGCAAATGGCGGTGCCTGATTCGCAAATCAGTTCGCCACGGTTCTCCTCCAGCGTGCTGCGGCGCCAAGCCTTGATAACCGGATGGCCGGGCCAGGCGATGCGGGCGGCCGTACGTTGCTCTCCCAGATTGACCAGCCGCACGATAATCCTCCGCCCGTCGTCGGCCGGTTTGATATGGTTGACTACGACGCCGTCGCCTTGCACGCCCAGGAAGCGGCCCTGCCGCGCCGTCGCTTTTTCCAGGACGGGATGGGTGAGCGGGGGATTGAGTTCCCGCTGGCCTTCGAGCGCCGCGCGGACGGGATCGAACTGGCCGTGGCTGACGAACGCATAACGCAACTCGATCCACCCCGGCTGGCTGGCGCGGAAATTGGTTTCCCAGTCGTTGTTCAAAGGCCAGGCCAGCAGGGTCGGATTGCGTGCCCACCGCATCGCAAGGCGGGTACGTGTACCGCGTGATCAATGGCGGAAACGGACTGCATGGCAAGTCGGCCTTGGACGAACTCGGTCCGCGACTTCAGGCACGGCTAACCAAGTAAGCCGTGCCACACCAAGCCGGGCCACGCCCGTCACGCTGCTTGCCAGCGTGGAGCCATGTTCAGAACCAGACATCGCCCCGCCGCGCAACCTCGTCGGCCACCACGCTGCTTGCCAGCGTGGAGCCATGTTCAGAACCAGACATCGCCCCGCCGCGCAATCTCGTCGGCCACCACGCTGCTTGCCAGCGTGGAGCCATGTTCAGAACCAGACATCGCCCCGCCGCGCAACCTCGTCGGCCACCACGCTGCTTGCCAGCGTGGAGCCATGTTCAGACCCAGACATCGCCCCGCCGCGCAACCTCGTCGGCCACCACGCTGCTTGCCAGCGTGGAGCCATGTTCAGAACCAGACATCGCCCCGATCACGGCGTCCGGCATCTTGAACACCGCTCCACGCTGGCAAGCAGCGTGGTGGCGAAGCAAGGATTTCTTGGGGGTTGCATCTCTGGTCCTGAACACCGTTCCACGCTGGCGAGCAGCGTGGTGACGCCCTTTCTTTGCAGCCGCGACGATTCTGTGTCGTGCCTGCGCCCGAAAGAGCCTAAGAACCCAAGTCGATCACCGCCACGTCTTCCGATTTCAAGCTCAGCGTGGTGGCGCCGCCGGTCCAAGTGACCGGCTTGCCGGTGACCAGTTCGCGGCTAGCTGCCGGCGCCGGGATGTCCAGCCGGATTGTCGCGGTGCGCGGTTCGGGGCTGTCGTTGAACACCGTCAGATACCGGTCGCCGAAGCGTTCGGCGTACACCCGGTCGTCGCTGGACCGGGCCCGCGTGAGCGGCTCCCAGCCGGCTTCGGCCACGCGTTGGCACAGCGGCACATACTTCTTGAACAGTGGCCGGTCGCGGTTGTACAGTTCCGGACGCGTGAAGTAATGGCCCTGCGACGCGTTGTGGCTGAAGAAGCCGGGGAACATGCCGTAGGCCAGCGAGCGCTTCATGTACCGCTCGACCAACTCTGGCGAGAACCGTTCGAACTCGGTGTTCATCAGGAAGCAGAACGGCTTGCCCTTGCACATCGCCCGGCGGTAGATCAGTTCGCCGTCCGACATCGGCTGCCATTTGCCGCCGCGATGCCAATCCGTCTCGGTGCCCAGCACTTCCAGCAGCGGCGGCAGCCAGCACAGCCGGCCCGGCGCGCCGTTGGCCATCATCAACTTGTCCATCGCGTGGACGTCCCGCGCGATCCCGCGAACGTACTCAAAGGCGACCAAGCCGCGGAAGATCGCCGGCTGGAAGGTCTCCGGCGCGAAGGTCAAGGGCGTGTCCGCCTTGGCCAGGTGATCGCGGCGGAAGTCGAGTTCGTCGGTCACGTAACCTTCGCTGGAGTCGATGTACTCGCCGTCCAAGTCGGCTTTGCGCTCCGGGCCGTACAACTGCTCGCGAAGTTTCGCGTTCCACTTGTTGCTGAAATCGGTCACATCGCCTGCGATGCCCGGCATCGAGTTCATGCTCCACACCGCGCCGTTGCACCAGGGCGTGTCCAGCAACCGCGCCGGGAACTGGCCTTCGGCGTTGTGGTAGCTGCTGGTCAGCCAGGCTTGAGCCTGCCGATCCCGCTTCTGGTCCGCCCTCCGCCGAGCCTCGGCCACTGCGGCTTCCAGCGTCCGCGGCATGTCTTTCGGCATCGACATCCACCACGTCATCGGCTCGGTGTAGCGGAACGTAATGATCCCGTGCGCATCGTCCCAAGCCGTTTCGTCGTTGCCCTCTTTAAATTTGAAGCCGAAATCTTCCCAGCCTTCGACCTTGCTGATCTTGGCAAAGGGCATCCACAGTCCTTGCTGTGGCGTGCGGCAGCGGAACGCGTCGGAGAACAGTTCGTAGTAGCGGGCCAGCGCGGCGCGGAAGCCCGACGCCGGATCGAAGGCGTAGTGGCACAGGCGAATCCGGGCCATCGGCTTTTCCGGGGCCAAGCCAAGGTCGTAGGCCAGGAACAACTCGCGTGATCCGGCGTTGTAGCCGGCACGGAAGAAAGCGGGATGCGCCGGGTCGATGCCGATGGCCGCGCCGCGCTCGGACCCCGCCACGGCCGCCAGCGGATATCGCGACAGACGGCCCAAGCCCGCACGAAATTGCGTCGCGTTCAAATACTCGCGTCCTGGTTCGGCGGACTCACTCGATCGAGGATTGGGCAGCCAGCGGACCGCGCCCTCGGCAATCGGAACCGCGTAGACCAGCGTGACCGCCCGATCGCGGCCGGTGGTATCGCGGAGTTCGGCGTCGATGACCGTCGCGCCGTTTTGTTCCGTCTGTTTCCAGTCGAGTTTCAGGCCCAGCGCCTGTTGCTCGATCCGCACGAAGTCCGAGCCCGCGGCCACGTCGCGGACTTGAAACCCGGCCCGCGTCGCGTCCCGGACCAGGACCGGCACGCCGTCAAAGCGGCAGGCGGCCTGAGGCGTGCGCATCACCCGCAGCGCCGACTCGCGGAACCAGGCTTTGCCGCCGTGATCGCGGAACAACAGGTGGACGGCGAGCGACCGCACGGGCTTTTCGGGGAACACGACCACTTGCCGCCGTTGCCAATCGTGGGTGCCGACGGAGAACGACGCTGTCTGGCCCCACAGCGGCGTGCCATCGGCGTACACCAGGTCCAGGTACAGGGCATAATCCGAGTCCGGCGCACCGGTCACGCCTTCCGCCTTGCTCCAGGCAACGGCGACGATCGGCTCGGGCCGCGTTTGATTCAGGATCACGGTTTGGCTGGCTCCCCGCTGGCCCTTCTGCTCGCTGCCGTTGTCGCAAACGAACGTCTGGCCGTCGCGCTCGAAGCCCAGTTGCCAGGCCCGCCAGGCGTCCGGCTTCAACAGGTTTTCGGCGGTTTCTTCGATGGCCAGAACCGATTTGGCCACTTCGCCGTCGCGGCCCTTGACTGCGGCGGGTTCTGCGGCACGGGCCTGCGCGACGATCGCAAGCACAATGGCAAACATCGTGGCCAAACCAATTCCATTCAAGAAGCGGCGGTAGGCGAACATGGCGGGTCTCCAGTTGAGGGTAGGATTCTTCACGTGGGCGAGTCTCTCCGAGACTCGCTGCCAGTCTCGGAGAGACTGGCCTACGTGAGTTTGTACCCTTTTTCGAGCCCCGGCTCAAGCTTTCCGGCCCACCAGGCATATTCAGATGGCGGCCGGATCAGGCTAGAATAGCCCACCGTACAACAAGACCAACTTTCGCGAACTTTACCAACAGGAGATGAAACCATGACGAGGCAAATCCATCGACGCGATTTCTTGGCAGCTTCGGCGGCGGCGGGGGCGGGCCTGCTGGCCGCGGGACGCCTGCAGGCGGCGCCGTTCAAAACGACGCTCAAGAAGGCGCTGATCGGCGCTCCGCAAGAGGCCACGCTGAAGAGTTGGAAACAGGCCGGGTTCGACGGTATCGAATCCGGCCTCTGGAAGATCACGGAGGCGGACGCCGCCGCCGCCCGCAAGGTGGCCGACAAGCTGGGCATGACGATCCATGCCGTCATGTACGGCTGGGCCAACTTCAACGACGACAGCAAACGTGCGGGCGACGTCGCCGACGTCGAGACCGCGCTGAAAGCCTGCGCGGGCTACGGCGCCGACGCGGTGCTGGTGGTGCCCTGCCGCGTGGGCGGCATGCCCATGCCGCAGCCTTGGGAATTCGACATCGAATTCGACGACAAGACCGGCCACGTCAAACGGGTCGTCGCCGGCGACAATGCCCCGTACCAGAAGTACATCGAGGCGCAGAACCATGCCACCGACATCTCGCGCAAAGCCATTCAGCAGCTGATTCCCGTGGCGGAAAAGACCAAGGTGGTCATCGCCCTGGAAAACGTCTGGAACAACCTCTGGGTCAAACCGGCCTTCTTCACGCACTTCATCGCCTCGTTCCAATCCCCGTGGGTCCAGTGCTACTTCGACATCGGCAACCACGTCAAGTACGCGATGCCCGAAGAGTGGATCCGGTCGTTGGGCAAGCTGATCGTCAAGTGCCACGTCAAGGACTTCAAGTTGAACCCGGACGGCCACGGTGGCAAATTCGCCGACATCCGCGACGGCAGCATCGACTGGCCGCTGGTCCGCGCCGAGTTGGACAAGATCGGCTACAGCGGCTGGATGACCATCGAAGGCAGCGGCGGCCTGTCCTTGGACGAACGCAACAAACGCTTGGACCTAATCGTGGCCGGCAAGTGAGAAGTGTTTGGGAAATGTCCCACGACGCGCGGGCGGCATGATGCCAGCCGCCGGTGATCCGGCCAAACCGGAACCGGGGGCTGGCGTCGTACGACGTGGCTGGCACCAAACTCGGCCATCGGTGCTGGGGTCAGGCTTACAGAATTCAATTTTGGCCGAGCAGAGTCGTACGATGTGGCTGGCACCAAACTCGGCCATCGGTGCTGGGGTCAGGCTTACAGAATTCAATTTTGGCCGAGCAGAGTCGTACGATGTGGCTGGCACCAAACTCGGCCAAAATTGAATTCTGTAAGCCTGACCCCATTTCGCGCGACCGTGCCATCATCGACAGCGACTTTTCGTGGCAGTTTCCCGTTTGGCGCCAGGACATCGAACAGTCCTTCCTCGAACGCGGCTAAGCCGGACGCCGGCTCAATCGTGCGTACAGCCAGTACACGGGCACTCCCAGCGCGATGCACAGCAGCCCGGCCCGCGATTCCAGCGGATGGCTGGCGTAGATCTGTGTCAGGAACCAGAGATAGACCGCCACGAACAGCAACGGCGTGACGGGGTATCCCCACGTCCGATAACGGCGCCGCGCCTCGGGCCGGCGGACCCGCAGCACCACCACGGCCAGCACGCTCAGCAGATAGAAGATACTCGCCGAAAACACCACGCAGTTCGTCAGGACGTCGAACGTCGTGCCGCCCTGCAAGCTGGCGACGATCCGCCGGGTGAATTCTCCCGTCGCCTCGCCGACCGCCAGATCGCGGACCAGATGCCGGCCCCAGGACACGGCGGCGACCAGTCCGGCCGCCATGGCCGCGTGAACGACAATCGCGACCACGGGAGTCCGGTAGGCGGCGTGGACCCGGCCCAATTCACGGAAGAACACTCCGTCGCGGCCCATCGCAAAGGTGACGCGGGGCGCGTACAGCAAGTTGCTGTTGAGCGCTCCAAACGTGCTGCACATGATCACCACCGACATGCTGGCCATACCCACGTGGCCGAGCAGTCGCCGCAGCATTTCCTCGGCGGCGTGATTCCCGGCGGCCTTCATTTCCGGCATCGACAGCACTCCGTGATAAGCCACGTTCGCCCCGACGTACAACAGCACCAGGATGCCGACGCCGGCGAACAGGGCCAGCGGGATATTGCGTTGCGGCTTGCGCACCTCCTCGGCCAACGGCGCCAGACCGTGCCAACCGTCGTAAGCCCAGAGGACGGCCAACAGCACCGCGCTGATCTGCATCGAGAACGAAGACAACCGCGGCGTGACCGTCGTCGCATAGTTGGACCAGGCAAGCCCCCGGTCGGACACCGGCAGCAGCAGCCACGGCAGCAGGGCGACCAGGCCCAGAAAGGCGACCTTGACCAGGGTCGTCGCAAACTGCACTCGGCCGCCCCACACAACACCCAGGCAATTCACCCACGCCAAAACGGCCAACAAGCCGACTGCCAGCAAGACCTGAGTGCCCAACGACACGTCCCACTGCAGGGCCAGGGTCAAGGATCCGATGAACGCCACCGCCAGGGCGCCCGTCGAGGCCGGCCGGCTGAACAGCATCTCGCACCAGCCGAACAGAAAGGCCACCGGCTTGCCGTAGGCCTCCCGAAGATACACGTACAGCCCGCCAGCCTGGGGCAGCATCGTGGCCAGTTCGGCCACACACAGAGCGCCCAGCAGGCACAGAAGACCACCGGCGACCCAGACCGTCAGGATCAGGCCGAACTGGCCGCAGTCTCCCGCGATGTTGCCGGGCTTGAGAAAGATCCCCGAACCGATCGTGTTGCCCACGACCACGGCGGTCGCGACGGCAGGCCCCAAGGCCCGTTTGAGCTTGAGCGGACGCGAGCTGGCAGATGTGTCCATCAGGAGAAATCCAATCCGGGGAAGCAGGGAGCGCAGCAACAACGGACTCGCCAGGCCATAAGGTAGCACGCGGCGGCTTTGGCACCAAGACGAGCCATGCGCTGCAACGGCGGCATCACGCCGCTTAGCGCCCGCCGCAGTTGCCGGCCGACTGGCGATCGCGGCCAGGGCCGATCCAGGACGCTCGACAGGACTCGGTGGGCGAACAACCCGCACCGGACTTTGCACAAGAGACTTCTGCGCCCTCTGCGCACGCCCCCTTTTTTGCGGCGCCGTGTTTAGAATTTCACCTGCAGTCCGGCCACGAGGCAGTCGATCGTTTGCCGCGCCGTCACCGAAGTGCCGGGAACCGGTACGCCGGGCGGAACCACCCACGGTCCCGAGATCGAGTTCTCGAAGGCTTTCAGATAGGCCAGCACCAGGCTCGTGCGGCAACTGATGTTCCAGCTGGCGCCCACGGAGACAATGTGCTGATAGATGGCGGTCGAAGCGATATTGAAGAACGTGTTCTCGTCCGGGATCGGGTTGTCGCAGTAGCAGTAGCCGACCCGCAGGGACAAGGCGTCGGTCAGCTGGTACTGGAGTCCGGTGGCGAGGGAAAACACGCTTTCCCATCCCAGGCCCGTCCACGCGCCGTCCAGCGTGTAGCCGGCGTCGTCTCCAAACAAGCGGGTGTTGGAATAATCCAGGTACCGCAGGTCGACCGCCCACACCGTGCGCGGGAGTCCCGAGTAGGCCGCCCCCAGCGAGATAATGGCCGGGCAGGTGACGCTGAACGAATCGGTGCGCGGCTCGTCCGTAATCGTCGTTCCGTAGAAGGTCGGCTCCTCGAACCACTGAGGGCTCTTGTACGACGCGCCCAGGTGCCAGCCGTTCTCGTGCTCGTAGTAGATCCCCGCCTGAAAACCCAGGCCCCAAATCGTCCGGGTGTGCGTCGCCTCCGGGGGGCCCAGAAGCGGCGAGGCGAAAGGATTGGGGTCCAGCGCGGCTTCGGCAATGTCGAAGGTGGGCGCAAACCCGATGGACAGGCGTTCGGTAAGTTGCAACGCCGCGCTGGGCGCCAGTTGCAGCACGGCCAACTTGGAATAGGCCGGGCCGCCGCCAAACGCGGGCGAAAGGATCGGATTCTCGGGCGCGGCCGTCGAACTGGCGGGCAAGTTCATGCCAAAACCGCCGATCGAGAACATGCCCAAACCGAACGTCCAGCGGGAATCATCCGGCTGGAAGACCACCGCCACGGTGGGCAGAATGCTCACTCCCGAATGGCTCCGCGTCTCGCCCGACAGCGTCACGGGCGGGGCTCCCGGCCCCAACGCGTTGGCTTCCACCGTCGAGCCTAGGTGCGTGGACAGATAGAGAAGCTCTCCGCCAATCACAAACTCCGAAGACTTCATCCCCGTCAGCGAAGCGGGGTTCCAGTGCATCGCCCCCGCGGCGTCCAAGGGCGCGGCGACCCCGGCGCTGCCCATCGAACGGTTCACCGGTCCCACTCCGGGGACCACGATCCCTTGACCGCTGGCCTGTTCAGCCAGACCCAGCGCCGCCAGCACAAACGGCACGATCCATCGGCACGATTGTCGCTTCATTTTCGTCATCCGTGTTACGTAAGAACCAGTCCATTCTGGGGAGACATCCTGTCCGTCGAAAGATCGTCCGGCGCGCTCTACAAGAGTCAGGCCGATTGGCGGGAAAAGGCACATCGGCCGGCCCGGTCTGACGCCGCTGCCGAGTGTTTCGATTCCGGCTGTGGTGCGTTTCTTTCGGGTTGTCGCCAAGCTGTCGATTGCTCCCGGAACGACGCGTTGGGACGGCGAGGTGGCTTGACCGCTGTCCCCGTTAGAAGTCCAATAATCGGTGGTTCCGTTCGGTCTCTCTCCGCTTGCTGAAAGGCCGCCGTGATGGCCAAGATCGACCCCCTGCTGCTGGACATGCAAACCGTCAACGCTTCCGATTTGCACATGGTCGTGGGGCAGAAGCCCAAGTACCGCATCGACGGCGAGGTGCGGGTGATCGAAGACCACGACGTGCTGACGGAACAGACGCTGGGCGAGTACCTGTTCGAGATCTGCAACGAGCCCCAGCGTCAACGCTACGAGGCCAATCTCGATTTCGACTTTGCCTACGGAATCGAAGACAAGGCCCGCTTCCGCTGCAATTACTTCTTCCAGCGCACCGGTTACGGTTCCGTGATGCGACTGATTCCCACCCGCATCCTGACGCTGGACGACTTGAAACTGCCGCCCGTGCTGAAACGGCTCACCGATCTGCGCAGCGGACTGGTGCTGGTCACGGGGCCCACCGGCAGCGGCAAATCGACGACCCTGGCCGCCATGATCGACCACATCAACCGCCACCACCGGCGGCACATCGTGACCATCGAGGATCCCGTCGAGTTCGTCCACAAGAACAACCTGTGCATGATCAGCCACCGCGAGGTCGGCACGCACACGGAGTCCTTCGCCACCGCGCTGCGGGCGGTGCCCCGCCAGGATGTGGACGTCGTGCTGGTGGGCGAAATGCGCGATCTGGAGACCATCGGGCTGGCCATCAGCGCCGCCAGCATGGGGGCGTTGGTCTACGGGACGCTGCACACCAACAGCGCCCCCAAGACCATCGACCGCATCATCGACGTGTTCCCCAGCGACCAGCAGGCCCAGATCCGCACGATGCTCGCCGAGTCGATCCGGGGGATCGTCGCCCAACAACTGCTGCGCCGCAAGGAAGGCCGCGGCCGGGTCGCCGCCAATGAAATCCTGCTGGGCTCGCACGCCGTGTCGAACATCATCCGCGAAGGCAAAATCGAGAAGATCACTTCCGTGCTGCAATCCGGCCGCCGCGAAGGCATGCAGTCCATGGACGACGCCTTGGAAGAGTTCGTCCAAAACGGCCTGATCGAACCCGCCGACGCCTATATGAAGGCCGCCGATAAACACCGCTTCGAACGCTATACGGCCGCCTGATGCCCGTTGTGCTGCGGTCTCCCGATCGCAGCACAGGCTCCACCGCAGGTCTCCGCGAAGAGCCGGGGTTGTTGTCAGCCGGCCTTTTCTCCAGCGGCAAACACCGCGTCGACGTCAACGTGGAAACCAGGCAACAGCCCGAGGCCGCCGTCGCGCCGCGTCCATGCTTCCCCGCCAAACGGTGCGTCGAACCGTCGAGAATCAACACGAGGATCTCATGTTCGCGAGGATCGACGATCCAGTATTCCGCGTCGGTCCAGTCTCCTTCATGTCATGGGGTCAGGCTTACAGAATTCAATTTTGGTCGAGTCATTTCGTTGAACATGGTCAGACGTGCCAGCGACCAAAATTGAATTCTGTAAGCCTGGCCCCAGCGGCAACGGGTCACGTGGAAGGCCCCGTCGGCACCACCGCGCAGGGCACGTCCAAAATCTCCGCGATCCGCCGCAGCGACTCCGCCCGGCGGCCGACCCCCAGCGCGAAATGATGCGTGGGCCCCTCGGCCACCCAGCGTTTCAGAAACGTGCGGACGTCGGGCTGGAAGAAGCCGCGGGTGTTGGTGTTGCCCGTGGGCGGGATCGGGCCGCGGACGCTCTCGCCTTCCGCCACGACGAACTTGAACCGGCCGCCCGTCGTGACGCTGATGCTCAGCATCGTCATCGGACCTTCCTTGACCTTGAACTCGACGCTGGCCCCCTTGCCCGGCTTGCCGTGGTACTTGATCAGGCTCCGCAGCACCGGCTTGCCCTCCGCGATGTTGATGTGGTGCGGCCCGTCGTGGCCGACCAAAACGAAGCCCTCGTGGAAGTCGATCGGATGAAACTCGGCAAAGCTGCCGCCGATGTCCAGCCGGTCCATGATCAGCATGGCGAGGCACGTCTTCAGGTCCGACTCGCCGCACATCGGAAATCCGGCCGCCGTGAGCAGCGAGTTGCCGACGATCAGATTCGTCACCAGTTCGCGCATCGGACTGCCTTCCTCGGCTTCGTAGTAGTAGGCCAGCCCGTCCAACTGCTTGTCGGCGACGAACTTGTCCAACGCCACGGCGACCCGCGCGGCGACCAGCAGGTCCTCGTCGGTCAGCTTGCGGGTGATCGGGTCGGACTTGGGATCCGGCGTGTCGAACATCTCCAGGATCTGCCGCTGTTTGACCTCGATCTCCTCGGGCGTCACCGTCCGTTGCCACCGCAGCAGGTCGTCGGGCTCGGTCTGCACGATGTGACAGCCGAACGCGGCCGTAAGCGCCGTCGGGTCGCTCTGCATGTCCAGCATGTTCTCCAGCACGTGGCCGAAGTGGCCGATGCGGGCTCGCCGCAAGTCGTGCAGCGCGCAGGCGATGTCGCACCAGTCGGCCAATTCGGCCTCCGCTTGCGGGTCGTCGTCCAAATGCCCCAGAATCACCGGCGGCGGCTTTTTGCCCATCCGCACGGCCACGCCCGTGAACTCCGGCACCGAACACAAGTCGTCGTTGCACAGCTGCATGTAGGTCGAGGCCCGCGAATCGTCCATCGCTTTCAACGGCTGCAGCGCCACCAGCACGATCGGCACGTTCAGACTGCGGACCAGGACGCCGAACGTCGACGACGTGGCGTAGGTCAGCATGTCGCAGAACACCAGGTCCAAGTCAGCCGCCTGCAGTCGCGGCAACAGCGCGTAGGCCGCCTGGGCGCAGTCCACCATGCCGAAGTTGGTGACCTGTACCCCGCGGGCCTCGACGCGTTTGACAAACACGTCCAGCTTGCCCCGCAGTTCGTCCAGCAAGCCGTCGAACTGCGACCAATACGTTTGATGCCCCACGCCGAAAATGCCGATGTTGGCCGCGCGAGGTTTCCGCCGGGGAATGCGCACCTGGGTCTCGGAGGACATGGCTTCCTTTGCTCCTTTTACTTGGTTCGCCCAATCCGTTGCACCTTGCGGATGGTCAGCAGGATGACCAGAAAGCCGATCGGGTACAATGCCCCGGCGGCGATGAACACGGGGACAAACGAGAACCGATCGACGACCATGCCCACCAACTTGGTCGTGAAAAAGCCGCTGATGCCCCCGGCGCATCCGCACAACCCGACCACCGTACCCACCGAGCGCGGCGGCAGCAGGTCGCCGGTCAGCGTGATGTAGTTCGTGATCCACAAGCCGTGCGCAAACATCTGGACGGCCATCAATCCCACGGCCACGTCCATCCGCTCGACGAACATCGACAGGATGGAAATCGGCGTCAGCATCGCCGCGACGCCCATCACCGTCTTGCGGGCCGCGCCGATCGACCAACCCGCCCGGACCAGGCGATCGGAGACGACGCCGCCCAGCATGTTCGCCACGTCCAGCGTGAGGAACGGAATCCAGGCCAGGCGGCCGATGTCGGCCAGCGTGGCGGAACGCTCGCTGCTCAGATACTGCGGAATCCAGAACATGTACAAGTACATCACGGGGTCCAGCAGGAAGCGGGTCAGCAACAGGCCCCAGACCTCGCGCAGGCGGAGCAGTTCCGTCCAACCCAGCGGCACGTCGTCGTCCGCCGCCGAATCCTGGCCGCTGCCCGCGTCCTCTTCGATCAGCGCCAATTCCGCAGCCGACACGAACGGCGATTGCTGCGGCCGCCGATAGAACACGGCCCACAACAGCACCCACAAGGCCCCGAACGCGCCCGTGGCCCAGAAGGCGCCTCGCCAACCCACGTGCCCCACCATCCAGGTCGCCAGCGGCGGCGCCGCCACCGCGCCGATCGCCGCCCCCCCGATCGCAAACCCGATGGCCCGCGACCGCTGCCGCAGCGGAAACCACTCCAGGGCCGCTTTGGTCACGCCCGGAAAACAGCCGCCCTCGCCGACGCCCAACAGGAAGCGGCACGCGCCAAGCTGCCAAGCGCTCCGCACTCCCGCATGGGCGGCGCTGGCGATCGTCCACAAAGACACACAAATCAACATGCCGCAGCGGGTGCCCACCCAGTCCAAAAAACGCCCGCCCAGGACGAACATAATCGAATAACTGAGCGTGAACGCGGCCATGACGTTGGCCAGCTGCGAATTGGTCATGCCCATCTCGGCTTTCACCGTCGGGGCCAACACCGACAGCACTTGCCGGTCAAAGAAACTCAACGCCGTGCCAAAGAACAACAATCCCAAGATCCACCAGCGGAATCCGGGAATCGCCCAGCGGCCAGGCCGCCGCAGCGTGTCGTCGTCCTTGTTCGGATGACCGCCGGTCGCGCCGGTCGAATTCGTGTTGGGCAACATGACAGTGGCGTGCGGTGTTCGTTTCGGTTGCGGAACCTTGTCCGCCAGAAGCGGACGACAGGGAGTCGATTGTAGCCCATCTGGCGCGGCGGGAAATCGGCCCCAGGCAGAAGGCGGCAAAAATGGGAAAGCAGCCGGCTCCCTCTCCCGGCAGCCGGCTCTCCCGGCAGCCGGCCCTCCCGGAGCCGCGGACGGTCGAGACGGTCCCGCCACGGAACCGTTGCGGCCACTCGCCAGCACGCCCGTCAGCTCACAATCGCGGCTCGCCGCCGACCAGGACCTGGACGGCCCGACCCTGCAACGTCCAGCCGCCGAAGGGCGTGTTCGAACTCTTGGATCGGAATTGGGTCGGATCGACCGTCCAGGTGGCGTCGGGGTCGATGATCGTGATGTCGGCGTCCGCGCCGATCTGCAGCGTGCCCTTGGGAATGCCCAGCACGCGGGCCGGATTCACGGTCAGTTTTTCCAGGGCCTGCATCCAGTCCAGATGCCCCGGCCGGACCACGTGCGTGGCGACCAGGCCCAACAGCGTCTCCAGGCCGACCATCCCGAACGGAGCTTGATCCAGTTCCAGCATCTTTTTTTCCGAGGCCCGCGGCGCGTGGGCGCAGGAAATCACGTCGAGCGTGCCGTCTTTCAGACCCTGCAGGCACGCCTCGACGTGCTCCTGGGAGCGCAGCGGCGGATCGACCTTGTAATTCGAGTCGAAGGTCCGCAGCCGTTCGTCGGTCAGCACGAGGTTGTACATGCAGACGCCGGCGCTCACGCCGACGCCCCGCGATTTGACGCGGCGGACCAGATCCACGCTGGTCTGGCTGGAAACGTTCAACAGGTGCAAGCGGCCGCCGGTGGACTCGGCCAGTCGCAGGTCGCGGCTGGTCATCACGTCCTCGGCTTCCGTCGGCATGCCTTCCAGCCCCAGCAGCATCGAGACGGCGCCCTCGTGCATCACCCCGTCGTGCGACAACTCCAGCACCTCGGGATGATTCAAGATCGGTTTGTCGAACATCAGGCAGTACTCGAACGCCCGCCGCAGCAATTCGGCGTTCTGAATCCCTCGCGGAGCGTCGGTAAAGGCGACCGCGCCGGCCTCGACCAGCGACCCGATTTCGGCCAGCTCCTTGCCGGCCCGGTCCTTGCTCACACACCCGGCGACGTACACGTGACAGTTGCCCGCGCGGGCTGCCTTTTGCCGAATGAACTCGACGCTGGCCTGCGAGTCGATCGGGGGCTCCGTGTTGGGCAGGCAGACGAGCGAGGTAAACCCGCCCGCCACCGCCGCCGCCGTGCCGCTTTCGATCGTTTCGTCCTCCTCGCGGCCCGGTTCCCGCAGTTGCACGTGCAAATCGATCAGACCCGGCGAGACGATCTTGCCGGCCGCCGAGAGCACGCGTTCGTAGCCCGTCGCCACCGCGTCGTAGCCGGCGATGCGGCCGTTCTCCACGAGCAAGTTCATGACCCGATCGAGCTGCTGGCTGGGGTCAATCACTCGGCCGTTTTCAATCAGGATGCGCGACATGACGAAGAGCCCTCATCACGAGCAGGATTGGAAGTCTGGCCACGCTTCAACGGCGTCAACTGTAGCGGCCCGGCGGCGCTTTCACAAGCCTACTCGCGGTGCCAACGCATGAACATCTCGACCAGCGTCCGGCAGCCCGTTTCGGCCTGCAACCGGTCCAGCGTTCCCTCCAGGCGAAGCCGCCCGCGGTGCAGCAGGCCAAACCGGTCACACAGCCTTTCCGCTTCGTCCAACCGGTGCGTGCTGACCATGACCGCTTTGCCCTGCGAACGCACGTGACGGATGTAGTCGAAGACGACTTGCGTGCCGATAACGTCCAGGCCGCGCGTCGGCTCGTCCAACAGAATCACCGGCGGATCGTGGATCAAGGCCCGTGCCAGCGTGACGCGCTGCCGCTGCCCGGTGCTCAGCGTCGCACAGCGGCGGTCCAGGAAATCGGCCAGCTGCAGCAAGTCGCTCAACCGGGACAACGACGCCTGGGCGGCCGCGGGGGGCATCCCGTACAAGTCGGCGAAAAACCACAGCATCTCTTTCACGGTCAACGACGGGTACAGGCCGGCGCTGGCCGAGACCAGGCCGATTCGCGACTTGACTTCGTCCGGCACGTCGGACGTGCGAAAACCGCCGACTTCCGCGTAACCGTCGTCAGGCCGCAACAGCCCCACGACCATGCGGATCGTGGTCGTCTTGCCAGCGCCGTTCGGCCCAAGCAGCCCGTAGACTTCGCCGGGTGGAATGGCGAACGAGACCCGGTCCACCGCCAGGATCTCGCGGCCGCCGCCGTAGAACCGTTTCGTCAAGCCGTGGACAGCAATCATGGGGCCGTGTTCAACATGCCGGGTTGGCGACGCGGCGCGAGGCGAGCCGCGCCGCAGGACGCTGCAGAACCCCGGACTGCTGGAAACAGCCGGACTTCTCCAAGGGCGGTCGGACTGCCGGACGCCACGTTCAGGCCCGCTCCGCCGCCACGTAAGCCTCGATCACCGCCCGCTCGCCTTCGGGGCCGGGTTTCGAGTTGCCGTGGTGCATGCCCACGAGGCCCGTGTAACCGCACCTGCGCAGATGGGCGAACATCCGGCGAAAATCGATTTCGCCCGTGCCCGGTTCCTTCCGCCCCGGATTGTCGCCCCAGCGAACGTAGGCGATCTCCCCCCACGCCTCGCGGATGCTCGGCATCCAATCACCCTCGGTGACGTGCTGGTGGTAGACGTCCAACAGCATCTTGCAGGACGGACTTCCGACCGCCTGGCAAATCCGCTGCGGCGGCGGAAGCTGGGGCAGCAACATGCCGGGGCCGGCGGCGGACGACGGCGGCGGCTCCAGGACCAGCACCAAGCCGTGAGGCTCCAGGATCGCGCTGCACCGCTTCAGCAACTCGACGCAGCTCGCCGCCTGACGTTCCGGCTCCAAACCGGGTCGGCTTGGGCCGAACGCCGCGGTCAGCCACTTGGCGTTCGCACGCTTCGCGACTTCGACGCTGGCGCGCAGTTCCCGCAGCGCGCATTCCCACGCCGGCTCATTCTTCCGCGCAAAGCTGATTTCTGAGAACGCGGGCATGGCGGCAAAGGCGCCCATGCTCATGCCCAGCGCGTGGATGGTCCGAACGATGCGCTCTTGGACAGCGATCGGCCTGGCCCCCAGACCGTCATCTTCCCAGGCCGTAAAGCCCTGGTCGGCGGCGAACTTCAACTGGTCGATCGAGTCGCCGCCCGCCAAGTGCTTGAACATGCCGAAGTGCGGCGCGTAGTGGAGTTGGAATCGGCCGCCCGCCGCCGCCTTCGGCTCCTCGGCCGTCAATCGCCCCGAACAACACGCGCCGGCCAAGGCCGCGGCCCCGGCTCGCAAAAAATCCCGCCGCTCCATGCCTCTGTCCCCCCTGCTCTGGCCCGCCCGGCAACCGGCGTCACTCAGCTCCCCTGGGGTCGCCCCAAGGCGACCGTGCACGTGACCGGCTGCTGCTGGCGGCGCACTTGAATGTTGACGATATCGCCTGGCTTGCGTCTCCGCAACCCGTCCAGCAGCGCGCGGAAGTCGCCCACGGCAGAATCGTCGAATCGCAGGATCACATCTCCCGGTTGTAAGCCTCCTTGCGCCGCCGGTGAGTTTGCGGCCACGGCGTTGATTTTGAGTCCGCCAGCGCCGCCCTGTTGGTCAACGGTAACGCCTAGGTAAGCGATGCCGGCTGCGGCCGGCCGCGGCGCCGTCCCCTTGACGAATTGCGGGCGTCCGGGAAGGGCGAGCAGGAAGTCCAGCAGGTCTTCCGCCAGAGCCAAGATCCGCAACACGCCCGGCACGTTGATCGTCGCGAAATCGTCGTCCGGCGTGTGATACTCGTCGGTCATTCCGGTGAACAAGTGCAGCGCAGGAATCCCGCGTTGATAGAACGGGAAATGGTCCCCGTTGGCCAAAGTCCTGTCGTCTTTCTTCAGCTTCAACGCCGCCTCGCCGCCGATGCGGTCCAGCGCCGCTTCGAAATCCTGGGCCGAGCGGGTTCCGAAGACCGTCAGTTCGTCGTTGCGAAGCCGGCCGACCATGTCGAAGTTCAGCATCGCCACGGTATCCGCCAGCGGGAACAACGGCTGGTCCACGTAGAACTTGCTGCCCACCAGGCCGCGCTCCTCGCCGCTGAAGCCGATGAACACCAGCCGCCGCGCCGGCGGTTGTCCGCGCGCGGTCAGCCGCCGGGCCAATTCCAGCACGGCCGCCGTGCCCGTCGCATTGTCGTCCGCGCCGTTGTGGATTTCGCGCGCCTCCGGCTTGCGCGAGCCGAACTCGCCGCGGCCGATGTGATCGTAGTGGGCGCCCAGCACGATCGTCTCGTGCGCCAGCGGTCCGGCCCCTTCCAGGACGCCCACGATGTTCGCCGTCTGGGCCGCAGCCTTTTCAAACGCGCACGCCAATTCCGCCGACCAGCCCGCAAGCGGCTGCGAGACCGGCCGGAACGTGTCGTCGATGTGCTTCTCGACCGCCGCGAGTCCGGTCAGTTTCGTTTGTCCCGCGGTCTGCAGCGGCGTGTCGGCCAGCAGTTTGTCGACGACCGCCCGGGTGACCTGGGCAAACGGAACCCCGCTGGAACCCGATCCGAATTGCGCCGGCGGCCCCACCTCGTCACGTCCCGCAGCGGTCGTGGAGAACGGATCGTTGACCATCAGGACCGCCACCGCCTTGTGTTCCTTGGCCTTTTGCAGCTTGGTGCGGAGGAACGCGTACGGGGTCACGTTCTTGCCGTCAAACTTGCTGTTCGCATCGCCTTGCTGCGGTTCGCGGCGAATCACCAGCAGGATCTTGCCCTCCGCGTCCAGGCCGTCAAAGTCGTCGTAGCCCAGCTTGGAAGCCGCCACGCCATACCCGGCAAAAACCAGCGGCCCCTGAACCCGGCCTGAACCGCCCGAAGCCAGGGCCTGAAAGTCGCGGCCCAGTTCCAGCTTCCAGGTCTGGCCGCCTGGACCGTGCAACGTGAGCGACGTGCCGGCGGCGACGGTTCGGGAGCCGATCGGCACCTCGAAGGATTGCCGGTACGAACCATCCGCCGGGCCGCTCTTGAGCCCCAGTCGCCGGAATTCGTCGCGGAGGTAGTCGCCCGCTTTCTCCAGACCGGCGGTGCCCGGCCCCCGGCCCTCCAGTTCGTCGGCCGACAGGAAGCGAATATCCTCGGAGACTCTCGTCAGTACGGCTTCGTCGTCGGCCGCGAACGCAGCAGGCAGACTCGGCAGCCAGACCCCGACCGCGCCCACCAGCAGCACCAGTCGCACAATTCCACAGGCCAACGGCCTGATCGCTCGCGTTTGCATGAGGTACCTGCCACGCCTTTCCGTTTCCCAGCGTTGTGCCGGGCTGGCCGCCGGAACTGAACGCAATCCCGCCCGAACCAGCGCGGCCCGTGCGCCGTCCGTCAGACGGAAAACGCCACCGCCGCTCCCGTCACAAACATAACCGTCCCACGACCCAGCCACAAGATAACCGGGCTGGCTGGTCGACGACGCCAACGTGCCAACCCAAACGGTCCAGCGAATCCGGCGGATCCGGCGACCGGCGTGAACTGAGGTTGACCGAGTCGCAGGGGCTGGGTACCGTACGCAGCCCCTCCGGGCGGCACAACTTGGAATCGTCGTTCGGAAGCGGGCTTTTTCCGCACAAATCCGTGCTTCTTCTGGAGCCAGGCACCGGGACCGTAGACAGGCAAAATGCGTCCTGGAGGAGACGCTGATGCAAGCAAGCTGCATGGGGATCGGGTCTTTCCGCGTTTCGTCGAGGCTGCTGCTCTGGAGACACGCTGGCCCGCTGGCGGTCTGTCTTCTGGCTCCGCTGTGGGCCGCCCGTCCTGCGGGCCTGGTCCTGGGACAGGAATCCGCTGCCGTCGCGGGAAAACAGGAAGAGGCGAGTCCGGAGAAAACGCTGACGGCCGAGACCGTCGAGGCACGCCGGAAACAGGCCGAAGCTTCGGCGGATCTGGACGAGGCGGCGAAGAAGCGGATTTCGGAGCTGTACACGCAGGCGCTGGAGTCTCTGAATCGGGCCGCCGAGTCGGCCCAGCGAGCGGAGACGTTCAAACAAGAGGCGGACAACGTCCAGCAGCGACAACGTGAGGTCCAGCGGCGAATCGACGAATTGCGAGGCCAGACCCCGACGGTGCCCCAGACGCTGACGCTGCCTGACCTGGAACAGGAACTGGCCAAAGCGGATCACGCGCTGACGGAGTTGAAGCAGGCGCAGAGCCAGTTCGAAAACGAACTCGCCGCGCGGGCCAACCGCCGCAAGGACGTCCGCAGCCTGCTGTTCTCCGCGCCTCAACGATTGCAGGAAATCGAGCGGCAACTGCAGTCGCCCACCCCGGCCGACGAGCCGCCGCTGCTCACGCTGGCCCGCCGCACCGAATTGCAGGCGCGGCGACTGGCCGTCGAGCAGGAGATTCCGGCCTCCCAGAATGAACTGGCCAAGTCCGATGCGGAAGACGCCCTGGATCTGGCGCGACTGCAGCGGGATTTGAGCATCCAGGAGGTTGCGTTTGCCGAACGCCGCTTCCAGCTGCTGGACAGCCGCGTTAAGCAACTGCGCGCCGCCGCGGCCGGCGAGGCGGTGCGGCAGGCCGAAGAAGAGGCGATCCGCGCCCAGCCCCTGCTGAAAGACTATGCGGCACAGAACCGGGACTTGGCCGAAAAGGCCCAGGCCCTCACCCAGCAAATCGGCCAGACCGAGCGGAACCTGCACGATGCCGAAGCGCAGCTGCAAAGCGTGCAACAGCAATACCAGCAGGCCAAGGAACGCGAAAAAAGCGTGGGCTTGACCAAGACCGTCGGAGCGCAACTGCGGAAGCAAGAAGCGACCCTGCCCCATGTCGGCAAGTACCGGCAGAACATCCGCGCACGGCAACAGACGATCGAAGACGTGCGTTACGAGTTGTTCGAGCTGGATGAACAACGCAACGAATTGGCGCAGTCGGATCAGATTGTCAGCCGGATTCTCCTCGAGGCGCCGGCGGGGCTCACGCTGGCCGAACGCGGCGAACTGCAAGAGGCGGCCGAGGCGGCGCTGGAGCGCAAGCGGAAATATCTGGATGCGGTGATCCGGAATCAGAGCACCTATTTCGACAAGCTGACCGAACTGGACACGACCGAATTGCAGTTGGTCAAGCGGACCGAGGAATTCATCGACTATATCCGAGAACGCGTCCTGTGGATCCGCACCAGCAAGCCGCTGACGGCGGAACTGACGATCAGCGACAGCGACTGGTGGCTGATCGACCCCCGGCAATGGTTGGCCGTCGCCCGCCGGATCGGAAGCGACGTCCGCGAGAATCCCACGTGGTATGCGGCGGCCCTGCTGATCTTCGCCTCGCTGTTCGGCGTGCGGCGCCGGCTGCGGCGGCGCGTGCGGGAGATCGGCGAGTTGGCCGAGCGACGCAACTGCACCCAGTTTCGTCTGACCTTGCGCGCCGCGGCGATCACGCTGCTGTTGAGTCTTCTCTGGCCGGCGGTCACCTGGTACGTCGCCTGGCGCTTGGCGCCGGCGGCCAACGGCGCCGATTTCGTCACCGCCGTGGCCGCAAGCCTGTGGGTGCAGGCGGGCTATTTTCTGCCGGTCGAATTGTTCCGCCAGATCTGCCGCCCGCGCGGCCTGGCCGAGTCGCACTTTGAGTGGCCCGCGTCGACCACGAAATTGCTGCGGGACCGCCTGATGCACTTGATGCTGCTGAGCATGCCGCTGGTCTTCGTCACGATCGTGCTGCACGCCAGCGATCCGGACCGCGGGTACGACGTGGTGGAACGCATCTGCTTTATGCTCGCGTGCGGCGTCGCGTCGTGGTTCCTGGCTCGCGTCCTGCATCCCGAAAGCGGCGTCTTGCGGGAGTACGTGGCCTTTCATCCCGACGGCTGGAACGACCGCTTGAAGTACGTCTGGTACTGGCTCGGCGTGCTGTCCCCGCTAGCGTTGGCCGCCACGGCGTTCTTCGGTTACTACTACACCGCGCAAGTACTCGCTCTGCGGCTGCTGTACACAGACTTGCTGATCGCCCTGCTGGTGGTGGTGCGGGCGTTCCTGCTCCGCTGGCTGCTGGTCCACCGGCGGCGTCTGAGCATTCGCCAGGCCCGCGAGCGGCGGGCGGCGGCGCAAGCGGCGGCGCAAGCGGCGGCCGGCGTCGAGGGCAGCGAGGGGCCCACCCCGTCCCGGCCGGTGGCCCCCGCCGAAGAGCCCGTCGACCTGGCTCATCTGAGCGGCCAGACGCAACGGATGGTGACAACGCTGATCGTCGTCGCCGCGCTGGCCGGCACCTGGGGCATCTGGCACAACGTCGTGCCTGCCCTGAATATCCTCGACCGCTGGCACCTGTGGACCGCGGTGGTGCCGGTCACGGAGACCTTGACGAACGCCGCGGGCGAGACGGAGATCACGACCCATGACATCGTGCGGCAGGTGACGGCCGTGGACTTGCTGGCTGTCTCGGTCATCGTCTTTGTCACGATCGTCGCCTTTCGCAATCTTCCCGGCCTGCTCGAGATCACCGTGCTGCAGCGGCTGCCGCTGGAGAACTCCATGCGTTACGCCATCACGACGTTGGCCAGTTATGCCATCATCCTGATTGGCGTCGTCTCCGGGGCCAGCACCTTGGGCCTGCGCTGGGACCAGATCCAGTGGCTGGCCACCGCGCTGACCTTCGGCCTGGCCTTTGGACTGCAGGAGATCTTTGCCAATTTCGTCGCCGGATTGATCATCCTGTTCGAGCGGCCCGTCCGCGTGGGCGACATCGTGACCGTGGACGACGTCACCGGCGTGGTCTCGCGCGTGCGGATCCGGGCCACCACCATCACCAACTGGGACCGCAAGGAATTCGTCGTTCCCAACAAGGAATTCATCACCGGCAAGGTCCTGAACTGGACGCTCTCGGACCAGGTGAACCGCCTCGTGATCGAGGTGGGCGTGGCCTACGGCTCGGACACGGAGCGGGCGCGGAACTTGCTGCTGAAGATCGCCCAAGAACACCCGCTGTTGATGAAGGACCCCGCGCCGGTAGCGTCCTTCGAAGGGTTTGGCGACAGCGCGCTGAATCTTGTCCTGCGGGCCTTTTTGCCGACGTTCGAAAACCGGCTGGCCGTGATCCACGAACTGCACACGGCCATCCACCGCGAATTCGCGGCCGCGGGCCTGGAGATCCCCTTCCCCCAGCAGGATCTGCACGTCCGTTCGATCGTTGCCCAGGGAGGCTGGAGTCTGAGCCACTCGCCCGCGCCCTCTGCGCGCGAAGCATGATCCACGCCAAACCGCATCGACCATCGAACGGCCACCAGGCGCAACTCCCCTGCGTTGCGTCGGCATCCCGGCGAAAACAACCGCCCCCCGGCATGGGAGACGCTTGCCGCCCCGCAGTCGCCTGTCGTGACCTGATCAGACCCTGCGGTCCAGCAACCACTTGCTGTCTGCGGGCGCCGGAGACAGGCGAACCGCCCGGCGATTTTTGGCCAGCAAGGCAACAGCGAGCAGGCGTTGTTTCTGGGGTTCCCCGGTTGCCACGACCGCCGACAAGAAACGCACTCGTGCGTTGACGGTCTGCTGACGCCTGCCGTGATGAAGACCGCCCGTGCTCGCTGCAGAAGCGCAACGTGGCGCACTTCGCGGACAGCGGCTTCGCTGCTGCCGCGCTGTCGCACCAAGCGACGCGACGTCAGCTTCGAAACGACGCCGGGGCACGGCGGTCACGCCATGTTCACTCGCCCGTGTAGGGCAGCAAGGCCATGAAACGGGCACGTTTGATCGCTTCGGTGACCGCGTGCTGGCTGGCTGCGGAGCAACCCGTTTTGCGGCGACTGACGATGCGACCGTGGCGGTTGACCAGCTTCTTCAGCAGTTCGACGTCCTTGTAATCCACGTACATCGGACGGGGGCGTTTGCCGTCCACGAACAACGGATCTTTTTTCTTGGTTCGCACGCGGGCCTTCATCCGCTTGCGGGACCTCGGCGGCTTGCTTTTGGAAAACGGTCGCATGTGCTGACTTAACCTCAAATAAAACTTGAACTTAGAAGCGGCACCCCGGCCGCCAAATCCTGCCGGTCAGGAGTAAGGATTCTAACCAAAAGCACGGAGAACGCAAGTGCTGTCCCAGACAGATCGGCCGGAAGTGGGGCTGCATTGAAGGTTTTGCCCCATTCTTTGGGCTCCGCGGCCTGGCGGCCGATCTGAGCAAAGGCCGTCGTTCCTGCTTGCAGTCCACGCACGGCGCCGCGACAATGACTGGGCATCGTGACTGGGCCCCGTTAGACTCGGCGGGCTTCGCGGTCCGTTTGCCGGGGCGCGACGACCGGCGAGAGCCTGTTGCGGGGAAGGGCCACTCAGACGGGAGGATGCGAGCATGTCGCGAACACGCAGGCTTCTGGTGGCGATCGGGATTTGGATCGGGGCGTTTTGGGCGGGGATCGCTGGGATTGCGGCGGCGGATCCGACGCCCGTTTCAGCCGCCGCCAAGTCGGCTTTGGCCCGCCTGGGCATCACGCGGGGAATTTGCGCCGTCGTGGGGTTGCCGGAAGGCGGCGCGGCGGAGACCGTGACGGATCTGGCCCGCGGCAGTGACTTGGTGGTGTACTTCCAGTCGTCCGAGGCGGACGAGGTGCAAGCGGTGCGCGAGGCGGCGGGAGCCGCTGGATTGTTGGGCAGCCGCGTGTTCGCAGACGCCGGTGACGTGCGCCGCTTGCACTTGGCCGACAACCTCGCCGGCGCCGTGCTCGCCGCTTCGGCCATGCACCAGCCCAGCGCCCGCGCGGAACTGCTCCGCGTGCTGCACCCCCAGGGCAAGGCACTGATCGGCGACGAGGAAATCGTCAAACCGTTTCCCGCCGGCATCGACTCGTGGAGCCATTCTTACCACGGTCCGGACAACAACACGCAGTCTCGCGACCAGTTGGCGCGCGCGCCGTATCTGACGCAGTTCCTGGCCGAGCCGCTGTTCGTCCCCATGCCGGAGATTTCCGTAGCGGCGGGCGGCCGCGTGTTTCGCGCGTTCGGGCACATCGCCCACAAAGCGAATCAGAACGCGATGCTCAACACGCTGATTTGCGCCAACGGCTTCAACGGCACGATCCTCTGGAAACGCACGCTGCCGGAAGGCTTCATGATCCACCGCAACACGCTCGTCGCCACGCCGGAACTGCTGTACCTGGCCGACTCCAACTCGTGCAAACGGATCGACGCGGCCAGCGGCGAAATCCGGGATGAGATCGTCGTCCCGGAGGGCGTTTCCGACGGGCCCGTCTGGAAGTGGATGGCCCTGGTGGACGGCGTCCTGTACGCGCTGGTCGGCGGCCGGGAGACGCCAATCAGCACACAGCGGTCGCAGACGCCCGGCTTGGGGCACTGGCCGTGGGGCATGTGGGACGGGCACGACTATCGCGACCCCAGGACGAATTTCGGCTTTGGCCGCACGTTCCTGGCGATCGACACGGCCCGCAGAAAGGTGCTCTGGAGCCACCGCGAAGCGGACTACGTCGACGCTCGCGGCGTGTGCCTGGCAGCGGGCCGAATCTACTTCTACGTTCCCGAAAAACAACTGGGCTGCCTGGACGCCGCGACGGGCAGCGTGCAATGGCGGAACTCGGATGCCGACCTGCTGGCGGCCATCGGCCCCAACGGGCGGGCGCAGCATTACGTCACCGGGTACTCGACGACGACGTACCTGAAGGTCTTCGGCAAGTACCTGTTCTTTGCAGGTCCGCAGCGCAGCCGGCTGGTGACGGCGCGGATCGAGGACGGCCAGTTGCTGTGGCAGAAGGATCACGGCAATCTGCTGCTGGTGCTGCGCGACGACGGGGTCTACGCGGCCGGCCCGCAAAACGGCGGCTCCGACGGGGTGCCGGAGACCGGGTTCAAGTTCGCCTACGAAACGGGCGAGGTGCTGGCCAAACTGCCAAAGCGGCGGGCTTGCACGCGTGCCACCGGCAGCGTGGACAGCATTTTCTACCGCGCCAACGAGGGCACGGTGCGGTTCGCCACTGGGACGAATCGCACGCACCACATGGCGCCGATGCGGCCGCCGTGCCAGGACGGCGTGATCATCTCCGACGGCCATTTGTACTGGGGCCCGTGGATGTGCGGCTGCCAATTGTCGCTGTACGGCCACGTCTGCCTGGCGCCGGCCGGGGATTTCGACTTCCGGCCCCGACTGGACGATTCACGGTTGGTCCAGGCGGCCGATTTCCAGGCTGTTCGGCCGTTCCCCGCCGAACCCGGCGACTGGCCGGCTTATCAGGGCGACAACGAACGCTCGGCGAAAACGGCGGCGACCGTTCCGCCGCGCGTGTCGCCGCGGTGGGCCGTGGCCGTTCCGGGGGGCGGTTTTCCCACGGCCCCGATCGCGGCGGGAGGCAGGGTCTTCTTTGGCGACCGCAACGGCGTGCTCCACGCGGTGGACGCCGCCGACGGCCGGCCGCAGTGGCAGGCTTACACGGGCGGCGCGATCTACCTGCCGCCGGCGCTGGAAGACGGACGTCTGTTCGTCGGCTCGGCCGACGGTCGAGTGTACGCTTTCGAGGCGGCGACGGGCCGCCCGCTGTGGACGTTCCGCGCGGCGCCCGTCGACCGCTGGATCCCCGTGTACGGAAAACTGATGTCCACCTGGCCGGTCTCCGGCGGCGTCGTGGTCCGTGGCGGCGTGGTGTACGCCGCGGCCGGCATCTCGCACTTCGACGGAACGCACGTCTACGCGTTGGACGCGGCCTCGGGCCGGGTGAAATGGCACAACGACACGTCCGGGACCACGTCCGAGGAGGTCGACCACGGCGTGAGCGTGCAGGGCGAGTTGTCTCTGCGCGGCGAGGAACTCCGGTTTCTCGGCGGCGGCGTTCACGAGGAAGCTCGCTACGATCTGGCCACCGGCAAGTGTTTGAACGAACCCGTGGACCAGCCTGCCTCTGCGTTCCACACGGCCTTCTATGCGTATTACCCCGACTACGGCAAGTACCTGCCGCTGGACAGCCGCCTGGGCGACGGCCGCTGGCTGTCTTACGACTGCTCGTACGAAGGCAGCTGGCAGAGCCGTTTGATGCTGCTGCCGCCGTTGCCGCCGGGCGCCCAGCGGCCCGCCAAGCCGCTGTCCCGCTGGGGTCTGCAGTGGCGTCGCGGCCAGAAACTGGAGACGATTTGGCAACAGCCGACACAGCGCCGCTTCAACAGTTTCATCGTCGGATCGCAAACGCTGCTGGCGGCGGGACACACCGGCGACGACGCCCGCGATTCGTCGTTCCTGGCCGCCCTGCGATTGGACACCGGCGACGAGCTCTGGCTGGAACCACTGCCGGGTCCCGTCGTCAAGGGCGGCACGGCCATCGATCATCAAGGGCGCATTTTCGTCAGTCTGGAAAACGGAAAGGTGTTGGCGTTCGCGGCTCAACCCTAGCAGCCTGTCGAAAAACGGTCCACGGACCCGTCGCGGCGATCGGTCTGCCTGGAGGTTCTCCGGCGCAGCTCAAAGCCCGTTTTCGTTTGTCAACAGGCTCCGCGATGCGGCGGATCGGGCGTTGGGGAGGGCGGACGGGAGTTGAGTCTGGGAGGCATGTGGTGAAGCTGTCAGCGGCATTTTGGCGGGACAAGTGCGTGATCGTCACGGGCGCATCCAGCGGGATCGGGCGGGCCTTGGTCGAGTCTCTGTCCGCGTGCGGCGCCCGCGTGGGCCTGGTCGCCCGCCGCGCAGACCGCTTGCAGGAGTTGACCGCGGCGATCGCTGTGCGCGGCGGCCGTGCGGCGTGGTCGGCGGCCGACGTCACGGTGCGCGAGCAGGTGTTCCAGGCCGTGGCGAGCCTGGAGTCCGCGCTGGGCCCCTGCGACGTACTGATCGCCAACGCCGGCGTGTATCGCAAGACGGCGGCGCGCGAATTCGACGCGGAGCGCGCCGAGTTGGTCCTGACGACCAATCTGCTGGGCGTGGTCTACGCGCTGGGCGCCGTGCTGCCCGGCATGGTCCGCCGCCGGCGCGGGCATCTGGCAGCCGTCTCCAGTGTGGGCGGCATGATCGGATTGCCGGGCGCCGCGGCCTACTGTGCCAGCAAGCAAGGCGTCGTCACGCTGCTACAGAGCCTGCGGGCCGATCTCTGGAAGACAGGGATCGGCGTGACCGCCGTTTGCCCCGGCTACGTCGACACGCCCATGATCACCGACGAGGAACGGGCCACGCTGCGCGGCCTGGTCACCGCCGACGAGGCCGCGTTGCGGATCGCGTGGGCCATCCAGCGCGGCCGCGCCGAATACTGGTTTCCCTGGTGGACCGCACTGGAAGTGCGGCTGGCCCGACTGCTGCCCCCGCGCCTGGCCGCCCGCATCTTGAGCCGCTATCCGGAAATGGAAGAAAGCGAGAGGGGGGAAGGATAAAGGACGAAGGAAGAAGGACCAAGGACGAAGAAGGAGGACGAAGAAGGAGGGAGGCGGGACGAGGGGGGCGGGGGTGGGCTGGCGAGCGGATCGCCGGTCGGATTTCGGCGATTGGCGGTTTCTGGCGTCTGTTTCCTGCGGGTCTCAGGCTTCCTCGCTCAACCTTTCCTCCACGCCGGGCGGTTGCCGATCTGGGGGCGCGTCGGAGGCGTTCAGCTTCAAGCCGGTAACGCCAGCCACGATCAGGGCGATGCAGATCAAGCGGGCAGGGTTGGAGGATTCGCCAAACCAGAGAATGCCCATCGCGGCGGTCCCGGCGGCGCCGATGCCGGTCCAGACGGCATAGCTGGTGCCCAACGGCAGCGTCTTGGTGGCCTGGGCCAGGAGCACGAAGCTGACAAGGCTGGCGACAACGGTGTACACGGTGGGCCAGAGGCGGGTGAAGCCGTGCGAGTACTTCATGCCTACGGCCCAAGCGACCTCGAACAGAGCGGCAATCAACAGGTACATCCAAGCCATCATGGGCCTCCTCAGACCGCAGCTGCGCGAAACGCGCGCTGCTTTTTGCACTTCCCCGGAGCATGGCTCTCCGAGCCGTGCCGTTCTGTCCGCACTTCCGCGCACGTCTGCGCGGTTTGCCGCATCCTTCTACTTGGCCAAGCCCCCCTCACGCATCTCCTGCAAGTCCCGCTTCGACACGGGCTGGCCTCCCAGTTGGAAGTGTTCCTTCATTTCGGCCAGCGCGGCCAGCAGGCCTTCGATCGCCTGATCCGAGTGATTCGCATTCACCAGAATCCGCAGCAGACCGGCGTTCAAGGGCACCGCCGGGAAAGTGGCCGACTGGACGTAGTAGCCGCGATCAAACAGCCACCTGCCGGCCTGCAGCGTCTGTTCGATATCGCCGATCACCACCGACACGATCGGCGCTTCGCCGCCGAGGATCGTCAAGCCCAGCGCGCGAACGGCGGCGGTCACCCGTTGCAGGTGGTTCTGCAGGCGGCCCAGCAGGCGGTCGTACTCCGGCGACTCCAGGATGTCGCAGACGGCGCACACGGCGGCCAGATAAGGCGGCGGCACCGGCCCGCCGAAGATGAACGTACTGGAACGTAGTTTCAACACCCGCTTCAACTTCGAGTTGCAGGTGACAAACGCGCCCATGCAGGAGAAGGCTTTGGACAGCGAGCCGACCATCAGCACCTGGTCCAGTCCCCCCAGGCTCTGATAGGCCGCGCCCCGGCCGCCCGGTCCGACGACCGCCGTGCCGTGGGCGTCGTCCACGTACAGCACCCCGCCGTGGCGCCGCGTCACTTCGTCGATCTGCCTCAACGGCGGGATCCTGCCCGTCATGCTGTACACCCCGTCCACGGCGACGACCCGGTTCTTGGCCGACGACTTTTCCAGGATGCGTTCCAGAGACTCGGCGCACAGCGGATGGACCTCCTGCAACTCCGCGCCGTCGGCGGCGGCGATCTTGGCGGCCTGGTGGATCGTGTCGTGCGATTGGCGGTCGACGACCAGTAAGTCGCCTTTGGCGGCAACGGCGGGGATCAGTCCGACATTGGCCAGCGTGACGCTGGGGAAAATCAACGTGTCTTCAACGCCCAGCCAGCGGGCCAGCCGATACTCGGCCTCTTCACACAGTCGGACGCTGCAGAACGCGCGCGACGCGCCGTTGTGGGTGCCCCAGCGGCCGGTGGCTTCGACCAGAGCCTGTTGGACCGCCGGATGCCGGTCCAGTCCCAAGAAGCTGTCGGAACCGAAGTTGAACAATTCGTGGCCGCCCACCCGCATCCGCCGCTGGTCGTCCATCGCGTCCACGTGCAGATCCTTCAGGTGCACGTCCGGCATGTTGTCCAGGAAGAGCAGCGCCAGGCGGACGATCCGGTCGCGGCTCAAGTGCGCCGTCAGTCGCTGGACGGCGCTGCGATCCCCCGCGGCGGTCAGGGCCGCGCGGTCCGCAGTCCGCGAAGTTCCGGAAGCATTCGAACTCTGGGTCGGCTGATCAGCCGCTACATTCATCTCGGTGTGCATCGGGCATCCTCTCACGCGTTTGCCGCCTCTCGCCCAATTCGGAGGCATGACCGGCGTTGGTGGATTATCGTTGCCACTGTGGCCGGACACAAGGGACGTGCCCCCGGTTGCAGCGTTCGCCGAAACTCCGGATAACGTAAAAACCGTTTGGGAAAACTGTTGGGGCGGCGACGTGGACCGCCCGTGCGCGTCTGGAGCCGGGTTTCCGGGGGCCGCTGGACGGCTTTGGCCAGCCGTGCTGCCAGGGGGCGGCCACCGGCCGCATTGAGGACCGGATGATGAATTCAACCCAGTCGCCTCGCAACGCCGTTCCGCCGGTTTCCTGGAAGACGGGCGTCGTCTGGATGGGGTGCGGATGCGTCGGGCTCTGGCGGTTGCTGGCTGGCCACCGGTTCCGCGTCCCGTTCAGGTCCCTGCCGGCGTGTGCCTGCGATCTCAGTTGCGGCCTGTTCAACTCGGTCTTGGGCGGCCTGCAAGATCTGCTGTTGGCCCGCACCGTGGCGCGCGTCGCCTTGGCGGACGATCCGCTGTTTGTCATCGGCCATTGGCGGACGGGCACAACGCTGCTGCACGAGTTGCTGGCCCTGGATCCGCGGCATCGCTGCCCAACCAATTACGAGTGCTTCGTGCCCCGTCATTTCCTGATCAGCGAGCGCTGGCTGAAACCCAGCATCGGCTTCCTGCTGCCGAAAAACCGCCTCGCGGACCAGATGCCCGTCCGCTGGGACCTGCCGCAAGAAGATGAATTCGCCCTGCTGGCACTGGGCGCGCCCAGTCCGTATCTGAGCATCGCTTTTCCCAACGAGCCGCCCGCCTTCGATGCGTACTACGCGCTGGAAGGACTGAGTTCCGCAGAACTCATCCGCTGGCAGCAGACCCTGACAGGATTTCTCCGCCGCCTGATCTGGAAGCGAGAGGGCCGGCTCGTGCTGAAGTCGCCGACGCACACCTTCCGCTTGCCGGTGCTCGAACAGCTGTTCCCCCGCGCGCGTTACCTGCACCTCGTACGCGATCCGTACGCCGTATTCCCCTCGACGGTCAAGCTCTGGAAGTCGCTGTTTGCCGCGCAGAGTTATCAACAACCGACCTACGCGGCGCTTGACGAGCGGGTGCTGTCCACGTTCTGCCGGATGTACGAGCGATTCCACGCCACGCGCGACGCGGTCGATCCCCGGCGGATCTGCGACGTCCGCTACGAGGACGTCATCCAGGACCCGATCGGCCAACTGGAGCGCGTCTACGCGCACTTGGACCTGGGCGATTTCGCCCCGCTCGCGCCGGCGGTCAGAGACTATTTCGGACAGCGTCAGGACTACCGCTCCAGCCGCTATCAACTGACCGCACAGCAGCAAGCCGCCGTCACCGACCGCTGGCTGCCGCACCTGCAGCGGTACGGATACACGGCGGGGGGCTGCGAGGCTCCTTAGGCGGCTTGGCCGCAACGAGCCCGCCTGTCGCCTCGCCCTCGGTCTGATCGCCCTGACCGTGGCACCCGTGCGGGCCGACGAGTTGCCGGCCCCCACGCTGCTCGCCAGCGTGGAGCCATGTTCAAAACCAGCCGCCGCCCCGCGCCCGCGATCTCCGCGGCCACCACGCTGCTCGCCAGCGTGGAGCCATGATTGCCTCCGCGACGCCGTCCTCGTATATTTGGTTACTGCTGCCTGTCCCGCAGTCCTGCTGAAAAAGAGGCTCCGCAACATGGGCGCATCGTTTGTTCTGATTCCCGGCCGGACGAGCAGGCAGGGCAGCGGCATCAGCGAGGGGAAATTTGGCGAGTCTTATCAGTCGGAAATCCAGACCCTGCTGGTGTCCCCCCACGACATGCAGCAATTGGGCTTGACGGAAGGTGAGCGGGTTCGCATGACCAGCCCGCACGGTCGCGTCGAAGTCGCCGTGGCCGCAGCGAAGCCGGACGAACTGCCGCCGGGACTGCTGTTCATCGCTTACGGCGATCTGTCCAGCCGGCTGATGGGCCCCGACACGCACGGCTCCGGAATGCCCACCAGCAAAGGGCTGGACGTGGAACTGGAGAGGATTTCGGTCGGTGAGCGGTCATCAGGGAGCAGGAATCGGAAATGACCGATCACGAGCCGACAAGCGGTGGCTGTGGCGAGAGCCGTGTACCTCGGTGGCAACAGGCCCTGAATCCGGGCGGATGACCCATGACCACCTCCAGCGAGACAGCCAAACCGGCCGGCGGCGCAGTGAAGATTGTCAAGGACGCGGTCTGTACGTTTTGCGGCTGCGTCTGCGACGACATTGAACTTCACGTGGACGGCACGAAGATCGTTGCGGCCAGGCGGGCGTGCGCGTTGGGTACGTCGTGGTTTCTGAATCACGAGATCGCAGACCGCGCGGCGTGCTACCTCGCAGGCCGACCGGCGACGGTGGAAGAGGGGATCGAGAGGGCTGCTCAGATTCTGGCCGGCGCCAAGTACCCGCTGATCTACGGCATGAGCGACACGACGGTGGAGTCGCAGCGGGTCATCGTCGCCATCGGCGACTGGATCGGCGCCAGCGTGGACACGACGACCAGCGTCTGCCACGGTCCGTCTGGGATGGCTTTCCAGGGCGTCGGCGAGGTCACCGCGTCGCTGGGCGAGATCCGCAACCGCGGCGATTTGATTATCTTCTGGGGCGCCAATCCCGCCGAAAGCCACCCCCGGCACTTTACGCGTTACAGCCTGATGCCCAAGGGTCTGTTCGTGCCGGGCGGCCGGAAGGACCGGTACTGCGTGCTGGTCGACGTGCGGAAGACCAGGTCGGCGCGAACGGCGGACCAGTTTATCCAGATTCGGCCGCGCGGCGACTTCGAGGCGTTGTGGACGCTGCGGGCGTTGGCCCAAGGCATCTCGTTGGACGCCCGGCAAGTGGAACGCGACACGGGCCAGCCCTTGTCCGTCTGGCAGGATTTGATGAATCGCATGAAGGCCGCGAAGTTCGGGGTGATCTTCTTCGGCATGGGGCTGACCATGACCCGCGGCAAACACGCCAACACCGAGGCGCTGCTGGCCTTGGCGCGGGACCTGAACAAGTACACGCGTTTCGTCGTCCGGGCCAATCGCGGGCACGGCAACGTATCCGGGGCAGACAACGTCGTCACGTGGCGGACCGGTTTTCCGTTCGGCGTCAACCTGAGCCGAGGATATCCGCGTTTCAATCCCGGCGAGTACACCGCTTCGGACGTCCTGGCCCGTGGCGAAGCCGACGCTGCGCTGATCGTCGCCAGCGATCCGCTGGCCAATTTCAGCGAGCCCGCGCGCGAGCATTTGAAACGCATTCCGTACATCGCCATGGACCCCAAGGAAACGCCCACCACGCGAGCGGCCACGGTTTCGTTCACCGTCGCCGCCTACGGGATCAACGTGGCCGGGACCGTGTACCGTATGGACGACGTGCCGATCGTCCTGCGCCCGGCCTTCGAATCACCGCACCCCAGCGACTACGTCGTTCTGCAAGGAATCGAACGTCGCGTCCGCGAACTGAAAGCGGACGTTCCGCTGCCCGGCGTTCACCCGGCTTTCCCGCGGCCGGCGTAACACGCACCGCCAAGGGGGCAGGGGCAAGAACAGGGACGCTCCCTCGGCCCGCATGCTCCTCGACGACCGGACCCGGCTCGGCAAGTGCCTCGCGCTGCCGCCGTCAGCGGATTCCGCTCACCGCGTCCAGCCCCGACGGTATTCGCGCTTGACGTAGTGGTTCAAGTCCGGCAGATTGACACACCGCAGGTTCGGTCCGTCCCACTCGACGCGCTGGCCGAGGCCGGCGCGGAGGGCCAGGTTGCCCAGCAGGACGAACTCGGTCAGCGGGCCGGCGTGGTCGAAGTTCGAGAACGCGGGCTGGCCGCCCTTGCAGGCCGCGACCCATTCGCGGAAATGGTCGCTATCGCAACGCGGGATCAGCGGCGCGGGCTTCTGAAAATCCTTCATCTTCTCTTCCGGCAGCAGCCGCGGGGTGCCGCCGTGCAGGGTCAGCTTGCCCTTCTCGCCGACCACGATCGCGCCGTTGTCCGCATACTCCTTGCCCTCCGCCAGTTCGCCCACTTCGCGCGGCGGGTAGCAGCCGCCGTCGTACCAGAATAGCTTGCAGGCCGGCATCGTGTTCCGTTCGGGAATCTCCCAGCCGATGATCGAGGAACTGGGGAACATCTCGTCGGTCGTATCCCCGGAATCCTTGACCAGCCACGTGGCGGCGGCGTGCTCGATCTTCAGCGCGGAGAAGATCCCGCTGATCGCGTGGCAGCCAATGTCGCCCAGGGCGCCCGTGCCGAAGTCCCACCAGCCGCGCCAGACGAACGGCGTGTAGACGCGTTTGCCTTGGAACTTGCCTTCCTTGTGAACCTCCAGATAGGGCCGCTCGGGCGCGGGGCCGAGCCAGACGTCCCAGTTCAGGCCGGCGGGCACCGGGTCCGCACCGGCCGGCCGTGAGCCGCCCTGCGGCCACCAGAAACGGCTGGCAATCCCCGGCCGGTCGGTCCACACGTGGACTTCTGTCACGTGGCCGATCATGCCGGCCCAGATGATCTCGCACAACAGCCGCCAGCCTTCTGTAGCGCGGCCCTGATTGCCCAGTTGCGTCGCGACCTTGTGCTCGCGGGCCGCCAGCGTCATCTGCCGCGCTTCGTCGATGTCGTGCGTCAGGGGCTTCTCGCAGTACACGTGTTTGCCGGAACGCATGGCCAGCAGCGAGGCCGGCGCGTGATGGTGGTCCGGCGTGGCGACGAAGACGGCGTCGATCTGTCGGCCCAGCTTGTCGAACAGCTCGCGGTAGTCGCTGAACTGGGCGGGCAGCGGCTTGTTCGCGTTTTGATCCTTGTAAAACCGTTCGACGCGCCGCAGGCAGCCGTCCACCGCGCCTTGGGCCGTATCGCAGACCGCCACCAGGTTCTCCTGCAGCGACGGTTCGACGTGTCCGCCGCCACGCCCGCCGACGCCGATGCCGGCAATGTTCAGTTTCTCGTTGGCGGCATAGCTGGTGGCCGCCGATTGGCCTTGAGCGTAGGTGGAACGTCCGGGGATCACGGTCAACCCGGCGGCGATCGTAGAAGCTTTCAGAAACGAACGGCGGGACAAACGGGACATGGCAGCGTCCTTTGCAGAGGGATGGTGGATTCGGGGCCAAGGCGTCTCCCAGCCCCAGGGTTGGGGTTCCGTCGAGAGCGGTACGGCACCAGCCGCCGGTGGCTTCGCCGCCGGGAGCTGGCGCCCGGCCGCTCACGACCCGCGATTCCGGCGCGCGAGACGCACGTCGCTCATTGTAGCCGGAATCGCCGGCGCGGGTGCTCGGCAGCCCGGCTTTTCCGAAAAAGCCGGGCTGCGTCAACGCGGCGTCGCGAGTCCGTTCAATACGCGTGCGCCTCGCCGCCGCCTTCGTCCACGGCGGCGAATTTGCTGGCGGCGACCTGGCGGATGGTCTTCTGATCCACCTCGTCGCGGAGGCGGGCGATTGCGGTTTCCAGCGGCATGGCTCCCAGGTCGCCGTCGAGGCGGTCGCGCAAGGCGACCGCGCCGGCCTCGGCTTCGCGCGGGCCGACGACCACCATGTACGGGACCAACTCCACCTGAGCCTCCCGGATCTTGGCCTGCACCTTGGCGCTGCGATAGTCGGCCGTGACGCGGAAGCCCGCCTCCGACAGCCGCTGTTTGATCTGTTGGCCGTAATCGTTCGTCTTCTCGCTCAGCGGCAGGACGCGGACCTGCTCGGGCGCCAACCAGAGAGGAAACGCCCCCGCGAAATGCTCGATCAGCACGCCCACGAACCGCTCCAGCGAGCCGAACGGAGCCCGGTGGATCATCACCGGCTGGTGCGGCCGGTTGTCCGCGCCGATGTACTCGAGCTGGAAACGCTCGGGCAGGTTGTAATCCAATTGGACCGTGCCCAGCTGCCATTGGCGGCCGATGCAATCGCGGACCATGAAGTCGGCCTTGGGGCCGTAGAAAGCGGCCTCGCCCAGCCGCTCCTCGAACTGCAGGCCCGATTCCCCCAGCACCTTGCGCAACGCCGCTTCCGCCTTCTGCCAGTTCTCCACGCTGCCCACGTACTTGTCGCTGTTCGGATCGCGCAACGAGAGTTGGACCCGATAGTCCTTGAGCCCGACGCTTTCCAGCACGAAGCGGGTCAAATCCAGCGTCGCCCGGAATTCGTCTTCAACCTGTTCCGGCGTGCAGAACAGGTGCGCATCGTCCTGCGTCAGGCCGCGGACCCGCAGCATCCCGTTCAACTCGCCCGTCTGTTCGTGGCGATACACCGTGCCGAACTCGGCCAGCCGCACGGGCAAGTCGCGGTAGCTGCGCGGTTCCGACTTGTACATCTGCACGTGGTGCGGGCAGTTCATGGGCCGCAGCAAGTACCGCTCCTGGGTGCGCTGCCAGTCGTGCAGCGCCCGAAGGCGATCGGCGACCGGGGCCTCCGGCCGATAGCCGGCCTGGGCCGCGTCGAAGCCCATCAGCTTGGCCGCCTGCAGCAACGTCCGCTCCTGCTCGTCGGCTCCGGCCGGCGGCGTCGCCGGCAGGATCTCCAGCCGGCGGAGAAGAAAGTCGACGAGTTGCCCCGCGTCGTGGTGGAAGATCGGCGCGAACTGGGAATCGCGATAGTAGGGGAAATGGCCGCTGGTCTCGTACAGGTCCACGCGGCCGATGTGGGGCGAGTAGACGGGCTGATAGCCGCGGGCCAGCAGTTCGTGCATGATGAAACGCTCCAGGATCGCGCGCACGGCGGCACCCTTGGGCAGCCACAGACACAGCCCCGCCCCGACGTCGGGCTCGATGCTGAACAGCTTCAGCTTCTTGCCCAGCACGCGGTGGTCGCGGCGTTTGGCTTCCTCCAACTGTTCCAGGTACTGGTCGAGGTCCTGTTTGCTGAACCAGGCCGTGCCGTACAGTCGCTGCAACTGCCGGTTGCGGGCGTCGCCCTTCCAGTACGTGCCGGCGACGTTCAGGACCTTGAACGCCTTGATCTTGCCGGCATGTGGCACATGCGGACCGCGGCACAAATCGACAAACTCGCCCTGGCGGTAGAAGCTCATCTCGGCATGCTCGCCGAGGCCCGTCGAGATGTGTTCCACCTTCAAGGCTTGATTCAGATCCCGGCACAGTTCGACGGCCTTGTCCCGCGGCAGCAGGAACCGCTCAAACGGCTCCGCCTCCTTGATGATCCGCTGCATCTCGGCTTCGATCTTGGGAAAGTCCTCTTCGTTCAGCTTGTGCTCCAGGTCAAAGTCGTAATAGAAGCCGTTGGCGATCGTGGGACCAAAGGCCAGCGACACGCCGGGAAACAGCCGCATCACGGCCCGCGCCATGACGTGGGCGCACGAATGGCGCATCACGCCCAGCGACGGCGGATCTTTCTCCGTCAACAATCGCAACGGGATCGGCTGGGACGGGCACAGCTCCGTCAGCGGCCGGATGGCGTCGCAGACTTGGCCGGCGACTTCCGCCGCTACGACGGCCCCTGCCAAACGCGAGCCGATCGATTGGGCGACATCCATCGCGGTGGCCTGATCGGGATACTCCTTGACACTTCCATCGGGAAACTTGATCTGAATCATGTGAATTCTTTCTCCAGCGGACGACACGCCGGCCAAACGCCGCTACGAGAGGCGTCAAACCGCAACGTGTCCACAATTTACCGAGACAATCAACCTATGATTATGGCTCGCACGTTTCGCGTCAACGCCAAGTGGGGGAACTCGCTGAGGCCGTCGAGGTCCTAAAACGCCCCGGAATCGCCCGCGGCCGACCGCCGATTGCCGGCCATCGCCAAGCCGCTTTTCGCCTTCAGAGACGCTGCGCGGGGGCCCCGTCCAGCCTTTTTGACGCAGCCAATCACCCGCGGGCGGAAACGGCGGTCCAGGAAACGCCGGATCGACTGCGAGCGGATCGACTGCGAGCCAGGCCACGTGGCCTTCCGGCGAGGCTGTTCAGACCAGGAACACCGTCAGCGACCGCGCTCCGTGGGCGCCGATTACCAACGCCTGTTCGATGTCGGCTGTCTTCGAAGGTCCCGACAGGAACAGGCCGAAGCCGGGCTCGGCAAAGGACAGCCGCTGATAGGCTTGATCCATGTTGTCCACCAATTCGGCGACCGGCAGGACCAGGGCCAGGTGCTGGGCGAGGAAGTACAGCACGCGGTGGCGCAGGCCTTGATCCGTGACCCAAACCGCGGCGTTTTCCGCCACGCCAAACTGGCCCGGCGCCACGAGGAAATCCACGTCTTCCAATTCGTGCGGGTCGGCGACGTCCGCCATCTGCACGTTGGCTTTGCGGATGCCGTCCACCAGCGAGCAGACCTTCGTTGCCTGTGCATAAGCCGGCAGTTGGTCCAGTTCGCGGTTCACTTCGTCCAAGTTGCCTGCGCGCACGGCTCGGCCGCCCACCGCCTGCAAGACTTCAGCGAACTGCTCCGCGCGATCCTGGTACGTCGTCCATGGTTCGTCGAGTTCGGGAAGCTCGACGGGCTCCAGTTGCGTGCTGCGCAGGTGTTTCAGGATTTCAGCCTTGCTGCTTGCGGCCATGTTTCTTCTCGTACGATTCGCGGAAACTATGCTTGGGAAAAACCGGCAGCTCGCGGTGCTTGCCCCAGGCGTTCAGCCGGTTGTAGATCAGCAGTCGCGGGAGAAAGGGCAGGACCCAGCGGGCCAGCTTGCCAGACAAACGGTACAGCCAGTTCCTGCCCAGCACAACGCCGGCCACCTTCATCGCCAGCCGCTTCTGCCAGGGCAACAGGCGATCGCGCACGATTTCTCCCCGCCAGGTGAACAACTGATGATGGAGCGGAACCTTGACGGGACAGACTTCGGTACAGGAACCGCACAGACTGCAGGCATACGGCAGGCTGTAGTTGAACTTGGGGTCTCGCAGCGGCCCCAGCACCGAGCCGATCGGGCCGGGAATCGTGTTCTGATAACTGTAGCCGCCGCTGCGGCGGTAGACCGGGCACGTGTTCAGGCACGCGCCGCAGCGGATGCACTTGAGCGATTCGCGAAACAGCGGATTCTGCCGAATGCGGCTGCGGCCGTTGTCCACCAGCACAATGTGCAGTTGGCCGCCGGGACGGGGGCCGTGGAAGTGCGAGGTATAGGCCGTGATCGGCTGGCCCGTGGCCGAACGCGACAGCAGCCGCAGGAAGACGGCCAGGTCCCGCGCTCGCGGAATCAGTTTCTCGATGCCCAGGCAGGCGATGTGCAGACTCGGCAGCGAGATCCCCAAGTCGGCGTTGCCTTCGTTGGTGCAAACGACCAGCCCGCCGGTCTCGGCGACGGCAAAGTTCACGCCCGTGATCCCGGCGTCGGCCTTCATGAACTTGTCCCGCAGATGCGCCCGAGCGGCCTCCGCCAGGTACTTGGGATCCGTCGCGCCCTGCTGAGTGCCCAGGACCCGATGGAACAGTTCGCCGACTTCCTCCTTCTTGATGTGGATCGCCGGCAGGACGATGTGACTGGGCGGCTTGTCGAGCAACTGGACGATCCGTTCGCCCAGGTCGGTGTCGACGACCTCGATGCCATGCCCCTGCAGGTACGGGTTCAGGTGGCATTCTTCGGTGAGCATGGACTTGCTCTTGACCATCCGCTGCACGCGGTTGTCCTGCAGGATCTGCAGCACGATCCGGTTGTGATCCTCGGCGTCACGGGCCCAATGCACCCGCGCCCCCTTGCGGGTCGCCTGCTCCTCGAATTGCTCCAAGTATTCGGGAAGCCGCGCCAGCGTGTGCAGCTTGATCTGCGAAGCCAGTTCGCGCAACCGCTCCCATTCGGGGACGGACCGCGCCGCTTTGTCCCGTTTGGCGCGTACGAACCACAACGCCTGATCGTGCCACTGCGTGCGCTCGGCGTTGGCGATGAACTCCGCAGCCCGAGCGGCGTGATTGCCCTTGGTCGCTCTCGTCATGAGTCACACTCCCAGCCGTTTCCGTCTCAGCGATCCGCGCCGCCGCGTTTGACCGCGTCCCGACCGGCCGCGTGCTGCAGACCGCCTGCCCGCGCGGCCCCCGTGGGGTCGCGGTTAAACAGGCGGCTGCCGTCCTGCGAAAATCTGAGCCACGTGCATCACGTGAATTCCCTTCCCATCGCGGCGAATCAGGCCGTCCAGGTGCATCAAACAGGACATGTCGGCCGCCGTCAGCACCTCCGTGCCCGCCTGTTCGTGGTCGGCCAAGCGGTCCAGGCCCATCCGCGTGGAGACCGCTTCCTCGTTCACGGCAAACGTCCCGCCAAAGCCGCAGCACTCGTCGGGGCGGCTCAATTCCGTCAACTGGATGCCCTCCAGCGACGCGAGAAGTTGGCGAACCTTGTTGAACGGCGGCGCGACGATTTCACTGGGCTGGCCCAACCGCAGAAAGCGATGCCCGTGGCAGCTGTTGTGCAGCCCCACACGGTACGGAAACCGGCCTTCGATCCGCTCGACCTTCAGCACGTCGGTGAGGAACTCGCACAACTCGAACGTCTTTCGCTTCAGCTCCTCGAATCCCGGCCGGCCGGCAAGGTACTCGTCGTAGTGGTGACGCACCATCGACACGCAACTGCCCGACGGACACACGACATACGGATAGTCCCGGAAGATCTCCAGGAATTTCAGGGCCAGCGGCCGCGTGTCGTCCCGGCAGCCCGTGTTCGCCATCGGCTGGCCACAGCACGTCTGCCGGCGCGGAAACTCGATTTCGACCCCGTGCTTCTCCAGAACCTCGATGGTGGCAAACCCGACGTCCGGGAACAACTGGTCGATGTAACAGGGAATAAACAAGCCAACACGCATCGGTGGTCTCCCCTCGGTGTCCGCAGTATAGCGTCGATTTGCGCCGCCTCGTAGACGCCCTCCCAATTCCGACGGGTGATTCACGCACCAAGACGCCTGCGCACTTCCCCTCAAAAAAAAGCCGGGCCGGTATCTTGAAATACCGGCCCGGCAGTCGCCGCAGCAGGAAGCACCGCGAGAAGCCCGGCCCGGCAAGAGACCGCGGGCTTGTTTCGAGTCAACCGCCGCTAAATGTCATAGTACAAGCAGAACTCGTAAGGATGCGGGCGCAGACGCACGGCGTCCGCTTCGTTCAGCCGCTTGTACTTGATCCAGGTCTTGATCACATCCTGGGTGAACACGTCGCCGCGCAACAGGAACTCGTGATCGGCTTCCAAAGCGTCCAGCGCGGCGTCCAGCGAGCCGGGAGTCTTGGGCACCGCCGCCGCCTCTTCCGGCGGCAGGTCGTAGATGTCCTTGTCCAGCGGATCGCCGGGATGGATCTTGTTCTGGATCCCGTCGATCGCCGCCATGACGATGGCGGAAAACGCCAGGTACGGATTGCAGCTCGGATCCGGACAGCGGTACTCGATCCGCTTGGCCTTGGGGCTCGGACTGTACATCGGAATCCGGCAAGCCGCCGAACGATTACGCTGGGAATAGGCCAGATTCACCGGCGCCTCGTAGCCTGGAACCAATCGCTTGTAGCTGTTGGTCGTCGGATTCGTCAGGGCACATAACGCCCCCGCGTGCTTTAACACGCCGCCGATGGCGTACAAGGCCATCTCGCTCAGCCCGGCGTACCCGCTGCCCGCAAACAGCGGCTCGCCATCCCTCCAGAACGAAAAGTGCGTGTGCATGCCGCTGCCGTTGTCGCCGAACATGGGCTTGGGCATAAACGTCACGGTCTTGCCGTACTTCTTGGCGACGTTTTTGATGATGTACTTGAAGATCAACAACGAATCGGCCATCCGCACCAGTTCCTGGAACCGCAAGTCGATTTCCGACTGGCCAGCGGTCGCCACTTCGTGGTGCTGGGCTTCCACGTCCAGGCCGCAATCGATCATCGTCTGCATCATCTCGTTGCGGATGTCCATCAGTTGATCCGAGGGGGGCACAGGGAAATAGCCCTCCTTGTGACGCAGCTTGTATCCCAAATTCGGTTTCTCTTCGCGGCCGCGGTTCCACTCGCCTTCAATGCTGTCCAGATGGTAAAACCCGCACTGCGCCTTCTGGTCAAACCGCACGTCGTCGAAGATGAAGAACTCCGCCTCCGGCCCAATATAGGCCATGTCGGCAATGCCCGTGCTCTTCAGGTAGTTGATCGACTTGCGAGCCACGTTGCGCGGATCGCGGCTGTAGTCCTCCCGCGTGATCGGGTCCTGGATGTTGCAGATCAGGACCAGCGTGGTGAGCTGAGTGAATGGATCGATAAAGGCCGTATCCGGCTGCGGCACGACCAGCATGTCGCTCTCGTTGATCGCCTGCCAACCGCGGATGCTGGAGCCGTCAAACCCCAAGCCTTCCTCAAAAATGTCCTCGTCCAGCTTCGTCACCGGGATCGTGAAATGCTGCCACAGACCGGGAAAGTCCATGAACCGCAGGTCCACCGCCTTGACGTCCTTTTCCCGACACAATGCCAAAACTTCTTTGGGTGTCACGTACCGTTTCTCCTTTTTTGCACGAGCCAAAAACCAGAAGGAATTTGCGCCCCCGCCGCCAAATCGGCGAAGACATCGTCCGACCTTGCCTGGGACCAGCCCCGATTCTCGCAACACGTCGATCCGCGAGCCTCCAAGGTTGGCCTTCTCCATAGCAACGACAGTGCCGACGACAACGGGCCCCGCAGCCTTATCGCCCTAACCTGCTTATTCGTCGTTGGTTAGGGAATCGGTTGATTTGAAAAACCGGGTCCGCCAAGCAGAAGATCCTGCCTGTTTTATTGGCACGATGGATGATTTCGCAGGCAGCAAGAGATTTCGCAGGTCGCGCACGCACAGGGCGCGTCTGGCCCGCCAAAAATCCCGGCGAGCGGCGGGAAGATCGGTATTTGTGAAAACGGGCATTTTTGTTCTATTGTCGCCTGTTTTTGTGAGGGGGGGCGACGATCGGTTTTCTGGTCTCTCTCGCAGGAGTTGAACAGGGATGGAGTCCAAAGAATTGAGAAGCCCGGTCCGGAAGTTGGTTTGGTTCTTTCGTTCCAGTCGTGATGGCTGGAAGTC
>Ga0209723_1000151_pt1 | contig 138531 bp, 100 predicted proteins | sample BiotimSIPDNA_2_FD_185750 | JGI IMG/M metagenome (GOLD analysis project Ga0209723, IMG submission 185750) | Anaerobic biogas reactor microbial communites from Washington, USA - Biogas_R2 time_0 SIP DNA (SPAdes) (version 2) | ecosystem: Engineered > Bioreactor > Anaerobic > Unclassified | place... | reverse complement strand
CGCGCCGGCCCCATCCTCGAGATCTCCACGGACTACTTCTACTTGGAAGAAGGAACCCCTTTCTTCTTTCCAAGTAGTGACGCACTTTTGCTGAGCAAAGCCGGGGCAATTCAGCTGAGCGACAAAGGGCAGCAGCACATCCGCAACAAGGAACGTCGCGGCAAGCTGGCCAAGCGGTTCAAGAAGCCCAGCGACCCGTTCAAGATCGTCATCGTCCGCGATATGTGGCTGACGGGGTTCGACGCTCCCTGTCTGCACACGATGTACGTAGACAAGCCCATGCAGGGCCACGGGCTGATGCAGGCCATTGCCCGTGTAAATCGCGTGTTCCGCGACAAGCCGGGCGGGCTGGTGGTCGATTATCTGGGGCTGGCCGATCAGTTGCGCAAGGCACTGGCCACCTACACCGAAAGCGGCGGCAGGGGTCAAACCACGATCGACACGGAGGAAGCCGTCGCGGTGATGCTGGAGAAGTACGAGATTTGCTGCGGCATGTTCCACGAATTCGACTGGTCGATCTGGGCCACCGGCACGCCGGGGGAGCGTTTGGCGCTGATTCCACCGGCGCAGGAACGCATCCTGGATCAGGAAGACGGCAAGTCGCGCTACTGTCAGGCTGTCACCCAGTTGTCGCAGGCGTTTGCCTTGTGCGCCGCCCACGATGAGGCGAAGCGGATTCGGGACGACGTGTCGTTCTTCCAACATGTCCGGGCGGCGCTGGTCAAGTCCAGCCCTGGCGGGAAGTCGGACGAGGAACTCGACCAAGCCATCCGCCAACTGGTGTCGAAAGCCATCGCCGCGCCGGATGAAGTGGTGGACATCTTCGCGGCGGCGGGGTTGAAGAAACCCGACATTTCGATCTTGTCCGACGAGTTCCTGGCCGAAGTCAAGGCGTTGCCCCATCGGAACGTGGCGGTGGAACTGCTCCGCAAGCTGCTCTCCGGCGAGATCAAGAACCGCTCGAAAAAGAACGTCGTTCAGGCCCGTTCATTTGTAGAAATGCTGAAACGCACGGTGCTGGCCTATCAGAACCGGGCGATCGCCACGTACGAGGTGATCGACGAGTTGATCAGGTTGGCCAAAGAGATGCGAGGGGCGGTAAGGCGTGGCGAGGATCTGGGGCTGAACGATGACGAAGTGGCGTTCTACGACGCGCTCGCCCAAAACGCGAGTGCCGTCGATGTGATGGGTGTGGACGAGTTGAAAGTGATCGCCACGGAGTTGGTGTTGAAAGTGCGCAAGAGCGTCAGCATCGACTGGGCGATCCGTGAATCGGCCCGCGCCAAGATCCGCGTGATGGTCCGCCACATTCTCCGCCGACACGGCTACCCGCCCGACCTGGAGACCGAAGCGACGAAGTTGGTCCTGGAACAGGCCGAGGTGCTGTGTGCGGAATGGGCGTCGTAGGCTGGCCCGAGTTATGGAGCCGCCAGATGTGCGATCTGTCCTTTTGCCGGGACCTGCTTCGGCGAACGGAAAAGGCATTTGAGCCGCCGAACTGGTGACGGCTCCAAGAGTCCACGCCAAGCCTGATGACAAGTCCGGTCTGGTCGCGTGCCAACCGAGGCGATTCGTCATGGCGTCTGACGCCCGGAGGCGGCCGATGATCTTGAGGCTGCGGTTCGGCAGTTATCCGAGGTCGCCTTTACCCAAGCCGCTGCAGGAATGCGGCGGCCGAACAGCGAATCAACCGCAACGCGGTTCTGGCCTCCAGCCCAGGGTTGCCGCGCAGCGACTACCCTGGGACACGGGGCGCCCATCGTCGAACGCCAACCCCAACGGGGTTGCGGCGTCGGGACGCGATCCGACCACACGCCCGGCCGCAACCCCGTGGGGGTTGGCGCTCGGGGTGGGGACCGGTTTCCCAGGGTAGGCCCTGCGGGCCAACCCTGGGCTGGACGCCCAAGCCCCTTCGGGGCAGGCCGTGGCACTACGGACAAGGACGGCCCCGAAGGTCAAATCGCGTTGGAGAATTGGCTTGACCTGGAATACGATCTGCTAGCCGTACACCGGGCCGAAGTTTTGGCACGCGCGATAGTCGGCGCCGATGGGATCGTCCACGCCGAACAGGCCCCAGACGTGCGGGCGGAAGACGGCTTCCTCCGGGACGTTCGACATCGCCACCGGGATGCGCAGCATGGCCGCCAACGTGGTCAGGTCCGCGCCGATGTGGCCAAAGCTGATCGCACCGTGATTGGCGCTCCAGTTGTTCATCACGCTGTACACGTCGCGGAACGCGCCTTTGCCGGTCAGACGCGGCACGAACCAGGTGCAGGGCCAAGTCGGATCCGTGCGGGCCATCAGCTTCTGGCTCACATCGCCCGGCAGGTCGGTGGACCAGCCTTCGGCGATCTGCAGCACCGGGCCCTGGCCCTTGACCATGCTGATCCGCGTCATGGTCATGGGCATGCCGCCCTCGGACAGGAAGCTGGAGGAATACCCGCCGCCGCGGAAGTACTCCACGTTGGCCGGTTCCCAGCGCGTGGCCGCAAGGCAGGCCTCGGCTTCCTCCGGCGTGATCTCCCAGTACGGCTTCATGGCCGGCTTGCCGTCGGCCCGCTGCTTGCCGCAGGCGTCCAGACAGGCCGCGCCGGAGTTGAGCAGGTGGATGAAACCGTGGGCGTTCAGGCCGGTCATCGCTTGGCCCGTGACCCGCTTGACCGCCTCCGGGCTCCAGTACGTCCGGACATCGGCAAACAGCTGCGGGCGATTCGTCAGCAAGTACATCAGCAACATGCAGACGCCGTTCAGCGAGTCGTTTTCGGTCGCCACGATGTACGGCGCGCGGATGCCGTTCCAGTCGAAGGAACTGTTCAGGATCGCTTCCAGGAAATCGCCGTTGGGCCAGTGGTCGGTCCATTGACGCTGGCCTTGGAACCCCGAGGCGATCGCGTTGCGGCCCAACGCCTCTTCGCCAAAGCCCATCTGGTCCAGCGCAGGGTTGCCGACCATCAAGTCGCGGACGATGATCGCCATCTTGACCACGTATTCCCAGTCGGCGTCCTTGGCGGCGCGCGACTTCTGCAGATCCTTCTTGTTCAGATCCTTGCCTTCCGGGCAGTGCTTCTTGGTCCACGCCAGCGCCTTGTCGTACTCCGCCTTGTCGTAGATGCCTTCGGCGATCCGGCGGTCCACTTCGCACATGTCGACATTCTCGGTCCTCATGCCCAGATAGTCTTGGAAGAAGTCCGGGTTCACGAACGAGCCGGCGATGCCCATCGAGGACGTGCCGACGGACAGATAGGACTTGCCGCGCATCATCGCCACGGCCAGCCCGCTTTGGACGAACCGCAGCAGCTTCTCCCGCACGTCCGCTGGCACGGACGTGTCGGTCCGATCCTGCACTTCGCGCCCGTAAATCCCGAAGGCCGGCAAGCCCTTCTGCGCATAACCCGCCAACATCGCCGCCAGGTAGACCGCGCCCGGACGCTCCGTGCCGTTGAAGCCCCAGACCGCTTTGGGCAGTTGCGGATTGATGTCCATCGTCTCCGTGCCGTAGCACCAGCAAGGAGTGACCGTCAGCGACACGCCGACGTTCTCTTTCTCGAACTTCGCCGCACACGCCGCCGCCTCGGCGCAGCCGCCGATGTTCGTATCGGAGATCACGCACGCCACAGCCGAACCATCTGGATATTTGAGATTCTCGGAGACCAACCTGGCCGCGCTTTTGGCCATGTTCATGGTCTGGTCTTCCAGCGACTCCCGCACGCCGCGCCGACGCCCGTCGATCACCGGCCGGATGCCAACTTTGGGGAAACTGTTGCCACACCAAATGCTTCTGCTGCTCATAAAAAACTCCCTTGGACCGATTATGCGATTCTGTTTTCCAGCGACGAGATTCGGCAGAAAGGTACTTTGCCAGCAGTGTTTATGAACGTCGAGGGACATCCAAGTCAAGCCGCTCCGGCGGGGGGTAGTCGGGTTTCCGCGGCAGCGTGGGAAGCGCAACATGAATGAAACAAAAAGCGCGCGGTGCGAAGCGGAACTGAGGTGACGGGGTGATGGGCAGTCGGAGAATCCACGCTTTTGGCAGCGACCTGCTCGGCGATCATGACGCGGTGGCCTTGGCGGATCTGGTACGGCGCCGCGAGGTCAGCGCACTGGAATTGGCCAGGGCCGCGATGGCTCGGGTCGAAAAGGTCAACAGTGCGCTTCATGCGGTGCAGTTGACAACGTACGAGCGGGCGATTGCCGAGGCTTCCCAGGAGCGCGACGGGCTGTTCGCAGGCGTGCCGACCTTGATCAAGGACAACAGCGACTTGCAGGGGGTGCCGACGGGGCACGGTTCGCGTGCCGTGCCGGCGGTTCCCGCCAAAGCGGATGGTGCGTTTGTCCGGCAATATCTTTCGCTGGGCTTCAGCGTGCTTGGCAAAACGAGGTTGCCGGAATTCGGTTTCAACTGCAGCACGGAATTCCAGGGCCAGACCCCCACCCGCAATCCTTGGAACATCGACTATTCGTGCGGTGGCAGTTCGGGCGGTGCTGCGGCCCTTGTGGCTGCCGGCGCGGTCCCCATCGCCCAGGCCAATGACGGCGGCGGCTCGATTCGGATTCCTGCGGCCTGCTGTGGCCTGGTCGGAATGAAAGCCAGCCGCGGTCGGGTCGTCGCAGGCGAGTTGGCAAGAATTCTGCCGGTGAAGATCGTCGTCGACGGGGTGCTGACGCGCACGGTTCGAGACACGGCGTTTTTCTATGCAGGTGCGGAGCGGTACTGGTTCAATCGCAAGTTGCCGCCGGTGGGACTGGTGGAAGGCCCTGGCAAACGGCGACTGAGAATCGGTCTGGTGATGAACTCCGTGATCGACGTTTCAACCTGCCCTGAGACTCGCGCCGTGGTGGAGCGAACAGTGGCCGTGCTGGAGAGCCTGGGTCACTGCGTCGAGGAGGTATCCATTCCGGTAGACGCGTCGTTTGCTGAAGACTTTGCCGACTACTGGAGTTTTCTCGCCTGGATGGCCAGCCATTTCGGCCAGTTCACCTTCGGCAAGGGTTTTGATCCAAGGCAGTTGGATGGCCTGACTCGCGGGCTCGCAGCCCGTTTTCGCCATCGCTTCTGGCGGATGCCGCGGGCCTTGTATCGCCTGGTAGGCTCGCATCGGCACAGCGCTCAAGCGACACAGGCTCACGAACTTATCCTCGCGCCGGTAGTCGCTCATGTTACCCCCAAACTCGGCTATCTAAGTCCTGAAGTGCCCTTTGGGGAGTTATTCCGGCGAATCTCGCAATACGCTTGTTTTACACCGTTCAGTAACGCCAGCGGCAGCCCAGCCATTTCGTTGCCGATGGGAGCGGCAGCCAATGGACTGCCCATCGGCGTGCAGTTCTCCGCCGCCCACGGCGACGAACGCACCTTGCTGGAAATTGCTTACGAAGTGGAACAGGCGAGCCCTTGGCGTCGGATCACCGAAAGTTAGCAGCCTGTGGCAAGAAGACCGAAAGAGCCGAATCGGTTGGGCGTTTGGGGGCCTTCCAGATCCGCCTCCCAGAGGGAATAGACCGGTCGGTCTACGAAAAGACCATGCAGTATTGTTTGGCGACCCATTGGTCGCTATACTTTTATCGAAAATCAACGGAAATCGGGGAGGCGGCTGCCATGCCACGACTCAGCAAAACACGAAAGAAGCTGCTTACCACGATGATGAAAGAGAGCATTTTTGAGGCCACCACCGCCGTGTTATGCGAGCATGGGGTCGAGGGAACGACGATGAATCGGGTCGCGGAGGCTGCCTCTCTTTCCAAGAGCAGCCTGTATGACTATTTCCAGAGTAAAGAAGATCTGCTGGCCTTCGTTTCCGATCGAATTGTTGGTCCCTTCTGGAAGATGCTCGACGAACTCGTACCGGCGCCGCTGTCCGCGCCGCAGAAACTCGAAGCCATTCTGCGGCATGCTTTGGACGACAGCACTCGGCACAAGGCGATTATTCGGCTGTTGGCGCAAGCGGATCAGGGTCGTCAGGTCGAGCAGAGCATTCGTCCGCGAATCCTGGAAGCGATTACGGCCATCTACGAGCAAGGAATCAAGGAAGGCTCCTTTCAGCCGCACAATCCGGCGTACACGGCCCGCATGTTTTTGGGATGCTTGGGCGAGTTGTTCGATTTGCAGATGAGCAGTGCCTCGGATGAAGCGGCGACCGAATATGTGGGCATTCTGATCGGCGCGGTTCGACGTGGGTTTTCGATCCACGTGGCGAACGGCTCGGAAGCAGAAATGGCGAATCCGGGCGTGCCGGATTCATGACCGTCAAATCGAGGAGAACGGTGGGGCGCTTTCGTCCGCGGTTGCTCTGGCGTCGCTGAAGCGCTTCGCAGATCGAGAGACTCTTCAGCAAGCATCGTTCGTATCCTCGCGATCGCCGAGATCGTCAAGCAACAGGAAAAGAGATGGTTCGATGAAGACCTGGGATTTTTGGAAAGCGGCACCGATTGCGGCGGCTCTCCTGTTCAGTTTCTGTGGGCCGGGCTGTCACCGTCAGACGCAGACGCCAGCACCGCCTCCGCCCGAAGTCGCGGTGGTGCCGATCGAGCCTCAGCAGGTGTTGCTCACCACGGAGTTGCCCGGCCGGACCTCGGCCTTCCTCGTCGCGGAAATCCGGCCTCAGATCAGCGGCCTGATCCTGAAGCGGTTGTTCGTGGAAGGCTCGGACGTGAAGAAGGACGACGTCCTGTATCAGATCGATCCGGCTCCGTTTCAAGCCGCGTCGGAGAGCGCCGCTGCGACGGTCACTGCCACGCGCGAGTCGGCGGATCGGGCTCGGGCGATGCTGGACGCGAGCGTGGCCAACCTGAAGCGACATCAGGCGACCCTGAAACTAGCCATCTCGAACTGTCAGCGCTACGAGAACATGCTCAAGGGCAACGCGGCCTCCGCCATGGAGCGAGACCAGGCTGCGACGGAGGTCGAGGTAGCCCATGCCGCGTTGCGGGCCGCCGAGGCGCAGATCGAGAGTGATCGGCAAGGAGTGGAGGCGGCCGAGGCGGCCATCCTGCAGGCCGAGGCGGCGCTGAGAACTGCCGAGATCAATTTGGGCTACACCAAGATCACCGCGCCAATTTCCGGCCGCATCGGCCGTTCCAGCGTGACCGATGGCGCGATCGTCACCGCCTATCAACCCGTGCCCCTGGCGACCATTCAGCAATTCGATCCCATTTACGTCGACGTGCCGCAATCGACCGTGGAACTGAATCGGCTCCGCCGCAGTCTGGCCAACGGGCGTCTGAAGGAAAACGGGACCGACAGCGTCAAAATCAACCTGGAGGACGGCACGGCGTATCCGCAGGACGGCTCGCTCAAGTTCCGCGACGTGACGGTCGATCCGACGACCGGTTCCGTCATTTTGCGGATCGTGGTCCCCAACCCAGACGGAACACTTCTGCCCAACATGTTCGTCCGGGCGACGATCGACGAAGGCGTTCAAGAGGGGGCGATCCTCGTTCCCCAGCAGGCCGTGTCCCGCGATTCCAAGGGGAATCCGTACGTGCTGGCCGTAGGCCCTGAGGACCAAGTCGAACAGCGGGCGATCACCACCGAGCGCGCCCTGGGTGCCAAGTGGCTCGTCTCGTCCGGTCTTGCCCCTGGCGACCGGGTGATCGTGGAGGGCATGCAGAAGGCGCGTCCGGGAACGGCGGTGAAGCCGGTTCCGTTTGAAGCCACCGGCGCCTCGGCGTCCCAACCCGCCGGCCCGACGCAGGCAGCCAAGCCAGCGCAGTCCGAGGGCCAAACTGCGACGCCAAAGCCAACGAAGCCGGCGCAGTCCGAGGGTCCGATTGAGGTGACCAAGCCGGCGCCGTCGGAGGGCCCGACTCCGGCGCCGAAGCCAACGGAACCCACGAAGTCTGAAAAGCCGGCGCCGACAGCGAAACCATCGAAGCGAAAGTAGAACGACAGAGACTCGCGATGCTATCCAAATTCTTTCTTGACCGGCCAGTCTTCGCTTGGGTGATCGCCATCATCATGATGGTGCTGGGCGGACTGGCGATCTACGTCCTGCCCATCTCGCAGTATCCCCCGATCGCTCCCCCGTCGATCGCCATCACCGCCTTTTACCCTGGAGCTTCGGCCGAGACGGTGGAAAACAGCGTGACCCAGATCATCGAGCAGAAGATGACCGGGTTCGACGACATGTTGTATCTGTCGGGCACGAGCGATTCGTCCGGTTCGTCCCGCATCGAGTTGACATTCAAGCCCGGAACCGATCCAGACCTGGCGTGGGCCAAAGTGCAGAACAAACTGCAATTGGCGATGGCCAGCTTGCCCGAAGTCGTCCAGCGTTCCGGCGTTATGGTCAACAAATCCACGCGGAACTACCTGCTGATCGTCGGGCTCGTCTCCGAAGACGGCCGGATGGACGGCCACGACTTGCGCGATTACGCCCAGTCTAATCTGGAGAAGGTCTTGGCCCGCGTGCCCGGCGTCGGCGAGGTCACCGTGTTCGGCTCGCAATATGCCATGCGCATCTGGCTGAACCCCGTCAAGCTCACCAATTACCACCTCACGTTCGAGGATGTGATTCAGGCCTTGCGGGTTTACAACGTGGAGGTTTCCGCCGGGCAGTTCGGCGGGGCGCCTGCCATGCCGGGGCAGCGTCTGAACGCTTCGATTGTGGTCCAGAACCTGCTCGAAACCCCCGAAGAGTTCGCCAACGTCCCCATCCGCACCAATCCGGACGGCTCCATCGTGCGGGTCAGGGACGTGGGGCGGACCGAACTGGGGACCGAAGCCTACGACATCGAGGGGTTCTACAATGGCCGCCCCGAGGCCGGTCTTGCCATCCGTCAGGCGCCCGGCGCCAATGCGTTGGACACCGCCAACGCGGTCCGGGCAAAGCTGGAAGAAATGAGCCACTTCTTTCCGCCGGGCCTGAAGGTCGTATATCCCTACGACACGACGCCCTTTGTCGAAGTGGCCATCGCCGAGGTGGTGCAGACCCTGATCGAGGCAATCGTGCTAGTGTTCCTGGTCATGTGGCTGTTCATGGGGAACATCCGTGCCACCCTGATTCCCACGATTGCCGTGCCGGTGGTTTTGCTGGGCACCTTCGCCGTGCTGGGGGCGTTTGGCTTCTCCATCAACATGCTGACCATGTTTGCCATGGTGCTGGCGATCGGACTGCTGGTCGACGATGCCATCGTGGTTGTGGAGAACGTGGAACGCATCATGACCGAGGAAGGCCTTCCGCCCCGAGAAGCGACGGCCAAGAGCATGGATCAGATCACCAGCGCCCTGATCGGCATCGGCCTGGTGCTTTCGGCGGTGTTTGGTCCGATGGCCTTTTTCCCCGGTTCGACCGGCGTGATTTACCGCCAGTTCTCCGTCACCGTCATTGCCTCCATGCTGTTGTCGGTGGTGGTCGCGTTGATTCTGACGCCGGTGCTCTGCGCCTCGCTGCTGCGGCCCGTGCCCAAAGGGCATGAGCCGGCCGAAAACGCCATTTTTTTTCTCCGCCCGTTTTTCCGTTGGTTCGACCGCATCTTCTTCTGGATCCGCGATCGGTACGTCGACGTGGTCGGACACTCGCTGGCCAAGAAGCTGCGTTACCTGTTCATCTATGTTGTGCTCGTGGGTCTGGTGGGCTACCTGTACGTGCGACTGCCCAGCGCCTATCTTCCCGACGAGGATCAGGGGATGTTGTTGTGTCAGGTCATCATGCCGACCGGCACCACGCTGGAGCAGACCCAGGAGGTCGCAGACCGGGTCACTCGCCACTTTCTGGACAACGAAAAAGAGGCGGTCGAATCGTGCATGACGATTTCCGGCATCGGCTTTTCCGGCCGCTCCCAGAACAACGGCATGGTGTTCGTCCGCTTGAGGGATTGGGAGGTGCGTGAGCGGTCGGACTTGAAGGCCGGCGCCGTCGCCCAACGGGCCACGCGGGCGTTTTCCACGATCCGCAACGCGATCGTCGTCGCCTTTCCGCCTCCGGCCGTCCCGGAACTGGGTACGGCCCGCGGCGTGGATTTCCAGTTGGTGGATCGGGGCGGCCTGGGCCACGAGGCGCTGATGAACGCCCGCAATCAACTGCTGGGCCTGGCCAGGCAGGATCCGAGGCTTGTCAACGTCCGGCCCAACGGATTGGAGGACGTGCCGGAATTCCGCGTCGATGTGAATTGGGAGACGGCCGGCGCGGAGGGCGTCCCGATCAGTTCGATTCACAGCACCATCGCGGCGGCGTTCGGCAGCGCCTACGTCAACGACTTCATCCAAGGCGGGCGTGTCAAACGGGTGTACGTCCAGGCGGACGCTCCTTTCCGCATGTTGCCGCCCGACATGGAAAACCTGTACGTGCGGAACAACGCGGGCAAGATGGTCCCCTATGCCTCGTTTGCCTCGAACCGCTGGACTTCCAATTCCCCCCGGCTGGAACGCTACAACGGTTTTCCGTCCCTGAACATCTGGGGCGAGCCGGCGCCCGGCCGAAGTTCCGGCGAAGCCATGCAGGCCATGGAAGAGATCGTCGCGAAACTGGGTCCCGGCTTCGGTTATGACTGGACGGGGCTGTCCTACCAGGAGCGGATGGCGACGGCCCAGGGGCCGGTGCTCTACGCCTTTTCCATCCTGGTCATCTTCCTGTGCGTCGCGGCGTTGTATGAAAGCTGGACGATTCCCTTCGTCAACCTTTTGATGCTGCCCCTGGGCGTGTTGGGCGCTTTGGCGGCCACGTCGCTGCGCGGGCTGTCCAACGACGTCTATTTCCAAATTGGATTTCTGACGACGCTGGGACTTTCGACGAAGAACGCCATCTTGATCATTCAGTTCATCAAGGAGCAGCGGCGGCAGGGAGAAGGGCTGATCGACGCCACGCTGGCGGCGGTGCGGATCCGTTTCCGGCCCGTGATCATGACCTCGCTAGCCTTCTTCTTCGGTACGCTGCCGCTGGCCATTGCCAGGGGAGCTGGCGCCGGAGCGATGAACGCGATCGGCACCGCGGTGACCGGAGGTATGCTCTCGGCGACCTTCATCGACTTGATTTTCATCCCCTTGTTCTTTGTCGTTGTCTGCCAGATCTTCGGCCGAGAATCGAAGGAAACCGAGGCGGACGCTGCGCTGGAGGTGGCCGTTCGTTGAGCGGGTTAATTGGCCCGTGCCGGTCACGCGGTCAGGTTCGGGTGGCTGGGGCTTACAAACGCTTGCACCCGTCACCCGCGTTCGATCTTCCGGCGGGAGAAAGCGGCTGATCCCGCGTTCCGGGCTCGCGGGGACCCCGGTTCCCCTAAACGTCGCGGAGACTCCGAACGGCGGGCGTGCGTTCGCCGTTTTTTTCCAGCGTTGTCCGAGGTTCGGCTGCTGACCACCCTCGGCACCTCGCGCGCTGAGCAGAACTGCGGCTGATGCCGGCGGATGGCCGGAAGAACCGGTGGGGGCACGCGCGCCGGTCGCTGCGGCGTCTGCAACGGCGGGGGCCAAGCTCGCTCGGTAGCGACCGAGCCTCTTCTTCCCGCGTTCCCACTCCTCTCGGCAGAGCCGTCCGATTACGTGAACCTTGCGGGCAGTTCGGCAGATTCTGACCGAAGCGGATGCAACGGGCCGATGATAACGACAATCTGGATCGTGCCTGTTGTGGCGGAGAAGACATGATGAAAAGCAGTCGAAACCGATCAAGGAAGACAACATCCGTGCCCGCGGCTCTGGCGCGCGGGGGATTCATGAAGAATCGCGGGACGAAATTACTGCTAGCAGTCCTTTTGCTGTCGATGTCCACGGGTTGCACGGCCTGGCGCGACTATTGGAAGAACGGCCTCAAAGTCGGCCCCAATTACTGCCGTCCGGCGGCGGCGGTGGCGGACCAGTGGCTGGACGCTGGCGATCCGGCCCTCAACAACGGATTGATCCACGACGGCGCTTGGTGGCAGACCTTTCAGGACCCCGTTCTCGATTTCCTGGTGGATTCGGCTTACCGGCAGAATCTCAGCTTGCGTGTCGCCGGATTGCGGATTCTGGAGGCCCAAGCCCAGCGGGGCATGACCGCGGGCGAATTACTTCCGCAATCGCAGGAGGCCTTTGGCGACTACACGCGTACCCAATTGAGCAAAAACAGCCTCACCGGCCAGTTCTTCAACCGGTTCCGGGGCGAGTGGAGGCTGGGCACCAGCATGGCCTGGGAACTCGATTTCTGGGGGCGCTTCCGGCGGGCCATTGAGGCCGCGGACGCCAATCTGGACGCTTCGATCGAGGCCTACGACGGCGTGCTGGTCCTGCTCCTGGCCAGTGTGGCTGAGAGCTATACGGAGGTGCGGATCGCCGAAGAACGAATGGCTTACGCCCTGCAGAACATCGAGATCCAGCGGGGCAGCTTGCAGCTTGCCGAGGTGCGTTTCCGCGAGGGCGCCACGACGCGGTTGGACGTGACGCAGGCGCAATCCAATCTGGCTCAGACCGAGGCCAGTCTCCGGCCGCTGGAAGCGGGCCGCAGGCAGGCCGTGAACCAGCTGTGCATCCTGATGGGCATCCCGCCCCAGAGTTTGGACGAGACGCTGGCAAATCATCGCGGCATTCCCAACGCTCCGCCCCAGGTGGCCGTCGGCATTCCGGCAGAATTGCTCCGCCGTCGTCCGGACGTGCGGCGGGCGGAACGGGAAGTTGCCGCCCAGAGCGCCATGATCGGCGTCGCCACCTCGGAGTTGTATCCCCACTTTTCGATCGCCGGCACGATCTACCTGGATTCGCTCCAATTCGAGAACTTGCTCGAAATGGGCTCCATCGCAGCCAGCGTCGGGCCTTCGTTCCACTGGAATATCCTGCATTACGGACGGCTGGCGAACAACATCCGCGCCCAGGAGGCGCGGTTCCAACAACTGGCGGTCGAATATCAAAACACGGTCCTGCAGGCCAACGCAGAGGCCGAGAATGCGGTCGTCAGCTTCTTGAAGGCCCAACAGCAGGCCCGCTCGCTGGCGGACAGCGCCGATGCGGCCCGCGAATCCGTGGACCTGGTGACACTGCAATACCGCGAGGGAAAAGTGGACTTCAACCGGGTCTTCAATGTCCAGACCTTCCTGACCCAGCAACAGGACCATCTGGCCAGCGCTCAGGGCGCGGTTTCCCAGAGTCTGATCCAACTCTACAAGGCCCTGGGCGGCGGCTGGCAAATCCGGTTCAGCAATCCCATGTCGCAGCCGCAGGAGGGTGCGGAACCGTCGGCCGAAGCCGCGCCGACGCCGGCCCCCGTCCCGCTTCCTCAACCGGCGATTCCGCGTCCCATCGAGCAGCCCTAGGAACGCGTTTGTCTTGGCCGCCGCATCGCAAGTGTCTCCGAAACTTGGGAGCCTACCTGATGAACCGATTCGCTTGTTGCCTGGTGATCCTGTCTGTTCTGGCCGCGGAGCAGTCCACGCGGGGCGCCGATTTCTGGGGCACCTTGGGACGCGAACTGGAATGTATGCGGAGCGCCGTGGTTCCGGGCTGTTGTGCGAACGATTACTGCCGCAAGCCGCAGCCGTGCATCCCTTGCGCGCCGCTGCCGACCGCGTGCGACGACTACTGTCGCAAGCCGACGCCTTACATCCCGTGCTTCCATTACCAGTGGTGCGCAGACGACTACTGCCGTAAACCACTCCCACAACTTTGCTGTCCGGTGAATGGAAGCTGCTGTCCTTGACGGACGAACCCAGAACGACTTGAATGGAGTCGGGCGGGGGGGAGGCGGGGCGGCGGCGTTTGCCGGCGCGGTTTGACCGCCGGCTTGCCCCCGGGGCGTCCTTTCGTCGTAACAATCCGTTAAGAGCGATTCTCGGATGGCGAACCAACGTACGCGAAGCAAGATCTGTGTGGTCGGCGCCTGCAATATCGATCTCGTCAGCTACGTCCCGCGGATGCCGGCGGTGGGCGAGACGCTGCACGGCACGCGGTTCCAAATCGGCTTTGGCGGCAAGGGGGCCAACCAGGCGGTGATGGCGGCCAAGCTGGGCGCAGACGTGACCATCATCGCCAAACTCGGCCGCGACGTGTTCGGCGAGGATACGCTAAAGAACTTCGAGCGGTTCGGGATTACGACACGGCACGTCCATTCCACCGATCAGGCGTTTTCGGGCGTCGCGCCGATTGCCGTCGATCCCCAGGGCCGCAACTCGATCATCATCGTCACCGGCGCGAACGATCTGCTGACGCCCACCGAGATCGAGGCGGCGGGGCCGGACATCGCGGCTGCCGACGTGCTGGTTTGCCAGTTGGAGATTCCGCTCGAACCGAATCTGGCGGCACTCCGGCTCGCTCGCGAAGCAGGCGTCACCACGATCTTCAACCCGGCTCCGGCCCGGCCCGAATTGCCGGAGGAAGTCTACCGCTACAGCGACGTGTTCTGCCCCAACGAGACCGAAACGCAGCTGCTTACCGGACTGCCCGTCACGACGCTTGGGGAAGCCGAAACGGCGGCCCGGAGTCTGTTGGCGCGGGGCGCGGGCGCCGTGATCTTGACCTTGGGCGAACGGGGCAGCCTGGTGGTGACGCCCGACGGGGCGCAGCACGTGCCGGCTGAAGCGGTCCAGGCCGTCGATTCGACGGGCGCCGGCGACGCCTACGTCGGCAGCCTCGCTTGCTTCCTGGGACTGGGCCAGGGGCTGTTCGAAGCCGCTCGACGAGCCGGCCGCATCGCCACCCGTTCCGTCCTCCAGCCGGGCACGCAGACTTCGTTTCCCTCGCGGGACGAGGTGCTGGAATTGCTGAACTGATCTTGAAGGCGACTCGGAGCGAGAAGGAACAGGTTGGCAGCGAACCCGAGGGAAAGAGGCGTGCAAAAGGAACGGCCCCTTTTTCCGCTCCTCCTCTTTCTGACACCCGTTCTTTTGCCGTTGCCTGAAGGAATACAGGGCTGCTGCGTCCTGCCCGGTTGACAATCACCGGTTCTGGCCGGTATACCCAGCGTTGGCTTTTTGAGCGATTCTCGCAAACGACCTCCGGAGGGCGAGCCGATGATTCTGGGCAAATTCTGGCGTGCGTTGAAGGCGCAAATGAACAAGGTGGCCAACTTCTTCTGGACGGCGGACCCGATCGCCCAGATGCAATACGAGTACGACATGGCGGTGACGCAGCTGACCGAAGGCCGCGAAGGCTTGGAGCAGTACCGTGCGTTGGTCGAGCGAGTCAGCCGGCAAGTGGCGGTCGATAAGCAGCACGTCGCCAGTCTGGAGGCCAAGATCAAGGCGTACTTGACGGCCGGCGACCGCGAGACCGCGGCGCGGTTTGCCTTGGAACTGCAAAAGGCCAAGACGCAATTGGCCGAGGATCAAGGCCAGCTCGACATGCACGAAACGGCTTACAACAACAACGTCGCCAAGATCAAGCACGCGACGAAAAAGCTGTCCGACGTCCGGCAGAAGATCGCCAAGTACGACGCGGAGTTGAAGATGAGCCGCGCGGAGGCGGAGATGGCCAAGTTGGCGACGAGCTTCAACTTCGACGTCACGACCGACTTCGGCCAGATTGAACAGGTGATCCAGGACCGGATCGGCCTGAACCGCGCCAAGGCCCGCGTGGCCAGCGATTTGTCCAGCGAAGGCATCGCGGACATCCAGCACGAACAGGCGATGGAAAAGGTCCTGGCCGAGGAGGCCCTGAAGGAATTCGAGATCCAGACCGGCCTGCGCACGCCGGAGACCGCCGGCGTGACCGACACCGAGAAGCACCTGGGGCCGGCTGCCGAGAAGCAGACGGTCGTCCAGTAGCACGGCTCTCCGCCCTGTGCAGTTTTAACGCGAAATCTGGAGCCAATTCGCACGGCTCAGAGAGCCCTGCTACGGGAAAAACCACCGGCTAACTTGCAAGTCGGATTCAAAACGAATGGGGACGCCAGTGTCTGAGACTGCCATGATCGGCGCTGCTGCGACGGCAGAGGCACCCGCGACGGGGCCAGCGGCCACACTGCCGGCCTGGTATCCCGGCTGGGCGCGGGAACTGGCCGACGCTTACTTCTCGCGGACGACGTGCGTGTTCGTGCTGCACGGCAACGTTCACGACTTGATTCACGCTCCCGTCGGCGGCCAGGACAGCTACGTCAGCTTGCCGGAGTTTCTGAGCACGCAGGTCTTCGGCAGCTGGGACCTGGTGTTGGGTTACGATCTGAGCCGCGGTCTGCGGATGCTGGCCGGCAGCGATGCCGGGCGGCTGCGGGCGATGGCCCAGTATCTCACGTCCCGTTGGGGCGAACCCGCCGGTTGGCCGCGCGATCCGGAAAAAGTCCTGTGGATGCTCGAGGCCTTGATTGAGCGCACGCTGCTGGACGATCCGGCCAACCGCAAGAGCATTGCGATCGTCTTCGAGTACGGGCAGTATCTCGTGCCGGCTGGAGATCTTGGTTCGCTGGCCCAAGGCACCGCGGCCCGCTTGGTGCGGTTTCTCAGTTGGGCTCAGAATCCGCACGTCAAACGGGTGAACATCGCCTTCTGCCTGTCGGCCGATCGCGTGGCCGAAGTCAACGACCGGCTGGTGCAGAATCCGTACGTGACGGCGATCGAGGTGCCGCTGCCGGATCGCGACCAGCGGCGGGCGTTCATCGATGCAGCGGCTCGCGGCGGACAGCTGGCCAAAGCCACCGACTTTTCCGGCGACCAGTTGGCGGACATGTCCAACGGACTGAGCCTGGTGAACCTGAATGTCGTGCTCGCCCAGGCGGTGCACTCCGACCGGCGGCTGGACGCCCGGCGTTTTCGGACGCTGAAAAAGACGATGATCGAACGGCAATGCCGCGACCTGGTCGAGTTCGTCGAACCGGCGCATACGCTGGACCTGGTCGTGGGCTATGAAGAGGCCAAGCAGCGGCTCCGGCAGGACGCCGAATGGATCAGTTGCGGGCAGTCGGACGCGGCGCCGATGGGCTATCTGATTTGCGGCCCGGTGGGAACGGGCAAGACGTTTTTGTCCGAGTGCTACGCCGGTTCGATCGGCATTCCCTGCGTCGTGTTGAAGAACTTCCGCTCGAAGTACGTCGGCGAGACGGAAGGCAACTTGCAGCAGGTGCTGACCGTGTTGCGTTCGCTGGGGCCGGTCGTGGTGATCGTGGACGAAGCCGACGCGGCCTTGGGCAGTCGCCGCGCCGAGGGCGACTCCGGCACTTCGGCCCGCGTGTTTTCGATGATCGCCAGCCAGATGGGCAACACGCGGTTTCGTGGTAAGATTATTTGGATGCTGCTGACCTCGCGGCCGGATCTGCTGCCGATCGACCTCAAACGGCAAGGCCGGGCGGAGGTCCACATTCCGCTGATGTACCCGCGGCGGGCGGAAGAGATTCGGGCGATGTTCGCGACGATGGCCCGCAAGAACCGCCTGGGCCTGGCCGCCGACGCCGTGCCGGACGTTTCGGCGGACCGCCGGTTGACGGGGGCGGATATTGAAAGCATCGTACTGAATGCCCGGCGATTGGGATTGGCCGAGGGGCGGCACGAGATCACCCGCGGGGACCTGGAGCAGGCCCTGAACGAGTTTGTCCCGTCGGCCCAGGGGTTGGAAAAAGAGCTGCAGGAACTGGCGGCAGTCCTGGAGTGTACGCAGCTCGGGTTTCTGCCGGACGAATGGCGGGCGAAGATCTCCCAACCGGGCGGCACGACGCGACTGCAGGAGCGGATGGCGGCCATTAAACAACTGATCGGAGAGTAGAACCGTAGCCCCCCCGCTCCGCGAGAGGAACCTTTTCCCCAATTCCGCGCGAGGGAGGCATTCCCGCTCGCGGAGCGAGCGGCCTACGGTGGAGCACCTTGAAAGACGAGGACTGGCAAATGGCAGGCAAGATTTCCCGGTGGTTGGACGAAGACACGGATGAGCCGATGATCGCCGAACGGGCGCAGCGGCTGGAGAACTTCCTGACGGCAATGGCCGACGGGATGATCGACGAGGGCGAGTTACAGGCGCAGGAACAGCGGTTGGTGCAAGTCATGCGGGAGGTCGAACCGCTGTTGGACGAGAAGCTGCACGCGAAAGTCACGCAGTTGTTGTGCGAGTTGACCGCTTACGACATCATGCAAGCCGTGCACACGATGCAGCAAGCACGGCCCAAAGTCGCCTTCCGCGGCTAAGGAGAAAGAACATGGCAGGACAACCCAAAGGGCCGTTTTACGGAGTCTTGGGCCTGGTGATCCTTGGCCTCCTGGCCTTGGCGGTCTACCGGGCTGATATTCTCGCCCCCAAAGCTCCGCCGCCGGGTCAGCCCTCCGGCACGCCGCCGGGCGAGGCCATGAAAATCGATCCCGCGCAACTCGGCCAGGAGGCCGAGGCGGGCGACGCCGCCAGCGTCACTACGGTCAAAGAATACACGTTCAAACCGGCCGAGAAACTGCCGGCCGTCCAGGGCGTCTCGGCCTACAAGGCCATGACGGACAACACCGTCCGGTTTGCCCTGAACGTCTGGGCCGGCTGGGGCCCGATCATCCTGGCCAACGACGGCTTCAAGGCCGGCAAGGTTTGGAAGACGCCCGATGGCAAGGACTTCCGCGTGGAACTGGTGCTGATCGATGATCCCGTCGCCATGCGAAACGCCTATGCCGCGGGCGAAGTCCACATCGGCTGGGGCACGCTGGACATGGTGCCGCTGTTCACCGACGGTTTCGCCAAAGCGGGCGACAGCCGGATCATGCCTCGCGTGTATCAGCAGGTGGACTGGTCGAACGGCGGCGATGGCATCGTCGTCCGCGAGAACATCAAGACCGTGGCCGATCTGCGCGGCAAGAAGCTGGTGCTGGCCCAGAACTCGCCGTCCCAGTACTTCGCGTTGAACGTGCTGGTCGCGGGCGGCGTTCAACCGTCCGAAGTGGAAATGGTCTATACGGCCACGGCCTTTGAGGCGGCCCGCGCCTTTGAGGTGCAGAAAGACATCGCCGGGGCCGTGTCCTGGGCCCCGGACATCTATAACCTGGCCAAAATCAAGGGCAACCGCATGCTGGTCACGACCCAGACGGCCAACAAGCTGATCGCCGACGTCTGGTTCGCCCGGGCCGACTTTGCCAAAGACCATCCCCAGATCGTGGAGGCCCTGGTCCGCGGCATCTTCGACGCCATGGAAGACATGAAGCTACCGGACAAGAAGGAGCATTGCGCCAAGCTGATGGCCGACGGTTATGGGATTCCCGTGACCGATGCCCTGGGCATGTTCGCCGACGCCCACAACACGAACTGGGCGGAGAACTACCAGTTCTTCATGAACCAGAATAACCCGACCAACTTCGAGCGGATCTGGCGCCAGGCGTACTACCTGTACCGGCGGATCGGCGCGATCGAGGGCCAGCCCGTGCCGTTCGATCAGGTCATGGACTTCTCCCTCATCGCCAAACTGGGGACCGAAGCCAAGTATCGGGCACAGAAGGACGAGTACGAAGTCGTCCTGGCGCCCAAGACCGTGTCGGAGATCCGCGCCGAGAGCGAGGAGATCCTGACCAACACGATCGTCATCCACTTTGCCCCCAACAGTTGGGACTTGCACCGCAAGATCACGCGCGAGGTCAACGGCCAGCAGGTCGAACAGTTGTACGATCCGGCCGTGGACATGGTGCTGGAAGAGGCCGCCAAGCTGACTGGCCAGTTCGGCGCGGCACGCATTATCATCGAGGGCCACACCGATGCTTCGATGAAAGGCGCGGTGCCGGAGTCGTTGATCAAGGAGTTGGCCATGAACCGGGCCAACGCAGTCAAGGAGGAACTGGTCAAGAAATTCAATCTGGACCCGAACAAATTCTCGGTCGACGGCATCGGCTGGGACCGCCCGGCCGACTCGAACGACCCGCTCAACCACGCCAAAAACCGGCGAGTGGAAATCAAGGTCTACCCGGCGGAGATGGAATGACGGCAGACGCGGGGTTCGCCTTCCAGCGGCGGTGCCCCAGGAGAAATGCGGCGGACGAATGAACGAGCCTGGAAACGAAAACCCGAAACCCGAAATCCCGAAACCCGAGGTCGGCACGCCAGGTTCCGTCGCGCCGCCGCGCAGCTTTACGGCTTTGCGGAGCGAGATTCCGGCTTGGCAGACAGTCGCGCTGGGTGCCGCCTGTCTGGCCGTGTGTTTCGGAGCCTGGTGGGGTCTGACTCGCGGCGCGACGGTCGAAAGCCGGGTCCTCAGTCCCAGCATCTTGCCGAGTCCGCAGGAGACGTTCGCCAGTTTTCCGCGTTTGTGGTTCGAACGCGCGTTGACCCGCAACACCTGGGCCAGTCTGCGGCGCGTCGTGCTTGGATTCGGTCTGGCCGCCGCAGTCGGAATCCCCGTCGGCGTGCTCTGCGGCTGCTTTCGCCGCATCGGCGCGTTCTTCGCTCCCTTGACCATCGTCGGACGCAACATCCCCATCGCGGCCCTGATCCCGCTGACGTTTTCGCTGTTCGGGATCGGCGAATTTCAGAAGATGATGTTCATTTTCATCGCCTGTGTAGCCTTTGTCGTCAGCGACACGGCGACGGCGATCGGCGAAGTCAGCAGCCGCTACGTCGACACCGCGTACACGCTGGGAGCCGGCCGGCGGCAGATTATCATGAAAGTGCTCGTGCCGCTGGCCATGCCCAGCGTGTTCAATTCGGCGCGGCTTCTGTTCGGGCTGGCGTTCGGCTATATCATGCTGGCTGAGTTGATCAAGTTCAGCGGCGAGTCGGGCGGGTTGGGCGACATCATCAATACGTCGCTGCGTCGCGGACTGCAGACGGATATCCTGCTGGTCCTGATGATCATCCCGCTGGTCGCCCTGGCGATCGACCGGTTCCTGTATTGGGTCCAGCGGCAGTTGTTTCCGTACTACTACGAAAGCGATGGCCTGCTGCACCACGCCCTGGTCAAAGTGCTGCGCGCCTGGGAAGATTTCTGGAGACTGTTCTTTCACGCTCAATCCGCGGAAAGCGGAGACGGGAGGGGAGTGGTGATCGGTGATCAGTGATCGGTCCTTGGTCAGTCGTTTGTGGTCAGCATCTGGTGACCAAGGACGATTGAGCGCGGATTTCCGAACCCTGGCCTGGATTGCCATTTGCCGCTTGCCGACGACCGCCCCCTGATTGCCGATCACCACCCATGCCGACTTCCTCGACCAATGCGAACTCCGTCCCCGTCCAGCCGGTCGGCTTGGGGCGGATCATCGACCGCACGGCGGCGCCGGTTACGCGCGGGCTGCCGCGGGTCGTCGAGTTCCGTGGCGTGGGCAAGACGTACGGCGTGGGAGGGCCGAAGGAGTACACGGCGATCCGCAACGTGAACTTCTTCGTGGAAGATCTGCCCGAGAGGGGCGAGTTTATCTGCGTTCTGGGCCCCAGCGGCTGTGGCAAGAGCACGATCTTGCGGCTGATTGCCGGGTTGCCGCCGCAGCATCCGCCCACGGAGGGCGAGGTGCTCGTGCTGGGCCAGCCTGTCACGCGGCCGGGCGCTGATCGGGGGATGGTGTTTCAGGACTACACGAGCTTCGATCACCGCACGGTGCTGGAGAACATCACTTTTGGCTTGGAGTGCCGCGGCGTGCGGCGCGCGGAACGCGAGGAACTGGGCCGCCAGTGGATCCAGCACGTGGGCCTGGATGTGGCCGCCGACGCCCGTAAGTATCCGCATGAGTTGTCCGGCGGGATGCGTCAGCGGGTGGCCATCGCCCGGACTTTGATCTTGCGGCCGCGGATCATCCTGATGGACGAGCCGTTCGGGGCCCTCGATCCGCAGACTCGGATGAACATGCAGGACCTGCTGGTCTTGCTGTGGCACGAAGTCCACGCGACCGTGTTCTTCGTCACGCATTCGATCGAAGAGGCGGTCTTCCTAGGCGACCGCGTCTACGTCATGGGGCGTGCGCCGGGGATGATTCTCCGCGAGTTGGAAGTGGAACCGGCTGACCGTCCGGCGCGCCTTATGCAGGGCGATCCGCGTTTCCAGGAGACGGTCAGCTACATCCGGGACCTGATCAGCCACTTGGAACAATCAGCGACATAGACTTCCGTGGGACTGTGGACGTATCTCAAAGCCGCGTTTCTCAACCGCTGGAACCTGTTGGCGTTCCTGGGCGGCGGCGGTTTTGCGCTGCTCAGCGGGCGGCCGGACGTCGCCTTGCCAGTGGTCCTGGCGGCCGAGTTGGCGTACGTGGGCCTGCTCGGCACGCATCCCAAGTTTCAGAAGTCGGTGGAAGCCCAACTGGCGGCGGCGCGGCGCGCCGTGAGGTCCGAGACAACGGGCCGGACGCTGCAGCGCATCCTGCAAAGCCTGCCGCGGGACATGATGCAGCGGTTCCAGAACCTGCGCCAGCGCTGTCTGGAACTTCGCCAGATCGCGACCGACCTGAAACAGCCCGGCGATCGGGTGGTGGACGAAACGTTCGAACAGTCGCAATTGGCAGGACTGGACCGGTTGTTGTGGATCTTCCTGCGGTTGCTGTACACCCATTATGCCCTCAGCCGTTTTTTGCACAAGACCGACAGCGAGTCGATCCGGCAGGACATCGGTCGCCTCGAAAAGCGGCTGGCCCAACTGCCGCCGGACCCGCAGGAACTGCAGCAGCAGCGGATCCGCAAGACGTTGGAAGACAACCTCGCCACCTCCCAGGAAAGGCTCGGCAATTTCCAAAAGGCGATCGACAACTTGCAACTGGTGGAACTGCAACTGGACCAACTCGAAAACCGCATCCATTCCCTCAGCGAAATGGCAGTCAACCGCCAGGAGCCTGACTTCATCAGCCACCAGGTCGATCTGGTCGCCAGCAGCATGATCCAGACCGAGGAGACGATGAACGAGTTGCGTTTTGCAACCGGCCTGGACGCCGTCACGGCCGAGACGCCGCCGCTGCTGCGGCCCGTCCAGGCGCAGATTATCGAATAGGGGCGGGAGCGACGGAGCAGCCATCTTTCATGCCGAAAAAGCCGCGTCACGAACCGACCCCGACCGCCGCTGTCCCGCCGCAACCGAAACGTACACCGGCGCGTGGGCTGCGGTTTTTGCTTTGGGCAGTGTACTTGCTGATCCTGGCCGCGGGTCTGGTGTTTGCCGATTGGTGGTTCTGTTTGCCGGACGACGCCCAGGCCACGTACGTGGGACGCGAGTCCTGCATTGCCTGTCATCGCGAGGCGTCCGACGCGTGGCAAGGTTCGCACCACGATCTGGCGATGGACGTCGCCACGCCCGAAACCGTTTTGGGCGACTTCAACGACGTCGAGTTCGAGCAGTTCGGCATCCGCTCCCGCTTGTTCCGCCGCGACGGCAAGTACTGGGCGCACACGGAGGGCCCGGACGGAAAGCTGGCGGACTTTGAGGTCAAATGGGTGTTCGGCGTCGATCCGTTGCAGCAGTACATGGTCGAGTTCGACCGGCCGAAGGACATGCCGGCGCACGAGATCGCCCGGGTCCAAGTCTTGCGGATCTGCTGGGATACGCAGCGCAAGGAGTGGTTCTATCTGCCCCCGCCGGACGCTCGCGAGCAACTGGCGCCCGACGACGATTTGCACTGGACGGGTGTGGCGCAACGCTGGAATAACATGTGCGCCGACTGCCATTCGACCAACCTGCAGAAGAACTACGACGTGGCCACGCAGACCTACCACACGACGTTCTCGGAGATCGACGTCAGTTGCGAGGCCTGCCACGGGCCAGCCAGTCTGCACGTGCAGTTGGCCAACCGCAAATCGCTGTTCTGGGACCGCAAACGCGGCTACGCCCTGCCCGTGTTGAACGACAGCTCCGAAAGGCTGATCCAGAGCTGCGCTCCCTGTCACTCGCGCCGCGCGCACGTCCATCCGGGCTATCTGCCGGGCGACAGTTACCACGACTTTTTCAACAGCGAACTCTTGCAACGCACGACGTACCACGCCGACGGCCAGATCCTGGACGAAGTCTACGAGTATGCGTCCTTCATCCAGAGCAAGATGTATCACAAAGACATCCGCTGTACCGATTGCCACGATCCCCATAGCGCGAAACGGAGGCACACGGACAACACTCTCTGCACCTCGTGCCATCAGCATCCAGCCGGCCGGTACGACACGCCTGCCCACCATTTTCATCAGCCGGACTCGACGGGAGCCGCGTGCGTCGAGTGCCACATGCCGCAGACGACGTATATGGAAGTTCACGCCCGGCGCGATCACAGCATCCGCAATCCGCGTCCCGACCTGAGCGTCCAACTCGGCATGCCCAACGCCTGCACGCGCTGTCACCTGGACAAGAGCAAGGCCGGCCTGGAGGACCGCGATGATTTGCGCCAGTACCTCGATTGGATCCTGGCTGCCCGCAACGGCGACGAGAAGGTCAAGACCGCTTTAGCCCAGCTGGATCAGGAAATGGACCGGGCCTTTCAGGAGTGGTACGGCAAGCAGCGTCAACAGGAGCGCCGGTTCGACAAGTACTTCACCGCCACGATCGCTGCCGCCCATCGCAGCGAACCGCAGGCGGAAAAGGGCCTGATTCGCGCGGCTGGCGACGCCCGCCTGCCGGCCATCGTGCGGGCTACGGCACTGCTGGAACTGGGGCAGTACGACAGCCTTGCCAGCACCAACGCGACGGTGGACCTGCTGGGCGATCCTTATCCGCCGGTCCGCGCCACCGCAATCGCCAATCTGCAAGGCCGGCTGGCCGAGGGCGAATTTGCCCAGACCATCGCCCCCCTGCTGACGGATCCTACCCGCCTGGTCCGGACCGAGGCCGCCCGCGCGCTGAGCGGCGTGCCGGACGGGGTCTTGCGGGGATTTCAGCGGCAGCAGTTGAGCGATGCGTTGGCCGAATACAAGGCCGGCCTGCTGGTCAACAACGACCGCGCCGGGGCGCACCTGATGTTGGGGATCGTCGCCGAAGGGCAAGGCCAGGAAGGGGCCGCGGTACGGGCGTACCAGGATGCGATGCACGTCGAGCCGCGGACCACCGGTCCCCGGACGAATCTGGCCGCGTTGTACGACCGGTTGGCCGAAACCGAGGATCGCCGTGCCAGCCAGGCGGCGTCACTCGGCAACCCGTCCGCCGCGGAAAAAGCGGCGCGCGAGGCGACTCGGCTCCGCAGCGAAGCGGCGCGGCTCCGCCGTGAAGAACTGGACCTGTTCGCCCGCGATGCCCGTCTGGCGCCGGACGCGGCTTTCGTCCAGTACCGTTATGGGATGCTGCTGTACCTTCACCGCCGCTACGACGAGGCCGAACAGGCCTTGCGCACAGCCGCCGAATTGCTGCCCAACAACCCCCAGTTTCTGCTCGGCCTGGTGCTTTTCTACAAAGAGCGCCACCAGCCCGCGCAGGCTCTGCCCTTGGCGGAACAACTCTGCAGACTCCGGCCTCACGACGCGACGTACCAGCAAGTCCTGGCCGAAATCCGCGAGCAGTCGTCCGCGTCCGCAAGACCGTCCCCGTAGGGTGGGCCAAGTCCTCGCGGCACCCCGGGAACACCTGGGCCCGATCCGGGTGGGCCGCGAGGACTTGGCCCACCCGACGTCTACGTCGCTCCATCACGGCTTGCTCGACCGGTTACTTTTTCTCGGCTTTGCCCGCCGCTTTTTTCTTCTCCACTTGCGGAATCAACACCAGTCGGACTTTGGTGTCCACGGGCGGGATGCGTTCGGTAAAGGCGGCGAACAGCAGGCTCTCGTTGGCTTGGGTGCTCTTGATGGGCAAATCGAGCATCGCCGTCGGGAAATTGGAGACGCAGATGAAATCGCCGCCGTCCGCCTGGTAGAACCGTTCGCCCGTCGAGTCGTCGGTCCAGAAGCCGCTGCCGGTGAAGACCCACGGATGTTCCATGGCTTTCTGGGTCTTCAGTTCCTTGATCCATTCCTGGGCACGCACGCGGTTCTTCTTGCCGGCTTCGTCTTGCCAGAGCACGTACACCTCGACCACCGGCCCCGTGGCGGGCCGGTAGACCGGATCGAAACTGACCGGTTTTCCCGGTTGCGCTCCCACCGCCATCAGGGCCGCATGCACGAATTGGGCTTTGCAGTTCACCGACACGATCGATTCGTGCTCCTTGGTGCTCTTGGGGCAAGCAAACATCTCCAGTTGCCCTTCCCGCAAACAGACCCGGCCGTCCACGATCACCAGTTTTCGCTTGACATCGATCCACAGGTCGTAGTCTTTCGTCACCCGCATGATGCTTGTCGTCTCGCTATCTTTGGACGGGGACGCCGCGGCGGGCGCATCCGTGGGCGGGTTTTCCATTGGCTCTGGTGGCTCGGCCGCCAAGGCCCATCCGGCACAGCAGACGCACAGGAGGGCGGTCGGAACGGTCCAGGTTTGCTGACGGTCACGCATTTCAAAATCTCCTCGGCTGTTGGGTTCCGGGGTTGTTGGCTGCCGGCGAATCCGCTCGCTGTTTGCGCGTGTTCGTTTCGAGCCGCTGTATTATATTGCCGTGGCGACGCGCCTGCTACGGGCCGTTTTTGCGTCCGCGCCTGTCGGACCTCGCAACGCTTGGTAGAATGAAGGCGATCGGTCATCGGTTAGCTGCGATCCTCATCGGTAGCCGGTTACAGGTCATGGATTTTGGCTCACCGGCAACTGGCAACCGATCACGGGCAACGAATCACCGGCCACTTTCACCCACATGCACTTCCCCACCTCGGCCCTGCTGCTCGGCATCGTTGCCGCCCTGCTCGTCGGTTTTTCCAAGACCGGGATGCCCGGCGCCGGCATTCCGGCGGTGGCCTTGGTGGCGGAAGTCTTTCGCGACGACACCAAGTTATCCGTCGGCGCGGTGCTGCCGCTGCTGATCCTGGGCGATTTATTTGCGATCGCCTATTATCGCCGTCACGCCGACTGGAAGCGGTTGCTGTCGTTGTGTCCCTACGTCGTGCTGGGCATGGTGCCTGCCTATCTGGTTCTCCGCTTCGCAGACGACGACGTCTTGCGCGTGGCTATCGGCGTGCTGATCCTGGTGCTGCTGTTGCTGCACGTGGTCCGGCAGCGGTACGGGGTTCAGCTCTGGTCCGATCGCTGGTGGTTCACGGCGACCAGCGGCGTCCTGGCCGGCTTTGCCACGACGGTCAGCAATGCGGCGGGACCCGTGATGGGCATTTACCTGGTCAGCCAACATGCGGACAAGCATCAGTTCCTCGGCACCGCTGCCTGGTTTTTCTTCCTGGTCAATGTCAGTAAGATTCCGGGGTACGCCGCGTTGGGGATGATGACACACCGGACGTTGGCTTTCGACGTGCTGCTGGCGCCCGTCGTCGCGGCAGGCGCAATCCTCGGCGTGCGCATCCTGAGGGGGATTCCCCAGGCGATGTTCGACGTCCTTGTGCTGGCCTTGGCGGGCGTTGCGGCGCTGCGCATGGTGTTTTTTTAAGGCTCAGTGATGACCCAAGAGAAATCTCGATCAAGGAAATCCTCCATCTTCCGGCCTCTGGCGACCGTTATGCTGCTGACCGTCGCCGGACTGAGCGCCGTATGGTACTTCGCCTGGGAGCCGTTACGGCCGGCGTTTTTGTCGGTAGAGGTTCTGTTGGCCCGGTTGGCGTCGGATGTCGCCCAGGAGTTGCCCCAGCGCAAGCCGGCAGGCAAACGTTCGAACAAGAGACCCGCTGCCCCGCCGAAGAATGCCAACAGAGCGGACGCCGCCCGGCAGTCGCCGGACCCGGCCGGTGCTGCGGCGGCCGATCCGCAGGTTCCGCGGCCGCGCGTTGCGCCGCCTGCTGAGCCCCATCCTGAGTCTGCCCAAGTCGTCGCGTCCCCGCCGGAATCGCCTGAGCCGCCGGCAGCGCCGGTTCCGGGGTCCGCTCCTCGGCCGCTGGAACCGCCGCCCTGGCAGGCCGCCCTGGACGCGACGGACGCGCCGCCCGCCGCGTTGGACGTCTGCTTCGGCGAATTCGATCCGGGGCTGTTCCTCCCGCAAGCGGACGATGTGAAGAAATGGTTCGAACCGGTGGCAGGCCAGCGCTGGACGGTGGGCAACCTGCGCACCAAGCACGGCGAGGCGGCCGCCGTGGAAGGGCTGATGCGGTTGCGCATGCCGTGGCGCGACGACGTGGCCCTGCGGCTGGCGGTGGAAAAACTGTCCGGCTTCCGCATCCATTTCCTGCACGGTGAAGAAGGCGTGACGCTGGCCTATTACCAGCGGGACCAGGAGAATTGCTGGGTCGCCTATGCTTCTCGGCGCAGACAGGACCGGGCGAGGCCGGAGGAAACCGCGATGGCCGCCAGCGACGAGGGCCGCGCACAGCGCACGGGATTCGTACGCGACGGCGGCACGTTCGAGTTGCGCTGGCGCGACGGTGAAGTCACGCTCAGCCGCGGCGACATCGCGCTGCTTCGCGCGTCGTTGGCGGGCTTGCCGCAGGAGGTGCTGTTCGAAGGGAAAGCGGTGATCTGCGGCCTTGCCGCGGTGCGCAGCGCCGGCTTTGCCGCTTCCGAAGACGAGGCCACCGCCGTCTCCGGCGGGGCGTCGCCCGCCCAGTTGCCGTGGACGGAGAAACTGACGGGCGAGGGGCGATTCGAACGCTCGCCGGAGGGCGCAGTGACACTGGCCGCCGACAGGGCGACGGGAGCCGGCTGGGTGACCGCGCCGCTGCCCTCGGCGGGAATCCACGAGGTGCTGTTGGAGGTCGACGAGGCGACGCCGGGCGCAGGCGTCTTTCTGGGACGCCAGGACGGCGGGCCGCGTGAGGTCCTGCGGTTCGTCAGGAATCCCGTCGACAAGCGGGTGCATCTGAGCCTGCAGACGGACGCCGAGGCGGAAGTGCGGGTACAGCCGATCGACAAAACGCCGGTCCCGTTGGCGCCCGGCAAAGCCTGGATTCGACTCCTGTACGGCTGCGGCGTGCTCCGCTGGTGGACCAGTTGCGATGGGCGGCACTGGGCTCAGCCCGAGCGGGCCGTGTCTTCCTTGAGCGGCCCCGTGACCACGATCGGGTTGCATTACGTGCCTCGGACAGCTGATTGCCGCATCCGGCTGCGACGGTTGAGCTTCCGACGGCTGCCGGAGTTGAGCGGCTTGGCAGACGCCGCGTTGCTGCCCCGCGCGCCGCCGTTGGCCGACGCGCCGCACGCGGGGGCCTGGCTCACCAGGGCTGCGGAGTCCCAGCCGCCAGAGGCCGACGTGGGGGCTTGGCGGCGTACGTGTGCGATTCGCGCGCTGGGCGCGGGCTGTTCGCGGACACTGGGAACCTCGCTGCTGGAATTGCTGCTGGACGACGCGGCCGACCGTGGCTTGCCGACCGAGCGGCAGCTGGCCCTGTTGAACGAGGCCGCGTTGCTCTGGGACGCTACCAGCGATCAGCAGTTCGTGGAGAATCTGCTCCAACGATACCGCGACTTGGGGCTGCGAGCTCAAGGGCACCGCGGGCTCCGGCCCTACTCGTCGATTCGTCGCGACTTGATGACCGTCCCACTGGTCACCCCGCATCGGGTGCAGGTCGCCAACGATCCGTTGATTCGCGCTGAATTGATCCAACTGGCCCACGGGTGTCGGTGGGCGGAAGTCCGTGACTTCTGCCGCTTGTTGCGTTACTTTCGGCAGTCCGATATCTGTCCGCTGACGCGGTGGGCCGAAGGCAGCGGCCCTCCGCCGGTGGTGGGCCGCAGGAAATGGCAACGCCGCGCCACCGTGTCCAACGACTGGCAGGAGCCGCTGATCGAGGAGTTGAGCAAGGAGACGTACAACGCGGTGGCGGAACTGAACGCGCTGCTGGAGAGCGCCGCTTTTGACGACGCGGCACGTCTGATTGCATCGCTGGACGGCGACTTGTTCCAAGGCGTGGCCCCGCACGTCCGCGATCGGCAGTTGCTGGCGTCGCTGCCCACGGCCGTGGCGATGGCGTTGGACGCATACCCCGAATTCCGGGCTGCCGTGCAAAAGCACTACGGCGACACGTCGCTGTTGCGAGTGCGCCGCGCCGTTCAGGAGAACCGTTTGGCGGCCATCCAACTGGCCACGGTCCAATTCGCCGGCTTGCCGGCGGCGGCCGAGGCACACCGCTGGCTGGGCGATCGCGCGTTATCGATCGGCTGGTTCGACCATGCGATGGCGCAGTACCGCCGGGCGGCGGAATCCGCCGACGCCCCCACGCTGCTCGACTTGGCCGCCCGCCATCGCCTGGCCGCCGCCATGCTGGGCCGAGAGCAGGGAAGGCCGGCGACGGCGGAGATCGAGATCGGCGGCGTCCAACTGACTCCCGCGGCTTTCGAAGAACTGGTCGGCCAAGTGCTGAAGCGGAATGCGCCGCTGCCGGCCGAGGGAGCCGGCAATTCGGCGCTCGGCCAAGTCGTTCCCAGGCCCAGCGGTTTTGCGGTCCAGCCGCGCAGCAAATTGGACGGCCCCGTCGGCGGCGAGCCGAGCGCAGAGGTCATCCCCAACGTCCGGCGTTTCGACGTGGACTGGGCCGGCCGCCAGATCGCCGTCGTCCTCGACCGCGACGCGATGTACGTCAGCAATCGATTCCAGGTCGCCGCCTACGACGCGAATACCGGCGCCCGCGTCTGGCAGAGCCCCTTGCCCGACGGCGCGCCCATGCGCAGTCAGGATTGGGGACTGATCCGAATGCGGCCGCTGGTCACGGCCGACCGCGTCATCACACGCCTGTTGTACGGCCAGCAGCCGACCGTGGTCTGCCTGGATCGGAGCCACGGACAGTTGGTGTGGAGTGTCGAATTCGGCGCTCACGAGGCCCCTGTCTCGGATCCGCTTTGGTTGCAGGGCCGACTGGCCGTGTTGACGCTGACTCGGCAAGAAACGGGAGAAAGCTTGCTGCGTTGGACGATCCTCGATCCGACCAGCGGCAGTGTCGTCAGCCAGACGGAATTGCTGCGATTGAACGACGTCTGGTGGCGCCGCTCGTGCTGCGAAGTCACGCGGCGGGACGACGGCTTCGTCGCGGTCCTGTCCGGGGTCACCGTGTGCTGCGACGCGTCGGGCAATCTGCGTTGGATTCGCCGCGAGATGGTGTTGCCGCCGTCCAATGAGCAGCCGCCTTGGGTGACACAGAGCTTTCAGCCGCCGCTGTCGGCCGGCAACGATTTGTACGTTCTGCAGCCGGGCGGCTGCGCGGTCAGTCGTCTGGACGCCCGTTCCGGGCAACTGGCCTGGAGCCGGTTGCTGGTCGGCGCCCAGCGGCTGTTGGGGGTCGCGGGATCGCGGCTGATCGTGCAAACGGACGGCGGCCTGCGAGCTTTGGCGGTGGACAACGGCGAACCTCAGTGGCAGCATCCGTTGGAGCAGTCGCTGGACGCGTATCTGTGCGACGACACGGCCGTGCTGTATTCGTGCCGTCGCCCCGCAGAAGATGCGCCGGGGAAGTTCCGCCCACAACTGGTTTGGGTTGATGCCGCCACGGGACAGAGCCAGGAACAAACGGCACTCCGAGGCCTGGACCACGAGGCCCCCTTGCTGGGACCGCTGGTGACGGCAGGCAGTCGGCTGTGGGCCTTCTTTGGCCGGGGCGATCAAGACCCCACTCGCGATGTGATCGAATTGGTTCCGCAGGGTGCCGCAGACCCGGCTCCCGCCCACTACGTCCCCGACCTTTGGACGCGGCATATCCCGCTGCCGCTGCAGCAGGAGACGAAGCGGTTGCTGGGGGATTGGCGCTGGTTCGCGGCCGAGTTGGCCGGAGCCAAGCCGATCGAAGTCAACCGCTGGGGCGAAGCCGAATCGCTGGGCATCCGCGCCCGCCGCTCGGCCCCGGCCACGCTCGCTCGCCACACCACGCTTCCCGCAGGCAGTTCGCCCCGATTGCGGATCCGCGTCGGCAACGAGCCCAAGGAGTCCTGGAATCTGGAGGTCCGCATGAACGGCGCGCCGGTCGTCCGCCGCGAATTCACCGCGCCGACCGACCCGGAACCCTGGAAACAATTGGAGTTCGACCTCCGCCCCGCTGCAGGCGACACCGGCTGGCTGATCATCGAGACCCGACCGCGCGAGGGCCAAGAAACGGCGGACGTGTTCTGGAAGCGAGTGGAGATCGTGTTCTGACGCCGCCTCGGGACGTTTCGAGCGCTGCCGCGTCAGGCTGGGTGGATCAGAATGAGGCCTGCGTTTCTCCCCCGTTGACCGTGGAGGCGGCTCTCCAGGTCGTCAGATTGATGTTACCGTTGACAAAACGCACGCCACCGTCGGTGAAGCACACGTTCACGCCGCCGGGGTGCTGGCTTCGTGCGCCGAAGTGGTTGCCGCTGGAATACCAGTAGCACTCGTACTGGCTGTGGATCGGATCGTTGGGGGGATACAGCGCGCTGTAGGCCCAACGCTCCGACCATGTCGCCCGCATCCAACTGTATCCTCGCGCTCCCGCCTGGTTGCCTGTCGGCGGCGTCGCGAGCGTGCCGGCATCACACGCCGTGATGTCCCCCGACGCCGTGGCGTTGTAGGTGAATGGCTTGCCGAGCAGACACTCCGAAATCGCCATCGTGTTGGACGTACCATCGATGACTTTTGCCATGTCACTGTAGCAGAACAGCGGGTTGGCGCAGTTCGTGCATACGGACGAGTTGCAGGTAGTGGATTCTCGCATCAAGCCGACGGCCGTGCTTGTGCTCGGGTAACTCGAGCCGTCTGACCCGCTGCAGCCGACGTAGTTCGTCGGTCCATAAGAAGTGCTGGGCGGAAGGTTAGGGTCGCTGGGACAGCGAACCGCAGGGAGGTTCGTGGCGGCGATGGTGAGGTTCACGTTGCCACTGGGCATCCCCGCCACTTCCCAATCGATCTGGTCATACAGTGCCTGCTGCTCCAGCCCCGGGAGAACTCGCGCGATCCAAGTGAGGCCGCCCGGATAAGAGCAACTGCCTGATCCATAATACGGCCGCAACGCCCCCATAGGGAACAGGCGGTAGGTATCATGGTACGTTTGAACCGCCAGTCCGAGTTGTTTCAGGTTGTTCGAGCATTGGATGCGCCTTGCCGCCTCTCGCGCGGCCTGGATCGCCGGCAAAAGCAATGCAACCAGGATGCCGATGATCGCAATCACCACCAGCAGTTCCACCAAGGTAAAACCGCGAGATCGTTGGAGCCGCATGATCTGCCCCTATTTAAGAAGAAAGAAACAGTAACCGGAACTGGCCTGTGCGCGCGTCACTGCGATGGGGGGACAAGCCCCTGCTCGCCACGCATGACGGGCGCCCGTGTGACCTCGCCGCGATCCAGTGAGAAGTCTTGATTATTGGCTCCGACGTCCAACTCGACCTCCAGACTGGAGGCAATGTTGTATTTGTCCGGAATGTACTGAATGCCCCTGTTCGCGGCAGTGATCAGGACAAGATACTTCCCGGCTTGCAATCCGGCGGCCTCCGCGATCTCATACTTCCCGCCCGTGATTTTGGCGGGGGCTCCGGAGCCGGGAGTGCCACCCAAGGGACGCAGAACGATCTCGCCCTCTTGGACAGGCTTGCCGCCGAACGTCACTTGGCCCTCGACCCAGCAGCTTGCTCCCCCACCGCAACCCGTGATCAGCCCTATCACAATCGCGCACGCCGACGCTTGAAACGCTTGCATCGCACCACCTCACCGAACAATCTGGCAGCGGCGGATGGACGAAATTCTTGACCCACGCCCCAAGGGGCTGGCCAACGAGCATGGCCGTTCAGATTCCGGACCTTCGAGACTTACCTAAATCGGGCCGCTGCCAGCTTAATAAGCTACGCGAGCGGCCCGGCGGGGTCAATCCATAAACCAGGAGAAATGTCAAATGACGCAGGCGAGCTTTCTGTCGGCTGACGGAACCGAAGGCGACGGGTGGAACCCGGCTGTTCAGTCCTTCTTCAAGCCTTCCTTCTGCATTTCACGGAAGGCGTCGACGCCCGTGTCCGGCACGGTCGTCTTGATAACGTCGTCCAGGCCCAGTTGGATCTTCTTAAATTGCTTGTCAGAGACCAGGTAGTACCAGTCGGCGAAGCGCGTGTTCAACTCGGCCACTTTTTCCTTGGCCTTGGAGACTTTTTCGTTGCGCTCGTCGATTTTCCGCTGGTTTTCCTTGGTGATCCGTTCGCGTTCTTTCTCGATTTCGGAGTCCTTGGCTTCCTTGTCCGTTTTGGCGGGGGGCTGAGCTTGGGCATCTTTCGCATCCCCGTCTTTGGCCGCCCCGTTCGCCTTCGCCGCGGGCTTGGCTTCCTGCTCCGACTTCGCTGCCGGCTCCGGTTTCGCGTCGGACTTGGCCGCTTCAGCCGTGGCGGTTTCGTCACTGGCCGACGGCTTTGCCGTGTCGGCCGAGGTTTGCGGTTTTGCCTCCGGCTTGGCTTCCGGCTTGGCTTCTTTTGCAGCCGGCGGCACTTCCTTGGGCGTCCCCGCTTTGGGTTCCTTGCCGGCTTGCGGTTTGGCAGCCTCCGGCAATTCGGGCACGGGTTCGAGGTCCGGCTGCGGGAACTTGGTCATATCGACCCGCGTCGTGACGAACAGATAGCGGTTTTGCCCTTCGCCTTCCGCCGTCTCGCCGCCTTCTTCGGTTTCTCCGAATCGCAGGACGTATTCGACCCCCTCCTTCATCCCCACGGTGATTTCACCGTTGGCACTCAGCAGTTCGGTCTCGCCATCCGCCGTCGGCACCATGTAAAAGCCGTGCTTCGCCAGATCCACGATGCCCTCGTCGTCTTTGGCCATCCCGGCACCGGCCTGCAGATCGGCTCCCAAGCCCTTGGGCTTGCGTCGAACGTCGGCGATTTCCAGTTCGTCGACGGCCGTCTTCAGATCGTTGAGTTTCTCCTTGTTCAACTCGTCGTTCTCGCCCAACGCCGTCACGATGCCCTCGCCGTTGACGTACTTCTTCAACTCCTTCAATTTCCATTCCGAGTCCTTGAAGTCCGCAAACAGATCGAATTTTTTGTCGATCAGCACGCGATTCGGCGGCTGGAGCGACACGGCGTAATTCTTGAGGGCCACGTTTTCCACGTCCCAGGCGTTCATCTTCAAGAGGTCTTTCTCGATCCAGTCCTTGAACTTTGTGGACAACTGATCCGGATCGATCTTGACCTCGTACACTACGTCCTGTCCGACTTTCCGGACGAATCGGTGACCGTCCGAGCCGCTGACTTTTTTGCCGATGATCACGCTGGCCAGATCTTGCCCCTTGGCGTCCTCAAAGCGGACCAGAAAGCCGACGCCCTCGTCACCGACCTTGAGTTTCTCCTTGTCCGGCTCCACGACGCCGAACATGCGGTGGTCGCCGGCCACTTCCGAGGCGACGCCGAGAATCGGCAGATCGACCAGCAGCAAGGCGGCGTCCCGCACGCGGGACTCGGCGTCGGCCGGGTAGCCCTGGTACTTGGGCAGGGTCCAGGCCCCCGAAGCCTTGTCGCGGGCGACGCGGAACTCTTCGAGCGTTCCCAGGGTCTCGTCGTACTTGACGATTTCCATGCTGTCCGCTTTGGCCGCGTCGTCGAACTTTTCGAACAGGAACTTCCCCGCCTGTTCGCGGACGTTGAACTCTTCGACGGGAGGGCGCGACAAGATAGCCAGGACGGCCACCAGTCCGGCAACCCCGAGATAAATCAGCGTCTTGATGCCTTCGTTCATCGTTTTCATTCCTCCGACAACCTCCCGCCGTCAGGTCTGCGGCGGGGTCTGGCAGGTTTCTTTTTGGATGTCTTTGAGTTTCTTGGGTTACCGCAGCCGTGATTTCGCGACGCCTTCCCGTTCGCGCAACCGGCGTCGAACGAACACCACCAGTCCCACCAACAGCGGCGGGATCGGCGGCAGGGCGACGGCCAGGAACTTGTAGTAGTTCTTGATGCCGGCGATTTGCAGGTCGACTTTGCGGCGGATTTCGTCGATCTTCTCATCCCGCTGCCGCTGCATCTGCTCGCGTTTGACGCTCAATCGCCGCTTCAGCCGTTCCTGGACTTCGGCCAATTTCTGAGCCCGGCTCTGCAAGTCCGAGAAGCGAATGCCTGCCTGGCCGTCCTGCCGCTGCTTGGTCTTCAGTTCCTCCAACGCTTCCTCGAACTTCTTGATTTCCTTCTGATTCTCATCCTCGATTTCCTTGACCGCTTTCTCGAACTCCCTTTCGTATTCGCGCCGCCGGGTGTACTCTTCGTCCCGCGCTTCCTGCGTGTTCACTTCGACGATCCGCAGCGTGCTGTGCTTCGGCTTCCGCTTGCGGATGTTGACGTATTGATCGTCGCCCGACAGCACATCGATCACGTTCAGCACGAAGTTGACGTTCTCGAACTGCCAGTTGATCTCCGCATCCTCGCCGGGCCGAGCCCGCATGCGGAGGAAACCGGGCATCATCAGATCGATATCCGCGACGTACACCACGTCGATGCCCCGCCGCTTCTCGGGTTTAACCGCCGATTTCGGCGGATCCTTGGCGGCGTCCGATTTCTCCTTCGCGTCCGCCGTGGCGGGTTCCTTCGCCGGGTCTTTGTCGTCTGCCGCCAGCGCCGCGTCGGACGGCTTCGCGTTTCCGGCCGCAGCGGGCTGTTCCGGCTCAGCTCCGGCATCGGACATGAGTTTGTCCTCCGACGGATTGCCGGTGATCCGCACGGCGATCACCTGGACGCCCTTGCGGTCGCCGCGCAGATCGCCCCCGGACTGCCGGTTTTCACGGCGATCCATAAAGGTCTGGAAGCTCACCGTGCCGGCCGCTTCGCCGGTCGTGGCCAACTTCTGGAACTTCAAGTCGCTGCTCTTGTCCGGCTTTACACCGCCCGGCACCGGGAAACAGATCTCGGTAAGGCCCGAAGTGATGGGCGACTCTTCGTTGATCGAGTTCTCGCCGCCGGGCGATTCCCGCCGACAGAACACGAAATGGTCAAAAATGGCCGGCAGTTGAAGCTTCCAATACGGATTGAACTCTTGCCAGACGATATCAGGCGCGAACAACCCCATCATGCTCGTCTCGCCAGGCACCTCCAGCCCCAACACGTTCCATAGTTTCTTCATGTCGCCCTTGGGCTGGGGACCACCTCCGCCGCCAAACATCCCCCCCATGCCTCCCGGCGGCATCTTGGGCTCGCCAGTCGCCGGGGCAGCCATGTAAACCGGTCGCGGATCCTCAAAAATGGCCGTCGGCTGCCCGCGCTTGATCGCCTCCAGGACATTGTCCAGTTCCTCTGGACTGAGCGAGGACGGCTGGACCGCCAGCAGCACGTCATGGGCGTCCTCCTCGATCGGATTGGTTGGGTCGACTTCCTTGACCGTGTACTGCTTCTCCAATTCCGTCACGATCTCTTGCTTGGGAATGTCCTGCGGACGCCCGCCGGCAAACGAAAAACCGCCGAACAGACGCGCTTCGGTCCGCACGATGCCGACTTTCTTGCGTTCCTTCTTCGCCACCGTGCAGATCGAACGAATCAACTCGTACTCCACCGGAATGCCGTAATCAAAGAACGGCACGACGACCTTTTCCAGCCCGCAGGTGAACGCGGCCGCCATCAGGACCTGTTCGTCCTTGATCTGGCCGCGAGTCCGAGTCTGCACCGGTTCCGGCTTGATTCCGTAGCGTTTCTCCGCCAACGAAGTCAATTCAATCGCATCCTCGCTGCCCTGATCCAGAAGGTGCATGCGGAGGTTGATGGTGCTCCCGCCCGCAGCAGCTCGAAACTCCTTCAGCATCGACATCAAATCCGATTTCGTCTTGGCATAGATCTCCGGCACCTGACCGCTGATGAACGCCTCGATTTGAATCGTGTGATCGGCCTGCAGGTCGCGAAGCAATCGCTTCGTGTCCGGCGACAGCGAACTGACTTTGCCGATCGTAAAATCACGCCGCAGGCCGCTCAGCAGATCGTTGTTGGCGAAGACATAGTTGACGCCCAAAACCACGGCCACCAAGGACAGGGTGCGGACCAAGTAGTGCCCCAACAACGAAGTTCCGTCGCGGCCCCCGGACCAGTGTCGGCTGCCGATCAAAACCATGCTGAGGTACAGGCCCACAACCGCCACCAGGGCAAAATAGGCGACCGACGAGAGACTGATCACGCCCCGGCCAAAATCGTCCAATTGGGCGCCGATGCTGAAACCGGAAACGAGCCGAGCCAAGGTCGCATTGCGAATGATCACGTCGGCCTTGACGGCAAAGACCAGCGGAGCATTGAAAATCGCGCCCAGAATGAACCCGACGGTGACGTTGCCCGTCAGGAACGAGGCGATCATGCCCACGGCCAGCATGGCCATCCCCACAAGCCAGTAGCCAAAATACGTGGCAAAGAACAAGCCTGTGTCCAGATCGCCCAACGACAACGAGGCCAGCACGATGAAGTTGCAGAACTGGGAGAACAGCAGCGACGCGGTGAAAATCGCAGCCGCCGCGATGTACTTGCCGACAACGATGTCGAAATCGGCGGCAGGCAGAGTCAGCAGCAATTCGTCGGTGCCCTGCCGCCGCTCATCCGCCCAGATGCTCATGGTGATCGCGGGAATGAAGATCAGCATGATGTAAGGCAAGAACTTGTTCAGCTGATCCAGGTTCGCCAAGTTGGCGTTGAAGAAGTCGTGAGGCCAAAACGCGGCGAACGACGTCAGCAGCACGAACAAGCACAAAAACACATAGCCCGTCGGGTTACTGAAATAGCCGACAAAGTTCCGCTTCAGCACGGCCAAGGTAGCCCGTTTCTTCACGCACAACGGCGTGACGATGGCCGCCAGCACGACCAAGAACAGCGCGTCGCGAATTAGGAGGTCGCCGAGGGATTGCCAGAAAATCATAGCTACTTCTCTCAACCGAAGTTAGGGTCAAATCTTATTCGAATCAAAGACGGGCAGCTCGCCGCGGGGATTCGCAGCTTTGCAGCAAAGCTAAGCCGCCTGGGCGTCCGCAGCCGTCAGCCGCTTGAACGCTCCCTCGAGCCCGTCTTTTCCTTCCGTGAGTTCCGCGACCGAGCCATCGTAGACCAAGCGGCCTTCGTTGATCAGAATCACTCGACTGGCCATGGCTTCGACTTCCTGCAGGATGTGCGTCGACAACAGAATCGTCTTCTTTTCCTCATCCCGCAGCCGCTCCATCGTCCTCCGAACTTCCTGAATCTGGTTCGGATCCAGGCCGGCGGTCGGCTCGTCCATGATCAGCACGTCCGGTTCGTGCAGCAACGCCTGAGCCATCCCCAGCCGCTGACGGTAACCCTTTGACAGCTTGGAGATAGGCTTGTGAAAGACGCTTCCCAACATGCACAGCTCGACCACCGCGTTAATGCGGCGAAGGCGCTGGTCGCGGGTCATGCCTCGGGCGTCGGCAAAAAACTCCAGCAAGCTGCTTGGAGTCATATCGGGATACAACGGTCCGCTTTCGGGCAGATAACCCAGTCGCGCCGAACCGGCGATCCTGTCCGTCGCCATATCGTGGCCCGCAATCCGGGCGATGCCTTCGGAAGCGGCGACGTAGCCGGTCAACAGCTTCATCGTCGTGCTCTTGCCCGCCCCGTTGGGACCCAAGAAAGCGACCAGTTCGCCTTCGTGGACCTTGAAGGTGACGTCGCGGCACGCAGCAAACGGGCCGTAGAACTTCGAGAGGCCGACGGCCTCGATCATGGGTTGCCTATCCACCTTGTCAATCATGGTTCCGCCAAGTCACAATCGGGAGGAAATTTGGTAGGACTTTCGGCCACATTGGCAGGCCAATCAAACATCCTGTTACGTAGCCAAGCCGAATTTGGTTCAATTTGGCAGGGTTGGCTACAAGTGCCCTAGTGTAGCAAGATTCGGGCCTAACGCAATTTGGTGCAAAGGCTGATGTCACGAAAAGCGGTGACACGCCGGTCAATGAAAGCTCGGCGGGAAATCGCCCAGGTGCGTTGTCCGTGTCCGGAACCTGCGACGCCGCGCCGATCACGAAACGATCGGATCGCCCTTACTCGTTGTGAATACGCGATTTGGGATGTCACTTTGCAGGCCAGCGGAGGCTTTCCAGTAAGGGGGTAATGACCGATGTGTGGACGGTTTACGCTGCGAACCGGCGCGACGACGCTAATTGAGAAATTTGGCGGCCTTTTGCTGTTCGAGTTGCCGTTGCAGTACAACATCTCGCCGACACAAATGGTCGCCACTGTGCGGATCGGTCCCGAAGACGCTGTCCGCCGCTGGGAAATGGTCCGTTGGGGACTGATTCCGTCTTGGGCCAAGGAACCATCGATCGGGAACCGGATGATCAACGCGCGAGCGGAAACGGTCGCGGACAAACCGGCCTTCCGCGCGGCTTTCCGCCGTCGCCGTTGCCTGGTGCCCGCAGATGGTTACTTCGAGTGGCAAAAGACCCGTAAAAGCAAACAGCCGTACTACATCCGCCGGCGCGACGACTTGCCGTTCGCCATGGCCGGACTGTGGGAGCGTTGGACCGACCCGCAGACGGATGAACCGATCGAGACGTGTACGATCATCACCACCGAGGCCAACGAACTGACGCGGCCGATTCACGATCGGATGCCCGTCATCCTGGACGCGGCCGGTTACGATCGCTGGCTCGATCCGCACCTGGAGCGTCCCGACCCGCTCCGCGAACTGCTGCGTCCCTTCGCCGCCCAGGCGATGCGAGCCGACCCTGTGGACGCGTATGTGAACAACCCGCGAAACGGCGGCCCGCAGTGCATTCAGCCGCTCCCTCCGGAGACTTGGCATCAGAACAACGCCAACTGCCGCTGGCTGCTCTGAATCATCTCGCCCGGCCAAGGTTCCATCGCCGTGACGCGGTGCGTGTGCTGCCGGAGTTCGTCGTGGAACCGACGCGCCAGTTGCGGGGCGTACAGATCATCCGGCGTGTGCGTGAAGACGTAGGGCACTCTTCCGCTGATGATCCAACCAGCGACGGTCGGCGCCCACTCGCGGATCCAGGGAACGACGGATCGCACGTCGTTGCGGCCAATCAACCGGATGATCGGGCTCCCCGCGGTCACGACCCGGTGGACCGGAAGCTGCGGCTTGCGGGACTGCGAACCGCGTTCGTGATCGTCGCTCGCCGGAGCACTGAACAGCGGCCGGCTGTCGAAGATCACCCGATCGATCCGCAGCTCCGCCAGCAGCTGATTGAGCGAGCGTTCGTGCTTGCCTTGGTCGAAGAAATCGGGATGGCGGACTTCGACGGCATACGGAAACTCCGTGGGCAGACGCCGCAGATAGGCGGCCAGATCGTCCAGGTGACTGGCCGAAAACGTCGGCGGCAGTTGGAGAAAGGCCGGCCCCAGCCGCTGGCCGTCGTCCAGGATGCGGAGGATGTCGAGAAAAGCCGCCGTCTCCGCGTCCGCGTTGACCAGCCGATGCTGATGACTGATCGCTTGCGGAAACTTGCACACAAACCGGAACGGGGGCTGCGTCGCGTCCACCCAACGTTGGACGGTGTCCTTCGACGGGAGGGCATAGAACGTGCTGTTGCCCTCGACCGCGTTGAAGACTTGCGAGTACTGACTCAGCCACTGGTCGCGTCTGGCGTGCCGGGTGAACAGGTTCCCCTGCCAGCGCGACGAGGCCCACACGGGGCAGCCGAGAAAGTACAACGATCGTTTCATCGACCTGCCTGATCCGCTAGACTGAAAGGGAAAGCCGCAGACGCCGGCCGCGCCGGAGACCCGTCCGCGGCTCGCACTCAAACAGGATTCCATCACTTTATAGCGCCCGCTGCCGCATTCGCCCAGCATGGGTGGAGGTTTTCCATGACCGCGTTTGACTTTTTCTGCGTGAACCGAATCGTCTTCGGGCGTCAAACCGCGAGTCGGATCGGCGAGTTGTCGGTGGCGTTCGGCCGCCGAGCCCTGCTGGTCACCAACGCGGGCCGACGCGGCGACGGGGGCGTCGTGGATCGGTTCGCAGCGCAGTTGAAGGCCGCCGGCGTCTGGCCGATTTGCTGCCAACAGCATGGCGAACCGACGGTGACGGACGTCGAGCAATCGCTGCAGGTTGCCAGGTCGGAGGCGTGTGACCTGGTCATCGGGCTGGGCGGAGGCAGCGCGATCGATGCGGCAAAGGCCGTTGCCGGCCTGCTGACCAATCCCGGTTCACCGTTGGATTACATGGAAGTCGTCGGACGCGGCCAGCCGCTGCAGCACCTGGCAGCTCCGTGGATTGCCGTGCCGACCACCGCGGGCACGGGCGCCGAAGCGACACGCAACGCCGTGCTCGGCTGTCCGGAAAAGAAATTCAAGGCCAGCTTGCGGAGCGAACATCTGCTGCCCAGGATCGCCGTGATCGATCCGGAACTGGCCGTCGGCGCGCCGCCGGAGGTGACCGCTGCCAGCGGACTGGATGCGTTGTGCCAGCTGATCGAGTCCTACACGTCGAATCACGCCCAGCCGCTGACGGACGCCCTGGCACTGCAGGGCGTGAGCCTGGCCGCGGCCGCGCTGCCGCGAGTCTGTGCGGACGGCTCGGATCTGGAATCGCGGGAGGCCATGGCGTTGGCCGCACTGTTCAGCGGCATCACGCTGGCCAACGCGGGGTTGGGAGCGGTTCACGGCTTCGCGGCCCCGATCGGCGCCAACTTCCCGATCCCCCACGGCACGGTCTGCGCCGCCCTGTTGCCGCACGTCGTGGCGGCCAACATCGCGGCGCTGGCGGCCGCACCGGATCGGCGTCCGCAGCTGGAACGCTACGCCGAGTTGGGACGCCGTTTGACCCATCGCCCGGCGCTGGGCCGCGAGGAAGCCCTCGACGCCTGCCGCCGCTTCCTGTTCGACCTGGTGCACCAACTCCGCATCCCGCCGCTGCGGAACTTCGGACTCCAGGCCGCCGCCGTCCCGGGTATGGTTGCCTTGGCCCGCCAGGCCAGCAGCATGCGGTACAACCCCGTGGCCCTGAGCGAGGAAACCCTCACGCAAATCCTAACCGCTGCCGCCGAGGACCGACCCGTCGCGGCATGAATCTGCAACGCCGGAGCGCGGAGGATCCGCCGTCTGACCGCCGTCTGGCCGCCGTCTGGCGAGGGCCGTTCCGGGTCGCATTCGCCAGCGTCCTGCGAACGTCGCTCAATGCGATCCGCCTGGACCGCCCTCCTTCTTCTTCCTGACGATCTCTTCCTGGACACTTGCCGGGACGCGGCGGTAGCAGAGCAGTTCCATGGTGAACGTGCCCTGGCCCTGCGTCATGCTCCGCAGGTCGGTGGCGTAGCCGAACGTCTCGGCCAGGGGAACTTCCGAGGAAATCAGAGCGAGTCCGTCGCGGCTGCTGGTGGACAGGATGATCCCGCGGCGGCTGACTATGTCGCCCGTCACGGGGCCTTGGAACTGTTCGGGCGCTTCGATATCCAGTTTCATGATCGGCTCCAGCAGCACGGGGCGCGTCTTCATGAACGTCTCCCGGAAACAGCCTTGAGCGCAGGTCTGGAACGCCCGGTCACTGCTGTCCACTTCGTGGTACGAGCCGTCGGTCAGAACCGCTTTCAGGCCGATCACCGGAAAGCCGGCGACGGGCCCTTTGGGCAGGCAGTCCTGGAAGCCCTTCTGGACCGAAGGGATGTACTGTTTGGGCACGCGTCCGCCAATCACCTCCTCCTCGAACACAAACGGCTCCGGGGCGTCTTCCGGCAGCGGCTCGAATCGGCCGACGATGTGGGCGTACTGACCGGAACCGCCGGTCTGCTTCTTGTGTCTGTAGTCGAACGGCATTGCCTGCGTGGGCGCTTCACGGTAGCTGACCTTGGGAGCGCCGACCAGCACGTTGACCTTGTATTCGCGGCGAATCCGCTCCATGTACACTTCCAAATGCAACTCGCCCATGCCTTCGACCAGAATCTCGGCGGTCTCTTGATCCGTAGTGACACGGAAGGTGGGGTCTTCTTTGCGGAAGCGGGCCAGGGCCTTGCCCAGTTTTTCGGCGTCGCCGCGGCTTTCCGGACTGACCGCAATCTTGATCACCGGCTCCGGCACGAACATGCTCTCCAGCGTGCAGAACTTGGCCTGGCTGGCATACGTGTCGCCGCTGGCGCAGTCGATGCCCATCACGGCCACGATGTCGCCGGCCTGGGCTTCGGCGATTTCCTTTCGCTCGTCCGCGTGCATCCGCACGATGCGGCTGAAACGCTCCTTGCGTCCCGTCCGCTGATTGATGTACGTGGCGCCCTTTTCGATGCGGCCTTGGTACACCCGCAGAAACGTCAATTGCCCGTAGGGATCGTCGACGATTTTGAAGGCCATGCCGACGAAGGGCTTGGTGGGGTCCGGTTCCAGCGGCACCGTTTCGTCGGCGTTGTCCCAGGCCTTGGCGTGAATCTCGTGCTCCAGCGGCGAAGGCAGATACCGGGTGACGGCATCGAGCAGCGGCTGGACGCCCTTGTTCTTGTAAGCCGCCCCCAGGAACACCGGCGTGACGTCCTGCTGTTGAACTACGGCCCGCGTCACCTCGTGGATCGTGTCCGCGGAGATCTCCTGTTCGGACAACAGCCGCTCCATCAACTCGTCGCTGTACATCGCCAGGCTTTCGAGCATCTTCATGCGCCACTGCCGGGCCTGTTCGACCAGGGGCTCCGGGATCGCCTCCGCGCGGATCTGCTCGCCTTCGTCGCCTTCGAAGTACAGCGCCTGCATCGTCGCCAGATCGATGACGCCCTGGAAGCGGTCGCCGCTGCCCAGCGGCAACTGCATCAAGAGGGCTTCGTCGCCCAGTTTTTCCTTGAGATCGCGGACGACGCGAAAGGGATCCGCGCCGGCCCGATCCATCTTGTTGATGAACGCCAGTCGCGGCACGTGATAGCGGTTCATCTGCCGGTTGACGGTGATCGTCTGGCTCTGCACGCCACCTACGGCGCACAGCACCAGCACGGCGCCGTCCAGCACGCGCAGACTGCGTTCGACCTCGACCGTAAAATCCACGTGCCCCGGCGTGTCGATCAGGTTGATGGAGTGCCCCTTCCACTGGACGCTGGTCGCGGCGCTGGTGATCGTGATCCCGCGTTCCCGCTCCAGGTCCATGTGATCCATCGTCGCGCCCGCGCCGCCTCCGCCCACCTCCTCCATCTTGTGGATGCAGCCGGTGTAGAAGAGGATGCGCTCGCTGAGCGTGGTTTTGCCCGAGTCGATGTGAGCCGAAATTCCGATATTGCGTAGCTTGGCGAGGTGCATAGTCAGTTGTCGCTAAAGGGCCGTCCTCGAAAAGAGGCCCGTCCCCTTTTCGCGAGATCAGTCAGGTACTTTGTTTGAGCGTAACATCTTAAAGGAAATCGGTCGCACGCAAAGGCCGAGTGACGTGCGGAGCGCGGATTGGGCGGAACCGCACAGGCCCCGTTTCACGTTCCCGCCCCGTAGAAGGCGGCGGCCGGCAAGCCGGTCTCCCGGCCGACGACGGCGGCGATCCAGTCGACCTCGTCGTCGGACAAGGGGGTGACGTAACTTTCAGCGGGCCGGCGGGCCACCGTGTACACCTGGATCAGGCTGAGCCGGCCGCCGCCGGCGGTGATTTCGCGGAGCCGCTGGCAGAAGGCCTGGAGCTCCTCGTCCGGAGGCGGCTTGCCGCGGATCCTCATCCACAGCGACTGGATGACCAGGGGCCGAAGGCGGGCGGCCTGGGCGATGTTCTCCAGCACGCGAGCCAAAGGGATGGGCGAGCGGTCGATGGCACGAAAGTAATCCTCCGTCCCCGCGTCGAGTTTGGCCCAGATTTCGCCTTGGTTCCGGTCCAGGATCTCCAGACCTCGCTGGACGTGCGGACGGTGAAATCGGCTGGCGTTGGTGATCAGGACCATTTTCACGTCATCCAAGCCGTGGCGGCGCTTGACCTCGGCACAGGCGGCGAGGATTTCGTCGAAATTCCGGTGGGTCGTCGGTTCCCCGTCGCCAGAGAAGGCGATATCGTTCAATCGCCGCAGCGTCGAGGGGAGGTTGCGGAACTTGTCGGTCTCAAACAGGCGTCCGGACACGGCCAGCGTTAGCGTCTGGTCCAACTCGGCCAACAATCGCTCCACGTCTACAAACTGCGTGTCGCCCGCCACCGTCCGGTCCACCTGGCAGTAGACGCAGTGGAAATTGCAGGCTTTGTCGGGGTTCAGGTTGACCCCGATCGACACACCGCGACTCCGCCGACTGATCACCGGATAGACGAAGCGGTTGCCTGCGAACCGCCGTTCGTGCTGCAGATGGAAGGGGTTGATGGACATCGGCGAGACCGGAGCAAAAGGTGCGCTTTCGCAAGGGAGGGGACTCGCAGCGCGAGTCCGCCACAGATCGTTCCTACGCCAGGCAATCGGGGAAGGTCGCCGCAAAACTCCAGCGGCTCCGGCATCGTTCCAGCACGGCCGGCCGTGCCGACAGCGGGCGACTCTCCCAGGCAAACGGCTTGGTTCACGACTCGGTTCAAGACGCCGGCGCGTCGTCGTCGTCTTCTCTCTTGGCTCCCAGGCTGCGGACCATGGCGATGCGCCCGCTGCGGACCAACTCGGTGATGCCGAAGGAACGCATCCGTTCGATAAAGGCCTCCACCTTGCTCTCCCGCCCGGAAATCTCGATCATCACCTCGTGCTCGCCGACGTCGACGATGCGGCCGCGGAAGATATCGACCAACTCGCGGACTTCACTCCGCTTCCCCCCCGTCGCTGCTTTCACTTTAATCAACATCAAGTCCCGTTCGACGAAGTCCTGGCTGCTGATGTCGTCGACGCGGACGACCGTGACGATCTTTTCCAATTGCTTGCGGACTTGTTCCAGGACATGACCGTCGCCGACGATGACAAAGGTCATCCGGGATAGATTAGGATCCTCGGTTTCGCCCACCGCAAGCGAGTCGATGTTGTAGCCGCGCGAGGCCAACATCCCGGAAATGTGCGCCAACACACCGGGGACGTTCTGCACGATCGCGGAAAGCACGTGACGCATGGCTGAGGGAAACTCCAGCAGTGCCGTGGAAAACAGGGATGATACTTCATGCACCGCCGGTCATCAAGGGGCAGCACGACCGCCTCGCGCCGCAGCGACCCCGGGTCGGGTTCCGCCTCCAAGCCCGAACACTCCTTCACCAGTTGCTGCGCGGCAGCGCACGGAGGCCCGTTTCCGGGGCAAACAGCGGGACGAGTGCGTCGTCAAGTCGAACCTGTGGGGTTGCAGCGGATGAGCGGAACGGCGCTGGGCGTCTTCCCGTTTCTGCGGGCGTCCCGTGGCTGCCGGTGGCGGCGCGAGTATCGCTTTCAGCCTGAGCCGGTGCCGCGGCTTAGGGCCCGCCGGTCACCCGGCGGATCGCGGCGTCCAAGTCGTCTTGGGTGATCGGTTTCACGAGGACCGCGTCCATGCCCGCCGCCAGGCATTCGGCCCGGCTTTCTTCCGACGCGTGCGCCGTCAAGGCGACGATGGGGGTGCGGGACTGCCGGCCCTGTTCCCGTTCTCGCTGCCGAATCTCGCGCGTGGCGGCCAGTCCGTCCAGTTCCGGCATTTCCACGTCCATCAAGACGATGTCGAACGCTTCGGACTCCCAGGCATCCAGGGCATTGCGGCCGTTGTCCACCACCCGCACCTCATGCGCCCCGGTTCGCAACTGACCAACGATCAGACGCTGGTTGACCGCGCCATCCTCTGCCAACAATACTCGGCGCGGCGCGGCGGCGGAAACTGACGCGATGAAGGTGCCCGTCTGGGCCGCGGCCGGTTCGTGCCCCGTATCGTCGGCGCCGCGCTCGGCCGCACCCGGCGGCAGAACGATCGTGAACCGCGTGCCCTGCCCGCTGGAGACCACCGAGATCCGCCCGCGATGGGCTTCGACCAATTGCTTGGCAATCGCCAGCCCAAACCCGGTTCCGCCGCGTTTTCCGTACGTGCTGAAGGGCTGGAACAGCTTGGCGAGAACCTCGGCGGGAATGCCGGGGCCGTTGTCGGCCACGTACAACTCGACCCCCTCCCCTGACGGGCCTTGCTGGGCGCCGATCGTCACCACCGGGGCGGCGTGCTGTTGGAGGGCCTCGGCCGCATTGCGCGCCAGGTTGCGGAGGACGCGGGCCATCCGTTCGGGGTCCAAGGCCACCTGCAAATCGGCCGGCACGTCGACTTGAAGATCCACGCCCAACATCTGCAGGTCCAACCGCAACAGCCGCAGGTGCTTTCCCAGCAATTCGGAGAAGGTGCCGCGCACCGGTTGCACCCGCACCTTGCCGCGGCAGAACTCGAAACTGTCGTTCAACAAATCCAAAGCCACGGACAGGGACTGGTCGATCAGGTCCAGTTGTTCTTCCTGCGGCACCCCTTCCTGTGACCCCGCACGCCGCATTTCGAGCAACTGACGGACGTTCCCCAGCGGCCCGCGCAAGTCGTGGACGATATAGGCAATGGCCTGTCCCACGGCCGCCAACTGCTCGACTTGCTGCAGCCGCTGCTGCATTTCCAGGCGGATCAGGCCGGCCGAAACCGAACTGGCCAGAAGCTGCACGACCTGCGCCTCCAGCGACTGGATGCCGACGCGCGACATCTCCGGCTTCCAATCGCGCGAGCCGTACACGACGCCGACGACCTCGCCGCCGGAGCCAAAGATGGGCGAGCCGACGACGGCTTCGACGTTTTCCAGACTGGCCCGAGCGTTGGCCGTTTGCGGCGTTCCGTAGAACGTGCGGCCTTGTTCCACGACGCGCGACAACACCGAGCGGCTGAAGGTCAGGCCCGATTCCTGGTCCTTTGCCCAGCCGGCGGCGATCCGCCAGCCGGCTTCTTCGCGCAGCAGCACCAGGCCTCGGTCCAAGCCCACCAACTCGACGATCGCCCGCGCCGTCTCCTGGTAGAATTCCGCCGAGCCCACCGCCGCACGCTGGACGGACAGCAGCGTTTCGAACCAGACCGCCAGCTTTTCCGCCGAAGGGACTTCGCCTAAACTGGCTAGCGAATGACGTGTGACCGAAGGCAGTTGGCACGTAGCGGGCAGGGAAATGGTCTGGAACTCCTCGCCGGCCGAATCGTCCTGATCGCCCAGGTCCAGCAGCGGCGCCGTCACCTGCCGCACCACCTCGATGGTCGTCCGCCCGATCCGAAAACGGGCCGGCAAGTCGGTCTCCCCGCAGGCACCCCGTCCGATCTTGGTGCCGTCGGTCAGTTCCAGATCGTTGCGGCCGAAGTTCTCGAAACGCAGCCGCCGGGGCGGGATTTCCTCCAGCAGCAAGTGCCTTCTCGACACGTAATCGTCGTCGATCACGACCTGGGCCTGGTCGCCGCCGGGCTGGCGGCCCAGGACGAGCGGCCCGGATTCGTGAAGGTACTCTTTTTGCTGCTTCGCATTATCAATCGCGATTCGGAGCATAAAACAGGTTTACGCCGCGACCGGGCAAGTGTCAACCTGTGGTCGCCTCCATCGGGCCATATCGGCCCACAAAAAAACCGCCGGGCGAACCCGGCGACTTCCAAAGGAGAGGCACGCTCGCGGCCGGTGCGTCAGAAATCCAGCGTCATTTGCGTGTAGAAAAAGTCGGCATTGCCACTGTACAGCCCCGGCGCGTCGTAAAAACTGCCGGAAACGAAGCGTGAGTAGCCGAGCAGCAAAGCCAGCCGCGGCGTGAACAGGTAGGTCGCCGTCACGTCGATTTCGTGGCCCAGGTCGCGGTTGCCAGTGGGGTTCGCCGCCAGTCCGGCAAACGGCGTCATGTCAACGTTGTACGGCACGTCGCCGCCGTCCTGAAGCCAGAAGTAATAATACCACAGCAGCAAGGTCAGTTTCTCGTGAGGCTGCATCGAGAGCTTGGCGTTCACCGTTTCGATGTTGCTCCGCGCGTACAGGTCCATGAAACCGAGGTACTTGTGCGCCAGGGGTTCGTAGTGATGAAACCCCGTGCCCGTCGGACCGGGGACGGTGCCCTGGCCGGAGGCCCAATCATAGAACAGCCACAACGTCGGCCGCCAACGCACACAATCGAACTTGCGGCCGCCGCCCAAGGTGAAGAAGCCGGCCGAGTGGTTGGAGTCGTTGGCGTTCGCGCCGGACTGCACGCCGCCCTCCAGTTCGTACAGCCAGGCGTCGTAACCGCCGTAGTAACGACCGCCGAACAAGTCATAACGGAAGCCGATCAAGTCGTTGTCGTACGCCAACCAATACAGGTCGGCCTTGTCGCGCGGAAGGCCCTTGTAGGTGGAATACAGTCCGTAGAACTGGCGATTCAGATCGGGCGGGTCCAACTCCTGAACGTCGCGGCGCAAGGGGCGCGCCCAGAACCCGTCGGCGTCCCAATACTCTCCTTGCCAGATCAGTTTCGCGCCCTCGAAGGTGCGGCGAGTATTCGCCCAGTCCAGCGGCGAAACCAGCCGCTCTGCGCCGTACAGCAGTTCCTGGCGTCCTACGCGAGCCGTCAGTTTCCCGCCCGCGGTCTCCGGATCCAGGACGACGAAGTCCAGGAACAGATTCTGCATTTCCGCGCGGTTCTCTTCGATCACGCGCGGATTGAACTCCTCATAGTTGCTGACGGCATCCAGCATCTCGCCGTAGAACCGCACGCGGTTGCCGAGTTCGGCGTTGAGATACAGCCGCGTGCGATGCAACAGAAAGTCGTCGTCGTTTCCCGTCAGCCCCAAACCGCGATGGCCGCGCTCGCTGTGGTGCCGCACACGGTACTGCCCGCCGACGTCGACCGTGGCCCAATCCGTGACAGCCATCCTTTTCAGACTCTCGCCCAGGTGCCAGCCGTCGTAACAGGGATCGCAGAGGTAGTCGAAATTGTTGTTGTAGAACGGATCCCGGTAAGCCGTGGCGACGGCTTTCTTCAGGGCCTTCTTCTCTTGGCACGTGCAGCAGTTGGCTTGCCCGCAATCACACTCGGGCTTGACAGCTTGTTGGCAACCAGGCTTGTCGCAGCTCTTGGCCAGCGCGGTCTCCAACGCAGCGGAAACCGGCGTGGCGATGGTCGCTCCGTCCGGTCTGCCGTCCGCCGTATGGCTGAATCGGGCATCCTGCACGACCGCTGCATGGGATGCCGTCAGCAATGAGAGTAAACCGGTCACCGTTGCGGCGAGAAGGAATCGGGGAGGGTACATAGCAACGTCGCCTTGCGTGCGGAAGTTGGGGGGGGGGTTGTTGAGGCCGACGAGTGGATCCGTCCAAAGGTAGGCTCACTGCGTCCGCGCGGGGTGCGCGTGCCCGAGGCACCGTGCCACAGTCCTAAACTCGACTTGTTCGCCAATGCTAGCTTAGGATTGTCGCGGTACCCGGCAGACTCAACCTATCTTGCCGCCGAAGGAGCAGCGGAAGGGGGGCTGGCAGCGAGTTCGCGGCCATCGACCGCGATGGTGACGTCACCAACCGGGACGTTGCCGCCGGCTTGCCCCGTCGCCGCCTGGACGATTCGCAACAGCCCCGCGCAACAGGGAACTTCCATGCGCAGCACGGTGATGCTTCGCAGCGACGACGCCTGGATCATCTGCGCCAGTTTCTGAACGTAGGCCTGACCATCGTCCAGCTTAGGGCAGCCGATGACGACCGGTCGTCCGCTGGTCAGAAAGCGGCGATGGAAGTCGGGGTGAACGACGGGGACACAGTCCGCCACCAGGAGCACGTCGGCTTCGTGCAGAAAGGGCGCATCAGGCGGCACCAAGTGGAGTTGCAAGGGCCAGTTGGCGAGCCGGCTTTGGGGGCCGCCCGCACGCGGGTCGCTGTCCGGCGAAAGACGAGGGGCGGGAGTCGGACCGGCGGACAGCACGTTCAGCTGCAGACTCTTCGCGGCCGCCCCTGGACAGCTTTCGCGGGCCTTTTCGAGAGGGGCCGCGGTTCGCGACGCGGCGACGTGCGCCTGTGCTGCTTGTTCGTCGAAGGGAGCTGCATCGCGCTGGACGATCGTGATCGCGCCACGAAGACAGTGTCCGAGGCACTCGCCCAGCCCGTCGCAATACGTGTCGGAAACGAGTCGGGCTTTGCCGGCGACGATCTGAATGGCCCCTTCGGCGCAGGACGGCACGCACTGACCGCAGCCGTCGCATTTCTCTTCATCGATGTGAACGACTTTCCGTACGAGCATCACGTCATCTCCTGGTTTCATGTTATGGCCGACCCTGGCGGCGGCACTTGATGCGGGTCAATTCTGGTCGAGTTTTGCCGGCCAGTTCCGGGCTTCCAACACTGGGACGAAGCGATTTGGGGGCGGGGTTTCTCTGGACATTCCCCACGCTCCGTTTAGGCTAGAAGCAGTGCCGACATGGCGACCGTTGTTTCCTGCCGAACTTCCACAGGTATCTCCCATGCGACGAGCCCTGAGCCTCTTGAGCTTGACCTTTTTGATCTTCGTTCCCGCGGTCCTGTCGGCCGAACCGCCGAAATCGTTCGACGTGGTCGCCCGCGGTGCGTATCGCGTCACGGACGGCCGGAACGTGAAGGGAACCACTGAGGAAGGCGAATTGCTGACGGTCCTGGCGACGGACCAGGACAAGTACTGGGTCCAGTCGCTGCGTGGCGTCCAAGGCTGGATCGAACAGGGAGCCGTGGTCCGTCTGGCCGACGCTGAAGCGATCTTCGGGCGGCTGATCCGAGCCCAGCCGCAGAATCCGGTGAACTACGAGCGCCGGGCGCTGATCTGGCTGCAAAGCGGGCAGACGGACAAGCTGATGGCCGATTTCGACCGCGCCGTGGAGTTGGGCTCGAAGAATCCGTCGGTGTACGTAAACCGGGGCGTCCAACTGGCGACGCAGGGACAGTTCGACAAGGCCGTTGCGGATTACGACATGGCCGTTCGTCTGGGGGTGAACGAGGCCTACCTGTTCTTCAATCGTGGCGTCGCGCAACTGGCGGCTGGCCGCGCCGAGAAGGCGGTCGAGGATTTCACGGAGGCGATGCAACGCGGCGAAAAAACAGCGGCGATCTACCTGAACCGGGCAGCGGCGCATCAGGCGGCCAACGAGGAAATCAAGGCGATTGACGATTTGGCCGAGGCCATCCGGCTGGAGCCGAAGAACCCCGCCGCGTTTCACCAGCGGGGCACGGTCTGGCAGACCCTGAACAAGGGGGACAAGGCCCTCGCCGACTTTGACCGGGCAATCCAACTGGACGCCGAATTCGTCCCGGCCTACAGCAGTCGCGGTTTCCTCTGGTTCCAGCGAAAGGAGCCGGCCAAAGCGGTCGCCGATTTCGATCGCGTCATCCGGCTCAATCCGAAAGCGGCGGTGGCGTACAACAACCGCGGCTACAACCGTCAGTTGCTGAAACAGTATCGCGAAGCGCTGGCCGACTATGACGAAGCGATTCGTTTGGCGCCCAGTTACGTATTGGCGCACCAGAACAAGGCTTGGCTGCTGGCCACCTGCCCGGACGCGGCGATCCGCGACGGCAAGCAGGCGGTCAAAGCGGCAGAGAAGGCGTGCGAATTGAGCCCGGAAAAGCACTGGACCGACCTGAAGGCCCTGGCCGCCGCCTTTGCGGAATCCGGCGACTTTGCCCAGGCGATCCAGTGGCAGACCCAGACCATCGAACTGGCCCCGGAAGACGAACGGGCCGCAGAACAGCGGGTTTTGGCGGCGTACCAGGCCAACCAACCGTGGCGGGACGAGCCCTAACACCTGTTGAAAAACAGGGAACAGGCTGAGAAGGGCCTCGAAAACGCGAAATGCGGCTCAGGCCAGTTCCGAGAAGAAGTACCGCGTCAGGTGATAGAACAAGGGGGCGGCGAAGCAGAGCGAGTCGATGCGATCCAGCACGCCCGGGTGGCCTTGAACCAGCGTCCCGAAATCGGCGACGTTGCGGTCGCGCTTGATCGCGGACATCACCATGTTCCCGGCGAAAGCGGTGACCGCCACGATCATCGACATGCAGGCCGCCTCCCAGAACCGGAAGGGCGTCGCCCACCACAACAGCGAGCCGATCAAGGTCGTGCTGGTCACTCCGCCCAGAAAGCCTTCCCAAGTCCGCGTGGCGCTGATCGCGGGCGCGATCACGCGGCGGCCCAGCAACCGGCTCCAGGCGGTCTGAAAGACATCCGCCAACTGCGTCAGCAGCACCAGATAGAACAACAACCCGGCCGCGGCCAGGTGCGAATCGCGTCCCCAGGCGGCGCCGTTCGAACGGGTCAGCGGCAGGTTCAGAAGGGCCGGCGCAAAGCTCAACGCGTAAACACAGATCAGCAGGCCCGCCTGGATTTTCGCGGAGCGTTCCAGAAATCGCTTCGGATCGCCCGCCACGGCGTTCCGCGCCGGAATGAAGAGAAAGGCGTAGACCGGGATGACGATGCTGTACACACCGTACAAATCCCAGCCGAGCCCGACCAGCACGTATTGCAGCGGCGTGAACCCGAAGAACACCCAGAACAACGTGCGATGATCGCCCCGCCGCGTGGGCGTGGCGGTAATGAACTCGCGCAACGACCAGAACGAGACCGCCCCGAACAGAACCACTGTGGCGACGCGTCCCAGCAGGAACCCGGCCACCAGGATCGCGCACATGATCCACCAAGCCCGGATGCGGTGGATAAACCGCTCCACCAAGGCCGGATTGAGCGTGCCTTCGGGATACCGCTTCAACAGCACGCTCACCGCATAGGCGATCGCCAGCAGGCCGATGACCACCCCCAGCAGCCAGTAGATCTGCGCGCTGGACTGCTCGCCCGCGGCCGGGGCAGGGTCCGCCGCGATCAGCTGTTGCAGGGTGGGTGGAAGCCACCAGCCGTCGTTCGCCATGTTGTCGTACCAAGGGGGATTCGCGGCTCGCCGAGCGTCACAGATCCTTCAGGCGGCGGACCGCCTGGCGGGCTCGGGTTAGGAAATTCGTCTTGGGCTCGCCGGCTTCCAGCCACATCGGCGGCCCAAACGTAATGCAACTCAGCAACGGCACCGGCAACACCTCACCCCGCGGCAGCACGCGGTTCAAGTTCTCCATGTAGACCGGCACCAGCTCCAATTCGGGCCGTTTTTTGGCCAGGTAATACAGACCGCTCTTGAATTCGCCCAACTCCTCGCCGCTGTTGCGGCCGCCCTCCGGAAAAACGATCAACGAGTAGCGGTTGCCAATCTCGCGGATCATCCGCTCCACAGGGCTCTGGTGGACCTTGATGTTTTCCCGATCGATCAACAACACGTTGAACGAGCGGGCAATGTGCCGCCGCACGGCTCCGCCTTCCCAGTAATCGCGGGCGGCCACCGCCCGCGTGACCTGGCGCACCTCCCGCGGCAAACACGACCATAGCACCAAGGCGTCCAGGTGGCTGGTGTGGTTGGCAAAGTAAACCCGCTGGCATGTGTCCGGCTGGGATTCGACCCAGCGGACCTTGGCCCCGCTGAGCAGCTTGGCAATCAGGGCTAGGAAGGAGGCCGTTGCTGCCATCGCTCACGCCATTTGCAGTCTAAACACCCGCGCAGGTAATTTCGCCCCACCGCGGCCCGGCTTTCTCAAAAAAAACAGATTGTCGGGCCAGCGGACCGCCCGGAACCCCTAAACGGCTGCCGATCCGTCCTACTCCAAAATTATGTCATCCACGCTGTGGTTGGCCGGAATCATGGGCAGCACGTGCTCCTGGTACGGAGTCTGCACGTCCAAGACGTACGGTCCGTCGTAGCGGAGCATCTCTTCCAAAGCCGGCACCAGATCCGCTTTCTCGCGGATCGTCGCCGCGCCACAGCCGTAGCCCTGGGCAATTTTGACGAAGTCCGGATACCGCTCGACCGGATAAATGTCCTCGCCCTTGCCCTTCGCCTCGGCGTGATGGATCGGCCCCAAGTACGTGTGCGCGCGATTGCCGGCCATGAACCGGTCCTCCCACTGCACGACCATGCCCAGATGCTGGTTGTTCAGCAGCAGCACCTTGACGGGCAGATTCTCACAATAACACGTCGCCAACTCCTGAATGTTCATCTGCAGGCTGCCATCGCCGTCGATGTCCACGACCAGGGCGTCCGGATGAGCGGCCTGAGCGCCGATGGCCGCGGGCAAGCCGAAGCCCATCGTGCCCAGACCCGAGCTGGACAGCCAGCGGCGGGGATGCCGGAATTGGAAAAACTGGGCGGTCCACATCTGGTGCTGGCCCACGCCCGTCACGACCACCGTCTGGCGATCCTGCGTCAACCGGGACAACTCCGTAATCGCGTGCTGCTGAAGAATGCCCGTGAACTGCTCGTCGTATTTGAAAGGATGCTCTTTCTTCCACTGCTGGCACTGCGCAACCCACCCCTCCAGGTCCTCGCCCGGATCGACGGCCTGCAGCAGCGACTGCAGCGCTAACTTCACGTCGCTGACGATCGGGATGTGAGCCGGCTTGTTCTTGTTCAACTCCGACGGATCGATGTCGATGTGAATGATCTTGGCGTGCTTGGCAAAAGCGTCCAGTCGGCCCGTCACGCGGTCGTCGAAACGCACGCCCAGAGCCAGCAGCAAGTCGCAATCACGGACCGCCCAGTTGGAGTACACGCTGCCGTGCATGCCCAACATGTCCAAGCACAGCGGATCGTCGCTGGGGAACGCCCCCAGGCCCATCATCGTCATGGTCACGGGAATGCCCGTCTTGCGGGCGAAGATTCTGAGTTCGTCGCTGGCGTTGGCGGAGATGACGCCGCCGCCGCAGTACAGCAACGGCCGCTTGGCCAACTTGATCGCCGCCGCCACCTGCTTGATCTGCTCCGGACGGGCGCGAGGGGGGATCGAATCGCGATAACCCGGCAGATTCATGGGGGCGTCCCAGTTGACCGTCGCCTTTTCCAATTGGATGTCCTTGGGCATGTCCACCAGCACCGGCCCCGGGCGCCCGGTGGTCGCGATGTGAAAGGCTTCCTTCATAATCCGCGGCAACTCGGCGATGTCCGTCACCAGATAGTGGTTCTTGGTAATGCCGCGGCAGACCTCGACGATGGGGGTCTCCTGAAAGGCGTCCGTCCCAATCGAGCGAGTACCCACCTGGCCCGTGATCGCCACCAAGGGAATGCTGTCCAATTTGGCGTCCGCAATCCCCGTGACCAGATTCGTGGCCCCCGGACCGCTGGTGGCCATACAGACGCCCACCTTGCCGGTGGAGCGGGCATAGCCTTGGGCCGCAAAGGTCCCACCCTGCTCGTGCCGCGGCAGGATCGTGCGCAGCCGATCGGAGTAGCGGGTTAACGCCTGGTGCAGCGGCATGCTGGCGCCCCCGGGATACGCGAACAGAACTTCGACTCCATGATCGACGAGCGACTGGACCAGGATATCGGCCCCGGTCATGAGTTGGGCCTTGGCAGCTTGATGCGTTATGGGCATGCGGTGAAACCCTCCCTCCAACAGCAGAAGCGACAATCTCTTTAGTATAACACGCCTTTCCGCGAAACACGCAGCGGACGGTCGATAAGCACCGTAGTGTACGTGGGATGCGCCCGGTTTTCAAGGTTCCGAGAGAGCCGTTGGCCTCGATGCGTCAGCCCGCAAGTCTTGCGTGCCGTGGACCTTGGACGCATCGCTCCGGTGTCGCGAGGGCCCCCGAAAGGCCGACAACGGCCTGTGTCCGTGCCCCGCGCTGCCACTTAATACCCCAGCAAGGCGCGGACGTGCTCGACCGCCGCCAAGCCTAAATCCGGCAAGTGGTATCCGCCCTCCAGAACGCTGACCAACCGGCCGCCGGCGTGCCGCTCGGCCGCCAGCACCAACGCCTGGGTGAGCCACCGGTAGGACTTCGGTTCTAAACTGAGATGGGCGACCCGGTCCCACATCAGCGCGTCGAATCCGGCGCTAAGCAGAATGAACCCGGGCCGGTACCAGTCCAGCGCCGGCAAAACCTGACGTTCCAACGCCTGGCGATACCCGGTGTCGCCACAGCCCCGTTCCAGCGGCACATTCAGGGTATAGCCGGCCCCGTCGCCACTGCCGGTCTCCGTGGCGGATCCCGAACCGGGGAACTCGAGCGAGCCGGGGCGCTCGTGCAGACTGACGTACAATACGTCGCGCCGGGACTCGAACAGGTGCTGCGTGCCGTTGCCGTGGTGGACGTCAAAATCAACGATTGCGACCCGCGAGATTCCGCCCACGCGGACCAGGTGCTCCGCGGCGATTGCGACGTGGTTGAACAGACAGAAGCCCAACGCTTGATCCGCCTCCGCGTGGTGCCCCGGCGGACGCACGGCGCAGAAAGCCCGCTGCACACGCCCCGCCAGGACCGCCTCGCAAGCCGCCAGCACTCCCCCGCTGGCCAACGCCGCCACGTCGTAGCTTCGCGGCCCAAGGCAAGTGTCGCGGGAACCGATGAAGGTGAAGCCTTCGTCGCACATCATCCGCACCAGGTCGACGTACGCCGGATCGTGGACCAGCGACAACTGGTCGGCGGTCGCGGGCCGGAACGGCAGGGCGTCCATCGCGTCCAACAAACCGGCTCGCTGCAGCGAACCCACGATCACCCCCAGACGTTCCGGCAGATCCAAGTGCGACGGTCCCGGGTCGTGGTCCAGGAATCGCCGGTCGTAGATCCAGCCCACTTTGGCGGGAACGCCGTCCAAGGCGGCAGACATTGGAGTTTCTCGGCGATGCATGGTTCAAGCCTCGTCAAAAACACGCAGCGATCGGCCTGGCTGGGCTCGCCGCCGCGAAGCGACCCGGCTACCCCGCCTCGAACAGCGCCAGGCTGGCGGTGAACCCGTGGACGAAGTTCTTGCCTGACACGGGTCCCAGTTCGCCGGCGGCGAAGAACCCGGCCAGCGGGATGTCGCCCAGGGCCTGGCCGATCGCGGCCGCGTCGTGATGCGGTCCCGGAAACATCCGGGTGCCGCGTCCGTTGCAGGTGAACAACAGCGCGCCCAACGGATTCCCTCCGCCTTGCTGCCGTGTCGCCGCCAGCAGTTGCCGCAGATCCGCGTCGGCCGTCTGGGCGTCGCGAATGTGGAATTGGACCGTCTGGCCGACCCGAACGTAATCGCCGGCGACCACAGCACCGGTGTCGGGATCGACTCCCAGGACGTTGCGGACCAGGAAATCACCGTGCTCGAAACGGTCCCGGTACTCGCTGACAGCGCGGCCCAGGTGCAGACCGCGGCGGACCATCTCCTGCTCGCGCGCGGGTAACGTCACCAGCACGTCGTGCAGTTGGATCACGGCCGGTTTGCCGCCCAGTTCGTGGATTACGTTCTGCTCGGCGCGGGTGACGACAAAGGGCTTGCCGATGGGCCGGCAGCCTTGCGAGACGACGGTTCGCACTCGCACCGCCCCGGACAGCAGCACCGCAACGCCGCCGCCAGTCAGGGCCTGTCGTCCCAGAATCAGGCGACTTTCGCCGGGTTGCGACGCGCCGCTAGCCATGCCACCGATGACGGGCGTGCCGGGATGCTCGTCATTCATCCGCTCCAGCAGGTAGTCGGACGGAAAGGTAAACGGCTCGCCCAAGAGGAGCATGGCGGCATGAGCCGGCCACTGTTCCACCAGCGCGTCCGGCCAACCCAGGATTGCACCGCCCTCGCGAGTCCGTTCGAAGGTCAAGTGCATCGGCTGCAGCTCGGCCCCCGGCAGACGGGCCAAGAACAGAGAGAGTCCCGAAACGTCTTCCAGTTCCTGGCCGACGCCGACGAGCGATTCGGCCGTACAGCCGATGACACACTCCGTCCCCAGGCGGTCGCAGACTTCGTTGGCGATGGTGTCGCAGATCCCGGCGCGATCCGCCGAGACGAACAAGGCCGCCAAGTCAGGCGTGCCGCCCAGGCGGGCCAGGGCCCGATCGCAGACTTCGGCCACGCCTCGGCGAGCATCGTGGGCCGCGGAAAAGGCGGAAGAACAACAGGCCGCTTGGGGTTCGGAGGATCGATTCATGCCTGACACTCGCGTGGTGGTGACTGCGTTCAGAGCGCTGCGCCGGCCGGGCGCTTACTCACCATACCCTGCAGCCGGACCGGGATGCAACGTGGGCAGCCCGCTCGCGGGGCTGCGCGGCGTTGCGGCGGAACCGCGGGCGGTGTCCATCGCCGTGTTTTGGGCCACAGAAAGTTGGGTTTGGCCAAGAACGGTTCTTCCCGCGGATGACTCCTCCGCCGCCAACGATTTCACCGGCGTCCGCCCGTTTATTGATTCCGCGACCTCGATTAGAATGAAATGCGGCAGGCAACCTGAAGCAGGCGTCGTCTTGGGCCGGCAAGGCGGCTGCGAGCCGCGTGATCCGGGCGAGAGCCCGTCCTGGCCCAATGACCGTCCGCCCCAGCAAGAGACAGGCCCCCCCATGACGGAACAGATTGACAACCTGAAAGCGACCGTGGCCGAATTGGAGGCCGAATTGCAGTCGATCGCAACGCTGGACGCCGAGTCGCGTGCGGTCCTGGAACAAGCCGTGCTCGACATCCTGGCGGCGCTGCACAAGGCAACGCCGGGCGAGCGGCCCGCTCAATCCGCGATCGAACGCTTGCACGCTGCGGCCCAGGAGTTTGAGGAAACGCATCCCACGGTGACCGGGATTCTCAGCCGCTTGATCGACGGCTTGGGGCAGATGGGCATCTGAGTGCGGGCGAGCCGCCGCTGCGCGGTCCCGCCGCAAGGAGCCCGCGCCAACGCCCGGCATCTCGAACATCCGGGGTTCTGTTCCGCGGGGAAACTTCAGCAGAAACGCGGAAAATCTGCCCAGTCAGCGCGACCTGGTGCGTTTCGTCGCGTGCTGGCAAGCCACTGCTATCATCCGCGCCCGGCAAACTGGGAAGACTCTGCCGGCTCACGCTCCCACAGGTCAAGCGGTTAAAACCGCTAGACCGATGAACCACTGCATAACCGTTCTCTGCGCGCGCGGCCTGCCAGCTTGCCGTCCCCGCGACGGACCATGTTGCGCGATCCAATCCGACCCTCCAAAGACACGGCATCCGATGGAAATAAAGCGGACACGTCAACCCGCAGGGTTTCTGGCAGCGACATGGCTGGCTTTGGCGTGCCTCGGCTGCTGGGGGAATTTCGAGCCGCAAGCGGCGCATGCCTCCTCGCTTCGCCGCACGGCCATCGTCGAGGCCGTCCAGAAGGTCCGCGACTCGGTGGTCAATATCCAAGGCCGCAAAATCGTTCGCGCCGAGTCGGCGGAGCCGGGAAGCAACGAGCCCTTTCGCCAGGTGAACGGCATGGGAACGGGCGTGATCATCGACGCCCGCGGCTTTATTCTGACAAACTATCATGTGGTGGAAAACGTCGAGACGATTCAGGTCACGCTGGCCGACCGCCGCACCTTCGTCGCGCGGTTGGCGTCCAACGACTCGGTTTCCGACCTGGCGGTGATCAAGATCGAAGCCGAGCGACCGCTGCCGGTCATCCCCTGGGGAGTCTCCAGCGACCTGATGCCCGGCGAGTCGGTGATCGCCTTGGGCAATGCGTTTGGCTACGAGCACACGGTCACTCGGGGGATCATCAGTTCCTTGCACCGCGAAGTCCAGGTCAGCGCGACGCAGAAGTACCACGATCTGATCCAGACCGATGCCAGCATCAACCCAGGCAACTCGGGCGGCCCGCTGCTGAACATCGACGGCGAAATGGTCGGGATCAACGTGGCGGTCCGCGTCGGCGCCCAGGGCATCGGCTTTGCCATTCCCGTGGACGAGGTCCTGGAGATCGCGGCCCGGCTGATGAGTACGGAACAGATCGACCGCGTCGTGCATGGCGTGGTGGGCGAGACGCGCAGCCTGGAAACGGATCGCTGTTTTGCCGTGGTTGGAATTCGCCAAGGCAGTGCGGCCGCCAAGAGCGGACTCCAGCCCGGCGACGTGATCACGGCCGTCGAGGAGACGCCGGTCAAGCGGGCGATCGACTTCGAACGCGCGCTGCTGGGCCGGCCCGCCGAACAGCCGCTGGCCTTGAGCGTCCAGCGGAACGGCCAGCTGCAGACCTTGGAACTTGTCCTCCCGTCCAGCTCGGCGGGGGAAGACTTCGACCAGCGGGCGTGGCGCGTGCTGGGACTGCGGCTGATCCCGGCCTCCAAGGAGGAATGCCAGCGGACGACCTCCCGTTATCGCGGCGGAATGCGCGTGCTGGCGGTCCGGCCCGACAGTCCCGCGTCGCGCCAAGGAATCCGGACCGGCGACGTCCTGGTCGGGATGCACGTCTGGGAGACGATTTCTCGGGACAATGTGTCGTACGTTCTGAACCGTGCCGACTTCGATAGTTTCCAGCCGTTAAAGTTCTTCGTGCTCCGCGGCGACGAGACCCTGTACGGCTTCCTGCAGATCAAACGCGAGGCGACGGTCCAGGTGTCCCGGAAGACCAACCGCAACTGACTATGGAAGCTGCATTCCTCTCCTGGTTGCGCAGTCAAGTTCCCGGCCATCCCCGTCTGCAGCTAGGCATCGGCGACGACGCCGCCATCCTGGACCTCGCGTCCAACTCGCGCTGCGTGCTCACCACCGATATGCTGAACGACGGCGTGGATTTCGTCTGGGGGCAATGCGACGGGCGACTCGTCGGCCGCAAATCCCTGGCGGTCAACCTGAGCGACCTGGCGGCGATGGCGGCCCAACCGCTGGCTGCGTTGGTTTCCTTGACCCTGCCGCGTCGCGACGCACTCGCGGTCGGCCAGCAATTGTACCAGGGGCTGCTGCCGTTGGCCGATGAATTCGACGTCGCGATCGCCGGGGGCGACACCGGAAGCTGGGACGGGCCCTTGGTGATCGGCATCACCGCCCTGGGCGTCGCGACCGAACGCGGGCCGTTGCTCCGCAGCGGCGCCCGACCCGGCGACGCGATCATCGTTACGGGCAGCTTTGGCGGCAGTCTCTTGGGCCGGCATTTCCGCTTTACGCCGCGAGTCCGCGAGGCCTTGCTGCTGAATGAGCGGTATCGATTGCACGCAGCTACCGATGTCAGCGATGGACTGGCGTTGGATCTGTCGCACATCACGCAGGAAAGCGGTTGCGGGGCGCTGGTGGAGGCGGCCGCCGTCCCGATCGCCGACGACGCGCACCGCTTGGCGGCGGCAGACGGCGGCCGGACGACGCCCCTGGAACACGCCTTGGGCGACGGGGAGGATTTCGAGTTGATCCTGGCGGCGCCGCCCGAGGAAGCGGCCCGGCTGCTGCGCGACCAGCCCCTGGACGTGCCGCTGACGCGCATCGGCACGTTCACCGCGGAACGCGGTCTGCGGATCAAGACCCCCGACGGGCGATGCGAACCGTTGCCGCCGCGCGGATATGAGCACTAGCACCAAACGGGAAACGGCCGCGGAAAGTCGCCGTCTGGGATGCTACGGTCGCGCGAACTGAGGTCAGGCTTACAGAATTCAGTTTTGGCCGAGCTCGCTGCCAGCTTTATGGTACGACACGGATCGGCCAAAATTGAATTCTGCAAGCCTGACCCCGGCAACGAAACCCAAAGTTGCGGACTCCCGTTCGGTGCCAGTGCGTGGTCATCACGAAAAATCGCAGTTGGCCCCGGCAGCCAAGGGCGTTCGTCCTGACGCGGCCTTCGGGCGCAACCCACCAGCAACGCAGCGAACCGCCGCAGAGAACCCAAGCTTCACGCGAATTTGGCCGCCGCTGTTCCACTCGGCTCAGTCGTCTCCTGCGCGTTATTCGCGGTTCACAGATGCTCGGGTGCAACCGCTCCTGGTTGAAGAACGCCGAAGCGGTTTTCAAGCCGTAATGAAAAAGCGGGACAGGCTCCGCGCGGTGGTCGTTCTGCCTTGGGTTTTTTCGGCGCAGCTGAGAGCCGGTCGGCCTTTGTCAACAGGCTGATGGGGCCGATGGCCGCACAGCGCGGCCGCCTTGCGCGCGCGGGCTTGATTGCAGAAGGTTGGCAAAACAGTATGATGCAGCTTCGGGAATTGGGCGCCACGGGAGAGTTTGCCCTGCCCAACGTGCAGTCGGTTGACGGAAGAAGAAGTGGAGATCAACGGGCGGTGGAATTTCGATCGGCTCCGGGACGAAGAGATCCGGATGCGCCGGCGGCTTGCCCACGGGCACGATCGGTGCCTGCCCACCGCACGTTCGGTGGCCCGCGGGGCGTGCGGTGCCAGTTCCGAGCGCAACGAGGCCGATCCCCAAGTCGGCCGCAAACTGGTCGAACGGACGCTGAAACGAATTGCCGCGTTGTGGCCTGAACCGTCAGGCGTGCACGAGGCGCGCCTTCTGCCGTGGACCGCGTCGAAGGACGAGGATGGATGAACCGTTTTCAATGCAGTGAGGGATCTGCCATGCTGTTTCGCAATTCGTTCGGACTGTCCGTCAGCTTGACGGTCGTCTTGGCCTCGCTTTGGATGTTTGGGCCGGCAGGACAGACGCTGTGCGCCGCGGACGCGGCAGAAGCCGCCGGGCCGCTGCGGATCGGTTGGGCGTCAACCGACATCACGCCTGAAAAGCCGGTCGTTCTGGTGGGCTTCTCCAGCGCGCGGATTTCCGAGGGCGTGCTGGACCCGATCACGGCGACGGCCCTGGTTTTGGAATCGGGCCGCGACGGCAAACCGGACGAGATAGCCATCCTGGTCTCCGTCGATCTGGTCGGCATCGGCAACGATCTGCGGGACCTTGTCCGGAAGAAAGTAGGTCAAGCGGTGCCGGAGATCGACGTAGCCAAGATCGTCCTGAACGCGACGCACACGCACTGTGCGCCGGCGTACAGCACGTCTCCCGACATGACGGAGAAGCTCGCCAAGCTCGGCATCGACGTTTCGGTCCAGTGGTCGCCCTGGGGCATTGACATGGGCGTGATGTCGCCGGTGGAGTACATCGAATTCGCGGCCGGGCGGATTGCCGGCGCGATTGAGCAGGCGTGGAAGAGTCGCCGACCCGGCGGCGTGAGCTTCGGCTTGAGCCATGCCGTGGTGGGGCACAATCGGCTGACCGCCTACTACGACGGCCACTCGCAGATGTACGGCGCCACAAACCGCCCGGACTTCAGCCACGTGGAGGGGTACGAGGATCATGCGGTCAATCTGCTGTACACCTGGGACGGGGACGGCAAGCTGACGGGCGTCGCGATCAACGTCGCCTGTCCGTCGCAGGTGAGCGGCGGCTCGCGGATTACCGCCGACTACTGGCACGACGCGCGGAACGAGCTTCGCCAACGCTTGGGCGAACGACTTTTTGTCCTCCCGCAATGCTCGGCGGCTGGCGACCAGTCGCCGGTCGTGATGGTCGAAAAGAGCGCGGAGAGCCGGATGGAGCGGCTGAGCGGGCGCAACCGGCGGCAGCAGATCGCCGTGCGAATCGCCGACGCGGTGACGGCGATCCTGCCGGCGATGGAGAAGCACATCGAGCGAGCTCCCGTGCTTGTGCATCGCGTGGCGGAGGTCGAATTGAGCCGGCGGCAGTTGTCCGAAGCGGACATCAAGACGCCCCGCGCGACGCACCACCGGCCGCAGGTGGAATCGGTCGAGCAGGCGTTCGAGCGACTGCTGGGGGAATACCGCAAGCTGCGTCAGGAGCTTGAAGCCCAGCCGGAACGGAAGCAGAAACGGGGCTGGTTTGGCCCCATCACGGCGGTATACTGGCGGCTGGCCCGAGCCTCGCGCGTCCTGGACCGCTACGAGTTGCAGAAGACACAGCCCACCATGCCGGTCCCGGTTCACGTCATCCGACTGGGCGAGATGGTTATCGCCACGAACCCGTTCGAGTTGTACCTGGATTTCGGTGCGCAGATGAAGGCCCGCAGCAAGGCGGTGCAGACGTTTGTCGTCGAGCTTGCCGACGGCGGAGGCTTCGGCTACCTTCCGACCCAACGCTCGGTGGCTGGCGGGGCCTACGGCGCGATTCCGGAGAGCACCCTGATCGGCCCGGACGGCGGGCGGCAACTGGTCGAACGGACCCTGGAGTTGATCGCGTCTGTATGGGCGGACGAGTGAGTCGCCGGGCGCAGACACGTTCTGTGCGAGGAAGCCGACCGCAACTCCTGGACAATCCGAACAAACTTACTGGAAAGGATCACCATCATGTTATGCCGAACGAGTTCGAATCGTGTGGACTTGGCGGGCCGGATTCGCGCCGCCGGCAGAAGAGTGCCGGTGGGGCGGTTCCCGCTGGGGTTGGGAGCGGCGCTGCTGGTCTGCCTGACGGCCGGCCCGCGTGTGCTGGCGGCCGAGATGCCGGCCGAGGAAGCCTGGAAGGCGCTGCCCAGTTATGCTTATGGGCAAGACATGGCTCCCCTGCTGGCCGTCGACCGCGAGGTGATCGGATCCATGACTTCCGAACAAAGCCGCTCGGCCTGCGCCGCGCGGCTCGCCAGGCTGTTGGAGGCCGCCGGCACGACGCCGGCCGCTCGCCAGTACATCTGCCTGAAACTCCGGCAGGCGGGCACGCCGGCCCAGGTTCCTTTGTTGTCGCGGCTGTTGGCCGACGCGGCCCTCGCGGACAGCGCTCGGCAGGCGTTGGAAACGATTCCCGGCGACGAGGCGGCCGCGGCGCTTCGCGCCGCGCTGGGCACGCTGGCCGGCACGCCGCTGGTCGGCGTTATTAACTCCGTCGGCGTTCGCCGCGACGGGCAGGCGGTCGCCAAGCTTCAAGAATTGGCTGCCGGAGCCGATCCGGCCGCCGCCGAGGCCGCGCTGCGGGCACTGGGGAACGTCGCCAACGAGCAGGCCGCGACCTATTTGATCGCTCGCGCCGAGAAGACGTCCGCTCCCCTGCCGCAGACTTTGGCTGCGGCGTTGCTGAACTGTGCGAATGCCAGCGTCGCGGCGGGAGCCAGTGACCGGGCGCGGACGATCTACGCCGCGCTCGCCCAACCGGACCAGGCTTCCGGCGTCCGCCGCGCGGCCTGCGAAGGTCTGTTTCGGCTCCAGGAGGACCGCGCGGCCGCCGTGCTGGCCTGGATTGCCGACCCGGACGCCGACCGCCGGCGCGTCGCGGCTGGGCATCTGGGGCTGCTGGCCTCAGAACAACTTGACCAGTTGGCCGAGCGTTTGGCCGAATTGCCGGACGACAGCAAGACCGTGGTGCTGGAGACCCTGGCCCTGCGTCAAGGCGGCAGCGGGCTTCCGCTGATGCTTAAAGCCGCACAGAGCGACAAGCTTGGCTTGCGCGTGGTCGGCATCCGCGGCCTGGGGGCTTTGGCCGACGTGTCGACGCTCCCCTTCCTGATCGATCGTCTTGCGGACGGTGAAGAGGTGACCAAGGCCGCGCAAGAGGCGATTTGTTGCTTGCCCCGCAAGACGGTCACCGGGGAAATGCTGACCGTGATCGAGAAACGGCCCGAGTTGCGCGTTCCGGCGATCGAGGTGCTGGCGAGGTTGCGGTCCTATGAAGCGATCGATTCGCTGGTGACGCTGGCGGCCGACGCCGATCCGGGTTTGCACGAAGTGGCGTTGGATGGCCTGCGGAGGATCGCGGACCCCGACGAATTCGATATTCCGCGTCTGATGGGCCTGCTGCGCAAAGTCGAGCCGGGTCGCCATCGCGACGCGGTGGAAAAGACGATCATGCTGATTTGCGACAAGCTGCCTTCGAATGCGGACCGGGCGGGACCCGTCCTGGCCGCGCTGGCGAAGGTCCCCGAAAAGGAATCGCACAAGTACCTGCCGTTGCTCGGCCGGTTGGGCGGCGACCAGGCGCGGCAACGGGTGGAAGCGGCGTTGCAGCAGGCCGACCCGGAAATCAAGCAGGCGGCGGTCAGGGCGGTGTGCAACTGGCCCGACGCGACCGTGGCCGACCAGTTGTGGAAATTGGCCGGCAGCGCCGACGACCCGGGCGCGCGGCGCGCGGCGCTGCGGGCCTATGTCCGCGTGGTGACGCTGGAAAGCAAACGTCCCGAAGCCGAGACGTTAAACATGCTCCAGGAGGCGATGAAGCTGGCCCAGAGCCCCGAGGACAAGCAACTGGTGCTCGTCCGCGCTGCGACCGTACGCACGCTGCAGACCGTCGATTGGGTCGCCGGCTACCTGGACGACCCGGAGTTGGCTCAGGCGGCGTGCGAGTCGATCGTCGAATTGGCGCACCACCGCTTCCTGCGTCATCCCAACATGGACCGCTTTGGTCCGCTGCTGGAGAAGATAAGCAAGGTCAGCCGCGATCCCGCCGTGGCGGAACGGGCGAGCAAGTACCGGCTCGGTTTATAGTCCACCCACCAAGGGCGGTTGCGATTCATGCACAAACCTCGCTTCAGGCCGCCGTCGGAAACGAGCCAACGGCGTTGCGCAGGTTGCTGAGTTTTTTCTGCAGACACTTTTTTCGCTTCTTGCAACGGGAGGTAAACCGTGAACACGGGGAAGAGCAACGTGCGGCTGGTTCTCGTCCTGACGATCGTCACGCTGTCACTGGGGAACCCGGGGACGCGGGGCGGCGACTGGCCGACCTTCCGCGGGGATTACCGGCGGAGCGGCGTGGCGGGCCAAGCGTTAAAGCTGCCGTTGCACGAAGCCTGGGTTCACAAGGCAGCGCACCCGCCTCGGCCGGCCTGGCCCGAACTGCCGGCCACCGTGGACGTCTGGCATCGCATCCAGGGCTTGGCCCCGACGACGATCTATGACCGCGCGTTTCACGTGGCGGTGGCGGACGGTCGGCTGTTTTTCGGCTCGTCGGCCGAGGACGCGGTCGGCTGCCTGGACGCCGCGACGGGCCAGGTGCGTTGGTCGTTTCTGACCGAAGGACCGGTGCGGCTGGCGCCGACGGTCGCCGAGGGCCGCGTCTACGCCGGTTGCGACGACGGCTATCTGTATTGCCTGGACGCCGCGACCGGCGCTCTGCGGTGGAAGCATCGGCCGGCTCCGGAAGACCGCCGGTTGCCGGGCAACGAGCGGATGATCTCCCTGTTTCCGATCCGGTGCGGGATCGCGGTCAGCGACGGCATGGTGTATTGCTGCGCCGGGCTGTTTCCCGAACACGGCGTATCCTTGTGCGCGCTGGATGCCGTCAGCGGCAAGGAGGTTTGGAAGCAGCCAATCGATGTCTCGCCGCAGGGCTATCTGCTCGCCTCCGCCGACCGGTTGTTTGTGCCCACGGGCCGGACGGCGCCCAGCGTGTACGAGCGGGCCGACGGCAAGGCGGTGGGCAGCCTGCCCGGCAGCGGCGTCGATGGGCGGGGCGGAGGCAGCTTTGCGGTCCTGCTGGACGAGACCGTGGCTCACAGCAGCGGCGAGGCCGGCGGTCTGAGCTTCTCCAGGCCCGGATCGAAGGAGAAAATCATGTTCACCGCCGGCCAGCGCATGTTGGCTCAGGGCTCGATGGCATACATCTACGGCCGGGATCGGCTGTTGGCGCTGGATTTTCTCGAGTACTTTGAGTTGTGCCGGCTGCAGAACAAGAAGGACAAGACGGCGGCGGAGCAGCAGCGGTTGGCGGAACTGCGCGGCGCGGGCCAGGCCTTTGTGAAATGGGAGGTGGCCTGTCCGGCGACGTACGAAATCGTGCTGGCCGGCGAGACGATCTTTGCCGGCGGCGACAGCCGGGTGGCGGCCTTCAACGCGGCCGACGGCAGAATGCTGTGGAATGCCGTGGTCTGGGGCCGGGCGTACGGGCTGGCCGTCGCCGGCGATGCGCTGTACGTCAGCACCGACAAAGGCCTGATCTACTGTTTCCAGAACACGGCCGATCCGGATCGCGTGCCGCTGCCCACGGAGGCGCTGGTGCCCGGTTCGCCCTATGCCGACGATCCGAGCCAGACGCGGCATCGGCAAGTGGCGGAACTGGCGGTCCAGCGAGCGGGCGACAGGCAAGGATATTGCCTGGTCCTCGGCGCCGGCTCGGGCCGGCTGGCCTACGAGATTGCGCGGCGGTCCCAATTCCAGGTCATCGCCCTGGAGAGCGACCCGGCCCAGGCCGAAGCCGACCGGCGGCTGCTGAGCCGAGCGGGCCTGTACGGGACTCGGATCAGCATCCACCAAGCCCCTTTGGACAAGCTGCCCTACCCGCCTTACTTCGCCAACCTGATCGTCGCGGACGAGTCCGCAGTGGGCGGCAAGCTGCCGTTGTGTGCCGCCGAGTTGTTCCGCGTGCTGCGGCCCTGTGGCGGCACGCTCGTCGTGGCACAGTTGCCCGCCGGCCTGGACGCGGCGGCGTTGCAGAGCTGGGGCCAGGACGGCATCGCCGGCTGGAAGACGGAAGCCCTGACAGGCGGTGGCGGCGCTGTCGGTACGGCCGTCCGCGGCCCGCTGCCGGGGACCGGTGAATGGTCGCATTTCTACGCAGACAACGGCAATTCGGCGTGCAGCGGGGACAACCTGCCGCCAGGTCCGGTGGACATCCAATGGTTTGGCCGTCCCGGACCGCGGAGGATGCCCGACCGGCACGACAAGAACGTGGGCCCGCTGTACAAAGACGGGCGGCTGTTCGTCTCCGGCGACAACTATGTCATGGCTTTGGATGCGTACAACGGCACGGTCCTGTGGGAGCGAGACGTGCCGGATTCGATTCGCCTGGGGGCGTTCAAACATTCCGGCAGCATGGCCGCCAACGATGACCGGCTGTATCTGGCCGCAGGAAGCGAGTGCCGGGCCTTGGATGCCCGGACGGGCCAGCAGAAACTGGCGGTCACGGTCCCGCCCGCGGCGGACGGCCGCAGCAACGAGTGGGGCTACGTCGCGTGCGAAGGCGACCTGTTGCTGGGCAGCGTGTGCCGCTCGGGCGCCGCATTCCGCATTCAGGATTTGGATACCGAGACCCTGATCTGGCGTGATTTCATGCCCGTCGTCTGCAGCGATGCCCTGTTTGCCCGCGACCGGCACAGCGGCCAGGAGCGATGGAGCTATACCCCGGCCGCCGGCGTGATCATCAACCCGACGATCGCCGTGGGCGGCGGCCGCGTGTACTTCGTCGAAAGCACCAACCCGCGATCGCGCGACTATGCCGATGGCCGGGTGAAACTCGACGTGCTGCTGGGCCAGGGCGCCAAGCTGCTCGCGTTGGACGTGCGGACCGGCAAGCCGGTCTGGGAGCGTGAGGCTCCGTTTGCCGCGCTACAGCACATTATCTTCTTGAGCTACGCCAAGGAGACCGTCGTCGTGACGGGCTCGAAGAACGTGCTGGTCGAGGGCAAGGGCAGGGTCCGCTATGATCTGCACGCCTTCGAGGCGGCCAGCGGCGCTTCGCTGTGGCAGAACACGCAGACGCCCATCCCCGACCACATCCTGCAAGGCGGACACGGCGAACAGGTTCAGCACCCGGCGATCGTCGGCGAGACCATCTACAACACGGGATTTGCCGTCCACTTGCGGACGGGTGCGCCGAGCGAGGGCTGGAAGTGGCAGAAGAGCGGACATTGCGGCACGCTGACCGCGTCGGCCCAGTGCGCGTTCAGTCGCTACGCACAGCCGAGAATGTTCGACTTGAAAACGGGCGACTACACCGTCCTGAGCCAGACCACGCGTCCCGGCTGCTGGGTCAACATCCTGCCGGTCGGAGGCCTGATCCTGATCCCGGAATCCACCGCGGGATGCATCTGCGGTTATCCGCTGCAAACGTCCGTGGCGTTCGTGCCGCGCCAGTGATGAATCGCACTTGATCCGAGGAGACACGAAATGACGAAGCCTGTGTTGATGGCAGTTTGCCTGGTGACGGCGGCGCTGGCCTGGGACCTGTCCGGACGCCCGTTGAAGGCGGTCGAGCCGGCGATGAAGGCGGGGTTCGCCGAAGCCGACATCACGCCCGAATTGGGCATGGAAGTGCCCGGCGGCTACGGCAAATCCTATTGCCGCTCGATCCACGACCCGTGCAAGGTCCGCGCCGCCGTGTTCGACGACGGCCAGATGCGGGTGGCCCTGGTGGGCGTCGATGCGGGATTCGTCTATCGGCCGATGGTCCTGCAGGCCCGCGAGCGTATCCAGCAGCGGTGCGGCATTCGCCCCGACGCCGTGCTGATCGGCGCTTCCCATTCGCACTCCTCCGGTCCCTTGGGAATCGTGCAACCGGGGCAATACGACCATGCCTCGGACCTGGTCAAACGCCTGGCGTACGAGAAATCGTCCTGTGCCGACGCGGGCTATGTGGACCGCGTGCGGGACAAGATCGTCGAGGCCGTCTGCGCGGCTGACCAGGCCAAGGTCGAGGCCCGTTGCGGCGCCGGCGTCGGCCAGGAAGACCAGGTGGCCTACAACCGGCGGCTGCGCATGAAGAGCGGCGTCACCTGGACGCATCCCGGCCGCAACAATCCCGAAGTGCTCGATTATGCCGGCCCGACGGATCCGGCGGTGGGCGTGCTGGGCGCGTGGGACAGCGCGGGCAAGTTGCTCGGCTGCGTGGTCAACTTTGCCTGCCACGCCACGACCAGCCCCGGCGGGATCTCGGCCAACTATATCTACTATCTGGAGCGGACGATTCGGGGAACGATGGGCCCGGATGCGGTCGTGGTCTTTCTGCAAGGCTACTCGGGCGACGTGACCCAGGTCGACAACCTCAGCCCCCATGTCTCTCCCAACGGCGAGCGGTGGGCGCAGATTGTTGGCGGGCGGGTCGGGGCCGAAGCGGTCAAGACGCTGCTGTCCATGGAACCGGGCCGGTTGGCGCCGCTGGACGCCCGCTCGAAGCTCCTGCAAATCGCCCGCCGCACGCCGGACCCGGAACGGGTGAAGCGATGCCTGGAACTCGCTGCGAAGGAGCCGAAAGAGGTCGGGCACACCGAGTGGGCCTTTGCCAAGGAAATCGTGCTTTTGGACGCCTTGCGCGCCGTATCGCCGACGGCCGATATCGAGGTCCAGGCGATCCAGATCGGGCCGGTGGTGCTGCTGGCCAATCCGGGCGAGTTGTTCTGCCAGTACAGCCTGAATACGCGGTCGCGAAGCCCCTTTCCGATCACCTTCCCGGTCGGCTACGCCAACGATTTCACGGGCTACGTGCCGACCGTGGAAGCGTTCGGGCCACACGGCGGCGGCTACGAAACGCGACTCACCAGTTGCAGCAATTTGGAAATCCAGGCGGGGCAAAAGATGGTCGACGCCGTCCTGGAACTGGCAGGGCAGATGAAGCCCGGCGAGTTGCCTCAGCCGGCGCGCGCGACGGAGGCCACACCGTGGACGTACGGCAACGTGCCGCCCGAATTGCACTGACGGCGAACCTGGACGCCGCTATCGGAACCTCAACGAGAACAGATCCGCGTCCTGGAGCTCGAACCGCAGTTGCACGCACTGGCCGGCCAGTCCGGCGAGCGTGCCGCCCTTCCAGGACACCGTCTGGTCGATATGGTCTCCGACGAGCGGCCGGCAGTCCGCGAGTGTGAATCCGGGCATCGGCTGGCCGCCGGCGTCCAGCACTTCGACCCGCGTGCCGCCTCGGCTGACGAGGTTCAGCGAGAGTTGGGCTCCGGCAAACGTCAGCGGTTTGGTGATCAACGAGGCCTGTCCGGCGGCGTGTACGGACACGAAGCCGTCGGTGCGGAAGGCGAAGCGGCGGAGGCGGCCGGCAGGGCCGGCGTAATAAGCCTCGGTCGCATACACCGACAGTTCTCGCTCCTGGCCCGGCAACTGCAGCAGGCCCCAGGCCATGTAGTTGCTGCGGTTGCCATCGCGGTCCTGGGGCGCGGTGATCGGGATCAGTTCCTGGGGCCAGCGTCGAAACAGCACGCCGTCGCGGCTGCTCATGAAGACCGGTTCCACCTGCTGGGTCTTGGGCTGGAACCGCGTGGGGAAACCGACGAACAGTTGCGGCGCGCGGAAGTACGGTTGAATCGCGTTCGTGTACAGATGCTCGGCAGGCGAGTCGACATACCGCAGGTCGGCCTGCTGCTCCCAGTGCAGGAAATCCTTCGAGGTCGCCGTGCGGATGGCCCGATATCCGCCCGGCTTCCAGCCGCGCTCGTCGGTGAAGCCGGCGGTGAAGATCCGCCAGTAGGCCCGGTACTCCTTGCGCACGGCGTCCCAGAACGCAAGGTTTTGCGAGTCGAACGCGCCTGCGGTGATGACGGCCGGCGACAGCATCGTCCAGCGGACGCCATCGGCTGATTTCAGCGCGTTCAGACAGCCACGCTGCTTGCCGTCGACCGTGGTGGAACCGCCCGCCAAGGCCTTGTAGCGGGCGTCGGGCGGGCAGGCTGGGTTCTCGTCCTTGAAGGGCGTAAAGTTGTGCGTGCCGGCTCCGGTCCAAATGATGTTGTTTTGTTTCGAGCCGTTGAATTCGAACAAACCCAGTTCCGGCTTTTCCCACGTCAGCCCGTCGCGGCTCTCCGCAACGCAGGTCACCTCCGGGTGAGCCCACTTCTTGGCTTTTTCGTCGAAGTGCCAGCCCCGGTAGTAGACGCGAAAACGGTCGTCGTCGCGCAACAGGGTGAAGTAGGCGGACGTGTTGCCCTCCCAGGGCTGGTCGCACACCAGCGCCACTTCGCGCGGCTCCGGTTGGTGCATTTTCAACTCCGCGCCCTGCAGACGCGCAATGAGAAAATCGTCCACGAACAACTCGCGCCGCGAACCCAGGGCGATGGGGGCCTGCGTCTCCGACGGCTGGCTGGCCCGTGCAACGCACGCCGGCGCCCAGGCGGCGACTGCAGCCAACGCAGCTCCTTGGCGGAGGATATCGCGGCGGGTGATCTGGCGGACGGTTCGGTCGGCGTGTGTCATCACTGTGATCCTCGTTTTGGGGAAAGTGGTTGCGATCGTGCCGTCAGGCAGGATGGTCGTCCTGTCATGGGGCCACCGTTGCTTTCCTGCTGGTAAGTGCCGGCTATTCTACCGGCACGCGCGCCGGAAAGCACCCCCGGCGAACGGAGTCGAAACGCGCGGCATAATTCCGGCGGCCGGGATGCCGCACATCGTTGGCCCCTGCTACAATGCCTCCCTTGACCCTGCGACTTTGACTGCGGAGCTGGTCAGAACCGCTGAACGGTTCTGGTGATAGGCTGGAAGATGTCCGTTCTCGTTCAACAGAATGTCCCGCAAACCTTGGTCCGCATGGCGCTGCCCATGCTGGCGGGCACGTTTGCGATGAACGCCTACAACCTCGCCGATGCGTGGTTTGTGAGCCGGCTGGGGACCCAGCCGCTGGCTGCGATGGCGTTCACCTTTCCGGTCATTGCCCTGCTGACGTTCGTCGCGGGCGGCATCGGCACCGGGATCACGACACTGGTCTCGCACGCGATCGGCCGGCACGATTACGAGGATGCGTCTCGGCTGGTCACGCACGGAATTACCTTGACGGTGGCGTTTACGACGACCGCTTCGATCGTGGGCTACTTGAGCATCGACGCGGTCTTCGGCTGGCTGGGCGCGGACGCACAGACGCTGCCGCTGATCCGCGCTTTCATGCGGATCTGGTACCTGGGGGCGCTGACCATGTCGCTGCCCATGATGGGCAATGGCATCTTGATCTCCGCCGGCGATTCACGGAACGCCAGCCGGTTGATGATTCTGGGGGCGGTGCTCAACATCGTCCTCAATCCCATCCTGATTTTCGGCCCTGGCGGCTTGCCCGCCCTCGGCATCCGCGGCTCGGCCCTGGCCACCGTCATTTCGCAAACCATCGCCATGAGTTGGCTGCTCTATCTGTTGTCCCGTCGGCAGCGTCTGCTGGTGATTCGCCGCGGAGGGCTTCGCGGATTTCCGGCCACGGTCCGCAGGATTATCCGCTTTGCCATCCCGTGCGTGTTGAGCATGATCTTGATGCCGATTTCCGTCAGCGTGCTCACCTGGATCTTAAGCGGCTTTGGGGCCGAAGCGGTCGCAGCTGGCGGGGCGGCGGCGCGTTTGGAGATGTTTGCCTTCGTCGTGCCGATGGCGCTGGGCATGTCGCTGACGCCGTTCGTCAGCCAGAATTTCGGCGCCCGGCGAGTGGACCGCATCCGGGAAGCCAAGAACCTTGCCGCGGCGTTTGCCCTGCTGTACGGAGGAACCGTCGCGGTGCTGTTTTTTCTGGCTGCGCCTTGGCTGGCCTCGTGCTTCAGCAGCGACCCCAAAGTCGTCCAGGTGATGACCGCTTATCTGCGCATCATTCCCTTCGGGTACGGGATGATGGAGGTGCATCGCTACAGCGGATTTATGCTCACCGGGATGTACAAGCCATCGTGGGGAATGGCCCTGAACGTGATCCGGGTCGTGGTTCTACTGATTCCTCTGTCGTGGACGGGAGCGCATTTCTTCGGCTTGTGGGGGATGTTCACGGGACGTCTGGTCACCGATCTGACCGTCGGCACGCTGGGGCTGGTGTGGGTTTCGCTCCGGCTGCGGGGCATGGCGTCCTGGAATCCGCTCCTGCCGTCGCAAAGCGAAACTCCGGGCAACAAGGACGAATCCCTGCCCATCCCGGCATGACGGCGATCGGGTTGGGGAGTGTCGGAGCCGTCGCACGTCCAGAAAACGGCGAAAAACCGCTACGGCGGGTTGCATCCTGACTGGCCGGGGATTACATCTTCCTTCCTATGACTCAACCCTTGCCGCTGCCTCCTTCGACGTTCCTCGCCAAACTGAAGCACATCGGTCCAGGGATTCTGCTGGCCGCAGCGGCCATCGGATCGGGCGAGCTGATTCTGACGCCGCGGGCGGGAGCGTTGTACGGGCTTTCCGTCTGCTGGGTGATCGTCGTCTCGATCGTTTACAAATTGACGCTGACGCTGGGGTTGGCCCGGTACACGATCGCCACCGGGGAAGACATCTTCGAGGGCTATTCGCATCTGCCTGGGCCGCGCAACTGGTTCGTGTGGATTTTGGGCATCGTGTTCCTGCTGGGCGCGGTTGGCTATTCGGGAATCGCCCTGGCCTGCGGCTCGGCCCTGTTTGCGCTATGCCCGGCGCTGTCGATGATCCAGTGGGCCGTCCTGGTCGTCGGCGTCGTGTTCGTGCTGCTGCTGAAAGGGAGCTATGGGCCGGTTGAGAAGGCGGCGTTCCTGCTCGCCTTGGCGCTGATCGTCGGCGTGGTCTACAGTCTGGCCGTTCTGCAGCCCGCGTTGGGATGGGTGATGCAGGAGAGCGTTCCCCGGATCCCGCCCAACTCCGGCCAGACGCTCATCAGCCTGCTGGGCTGGACGGCCGGCGGCACCTCGACCCTGATCTACAGTTTCTGGATTCTGGAAAAGGGCTATGCCGTTCCGAACCGCGCTCAGACGCCCGTCGCCGGCGATTCGCAGGCCGTTCAGGACTTTCGTCAATGGCTTTCCTTGTCGCACCTGGACACTGGACTGTGCTACGCGATGATGATGTTCGTCTCGCTGGCGTTCCTGGCGATTGGATCGATCACCTTGGGCACGGCCGGCCCCGACGGCGGACCCTTGGTGCCGGCCAGCGAAGCGACCACCGAGGTGCTTTCCCGGATGCTGACGGCGACCGCCGGCCCGCCCGCGCGCTACGTGTTTCTGATCGCCGCCTTGGCCATTCTGTCCTCGACGATTATCGGACTGGTGGACGGCAAGTCTCGCGCGTTGCGGGCGGCCATCCACATCCTGGCTCCCCGATCTCGCCGCTGGTCCGATCTGAATTGGTACCGGCTGGGCATCACGCTCTTTTGCCTGATCATCTTTGCCCTGCTGTTCACGGGGCGGCCGGTGATGTTGATCGTGCTGACCTCCGCCCTGGAGGCCCCCGTTCTCTCGCTCTCGGCCGTCATGCTGCTGTACCTGCTGCACACCAGGCTGCCGCGCGAGATCCGCCCCGGAATGCTCTGGAACATCGTGATCGTCATCGGAACGGTGACGTACGTCGTGCTTTCCATTCAAGCCCTGATGGCGACTTTCGCAGGTTCGACGGGAGGGGCGTAGCGGAGTGGGGACGATTGCGAAGCGGCCGCGCGACGGCTATCCCGTATCAAGCCGCCGCTGGCCGGAGGATGCTCCCTTCCGCTTTGATTCCTTCCGGCCTGGAGAAAACGGCTGGTCACCCAGCGGGTTTGGGCTTCTCGGCCGCCTTGGGATCTTCGGCCGCCGGCTTGGCCTTTTCGGCGGCCGGTTTGGCGTCGCTGGGCTTGTTAGCAGTGTCCTGGGGAGTCGGCGCGTCAGGTTTGGAGGTTCCGGCCTCGGGTTTCGGCCGTGCGGCATCCTCCGGCTTGGCTTCCGTCATCGGCGGTTTGGCCGCCTCGGACTTGGCCTCTGCGGGCTCTTCTTTGGCGGCTTCCGGCTTGTCGGCGTCGCTCGACAGCGGCGTGCCAAGTTGTCGGTACATCTGCTTCAAGCTTTCGTCGCGGTCCTGCCTCATCTTCAGGATCTCGCCCAGCGGGAAATCGGCAGGCAGTTCCTCGTCCAGTTGCTGCAGCAGACGCTGGTACTGCTTGATTCCCGCGGACAGTTCATCGGCCGAGATATCGTCCAGCAGGCGTGGGTGCTGGTCGTAGAGTTTCCGCCACGCGTGCCAGGAAGACTCGAACAGTTTGCGGGCTTCGTCCAATTCCGCCGCATCGTACGCCTGCTTGGCCTTGTACAGGAACTCGCGGGCGTCCACCGCTACTTTGGTCTGTTCTGCGGCGCAGCGGATCGTCCAGTAGTCGTAGTTCACGATACTGCGGTAGTGGGCAATCCGGCTGGACAAGACTTCCTCGTCACCGAGTCGGTCGGCCAGCTTTTCCGCCGCTTTGCGGTTTTGTTCCGGGGCGCGTTGAGCCACCTCCTGGTGCGTGACCTTGGTCTTCTGCACGGCATCCATGTGGTGCTGGAAGTTTGCGTCCGTCAGTTTTTCTTCCGGCACATCGAGCGCCGCAGCCTGTTCGGGCGTCAGGTTGGCGATTTTTTCTTGCCGGATCTGTGCGCGAACGCCGGGCGCCAGTTGCTCCAGTCGCTGTTCCATCCGGGTCAGCGCCTCCTTCACCTGGTCGTATTCGCCCAAGCGGACGTTGTGGCCCCACGAGGTAGGAATCGGCCGGCGGCCATACTCGCCCAACGCCTCGCCCGCTTCGTACCAGGACCGCTGGGCCGTCTGTCCCAACACGCCTTCGTCTTCGATGGTCGTCGAGTAATTGACCAGCGACATCGGGTTGTCCGCGTGGAACACCAGCGGGCTCTTGCCCTTCAGCGGAATGCCCGCGTCCACGGCCCGCTCGGCCCGCTGGTACCACAGGCGGCCCGTGAGCCAGTTGTCGGGGCGGCCGTCCCAGCCGTGCGCTTTGTCGATCGGAATCTCGTGGTTCAACTTGTTGTGAAAATCCTCGTCCTTGCGGAACAACTCGCGGAATTGCACGTGTTCGTCGGCCCGGCCGATCTTCTGGCCTGTGATCCAGCCGGTGTAGTGCAGCAAGCGAGGATTCTCGCGGTTCAGGTGGATGCCGTCGACCAGGAAGTCGATGCCTTTGGTGACCCAGTGGTACCGCATCCGGTAGTCGTCGAATTCAACCGACACGTTGTACGACAGGTTATGGGACTGATGCTCCCAGACCGTGATGAAATTCGGCTCCAGCTTGGTGATCTGGTTCAGTGTCGCCGAGAGTCCGTCCCAGTCTTCCTTCTTCTTGTACTCGAAGCTCTTGTTCCACAACAGGGCCACCGCCAGGGGCCGCAGTCCCAGCGTGGCCAGCTTGATGGATTCACCCGCCGGATCGATTTCGCCCAACGAGGCCTGCGAGAGCGCGTTTTCGGAGCGCAGTCGGGCCAGCACGCCGCCGGCGCTCTTGGGAGTCGCCGGCTGGCCGATCCAGAACAGCGGAAACAGCAGCATCACAATCGCGCCGACGTAGACCACTTTGCGCCAAAAGGAGATTTCCTGGCTCATGCCGCAATTTCCCGTGATTTCAAGAAGAAGTAGCCGTACACCGTCAGCACCACGAAAAAGGCCAAGGCGATCAAGCAGTGCTGTCCCAGCAGGTTCCCGTCAATGTTGAACCCCGATGCCACGAAGTCCGAAGTGTTGAACGCCCAGTAGTCGGGAAAGACGTTGGCCGCAAGCCACATCACGCCCATCAACACGGCGTCAATCCCGCGAATCGTCCACTCGATGGGTTTCCCCATATCCAGTTCGATCGTCTGGTTCAGCTGGGTGACCATTCGGACGGCCGATTCGAGCGGCCCGCCGCCGACCTGTTCGCCCGTGGCCACGCTGATGATGAACACGCGGAACAGGCCCACAACCAGCGTCGCGGCGGTCGCAAACAGGGCCACAGGGCCGCTGAGGAAGGTGCTGAACACCACGCCGAAACAAGTGACGATCACCATCTGCAGCCAGATGCCGATGTACGCCTTGCAGAAATTCCACACAAAGGGCGCATCGCCGCTGCGGACGTAGACGTCCGCCTGGGCCATGCCGAAGTACTGGGACCGCTCGGAACATTGAACCCAAAGTTCCATGTTGCCTTCCTCGTCGACCAGGCTCTCGAACAGGTCGACGTCCTTCAGCGTACCGTCGGCTTGGACCGCCTTCAGCTTACGCGGAATCTCGTGCCGGTACAGCGTGTACTCGCGGGCCGTAAACGTGATCGGCTCGCTGCTCAGGCCCGTCCGCGGATTCTTGACGGTCATCGTGCCCAGGATGCCGGAGACGATGTCGCCTTTGTACGTCCGAAAGACGCTGAGGGTCATTTCCAGGGGTAGCGTTTCGGGAAACGCGTCGGGCGTGATTCCCCGGAAGGTCCACACAGCGGCCGCCAGCGAGCCGCCTTCGATGTACTTGCGATACGACCATTCCTTGCCCACGCTAATCCCTTCGGCGGGCCGGCCCGTCCGATCCATGAACCGCATCTTCCCGTACCGCGGCACACGCGCCACCAGCGCTCCCTGGGGCGCGCCGACGACCAACGTTTGTACACCGCCCGTGCCCTCGGCCCAGACTTCGTGGTTGTGATCCATGATCATGTCGGTCTGACCGCGGCCCTCCGCGTTCACGGTCACCTCGTGGCGATGATGCGCTTCGCGGGTGGTCACGCCCTGCTTGGCTCCCGCGTCGCCGGGCGCCAATTCCAGGTCTTCCACCGCAATCTCATGCCGATGGTGCAGTCCGCGAACAACGAAGAAATAGCTGATTCCGCCCATCAGCGCCAAGATCGCCGTGTTGACGATGATCACGCCGAAGATGCGGCCGAGCACGATCTCGCTGGCCCGCACGGGCTTGGTCACCACCGTGTAAATCGTCTTGGATTTAATGTCCGCCGGCAGGCTGAAGGTGCTCAACAGAATCGCCAGCACGAGGATCATGAACTGGGCCGTGGTGAGCACGAAGCCCAAGTACAGCCGTGCCGGATGATCGCTTTCCCGGTCCAGAAACCAGCCGGCAAACAGGACCACGAGGGCAAAAACGCCGAACGCGATCAGGACTCGGCGCCGAATCGCCTCCTGCATGGCCAGTCGCGTCATCGCCCAAATCCGCCGGGGAACCGTGCGAGGAAAATCCGAGGCGACCGCCGTCCCCATGGCTTTGGCCACCGCATAAAAGCCTTCGCCGGGCCCCAAGCGGATCGCCATCCGCAGGTAGCCGATGAACAGCGAAATCAAGGCCAGTCCCGAAGCGATGGCCAGAAACACCACCAACGCGCCCGGACCGCGGACGCTGGGAACAAGCCAATCCAGGATCGGAAGAATTTCTTTTTCCAGTTCCATACGTCTATTGCGCCTCAATGGCTCGGCGTCCGGGGTGAGCCTCGCTGTCCCGCACGATGTTCAAGAACAAGTCTTCCAGGGTCGTCGTCGGATTGTCCATCTTCAACAGTTCCGCACCGTGCCGGTCGATCACTTGGCGGATTTCCCGCTTGGCGGCGTCCGTCAAACCGCGAACCTGGATCTGGGTCACATCCTGGACGGTCAGCAACCGGTCTACGCGCCCGAGTTCCTTCAATTCGCCCTGGTACAGGATCGCGATGCGGTCGCACACGTCTTGCACGTCGGCCAGCAAATGGCTGCACATCAAGACGGTTTTGCCTTGCGCCCGCAAGTCGATGATCATGTCCTTCATTTCCCGCGTGCCGATCGGGTCCAGGCCCGTGGTCGGTTCGTCCAGCACGATCAATTCCGGGTCGTTGATCAGCGCCTGAGCCAACCCGATGCGGCGGGTCATGCCCTTGGAGTACTCTTTGAGTTGACGCCGCCGAGCCCACTTCAGGCCGACCCGCTCAATCAGTTCCTCGATCCGCCGCTTGCGCGCCGCGGCCGGCATGTCGAACAAGCGGCCGTAGAAATCGAGCGTTTCCTCGGCGTTGAGGAACTTGTACAGGTACGATTCCTCCGGCAAATAGCCGATCCGCTCGTTCTTGGCGACCTCGCTGGCGTCTTTGCCAAAGACCATCGCCCGGCCGTTGGTGGGAAAGAGCAGGCCGAGGATCAACTTGATCGTCGTCGTTTTTCCCGATCCGTTGGGGCCCAGCAACCCGAAGATTTCGCCACGTCGGATCTCCAGGTCCAGCGCCTTGAGCGCCCGCACCTTCTGACGACCCCAGAAATCGCGGTACGTCTTCGACAGGCTGCGCGTCTCGATAATCACGTCCGAATCTTGATCGGCTGCATCCCCAGCCACAAGGGACGCGGTTCCCGCTGCAGCGGCTGGCTTGTCCATGAAGGTTCTCCAAGAAGGGTATGAATTTAAGCGTAACTACGCTGCTCAGACCAAGTTGGTTCGACACAAAGCCAAGAAACAGCGACCTCGCGCGAGATTTCCGTTCCGCAAGATCGTAACTATAAGCCAGAACTTGGGCTGTGCAAGGTTAGGCAAGCGGCGTTGGCAGAATCACCGCAGGTTGTTGCCTGCCGTTGAAAACGTTAGACTGGGCACCGCGTCTGGCTCTCCAGGCTGTCGCTCAACCGCCTTTTCGCGAAACCTAACTTCAGATCAAAGGAGTCGCTCGTATGATCCGTGTCGGACTTGCCGGAATTGGGTTCATGGGCTGGATTCACTACTTGGCGTACAAGAAGGTGAGCGGGATCGAACTGGTTGCCGTCTCCGAACCGAACGAAAAACGCCTGTCCGGCGACTGGCGAGATATCAAGGGCAACTTCGGCCCGCCAGGCGAGATGGTGGACCTGTCCAAAATCGCCCGGTACACGGACTACCGCGATATGCTCGCGGACAAGAACGTGGACGTGATCGACTGTTGTTTGCCCCCGTCCATGCACTCGCAGGCGGCGATCGCGGCTTCCCAGGCGGGAAAGCACGTGCTGTGCGAAAAGCCGATGGCCCTCACGACGGCCGAATGCGACGACATGGTTCAAGCTGCGAACGCCGCGGGCAAGCAACTGTTCATCGGACATGTCCTGGCCTTCTTTCCGGAATACGCGCATGTGATCGAATTGATCCGCAGCGGGAAGTACGGCAAACTCCTGGGCGGGACCTTCAAACGCGTGATCTCCGATCCGGCCTGGATGACCGATTTCTGGGACGAAAAACGCTGTGGCGGCCCACTTATCGACCTTCATGTCCACGACGCCCACCTGATCCGGCTCCTGTTCGGAATGCCGAGTTCGTTGATCAGCGTGGGGCGACTGCGCGGCGACATCGTTGAGTACTGCAACACGATGTTCCACTTTTCCGATCCGTCGCTGGTCGTCAGCTCCGTCATGGGTGTCGTCAACCAGCAAGGCCGTCCCTTCACTCACGGCTTCGAGATCCATCTCGAGAAGGCGACGATGCACTATGAGTTCGCCGGATTCCAGGACAAGGGCGAACTGATGCCGCTGAAGATCCTGACCGAAGACGGCCAGGTCATCCGTCCCGAAGTTGGCGGCGAGGATGCGGCGGAGCCGTTTGCGCGCGAAATCACGGAAGTCGTGAAGTCGATCGAAGCGAGTCAGCCTTCGGCTACGCTGTCCGGCGACTTGGCTCGCGACGCGATTGTCCTGTGCCATAAGCAGACCGAATCGGTGAGGACCGGAGGCCTGGTGAGAATCTGACGCGAGACAGAAGCCCGGCCTTTCCCAACCGGCCGGGCTTCCTTTGCGTCTGGTCGAGCCCGCGCAAATCCTCTCGGCTTGTCCCGGCGCAGTTTGACAAGCCTGGAGAGCAAGCTACGTTTCTAGTGACGTGGGCTCGACGAGATGTCCGAGGCAACTACGCGGTGGGGATGTCCGTCAAGGGGCACCCCGCCGCGACTTTTCCTTTCCTCGGCGTAATCGGCGCGATCGTTCCACGTGCCATCTCTTCTGCCACGACGTCGGCGCTCCAACGCGTCCGTGCGCGCCGGCCGCGCGCTGACATGTCGAGTTGCCGCAACAAACCGAAAAACCGAACAGACCCATGGTCTGGCGGAGCCTTGTGACTGCACCTTGATTCTTGCTTCGTGGGCTCCGCCAGGCCGGGGTTGTCTGGGAACGCCCGTCCGCCAGTTTCCGGAACAGCAGGACTTTCCGGGAGTCTGCAAGTTGGACGTTGCTGATTTAGAAAACGGGAAGTTCCCATCGTCGGCGGAAGTTCGAAAACTTGAAGAGACATCCGTTGCCCCCCTCAGCGATTGGCGTCTCGGCGTCGCCGCATCCGCCAGTTCTGATGCGATTCGACAACGGCTCCGCTGACGGTTCTGCCCTGTTGCTTATTGAGCGATCCTGACCGTACTCAACGAATACCAGCCCTCCTCGGATCGGCCCCCTGATCCCCAGTTGGACGACGGGCCGGGCGTCCTCCAAGCCGACGACGGCCAGCGAAAACGTGTACGTTCCCAACGGCAGGTCATCGGGCAGGCTGATGGCGTCAGCGACGGCCTGAACCTCACCGGGCGGAGGTTCTGGTCCTGTGCGATTGTGCGGTGGAACGTTTCCCAGCCCATGCCAGGGTTGGCGAGGATTTCGTCCGTCTGGTCAGGAGTGACAACAACGAGTTGCCCATGAGCCAAGCCAGTCGCCAAGCCCACGAACAGGAATGCAGTGCTGATTCGCGTCATGGATGGTTCCTTGATCAGGGACGGTCTTTCTGGCTCACGGTTTCTTTTTCCAAGCCCGCACGTATTCGACGCTGAACGTCGATGGCAAATCATGATCGTCCGGCATCCCAAACCACTTCGGCATCGTTTCCGAATCGAAGATCAAGAACAGCGGCTGGTGCCAGTGGGTGTTTTCGACCGAGCGGACCAGTGCGCCGTCGACCTCGTATCTGATCTCGTCCTTGCCCCAGTCCAGGCCGAAGACGTGGTAGTCGTCGGCAAACCGCCAGGGTGCTTCCCAGACGCCGCCCACGCTCCAGTGTTTCTTTTCCTGTGGCGTCCGGGTGACGTGCAGGTTCATGTTGTATTTGCGCTCGAATCCCGGGGCCTTGCCGCCAATCTCGAACACGTCGATCTCCGTGCCCCAACCGGGCGTCTCGTCCTGACAGAACCAGAAGGAGCTTGAGCCGCCCGAGTTCATGGGCTTGGCCTTAACCTCGTAGTAGCCGTAGCTCGAACGGACCTTGGTGTGCAGGGCGGCGCTGGTATAGTCCTTGTACCCCAGCTGTTCCGCCTCGGCAGACAGTTTTTCCTTGCGCATGGTCAGGTGCAACTTGCCGCTCGACACCGTGACGTTCGTGTCGCTGAACAAGGCCGGCTGGCGGCCCTTCCATCCTTCGATTCCCAGCACCCACTTGTTTCGGTCAAGTTTCTGGCCCTCGAACTCGTCGGTCATCGGTTGGAACTTGATCCATCCGCCCGTGTTCTTTTGATCGGACAGCGGGTAGGCATCGGTGACGTGTTGCGGGGGGATGCCCAGGGGACCAGCGCGGTTCCAAATCCTGGTCGGGCGTTTGTCGGCCTTGGACGGTATCTCGCCCTCGGCAGCCGGGACATGGTGAACGAACAACAGCGTGAGGACGGTCAGTAGCGTCTTGCGAATCATGGGTCACTCCTTGGGCAACAATCGGAACACGGCCTTGGCGATGATCTTCGCACCGCGCTCGTTCGGGTGCAACTCGTCGCCAAAATGTTCGTCCTGCAGCAGACTGCAGAGGTCGGCCGGAGGGATGCCGAGCCCGTCGCAGAGCGCTTTCAATCGTGGGTTGTGGTAATTCCGCTTGCCGTGGATATCTTTGGCAATCTTCCTCGTCCTCTTGTCGAAGAGGAGGGCGAGGCAGAGGGCGAAAAACCAAAATATCTTCGCACTTTTTCGCGAGCGAATCTTCTGGGGAACGACCGTCAGGTCCGCGGGGCGCGGGCGGCGGCGTTGATCGTAAGGCGGCAAGACGCTGTGAACGCTCGCGGACAGCCTGGCCCCTGAATCTCGTCGCTAGTATCTCGCAGCCTTACGATCGACGCTCGGACGGCGGTCTGCCGCTTGTCTTTTCTGCCTCCTCCCGACAGAATGACGCGGGTGAAATCGGAAACCGGAGGCGGAGCATGACGCAGTCCCCATCGACAGCCTGCGACGGCCAGCGGTACTTGGCGCTCAAGACCGTGATGCTGCCGCGCGACACGAATCCGCACGGGACGATCTTCGGCGGGGTGATCCTCAGCTATCTCGACCTCGCGGGCGCCGTGGGCGCTCATCACGCCATCCGCAGCCGGAATTGGCCCGACCAGGCGTTGGTCACGGTGGGCATGAAGAGCATTGCCTTTCATCGCCCGGTGTGGGTCGGCGACATCGTCAGTTTCACGACGCGCGTCGTGCGCGTCGGCCGCACGTCGCTCACGATGCACGTCAGCGTGGACACGGAACGCGACGGAGCCGCCATTCATTTGACGGACGGCGAGGTCACCTACGTCTCGGTCTCGGGTCCGCCTCAAGACCAGCGGCCGTCGCCCATCCGCGGCGAGGGAACGTGACCGTCTTCCTCCCGCGTGGGGCTACGGGCTTTTTTCGGACGCGGCCGGTTCGGCCAAGGGCAGGAAAAAGTACTTGTGCTGGACCCACGCGGGAGCGACGTCCAAGCGGACCAGGACGTGGCTCAGAAAGCCCACCGGGGGCACCTCGGCAGGCAAGGGGCCGAGCGCGACCAGCTGCTGGGCTTCGGGACGCAGCGTGGCGAACCTGGGAATCAGCCCCTCCAGGTAGAACCCCTTCACGGCGCCGCCGGCCGCCACGTAATTGCCTTGCCGGGCGGCTTCCAAGGCAACCACGCTTTCCAAGGACAAAGCCGGCTGCTCGGCCGTGACCATCAGATCCTGTTGCAGGCGGGCCAATTCGTCGCTCGCTTCGGGCAGGGTCAGCGTGGCGTAGTGCCGCGACTTGTAACGGGCCACTCCGAGCTTGCCGCCGCTCAGTCCGACGATGTCGTTCACCACCACCGACTGCTCCAGCGCCCGTTGGCTGGCGGTTGGGATCACCTCCGGGGCGGAAGCCCTCAGCACGGCGTGGACGAAATCCAGAATGACCGGGGTAAGCAGTCCGCGGTAGTCGCCTTCGCTGAGGAAAAACTTGACGACGGCCTGGTCGCTGGGAAGCATCGCCGCCGCGGCCGAGGCGGCTTGGGCTTGGGCCGTCCGTTCGCGCCAACGCAGCAATTCATGCGTGGCGGCGACGTAGGTTGCGATCTCCTTGGCCAGCGCCGGACTCTTGGCTGCCAGCTTATCCAGGGCCGGCTGGACGGCCAAGGCCAGTTTATCGTCGCGCGTCGCGGCGACCAGCGGAGCGAGCACCGGAAGGTATTGCAGGTACAGCGTCCGGGCATCGGCCTCCGCAGCCCGTTGGGCGTCGGCTTCGATCAGCGAGGCCAAGGCTTTTACCAACTCGTCATAGAACCGTTCGAAGTCGGCCTCCGCGATCCGCGGCGTACCTGTTTGCTCCAAGCTGGGTTCGTTGGGAATACCGGTCATGTAGGCCCAGTCGACCGCGCGGCAGCGGATCGCCGACAGGTGCACCTGCTTCCAAGCGGCGCCGAACGCTTCGAGGCATTGGGGACCGCTCAGTGCCTGGCCGTCGACGGTCGCTTGCGGCGCAGTCCGCAGGGCGCTGGCGGCGTCCGCCACGCGCTGCACCAGTTCCTGGGTTTTGGGCAGCAGCGAAGCGGCCAGCTGGTTGAGGGCCGCTTGGGCTTGTTCCCGAAACGCAGTGATTCGGCCGCGTGTAATCGGATCGCTGACCGGAGCGAACTCCAGGAGGCAAACGGCGGCTTCGGAGTCCGGCAGCATCATGGTCAAGGAGGTCAGTTGATCGAACCCCCGGTGCAGGAGCGTGTAAGCCTCCTCCAGTTGCTTGTCCTGCAGCATTTTCTGCAGCTTCTGGACCCCCACCTTCCGCGCTTGCACGGCTTTCGGGTTGAGCAAGGCTTGGCGGATCTGGTTGGTGTAAGCTTGTCCTGCAGGCGTCCCTTTGAAGGCCTGGATGATGACTCCCAATCGCTCGTTCAGGACGTCGGCGCGGAAGCTATAGTCCACGCCTGCCGTCTCGCCCAGCAATTGAAGGTCCAACGCCGCCCGGCGCAACTGCCGGATCTGAGCGTGCAAATCGCTCAGCTTCTTCCCTGCCACGCGCGACGGATTGGCGCTGATCGCTTGGATATCTTTCAACAGCGCGGTGAACAGGCCGTCGGCTGTGGCCAGCAGCGGTTGGCCGTTGGTCAGGTTGTGAATCTCCAAGGGGTTCATCGGCTCGCGGGAACCGGGATTGGCCCCGCAGACCGCGTCGCACAGGCCGAGGGCCAACACAGCCCCGACGGCCAGGAAGCGGACGGTGACGGTTCGCAACAGGAAAGAAGACATGGGATGACTCCGACCGAGAGGGACGATTCCGATGCACGAAGATGGCCAGATCGCCAGGCAGGCTTTGGCCGGCGACGTCTACTGCAGCACGCCCTGGAACGTGCCCGTGACGGCTTGTGCCGCTCCTGTGCCGCTGTTGGCCAGGCTGCCGCCGACAATTTCCGCCTTGAGTTCGGTCTTATCCACGGCGGTGATTTTCAGCTGAACCGGCTCCGCGATGGCCGACCAGACGGGCCCGTTCTGCTGCGGTTGGACGAACATTTGCGCGGCCAGTGTCTGGCCGGTCAGTTCGGCCAACGCAGCGGACGAACACGAAGCCCGGACGAACACCGAGGGGAACGATTCCTGTTGGGCGTCCCGATAGCTTTGCAGTTGCAGCACTCCCGCCCCTGCGGACGGGAAAGGCGAGAAACTGGCGTAGCAGGCGGAGACCTGCAGCGGTTGGTCGAGCGTCAGCTGCATCGAGCCCGCCAGCGCCAAGCCCTGAGCGGCCTTGTCCGTCATGCCGCGGGCCGTGCCGGCGACGTCCTGACTCATTTGCTGCGCCGTATCCTTCACCGACTGCACACCCTGAGACGCGGCATCTTTGACCGACGAGGCGATGTCGCTGACGCTCTTGCCGCAACCGGCGGCGGTCGCCGCCCAGACCAACGAGACCACCCACAGAACGCGACGCACCCGGCTTTCCGTCAGCATGGCAGGAGCCCTTTCGATGGCAGGAGCTTTTTCCTCAGACAGCGGTTTACCCGCGCCGAATGACGCGGGCGTCCGGCGGATCGCAGAACTTCCGCAGGCTGCTATTATGTTGGCCTTCGCCGCGGTTTCGGTCAAGACTGACGCGGGGCCGGCGCGGCAGGATTGGCGTCTGAACCAAGTCCCCAACGGCAAGGCCGGTCGGCGGTTGCGGAAAAGCCGGACTTTCGCCGCGGTGTTCACAGCGGCGCGGGAAGATCGCGGACGCGGAACACCGCCGCGGCCCCGGCATAGGCGGCCAATCCCAGGCCGATCAAGATCAGGTTGTATCCCAGGGGCCCCAGCGTCCAAACCCCCTGCGGATCGCTGGTCCAGACGGCCCAGGCCTGTTCCGGATTGTAAACGGCCAGGCTGACAAAGCGTTCGGGTTCGTAGGCCGTAAAGAACGTGCAGTGACGCAGCCAGGCCAGCTGATCCGCAGCACGGCTTACGATCTTGAACGTCATTTGCACCATGTAGAACCCCGCTACCACGCCGATCGTCCGCCCGCGATAGCGGTCGCAGGCGGACAGCAGCGTGCTCAAACCGGCCCCAAACAAGCCCAGCGAGAACAAGTTGAAGGCGGCGGGGATGAACCAAACCGGTTCCACGCGGTCGCGGATCGGCACCCGCTGCATCTCCCGCTCGGCCAGCGGATTGGGCAGTTCGATGCCGAACCAGGGGATTGTCAAGCCGGCTGCCGGCGCCGGTTCTTCGACGGTCGTCGTCTGGATGCCCGCGTACACGCCCAGCCAAGCTGCCAAGGCCAGCAGCGCGGTGCCCGCGACCGTCACCGCCGATTGCGACCAGAGCACCTGCAAGCGGCTGACCGGCTGGGCCAGCAACAGCTCCATCGTGCCCCGGCCCAGTTCCCCGCTGACACAATCCGATCCGCGGGCGATGGCCCACAGCGAGATGCAGACGATCACGATCGGCTCGTCGAAGGCGAGCGCAATCCGGCCCGCAAACGTGAACAACTCCTCAAACGGCACCGGCGCGAATCGCTCGAACTCGCGGAACTGCTCGACGATGGCCATAAACCGGCTCATCTCGAACTGGCCGACCAGCCAGACGCGCGTCCAGCAGAACGCGAACAGAGCCGCCATGCAGGCCAGCAGGAGGACCTGGGATTCGGCGACGGATTTCTTCAGCAGCGTACGGTTCATGGACAGTGAGCTTCGGCCGCAGCCAGGAAAGCCCACGGGTCCGAAGATGCCGGGCTTGCTTCTGGGTTCTGTTCCCCTGCGGCTTGCCCGACATTATCCAGGAAACGGCGGAGAATGCCAGTGCTTTGTCCAACCCAGTTCTGGGAATCAATCCCAAGTCTTGGTGATGACGACGCCTTGGTCGCCGGTCAAGGAAGATTGAAAGAAACTGCCGTACGGGTGACCGACGGGAAGGGCGGGAAGGAGGACACACGCCTCGCGGTGGTTGCCTTTCCCGAAGACGCTTCGACGCAACGGGGAGCCAGTCCCCTGGTAGGTAGCCCACGAAAGACAGGAAAACAAGAAAGAAAGAGCTCGTCCGGCTTTTCACCGCTCTGCTAGACGGGTTCCAGGCTGGCCTCCGCCGCCGCAGCTTCGGCGGCGGCTTGGATCTCGGCGGCCGAGCGGCGGCGGCGGCGTTTGGCCTGTGCCCGGCTCCACTCCTTGGTCAGCGTCTCGAAGACTTCCGGCGACTCGTAACGGGCCACTCCCTTGCCATCCGGGAACGGACCGATCAATCCCCGAAACACGGGCTTGCCGCGGAGCGTCAAATCGGTGCTGCAGTCGTCCACGCCGATCTTCACGTGCATGCGCAGCAGAGGCTCCTCGGAATCAAAATCGCGGATGCGCAGCGAGCCGTCGCTGGCACGCGTCACGACACGGTAGGTGTGCTTCACCATCGCAGTTCTCCTGTAGGCCGGACGTGGTTGGGAAAGCCGCCGGACGGAGCTGGCGCGAAACCGTTGCCGGGCCGCAGCCCGCCGCGGGGCGGGCGCAAAAGGGCCGGGAGCCTTCTCCTGCCGTCTCCGGACTCGCTGCCGAGCCCCCTTTGCGAGTCCGTCGGAGAACGACTCCCGGCCCCACCCCTCCAGGACCGCGGCCCGGCGTGCGCAGGACTTCTTGCGCCCGCCGCGCCATCTTCGATGACAAGCCGGCCGCCATCGAAATCGAAGACCGTGTCAGGCCACTCGGCACGTCTCGCACGAAATCCTCAGCAGCAGAACTCGTCGGCCAAATCGCGAGACATTCATGCGAGCGGCCTAGCCACGGCATCCCCAGCCTTCCACTGGCTGCATGTATCGTCCGCCAGACGCCGCCGGTCCCACCGAAACTGGCGACCGTCCTACACCGCTTGGATTCGCGCGAACCGGCACATCCCGTTGGGTTCCGCTGTCCAGCCTACTGCGACGCGCTCCGCGAGCCGTCGGGCGATCCGCCGATGGGGTGGCCTTCCGGCAGCGGGCGCCCCGCCGTCAAGAATCCGCGCCGGAAGAGCTCCGCTTTCAGCGTGCGGAACTGGTTGAAGCTGTCCGGGTAGACCCAGACGGTGACGGTCGTGCGATCGGGATCGGCGTGCGCCAGCGTCTCCTGAAATTCCGAACCTGCACGCAGTGCCTGCTCTAACGGTTCTCCGAGATCCTCCTGAACGGGCACCAGGACGAAACGATCCAATTCGATCCGCTGTTGGACGGCCAGGCCGCCGCCGGCGGAAGCGAGTTGCTGCACGCGGCGGAGCGTGTACTTCATCCAGAAACCGCCGATCGGCCCCAAGGTTTCGGTGACCGCGGCGGCGTCCTTCAACTTCGCGACGTTGCCGGGTGCCTCTTCCTTCAACTTGGCCACCAACTGGTCCCAGGGAATGGGCGTCAAGCGGCCCTGGAGCAAGCGGAAATGCAGTTCCGTCCCAAAGACCGTTTTGGCCATCGGCGTAGGCAAATGCTCGATGACGTTGGGCGTGGAAGCCGCATGCTCCAGGGCTTGCCGGCCGGCTTTCAAATCCTCCCATTCTTCACGGGCGGCCAGCAGTTCACGCGTTGCCGTTAGCCGCGCCTGTTGTTCGCCGTCCAGCGTCCCCCGTTGTTGCTGGAGCTGCCGTTCGACGGCCGTCAACACTTCCAGCATCTTGTCGCGTTCCTTGCGGCGGTAGGCGACTTCTACCAACTGCCGCTTGATCTTGCCGTCGATCTCGCGGATGTCGCTTTCCACGGCGACCGCGGCGGCTCGGGCTGCGGCGAGGTCGGGTTTGGGCAGCATGTCAAGGCGTTCCGCGTCGGGATCGGCTTGCAGCGCGGCAGTCTGCGTGCGGGTGCCGATGACCATGATCAAGATGATCAGGATGCCGACCAGATTGCACGTCACGTCCAGGAACGAATCCTGGCCCGGTGCCAGATCGAGTGCTTGGTTGGATTTGCGCATGCTATCGCCGTTGGACGTCCAGTCCGCTGCCCGCGAGAAGTGCTTGGAGTTCCCAGAACCGCGTTTCCGCTCCGGGAAAGACGGTCACTTTAAGCGTCGGCTTCCAGTAGCCGCCGGACACCGCCATCCCCCAGGTCTCGACGTGGGTCCAAATAGCGGCGACGAATTCTTCGATCGAATCGCGTGTCGGGTTCTTCAGAAACACGGTTTGGGGTTCGCGGTTGGAGCGGCGATCGGGCACAATCACCAGCCGGTCCGGATAACAGTGGATGGTGACGGGCCGAGTGATTCCGGTGGCCGTGGGTGTGCTGTTGCGGAGTGCCCAGTTGGGTCCTTTGGCAAGGGACATGGCTTGCGGTGCGGCGCCGCCGGCGCCAGCCATGCCAGCGCCGGCATGGGCGTCGCCGCCGGCTGGCTGAGTCCCGTCGGCCTGTCCCGCGGGGTTGCCGGCCCGGAGGGGGTTGTTCGGCCCCGGCGGCGTTCCCGCGGCGGGTGGCGATTGGTTTGCTGCAGGTGCCGCAGCGGGTTGGGCGGCCGGCTGCCGCTCGCGGCCAGCTCCGCCGCCGTATTCCGCCGCCGCAGCGTTCCCGCGTGTGGCCCGATCCGAGGCGGAACCGCCCGAGGCGAACCCGCCGCCGGAGCCGGGAGTTTCCTGCTGATCCAGCGAGCCCCAGGCTTCGCCAGGCGGTGCGGAAAAGTCGGCGGGCGGGGGCATGTCAAAACGGCTGGGCATGGCGGCGGCCAGGATCGCCTGCCGTTCGCGGGCAGTCTGGATCGTGCTTTGCAGCAGCCGTTTCAAGCTTGGGTCGCTGGGCGGAAAGGCCAGTTCGGTTTCGCCGTCGATCAATTCGTACCCGAATTCGTCGTCCCATCCCGCCATGGCGGCCCGAGCCATCGCATAGGCGACCGCGCCGTTGGGGCGGACGATCAGCAGCGGATAAGGTTCGCCGTTTTCAACGTCGCGTTCCAGTCGCGTCCAGTGTTCCCGGATCGCCCGCAGTGCGGCGTCCAAGGGATTTCCAGGCCCCAACGGGCCGCCGAAATCGCGGGGATCAAAAACGATGTTTTCCGGCTGGAGCACGATGCCGGTCGCGGAACATTCGATATAGATGGGCCGGCGGCGCGTCCCGTGGGGGCCCTGGTAGGGAAGGATGGCGAACGAGCGGCGTTGCTTTGCGGATCGTTCGCGGAGTTGCTCCAACTGCTGCCGTTCGGAGGCGATGGCGGCCTGGAGTTGAGCTAGTTCGCGGCGGATCGACGACTCCTGCTGATGTTGCCCCCGCCGCGCGTTTTCCTGTTCGGCGGCTTCCGCCTGAAGCCGCTGCCAGTTCGCCTCCAGACGCCGGATGTGCTCTTCCAGATGGCTCAATTCCAGACGCCCATCGGCCAGTTTTTGCGTCAATTCGCTGCGTTGCTGCTGGAGCACCTCCCGTTGCCACTGCAGATCCTCGACCTCTTCTTCCAACTCCTGCTGCCGGGCCGTGCCCGGTCCGGCCTGCGTCTGGTGCCGTTGGTCCAGCGTCGTGTCGGCCTGGACGCGGGCCTGGTGGACGACGAGGATCAGCAACACGATCAGCGCCCCCATCGTGCAGATCAGCACGGCGAGAAAGGGAAACATCGCGATGCCGAGCACCGTTTTTCGTGACGCTGGCCGTCTCATGCGGCGCGGCCCTTGGACGCGGTCTTCTTTAACTCGATGTGCGGCCCGTCATCCGGCTTGCCCAAGCGGGCGTTCAGCAGGTGAATGGCGGCCGACAAACTCATTACGGTATCCTCGAAATTCTTCGCGCCGGACAGTGCCCGCAGGTTCTCGTTCAGCGCCTTTTCCAGTCCCATGACCTCGCCGGTGGCTTTGACGACTTGGGCCATCATTTCGCCTTGCCGGACCATTTCCTCCTGTTGGCCCCGCATCACGCGGGCGTTTTCGGACAGGGCGGTCTGCAGTTGTTCCCAGCGGCGGGCGGCCCGCTCGCCGGCCTCGCGTTCCACCTTGGCGAGTTCGTCGGCGTGGTGCTGCAGGGAATGCTCCAACGCTCCCTGCAACGCCGCCTGGACCTGGCTGCCGGAGGACACCACCAATTGACCCCAACGCTCGTCCGCGGCCTGGATCGTCCGCTCCCACAACTCCGCCTGTCTGCGCACGAGGTCCTGGGAAGCCTGCAGCACCCGGCCGCTCATTCGTTCCACCGTCGTCAGGTACGGATCGCGGCCGCTGCCGACCTGTTGGAAGCAGCCGACCAGCATGGCATTGGCTTGCGTGTCCACCAGGGACAGCGCCTGCGTCTCGACGCGGTCCAGCAGGAACTGGAGGAACATCAAGACCATCGACAGCGACAGCGCCAAGGCCGTCGTGTCGAAGGCGACGTACAGTCCCGCGAGCAAGCCCTCCATCGCCTGTTGAATGTTCGTCGCCAGCTGCTGCGGATCCAAGTCGCCCAGCGCCCGCGTGATGCCGACCACTGTCCCCAAGAAGCCCAGCATGGGCGTCGCCCAGATGACGATCCGCACCAGGCCATAGCTGTCCTGCTGGCGGGCCGCGTCCAAATCGGCCAGGTATTTCAGGTCCTCGTCCAAGCCGTCCGCCGAGCCCTTCCGCTGGACCGCCTGCAGCGCGTCACGCACGCGGCGTCCCAAGTACGACTGCCGGGCGGGCGACGATTGCTGATCCAGTTGCTGGATCAGCGAGCCGGCATCCTCAATCTTGTGCCCGGCGGCCGGGGCGGGCGTGATTTGGACGACGTTCAGCGCCCAGTACTGCAACACGACCTCCCACGCCTTCAGCCCCAGCGCCGCCAGGCCCACAAAGAACAGCCCGGTCTCGATGATCAGCACCGGATGCGCCGCAAAATAACGATGCACCGTCGGCAGGTTGAGCGGTCCGCGGTGGACGAGAACGTAGAACACGCTGCACGATGCGGCCCCCAGCAACAGCGGCCAACCAAGATGAGCAAGGATGGCGAGAAACGCATTCCGGTTCTGGTGCTTCGACACAGACAGATCCTCTTCAGGGGATTTTTCTGCTAGCAGACGACTTCAGCCGACACGCCGGACGTAGCGATCGTCCTTACCATCGGTGTCATCGTCACAGCTTGATAAACCTGTTTCCGAAAAACCGGTACAATCGGCAGCCGCGTCTTAATCGACAAAGTTGACAAAAGTCGCAGGGGCACCGCAGCCGATAGAATGGTCTGTCGCCGCTGGATGGAACTCTACTGACTGCGAATGCGGCGATTACGATCGTGTGCCACCCCTGTGGCAGACCGAGTTGCCGTCAAAGCCGAGTCCGAAATCCGGGACACCGCTCGTGCGGTCCTCACGCCCCGGTTTTCGAACTCGCGCTTTCGCTGTGACGTTCCCAGGGGGGAGCTGAAAGCCCGGCCCTGCTCGACGCAGGACGCCGGGCTTTTCTTTTGCGCCCTTCCCATCCGCGTCCGACGGTTTCGCCGTCTGGGCCGCCTCGCCACCACACGCTGCTCGTCAGCGTGGAGCGGTGTTCAAGACCAGCGATGCCCCGCAATCGGCCGCCTCGCCACCACGCTGCTTGCCAGCGTGAAGCGGTGTTCAAGACCAGATACGTCCGCGAGATCGGCTTCTTCGCCACCACGCTGCTCGCCAGCGTGGAGCGGTGTTCAAGACCAGATACGTCCCCGCAATCAGCCGCCTCGCCACCACGCTGCTCGCCAGCGTGGAGCGGTGTTCAAGACCAGATACGTCCGCGCAATCAGCCGCCTCGCCACCACGCTGCTCGCCAGCGTGGAGCGGTGTTCAAGACCAGATACGTCCCCGCAATCGGCCGCCTCGCCACCACGCTGCTCGCCAGCGTGGTGCGGTGTTCAAGACCAGATACGTCCCCGCAATCAGCCGCCTCGCCACCACGCTGCTTGCCAGCGTGGAGCGGTGTTCAAGACCAGAGATGTCCGCGAGATCGGCTTCTTCGCCACCACGCTGCTTGCCAGCGTGGAGCGGTGTTCAAGACCAGAGATGTCCGCGAGATCGGCTTCTTCGCCACCACGCTGCTCGCCAGCGTGGTGCGGTGTTCAAGACCAGATACGTCCCCGCAATCAGCCGCCTCGCCACCACGCTGCTTGCCAGCGTGGAGCGGTGTTCAAGACCAGAGATGTCCGCGAGATCGGCTTATTCGCCACCACGCTGCTTGCCAGCGTGGAGCGGTGTTCAAGACCAGATACGTCCCCGTAATCAGCCGCCTCGCCACCACGCTGCTTGCCAGCGTGGAGCGGTGTTCAAGACCAGAGATGTCCGCGAGATCGGCTTCTTCGCCACCACGCTGCTTGCCAGCGTGGAGCGGTGTTCAAGACCAGATACGTCCCCGCAATCAGCCGCCTCGCCACCACGCTGGCGAGCAGCGTGGTGGCCGAAATTCGCGGCGAGGCGACGATGGCTGGTTCTGAACACGGCTCCACGCTGGCGAGCAGCGTGGTGGCCGAAATTCGCGGCGAGGCGACGATGGCTGGTTCTGAACACGGCTCCACGCTGGCAAGCAGCGTGGTGGCCGGGGATCGCGGCGAGGCACGATGGCTGGTTCTGAACACGGCTCCACGCTGGCCAGCAGCGTGGTGGCCAAAGATCGCGGGGCGGCTGTTATTCTGGCCACGGTTGCTACGAAAGCCGCGCCGTGTTGGGGCTTGGTTCTGGCCCGTATCGGGGCAAGACAACGGGGGGCCAAGCGGCTACAATTCGTCCCCCATGAGCAGAAACCTGACTTTGAACGGGCCGGCGCACACCGTGCCGCCCGCATCGCAATTTGGGCCGGCGACAGCGACTCCCGGCGGCGCTCGGGCCGTCGCGTTTGGGGCCATGGCGTCGATCTATTGCCTGGCCTATTTCCAGCGGACCGGGATTCCCGGCACGATTTTTGACGAGTTACAGCACGAGTTCCGCCTGAGCGCCTCGGCCGTTACGGCTCTGGGTTCCGTGTTCATCTACGTCTACGCGGGCATGCAATTGCTGGTGGGAATGGCCGCGGACCGCTACGGCGGGCGACGCACGCTGCTGTTCGGCGGCGCCGTGATGTGCGTGGGTGCGGTGCTGTTCCCCTGCGCGCGGACGACGACGATGTTGTTCGCCAGTCGCGTGCTGATCGGGTTTGGTTCGAGTTTTGTGTACCTGAGCATCGTCAAGGAAGTGGACACGCTGTTTGACTCGCGGCACTTCGCCGGGTTGTTGGGATTGGCGATGCTGGCCAGCTACAGCGGGGCCATTGCCGCGACACTGCCGTTTGAGCGGGCCGTCCACGGCTTTGGCTGGCGCGGCACGCTGCTGGCCGTCGGCGGCATGACGGTGGCCGCCGTGATCGTGGTCTGGGCGGTGTTGCGCCGTTTGCAGGAACCGCCTGTGTGTCGCAAGGGAATTCCACTGCCGCTGTTGTGGAACGTGCTGCGCAACCGGCTTAGCTGGCCGTTGCTGATCTGCGCCACGATCAATTTTCCCATCCTGTTTGTGTTTCAGGGGGTGCTGGGCAAGAAGTTCCTGCAGGACGGGGTAGGGCTGAACTCGGCCCAGGCGGCAGCATCGGTGCTGGTCATGGCCAGTGTCTGCGGATTGTCCGCGGTTTCCGGCGGCCCCGTCCTGCGCCTGACCCGCCAGCGCCGCAAGCCGGTGATCCTCGGCGCCACAGGCGTGATTCTGCTGGCCACCGTGCTGATGCTGGCTGCCGTGCTGACGGCGGCACCGCCCTGGGTGTTCCTGATGGGTTACGTGCTGCTGGCCCTGTCCATTGTGGGCAGTCCTGCCACTTCGGCGACCATGAAAGAGGTCAATCGCCCGGACGCCGTCGCCGTGACGATCTCCGTGCTGAATACGGCGTCGTACCTGGGGGTCGGGCTCCTGAGCAACGCGGCAGGGGCGATCCTGGACGCCTTCGGGAGCCGCGCGGAGGCGGCCGAGGCGAGGATCGTGTACCCGACCGCCGCGTACGCTACGCTGTTTGCCTGTCTGGCCGGATTGGCGCTTGTCTCGATGCTGATCACCGTCTTCCTGATCCCGGAGACCTCCGGGTGTGCGGTGATGCTGTCCGAGCTGGACCGCGAGTCCGCGTAGCGTCGGTCGGCAACGAAGTAAGCGAAGCGACGTTCGGCGCCGGTTCCGGTTGGGCCGTGAAACCGCGCCGGCCAGGGCCGTGGCGTTCTCGTGTCCAGCCGCTCGTGCTACAAGGCGAACCGCGCGAACACCTCCCGCACGTAGTGGGCGCTGCGGCGGTGGACATCGGCCGTCCGGAGCGTCTGCGGCGTCCCGTTTTCGGGACCTTGCTCGAGCACCAGCAGCGGGCGGCGGTTGGCCGCCAGAAGCTTGCCCGCCAGGGCCCGATAGTCGACGTCCCCGTCGCCGAACGCTTCGCTCCAGATGTTCCCCGTGGACTGTCGCAGGTGCAATTCGACAACGCGGGAACCGTACAGCTTCAGCACGTCGAACAAGGCCACCTGGGAATGCCCCGCGCCGCGATACACCCAGTGGGCGTCCAGGCACAACGACAGCGCGGCGGGATCGGTGCCGGCCATCATGTGGTGGAATTCGCGGGCGGCGAACTGCAGTTCGACGTCATGGTTGTGATACGCCAGGGTGACCCCCAGCGCCGCCAGAGCGTGGCCCAGCGTGTTGAGTGCCGCGGCCTGGGTCTGCAGTTGCTGGTCGCTTTTGCCCTGGCGGTTCGGGAGCGGTCGGGGATTGGTCACGACGATCTTGGCGCCCGCCTCCTTGGCGCGTTTGGCCAACGCCGTGATCCGCTCCAGTTCCTGATCGACGTTGGCCGGGTCGTCCACGGCGCTGCCCGTATAGATCGACCGCATTTGCAGACCGTGTTGGGCGAGCTGTCCGGCCAACGCCTCGACTTGGTCGGCCGAGGCGAGGCCCGGTTCGAGGCCGTTGATTCCGGCGGCGGCCAATCCCGCCAGTTCGTCGTCGAACGCGATCTTCGCGTCTTGCTGGTCGCGTCTGCGGATGGCCCCCACCGACCACTGGTTGATCGACACGTGCAGCCGGTCGGCCGTTTCCGCAGCGGCGCGGGCAGCCGTTCCGCCGCACAGCACGGCCGCAGCGGCCAGTCCCGTGTCGCTCAGAAACTCGCGGCGATGGCAAAGCGTTCTGCTCATGGATGGGTTCCTCCAGGTTGAGTCGTTCGTTCTGTGGGGCAGGGCAGGCTCTTGAGCAATTCGACGGCAGCCTCGCGGAGAGCGCCTTCAGCGCCTGGCGCGCACCGCGACCAGCGGCCGGGACCGGTCTCGTAGCCGCCGTTGTCGAAGGCGCGGTCAGTGGGAATGTACCCGATGTACTCTTCCGCGTACCCGGCGACTGCGGTCAAGGGAAACGGTGACGCGGCGGCCACGGCCAGGCCGATCTCGACGAACGGTTCGCCCGGCAGCAGCACCAGCGCGGCCTCGCCCAGGAGCACGGCGCCCAGCGTCGCGCGCAGCGGTTCGGCTTGCGGCTGGCCCTTGCGATCCCTGGCCGGCAAGTGGACTTGGCGCCAGCGGAGCGCGAGTTGGCTGCCCGGCACCGGGGAGGCCTGTTTTAGCACGCGATCCACGACGCCAGCCAGCGTCTCGGCGTGCCGGATCGCATCCTCCGCGCCGCTGGAGACGCTTGGCGGGTTGACGTTCCCCGCGGCTCCCTGCAGGAAGAGCACGCGCGCGCCGCGGTGACGAGCTTCCAGGATCCGGCACAGTTCGCCCGGATAATCGGGGGAGACCTGTTTCAGGCACATCTCGTAGACCGGATGCGCGGTGGCGTTGACCAGCACGGCCAGCGGCTGGTCGGCGGCGTCCCAAAAGGCCAGCACGCGGACGGCATCGTCGGTCGGACCTTCCGGCCCGAACACCGTGTCGGTCGGCCGGACCGCGCGGGCCACGGTGATCCCGCGCCCGGTCCGGATACGGCGATTTTCGCTCAAGCCCGGCGCGCGTCCAACGCCCGCCGCCAACCTGGCCGGGCGCAGGCTCCGAGCCGCCTCCGCCAAGGCCGCCCCGATGCGCTCGGCCAGACTCCGCACCCAATCCCGAAAAGGCTGCGTCGTGTACAGTTCGCTCAACGCCAGCGACTCCGGGCCGGAGTGCGTGTGGGTCGCCGCCAGCACCAGCTCGTCGGCGGCGATCACACGGTCGGCGTTCGCCGCAATCCGCTCCTTGAAAGCAGGCATCCCGCCCACCGCCTCGCCGGCCAGGCCCAGCAAGTCCAGCGACACCAACCCCACGCGCCGCCGGCCGGACTGGACCAGCAACACGCGGGCGTGCAGCGGAGCGCGGATGCCGGAAAAGGGCGCCCACGCGCCGCGCCCCGACGACATCAGAATGCCTGCCTCCAGTGGCGGCGTAATGTCGGCGATGGCCGTTCCGATCCGCCACGCCGGCGCGGCAGTGCCCGCCGCGCGGAGGCGGTCGGAACCCGTCACGATCAGGCCGGCGGCCGGGGCCGCCAGCGACACCAGGACTTGTCGTCGGTTGACCATGGTTTTCGGCGTCAGGATGCAGCGATCCGCGGTCCGCAACCGGCGGACGGCTACAGCTTCCAGCCCTCCCGATACGACTTGTGGATGAACGGATCCGCCTCGGGACAGCCGACGGCCTTCAGGTGCACGTGGTCCCACTGCAGTTTCTTTCCCACGCGGTGCGCCACGTTGCCCAACAGCACGGCCTCGGCCAGCGTGCCCGAATAGTCGAAATGACAGGTGGTCGGCGAGCCCGTCTTGCACGCCTGGAACCACTCGGCGTGGTGTCCGATCGAGTCGGGGATGGTCGGATCGGGCCGCGGGAAGCCGGCATACTGGTCTTCCGGCAGCAGCTTGTGTTTGCCATAGTCCGCGATCAACATCCCCTTCTGGCCGATAAACAGAACGGCGGCGCCCCACGGCGGGATCTTGCGTTCGGCTAGAAAGCCAGGACGCTTGCCGCCGTCGTACCACGTCATCTTCACCGGCGGCAGGTCGCCGCGGGCCGGGAATTCGTAGCGCACGATCAGGCCGGGCGAGGTCCGCTCCGGGTGTAGCGAGGGACCTTCGGTTTCGACGGCGGCCGGGTGCCGCAGTTTCAAAGCCCAGAACGGCAGGTCCATATAATGACAGCCGAAATCGCCCAAACCGCCGCTGCCAAAGTCCCACCAACTGCGCCACGTGCCCGGCAGGTAGCAGGGATGATAAGGACGCCTGGGGGCCGGGCCGAGCCACAGATCCCAATCCAGCTCCGGCGGTATGGGCGGAGTGTCCTTGGGGCGGCCGTCGCCGCCATAGGACACGGGATGCCAGACGTGGACTTCGCCCACCGGCCCGATCGCGTCCGACTGGACCAATTCTACCACGCGGCGGTAATTCGCGCCGGCGTGAATCTGGGTGCCCATCTGCGTGGCCAACTTGTTCTTGCTGGCCAGTTCGATCATCCGGCGGACCTCGCCCACGGTGTGGGCCAGCGGCTTTTCGCAGTAGCAGTGCTTGCCCATCGCCATGGCCGCCAGGGCCGCAGGCGCATGGGTATGGTCGGGCGTAGCGACCAGCACGGCGTCGATCTGGTTGCCCATTTCGTCAAGCAGTTTGCGGAAGTCGCGGTATTTCTTCGCCCCGGGAAATCGCTCGAAACTGCCCTTCGCACGCCGCTCGTCCACATCGCACAGGGCGACCACATTCTCCCCGGCGCAATTGCCCATGTTCCAGGCGCCCTGCCCGCCGACGCCGATGCCGGCAATGTTCAACTTCTCGTTCGGCGACCGGCTCGGAGCCCCGGCCGCATTCTGGGAAAGAGTCCAAATTCCGAACCCGGCCCAGGCGGTGTTGCGAAGCATTTCACGGCGGGTCAGCTTGATTCCATGACGGATGCGTCGGTCGGACATGGTGCGAGTCTCCTTGAGTCGTGGCGTGCGTCCAGGCAGAGACGCTCTGGCAGAACGCCCGCCGAGACAACCGCCATTGTTTCGTTCCCCTTCGGGCGTTGTCAACGCGCGTCCGACACGAGCGTCCGATTTCATCACGGACGAGGCCGGCCTGATGAAGAAAACGGGCTCCGCAACATCTTGTAGCGATCTCTTCGCGACACCGAAACCGTGACATCTTCAACGGCTCGCCAACCGCGCCGAAATCCCGTTGGGCGGAAGCCCCGGTTTCGGTTCGGTTTTGAGGCCGGCGTGCGTGGCAGTCGTCTTCACAGCCAACTCGGCTTGCCTTCGGGCCAGAGCGGTCCGAGCGGCCCGTCTTCGCTGCAGTGCAGCGGCAGACCGAGCGGCGGCCCGCCACGGTTGAGCAACACCAGGCGGTCGTAGTCGGTGCGTGCGGCGTAGTCGGTGTAGTGTGCGGCATCGGCGGCCGATTCCGCAGCCTCTTGGGCCGCGATGGCGGCGGCCTGTGCTGCTCGTGCCGCATCGCCGCCGAACGAGGCGGCCGCATACGGTGCTGTCTCCGCGGCGCAGGCCGCTCGAGCGGCGTAGCTCGCAGCCCGCGCGGCGTGAGACGCGGCAGGATTGCCCGCGAACGCGGCCGCCATCGCCTCGGCCCGCGCGGCCGCGGCCAGTTCCGCGTCCGACAGCGCGTGTCCGGTCGCCGTCCGCTCCGCGGCTTCGACGGCGCCGTTCACCGCCGCGACCGATTCCTGCGGCGCTCCTCCCCGTTCAACCAGCGGCAGGACTCGCCTCGCACACCGGGCCGCGTACGCGACGATAGCGTGCGGCGGCAACTGGTTCAGATCCACCACGAACGCGATTTCTGTCACCTTGAATCTCCTCAATTCTCCCGCTCCTTGCCCGCCGCCGCCGGGAGTTGCCCGGAGACCGGCAGCCAGGACGCAGCCGAAGAAGAAAAGCGAAAGTGCCATCTCTTTGCGGACAGCAAGAAAGCCCAATAACCCCGCCTGGGGCAACGCCAAAGTAGCCGAGGCGGGATGCAAAGGCAACCCCATTTGCTGCAAGAAATGCGGGGTTCCCGCGGAGGGACGGCCCAGGGCGTCCGGTTGCGGCGCGTGCCCGAACCACCCTAGACTATTCCTTCCAGGGCAGCCAGCGATCACAACGGGCTCTTTTGCAATCTCACGAGTTCGAAGGAAGCACCGGCCGTGAATACCGATCAAAACCTGCTGTTCGGTGTGTTGGCGTTGGAGTTGGAATACATCGACATCCGGCAATTCGCCGAGGTCTGCTGCACGTGGGCGGCCCACAAGGAAACAGAGCTGGCCGATCTGCTCGTCGAGCGTCATTGGATCGGCGCGGAGGAGCGGGACGAGGTGCAACGGCTGATGGACCGGAAGCTGCTTCGCAAGCAGGGCGACGTGCGTCAGACGCTCAGCGACGTCGCCGGACCTCAACTCCGCGACGTGATGCACGGCGTGGGTGACCGGCAGGTCGAGCAAACGCTGTCGCAACTTGAACCCGTGCCGGGATTCGTGCGCGTTTCGGAAACGGCCCAGCTGGCTCAGGGAGAAATCTCCCATTACACGCTCTCGCGGGTCCACGATCAGGGCGGCTTGGGACGCGTCTGGCTGGCGTTTGACAAGCGTCTCTGCCGGGATGTGGCCTTGAAAGAAATCCGTCCCGACAGACTGCCTACCGACCAGTCGCTGCGGCGGTTTGTCCGCGAAGCGCAAATCACAGGCCAGTTGGAACATCCCAACATCGTGCCCGTGTACGAATTGGCTCGCGACGAGGAACGCACTTACCCTTTCTACACGATGCGTTTCGTGCATGGCCAGTCGCTGGGCGACGCGATTGAGGCTTATCACCAACAACGCCGCGTTGGCGCGGACGTGAGGATCGAGTTCCGCCGGCTGCTGCAAGCGTTCGTCAGCGTCTGCCAGGCGATCGCTTACGCCCACTCGCGGCGTGTGATTCATCGCGACTTGAAACCCTCCAACGTGATGCTCGGCAGCTACGGCGAAGTCGTCGTGCTGGACTGGGGATTGGCCAAGATCCTGGACAAGCAGGACGAGGCGACGGAGGCCGAACCGGCGATCAGAAATCTGGACGACAGCGGCGGCGTAGCGACGCAGCCGGGACAGGTGCTGGGCACGCCGGCCTATATGGCGCCCGAACAAGCGTTGAGCAAGCACGACGAGATCGACGCGCTGACCGACGTGTACGGGTTGGGCGCAATCCTGTATCGGCTCCTGACCGGCGAGCGTCCGCACCGGGGACGCGATTCGCAGGAGCGCATACGGCACGCGGCGGAGGATCCGACGCCGGAGCCGCGCTCGGTCGCTGCCAGCGTGCCCCGCCCGCTGAGCGCGATCTGCCGGAAAGCCATGTCGCGGAACCGCCTGGACCGATACCTTTCCGCCGGAGCGCTGGCCGAAGACGTCCAGCGTTGGTTGGCGGACGAGCCCGTCTCGACGTACCGCGATCCGTGGTACGTGCGGGTGGGACGTTGGACGCGACGGCATCGCCAGTTGACGGCGGCCGTCGCCGCCGTCGTGCTCTTGACAGCCGTCACGGCGACGACCGCCGCCGTGCTGATCGACCACGCTCGCCACGCGGCCCTCGAAGCGCGCCAGCGGGAGGCCCAGGCCAGGCGGGTGGCCTTCGGCTGGTTCCGGGAAGCGCAGCGGACGATCGACGTGATGGCCACCGGCGTGAGCAAGGTCTTGGAGAACTTGCCCGGCACCGACGGGCTGCGGTTGCGGCTGCTGCACGAAGCGGCCTCGTCCTACGAACGTTTCGCGGACCAGGATTCGCCGGATCCCCAGGTCCAACTCGAGCGCGGACATACGTTGGTGCGTTTGGGCGACGTGCGGCGGCGGATGCGGAAGTATCCGGAAGCGGTGGCGGCGTACGCGGCGGCGGAACAGGTCTACTGCGGTTTGCTCGCCGCCCCGCCCAGCAACCGGGACGTGCGGTTGGATGCGGCCGAATGCCTGCGCAAGCGGGGCGACGCCCTGTTGGATCAAGACGATCGGGAGACCGCGAGAAGGGCGTTGACGGAGGCGCAACACCATCTGGCGCACGCCCAGGAATCGGCGGAACGGCGGCGGCAGGAGATTGAATGGAAGATCAGCCTCGGCTTGCTGGAACAGGCCTGCGGCAACGAGCCTCAAGCAGAACATTGGTACCGCCAGGCGCTGGCCCAGGCGGCTCAGCCGAAACCGGACGATGCCGACTCTCTGGAACAGCTGGCGCTGGTCCAAAGCCTGGTGGGCGAGACGCTTTCCCGGGCCGGTCGCCACGCGGAAGCGATCGAAGCGTTGCGGGGCTCGTTGGACACACACCGGCGTCGGGCGAATCTGGAAACGGATCGGGAATCCTGCAAGGAGTCGCTCGCTTTCGCAGAACTCGGCTTGGCCCAAGCCCTGCTTCCGCTGGGACAGTGCAACGAACAAGCCGACGTGCTGACAAACGCCGTGCGGCACTACGACGAACTGCTGCAGAGCGTGGGTATCCTGCCCCACCTGCGTCAGAACCGCGTGATCGCCATCGCGCATCTGGGGCAGCTGCATCACAGCGCGCGGCGCAACCGGGACGCGTGCCGATTGCTGGACGACGCGGTCGCCGAGTTTGAGCGGTTGGCGGAATCGCCTGGGGCGGGATTGGACGAGTTGGACTTGTTGGCCCGCGTCTATACGCTCCGCGGCCGCGTCTTGCGCGACCTGGCTCTGTTGGACGCGGCGGAAAACGACTTCCGCAACGCCCTCCGGATCTTCGTCGAAGACCTGATCCCGGCGGATTCGGCGGGCGGCGACTACCAGCGGGGTGTCGCCACGTGCGGCCGCCACTACGCCGTGCTGCTGGAACGTACGGGGCAGCGGCAGGAGGCGGAGGACGAGTTGGCCACAGCCCAACGGCTGCTGGCCACGGCGCTGGAGCACGATCCCCAGAACCGGTTCTCGCGGGACGAGATGGCCTTTTGCCAGGAGTACCGGGGCGATTTCCAGCGGCGCAACCAGGCGGCCGAGCTGGCGCGGGAGGCGTATCGCCAGGCGCTGGCCGTGCGGCAACAACTGCCGGAGGAGCCGGAGTTGCTGGCCCGGCGGATTCGCGTGCTGCTCAAGCTGGGCGAGGCTGCCGATCTGCAACAAGCCGCTACAGACGTCGACAAACTGGTCGGCCTGTGTCCGCAGAATGCCGCGTATCAAACTCTGAAGGCCCATGTCGATTACTGCCGCCATGACGTGGACGCCTGCCTCGCGACGCTCAGCGCGCTGGCCGAGGACGACCTGACGTCGCCCGGACCCGAACGCCTGTTTCTGCTGGCCATGGCCCTTCACGAGCGGAAGCAGAGCGACGACGCCCAGCGGGCGCGCGAGTCCTTTGAACAGGCCTCGAAACAGATGCAAGCCGAGGCCCCTGGCGACGTTCCTCTGATCGAACTGTGCGAGCAGGCCGCCGCCAAGCTGGGCATTTCCGTTGCGGCAAAGCCCAAGCCCGCGTTGCCGAAAGACACCCAGCCCGCAGAGCGCAAAGCCGCTGCGGCCAGGTCGTCGGACCCGGCACGCTCCGGTCCGTAAGCGTCACCTGAGAATATGGACGGCTGACGACGCGCCAACGGCGCGAGTCGTCGGTTCTGAGGCGAATCGAAACGAGGCACGAACGCCCGTCTGCTCACCTCTTTCTTCGGCAGGGCTGAAAGGCCGTTCGCAAAAAGCTTGTTTCGCCGCGGCAAAGACGCGAGCCCGCGGTTGACGGCAGCGGATGGCGACAACAGAATGGTGACTCGTCGAGTCCCGGACATTCCGCGATGCGGCGGAAGGGGACGTGTCGCGGTTGCCGCCTTGCAGACGATTGGGAAGGTGCTTTGCCATGACCGAACAACCGAATGATCGTCAGACGCCGCCGGGTCCGCAGGCGGCGGAGTCCGTTACGGCGGCGTCCCCTTCTGCGGCAAAGGCGGACCAGAGCCCGCTGGGACTGTGTGCGGGTACCGGCCGGATGCTGGCGGCGGGCCTGCTGGTGGGACTCGTCGCGTGGCTCCTGCTCGACCAGGCGTTTCCGTTCTATGACGCGGCGACGACCTCCGTCACCGCGGCGGGGGAAGCGGCAGGGCAGGAAGACAGCGACCAGATGATGCGCGAAGCGCACCTCCTGAAGCGGAAGAATAGCAGCGTCGCGGGGGCGATATTGGCTGCCCTGGCGGGGCTGTTTTTCTCGGTCGTCGAAGCCCGGCAGCGGCCCGGCCGTCGGGGCACGCTGGCCGCAATCGTGGTCGCGGTCCTGCTGGCCGCCGTGTTCGGAGCCCTGGCGGGATTCGCAGCCCAGGAGTTTCATCGCGCGTGGTTGCTCGACACCCGCCTGGAACCGATGCAGCGAACGATGGCGACGCAGGGGATTTTCTGGATGCTGGTGGCCGCCGGCGTGGGCTTGGGCCTCGGCTTGTTCACCGGGCGTTTCGGTCTGCTGGTGGGAACGGTGCTGCAGGCAGTGATGAGCATGGCCGCCTTTGCGCCTGCGTACGTGATGTTGGCCGGATTTCTCTTCCCCATCGACGACGCGGACCGCCTCGTTCCCGCCTCGTCCGGGAATCTCGCGCTGTGGTGCCTGGCCGCGATGGGCCTGCTGGGCCTGTTCCTCGGACTCGCCCGCCGACGTCGGCGGACCTCAAGCACGCCGCCGGCAGCGGCAGTTTAATGACTCTGTTTTCCAAGGACTTACCCTATGCGATGCATCGTCCAATCAGGTTTACACGGGCTGGCTGCAGCCGTTCTCGTGACGGCCGCCTGGTTCGCGCCTGCTACGGTTGCCGCTGCGGACGGATTTGAACTGCAGGACTCGCCCGGCCAGACGCTCGACGTTCTTTGGGGCGGCAAACCGGTGGCCCGGTACGTCTATGCGTACGCGGCGGACCGTTTCCAAGACACGTACAAGCCGTACCTGCACGTGCTGGACGAGGCAGGAAAGCAGCCGATCACCAAAGGCCCCGGCGGCTTGTACACGCACCATCGCGGCATCTTCATCGGCTGGGCCAGGTTGACCGTCGGCGGCAAGTCGTACAATCTCTGGGGCATGGGCGGAGGCGCTCAGATCCACCAGAAGTTCCTCGATCAGCAGACCGGCCCCGAGCGGGCTTCTTTCACCGCCCAGATTGCCTGGAAGGCGACCGGGGGCGAACCGCTGCTGGAAGAGCGCCGCACGTTCGTGTTCCACCGCCGGCCGGCCCCGACGCTGGTTCTGGCCGACGTCGTCTCCGTGCTGAAAGCGGTTGCGGGCGACACCTGTCTGAACGGCGATCCCGAACACGCCGGTGTCCACTACCGGCCGGCCGATGAATTGGACAAGACAAAGACCGTGTATCGCTTTCCGCGGGACACGGACGATCCGCGCAAGGACAAGGATCTGCCGTGGGCTGCCGAGACCTACGTGCTGGGCGGCAAATCGTACACGGTCCAGCAGATGAACTATCCGGACAATCCGCCGGACACGGTCTGGTCCGCCTATCGCGACTATGGCCGCTTGGGCGCGTTCGTCACGAAGGAGTTGAAGCACGGAGAGTCCCTGGCGCTGCGTTACCGTTTCTGGGTGCTGGCCGGCGAGGCTCCGCCGCGGGACGCACTCCAGCAGCAGTGGCAGGAATTCGCCCGCGCGCCGTGACCCCCACGCGGAGCGCAGAACGCTGACCGCGGTTTGCCGTCTTTCGAGGCCCGCCCCACGCAACTCTTTTCCCCGCATCCAACCTCAACAGGAGAATCGCCATGTGTCCCTTGCTGAACGGGCCCCGTCGCCTCGTCTTGCTCGCGGTGTTGGCCGTCCTCCCGACCGCCGCTACGGCCGCGGCCCAAAACGGCGCAGCGGCGGTGCCTGCCGCGCGCCACCTGCTGGCAACGTTCAGCTGGGGTACGGGCAATATCGGCGACATCGCCATCGCTCCGGGACTGCTCAATTTGCTGCGCGAGTTTGAGCCGGAACTGCCCGTGGTGGTGATGACGTCGCAACGGGCCGGCAGCGAGGCGTATGCCCGGATCGCCGAGTACCTGCCGCGTTACTCCCAGCACTGCCGGGCCGTGGGCTATCCGTTCGCCATCGGCTCGGACACGAAAGCCGGCGAGCCCGGCTCGGCGTGGCGGGCCTTCCACGACCGCTGGGGGGCCTCGACGTTGCGGGCCTTTGAAAACGGAACGCTTTCCGCGCGGGTCGCGGCCCGCGTGGCCGACGATATCCTGAACCGCTTGCCGCGGGAAATCCTGAAGGAAGTCCAAGACAAGGATCCCGAAGCAGCTCGAGCCATCACCGACGCCGGATTCGTCCTGCTCACGTCCGGCACGACGTTGAACTTTGGACGAATGGGCGTGCGCCACTTTTATTCGTTCTCGCTGAAGTACTCCATGCCGATGCTCATTGCCCGCGTGCTGGGCATTCCCTACGGGGTTGGCGGCCAGTCGTTCGAGGCGCTCGACTGGCCGGCGGACCTGGTCTTTCGACCGCTGTTCCAGCAGGCCCGGTTCGTCTACTGCCGCGATCCGGATTCGTTGGCCTACCTGGCCCAGCGCGACCTGCTGGCGGCGCGATCCGGATACCGGCCGGACAGCACGTTCTTCTTCCAAGGCTTCGACGAACCGTGGCTGGAGGCCTACCTCCGCGAGCACCGCCTGGAGCCGAAGAAGTTCATCACGTTGACCATCCGCAGCGCCAAGAGCCAACCCGGCCCGCTGGCGGACACGATCACCCAGGAGCGCGAGGACGCGCACATGGAGCGGATCCGGACTTTCCTGACCGCCTGGGTCACCCAGACCGGCGTGCCGGTCGTGCTGTGTCCCGAAGTCCGGTACGAAATCCCTTTGATGCACGAGCACGTTTACCAGCGGCTGACGCCCGAAGTGCAGAAGAAATGCGTGTGGATGGACGAATTCTGGACCACGGAACAGGCCTATTCGCTGTATCGCCAGGCCGAGCTGGTTGTGAGCATGGAAATGCATTCGGTGATCATGGCCCTGAGTCTCGCTACCCCCGTGCTGATGCCGCAATTCAGCGAGAACGGCCGCAAAGTGTGGATGCTGGAGGAACTGGACCTGCGCGACTGGATCTTCGACATCGACGAACCGGCTGACGCCCCGCGTCTGCTGGATGCAGCGCTGAAGATCCACCAGGGGCCGGACCAGGCCCGCGATCGGGTCCGGCGCCAACTGCCGCGGATTCGTCAATTGGGCCTGGAAATGGTCACGGAGATCATGATGGCTTGGCGCAAGTAGCGAACGACGGCGATGCCGTTCGGCCCGGCGCGCGGCGAGAGATCGCCGCGCGGCCGCCGTGACCGGCAGTCGACGCCCCGTCTTTTTCCGGAAGCCGTTAAGAGCGATAGCGGTACATGGCGATTCGCTCGGTGTGCGGACGCCTGGTTTCGACCGGCGGACGAGTCTCACCAAAGGCGCGCAACGCCGCCGCAGCCAGGAAGCCGACGGCAAAGCCCCCGATGTGCGCCCACCAAGCCACGCCGGTCGCCTGGAGCGAAGTGATGGACCCCAGGCCCTGAAAGAACTGGAGAGCGAACCAGATGCCCAGAAAAATCGGGGCGGGCAAGACGACGATCTGTATGATGACGATGATCGGGATCAACGACACCACTTGGGCCCGCGGATACAGCAGGCAGTAGGCCCCCATCACGCTGGCGATCGCTCCGCTGGCCCCGATGGTGGGCACCTGCGAAGACGGATCGGACAACAAATGGGCGCCGCTGGCCGCAACGCCGCTGAGCAAATAGAACAGCAGGTACCCGACGTGCCCGATCCGGTCCTCGACGTTATCGCCGAAGATGAACAGGAACCACATATTGCCGAGGAAGTGCATCCAGCCGCCGTGAAGGAAGATACACGTCAGCAGGGTCAGCCAGGGATGGACCGGCGCGGCGGCCAATTCGCGGGACCGCTCGACGACTTGCACCACCCGCCCCGAGCGATCGACAACGGCCACTCGCTCCGAGCGTTCGATCCGTTCGTCCGGCTGCACGACCCGTGCCGGGATCATCCCCAGCCGCTCGACCAGTTCCGCATCGCCGTCCGCTTGATCGGCCAGTTGCGCTAAGAAAACAAGAGTGCAAGCGGCAATCATCGCATAATTGATCACCGGCGCCGTCCGCGAAGGAATGTTGTCTCGCAAAGGGATCATGCGGTGTGTCCCGAATTGTGCGTCGACGGCGCAGGCCAGACAATCATCGCCAAGACTCGGCGGCCTCTGCCGGTGCGCCTTTGTCTGCGGACGGCGCAAGGCGTCCGGGGTCAGGGTTGATGGCGATCACGGCGGGTCGAGTTCCAGCGTCAAGGTGTTCTTGCCCGGCTTGACTTCGAACTTCAGATCGCTGGTTTCGGCGCTTCCGTACCTGGCGTGAATCAGGGATTTCGGCGGCTGGCCGATTCCCTTCATCATGTCCTCATAGCTTCGCGTTTCCGCCGTGGTCGCACCGACGACCACCACCGTGTACTGTCCCGGTTTGGCGCCGTCGGCGTCTTCGAGCGTGCCCATCGCAAAGGAGCCGTCTTCCTGAATCCTGCCGTTGGCGCCGGCCGGGCCGCCTGTGAAGATGACCCGCCCGCGGGCCAGCGGGGTGCCGTCCTTCAGTTTCGCGGTTCCCTGTACCTGACACAGTTCCCCGCCGCCACAACCGGCAAGACAGACGAAAACGAGGGCTAACGCACAGGCTTCCAGGGTTCGTACGAGCATGCTGAGGGATCCCCTGAGTTCGATGACCAAAACTTATGGCACCATCACCGCTTCACCGTCCGCGCGGCGCGTGAGGCATTCCAGCAGTTGCTGATCAATGTCCACGCTGATCGACGTGATCGATCCGTCCACCAGCGCGAAATTGCACGCGGCCGGGTGCCAACTCCCCAAGGCGCTTTCGCCGGCAAGTCGAATGTCGGCGGAGTAGTCGTTCAAGCCCCTGGCGAGCGGACGGCCCTTGGTCGGTCCCGTCCACCAATACTCGCCATAGCCGTAGTCATGGTTAGGCCCCGGGCCGATGTAGAAGGGCGTGCAGTCACGGCCGTTGGAGGTCTGATTGCCGCACGCGAACAGCCCGTCTTTGGACAGGTGTTTTTCGCCCACCAAGAAGGTGTTCGACGTGCCGTCCACGATGGTCTCCAGGCCTGCCGTGCGCCACTTCTTGACGAGGAAATTGACGGTGTCCACTTCGGTCGCCACAGCGCCGATCAGCGCTTGCTGGAACGTTCCCAAATTGCTGGACCACGCAAAGTATTCGGTGTTGCCCGTATTCGTGGACCAGGTGGGGATGGCATAGTCCGAAGGCTGCTGGCCCCGGGCATTTTTGGCGCTCTTGCTGTGCCGCGAAGGACACAAGTACGCCGGAACGCTGCACGTGTCGAGTTTGGTTGCTTGCCAATTCGGCGGCGCCGTGCTGTTCACGTAACCGAAAGGCGCTTGCATGTCGAACAGGTCATACACCCCCTGGGCTTCCAGGAACGGCAAAATGAACGCGAAGTACGTTCCGTAGTACCTGTTGCTTGCCGTATAGTTGATCGCCAGCGGGGGCAATTGCCGGTACGTGTCGTGAAAGTTCTGGGTGGCGAGGGCAATCTGTTTCAGGTTATTGATACACTCCGTGCGCCGCGCAGCTTCCCGCGCAGCCTGGATGGCGGGCAACAGAAGCGCCACCAGAATTCCGATAATCGCGATGACCACTAACAGTTCGACCAGGGTAAAGGCGCGTTTGCGTTTGGTCCTGAACATGGGGACGCCTCCTCGACTGACGGGTAACTGACGGGTAAGAGTCTAAAGATCATCTGACAGGATCAAAGAACCACACGGGCAGTCGGCGACAGCTCCCCGCTGATCCATTCTTATTGACAAATGCTTTTCGTCCCCGCATGTTACCCCCTTTCGCCGCCGATTGCAACCGCCTCGCCCGTCGCTTTGGGGTCGGTGCTGGGGTCAGGCTTACAGAATTCAATTTTCGCCGATGGTCACGTCAACCAGATTGCACGACTCTGCTCGGCGAAAATTGAATTCTGTAAGCCTGACCCCAACTCAATTTTCGCCGATGGTCACGTCAACCAGATTGCACGACTCTGCTCGGCGAAAATTGAATTCTGTAAGCCTGACCCCAACTGACCCCAACTGGCTCGGCCGTACCTCTAGCGGAAGGCATGGTCACGATTGAGGAGAGCATCGGCGAGACGAGAGTCGGTGGGCAGCGTGGGCGGCAGAACTTGCCCATCGTCAGGGCCTTGAAGCCAGGGAGGTCATTTGCCTCGGATCACCATCCCGGCGCCTGCGGACGGTTCGGCCTGTTCCCGGCGTCGAGCACTTTGGGCCTTGACACTGGCGTACAGTTCCTGCAGCTGTTGCCGCAGAGTCTCCGTGTCCGCGATTAGCGTGGGCAGACGATCGGCGTCTTTCCGCTCCATCCGTTCGCTCCTTGGTGTCATTCCGGGTGATGAAGAATAGATCGGCAGGCAGGTCGCTGGACTTTCCAGGCCGAAAATCGGGGGCGCAGGGTTGGCGGATTCGTCCCAGCTTCACCAGATGGAGCTGGCAAGATGCTCCGGACGTGCGGGTCAAAGGGACACTGTCGCGGAGCCGTCGCCAGCGGCAGTAGCGGCGAACGTTCCCGTTTGCCGTTGGGGGGGGTATCGCACGAGGGGCCGTTTTGCGGCCGGGGAGACGCTGGGGCAGTTATTCAATTCCCAGCCGCTTTTGGATCTGCTCCAACGGCACGCCTTTCGTCTCCGGCATGACCAGCAGCACCCACAGCAATTGCAGGACCATCATCGCCGCGTAGAAGGCAAAGGTGTGCCCGCCCGACTTGGCGGCGAACATCGGGAACGTCCAGGAGATCGCTGCGGCCATGAACCAGTGGGTAAAGCTGCCCAGGGCCTGGCCGCGGGCGCGCACGCGGTTGGGGAAGATTTCGCTGATGAACACCCAGATCACCGCACCCTGGCCAAAGGCGTGCGAGGCGATGAACACCAACAGGCTGACCAGCACGATCGCGCCGCCGGTCGGCGTGAAATTCTGGCCATAGGTGTAGAAGGCCCACGCGGTTCCGCTCAGGCTGAGGATATATCCGACCGAGCCGACGAGCATCAACCGGCGGCGGCCGAAGTGGTCGATGACCGCCAGGGCGGCCATCGTAAAGACCAGGTTGGTTCCTCCAATCGCCACGGCCTGCAAGAGAGCCGCGTTCGCGCCGGCGCCGGCCATCTTGAAGATGTCGGGCGCGTAGTACATCAAGGCGTTGATGCCCGACAACTGGTTGAACATGGCAATCGCTACGGCCAGCAGGACGGGCCGCAGGTAGCTTCTGCAGAATAGCGGTTCGTGCAAGGTGTGATGTTGCACGTTGAGCGAGGCTTGGATTTCGCGCAACTGGTCCGCAACGCTGTCGGCGTCCGTGCCCAGTTGTTCGAGCACGGTCCGGGCTTCGTCCAACCGGCCTTGGGAGACCAGCCAACGGGGGCTGTACGGAACGAAGAACAGCAGTCCGAAGAAGGCCGCCGCCGGGCACGCCTCGACGCCGAACATCCACCGCCATTCGGCCGATCCCAGCCCCAGTTGGGCGATCACAAAGTTGGAAAAGAAGGCCAGCAGGATGCCGAGCACGATGTTGAACTGGGTGAGCGCCACCAGGCGGCCTCGCAGGCGGGCCGGCGAGATTTCCGCGATGTACATCGGCGCCACGACCGACGCTCCGCCGACGCCTAGTCCGCCGAGGAAGCGGAAGAAGACAAAGGAGTACCAGTCCCACGGCAAGGCGGTCCCGACGGCCGAAACGAAGTACAGGACGGCGATGACCATCAGCGTCCGGCGGCGTCCGATCCGGTCCGCGGGGAGCCCGGCGGCCATGGCGCCGACAATCGTGCCGATCAAAGCGCCGGCGACGGTGAAGCCCAGCCAGAAGTCGCTCAGGTCGAAGACCTGCCGCAGCCACACCGTTGTTCCCGAAATCACGGCCGTGTCGAAGCCGAACAACAGGCCGCCCAGAGCCGCAATCAGCGTCGCGCCGAGCAGGGAACCTCGCATGCGTTACTCCTTCGCCGCTGTGGCAGCGGCGGGCTTCCGGCAATCCGCGCGGGGCGGTCGCCCCGCGCGCCCCTGATGCGTCGGCCGTGGTTGGCGCCACGGGCCGCGCGTCCCTGCGGCTCAGTTCTCGCCCCGGCCGCCCACGCCCTTGGTGCCGGCCGAGATCTCCTTGGGCGCCTCCTTCGGGCGCAGCGCGCGGGTGGCCGCTCCGGCCCGCCACATCTCCGAGTTGCGCATCTCGGCCAGTTCCTGGCCCAGCAGTTCCTGATAATTGGCGCCGCCCGTGGATTCGAGCACCCGCGCGGTCTCTTTGCCCGAGGCCACACGGTCGTACAGCCAATGGAAGACCGGCAGCACGGCCGCCTTGAACCGCGGTCGCCAGTCGAGCGCGCCCCGCTGCGCGGTGGCCGAGCAGTTGGAGTACATCCAGTCCATGCCGTTCTCGTCCACCAGCCGGATCAGGCTTTGAGTCAGCTCTTCGACCGTCTCGTTGAACGCCTCGCTGGGGCTGTGCCCGTTGGCCCGCAGCACCTCGTACTGGGCGTCCATGATGCCGGCCAGCGCGCCCATCAGCACGCCTCGCTCGCCGGTCAGGTCGCTGTAGACCTCCTTCTGGAACGTCGTCGGGAACAGGAAGCCCGAACCCACGGCGATGCCCAGGGCCAGCGTACGTTCCCGAGCGCGGCCCGTCGCGTCCTGTTCGACCGCGAAGCTGGAGTTGATGCCCGCGCCGGACAGGAAGTTGCGGCGGACATTCAATCCCGATCCTTTGGGAGCCACCATGATCACATCCACGTCGGGAGGCGGGATCACGCCCGTCTGGTCCTTGTAGACGATGGAGAAGCCGTGCGAGAAGTACACCGCGTCGCCCTTCTTGAGGTGCTTCTGGATGTCCGGCCAGATCGCCTTCTGGGCCGCATCGGAGACCAGCATCTGGACGATCGTGCCTCTCTCCGCCGCCTCTTCGATCTCGAATAGAGTCTTGCCCGGCACCCAGCCGTCGGCCAACGCGCGGTCCCAGTCCTTCTTGAACTTGGACGCCTGGCCGATGATCACGTTGAACCCGTTGTCTCGCATATTGAGCGACTGCGCCGGACCTTGCACGCCGTACCCGATCACCGCGATGGTCTCGTGTTTCAGAACCTCGAGCGCCTTTTTCATCGGGAATTCGTCGCGGGTGACGACTTCTTCTGTGACTCCACCAAAATCGATCGTTGTCATGGCATCTCCTGACTGACTGATAGGAAATCGAATTTCCGCAGCGGGGACTGAGTTTAGCAGGAAAAACGGGGGAATCAAGGCGGCAGCCGCGGCCGACCGGACGCCTCCGACTCCGCAGAGGCGGCATTAACCCGCGGCGTCCGAGGCGTTAAAATCAAGCGGCGGGGAGCGGGCAACTCGGCGAACCAGGAGCGGGGTGATGAATCAAGATTCCGATCGGCAGCGGCCGGGCTTCGTGAGGCTGTGGTGGATCGCCTCGCGGCCGTATTCGCTAACGGCGTCCACCATGCCGGTGATCTTCGGGACGGTCATGGCCTGGACGATCGGGGGCGCCGAGATCCACGGACTCCGGTTCGTCGCCGCGTTTCTGGGCATGGTGCTGCTGCACGTCGGGGCCAACCTGCTGAACGACGGGGTTGACTTCAATCGCGGCTTCGACCGGCGCGTCAACCCGGTGAGCGGCGCGGTGGTCCGCGGCTGGATCACGCCTGGCAAGGCGTTCGCCGTCGCGGCGGCGCTGTTCGCACTGGGGACCGTTTTTCTGGGGATGCTCGTCGCGGTCGTCGGCCTGCCGATTTTGTGGATCGGCTTGGCGGGCATCGCGATCGGAATCCTGTATTCGGCGGGACCGTTTGCGCTGAAGTACCACGCGGTGGGCGATCTGGCGGTGTTTCTCGACTTTGGAATCCTCGGCGCGCTCGGTGCCTGGACCACCCAGACCGGCACGCTGTCCTGGGTGCCTGCGGCCTGGGCGGTGCCGATGTCGTTGGTGGTCAGCGGCATCCTGCACGCCAACAACTGGCGGGACATCGAGCCGGATACGGCGGGCGGCGCACGGACGGTCGCCTCGCTGCTCGGCGATCGTCTGTCCGTCGTCTACTATGCCTTCCTGGTCTTCTCGCCGTTCCTGGTCCTGCTCGCCCTCATGGCCCTTGGCCGTCTGGGAATCGGGCCCAAGATGCCGCTGACGTTTTTCGTCACGTTCCTCGCCCTGCCGCTTGCCGTGCGTCTGATGCGGCGCGGCTTGGCGCGCAAGACCAGTCCCGATCCGGCGCTGTTTCGCTCGTTGGACGGGGCTACGGGTCAGCTGAATCTGGCCTTCGGACTCCTGTGTACCGCCGCGCTTGTGCTCGCCGCGCTTCCGTGCTGAGAGCGTCCGGCCAAGGTCCGGTTGTCTTGGCGAGGGACGCCGGTCACTGCCGGAGATAGCCCTTGGCGACGGCATCTGCCACGAATTGCCGGGCATAGTCCCACATCGCAAGCGAGCCCTCGGCCATGTGCCGGTTGCGGGCAATCACCTGCTCGGCGGTGATCCCGTGTTCCTGCCAGGCTTTGCCCTGGGTCCGATAGTTGTGCAGCATCGGCTGGAAGCGGTCCAGGGCGGCGGCGAACTTGGCTTCCGCGGTTTGGCGGCTCTCGAATTCCTCCCAGAGTGCCCGGAATTCGGCGGCCTGGTCGGGCGGCAGCAGGCCGAACAGGCGATCGGCGGCGGCCGTCTCCCGTTCCGCTTTGTCCAACGCCCCGACGCTGTCATAGGCAAACGTGTCGCCGGCGTCGATCTCCACCAGGTCATGGATCAGAACCATTTTCAAGACGCGGAGCAGATCCAACTGCGGCTGTTGGGCGTGCTCCAGCAGCAGGATCGCCATCATGCCCAGGTGCCAGGAATGCTCGGCGTCGTTCTCGCGCCGCGACTTGTCGGTCAGCCACGTGCGGCGGTGGACGTGTTTCAGTTTGTCGATCTCGACGATGAATTCAACCTGCTTGGCCAGTCGCGAATCGTTTGTGTTCATGCTCCCGTGTCCTGCGTGGCTACCTTCGCCACGTGGGCTTGCGATGGCGCGCCCGTGGGTGCCCGGAGGGCGGAGGTTCGTCGGCAGCCCGTCGGCCCAGCAGTTTCTCGTCGCAGGGCTGCACCTTGATCGCTCGGGGCCGCTCGCGCGCTTCGGGGGCCCGATCCAGGTCGAAGGCCACCGGCTGTCCTTCCTGCAGCTGTTCGAACTGGCTGCCGACCACCACGCTGCAATGGAAAAAGACGTCGCCGCGGGAATCGCAAGGCTTGATGAAGCCGATCTTCTTGTCAGAGATGATTTTGCTGATGATTCCGACGAGCATGTCTGAGGGCGGGACCAATTCACGGAGGTTGAAAGATCAGACGGACGAATCCGCCATGGCTTGGCGCATCTTCGCACGGGCCCGATTCAGGGTGGGGCCAATGCTGTTTTCGGGAATGCCAACGGCGGAGCTGATCTCCCGGTAGGTCTTGCCTTCCAGGTGATACAGGCGCACGACTTCCGCCTCGGACTCGGTCAGGCCGTGCATCAGCCGTTCGACTTCTTCGCGGTTGCTCAGTTGCGTCTCGGCCGAGGCGAAGTCTGCCCGAGGAGCCGGCGAGTAGGGGTCGTGGGGCTCCGCGACCTCGTTCGCGCGAGGCCCGGAGAATCGCTTCAGCATTTCCCGGACCACGACGCGGCGGGCGACCACCGTCAGGTACGTGGCCAGACTGCTCTCCGCACGAAACTGCCGCAGCGTCGCAAAATCGTTGCGGACCACCGTCAGGAAGAATTCCGCGACCAGGTCTTCTTCATCTTGCGGGCTCAGGCGAATCGAACGCGACTTGGCGGTATGGCGGACGACGTGCAGCACCAATCCGAGGAAGCGGTCGACGAAAGCCTCCCACGCCTGGGACTCGCGGTTCAGGCATCGCCGCAACAGCTTTCGGTCAAACTCGAGGAGCGCCACGTGAAGTCACCTTAGGCAGGAGAAAGTTGTGCGCCGCCACGGCCATCGACAAGTTACTGGGGCCTTCAACCGAACTCCCAATCTACCTTGATTTTAAGATCGCCCGCAATCTGAAACAAGTCTAACATTTTTGTCGCAAATGGAGGAGGCGGAGTTCCCGTACTGTGGCTTGACAGCACTGGGTCTCATCAATAGGATGCCGAAAATCACGTCCCGTGCGTCTCCTGCAAGTGCTTCTGTGGCAAGGGCTTGTTGCTGTACTGCAAGGGCCGGAAACGAGCGTGTGCCGGGTCGTGCCGCGGGCCGAATCGCGGCCAGATTCTGCGGAGGCTGCTGAGCAGCTTGGACGGAGATGCCACGAAACTGGCGTTCACTACCGGGGTAGGTTCTGAAACTCATAACCAGGAGTTGATCGGTCATGGCTCACATCGTTGCCCAACCTTGCTTCGGCTGCAGGTACACGGACTGCGTCGTGGTTTGCCCCGTCGAGTGCTTCTACGAGGGTGAACAGATGCTCTACATCCACCCGGAGGAATGCATTGACTGCGAAGCTTGCGTTCCCGAGTGTCCGGTGGAAGCCATTTTCCACGAAGACAACTTGCCGGAAGAATGGGCGGAATTCAAGCAACGCAATGCGGAAATGGCGCCGAAGTGTCCTCGCATCACGGAAAAGAAAGAGCCGTTGTGCGGCAGTTGAGATGACCGCCGGAGTGGCTGGAGTCGGCTTGCGTCAGATTCGCGAGCGAGGCGACGCGTTCCAGATGCTTGGTGCATGACCGCCGGGCGTGCGGGTTACCGCCGCCTCGCGACGGGGCGTGCGAGACGCCCCGCGCCCGAAATTCGACATCCGGCAATTCGCCCGTCCCGCTGGCGCATCCTGCTACCTTGTCGCCCCCCGCCGTGCGGGCGCTTGACAGTCTTTCTGAGGGCTGATAGTTTAACCGCGTCAATTGGGGCGTTGGTGGTCGGCCGTAATTGCTCGTTGGCCGACAAACAGGGAATCCGGTGGAATTCCGGAACGGCCCCGCCGCTGTAACCGAGAATCAGAGGGCAGTCCCTTCTTTGGAGCCATTGTCGCAGGCGGTGCGACGAGAAGGCCGGGACCGCTTCAACTCGGGAGTCAGAAGACCTACCAACGCCAGGTGCGCGGCCAACTGCGCGGGACAGTTGCCGCTGGAGGGCGATTTGAGTTTCCGGACATGCACTTCCAAGGGCCTCGTTGCGGCCTTGAGGCGCGGAGACCGTTGCCCCGTGCGCGGACGCAAGGAGTCTGGCTATGAGCCGTCGAGGGTTTACGCTGGTCGAATTGTTGGTGTCCATCGCCATCATCGGCATTCTGGTCGCCTTGCTGCTGCCCGCGATCCAGGCGGCGAGAGAGGCCGCGCGGACGGCCGAGTGCAAGAACAACCTCAAGCAGAATACGCTCGCCGTGCAGATGTATCACGACGTTTATCGGGTGCTGCCGCCGGCCATGCTGCCGGGGTATCCAAAGTCGGTCGCCTGGTTTGGCGAAGTGGACTATTCCACCAACGACGTCGATGTCGGCCGAGGACTGATCGTTCCTTTTATCGAGAACAATGCCCAGGTCTTCCGTTGTCCGTCGCTGGTCCGGTCGAGCATCACGCTGCTGTACCACGGCGACAACGGCGGGTACGGCTATAATCAGAACCTGGGCACCACCTACTACCCGCCCCCTGCGTACGCCGCTCAGGTCGTCACCAGGAGTCTGGCGGATTTTCCGGCGACCAGCAGGACCGTGGTCATGACCGACTCGGCCCGCATCCAGCTTCCGTATCCTCCGGACTACCCAGTGCTGACGGCGACGGAGAATTTTTTCATCCAGGGTCCCGACGACGCCGACTATTTTACCGCGCCCGGAACTCACTTTCGGCACGGCGGCAAAGTGGCCTGCGTTTCGTTCTTGGACGGCCACGTGAGCACCGCCGCGATGGCCGGTCTGCCGGCGCCTGACTACTGGCCGCAAGACGCCAAGGACTTGAAAGACCGGCTGGCCATTGGCTACATTTCGGATACGAGCGTCGAAGTATATCGGCCCTTTTGACCGGCGATGGTTGTTGATTGGCGTATGACCCTTCGCGGCAAGGCATCCGGTGGTCGCTTTCGCGCTGGTCGCTGTCGGGCGGCGGCCCGCGCGCTGCGGATCGCCGTGGCGTGGTCCGTCGTCTGGCATCTGGCGGGGGCTGCCGCCTCGCCCGCCGAAGCACCGGCCGACTGGAAGTTCGACGTGCTGGAAATGAAGGACGGCCGGACTCATCGAGGCCTGGTCTTGGCCGAAGGCGAGGAGGAGATCGAGTTCGCCGAGATCGTTCGCCCGCCGGGCAAATCGATGTTTGCGGTCATCCGTCCCGTCAGTCCGGACCGGGTGGCGAAGAAACAGAAGTTAACGGAGCCGGAGCGCGCGAAGCTGTGGGCCAGGTTCCAGCAGTTCCGCAATCGGGCCAGGATCGAGGCGGGCCGGATGGAGGACGTGCCGCTGCGCAAGACCGAGCGCAACGGGACCGTCCGCTGGGCCTACGACGGGCCTTGGTTTCAACTGGAAAGCACTGCGGACGAGAGCATGGTGCGGCGGTGCGTGGTGCGTGCCGAACAGATCTTTCGCGCTTACCGGCAAACGCTGCCGCCGCAGCGCGACCACCGGACCGGCATGCGGGTGGTGATCTTCGGTTCCATGGACGAATACCTGCAGCACCTCCGCGACGCGGGCCTGCAGATCACCGCCCCCGCCTGTTACTCCGCCGTCCAGAACCTGGTTCTGGCGGGCGGCGAGTTGAACACGTTCAGTCGCCGCCTGGAGCAGACACAAGCCCAGAACGAAGAAGTGCGGCGTCAATATCGGGCGTTGAAAAGCTCTTTTTCCGATCGTTTGTCGGGATTGATCCAGCAGATGAAAGAGCGGGGTTTTTCCGCCGCGCAAATCGAACAGGAGGTCAAGCTGCGGAGCGCCGCCTGGCAGCGTGAATACAACGAGGCGCTCAGCCGGCTGGAAGCGGCTCGAGTCCAGAACGAAGCCGCCTTCCTGACCGTGACGGACCGCATGTTCGCGCAGTTGTATCACGAGGCTTTTCATGCCTACGTCGAGAACTACGTCTGTCCGCAGCCGGACGTCACGCTGCCCCTGTGGTTGAATGAAGGATTGGCGCAGATCTTCGAGGTCGGTCACATCGAAGGGGATAGCTTGCGGATCGACGCGCCGGATCGCCAGCGATTGGCGCAACTGCAGAAAGACCTGCGCGACGAGCAGCCGCTGAAACTCGCGGACGTCGTCACGGCGAGCGAGCAGAATTTCCTGGAGCCGTCATCCAGCCGCGCCGCGCAACGGTATTATCTGTACTCCTGGGGGCTCGCCTACTTCCTGACGTTCGAGAAAAATCTGCTGCGTTCGGACACGTTCGAGTCCTTCTTGGCCAACGTCGAGAACTTCGGCCCGGCGGCCCGTTTTACGCGATTGGTCGACATGCCGATCGCGAAATTTGAACGTCTCTGGAGGGATGCCATCTTGGCCCTGTGAGCGATGTCTGAGTTCCGCAAAGACCCCGTGTCCGACCATTGGGTGATCCTCGCCCCGAATCGCGCCCTGCGTCCCGAACAGTTTGCCGCGGAAGCCGGCCGACGGGCCTTGAAGCGGTGCCCGTTCTGTCGCGGTCATGAGTCGGATACCCCCGAGGCCGTGGCCACCTACGGGGACCGGGGACAGGCGGGTGACGGCGGACAGTGGCAAGTGCGAGTCGTGCCGAATCTGTATCCCGCGCTGACCAGGCACGACCAACTGCCCGCAACTGCCCCGTCGCTGTACGAAGTGGGCATTGGGTATGGGGTGCATGAAGTGATCATCGAAGCGCCCGATCACGTGCTCAGCTTCGGCGAACTGGACGATCTCCAAGCCGAACTTGTCTTTGTCGCCTTCCGCGATCGCTTGCGGCGACTGCGAGCGAATCCGCAAATCGCCTATGGACAATTGTTCAAAAACTCCGGTCCGGCGGCGGGCGCTTCTCTGGAGCACACCCACAGCCAGTTGATCGGTACGCCGATCGTGCCCACGCAAATCCAGGCCGAACTGTCGCGAGCGCAGACGTATTTTGAGCGCCACGGTCGATGTGTCTTTTGCGAGATGATGGACGTGGAGTCATCCAGCGGCGCGCGGATCGTGGCGGAGAACGAAGCCTTCTTGGCTTTTTGCCCCTTTGCAAGTCAGTTCCCCTACGAGGTCTGGGTCCTCCCGCGAAAGCACCACTGCAGTTTTGACATGGCGGAAGATGGGGAGACTAGGGACTTGGCGAGACTTGTGCGGGATTTAGTACGTGGCGTTGAGGTCGTTCTCCATGACCCGGCGTTTAATTTCTTGATTCACACTTCTCCGTTTCGCCTCAGTCCCGTAAGCTACTTCCACTGGCACCTGGAATTCTTTCCAAGGCTGACAAATACTGCAGGTTTTGAGTGGGGAGCGGGCGATTATATTAATACCGTCTCTCCGGAAGATGCGGCCGGCAAGCTGCGCGCATCCTGCAACGTAACGTGAACGTCATGAATGCTGCGACGAGGCTCGACAGCAGCGATTGTCGCAGGTCCACGTAAGGAACAGCTGGCGACCCATGAGCACGTCGATTCGCTTCTGCCTGGTTTTGCACAATCATCAGCCGATCGGGAATTTCGATCACGTTTTCGAGGCGGCCTATCAGGAAAGCTACCGGCCGTTCCTCGATGTTTTCGAGACGTACGAGGCGCTGAGCGTCTCGCTGCACACCAGCGGCCCGTTGCTGGAATGGCTGGAGGTGCATCATCCCGAGTATCTGGAACGCCTGTCGCGACTGGTGCAGGGAGGGCGCATCGAGATTCTAGGTGGCCCTTTTTACGAACCCATCCTGACGATGATTCCGCCGCGGGACCGCCTGGGACAGATTCAGATGTACACCCAGTGGCTGCAGGATCGGTTGGGAGCGAGCGTCCGGGGCATGTGGATGCCGGAGCGAGTTTGGGAGCAATCGCTGACCAGCGACGTCGGTGCGGCGGGGATTCAGTACACCGTGCTGGACGATTTTCATTTCCGCAACGCGGGCCTGAGCGAAGAACGGCTGAACGGTTACTACGTCACCGAGGACGACGGCCGGACGTTGAGTATTTTTCCGGGCAGCGAACGTCTGCGCTATTACATCCCGTTCCGTGACCCTCACGAAATCGTAGAGCACTTGCGGGGCATCTCGGCCCAGCATCCGCAAGCGGTCGCGGTCTTTGGGGACGACGGAGAGAAGTTCGGAACCTGGCCGGGCACGCACAAGCACTGTTACCAGGACGGCTGGTTGCGGCGTTTCTTTGATGCGTTGGCCGCGAATTCGGATTGGTTGACGACGACGACCTTGGCGGACGCCGTGGACCATGTTCCGCCGCTGGGCAAGATCTATCTGCCGGACTGCAGTTATCGGGAAATGACCGAATGGGCACTGCCGGTGACCCAGCAATTGGCGTACGAGAGCGCGATTCACGAGTTGGAGCACGACCAGCGTTGGCCCCGCATCAAGCCCTTTGTGCGCGGCGGGTTCTGGCGGAACTTCAAGGTCAAGTACCCCGAAGCGAACGAGATGTACAGCCGCATGATGATGGTCAGCCGCCGCTTGGAACAGGCAGAGCGGAATGGCGCCGGCGGCGAGGATTTTGCGTGGGCGCGGCGCGAGCTTTACCGCGGCCAATGCAACTGCAGCTACTGGCACGGGGCGTTTGGCGGCATCTATCTGCCCCATTTGCGGAACGCCGTCTACAACCACCTGATCGCGGCCGACAACCTGCTGGACAAGGCCACCCGCAACGGACACAGCAACGGGCACGTGGAGGCGTCCGTGGATGACTACAACTTCGACGCCCGGCAGGAGGTGCGACTGGCCAACAACAAACTGGTGGCGCTGCTGGCGCCCGCGATGGGCGGACAGATGTACGAATTGGACGTCCGTGCCATCTGCCACAACGCGTTGGCCACGTTGTGCCGTCGGCCGGAAGCCTATCACCGCAAGGTCTTGGCAGGCCCGTCGGGCCGGGGGGACGATTGCGCCAGCATCCACGAGTGCGTGCGGTTCAAACAGGACGGCCTGGACCGCTTGCTCCGCTACGATCGCTATCCCCGCAAGAGCCTGGTCGATCACTTCTACGACAACGACATCCACTTTTCCGCCGTGGTCAGCGGCGAGGCCCAGGAACGTGGCGACTTTGCGAGCGGATTGTATGAAGCCAAGCTGCGCAGGCGTCCGGACTGCATCCAGGTGCAGTTGTCCAAACAGGGCAACGCCTGGGGCATTCCGCTGAAGATTACCAAAGGCGTCACGCTCGAATCGGATTCCTCCGCGTTTCAGATCGCCTATCTGATCGAAGGACTCCCGCCGGACGCCCTCCTGCACTTCGGCGTCGAGTTCAATTTTGCCGGGATGCCGGCCGGCGCGGAGGATCGGTATTTCTACAACGGCCAGGGCGCCAGCCTGGGCCACTTGGGAACCGAATTGGATCTGCACGACGTCTCGGCGCTGGGCCTGCTCGACCGGTGGCTGGGGCTGGACGTCCGTCTGGAGTGGAACCGTCCGTCGAGCGTTTGGACGTTCCCCGTGGGCACGGTCAGCCAGTCCGAGTCGGGAATCGAATTGGTGCATCAGTCGGTCGTGGTTCAGCCGCACTGGCTGGTCCGCGGGGACGCGGACGGGCGCTGGAGCGTGGCGATGCGGTTGTGCCTGGACGTCGGCCGGGCGGAGCAACGCACGCAAGCGGAGGCGGTCGCCGTCGCCTCCTGAGCGGCGCGGAGCATCAGCCGCCAGGCTGTTCCGCAACGGCCGGGTCGCTTGGCGGCTGGCGGGCGAATTCCCGCCAGTCAACCGCTGGCTCAAAGGACTCGGCCTGCCAGCCGAGTTCCGCCAAGACGGGCGGGACACACCGCTGCTGCAACTCGCTCCGATTGGTCGCCAGACTGGGGTCGTCCGGCGATGGCGGGCGGGGGTGGTTTAGCACGATCCCGGCAAGCTTCAGACCATCGCGGAACGTGGCGGCCGTGATGAGCGTCTGCAGCGTCTGGTTGATCACTCCCAACGCGTTCGCGGCAACGACCAGCAACGGGAAGCCGAAATCGTCGGCGAGGTCGGCGGCGAATTCGGTGTCGGTGACCGGCGACATCAGGCCTCCCACGCCCTCCACCACCACCAGGTCGGCGCGATCGAGCCAATACTGCAGCCCGGTGCGCAACAGCGCCGCATCGACGTTGCGGCCCTCCCTGCGGGCCGCCAGCGGCGGGGCCAACGGCGCTGCGAAACGCTGCGGACAGACCCGGTCCAGGTCCCCCGGACAGCCCGCGGCGTGCCACAGCGCGGCGGCGTCCTCGCTGAACAACCGTCCGCCGTCCCCAACGCAACCGCTGGCCACCGGCTTGTAGACGCCGACGCGCAGGCCGGTTGCGGCCAGGCTGCGGACAAGGCAAGCGGCCACGTAGGTTTTGCCGACGCCCGTGTCGGTGCCGGTGACGAAGAGTCCGGGAACGGTATGCCGAGTCATGGTGTTCCGGTTCTACACCAGCAAGGGCGATTCGCCAAGGTACATCTGCAAGATTTGACCCTGGACTTTGATCGCCCGGATGAGCACCCAGATTTGGTCGGCCGTAAAGCGTTTCGGATCGGCGCGCGCCAAGTCTTCCAGTTCTTCCGTCATGGCGGCGTGCTGATCCGCGGTGGCTTGCATGCGGAGGTAGATGTCCTGCCAGGCCCGAGCCAGTTGGTGGTCGTCTTCGAGCCGCCCGACGTCGGGAGTCGAATTTGCCAGCAACAGGCACAAGCGGGCGACGTTGCGGACGTCCGCTTCCGGTTGCAGCCGTTCAATTCGTCGGGCCAGGTCATGGCAGTGCATGGTGATCTCTCCGGCAGCGGTCCGGTCGTAGCGGATAAGCGTGGCGGGCGTCCTGTGCGGGCAGCCCTCGGCAATCCGCGCCGCCATCTAGCGGGCAGGCCGCTGATCTCAGCAACAAGCCGACTGTGCGAATCGCCATAGAACTGTAGGTTACGATCCGCGCTGTGGACGGGCGGCGAGGCGAAGAATCCCGGACAACGCGGACCAGGCCGGCGGGCAAACGCCCGCCGTTGGCCGGATTTCCTGCCGCGTGGGAGGCCGCTCTATTGGATTCGAGCCGGCTGGGGGAATTCGAGGGTGAATTGGGTCCCGCGCCCGACGTCGCTTTGCACGCTGATCCGTCCGCCGTGGGCCTCGATGATCTTGCGGGCGGTGGGCAGCCCCAGCCCGGAGCCTCCGTTCTTGGTGGAATAGAACGCCTCAAACATCCGCATGGCGGTCTTGCTGTCCATGCCGCAGCCCGTATCGATCAAGTCCAGCGCCACGCCGTTGCGGGTCAACCGCGTACGGGCCAACAACTGGCCGCCGTCGGGCATGGCCTCCAGGCTGTTCTTGACCAGGTTCAGCAGGGCCGCGTGCAGGGTCTGTTCGTCCAGCTTGATGCTCGGCAGCGCCGGATCCAAAAAGCGGATGAATTCGATGTCGGACTGTTTCGCCTGCGGCTCGAAAAACGCGAGCACGCGCTCCACCACGTCGTTCAAACTGCCGGGCGACAGTTCCAGATCGCGGAGCCGGGCGAACTTGAGGAAGTCGCGGAGCAGGTTTTCCAGCCGGGTACACTGCTTCTGGACCGTTTCGATCTTGGTCAGGGCGCGGCGTTCGTGGGGCGTCTCGGCGTCGGCGAAATCTTCCGCCAGCAACTCCATGTTCATGCGGATCACGGACAGCGGGTTCTTGATCTCATGCGCCAGCGAGCCCGCCAATTCGGCGAGTTCGTTGTACTGGATCCGGAGCCGCTGTGCCACTTCCTCCGTCTTGGAACTTGATTCCTGCATCTCAGGCACTCCAATCCAACGCCACGTCCAGCGCCACGGCGGAATGTGTCAGCGCTCCCACGCTGATGCGTTCGATCCCCGTGTCGGCGATCGCGCGGACAGTCTGCAGGTTGACTCCGCCGCTGGCTTCCAGTTCGACGCCGGGGGCCACGGCGTCGCGCCGGACGACCGCTGCCCGCAGTTGGCTGAGGGACATGTTGTCCAGCAGAATCAGATCGGGGCCGGCCGGCAAGGCGTCCTCCAGTTGCTCCAACGTATCCACCTCGACTTCGATGATCATCGCTTCGGCCTGGTCCGGATCGCGGAGCGACGAGCGCAGAAAGTCACGGGCCCGCCGGACGGCTTCACCGGGGCGCAGCTGCATCAAGGCCAAATGGTTGTCCTTGATCAGCACCGCGTCGAACAGGCCTGTCCGGTGATTTCTTCCGCCCCCGCACCGCACGGCGTATTTCTCCAATCGTCGCCAGCCGGGCGTGGTTTTGCGCGTGTCGTAGACGCCGGCCGAAGTGCCCTGCACCGCCTGGACGAACTGCCGCGTCAAGGTCGCCACGCCCGACAGTCGGCCGATCAGGTTCAGAAGCAGCCGCTCGGCGGTCAGCAACGCTCGCACGGGGCCCGACAACTCTGCCAGGCCGTCGCCGGCCGCGACCCGTTGGCCGTCGTTGGCCGCCGGCCGCCAGGCGATCGGAACCTGCATTTCATCCAGGGCCAGCGCGGCGGCCTGCAGGCCCGCCACGGTGCCGGCTTCGCGGGCGACGAGCGTTGCCTGCCCGCGGGCCTCCTCCGGCGCCAGCGCCATGCTGGTCCAGTCCTGCGCCTGGGCCAGGTCCTCGCGGATCGCCAAACGCACAATCTGGCGGCAATCATCGGCCAGCGTCTCGTCCCAATCCAGTTGTGCGAAGTCTTTGCTGGGGGCCACGAGTCCCTCCCTCCCTTCCTGCCGGTCGGCCGGTTCGCGTTGGGCAACGTTGGAGCGGTTGCTGTCCGGACAGCGGCAAGACGCCAGCCGCCGGTCGTGCCGATCGCCGGTCACCGGCGGCGAACGCCGTTCGGCTCACGGGTTTCTCGAACGTTGCGTACCAATTGTCCAGTTCGCAAAAGGCCCGTTTGTCTCCAACCGGGGCCCTCTTTTGGGCAGGCTTTGAGGGCCGGCCATCGTTGCCCTCTCGTCATGTCGTGTCGCCGAGGTTTTGTCAAGACGGCGCAGCGGCAATTCTGCACGTCGAGACAGGAACGACGAACGGAGGTTTCCACGCGGATCGTAAGGCAGCGTCATGTTTGTCCGGTGTCATTTTTCTCCGGGGGGATAGGCATTGAGCCCCCAAAACGATAGACTTCTTGCTTGGGGAGTGTTTCCCCGTGGCGTATTCGTGAGGGCTCCAGGCATGACTATTATCAGCCTTGCCAAGCGGCGGGATACTCCCGTCGTTGTGATCGATGATGAACGACTTCGAGACGACGGCGGTCTGCAGGAGCTGTACCTCGATATCGTGGCCCAGTTGGAGGACGGCGGCAAGACGAATCTGCTGCTCGATCTCGCGCTGGTCCGAGGCATCACCTCGGCCGGGTTGAACATGATGATCCGGATCAAGAACAAGTGCGACGAGAAAGGCACCACGCTGCACCTTTGCCAGCTTCAGCCGGTCGTGGCGGAAGTCTTTCACAAGACCAGGCTTCGTCCGCTGTTTCGGATTCACGACACGGTCGCCGCTGGTCTGGCCACGATCCAGGGGCCGGAGTGAGCCTTGGCGCGGCGGTCCGGTTCGCCAGGCTTGCTTCCCCACGTGGCTTCCAGCGGCAAATCTCAGCTCAGGACGCCTTCTCCTCGGCCTATGGACATCCCGCCGAAGAATCCGAATTCCGATCGTGCCGGCGCGTCCCCGCTGTTGCGGCGACTGGATCAGGCCACGGTCGCCCTGTTGCTGGCCGTCTCGCTGCTGCTGATGGCGCTGGCGGTCCTGACGCGGTATTGGCAAGGCCGAGGTTTGATTGAAATCGACCGGGCGCCGCCGCAGGTGATCGACTTTCGCGTGGACATCAACCGCGCCGGCTGGCCGGAACTCGCCCTGCTGCCCGACGTGGGAGAAACGCTCGCGCGGCGGATCGTGGAATCTCGCCAGCAAAACGGCCCGTTTGTGGACCAGCAAGACTTGCTCCGCGTGCCGGGCGTCGGCCCGCTCACGCTGGAAAAAATGCGCCCCTACCTGCTGCCCTTGGCGAGTGCCGGCGATCTGACCCGCGGCGGCGAGGGGGCCTTGGCCCGTCCAGCGGCGGCGGCAGCTGGCTCAGTCGAATAATCGCTTCTGAGGCTCAGGATCGCCGTCCGCTGCCGGCTTGATCTTCAGGTGCTGATAGCCTTTGGCCGTAACCACGCGCCCACGCGGGCTGCGGACGAGCAACTCGCTGCGCAGCAGGAACGGCTCGACTTCATCCTCCAGCGTATCGGTCGAGGTGTTCATCGTGTGGGCAATCGCTTCGATGCCCGCGGGACCGCCGCCGAACACGCGGATAATCGTCATCAGGTAATCGCGGTCCAGTTTGGCCAGACCGAGCACGTCGATGCCCGCCATTTTCAGGGCCGCCCGCGCCACGGCCAGCGTCACTCGGCCGTCGGCCTTGGTTTCGGCGTAATCCCGCACCCAACGCAGGGCGTTGTTGGCGATCCGCGGCGTGCTGCGGCTGCGGGCCGCGATTTCCCGCGCCGCGTCGTCCTCCAAGGGCACCGACAGCTTGCACGCATTGCGGCGCAGGATTTCCGTCAATTCCTCGACCGAGTAGAAGCCCAGGTGTTCGCGGACCGGGAACCGGTCGCGGAGCGGACCGGACAGCATCCCGGCCCGTGTCGTGGCTCCGATCAGCGTGAACGGTTTCAGCCACAGGTTGTGCGTGCGGGCGTTGACGCCTTCGCCCAGGACGATGTCGATGCGGAAGTCCTCCATCGCCGTATACAGGTACTCTTCAACCGCCCGCGGCAGGCGATGGATCTCGTCGATGAACAGAACCGAACGCTCTTCGGCGTTGGTGAGGTAGGGCACCAAATCCTTGGGGGCTTTGATCGCGGGCCCACTGGCCAGTTGCACACCTACGCCCAGTTCGCGGGGGATGCACAGCGCAAAGGTCGTCTTGCCCAGCCCCGGTGGTCCGTCAAACAGCACGTGGCCCAACGGGTCGCCGCGTTTGCGTGCGGCGTCGACGACGATCATCAGCCGCTCGTAGACCTCGCGCTGGCCGACCATCTCGGACATGCGTTGCGGGCGCAAGTCGCGGTCTTCCTCTTCCTTGCTGGAGTAGCTTTTGAGAATCGTTTCCCGAGCCATGACCCCTCCGTGTTACGCCGCTGCAACGCCCATCACGATAAAGAATAGCACGAAGGCGAGCAGCACAACAGCGGCAATCGCGGCGGCAATCTTCTTCCAGGAGACCGGCGCCCGGCCCGTCGCTCGCCCCGTCTGGCCGTTGACCAGGAACCGGTAGACCTGTTCCTGGTAGCGATAGGCCATGATCCAGACCGGCAGCAAGACGGTGGAACTGGACAGGCCCTCCAGCCGCACGTTGACCTTCAGATTGCGGCACTGGCCGGGCACTAACGGCCGGCACGCGGCTTGCTCCAGTCGCTCCAGGTCCTGATGCGCCAGCGGCCGGGCGTATTTCCTCTGCACCCGGAATTGCTCCACGATCACGTTCTCCGTGTCGACCTCGGCGTACGGCTGCGCTTGAGCCAGGTCGAACGGGCACAGGGCCTCCGTTTCGGCGGGCGTCAACGCCCCGCTGGCGCCGATCAGCAGTCCGGCGTAGTTGCCGCGGTGCTCTCCGAACACCGGCGTCCAATCCCCGCGAGCTCCGGACGGCGTGACGCTGCTGTCGGCCGTCCAGTAGGTGAACGTGCGGGCCTCAAACACCCAGTACGGCACGAAGACGGGCGTGACCTTCGTCAGCACCGCGGCGGAAGCCAGATCGCCGGGCCGCCAGAAACCGCTGCCCAGCCAGCGGCGGAGCAAGTCCTCGGCCGCCGGGCGGTCAACCGCAAACGGCACGACGCGGTCCGCCGAGAGCAGCTGCGCGTCCTGCTGGTGCTGCAGTTGCTCGGAACCGCAGAACGGACATCGCAAGTTCTGCGCCGACGCATCATAGCTCATCGACGCCCCGCAGCCCTGACAGAGGAAGTTGTGCGTCAAGGTGTGGGTGGGCAGCGGTTGCCGGGCGTCCGCACGAGGCGGCAACTCGGTGCCGCAATTGGCGCAGAACAGGTCCTCTTCGTCCTGCAGCGCGCCACAGACGGTGCATTTCCCCAAGTCGCCGCTCATGCCTCGCCTTCAACTCCCTGCCGGAAGAACGCTCCCGGCCCGCGCCTTCGCCTCGCTCTTCGCGCTTACCGCCCCAGCCACATCGCCAGCAAGATCAAGATCGCGAGCAAAACGACTCCGCCGCCAGCTGCCAGCAGCACGCGCCGCCACGAAACCGGCTTGTTGCCGGCCACCTTTCCCGTCTGGCCGTTCACCAGAAAGCGATACAGCTGGTCCCGGTAGCGATAGGTCAACAAGTAGACCGGCAACAGGCAGAGATCCGAGTTCACGTGCGAAAACTGAGTCTCGACGTGCAGATCCCGATGGGTGTCGCCCGGCAGGAAAGACGCTACGCCGGCCTGTTCGCGAGCCAGAAACTCCTGCCGGCAGACCGCCAAAGCTTCCTCCCGCGCCACCGAGTATTCCTCGCACAGCCAGCCCGCGAGAAAATAGGGCTGAAACCGCTTCAACGCGGGCAACTGGAACGGCATGACCCCGTTCGCTTCCCGCTGCGGCAAGCCGCGACTCCCGGAAACCAGGTAACCGCTGTAGTAGCGGTGGTGCCGGCCAGCCAAAGGCCACCACTCCGTCTCGCGGACTTGCCGCGTCCTGGTGACGAGATTGCCCTTGGAATCGCGCTGGGTGTAGGTCTCGGTGCGGTACCAGTACTCGCCGATCGTCGCGCGCCATTGGCTTTCGGCCCGCATCGAGAACGACCAGAACGGCAGGTAGATCCCTTTCTGCTTGTCGACGATCTGGGCGGCCCGCAAATCGCCCGGCCGAAACCACGAGTTCTGGCGGATCCACTGCTGGAATTTCTCCCGCGCCTGTTCGGGCGTCACCGCAAAACCGACCACGAACTCCGGACGCTGCCGCCCCGTCTGCTCCGGCGCGAACTCGACGACGTAGGTCGAATCGCAGAACGGGCAGACGTAACTCCGCTGCCGCTGGTCCGTCGCCATCTCGCTGCCGCAGTTCTGGCAGCGCAGGAACGTTGACGGCGCAGCGTCCGGCGCCGCCGCGGCCTGGGTCGGGTTCGGAGAACCGCACGCCGGACAGAACTTGTCTTCGGGTTCCACCGGGCAACCGCAGGACTCACACGGGATTCCCCGCGGCGCCGTCACGTCGCAATCGACCACCTGGCCGGCGTTTTCGTCGCCACGGACCGCCTCGGCAGATACGACTTCCAACTCGGCCATAAATACCCTAACACCAAGGACACGCGACCACGCGTTTGTGCAGCTGTTACCATAGCCCTTCAGGGCGCGAGATCAACGGGTGTGGCGGGAATGCCGGAGTTCCCCTAGATTGGGAGACCACCAAACCCGTCACCCCCCCTTGCGGCGCGCCGCTCAGACGCTACCATAAATAGCAACCAAGGTCGCCATCCGTCAAACGGAAATGGCTCATCAGGCCGCATGAAAAAGGCCTCATGGAAAAGGCTTCCTGGCCAAGGGCCGATGGAAACCGGATTCCTCGAGTGCGTGGCGGGGCCGATGAAAACGCGTCGGGACGGCGGAGCGGGACCCTGGCTGCTGTTCGAGGCGGCCGGAGGAATTCCTTCACAGAATTTTTCAACGCAGAAAGATGTGTCATGGCAATTCGAGTTCTGTTGGCAGACGACCATGAGGTCGTGCGGCGTGGGTTGAGAAGCCTGTTTGAGGACACCGACATTCAGGTCGTGGCGGAGGCTTCCAGCGGGCACGAGGCTCTAAAACTGGCCAAAGAGAAGAAGTTGGATGTGGTCCTGCTGGACGTCCGGATGCCTGACATGGACGGCCTGAATGTCCTGGGCCGGATCAAGTTGGACCGTCCGGATCTGCCCGTGCTGATCATCTCCACCTACGACAACCCGACCTACGTGGCACGGGCGGTCGCGTTGGGGGCGGCGGGCTATGTGTTGAAGGACTCGGATCGCAACCGACTGCTGACGGCGGTTCGCGGCGCAGCCACCGGGGAGCCCATCTGGACGCGCGAGGAACTGCGGCGTGTGACTGGCGCGTTGGCGACCCCGCGGTTGAATGCCGAAATGGAAGTGCCCTTGACGCAGCGTGAAAGCGAAGTGCTGAAGCAACTGGCCCTGGGACTGACCAACAAGGAAATCGCCCAGGCGTTGCACATCAGCTACGAAACGGTCAAGGAGCACGTCCAGCACATCCTCCGCAAGATCGGCGTGACCGACAGGACCCAAGCCGCCGTGTGGGCGGTGCGGAAGCAACTGGTCTAGTGCTTGGTCAAGCATCCGCGGGGCGGGTAGGGCGGAATTCACTCCCCCCCAAGACGGGCCAAGGTTTGCCCCATGATCCCGCGACTCATGGGGCCAGAGCATCAGGCATCTGTCGAAAGGTCCGCTGTGTCTGGGGGGCGTGCGGTCGCCCAGGCACGCTGGAACCGCCGGAGGGCGAGGTTCCCGCTAACGACGCGACGCCGTCGACGGCCACAAACGATTCCCGGTCTTGCTCACGCGCTCGCAGAGAAAGGACAGTCATGGCCAAAAGCACGGATATCACCCTTCGGCGTGTTTCCACTTCGACGCAGCGTTTCGCCTACCGAACTCCGATCAAGTTCGGCGGCCGAGTGGTGGATGATGTGGTGCTGCTCGATGTCGAAGTCGAGGTCGAGACGCGCGACGGCCGCCGCGGTACTGGATTCGGGTCGATGCCCATGGGAAACGCCTGGGCTTGGCCCAGTCAGCAAGTGTCTTCCGACGACACGCTCTCGGCGATGGTCGCGCTGGGACATCGTCTCGGAAAACTGGGCGACGGGTACCGCGAAGCCGGACATCCTTTGGAGATTACCCGTGATCTGGCGGCCCAATATCAGGCCGAAGCCGAAACGGTCGTGCGCGAAGCGAGCTTGGCGGAGCCCATGCCGAGGCTGGCGCAACTGGTCGCGGCCAGTCCGCTGGAAGCCGCCATCCACGACGCCTTGGGCAAGACGCTGCAGGCCAATTCCTACAATCTGCTCGGCGCCGAGTTCGTCAATCAGGATTTGGCGCATCACCTGACCGCCGAGTTTGCCGGCGAGTATTTGGATCGGTACACGTTGCGGGAGCCGAAACCCGAAATGCCGTTGTATCATCTGGTGGGCGCCTTGGATCCCCTGAGTGACGTGGACGTCAAGCAACCGGTCGGTGACGGGTTGCCGGAAACCCTGGGACAATGGATTCTGTCCGATGGGCTGACGCACTTGAAGATCAAGCTTGCCGGCGACGACCTGGACTGGGACGTGCGGCGCGTCGCCGGGGTCGAACGCGTGGCGACGGCGGCGCAGCAGCAGCGGGGTTGTGCGACGTGGTATTACTCGCTGGATTTCAACGAGCGGTGTCCGAACGTGGATTACGTGCTGGATTTCCTCCGCAAGGTCCGCGAGGCGTCCCCGTCCGCCTTGGAGCGGGTGCAGTACATCGAGCAGCCGACTCATCGTGATCTGCGGGCCAATCCGGAAAACAAAATGCATGCTGCGGCGAAGATCAAACCGGTGGTCATCGACGAATCGCTGCTGGACTTGGAGAGCTTGATGCTGGCGCGCGAACTGGGCTATTCCGGCGTGGCGCTCAAAGCCTGTAAGGGCCACAGCGAGGCCTTGCTGATGGGCGCCGCCGCCCAGAAGTATCGCCTGTTCCTGTGCGTCCAGGACTTGACTTGCATCGGCCGCTCGTTCCTGCATTCAGCCAGCCTGGCAGCACGGGTTCCGACCGTCGCGGCGATCGAGGGGAACGGCCGGCAGTACTGCCCCGCCGGAAACAAGGACTGGGAAGGCCCGTTTCCCGGCATGTTCCGCGTCACGCGGGGCGTGGTGGAAACGCGGGAACTGAACGGCCTCGGACTTGGCTACTGACCGCGCTGCCACGGACTTTGCTCCGGCGGCGTCGCCGGAGCCAGATGGAGCCGGTGTCCTTGACGCGGGCTCCGCCAGAAACCGAACTGCTGCCCATAGGGTTGCGTCTCTGACGTGTGCAGGAAGACCCCCAACGGCCCCCATTTGCTTTCCACAAGCACGATTCCATCGTCCCCCACGAAACGCACCAGTCCGGTGTGCAACGCGCCGCCTGAATCGTCGCGATAGACGACCACGTCTCCCGCCTGGGCTCGCGAAACGGGCTCGTAACCGTTGTCGTTCAGAATCGTATCCACATCCTTGCTCTGGATGACGTGCGTCCCGCCCGTGAAGACCCAGCCGTGGCAGTTGCAGACCGTATTCGGGCCTTCGAGCCGGATCACTTCATGCGTGAAACGCTCCATTTCCAGCAAAGAGGCTTCCAACGCTTCGGGAGAATGGAGATTGTCGTAGTGGAACAGATCAATTTCACGCCCCAGATCCGTCAGCGCACGCGGCGCGTGGGCTTCCTTGCGCATGTCAGGGCCGGGCTCGAGGAGCATCGCCGGCAGGTCCGCCGGCCGGCTGACGTAGCGAGCATAAACCGCTGCAAAGACGGGGCTGACAACTAGCAACATCGTCCAGATGCCCCAGGGCTCCAACATGCGATGCGCCCAGCGACGCACAAACGCGGCTTGCATCGCGTAAGCCGCCAGACAAGCCGCCGCCAAGGCCACAAGCGGACCGACCACGGCCATCGTCCGTCCGGCCGTCCACAGAATCGCGCCCAAGCCGGAGAACACCAGGACCAGCACTCCGCTAAAAACGCGTCGGGCGCGCGCCCCCCGCCTCAGCTCGAGCCAGATCCCTAGCAGTGCCAGCACGGAACCGCCGACGCCGAAACAGAGAATCGTGAAAAGAAACTCATTGGAATCGGCCATTCGGTCGTGCCTTCCGGGACACCTCAACGCGAACCAGTGTCCCGACCCGTGCCCTGGAAGAAAACAGCCCTGGAACGGGCATTAACTGCGGCGTCTGACGCACTTGTGACCTCCTGACTTGGCGTCTGATGCCTCAGTCCGCCAACGCTTTGATCAGTGTGACACCACGCGACTCCGAATTATCTCTTTCGTTCTGCAGAACAATGGATGGTTAGGCAATCTGCGCAATCTTTTCCGAAAAAAAAGTCCGTAACGAATTGCACAAGTTTTCGGGTTGGGTTGTCGATAACGTCTACGACAACGTACGCGGCTTGCTGCGCGTGCAGCAGAAGTCTTTCTTCGAAAGCGCGTTTTCGATTGGCGAAAAACATGCGAACATTAAAAGCCTTTCTTCCGCCTGCCGTTGGTGGGTGCCTCGCTTCGGTTCTTCTGACCTCGGTCTTGGTCGCGGCGGAGGGGCGGCAGCGTGCGGGCACTGTGGTTGTGGCCTCGGAGCCCGAAGCGGAAAGTGAAGCGTTGGTCCTTGAGGATGACGGTCTGGACGCATCCTGTCAAGTTCTGGTGCCTTGCGGCGGCTTGCCCCTGGGGATGCTGTGGTGGGAAGCGGACTATCTCCTGTGGTGGGCCAAAGGCATGGAGATTCCGCCTTTGGTCACCGGGGGAACGACCGGGGTGTTGGGGACCTCGCCAGTTTTGTACGGCGACGATCAGATCCTGGACGAAGCTCGATCCGGCTTCCGGGTGGGGCTGGGCAGTTGGTTGGATTGCGGGCGTTGTTTCGGCGTGGAGGGCGACTACTGGATGCTGGGCGAGGCGACGGATCATTTTCGGGCGGAGTCCAACGCCCAGGGAAGTCCGGCTCTTTTCCGCCCCTTCTTCAACATCAATCCGCGAGACGAGGCCGGCGAGTTTGCCCCGCCAGCTCGGGAAGATGCGGAAATTGTCTCTTCGCCGGGAGTGTTGGCCGGGTCCGTCGTGGTTGACAGCTACAGCGATTTGCAGGGAGCCGGGATTCGCTGGCGGCGGCAATTGTGCTGCCAGTCCGCCTGCGATACGTGTGCCGACGCCTGCGGTTGCCAGCACGCGCTGGCCCGAAGTTCCCGACTGGACCTCCTGGTCGGCTACCGGTTCGTCCAGTTGAAAGAAGGGCTCGCCGTCAACGAAGCCCTGGCGTCTTTGCTCAGTGCGCCCGATCAGGGTCAGTTTGCCATCAACGATTCATTCCAGACGGCAAACCGTTTTCATGGTGCCGACCTCGGCGTCACTTGGCGGCGGCGTTGCGGGCCTTGGCTGTTGGACGTGCTCGGCAAGCTGTCGTTAGGCGGCGTCGAGCAGACGGTCAGGATCGCGGGGCAAACCGTCATTTCGGGATCGGCTGCTGATAATGGAACGTATGCCGGCGGCTTGCTCGCGCAATCGACCAACATCAATGTTTACCGCCGCAACGTGTTCGCGATGGTTCCGGAACTGGGGATCAACCTGGGCTATCAACTTGCCCCGTGGTTGACGGCGAAAGTAGGCTACAGTTTCCTTTACTGGAGTCGGGTCGTGCGTCCAGGCGATCAGATCGACTTGGATGTCAATCCCGACCTGCTGCCGCCCCCGGACGGGTTTGCGGGCGCGGAGCGTCCGCGTTTCGAGTTCCGAGACGCGGACTTCTGGGCTCAGGGCCTGCGGGTGGGATTGGAGGGAAGGTGGTGAGCCGAATGCGATGTAATCCTTGAAATAGTACCGCCCGAACGGGACGGGTTGCGGGTATTAGATGCGATCGAGGAATCGCGAGTAGCGTGGGACCGCGCGGAATAGCAGAGCGGCTCGCAACGAAC